>Ga0160471_100005_pt1 | contig 554359 bp, 479 predicted proteins | sample HID1973K_E11MG_FD_108268 | JGI IMG/M metagenome (GOLD analysis project Ga0160471, IMG submission 108268) | Enriched mosquito-associated microbial communities from UW Madison campus, WI, USA - HID1973K_E11 MG | ecosystem: Host-associated > Arthropoda: Insects > Digestive system > Unclassified ... | reverse complement strand
TTCCGCTCCTCTAATCCTTAAACCCAGCTTTTCAATCGTTTTCCGCTCCTTCCGAACCGGGTTGCAAAGGTAATAACTTTTTTATAACCCGCAAGAAATATTTTAAAATAATTCCGCAACCCTCAAACCACCTCATCAACCTCTATCCCCTTCCTCCGAAGCGGGTTGCAAAAGTAGAAAAAAATACACAACCCACAAATCAAATCAACAAAATAATACTAGAGTTTACCCTAACTTATTTATTATCAATAAGAAAAAATCAAACAAATTAACCAACCTTTTGAATAGTTATGTGTTTAAGCGGCATTATCTGATGAAAAGCGTTGGTGCAGTCGTTAATAAACAATATTTGATTTGGATATACTATTAATATTGGTGCTGGTTCGGATGCTTTTTGAGACACGACCAAATTTGAAGAACTGCATTGTGTAAGCTAAACCCGACCGAGATGGAAAACCCGCAAGGCGAAGCATGAGCCGAGGACTTGAAAGGAGGGCGGGGCTACTATTTAATAGCAGCAGAAGCCTTGCTTTTCCAATTCCTGTTGTATATTATATATGTTAATTCATATATGTTAAAAATTGTTAACTCCTATTTAGTACTGAATTGCTTTCCATAGCTTAGCGCCCAATTGTTTTTATTGATGTTATCGTATTATTAATTATCTTTGCAGAATGTTTAAAGTTAAACACTTAATTATTTTAGTATTTGTAGCCGCTATTGGTATGGCGGGTTGTAAAAGCCGTTTTGAAAAATTAAGGGCAAGTAATGATGTAAAAAAGAAATATCAGGAAGGTATTAGATTATACAATAGCAGAAGTTACAGTAAGGCATTGGTACTTTTCGAAGATTTATCTCAAAAATATCGCGGTAGAGAGGAAGCAGAAGGCTTGAACTTTTATTACGCAAATACATTATATAAGTTACAGGATTATACTACGGCAAGATATCAGTTTAAAAGCTTTGCGGATACTTACCCGGCGAGTAAGGATGCAGAAGAAGCCCGCTACATGGCTGCTTATTGTTATTATTTAGAATCGCCTGTTTTTTCTTTAGATCAGGAGAATACATACAAAGCTATTGATGCCTTGCAACTATTTATAAACTTATATCCAACCAGCGAACGTGCAGCTGCAGCAGCGAAGTATATTGGCGTATTAAGAGGCAAGCTTGAAGATAAGGTTTTTGAAAATGCTAAAATGTATTTAACTACCGGTCCAAGTAATGCAGATAACTACCGTGCAGCGGTTATTGCATTGAAAAATGCACAAAGGGATTACCCTGATATTAAGTATGCGGAAGAGATGGATTTCCTGATGATAAAGTCTCAGTATATGTATGCTAAAAATAGTATTCCCGTTCGCCAGGAAGACAGGTATAACGAGGCAACTGATTTGTATAATGAGTTTACCGAAAATTACCCTAAAAGTAAATTTACAGATGATGCAAAAAGACTAAAATCTGATATTGACGCGGGGATAGCATTTAATAAGCAGGAAATGGCTACTTTTGCAGCCGACCAAGCGAAGTATATGGAAATGCTTAAGAGAACGGGCAAAATAAAAGATACTACAAAAGTTAATAACACCACAGATATTAAAAACAAGTAACAGATGAATACTAACAAACCTGCTGTACCAAATACTACGGTTACCAGAAATGTACACGATTTAGATAAAACTACAGATAACTTATATGAATCGTTAGTTGTTATTGCGAAGAGAGCAAACCAAATTTCTAATAACATGAAAGAAGAGTTGCATGGTAAACTTGCAGAATTTGCATCGAGCAATGACAATTTGGAGGAAATCTTTGAAAATCGTGAGCAAATTGAAATCAGCAAACATTATGAACGCATGCCTAAGCCGGTTTTAGTTGCGATTGATGAGTTTTTGAACGAAAAAATTTATCACAGAAATCCTGCTAAAGAGCAAAAATAATTAGCATAGGGCACAAACCATGCTCAAAAATAAAAATATAATCCTTGGCGTTTGTGGCAGCATCGCAGCTTACAAGTCGGCTTTTTTAGTTAGACTTTTGGTTAAGGCCGGTGCAAACGTTAAGGTTATTCTTACCCCCGATGGCGCAAATTTCATTACGCCACTAACCCTTGCAACGCTTTCTAAAAACCCTGTTTACACGCAATATTTCGAAGAAGAAACCGGAGTATGGAGTAATCATGTTGAGCTTGGCCTGTGGGCAGATTTCATTCTTATAGCCCCTATTAGCGCAAATACATTAGCCAAACTAGCTACAGGAATTTGCGACAATCTTTTGACTGCAGTTTATCTTTCTGCTAAATGCCCTGTATATGTTGCTCCTGCTATGGATTTGGATATGTGGAAGCATGAAACAACGCAATTCAATATAGAGCGCATCTCAAGTTTTGGAAATGTTGTAATTGCACCTGGAAGTGGTGAATTGGCAAGTGGATTATTTGGAGAAGGCCGAATGGCTGAACCTGAAGAGATTGTATTTTTTCTGGAAAATTCTATTCGGAAATCGATGCCCTTCTTTGGAAAGAAAATAATGGTTACTGCCGGTCCGACTTTCGAAGCTATAGATCCGGTTCGCTTTATTGGAAATCATTCATCAGGAAAAATGGGATTTGCAATTGCAGATGAACTTGTAAAGTTGGGCGGAGCAGTTACTTTAATTGCCGGACCAACTGCTCAAAAAACAAATGAGACTTTAAAAAGAATTGATGTTATTAGTGCGGAGGATATGTTTGTAGCTTGCAATGAGATTTTTGAAGAGACTGACATAACTATTATGTGTGCCGCAGTAGCCGATTATAAACCAATAGTTGTCGCCAATCAAAAAATAAAAAAACAAGCTAATGGCTTAGTACTTGAATTAGAAAAAACTAAAGATATTTTAGCATCATTAGGAAAAAGAAAAAGAGATAAACAAATTTTAGTTGGCTTTGCATTAGAAACCAATGATGAAGAAAATTATGCAAAAGGCAAACTAGAGCAGAAAAACCTCGATTTGGTTATTTTGAATTCCTTAAATGATAAAGGCGCAGGTTTTAAATTAGATACAAATAAAATTACTATTTTTAACAAAGCCTTAGAAAAAACCGTTTTCGATACGAAATCGAAAACAGATGTTGCCAAAGATATTTGCGAGGCAATTTTAAAAATTATAAAATGATAAAAAGAATTGTTTGTTTACTCTTGGTATTAAGTTTTAGCAAATTAAAGGCACAAGAGCTTAATGCAAGAGTACAGTTATTGGCACCACAAGTATCCAATATTAGTAAGCCAACAATTGATGCCTTACAAAAAACAATTCGCGATTTTTTAAACAATAATAAGTTTACAAACGAAACTTATAAACCGCAGGAGCGTATAGATTGCAATTTCGTGATTACCATCAACTCATGGGATGGTGGCTCTGGTTACACTGCCGAAGCACAGATTCAAAGTAGCCGCCCAGTATTTAACAGCTCTTACAACAGCACTTTGCTAAACATGAGTGATAAGAATTTTGATTTCGCGTTTAACGATGGCTCGGTTATCGATTTCTCAGAGCAGAATTACATTTCAAATATCAGCGCACTACTCACTTATTATGCCTACACAATTATTGGCTTAGATAAAGATAGTTTTAGCAAAATGGGTGGAACGCCGTATTTTAAAAAGGCTCAAAACATCATTAATTTAGCCCAGGCATCGGGAAACGCAGGTTGGAAAGCTGCAGATGGACTTCGCAACCGTTTTTGGTTTAATGAAAATGCGCTGAACCCTATTTTTGGAGAACTGAGAAGGTTTATTTATAGCTATCATTTTAGCGGGTTAGACCAGCTAACCGACAACGACAAAGGATTAATGCCAATTGTTAATGCTATTACAGAGCTGCAGCAGATGGACAAACAGAAACTTGGCTCTATTTTCCCAAATGTTTATTTCGCTTCGAAGGCAGAAGAAATAACCAATGTATTATCGAAATTAAATATGCAGGAACGTATGAAAGCTTATAATCTTTTATCTGAAATTGATCCCGCGAACATTGGTAAGTATGAAGGTTTAAAACGATAACTAATTTTATCTTCGTGGATTAAATTCCGTAATAAAAATTCCCATACCCCTTCTTTCTCTTTTTAATAATGATGCAACATCTATTTAAAAAGCTTGTCTATTCACCAAAAGGTAACTTTAGTTAAAAATTTGTTAAAACATTTTGATAATACGAATATCTTCGTACATTTGAATACGAAATAATTCGTACAACTGTAACATATGAGTAATAGCAACATCAAACCAACAGAAGGCGAGCTGGAAATTTTAAAAGTGCTTTGGCAAAAAGGGCTTTGTACGGTACGCGAAGTTCACGAGGCGTTAGACAAAAAAGACTCGGGATATACCACAACGCTGAAATTAATGCAGATTATGCATGAGAAAGGTATGGTTGAAAGAGACACTAATCAAAAAACACATATATATAAAGCAGTTGTAAATCAGGATAAAACAGAAAAACAGTTGGTAAATAAAATGATTGATAATGTTTTTAATGGTTCGGCCGCAAGGTTGGTAATGCAGGCTTTGGGTAACCATACAGCCAGTGCGGATGAGATAGAGGAGATTAAAAAGTATTTGGAAAAATTAGAAAAAGATAACTAATATGGAAACTTTAGTACAACCACTTATCAAAGCCTTTGGATGGAGTATTATTAACTCTTTATGGCAAAGCGCACTTATTTATGGCGCTTTATTCCTGGTCTTAATCTCCTTACCAAGATTAGCAGCAAGGTTTAAGCATAACCTGGCTTTCGGCTCAATCCTGTTAATGTTTGGGTGCTTTATATATAATTTCTGTAACCATTTGTTAAAGCATGTTTCTATAAAAAATGATGGAATTAACCCAGGAAATTTAGATGCTTACCCATACTTTAACAATGTTCCGGAAAGCTTGAGCAGTAAAATTGAACAGTATTTTCCATTGGTCGTAACGTTTTACGCTATTGGAATTGTACTACAAATATTTGTGATTTTAAAGGGTTACAATCAACTTTCTAAATTAAAACAAAATAGCCTAAGCACTATACCAGATGGTTGGAAAGAAATTTTCGATAATGTTACTGCTAATCTAAAAATTAAAAAGAAGATTAAATTTCATCTATCAGAACTTGTAAACGTTCCGTTAGTAATTGGCTATTTGAAGCCAGTTGTATTGTTTCCATTGGCATTGGTAAACCAGTTAGATAACGACCAGGTAGAAGCGATATTAATCCACGAACTATCGCACATTAGAAGAAACGATTTCCTTTTAAACCTGATTAAAACCGCTATCGAAACGTTCCTTTTCTACAATCCATTTGTTTGGATGGCAGGAAGATTTATCCATATTGAAAGGGAACATGCTTGTGATGATTTAGTACTTAAAGTTACCGGAAAGCCACTAAATTATGCACACGCCTTATTAAAATTAGAATTACTTAAAGATAAAACTAGCCCGGCTTATGCCTTGGCAGCTACTGGAAAGACTCAAAACCTGTATCAACGCATTAAAAGAATAACCAACATGAAAACTAATTATTTAAATGCCAAGCAACAAATGGCAGCCTTAACTTTAGGTGTAGCCTGCTTATTTTCTATCGCCTGGATAAGCCCTGCTCAAAAGAAAATAGACCAAAAAAAATCAATAACCGAACAGCGTTTGAAACTTAATGCTTTATCGGTAAAAAACCCGGACATATATCTGGACACGACTAAAAAGCATAAAATCAAGATTGTAACAATTGATGCCAATGGCAAAAAAACTGAATACAATTCTATCAAGGAGCTGCCAGATAGCTTAAGAAATGACCTTTACAATGATAATTTTTTCGTTGGAAAACACGCTTTCCTTTTGAAATCGGATACGGCATTTAAGTTTCGGGATTCCCTGTTCAAAACAAAAATAGATCGAGAATTCAACAGCCCTGAAGCTCAATTGAAATGGAAAAAATATGGTGAAGATATAGCTAGAGAATATACTTCTCCCGAAGCACAGGCGAAATGGAAAAAGTTTGGTGAAAATATCGCAAAAGAATACAGTTCGCCAGAAGCTCAGGCAAAGTGGAAAAAGTTTGGCGAAGATGTTGCAAAAGAATTCAGTTCGCCTGAAGCTCAGGCAAAATGGAAAAAGTTTGGCGAAGAGGTTGCAAAACAATATAATTCACCAGAAGCTCAGGCAAAATGGAAGAAGTTTGGCGAAGATATTAAAAAAGAATACAATTCACCAGAAGCCCAGGCAAAATGGAGAAAGTTAGGAGAAGATATGTCGAAAAAATTTAATTCCGTTGAAGAACAGAAAAAGTGGAGAAACATTGGTGAACTTACTGCCAATTTGCCTGGCCTTGATAAATTGGATGATGAAATTAAACTTAGAATTCTTTCATCGAACAATATAAAAAAAATTAAGTCAGATTTTGCCCGTAGAGCTGCAGATACAGCTTTTAATAATAATAGAGAACTGTATTCAGTACGGTCAGGGAAAGATAACTTCTTATATATCGAAGGAAAAAGTAAAGTAAAAAACACAGAAGAATACAAAAGATTAAAAGAAAAATTTGAAAAGCAGGTTAAAGAGCTAGAAGAAAAGATGGAGAAAAAGGAAAAGCCCGAAAGAAGAGAGCAACCCTAAAAACCAGAACATTAAAACCAGGCAAGTTAAATATAAACGGTGAAGATTAATCTTCACCGTTTTGTTTTTGTGGCTCATGTTAAAATAACTTTTTAGTATTTTTGCTTAGCTATGCTACAAAAACTATCTATTCGTAATTATGCACTAATTGATAGCCTTGACATTGAATTTGATAAAGGCTTGAATATTATAACCGGTGAAACCGGCGCAGGTAAATCAATTATTTTAGGCGCTCTGTCATTAATTTTAGGGCAACGGGCTGAAAGTAAATACTTTTTTAACCAGGATAAAAAGTGCGTTATCGAAGGTACTTTCTTATTGGCCGATGAAAATTTGCGGATACTTTTTGAAGAAAACGACCTCGATTTTTTTAATGAAAGTATTTTACGTAGAGAAATTTCTATAGATGGTAAATCGCGATCGTTTATAAATGATACGCCAGTTAATTTATCACTATTAAAGCAAATTGGCGAAAAGTTAATCGATATACATTCCCAACATGCCACGCAGGAAATCAATGATACTGATTTTCAACTGTTGATTGTTGATTCGCTTTCAAATCATAATGCAATCCTATCTGCATACCGAAACGGGTTTAAAAAGCTAAGAGCTGAAACGTTGCGTTTGAAAAAGTTAATTGCTGATGCAGATGAAGCAAGAAGTAAACAAGATTACGAGCAATTTTTATTTAACGAATTAGAGCAGGCTAACCTGAAAGCTGGAGAGCAGGAAGAACTAGAGTTAGAAATTGAAAAATTAACGCATGCAGAAACTATAAAACGAGCGCTATTAACGGCAGCCGGATTGTTAACAGAAAGCGAACCTTCTGCAATGCAAATGTTAAAAGAAGCCCAGATACAATTACAGGGCATCGAAAAATTCGATCCGGAAATTAATATTCTGTTTGAAAGATTACGCTCTTCAATAATAGAAATAAAAGATATTGCGGCTGAAACTTCTGGTATCGAGGAAAACACTTTACACAGTGCCGAGCGCATGGATATTGTAAACCAACGATTAGATTTGTTTTATTCCTTGCAACAGAAGCATCGGGTAGCTAATAATACCGATTTAATTAACGTAAGGGAGCAGTTGGAAATCAATCTCAATCAGCTGTTATCATCAGATGAAAATATCGAAAAACTCCACAAAGAAATTGAGCAGCTAAAAACTGAACTCACAAAACAGGCAAAATTACTTAGTGGTAACCGTACAAAAGCAATAAAATCTGCTGAAAATCAAACCGCTCAAACTTTGCGAAAAGTTGGAATGCCTAACGCGAGATTGGTTTTATCTCAAAATAGCACAAACGATTTAAACAAAGATGGTTTAGATGAAATAAATTTGCTCTTCAGCGCCAACGCAGGACAGGCGCCAGCTCCGGTAAATAAGGTAGCTTCTGGCGGCGAATTATCAAGACTTATGCTAGCCATTAAAGCACTGTTGGCAAAACATACCTCACTCCCAACTATTATTTTTGATGAAATTGACACTGGAATTTCAGGAGAAACGGCTTTAAAGGTTGGAGAAGTAATCTCTGATTTAGGAAATGATATGCAGGTTATCTCCATTACACATTTGCCCCAAATAGCCGCCAAAGGCCTTTCTCACTATTTTGTACATAAAAATGAAGATGGTGGAAAAACCACCACCGGAATACGCAAGTTAAAGCAAGAGGAACGAGTTACTGTTATCGCAGAAATGTTGAGTGGTAAAAACCCTGGAAACTCAGCATTAGAAAATGCAAAAGAACTTTTAGCATAGTTACATTTTTAATAAACTAATAATTTAGTTTATATTTGAGTATGAAACAGATAATATTGTTTTACCTCTTTTTTTGTATCTATAGTAATTCATTTTCGCAACAAAGTTTTACACTATCAGGTGTTGTGAGAGATAAACAAGGTGAAACTTTGCCTGGTGCAGGAATTTATGTAAGTGGTTACAAAATAGCAACAGTAGCAGATAATGATGGCAAATACAGCTTAGCCCTGAGGCCAGGAAATTACGATATTCTTGTCCAACTAATTGGCTATAAAGCATTTAACCAAAATGTAATAATTAACGATAAAAATTTAAATGCAAGTTTTACATTAGAGCAAGACGCTGTACAGCTAAATGAGGTTACCATAAAGCCCGACCCAAATCGCGAGGGGTACATTAGAATGTTTACCGATTTTTTTATCGGCACTACCCCTAATTCTTTACAATGTAAAATCATTAATCCAAACGTTTTAATTATTGATTACAGCAATGATGATTCAAAATTAACGGTAAAAACAAATCAATTTTTAATTATAGAAAACCAGGCCCTGGGTTATCGCATTAAATATCAACTCAACAACTTCGAATATGACAATAAAAGTAAAATAATTTATTACGAAGGTTATCCCTATTTCGAAGATTTAAAAGGGTCTAAAGGAAAAATGAAGCGTTGGGCAGCTAAACGAATTATGGCGTACAATGGATCTACACAACATTTTTTCGAAAGTCTATATGCTGGTAAGTCAAAACAGGAAGGTTTTATAATTTACAAATTAATTAAGCAAATTGATAAAACCCGACCATCCGATAGTTTAATTAATGCTAAAATAAGGCCCCTGCGAAATTTAGCGCAGCATTCTTCCGGGAATTTAGTCTTATCTATTGGCGGCAGCGATTCCTTAAATTATTGGATAAAACAAAAGAACAAACCAAAGGAAATTTCTATCCTTAACCGCCAGGAAATTCTGCCAGATACATTGGTGAAGAAGTATAATGAAGATATTAAGGGAATTAACTTCACCGATATTTTGTATGTAATTTATACAAAAGAAAAGGAAGATTCTAGCTACGCTAACCAAATCGGTTTATCAATTTCACGGCCATTAGATATGCCGGATTATCAGGTTTCACTTATTAATTTATTAGTCGCACCGGTATATTTTTACCAGAATGGCGGCACCTACAATCCACGATCAATGTTGTATCAGGGCTACTGGAGTTGGGAAAAAATGGCAGATAGCGTTCCGTTAGATTATCTTCCACCGCCGCAAAAACCATAATCGGGTGCAGCTTTAAATGTTAAAATTGTTAAAATCAAAAGTTACCAGCGATATATATTGAGCCATTTGGTTACATTCGCTCTCATGATTAAAAGCGCTGGTCTGTTTTTATTGTTTCTGCTATTAGGCTGCAATGTATTTAGTCAGAATGCATTTACTATAAGTGGAAAAGTTAGAGATGACAAAGGCGGATTACCTGGCGCAGGTGTTTATTTAAGTGGCTATAAAATTGCTACAGTTGCCGATAATGATGGCAATTTCAAATTGCCAAACCTTAAACCAGGCAGTTATGATTTACTTGTACAGATGATTGGGTACCTACCCTACTCAAAAAGCGTAATCATTTCTGATAAATCACTTCAGGTAGATTTGTTTTTAAAAGAAAATACAGTACAGCTGAATGAGGTAACCATACGTGCTGACCCAAACAGGGCCAAATATATTAAGCAGTTTACAGAATATTTTATAGGGACAACCCCAAATTCCAAACAATGTAAAATCTTAAATCCGCAGGTTTTAAATGTAGATTTCGATGTTACAAAAAGTTTGCTCACCGTTAAAACTACTGAATTTTTAATTGTAGAGAATAAGGCACTGGGCTATAGGCTGAAGTACATGCTAGATTATTTTGAGTATAATAGCCGCACCAGGATAATATATTTTTCTGGTCATCCATTTTTTGAAGAATTAAAATCGTCTGCAGCGAAGAAGAAAAAATATATTGAAGCCAGAGAAACTGCTTACTATGGATCATCGCAACATTTTTTCAGATCACTTTACGAAAACAAAAGTAAAGAAGAAGGATTTTTAATCAATAAAATCATCAAAATCCCTAACCCAAACCGATATCCAGAAAGCGTCATCAATGAAAATTTAGTTAAGGTTAAAACCATTCCTGAGAAAACCGGGATAAGAAAAGTTGCAGGAAAAATAGACCCCGGCCTATTAGAATTTTGGACGAAACAGAAGGAGATGCCCAGATTTATTGATAAATTTAGCCAGGCAGAAGTAAATCCAGATACACTTGTTCATAATTACAATGATAATTTAAAGTGGATAAATTATACTGATGCACTTTGTATTCAGTACACTAAAGAAAAAGAAACGTTAGCGTATTCGAATACAGGTTTTTGGGTTTACCGCCCGTTAGACATCCCCGAAAACGAAATATCTATTGCAAATCACACCACACAAGATCCAATCCGTTTCTACGCGAATGGCGGCATTTACGATTCTCGTTCAATGCTTTATGAAGGTTATTGGGCTTATGAAAAAGTTGGTGATATGGTTCCAATGGATTATATTCCTTTAGCTAGAAAACCATAAGAGAATTATTCATTTAAAAATCAAAGCAATTATAACCGAGGTAATTTCTGTGCAAATAAAAATTATCAACACATCTAAATTTTACTAAATATATTAGTAATTTTAGTTATGATTAGTGAAGGTGAAAAACCATATTTTAAGGGAAGAGGAGCTCAGGTTAATCCCCACAATAAGTTTTTAAAGGATGCTTATGTAAAAGAATTTGATGAGGGGATTGATGATTGGGAAGAAGTTGACAGGAAAACTTCATTCGTTTTCGAAAACTCAAAAACTATCGTAAATAAAGTTGACAGTCCGGATGTTGGGATGGCGTACTCGTTAAATCCATATCAGGGCTGCGAGCATGGTTGTACATATTGCTATGCCCGAAACTCGCACCAATATTGGGGTTATAGCGCAGGCATTGAATTCGAAAGAAAAATTATTGTAAAAAAAGATGCGCCTACACTTTTCAAAAAATTTCTTGAGCGTAGAGGATGGGACGCTACAACAATTTCGCTCTCGGGTAATACCGATTGTTATCAACCTGCTGAGCGTAAATTTAAGCTAACCCGGCAGTTACTTGAAATTGCGCTTGCCTACAAGCAGCCTATTGGTATGATTACAAAAAATTCGCTCATTCTCCGCGATAAGGATATTTTGCAAGAAATGGCAAAACAAAATCTTTGTATGGTTTATGTATCCATAAATAGTCTCAACGAAGATCTTCGTCAGATTATGGAACCTCGAACTACAACTGCTAAACAACGCTTAAAAATTGTGGAGCAACTCAGCGCAGCAGGCATACCAATGGGGGTTATGGTTGCGCCATTGGTGCCGGGTTTAAGTGACCACGAAATACCGGCGATTTTAAAAGCAATTGCAAATGCCGGCGCTGTAAAGGCCGGCTACACAGTGGTAAGGTTGAATGGTGCAATCGGACAAATTTTTGAAGATTGGCTGCGCAAAAATTTTCCCGATCGTTTTGATAAGGTTTGGCATATGATACAAAGTTGCCATGGCGGCAATGTTAATGACAGTCGATTTGGTGAAAGAATGCGTGGTGATGGAAATATTTCCAAAATGATTCGCGATAACTTTAAATTACATTGCCGCTTAAACGGTATAAATCAAAAAGAAATTATATTAAACCACAGTCTTTTCAAAATACCTAATGATCAGATGACTTTATTTTAATACTGATTGATTATTTTGATCCAAAATCCTGCGTCCAATATTTTCCATCACGGGCGATGCCCATTTCTTTATAATTTTTACCCATAATGTTTTTGCAATGACCTTCACTATTCATCCAGGCATCAAAAACGGCTTGTTCTGTTGGTTGTCCGGAGGCAATATTTTCGCCATAAGAAGTCCATTTATAACCCGCTGCTGTAATTCTATCACCAGCACTCGCTCCATTCAGCGAGGTATGACTAAAAAAATTATTACTATTCATTGATTTGCTGTGACTCAGTGCTGCTGAGGCCAATAGGTCATTCCAAGATAAAGCCGCTACAGGAGACATAGCCGTTGTTCCACAGTTACAGCCAGAAGCACGTTTTTCGTTGACAAGTTTCAACATCAAATCATTATTGAGATTAGTTGCAACAGTTGTTTTACCATTAGCACTAGTAGAATCGGTATTTTTTTTACAGGCGTAAAAAGATATTGCTAAACCAAAAAGCAAAATGTAATATTTTTTCATTAAACAGGGATAACTAATTGACAAAAGTAACCAGTTATTTATTCAAAAGGGTAAAATATTCCAAAAGTTTTTAAGTAATAATAGCTGTTGATCCATTTCAACAGTTTCTTAAAGTCTTAACCGATTATCAAAAATATTGTCCTAATAACTTAGATAACTTCATCATACAAAAGAATTACCCATCTAACTAAAAATGATGCTAATTTATTATTTGTAATCAACTAAACTTTTTTTAAGCCTCAGGATAAAAGACAACCACCATCAAAGCAATATTGTGTTATCTTTTCAAGCAAAAAAAAGCCCTCCAGATTTGAATCCGGAGGGCTTTTAAAACTAAATTATTTTATTAATTTGAAGAATCTTCTTCTTTAGGTTCTTCTTTTTTCTTCTCGCCTTTTTTATGAACAATTGCAATCAGCTCGGTCGTTTTATCGTAATCGATTTCTAAAACATCACCCTCGGCTAAATCACCTTTCAAAATTTCTTCAGCGATTGGATCCTCCAGGTATTTTTGAATTGCCCTCTTTAACGGACGAGCGCCAAAGTTGCTGTCAAAACCTTTATCAGCGATATATTCTTTCGCATTTTCGGTTAAAACGATTTCATAACCTAATGTATGAACACGTCCGAACAAGGCTTTTAATTCGATATCGATAATTCTGAATATTTCATCTTTACCTAAGCTATTGAATACCACAACATCATCAACACGGTTTAAAAACTCTGGTGCAAAAGCACGTTTTAAAGCACTTTCAATTACGCCTCGGCTGTGAGAATCTGCTTGATTTGTTTTTGCAGCGGTTGAAAAACCAACACCCTGACCGAAATCCTTTAATTGACGGGCACCAATGTTAGAAGTCATGATGATGATCGTATTTCTAAAATCAACCTTGCGACCCAAACTATCTGTCAACTGCCCCTCGTCCAGAACCTGCAATAATATATTGAACACATCTGGGTGAGCTTTTTCAATCTCATCCAACAAGATTACCGCATATGGTTTTCTTCTAACTTTTTCGGTTAGTTGTCCGCCTTCTTCGTAACCAACATATCCCGGAGGCGCACCAACCAAGCGTGATACAGCGAATTTCTCCATGTATTCACTCATATCAATTTGAATTAGCGAATCATCGCTATCGAACATAAAACGAGCTAATTCTTTTGCCAATTCTGTTTTACCAACACCAGTTGGACCTAAGAAAATAAACGAACCAATCGGTTTTTTTGGATCTTTTAATCCTGCTCTTGTTCGTTGGATAGCTTTTGTTAGTTTCTTGATGGCATCATCCTGACCGATAATTTTTTCGGCCACTTTATCGTACATGTTCAAAAGCTTTTGGCTATCAGTTTGGCCAACACGCTGTACCGGGATACCGGTCATCATCGCCACCACCTCAGCTACATTATCTTCTGATACTTCGTAACGTTTTGTTTTTGTTTCAGCTTCCCACTCCGCTTTCGCCTTATCTAATTCTTCGATTAAATTTTTCTCTGTATCGCGAAGTTTGGCAGCTTCTTCATATTTCTGACTGCGAACAACTTTGTTTTTCTCTAATTTAATATCTTCGATTTTTGCTTCGATGTCAATTATTGTCTGAGGAACATGAATATTTGTTAAATGAACTCTCGAACCAGCTTCGTCTAAAGCATCAATGGCTTTATCTGGCAGGAAACGATCTGAAATATAGCGTGAAGTTAAAGTAACGCAAGCCAAAATAGCTTCATCAGTATAGGTTACACCGTGGTGTTCTTCATACTTATCTTTAATTCTCGTTAAAATTTCAACGGTTTCATCAGGTGTAGCTGGCTCAACCATAACCTTTTGAAAACGACGGTCTAATGCGCCATCTTTCTCAATGTATTGACGGTACTCATCTAATGTGGTTGCACCAATACATTGAATTTCGCCTCTTGCCAATGCAGGTTTAAACATGTTTGAAGCATCAAGCGAGCCTGAAGCGCCACCTGCGCCAACGATTGTATGAATCTCATCTATAAATAAAATTACATCAGTAGATTTTTCAAGCTCGTTCATCACGGCTTTCATACGCTCTTCAAACTGACCACGATATTTTGTACCGGCTACAAGCGATGCTAAATCTAAAGTAACCACACGTTTGCCAAATAGCACGCGAGAAACTTTGCGTTGAACAATACGTAACGCTAAACCTTCTGCAATTGCTGATTTACCAACACCAGGCTCTCCAATTAAAATCGGGTTATTCTTTTTCCTGCGAGATAGAATTTGCGAAACACGCTCAATTTCTTTTTCGCGGCCAACGATTGGATCTAAACGACCCTCTTCTGCTGCCTTTGTTAAATCACGACCGAAATTATCTAAAACCGGGGTTTTCGATTTTATATCAGAAACCTTTTTAGGGGTACTAAAGCTCTCTTCTTCACGATAATCATCGTCGCCACCTGTTGATGCGCTATTTGAAACATCGTCTCTGAAACCATTTTTATTCACTTCAACCTCCTGTTTAAAAACATCATAAGTAACGCCATATTGCAATAAGATTTGTGAGGCGATATTATCATCATCTCTCAAAACTGATAACAGCAAATGCTCGGTACCAATTAAATCGCTTTTAAATATTTTAGCTTCTAAGTAAGTAATTTTTAAAACTTTTTCTGCCTGTTTAGTTAATGGTATATTTCCTAAGTTAACTGTAACACTCGAAGTACCGCGAACAGCATCTTCAATTGAGCGGCGCAATTTACCTGTATCAACCCCTAACGATCGTAAAATTTTTATAGCCATGCCATCGCCTTCGCGAATGAGGCCTAATAATAAATGCTCGGTTCCAATGTAATCATGCCCTAAGCGTAGCGCTTCCTCCCTACTAAAAGAGATTACATCTTTAACCTGTGGTGAAAATTTTGCTTCCATAATACCTTTCTTAACAGCTCGCCTCTAAACTATAAAATAAATTATAAAAAGCGACCCTACTGTTTTCTTTATTTTATCAACAATTGCGCCATACCAGTAGATAAACAGCCTTACCAATTATGCGATGAGCTAAAAATTACTTTACGAATATTATTAAAAAAATACATAAACGTTTCATTATATCTACGTAATAACGGTTTAGCAGGTTTTAAGAGGTATATTATCCTCTAATTATGCTTTTGTCTGCACATTGTAAGGATTTGTACAGAAGTTTTTACTGACAATTTGTTTCTTCTGGATTATGCAATTTACATGTTTTGACAGAAAAACAAAAACGCCATGACAGTTTTTAACATTCTCAAGCGGCATCAATCAAAATTTTGCTAAATTAACTGCTACCCTGGTTTAAATCTATACGAATTTAACCTACAAAAAGTTGTTTTTGTTTTAAAACTTAATAAATGCCGCCAAAGTTTAAATACCATTTTGTGAACAGAAAGAAAAGAGTATGTCATTCTTAAAATTTATGGGCAACATTGAACGATAGGCTATCTATTTTAAAGGGATTTATGAGATTTAATTTTGCAAACAAATAAATATAAAAGTTCTAACATTCAGGCATTACTTGTTTTTGCTTCCTGCTAGTTATGGCAGCACCGGCACTTGCAATTACAACCAGAAAAACGGCAAGCCATTGGAAAACAGTAAGATATTCATGCAGAAAGATTAAGCCAGACAGCGCACCTGCAGCAGGTTCTAAACTCATTAAAATGCTGAAAGTTTTTGCAGGTATTTTACGCAAGGCTTGCATCTCCAAGGTAAATGGAATTGCACTCGAAAGTAAAGCTAAGGCTAAGCCGGCTGCGAAAATTCCGGGTTTGATATTATCCAATATCCCTCCGGCAAGGGCAAATGGAATAATAACTATTGATGCAAACAACATCCCTATGGTTACTGCCTTTCCACCATCCATTATCTTAGAAATCCGACCGCCGATTACAATATAAGTAGCCCAGAATACGCCTGCCAATAATGCCATGAAAATACCCAAAACGTCTAAGCCCCTGCTGCTCCATGGTGCAATTAAAGCTATCCCTGCCGCTGCCAGAATTACCCACAAAAAATCTAAAGCTTTCCTGGAACCAGTTAATGCCAATACCAAAGGACCAATAAACTCTAAAGTAACGCCAAGTCCTAATGGTATTCTTTCAATTGCTAAATAAAAAACAAGGTTCATTACACCTAAAGTAATTCCGTAAATTGAAACAAGTTTCCATTGTACAAACGTTAGATTCTTTAAGTTTGGCCGATTGTAAATAAGCAGAATTAACGCTGATAAGACAATTCTTAAAGATGAGGTTGCCGCAGCACCCAACACCGGAAATATACCTTTTGCTATTGCGGCACCACCCTGAACGCTAATAATGGATAGTAAAACTGCGGGAACAGGCGGTAGAGAAATCCCGTTTTTATTTTTCATTTATTGGAAATTTCCGCAAAAATAAGCTTTTATGTAGATTTAGCTTCAGTAATAACAGCCAACTTATTTAAATGATTAGCATCGCTTATGTTGGTAAAGCAGTTCCATTATTTTAAGCTAAGCTAAAAATTCGTCTGTTATTTTCAAAAGGTCATGGATTTCAAACGGTTTTTGGATGATGGCATCCGGCATGCAATGAGCATCATCAATGTCAATTAATTCAGCTGAAATCAAAATTATAGGAATTTGCGCCGTCGCATCATGGCTTTTTAGGTAATTACAAACCACTCGACCATCAACCTTACCTATCCAAATATCGAGTAAAATAAGGTCGGGCTGAAACTCAATTATAAGATTATCCAGATCGGAAATATCAGTTACGCCTTTTAAAACGTAATTTCTTTCTTTAAAAATCATTGGAAAAACTTCCAACAACTCATTATCATCGTCTATTGCTAGTATTCGTTTTTCCACTGGCTTTTTTTCGCTAGGTTATTTTTTACACAAATTATAACTAAAATAAACCCAAAAAGTTTGAATAACGGCATACATAACCAGTTATTCACTTTACTCTCTTTCTGTTTAAGCAGATTCAAACTATTACAGTTCGGCAATGTTGAAAAAAGACAAAACTTATATTATGGAAAAAATACAGACAAAAGGTTACGGCGCAAGCGGTTCTTTTATAGGCGGAAAAACTCTGGAGTTAATTAAATTCGAAAGAGATCAACCAAAGCCTGATGAAATTTTAATCGATGTACAATATTGCGGCGTTTGCCACTCTGATTTACATCAGGTTAATAATGATTGGAAAAACACGATATATCCATGTGTTCCCGGACATGAAATTATTGGAAAAGTAATGGCCATTGGTTCTTCTGTAACAAAATTTAAAGAAGGTGATACCGTTGGTGTAGGCTGTATGATAGATTCTTGCAAACAATGCGCTCCATGTATGGAAGGTGAAGAGCAATTTTGCGAAGGACCACACGGACAAACAATGACTTATAATGGTTACTGGAAACCGGATCCTGAATTTAACACATTTGGGGGCTATGCAACGAATATTGTGGCTCAGGAAAAATTTGTAATGGCAATTCCTTCCAATTTAGATTTAAAGGCGGCAGCACCAATTTTATGCGCAGGCGTTACAACATATTCGCCATTAAAACATTTTGGTGTTAAAGAAGGGCACAAAGTTGGCATTATAGGCATTGGTGGTTTAGGCCACATGGGTGTTAAAATTGCAAAAGCAATGGGTGCAACAGTAACCGCTATCACTACTAAGGAAGATAAACGAGAGGCAGCATTGGCCTTGCGAGCTGATGAAGTTTTGATTTCTAACGACAAAGAAACCATGGAAGCCCATGCCGCAAAATTTGATTTTCTGCTTTGCACTATTCCCTATCCTTTCGATGTTAACGATTACGTTCCGCTATTAAGAAGACGGGGAGCATTAGTAACGGTAGGATTGTTAGGGCCATACAAAAACCCTACAAATAATATGGAGGTTGCTAAGCTTTGTACAACAATTGGCGGTTCGATGATTGGTGGTACCATAGAAACCCAGGAAGTTTTAAATTTCTGCGCTGAACACCAAATTTTACCCGAGGTGCAGATGATAAATATTGAAGATATAAACGATGCCTTGAATAAAGTAAAAGATGAAGAAGTCAGGTTTCGCTATGTTATTGATATGGCATCATTAAAAAATTAAAAAACGCCCGGCTTAACCGGGCGTTTTTAATATCAGCAGTTAAGCATAAAATTAATGATATTTGAGCAATCTTTAGAACCCAAGTTAATTATCTAAAGTGATTTTATAATGCTGAGCTACCTGTGTGTCAAAAGCCAGCAAGTATCCTCCGTTTGATTTAGCGGGTTTCATATTTACATTTTTCACTTTAAAAGGCCTGCTATAAAATAATACGCACTTACCCCCATTGAGTGAAGTAAGTTCAGCCTCCTGCAAGTCGTGATTTACCCACTTTATATTTAGTTCAAAGTTTCCCCTAGCCTTGAGCCCAGATATCTTTCCTGTCATCCACGCCTTCGGCAGAGCCGGGAGAAGCTCTATATAGTTATTGTGACTTTGTAGAAGCATTTCTGCCATCCCGGCTGTTCCGGCAAAATTGCCATCGATCTGAAAGGGAGGGTGCGCATCGAAAAAGTTAGCATAGGTACCTCCTTTGGACCTTTCATCCGAATCGACGTAGTTTAATAATTTTCTGATAAGCAGATAGGCATGGTCGCCATCTTTTAACCTGGCCCACCAGTTTATTTTCCATCCCCTGCTCCACCCTGTACCATCATCACCCCTAATCTCTAAGGATTTGCGTGCGGCTTGAAAATGTGCCAATTGATCAGGTGTAATTTCCTTTCCGGGATATAAACCGAATAAATGAGAGGCATGTCTATGCAAACTATCTGTTTCTGGAAAGTCCTTGTACCATTCCAGTAACTGCCCCTTACTGCCAATTTTTAAGGGATACAATTTTTTCATTTTTTGTGACACGGAGTCCTGGAAATCCTGATCAATATTTAAAATACGTGCAGAGGCCAACACATTGGTAAATAAATCCCTAATAATTGACATGTCCATTGTCGAGGCTACGGAAACACCTTGAGGCTTTTTATTTTTGTCAAAAAACGTATTTTCTGGAGAGGTTGAAGGTGCAGTAACAAGATAACCATCTTTATTTTCCACTAACCAGTCGAAGGTGAATAATGCCGCACCCTTCATAATCGGATATGCTTTCTCGGCTAAAAATTTCTTATCCCCAGTAAATTTGTAATGTTCAAAAAGGTGGCGGGCGAGCCAATTGCCACCCATTGGCCAATTCGCCCAGAGGGGATCTCCCTGGCCCTTATCTCCAACAGGATTACTAAGTGCCCATATATCAGAATTATGATTTGCGGCCCAGCCTCTTGCGCCATAGAATTCCTTCGCTGTCTTTTTGCCTGTAACTGCTAAATCTTCAATAAAATTCAGCAACGGCATGTGCATTTCTGAAAGATTGGTCACCTCTGCCGGCCAGTAATTCATCTGCGTATTAATATTTATTGTATAATTTGAGCTCCACGGCGCCCTAAGCAGATTATTCCATATGCCCTGCAAGTTTGCCGGAGGACTTCCGGGACGCGAGGAAGAAATCAGCAGGTATCTTCCGTATTGAAAATAAATCGCTTCAAGCTTGGGATCAACCACGCCTTTCGAATAGCGCTTCAAACGAGCATCTGAAGGCATTTGATTTTGCTCATCAGAATTGCCATCTTTTAGTGTGAAGCTAACCCGCTTAAAATACTTTTGATAATCAGCGATGTGCCGCTTCTCCAAAGATGCCGTGCTTATTGACAAAGCATTTGTCAGCAATGCCCGGGCAATAGCATCCTCATTTTTACCCTCTAACTCCGGACACTTATCAAAACCATTAAAACTTGTTGCGGCAGTTAGGTAAATGACCACTTCGGTAGCATTTTCGATTTTAATCTGCTGCCCGTCTGTATGCTTTATATCTCCATCTTTGTTTACTGCTTTAATTCTAAACTGAAACCTCATCCCATTACAACTGGAAGTATCCTCGTAGGTGACAGGGTTGACATTTGTAGGATTGTAATAGTTTGGGTTGACATTTGAAGGAGCTCTTCCGCTCAATATCAATTCATTTTTGTTTTCTATGTTCTGGCGGCTCTTCAGCTGGCAGCTTGCAGACAAAATAAAATTAAGTGCACCTTTTTTATCAGCATTTAATTTTATGACCATTACCTGATCCGGAGCAGAAATAAACATTTTACGCTGGTAACGAACTCCATTAACTTTAAATTTAGTGGTGAACATGGCACGTTCCAAGCTCAACTCCCGGTAGTAGTCGGTTGGCACCTGCCCGTGAAAATCCTGTTTGATGAACACCTGCCCCATCGGCAAATAGGACTGTGAATATACACCTTGCATCTTTTTGCTCAACTGGTCTGCCTTCGCATAATTTTCATCTTGAAATAACGCGGTTCTGATCTCCTTCAGGTAAGAAAATGCTTCAGGATTTACGCTTGGTTTGACAGGTCCACCACTCCAAAGCGTGCTTTCATTAAGCTGGATAATTTCTTCTTCAACCCCTCCAAAAACCATTGCGCCCAATTTCCCATTACCCAATGGAAGTGATTCAACCCATTTTTGAGCTGGTTGTTTATACCACAACTTAAGCTCATCCGAATTTTGAGCCGAAGTGTTCAGACAGAACAGCAATAAAATAAGTAGTATCGGTTTATTCATAAGACATATTTTTAAATTACATATCGAAAATGATTATCATCAGTTTAAATTTAACAGATATTCGTACCTTAATCAACTATAGTAACATTAGAACTATTGCAAATTTTTAACCCAAGTTTCGCCTCACTAAGTTACATCTGGGGCTATGGGTTTTTGGAATTATGTTATGCAGCTACCGCCAGTAGATTTTTCAAAGGAATTGTTTTAAACATTGGCCAATGGGAGTTTGAGGATGATAATTAAAAAACCTAAAACCAGGGATGATATTAAGGCATCCGGTTAAAGGGCTAATATTTTGCAATATCAGAAATTATATTAAAACCATCATCTAAATAGTATAATCTGTGCTATCGGGCAAAAAGCTAAACATAGTCCTACAAATCATCCATCACAAACAAAAGTGGGATTTCAAAAGGATCAAAGCTTTATTCTTAAACAAGCTCCTGCCGCCCAAAAGCTCGATGACGTTCATAAGACCATCCGCTACATAATTGCCATGAACTTCCCATCATAGATTTTTAATATTAAATCTTTATCCTGCTGAGGTTAATATTATACTAATAGCCATATCCTTTTATTTGAACGAAAAAATCGTTATCGAAAATAATGACATAGTTGACAAACCATTTTTTTATGGGCCTGTTGTTTCTATCTTTGTAACCAATTTTAGCGTTACCGCTATCCGCATTCGGATAAATTACGGGTCGGTATACCTGAAATTTGATAATTCACAACACTTAACATGACTAATTTTTGCACAATGAGGTGGCAAAAAAGGAACTTTTTGGAGGCTATATAAATCTCCGTAAATTCCTTTTCGCCAACACAATGTGCCTTTAAACACGCTAATACAAAAAATTCAAATGGCAGACGAGAAGATCATATTTTCAATGGCCGGCGTAAATAAGATTTACCCGCCACAAAAACAGGTTTTAAAAAATATATACCTTTCTTTCTTTTACGGGGCAAAAATCGGTGTTATCGGTTTAAATGGTTCCGGTAAATCATCTTTATTAAAAATCATTGCAGGTTTAGATAAATCATATCAAGGAGAAGTTGTTTTTTCTCCAGGCTACTCAGTTGGCTATTTAGCACAGGAACCAATTCTCGATCCTGAAAAAACAGTACGTGAAGTTGTTGAAGAAGGTGTTGCAGAGGTTACTGCGATATTAAAAGAGTATGAGGAAGTAAATGAAGCTTTTGGGTTAGAAGAAAATTATTCAGATCCCGATGCGATGGATAAACTTATGGCTCGCCAGGGTGAGTTACAAGATAAAATTGATGCTTTGGGCGCCTGGGAAATCGATTCGAAACTGGAACGTGCAATGGATGCATTACGCTGCCCAGACCCTGAAACTAAAATCGGGGTACTTTCGGGCGGTGAACGCCGTCGCGTTGCAATGTGCCGTTTATTGCTGCAACATCCTGATGTTTTGTTACTGGATGAGCCTACCAACCACCTTGATGCAGAAAGTATCGATTGGTTAGAGCAATTTTTACAAAATTACGAAGGAACAGTTATCGCCGTAACCCACGATAGATACTTTCTGGATAACGTTGCCGGATGGATTTTAGAATTAGATCGTGGTGAAGGCATTCCATGGAAAGGCAATTACAGTAGCTGGTTAGACCAGAAAGCCAAACGTTTATCCCAGGAAGAAAAAACTGAAAGCAAGCGTCAGAAAACTTTAGAACGCGAGCTGGAATGGGTACGTATGGCACCGAAAGCCCGCCATGCAAAATCAAAAGCCCGTTTAGCCAACTATGATAAACTGGCTTCTGAAGATGGTAAAGAAAGAGAAGATAAACTCGAACTTTTTATTCCTGCAGGACCTCGTTTGGGGAATGTGGTTATCGAAGCTACCAATGTTACAAAAGCTTACGGCGACAAGGTTTTATTTGATAATTTAAACTTTTCCCTTCCGCCTGCAGGCATTGTTGGTATTATTGGACCTAACGGAGCGGGTAAAACAACATTATTTCGCTTAATTACAGGGCAGGAAGAAGCCGATAACGGAACTTTCCGCGTTGGCGAAACCGTAGCGTTAGGCTATGTCGATCAAATGCATAATGATTTAGATGCGGATAAAACCGTGTACGAAAATATTACAGATGGATTGGACAATATTCAACTCGGTAATAAAGCAGTAAACGGCCGGGCCTATGTTTCAAAATTTAATTTCAACGGTGGCGACCAACAGAAAAAAGTAGGCATTTTATCGGGTGGAGAACGAAATCGCGTGCATCTTGCTATTACTTTGAAAAAAGGTGCAAACGTTTTATTACTGGATGAGCCAACGAATGATATTGACGTAAATACATTACGTGCCTTAGAAGAAGCATTAGAAAACTTTGGCGGTTGTGCGGTTGTAATTAGCCACGACAGGTGGTTTCTAGATAGAATTTGTACACATATTTTAGCTTTCGAAGGTAATTCTGAAGTTTATTTCTTCGAAGGAAACTATTCTGATTATGAAGAAAACCGTAAGAAACGTTTAGGTGATGTTACGCCAAAACGTATCAGATATAAAAAGTTAGATTAATAAAAAACTCCCGGTGAAAATCGGGAGTTTTTTACTTTTAAGAGATTTACTTATTTCCCTATTGTTTTCCTTATTGCCTCATCGGTTACAACTTCCATAACCTTGTAGCCCGCTAAATTCGGATGAACCCCATCAGTAGTAAACTCAGCCTTCTGTCCATTACGTTCATCAACCAAAGGCGTAAAGTAATCGAGAATTGTGAAGCTGTTTTCCTTCGCGTAAGCCATAATGGCTTCATTCAGGGAAATAATCTGGTTGGCTGCGCCTTTTAAAGCTTTATTCCATGGATACTCATAAACAGGCAAATACTTACATAGAATAACTTTAATGTGGTTTTTCCTCGCCAAATCAGCCATCGACTTTATATTATTTAAAATAGTTTCGTTATTAACATGTCCTTTACTACCTGCTAAATCGTTGCTTCCTGCTAAAATGATAACTGCTTTAGGCTTAAGATTTATTACATCCTGCCGGAACCGAATGAGCAATTGAGACGAAATTTGTCCGCTTATGCCTCTATCCACATATGAGTGGCTGTTGAAATATTCAGGATCTTTCTGCTTCCAAAATTCAAAGATTGAGCTTCCTAAAAATACAACCCGTTTTTCGCCATTTTTCGGCAAACCAATCAATTCATTTTCGTTTTGATACTTTGAAATATTTGCCCAATCATCAGAAAAATCTTCTTTCTTTGGCTTATTGTCGTTCGAGTCGGTTTGAGCTGATAAGCTACCTCCATAAATAAAAAAGGCTATAAAAATAAATTTTAGTCTCATTTGGTTAGGAATGGGTTATTGTTAAATGTAGGCGCTTATTTTTTTTCCGCTCTCGGACCCCTTTTATAAATAACCAGACCATTTAAAAAGTTACGCAAGATCTGGTCGCCGCAGGGCTTAAAATTTTCATGGTCTTCATTTCTGAAAATATCTCCTAATTCAGCTTTAGTTACCTTAAAACCTACTAAATCGCAAATGGTAATAATATCATCCGTTTTTAAGGATAATGCCACTCTTAATTTTTTTAAAATATCGTTGTTACTCATTTTTAATTTTTAAATGTTTACTGTTTCTATGGAAAACCAAAATATAAGCAGGCTAAATGGTTCATCAAAATCTAGCTCGCTATTTCAAGTTTGAGTTTTTTACCTTTTATTTTTTCACCATTAAGGGCTTTAAAAAGTTTATCTACCACGTTGCGTTTTACGGCAACATAACTGGTTGTATCTTTAACTTCGATAAGTCCTAAATCGTCTTTTTGTAAGCTACCTTTTTGAAGAAATAACCCCACAATATCAATCTTATTAATCTTATCTTTTTTGCCATTGGCGATGTATAAAGTTACCCAATCGCTTGCTTCAGGCAATTTGTAATTTTCTTCAAGCTTCTCTTCCTCAATGTCTTCCGGTAAATATTTATAATGTTCCTCTTCGTTTACAACCGCATAAGCCGTTCCTTTAGCAAGCATTCTTGCAGTTCTGCCGTTTCTATGTATGTAGGCATCTTCGGTGTAAGGTAGTTGATAATGCACAATATTTTCAACTTCAGGAATATCCAATCCACGGGCAGCCAAATCGGTTGTAATTAAAATTTTATGACTTCCGTTTCTAAATTTCAGTAAAGCTTTTTCTCTGTCGGCCTGTTCCATTCCACCATGAAAAACATCGTGACCCAAACCATGTTCAAAAAGTAAATCACTAATTCTATCCACAGTTTCACGGTGGTTACAAAAAACTAAAGTATTTGCGTTACCGATTTTACTGAGCAGTTTAAACAAAATATCAAGTTTATCTGCGGCAGGTGCTACAACTTTTTTTAGTTTTAAATCTGGTTTCGTTTTGATGTCTTTCGAGAAATCAATTTCTACAGGCTGGTTTAACTTCACAAAAGGCGGAATTTCTTCCATTCTCGTTGCTGAAGTAAGAATTCGTTTTTTTAACGAAAGTAGCGAACCGATAATGTAAGACATATCTTGCTCAAAACCGAATTCTAAAGATTTATCAAATTCATCTAAAACAAGGTTTTCGACAAACGATTCATCGAAATTATTATGCTCTAAATGATAGGCAATTCTTCCTGGTGTTCCGATTAGAACTGCAGGCGGATGCGCTAGATTATTTTTTTCGATACGAACAGCATGGCCACCATAACAACAGTTAACCTTAAATGGCGTACCCATTTGCTTAAAAACCTGCTCAATCTGCAAAGCAAGTTCTCTCGAAGGCACTAAAATAAGCGCCTGTACACCTTTAACATCAGGTTTTAAAACCGATAACAATGGCAGTAAAAAAGCAAGGGTTTTCCCCGAGCCCGTTGGCGCTACCAAAATTACATCAGCTCCTTTTTTTGCAGCCTTAAGCGATGCATTTTGCATATCGTTAAGGGTTGTAATATTTAATCTTTTAAGCGCATTCTCTATCATTACGCCAAAGGTAAACATTTATTGCTGTTGCAAACTCACGAAATTACTTATCAGAATTTTAAAAATCTTCTCTTCAATCTGCTTAACAGTGAAAAATTCAATTTTTTCTCCAATAATAAGAGCATGTTGCCTCTTTGTGCCATAGAAGTCGTAACTTTCTCATTAACAGCATCAACTGATGAAATAATTCTATCGGCAAGTTCGCCGGCAAATTTGTTCGATCTGCTTTGTTGCAGCATTTCTAGTTCTTGAATTAATTCTGCGTTCATGGTAATATTGATTTGGTTAAACATTAATAATTGTAACGTTTAATCATCAGCAATTGTTGTAAAAAATATGAAAAACCGTTAGCCATGAGCCGATAACCTGTTGATAACTAAAGCTTTGTTAGCAAATAAACAACAGCTTCTTAATATAGATTTAATTTCTAGCGCTTATTTTTATAAAAACCTGATTACCATTTGTTAACCTCAAAAAACACAATGTATGACATGGAAAAAATTTAGTGGCGAAGTAATCCAATCTTCAATCCTCGAAGAAATTGAACTGGCAATTATCAGAGAAACAGAAAACGGCTATAAACTTAAGGTTTGCATCGGTACCGATTCGCAGGTTAAGGGTGCTGTTACCGATTTTGCGACGGTAATTGTATTGCTGAGAGAACATCATGGTGGCTTCATGTACATCCACCAGGAAAAATCATCGCAACAAGTAAGTATAAAAGAACGCATGTTAATGGAGGTGCAAAAATCAATCGAAACCGCTTACTCCATTTGCGATTTATTAGACATTTATGATGTTGCTTTGGAGGTTCATGCAGATATTAACACAAGTCCGCAGTTTAAATCGAACAAAGCATTAAATGATGCGATGGGTTACATTTTAAGTATGGGCTTTATTTTCAAAGCAAAACCCGAAGCGTTTGCAAGTTCTACCTGTGCCGATAAAATGGTTCATTAGGTTTGAAATAAATTATAATAGGAGTATCTTTAAATCATAAATCAGAATTATGAAAAAGATATTCCTTTCCTTATTTACATTATTAATTTCGCTTTCAGCTTTTGCACAAAGTGAGGATAAAGATACCTATACAAAAATCGGTGATGAAACCCCGAAGTTTACCTTCGAAATAGAAAAAGGAAAAACAGTGAATATTGCCGATTACAAAGGCAAGCTGATTCTGATAAACTTATTTGCCACCTGGTGCCCGCCATGCAATGTAGAATTACCGATGGTACAAAAAGAAATATGGGATAAACATAAAGACAACAAGAATTTCGCATTTTTTGTATTTGGAAGAGAAGAAGGCTGGGATAAATTGATTCCTTTCAAAGCAAAAAAAGGCTTTACTTTTCCAATATTGCCTGATTTAAAACGAGAGGTCTTCAGCAAATTTGCCAAACAATCTATCCCCAGGAATATTTTAATTGATGAAAACGGCAAAATCATTTACCAATCAATAGGTTACGAAGAAAAAGAATTTCAGTCGCTGGTTAAACTAATTGATGAAAAATTGAAAGATAAAGCAACAAAATAGGTTTTTCGTTGTTTTGCTTTAAATCAATAACTTGAAAACCTACAGATTAGAATTTACTCAAAAAATCCCTGTTGATTTAGATACTGCATGGGATTTCTTTTCATCGCCACTTAACTTATCAGAAATTACGCCTGAGGACATGACTTTCGACGTAACTTCGCCTATTCAAAAGCATACAAAAATGTATCCGGGTATGATTATAACCTACAAGGTTTCGCCTTTGTTAGGTATAAAATTAAACTGGATGACAGAAATTACCCACGTAAAAGATAAGGAATACTTTATTGATGAACAGCGTTTCGGCCCATTTGCATTCTGGCATCATAACCACCACTTTGAAGCCATAGATGGCGGGGTTTTAATGCACGACATTTTACATTACGCCATTGGATGGGGGCCATTTGGTGTGCTGGCTAACGAAATTGTGGTGAAAAAAAAGATACAAGGAATTTTTAACTTCAGGTACAAAAAAGTGGAAGAACTATTTGGAAAAATGTAACTCAACTACCATTTTTTAGTAGAAATAGTATTTATTTTTTTAGGTTTTTTCTCATTTTGATTGGTCGCCAATGCTTTTTTAAAGTTCTCGGCAAACTTTTCAGTTTTATTATAAGCCGCTTCTACAACATCCTTCCACGCTCCGGCACTTAACTTACCAGGCGTTTTTTCTAATGGCGTTGCGATTTTGGTGGTCGGCACGTAATTACTGTATCTATCTCTGCCATAAGGAATGTATTCAAAATCCGTAAGCCAAAACCTGTATTTTTTATCTCTGGCTTCAAAGGTTAGCGTGTACTTTACTTCGCCACTGGGGTGGCTTGCTACCAAAATGGTTTTATCAATAACCATAACCCCATTTGCAATAAAGGAAGTATCAGTTGCACTTTGCTTCTTAATGGTTTTCTTGTACAAATCAATAAAATTATTTGCCCTAAGCACTAAGCTGTCTCTCGCCGCAGCTTTTTCAACAACCTCATAGTAGACAAATTTTCCGTTATCATCAGAGGAGAATTGTTTCTGCTGAGCAGAAAGTTTAAACGAAAAGAATGCTAAAAGTAAAATCAACCTATATTTCATACTGGCTCTTATCAAATAAAACTAAAGATACTAAAAAGCCTCCGGCTACAAAGCCGGAGGCTGATTTAACAAATTAAACTAAGTATTAAAAAGCGTAAACTGCAGCCAAAGAGAACTGGCCGGCATTTGGCGCAGCACCTCCGGTTTTGTTTAAGAAAGGTTTATCGCCATTATGGTCTAATCTAACTTCAGGAATAAAAGTTAAACCGCCCGATTTGATATTTGCTGTTAGTGTAACGCCTGTGTATGAGGTTCCTTTTACCGCACCTACATCTTTATATTTAAAATATTCACCTCTTAAGCCCAAAGTTACGGCCTCAGCAACAGCAACCTGAGGATACAACGCAACACCAGCATAACCACCAGCATCATCAGCCATGTCGTAATTTGCAGCATTCAATCCTAATTTAAAAGCTTTGGTAATTTGATAAGATGTTGTTAAATCTTCGATAGTTCCATAACCATATGGGTCGGCGCCTGATAATACGTTTAAGTAAGCAGTCCACCCTTCAACAGGAGAAATCATTAACTGACCACCAATACTCGAAACACCTCTGGTTGCGCTGTAAAGATTCCAGTCGTTAAATAAACCAGCCATTAAACTCACCTTGTCAGAGAATTTATAAGTTGCCTTAATACCTGCATTCTGGAACGGGCCATTTGTAAATAAGTACGAAGTTGAATAATTAAAGTTACCAACCGGCGAAATCACTTCATAACCAATAAATGTTCCCATGTAGCCTGCGGTCATAGAAAATTTGTCCGAAAAATCATAATTGATGTACAAATTCTGGATGTGGAATGAAGAGCCGCCGTTTGCCGCATCAGGAATTGACTGCGTTTGACCACGAGGACCAAAAGAGATTTCACCAACAAAAGATGCCTTACCCGTTTTCTTTTTCAAAGCAAGGTCTATCATCCCTAACGAAACTGAATTATGATCGGAAACAAAGGATGTAGGGATATTGGATTTTTTTGCGAAATCGTATTTATAATATGTATCAACCGAACCTGAAAATTCGAGTGGAGATGTTGACGCCTCTTGCGCCAGGGCACACGTAGTGCTTGCTATACTAAATATAGCGGTTAAAAATTTCTTCATGTTTGAGCTTTATTGGGGTTTAGATATTGTGTTCTTTTAAGAAAGTGATTCTGTTAAAGGGCTATTTTTTTCGATATAAATTGCTTTTTCTTCAACAAGTAAAGTACCTTGAGAGTACTTCTCATCGTGTTGCGAAGCATCAAGGCCAATTTCTTCTTCTTCATCAGAAACTCTTATTGGATTAATTAAATTAACCAATTTGAAAATAACGAATGAAACAACGAAGCTGAAAATGATTACGATTGCCGCACCTTTTAATTGGGTAATAAAGAAAGCAGGGTTGCCATAAAATAAGCCATCAGCACCAGCAGCATTTACAGTTTTAGTTGCAAATACGCCGGTTAACAACATACCAACAATACCGCCAACGCCATGACAAGGGAAAACATCTAAGGTATCATCAAGACTTGTTTTTTGTTTCCATGAAACAACAAGATTTGAAACAACTGCAGCAATAGCACCTATAAATATACTGGAAGGAATACTTACGAAACCAGCACCAGGCGTAATTGCAACTAAGCCAACTACAGCACCGATACAAAAACCTAAAACAGATGGCTTTTTGCCTCTTGCAACATCGAAAAACATCCACGACAAACCGGCTGCACCTGCCGCTGTATTTGTAGTTAAGAATGCAGAAACCGCTAAGCTATTAGCACCTAATGCAGAACCGGCATTAAATCCGAACCAGCCAAACCACAATAAGCCAGTACCAATTAATACATATGGGATATTTGCTGGTGGCACTTCTTTATGCTCCAAGTGAGATTTTCTACGTTTTAAAACCAATGCGCCGGCCAGAGCCGCCATACCGGCAGAAATGTGTACTACTGTACCGCCTGCAAAATCTAATACACCCATTTTAAACAAGAAACCTTGAGGATGCCATGTCCAGTGTGCCAATGGTGAGTAAACGAATATTGCGAATAAAACAATAAACAAAATGTAAGATGTAAAACGAATACGCTCGGCAACTGCACCAACAACCAAACCTGGAGTGATGATTGCAAACATTAATTGAAAAACAGCAAATAAAGATAGTGGAATAGTTAAGTCCGCCCCCCCTTGTAAATGTGGCGCTCCGGAATTAACACCTTTGAAAAACAAAAATGTTGATGGGTTTCCAATAAAACCACCAATTGTGTCTCCAAAAGCCAAACTGAATCCTACTACTGTCCAAAGAACTGTAATTACTCCAGCAGCAACAACGCTTTTAATCATTGTTGATAGAACATTTTTACGATGCACCATACCACCATAAAAAAATGCCAGTCCTGGTGTCATTAAGAAAACAAGTGCAGCTGCAATTAAAATAAAGGCGATGTCTGGACCACTATATTTTCCCTCATCAAAATTCGGAAGTAGCGGAACGAATAGTGCTAAAATTGCGAATACCATTAATATCACAAAAGGAGCATACTGTTTAACTAAAATTTTACCCATGTTTTTAAGTTTATTTGTTTGGTTGATTAAATAGTTTTGATTTTCTTATTTTATTTCCATAAAAATAGCACTTATTGTAGTTTTTACACAATAAAATAGAAATATTCTAATAAAAACATATAATTTTTATAAAACATTATGAAAATAATGCTAAAAAATGCAATACACAAAAAAAACGCGTTATAATTAAGGGTATTTTTGATAAAACCAAAATTTACGAAAACTCATGAATTATAGAATTTTATCTTAAATTTCTAAAAAATTAGCACGAAAAACTGGTAATAACAAAAAACCCACTAACATTTTAGCAGGTTTTTAGCAAAAATTAATAAGATTTTAATTTTTTTAACAATTATACTTAGAGCCTTGAACAACTCCCCGCTTTTCAATTTCTTTGTCAATATAGGTTTGAATTGACGATTTATTCAACCCCCAATTAGGAGCGATGAGCAAATCCCAATCAGAAATTCCAAACAACCTTTGTATAATTATATCGGGGCGAAGCAGTGGTATTAACTCACAAAGTAAATCAGTATATTCTTCCAGAGTAAATAACTTGAAAGGTTCTTTCTTGTATTTAACCCCCATTATCGAACCTTCAACAATATGTAAATGGTGAAATTTAACAAACTTAATTTGCGGAAAACGATTGATTTCATGTATGTAGCCAAGCATCATTTCTTTAGTTTCCCAAGGAAAACCGAAAATTGTATGCACACATAAATCAAGTTTACTGTTCTCTAACAGTTTTACGGCTTCAACAAATTCCCCGTGACTACAACCTCTGTTAATTTGATTTAACGTTTCATCGTAAATGGATTCCATGCCCATTTCCAAATCAACATCATATTTACCAGCATAACTCTCTAATAAAGCAACCTTTTCGGCATCAATACAATCAGGCCGTGTACCAACAGAGAAACCAACTACATCATCTGGGTTTATCGAAAGCGCCTCATCATACATCATTTTTAAATAATGTACAGGTGCATAAGTGTTTGTATTTGGTTGAAAGTAAACGATAAATTTATCTGCTTTATAAAAATTCTTACCTCGCTCCATCCCTTTTTCCAACTGCTCGCGAATGGTTGGCATTTTTCGGGAAATTTCGGGTGTAAAAGAATCTACATTACAATAGGTACAGCCGCCATATCCCTTACTACCATCACGGTTTGGGCAGGTAAAACCGCCATCAACTATGGTTTTAAAAACCCGCTGACCATTATATTTCTCACGTAAATACGTGCCATAATTATTGTAACCTTTTATACCTAAATCTACCTGTGTTCCCATTGCTTGCAAAAATACGTAATAAGTATTAAGTTTTGAGTATCGAGAAAAAAGACTTATACAGAGATTACAAACCGTTAATTTGTTAAAACCCGGTTTCCGGGATTACCCAAATGATGAGCGTAATTCAGCGTAGAGATAGTAAACCTATAATTAATTATTCTTTGAAAGCGCTAATCAAAGTGAAAAATTTAAAGCATTTTAAAAACTTCATTTATATTCCCAATTAAATCAAGCATACATCTCCCTAAACTATAAAGCATTAAAAGACCTCAAATTATTTTATATAATCAGTGATATTGATGGATAAATCAGAAACGCTAAGCCTTTTTTCTATTGATAAATAAATACACTGGCACACCCAATAACACGATGATAAGGCCTGGCCAGGTATATTGTTGTTTATAAATCAATAATAAAATACAAAATGCTGCACCAATTAACAGATAAACTATCGGTGTAATAGGATACAACCAGGTTTTATAAGGTCTATTCAAATTAGGTTTTTTAAGCCGCAAATAAATAACACCGAACACAGTAATCATATAGAACAACACTATAACAAATGATATCATATCTAAAAGATTGCCATATTGCCCACTTAAACACAAAACAGAACCCCAAATCCCTTGCATCCATAATGATTTTTCAGGAACGCCATTTTTATTATTTTCTATAGCCGCTTTAAAAAACATACCATCTTTTGCCATAGTTTGAAAAACCCTTGCGCCCGCCATTACTAAACCGTTTACACAGCCGAAAGTAGAAACCATTACTAAAACAGCCATTACAACAGTTCCTACACCATTACCAAAAATTTGCTCGGAGGCAACAACTGCAACCCTATCATTTGCAGCAAATGCAATACTATCTCTATTTAAAGTGTTTAAGTAAATAAAATTCACCAATAAATAAAGAGCCATAACCGCTGATGTTCCGATTACCATAGCACGAACTACATTTTTTTTAGGATTTTCAATCTCACCTGATATAAACGTTACATTTTCCCAGGCTACACTCGAAAAAACGGAGCCAACCATTGCAGCGGCGATACCACCTAAAATGGTCATACCGGAAATTGATTGCCAACTTGATTTAGTAAAACTTCCACTTAAATCTGTTGTAAGATTACTGAAAGCATTCCACTCAAATCCCATATTCTCTGCCCAGAAATTACTTTTCACAAATAGAAAACCCAAAACAATTAGACCAATTAGGGCAATAATTTTAGAGCTTGTAAAAATATTCTGTAACCATTTACCACTTTCTACACCTTTTGTATTAATATAAGTAAGCAGTAAAATAATGGCGATGGCCAAAACCTGTATCCATGTAATTTTATAACTTCCACTTTGGAAAATCGGAGTGGCATCATTTAATGCAGGGATTAAATAGGCTGTAAATTTACCAAAGGCTACTGCAACAGCAGCAATTGTGCCTGTTTGAATTACCGTAAACATTCCCCAGCCGTAAAGAAAGCCCATCATTTTACCAAAAATCTCTTTTAAATACGTGTATTGTCCGCCGGCTTTTGGAAAAATAGCAGAGAGTTCTCCATAAGAAATTGCTGCAGCAATCGTCATTATGGCAGTAATTACCCAAACAACAATTAACCAATATCCAGAACCTAGATTTCTCATAATATCGGCGCTCACAATGAAAATACCGCTTCCTATCATCGAACCCATTACCAGCATTGCTGCGTCAAAAAGTCCTAATTTTCTTTTTAGTGGTTTATTTTCTTGTAAATCTTCCATTTTTTGTTTGGTTTTAGCTTTAGTTTGGGCTAATTTATTTAAAAAAAATAATTCCATGCGACTTGGAGTGTATTATTTTAATCGAACAAAAAATAATTTGTTGTGTTGTAAATTTCTAATAGCAGCAATCAGTAGAAAATTATTTTATTATATTGCTTAACTAATAACTAAAATTAATAAATCAATGTTCTGAATTTGAGCACTAACCACGCTCAATAAGATATGAGCAATCAGAGCATTGAATCAACCAAATCTAAACCAAATATTAACTATGGATTTTTTACAAAACAATCTAATCTACGCTATTCCGGCGCTTGGTCTTGTCGGAATTATTGTTATGCTTTTTAAAAGCGCTTGGGTAAGTAAGCAAGACGCAGGTGATGCCAATATGCAGGAACTTGCAGGCTATATTGCCGATGGTGCTATGGCTTTTTTAAAAGCCGAGTGGAAAGTGCTCAGCATTTTTGCCGTTTTTACCGCTGCGTTATTGGCCTATTCCGGAACAATTACAGAAATTAAAGGTGTGCCAATGCACTCCAGTTGGATTATTTCCATATCCTTTATTATAGGCGCAGTATTCTCGGCCTCCGCGGGCTATATCGGTATGAAAGCCGCCACGAAAGCGAATGTTAGAACCACTCAAGCTGCCAGAACAAGCTTAAAACAGGCACTAAAAGTTTCTTTTACCGGCGGAACTGTTATGGGTTTAGGCGTAGCAGGTTTAGCAGTTTTAGGTTTAGGCGGACTTTTTATAGCATTTTTACAGCTATTTCATGTCACCAATGCCAATAGTATAGAGATGAGAACTGCCATTGAAGTGCTTACAGGGTTTTCGCTCGGTGCCGAATCAATCGCATTATTTGCTCGAGTTGGAGGTGGGATTTATACAAAAGCCGCAGATGTTGGTGCGGATTTGGTTGGTAAAGTTGAGGCAGGTATTCCCGAAGATGATGTTCGAAACCCTGCTACAATTGCAGATAATGTGGGCGATAACGTTGGTGATGTTGCGGGAATGGGCGCCGATTTATTCGGTTCATATGTTGCCACGATTTTAGCTACCATGGTGCTGGGACAAGAAATTACCGTTGTAGATAAGTTTGGAGGCATGTCTCCTATTTTATTGCCTATGGTAATTTGCGGATTGGGCATTATATTCTCAATTATCGGAACATGGTTTGTAACCATTAAAGATGAAAAATCAAATGTGCAGAATGCATTAAACCTGGGCAACTGGTCTTCCATTCTGATAACTGCAATCGCTTCTTACTTTATTGTTAAATGGATGCTGCCCGAAACACTAAATCTTCGCGGATATGAATTCTCCAGTATCAATGTTTTTTATGCCATAATTGTTGGTTTGGTTGTAGGCACAATAATGAGTGTAGTAACAGAATACTTTACCGCAATGGGGAAAGGGCCTGTAAACTCAATTATTCAACAATCATCAACCGGCCACGCAACAAACATCATTGCTGGTTTATCTGTAGGAATGAAATCAACTGTTATTCCAATTTTAGTGCTCGCAGGAGGAATTATGGCCTCCTATCATTTTGCGGGATTATATGGTGTCGCCATCGCCGCAGCCGGAATGATGGCCACAACAGCAATGCAATTAGCAATCGATGCATTCGGACCAATCGCAGATAATGCCGGCGGTATTGCAGAAATGAGTCAGCTGCCGCCAGAAGTCCGGGAACGCACCGATAATTTAGATGCCGTTGGAAATACTACCGCAGCAACGGGCAAAGGATTTGCTATTGCTTCTGCAGCCCTAACGTCTTTAGCATTGTTTGCCGCCTTTGTTGGTATCGCAGGCATTACAGCAATTGATATTTATAAGGCGCCGGTGCTGGCCGGGTTATTCGTTGGCGGAATGATTCCCTTTATCTTTTCTGCTTTATGTATTCAGGCAGTTGGAAAGGCTGCTATGGATATGGTTCAGGAAGTTCGCCGCCAGTTCAAAGAAATTCCCGGTATCATGGAATATAAAGCCAAACCCGAGTATGAAAAATGTGTCGCCATCTCAACAAAAGCCTCCATTCGTGAAATGATGATGCCAGGTGCTATTGCACTAATAACACCTATAATTGTTGGTTTCACTTTCGGACCAGAGGTTTTAGGTGGATTATTAGCAGGTGTTACGGTTACTGGTGTGTTAATGGGTATTTTTCAAAGTAACGCCGGCGGCGCATGGGATAATGCAAAAAAATCATTCGAGCAAGGCGTAATGATTAACGGGGAAATGTTTTATAAAAAATCCGAACCACATAAGGCTTCAGTTACAGGAGATACAGTTGGCGATCCTTTTAAAGATACTTCGGGTCCTTCTATGAACATTTTAATCAAATTAATGTCTATCGTTTCACTAGTTATTGCTCCTTATATCGCAGTTAAGGCTATTGCAGGCGAACATCGCCAGGAAGTTCGGAAAGAAATCAGAATTCAGCAAAAAACAGACGGGTTAGGCAACATAATTATCGACACTTTAACAAATACGACAGACACTTTAAGCCATTAGTTGTAAAAACTAAGATATAATACTATCATAAGGGATTTTTAACCAAAATCCCTTTTATTTTTCCGTAATTTTTAATTACGTTTGGAACTGAATTAATCTAAACAAAAACTATAATATGGGTTTATTTACTAAAAAGCCGATGCATTTGCTGCTTGAAGAAGCAGGAGATTCTGGCAAAGGCTTAAAGCGTACACTTAGCGCAGGCGCATTAGTCGCACTGGGTGTTGGAGCTATTATTGGTGCCGGCTTGTTCGTTCGTACTGCAGCAGCTGCAGCACAAAACGCCGGACCATCAGTTACAATTGGTTTCATTATCGCTGCTATAGGCTGTGCTTTAGCGGGTTTATGTTATGCCGAGTTATCATCATCTATTCCAATTTCTGGTAGTGCCTACACTTACACCTATGCTACAATGGGCGAGTTAATGGCATGGATTATTGGCTGGGATTTAGTATTAGAATATGCCGTAGGTGCTGCAACAGTCGGAATTGCCTGGAGTGAGTACCTAAATAAGTTACTCGTAGAAGTTTTACACATGGCGCCCATACCATACGAGTGGTGTCATTCTCCGTTTCAAACTCATGCAGATGGTACGGTTGCCGGAATAATGAACCTACCCGCCCTTTTCATTGTGGTGTTATTAAGTTTACTTTTGATAAAAGGAACTTCAGAATCTGCTTTTGTAAACGGAATCATTGTAATCACGAAAGTGAGTATAGTAATTTTAATTATCGTTTTAGGATGGGGTTTCATACACGAAGCAAATCACCATCCGTACATTCCTGAACCTACAACCTATGTAGACCATGCAGGTATAAGTCATAGTTTTGGTGGTATTATGGGTATCCTTGGGGCTGCAGGAACAGTATTTTTTGCCTTTATTGGTTTTGATGCGGTTAGTACGGCTGCTCAGGAAACTAAAAACCCAAAAACAGCGATGCCTATTGGTATCTTAGGTTCATTAGCTGTATGTACAATTCTTTACATTCTTTTTGCACACGTTTTAACAGGTATCGCTCCGGTAGAATTTTTTAGAACGAAAGGTGGTGAAGCATCAGTTGTGGCCGCTATCAGCGAATATATGACTGGTTATAGCTGGTTGGCTAAATTAGTTACTATTGCAATTTTAGCTGGTTTCTCATCAGTTATTTTAGTGATGCTTTTAGGTCAAAGCCGTGTTTTTTATTCGATGAGTAAAGATGGCTTATTACCTAAAATGTTTAGCGAATTACATCCAAAATTTAAAACTCCATACAAAGCCAATTTATTTATTCTGGTTCTTGTAGGTTTATTTGCTGCCTTTATTCCTGGTGATGTGGTTGGTGATATGACTAGTATCGGTACCCTGTTTGCCTTTATGCTGGTTTGTGTTGCGGTTATCATTTTAAGAAAAACTGACCCTAACTTGCCTCGTCAGTTTAAAACTCCCTGGGTTCCTTTTATACCGATAATGGGCGTGTTGGTTTGCGGAGCAATGATATTTGGTTTAGGCTGGACAAACTGGTTAAGATTGTTTGGATGGTTAGCTATCGGATTTATTATTTACTTCGGATATAGCGCTAAACATTCAGTTTTAAATACTAAAGGAAAAACGGTTATTCCTAAAGACCCTCCTAAACCTGAAATATTAGACTAACATTTTAAAAATAAAGAATTATTAAAGTCCCGACCAACATCGGGACTTTTTTTTGTGTTAAATAATTGTTAATAAATTACCTTTGCAAAAATTGTAACTAATGAAGTTTCTCCACGGATTAATTAAAAGTAAATATCTGCTTTCTGTAATCTTTATTGCAACCCTTACTATTCCTGCTATTGCACAAAGAACAATTAATGATGTAATGGATTCAACAACTGTTAACCATCTCTTAATTATTTCAAAAAAATATGGCTCTTTATCTTTCAGCGGATATTTGCAGCCACAATTCCAGGTTGCACAGTCAAATGGAACACAGGCAGAATATCAGGGTGGGAATTTTGGAGAATACACAAGCAATCGATTTAGATTAAGACGTGGCAGACTTAGAGCTGATTACATGTTACTAACAGATGATGGAGCGCCATCTACCTATTTTGTGCTTCAATTTGATGGCACAGAGCAAGGCGTTGCCGTTAGGGATTTCTGGGGAAGATATTACGAAAACAAATGGAAAATTTTAGCGGTTACTTTGGGCCTTTCTGGTCGTCCGTTTGGAAATGAACTCCAATTATCCTCATCTGTTAGGGAAGCACCTGAACGCGGAAGAATGTCGCAAATATTAATGAAAACGGAAAGGGATTTAGGCGTTACATTCACACTAAATCCAAGATGGAAGGATGCAAAACTAAAAAACATCTCCTTAGATTTTGGAATTTACAATGGCCAGGGTTTAGCCGGAACGGGCGAATTTGACAACAGTAAAGATTTCATATTAAGACTAAGCCACAAATCTTACAAGTTTAACGCATTTACGATTGCAGGTGGCATAAGCACTTTGCAGGGTGGCTTAAATCATCGTTTACCTGTGAGTTACAAAATGGAAAAGATGAATAATGGCTATTACATGGCTAAAGATTCATCCGCATCAACTATAAATAAAGTAGCGCCTAGAAGGTATTATGGCGCAGATGTCCAATTATCAACAAATACAAAAAGCTGGAAATCGGAGCTGAGGGCTGAAGTAATTTCAGGCCTACAAACCGGAACTTCAACAACATCGACTACTCCAGGTTCTTATCCGGTAGATAACAAATCCATTCCACTACCTTATTATACGCGAACTTTTAACGGCGCTTATTTTACCTTTGTGCAAACATTAAACAGCACTGATAATCAATTAATTTTAAAGTACGACTGGTACGACCCAAATAGCAAAGTGAAAGGAATGGATATTTCTGCTGCAGCCGGCTTATCTCCCGCCGACGTTCGGTTCGATACTTTTGGATTTGGCTTTCTACATCACTTCAACCCCCATTTCAAAGCTGTATTGTATTACGACATGATTAGAAATGAATCAACAGAAATTACAGATTACACAAGTGACAGGAAAGATAATGTGTTAACATTAAGAACGCAATTCTATTTCTAATAAATAATTTGGTAAATGAGGATTTAAGGCAAATTCCTCTACCTTTGTTAAAATTATTCGCCTATGAAACTCGATTTTATGAAATTTAACCTGAGTGAGATTTTATCGACAACAATGGTTCTTTTTGCTATTATCGATATTTTAGGGGCAATACCTGTTGTTATCGAACTCCGCAGAAAAGCAGGTCACATAGAATCCGAAAAGGCTTCGCTGGTTGCTGCCGGATTAATGATTTTATTTCTTTTCTTGGGAGAATCGCTCTTAAAGGTTATTGGTTTAGATGTTGAATCGTTCGCGATAGCAGGTTCGTTTGTAATTTTTTTTATTGCCATGGAAATGGTTTTAGGCTTAACCATATTTAAAGAAGAAGCACCAGAAACGGTTTCAATTGTACCTTTAGCCTTCCCGTTAATAGCTGGTGCCGGAACAATGACAACGCTACTTTCTTTAAAAACTGAATACCACACTCAAAATATTCTTGTCGGAATCATTTTGAATATCATTTTTGTTTACTTCGTTTTAAAGAACACAAACAGACTCGAAAAGCTTTTTGGCAAGTCGGGATTAAACATTCTGCGTAAAGCTTTCGGCGTAATTTTACTGGCTATTGCGATAAAATTATTCCGGAACAACACAGGTTTATAGTTACAAACTTGTAACAAATATTCAGTATATTTATCTAAACAATAAAGCTTGATATGAACAGCTTTGAAAAATATACTGCAATAATTGGGGCGCTGGCTATTCTAATCGAAGCTTTTAAGCACCTTAAAAAGAATTTTAAATCGTGGTTTGAACACACACAGATTTAGGATTTATAATGTTGAATTAATTTAACTTTTTTACCGTTAACTTCTTTTAATTAATCTCGCTACAAACATCGTATCGGCATTTTGTTTATAACCTTTAATTAATTCCATCGATTCTAACTCCAAAGGCAAATTCTCGGTGATGTAATTAACGACCTCTTCATTTTCCTGGGCAAATGCCGAACAAGTAATGTAAATTAATGGTTTGCCCGGTTTAAGGTATTTAACAACGTTATTTACAATAGTCTTTTGAATTGTTGAGAACTGGTTTATTTTTCGTTCTTCGAAAAAGGTGAGCATTTCAGGTGTCCTTCCCCAGGTTCCCGAACCCGTACAAGGTGCATCGAGAATTATACCGTCGAAAGCATAATGATGTAAAATCTGGTCGTTATTTTTCAAAAGGTCTACTTCTTTTTTATGGTATTTTCTAATCCCGGCTAACCTGAAACGCTCATCCAGATTAAGCAGAATACTTTCCCGCAAATCGGTTACTAACAAATCGAGAACAGGCTCTAAACTGTGCAGCAATAAAGTTTTACCACCCGAAGCGGCACAACAATCCCACCACTTATCCCATTTATTAGGTTTAAAATAATTTCCGGTATGTTGCGAAGATAGATCCTGAACCTGATAAGATCCCTCAATAAGTATGTTTTCAAGTTTGGTTCCGTTTGGTAACGAAAGTGCCGTTTCAGAGCACTGTTTTACATCAATATTTTCTGCCTTAAGTTTTGATACAACTGAAGACATGTTGCCCGCAGCAACGCGAATAAATAGATCTGGTTGCAGGAAAAAAGACTTATAAAAATCGTTTTTATCAACAGCTCCAGATAGGTGATTATTTAATGGATAAACGTCTTCTAAATTAAATTCAGGGTATTTTAAAGTAATCAATTCTATTTTTTCAGCTTGCGAAACAGTAATTTTATCAGCTAAGTCTGGAAGATTTTTTTCTACAATAAGGCTCAAGGTCTCATGACAAAGAAAATCGGCAATACTTAATCTTTCCTCATTGTCCAGTTGGGGTAATGCCTTACCCAATCGAAAAAAGCTGTACAGGTGCCTTGTAGCCCATCTTCTATCGGATGAACCCATCTGTTTATTATGCTTAAAATAGGCTGGTAAAAACCGATGTAAAGGCAAAGTACCATCATAACTTTGCAAAACTTGCTCAAAAGCCTTCAGCTGGTGCGCTACTCTCATTCTGTTAAAATATAAAATTTTACTCAATTACATTCAAAGCAAAATTCTTGTACTTTAAAAGCATCACATTTGTATTGATGTAACCGTATTGATCATCATGAGCAAAAGTGAAAGTATTATGCAGGCCTTTATATTTTTCTTTAGAAAGATATTGCAAATAATCTTCTCCGTAGCTAGCCATTAACTTGCCGAAATAAAAAGCCTCGTCAAAACCTTTAAATGCGTATTCTCCAGGTTCAAAACCATATTTCTTACGATAACTTTTAACAAAGTTAATAACATTAGCATTCCGGTAATCAACCTTGTAGGTAGAACTAATAATGGTATTTAAATCCTGCAACTTATCTGCGGGGTAGTTCTGCTTTGACCAAAGCGGATGGCCAAACAGGTTTAATGCATAACCGCCTGCCGGGAGATTTTTAAGTTTATAAAGCTTTTCTATTGTGGGCAAAACAAAGGCTCTATCACTTGAGGTTACAATAACAGCATATTGCTTCCCTTTAATCATTTTTGTTTCGAAAGCAAAGGAAGAAGCGTATTCCTGAACAATAAATTTATTAGTAGTTTGAGTTGAAAAGTATTTTCTGAAGGGCGATGCAAACTGCTCATCATCAGTTTTATGGGGGTTAATGATGACAATTATGGTGTTAGCCGGATTGTAAATTTTAGAAATATACGTAGCTAACTTTTTTGCGTGTAAATCAATATTACCTACAATGGATATTAGATTTGGATTATTAAAGTCGGATGGGTTTGAAGCCGCCAAAGGAGACACTACGGCAACATTATTTAGCTTAGCGTAATTGGTAAAATATTTAATTCCTTCAGGAAAAACAGGACCAATAACTAAATTACTTTTTCGGAAATTGTCGATTTTATACAAAGAACCAATGTGTGCGTTGTCATCCTGGGTATCATAAACATTAAGCTTAAAATTTAAACCCGAAGCAGCTACTGAATCCAGGCCTAATTTAAATCCCTGGTAAAAATCGATAGGCATTGCATACTTTTCTACGTCTGCTTTGCTCATAGATTTTAAGTTAACTTCATCGAGTTTAAAAGGAATAAGCAGCGAAATACTTGCCTGAGAAAATTTCTTAATCGCTTTTTTCTCTGCAGGTTTTTCCTTTTCTACAGGTTTAGCTGTTTCAGTTTTTACCGTCGTAATTTTCGGAGAACACGCTCCTAAAATAAGTGCAGGTAAAACTGAAAGCCAAAATTGTCTTTTTAAAATCATTGTATAGTTGTTAACAAAATATGCTGACAAAAGTTATAACTTCAGTCAGCATATATAATATTAGTGATAAAAATTAGAATCAGGGTTACTGATTTTTATTCCCACTCGATAGTTGCAGGTGGCTTCGAGCTGATATCATAAACAACTCTATTGATGCCTTTAACTTTATTTATAATTTCATTTGAGATTTTTGCCAAAACAGGATAAGGCAAATGACACCAATCTGCGGTCATACCATCAACTGATTCAACGGCCCGCAGGCAGATTACGTTTTCATAAGTACGTTCATCACCCATTACGCCAACAGATTGTACTGGAAGAAAGATTGCACCCGCTTGCCAAACTTTATCGTATAAACCTGCCGCTTTTAATTCATTAATATAAATTGCATCAGCGTGTTGGAGAATTTCAACTTTCTCTGCCGTTACATCACCTAATATTCTAATCGCCAAACCTGGTCCGGGGAAAGGATGGCGGCCTAAAATAACATCGTCAATGCCTAAAGCTTTACCTACTCTCCTAACTTCATCTTTAAATAAAGTTTTAAGTGGCTCTACAACTTTCAGTTTCATAAAATCGGGCAATCCGCCCACATTGTGATGAGATTTTATGGTGGCCGATGGGCCGTTAACCGATATAGACTCGATAACATCGGGATAAATCGTACCCTGACCTAACCAGTTTACGCCGGTAACTTCATGTGCAGCATCATCAAAAACTTCGATGAAAACCCGGCCGATTGCTTTTCTTTTTAATTCCGGATCTTTTAAACCTGCAAGTTGACTAAGAAATCTATCTTTAGCATCGATGCCTTTAATATTTAAGCCCATGTGCTTGTATTGCTCGAGCACCTGTTCATATTCATCCTTGCGTAAAAGACCGTTATCAACAAAGATACAATGCAGATTTGTACCAATTGCTTTGTGTAATAAAACTGCGGCTACACTACTATCAACACCACCCGAAAGGCCTAAAACAACTTTATCATCACCAAGTTTTTCCTGCAAATCTGCAATTGTTGTTTCAATAAATGCAGCAGAAGTCCAATCCTGGCTACACCCGCAAATGTCTACTAAAAAGTTTTCTAAAAGAACCTTACCATCAATACTGTGTGTTACTTCGGGATGGAACTGAATTGCATAGGTATCGGAATCTTTAATGTGATAAGCGGCAACTTTTACGCTTTCGGTACTTGCGATTAATTCGGCACCTTGGGGCATCTGGGTAATGGTATCGCCATGACTCATCCAAACCTGCGAATCGATATTAATGCCTTTAAAAAGCTTATTTTCCTGATTTACGAAACTAAGATTCGCACGGCCATACTCACGCGTTGATGAAGCCTGAACATCGCCACCTGATTTTTGAGCAATGTACTGAGCACCATAACAAACCGCTAACAATGGGAATTTTAAGTGATAATTACTTAAATCTATTTGAGGGGCATCATCCTGACGAACAGAATAAGGACTTCCTGAAAAGATAACGCCTTTAACATCAGGTGTATTTATATCAGGAAGATTATTGAATGGATATATTTCACAGTAAATATTTAGTTCGCGAACTCTACGAGCGATGAGTTGTGTAAATTGCGAACCAAAATCGACGATAATGATTTTTTCTTGCATCCGCAAAGCTACCAATTACATACGAGATTTGAGAGCAGAGTATTGAGTTTTTTGTTAGATTATTATCGGTTGTTCGCCTTGGAATGGTCGAAGGCGATGCATTACCATTTTATGATTCAATCAACTTGACCTCTACCCCGAATTTCGTTAAAAAATCTACGCCTTCGTCACTTGGTAAACCTTTATAAGCAGCATAAGATTTAGCGTAGTAAACTAATTTTATTCCTGAAGATAAAATCAATCTTGCACAAGCGATACATGGCGACAAGGTAGTGTAAAGGGTACAGCCTTCAATTTTAGCACCATTTTTTGAGGCATAAAGAATGGCATTTTCTTCGGCGTGAAGCGCAAGCGAACAACTTCCTTTGCTGTCGCGGGCGCAACCTGTATTGGGCCATTCTTCATCGCAGTTATGGGTACCTGCCGGTGGACCATTATAACCGATGGAGATGATGCGTGTATCCTTTGTTAACACAGCACCAACATGGGCACGAACGCAATGTGAGCGGGTAGCCAGCTCAGTTGCCAGATTCATAAATATACTATCGAAGCTTGGTTTGTTAATCATGTATTAATTGAAAAGCCACAGAAAAACCAGGTTTCTCTGTGGCTGTAAAATTAGTTTATTATAATTTAATGGCCGCCGGCAATTTTTCTGTCGAAATCAATACCTTGAGATTTTAATATTCCACTTACGCGAACTGCATAGAATGCAAGGTAAGCAAAGCAAAGTACACCAACGATGTAACTATGTTGAATTCCTGTAAATTCAGAAACATATCCTTGCAGCCAGCTGATGATACCGCCGCCCATAATCATCATAATTAAGAAACTACTTCCCTGACTCGTATTTTTACCCAATCCACTTACAGCAAGCGTAAAAATACATGGCCATAATGTACTGCAGAATAAACCAACACTTGTTATTGCATACACACTCACCATACCGGTTGTAAACATTCCGATTAATAAGGCGCTGATGCCAATTACCGAAAATATTAGCAGCATTCTGGCGGGATTTCCTTTACTCGCCATATCCGCAATGATTAATACTAATATGATTAAACCATAAACGTAGAAAGGCGCCAAATCATGTTTTGCGATTGCGTTAACGGCTAAGAAAATTCCGAATGCTAAATAAGGCGCAATAAATCTTAAAATCTTTTGCGTACTTACATTATCTGTAAATGCTTCTACAGCACCCGTCCAACGGCCAATCATCATACTTGCCCAATAAAGTGAAATGTATGGAGCGATATCCTGAATGGCAAAGCCCAAATCTTTCTCCATATAAGCAGGTAAATTGCTCGCTGTGGAAACCTCGACACCTACATAAACAAAAATGGCAATCATACCCAACACAAGTTGAGGATATTTTAAAGCCGAACCTTTAACACCCGATTCTTTATCATCAGCTTCCACTAAAGCTGGTCTATCTGGTAATGAAGAAAGTTTTAAGAATATGGCTACGGCAATAAATGCAGCACCTAAGATTAAGTAAGGAATTTTAACACTTTCAATGCTGATATCAGAGCTGGCATTTGCAGCTGACCCAAAAATAGCAAAGCTTACAACCAAAGGGCCAATGGTTGTACCAAAGTTGTTTATACCCCCGGCCAAGGTTAATCGTTGTGAACCAGTTCTGATTGGACCCAATGCAATAGCTAGAGGATTTGCCACCGTTTGCTGTAAGGAGAAGCCAAGAGCAACAATGAAAAGACCAGAGAGCATTAAGGGAAACGAACCTAAATTAGCAGCAGGGTAAAATAACAGTGTTCCAACAGCAGAAATTACCAATCCCAGCGCAAGCGAATTTTTATAACCGAGTTTATTTACAATATCTTGTTTGATTAAAACAGAAATTGCATTATAAATTAATGCACCTACCGTATAGGCGATGTAAAAAGCTAAAGAAACCCATTGACTTTGACTTTGAGTTAAATCAAACGCTTTTTTAAATACGGGAATTAGAATATCATTACTGGCTGCTACGAAGCCCCAAAAAAAGAAAACTGTAACTAGGGGAATGAATTGCCCCCACTTGGTTTGTGCTTGTTCCTGACTCATTTTAAATTTAGTTTTAGTGGGGCTAAACATAAATAAAAAAAAATTAAAAAACGGCTATTTTATACAACTACGCCAACAAAAATAAAGTTGATATGTTTAGCTTTAAATCGCATATTCGCATATTCAAAAATAAAACAATACATGTTTGAAGCCATATTGTTAGGTATAGGGGCAGGGATTATTTCGTCGTTTTTAACAGGTCCGGTGTTTTTTGCAATGATAAAAACCAGTATTGAGAAAGGCTTCAAAGCTGGTTTTTCTTTAGCTATTGGTGTTATTATAAGTGATGTAATTTTAATCGGTCTTGTACTTTTCGGAAGTCAGTTTTTTGAATACAAAGCAGATTTTGACAAATATGTTGGTATTGTTGGGGGGCTTTTCCTTTTAGCCGTGGGTATATACTACCTGGTTTCCAAAATAACAATTCATTACGATAGTGCTACCTTGCAAAAAGTAAGTAAGCGAGGTTATGTGTTGAAAGGTTTTTTAATGTGTATCCTCACGCCTTCTACCCTCATGTTCTGGATTATCGTTAGTGGTATTATTTCCGTTAAGCTGAATAATATGCTCAACGAAAAACTGGTTTGCTTTTTCATCGCAATGGCAACGCAACTGGCCATAGATGGTGCAAAAAGCTTTTACTCAAGCAAACTCCGATACAAGATTAAAGAAGATTCTTTAAAGAAACTAAATAAGATTGCTGGCGTTGTTATTATCTTTTTCGCCTTTTGGCTGGTGGTAAAAACCTATCTTAAGTTTTATGCTTAACTAATCAATAACTTTATCTAAATCGTAAAGGTCTACATAATCTACTAGATTACCACCGGCACAATTTACCATATTTTGTAACCTGTAATAGCTCCGGTCTCCTTTTTTGGAAAAAATCTGCAGACCTGTTTTTTCACAAGGTTTACCACCGTTGTTATCTTTAACATATGTAATAATTGTTCCTTCGAATGAAAGTTTGTTAGCATCAACACGTTTAATTTTTCCATCGATTTTTAAAAACTCATTACTACTATTTGTTTGCTCTCCCTTAATGGTATAGGTTACGTTATCTTTTTTTATCAATTTAGCAGTTCCTTGTGCCTCAAAACTTATCCATTGCAAAGATATTGGAATGGTTCTCACTACATCTATTTCAACCTTCGGGATTTTGCTTTTTATGTTATCTTTTACGCGGTTTAGCGTATCACCAACTCTATCAACTTTTGCCGCAAGGCTGTCACTCGTTTCATTTATAACATCATCAACCTTCTTTTTGCCATTTTCAGAACATCCTAAACTAAAGCAAACAATAATCGCAAATAGTATATTTTTCATGATTTAGATTTTAATACAACCTTAACGTTTAAACCATCAAATGGTTTGCCTATTTAGTCTGGCTCCAAAATTTTCGACAAAAAAATAGCCCACAAAATACGTGAGCTAATTTTGCAATTTAATATGTCTTTAGCGGATTAATATGCTCTTTGGTTATTTCCTTCTTTCCAGTTAACAAAGGCCTTGTTTACAACCTTGTTACCACCCGGAGTAGGGTAATTACCAGAAAAATACCAGTCGCCTTTATTCTTAGGGCATGCTTCATGAAGGTTCTCTAGGCTTTGATAGATAACTTCAACCGCTGCAACTGTGCCTTTCGGGGTAATAATCTGGGCAATTTTTGCCGAAATTTCTTCAGGTGTAAATGGTTTATAAATCTCCTTAACGTGATTGACAATTTCTTCTTTTGGCAGCAATAAGGAAGCTTTACATTTTGCATAAACATCTTCAATAACCTGCCATTGACCGCGTTCAGTTAACAACTGTATTGCTGCATCAAAGGCAACAAACTGCCCCATTCTGCTCATATCGATACCATAACAATCAGGGTAACGAATTTGCGGTGCTGAAGACACAATGATAATTTTTTTCGGGTGTAATCTATCTACAATTTTAATAATACTTTGTTTCAACGTAGTTCCACGTACAATAGAGTCATCTAGTGCAACTAAAGTATCTTTATGGTTATTTATAATTCCGTAAGTGGTATCATAAACGTGGGCAACCATCTCACTTCTATCTGCATCTTGCGTGATGAAAGTCCTGAGTTTAACATCCTTAACGGCAAGTTTTTCTACCCTTGGCGCCATTGATAAAAGCTCATCAAGTTGCTCATCATTCAATTGCTCTTTGTTATGGAGTAATGTATTTTTCTGATGGTTACGAACATAGCGCTGAACACCGTCTACCAAACCAAAGAAAGCAACCTCGGCTGTGTTTGGAATAAATGAGAAAACGGTATTTTTTAAATCGTGGTTCACGGCCTGCAGCACTTTATCACTTAACAAACGACCCAACTGTTTCCGCTCGCGATAAATCTCAACATCACTTCCTTTTGAGAAATAAATGCGTTCAAACGAACAAGATAGTCTTTCAGTTGGTTCGCGAAATTGCTCCATGCTAACCTCACCATTTTTCTTAATGATTAAGGCATGACCAGGATCGATTTCCTTAACATCTTTGAATTGAATATTGAAAGCGGTTTGTAATGCCGGGCGCTCAGATGCTGCCACAACAATTTCATCATCGTAATAGTAATAAGCAGGACGAATACCAGCAGGATCTCTCATAATAAAAGAATCGCCGTTACCAACCATACCGCAAATAGAATAACCGCCATCCCAGGTTTTAGCCGAACGGCGTAGAATGTTCGCAATATCTAAATTATCAGAAATTTTATGCGTGATGGCTACATTATCGTGTCCTTCTTTTTTATACTGATCAAAAAGATCCTGATTTTCATCATCTAAAAAGTGACCGATTTTTTCTAAAACCGTAACAGTATCTGCTTTTTCTTTCGGGTGCTGACCAAGCTCGTATAATTGCTCCAATAATTCATCAACATTGGTCATGTTAAAGTTACCGGCAATTACCAAATTACGTGTCATCCAGTTATTTTGCCTTAAAAAAGGATGGCAATTTTCGATACTGTTTTTACCGTGGGTACCATAACGCAAATGGCCCATTAACACCTCGCCGATAAAGCTTACGTTGTTTTTGAGCCATTCTGTATCCTGCATTAGTTCAGGGGTGTTTTCTTGTATATCTACGAACTTATTTTGAACGTATTCGAAGATATCTGCTACCGCGTTCGAAGCCATGCTCCGGTATCGGCTAATGTACCTACTGCCAGGTTTCATATCCAGCTTAATGGTTGCAATACCAGCGCCATCCTGGCCCCGGTTATGTTGCTTTTCCATTAAAAGGTATAATTTGTTAAGGCCGTAAAGTGCTGTACCGTACTTTTGCTGGTAGTAAGAAAGTGGTTTTAACAGGCGAATAAAAGCGATTCCGCATTCGTGTTTTATCTGATCACTCATTGTGTGGGTTTGAAGCCGCAAAGTTATCCTTTTAAACAATTACAACCTAAACAAAAATGTTTTCTTTTATACTAGAAATGTAAAGGATTAGATATTAGCCGTATTAGATTTTAATTCCTCACCAAAAAAAATCGAGGCATGTTCGTCAAAGACTTTAGAATCGCCACTGGTGAAAAATGATTTCTCCCCTGCCCTGGATAAATTGGTTTCGATTTCAGGATGCCTAACCAAATAATCGACCAAACTTTCGGCAACAATTTCGCCTTGGGTTAAAATATTAATATGAGCCGGAAATACGGTTTTGAGTTTTGGCAACAATAGCGGATAATGTGTACATGCAAGCAAAACACAATCAATATCCGAAGATTGGTTAATTAAAGCATCGCAGTATTCCTTAACAAAAAAATCTGCTCCAGGCTGCATGTGTTCGTTATTTTCAATCAGTGGAACCCACATTGGGCAGGCCTGCTGGTAAACGTTTATTTCAGGAAAAAACTTATTGATTTCTAAAAGATAGGATTCTGAATTTACCGTACCCCGCGTACCCATAACCCCAACATTTTTACTAATGGTATAGTTATCAATTACCTCTGCCGTAGGCCTGATAACGCCAAGCACTCGCTTATTCGGATATTTTGAAGGTAAGTCTTTTTGCTGAATGGTTCTTAATGCCTTTGCGGAAGCGGTGTTACATGCCAGAATAACTAAGTTGCAACCTTTGCCAAATAACCACTCGACGCATTCTAAGGTGTATTGATAGATGGTTTCAAAAGAATGATCGCCATAGGGAGATCGGGCATTATCGCCTAAATATAGGTAATCATAATCAGGAAGCTTTTCGGCAATGGCACGGAACACAGTTAAGCCGCCATAGCCTGAATCGAAAATACCAATTGGTGATGAATGTTGCATTATAATTTGAAGTGATACAACGTTACAATGTTTTTTTTAACCTTACAATACCCCAAAAACAAAAAGCGGAATTAAGTTAAACTTAATTCCGCTTGACTTTAAAGCTAAGCGCCTTACTATTTTTTTGGAGCTGGTGCTTTAGCTGCAGTTGCTGTAATACCTAATTTAGTTTTAACGGCTGCAGTGATGTCATCACCACCTTCCCAAAATACTAAATTGTTTCCGCCTTGTCCGTTTGCGATGTCGAAAACGTAAGCTAAACCTTTTTCTTTTGCGATAGCTGAAATAGCTGTTGCTACTTTACCTTGAATTGGCTGAAATAACTCACCTTGTTTAGTACCTAAATCTTGCTGAGCTTTGGTTTGTGCATCACCAATACGTTTTTGTAAATCCTGTAATTCAGTTGCTGCAGTTTGTAATTCTTTATCAACAGTTTCTTTATTAGCTTCGCTACGAGTTTTTTCTTTAGCTTGTGCTGCTGTTAATTTACCCTGATATTCTTTAATCATCACATCTATTTCAGCTTGCTTAGTTTTACTTAAGTTTTCTAAAGTAGTTTGTGCTGTTTTAGATTCAGGTAAGTTAGCAAATACCTCTTCTGAATTTACGTGACCAATCTTTTGCTGTGCATTTGCCATATTTGCTGTAAACAATAAACCTGCTGCTACAACAAATACGTTAATTAACTTTCTCATGTTTTATTTTACTTTTTATTTTTTTTAATTGTTTTTCCTTATTTCGAGGGGCGAATATACTAATTATTTACAGTCCCTGGTTTGTAACCTAATTTCACAATTACATCATTACTAACATCGTAGCTGCTGCTTGCGTAAATCATCATTGTTGCTTCGCTGCTTTTATCAAAAATGAAATCTAAATATTTTGCTTTTGCAATTTGCTTGATTACATCTGCAACTTTATCCTGAATAGGTTTAATTAACTTTGCTCTACTTTGAAAAAGATCGCCATCAGGGCCGAATTTCTGACGTTGGAATTCCTTGGCTGCTTTCTCTTTCTCAATAATTTCGTTTTCACGGCGTTTGCGCATATCATCAGTTAGTAAAACCTGGTCTGCCTGGTAAGCCTTGTACATTCTGTCGATTTCACCAAAGTTCTGATCAACCTGTGCCTGCCATTGTTTTGAGGCTACATCTAACTGGCTCAATGCCGATTTATATTCAGGCATGTGCTTCAAGATGTACTCTGTGTCTACATAAGCAAACTTTTGTGCAAAAGCACCAAAAGTAGTGCAAAGTAAGAATGCGATAAAAAGATACTTTTTCATTTGTGTGTGTGTTTAATGACTAGTTACTATAACTTAAGCTTTGTATAAACTCAACTTATAATGTTTTATTGCATAATTAGTATTTTTTTTAGTTATAAACAATTAAAATCCACCTAATTGTTGTGCGATACTAAAGTGGAACTGACCTTTGTTAGCATCTGGCAAACCAGGAATTGCATCAAAACCGTAACCATAATCAATACCTAACAAACCAAATATCGGTAAGAAAATCCGGGCACCTACACCCACAGATCTTCTGATATTAAACGGATTGAAATCGCTGAATCTATTCCAGGTATTACCACCTTCAGCGAAAGCCAAAACAAATGCTGTTGCCTGCTGAGATTTAATTACCGGATAACGAGCCTCCAAAACATATTTGGTGTAAATCGGGCTACCAGATTGCTGTGCAATTGTTGGATTTGAACCAACCGGGATAACCGTGTTGTTTGCATAACCACGCATAGCAATTAGCTCCGAACCTTGCAAGAAATCAAATCCTTGCATACCATCACCACCCAGTTTGAATCTTTCAAATGCGGATTGACCAACGGCTTGAGTGTACTGGCCTAAGAAACCAAATTGCGCTTGTGCTTTAATTACAAAGTTACCACCAACACGTTGAAACCACTGAGAATCGAATTTCCATTTGTGGTATTCTGTAAATCTGTATTTAGTTTTATCAGATGCTGTTGCATAATTCACATTGTTAAATAACGAATATGGCGGTGTTGCCTGAACTGTAAATCGGATGAATGAACCTGACAACGGGAAAATTGGTGAATCTCGTGAATCGCGGCTGATTTCTTGTGTTAAGTTTAAGTTATAAGATGTACCTGTGCTAAATAAATAACCCGGATAATTCTGAAGGATGTACTGTTGCAAGTTAACTGAGTGCGTTAACTGGAAATAGTTGTCCGGCCAGTTTAACCTTCTGCCCAAACTAACAGTTACACCATTTAAACGAATTTTGTAATAACCGCTTGCATCAACAGCTGTTCCGCTGGATTGTAATGATGTGAATGCACTTACACCAAAACTTACGGGTTTTTCGCCACCAAACCAAGGCTGTGAGAATGAGAAACTGTAAGACTGGTAATATTTACCATTAGTTTGACCACGCAAACTCAATTTCTGTCCATCACCTTTTGGTAAAGGTTTATAAGCTTTTAAATTAAATAAGTTTCTTAAAGAGAAGTTATTAAAGGTTAAGCCTAAAGTACCAATGATACGGCCACCACCAAAACCTCCAGAAAGCTCTATTTGATCTGAAGGTTTTTCTTCAACAGCGTACTCAATATCCACAGTACCATCTGCAGGATTAGGACGAGGGGTTGGAACCGTTTTTTGCTCATCGAAGTTACCTAAGGCGCCAATTTCCCGAACGGTACGGATTAAATCACTTTTGTTAAATTTTTGTCCGGGTTTTGTACGAATTTCACGTAAAACAACTTTATCATTTGTAATGGTATTACCTTTCAAAGTAATACGGTTATTGGTGTACTGCGGTCCTTCATAAATGCGCATTTCAACATCTACGGTATCATTATAGATTCTGGTTTGAACCGGATCAATATTAAAAGTTAAATAACCGTTATCTGTATATAAGCTATTGATGTCGCCGCCATTCTCACCACCACCGTTAATTTTCTTATCTAATTTATCTTCACTAAAGATATCTCCCTTTTCGATGGTTAATACTTTATTTAAAACATCAGTAGTATAAATTGCATTACCTGCCCATGTAATTTTACCGAAGTAATATTTCTTGCCTTCATAAAGATCCATTTTGATGTTCACTTTTTTATTGTTGAACTGGTATATGCTATCTTTCAAAAGTTCTGCATCGCGATAACCTTTCTCATGCATTTTGGCTACCATTTTTAGTTTATTCTCTTCGTACTTTTCTTTACTAAACTTACCAGAACCCCAGAAACGCCACCATGCAAATTGTTTAGGGCTTTTTAGGAATTTTCGAAGTTTTGCAGCTTTAAAATCTTTGTTACCTGTAAAATCAATGTGCTGAACTTTTACACGGTGACCTTTATCAATGTTTGCTTCTAAAACAACACTATTTTCTGAATTCGGATCTTTACGTGTTGTATAATTTATTGTGGTGAAGAAATAGCCTTTGTCCAAAAGGTATTTTTTAACAATTGCTGAGGTGGTATTGTATAAGTTGTCGTTAACAATTTTACCTGTTTTATCGTTCAGTTTTTCCTGGATAGCAGTTTTTTCTGATTTACGAACACCTTTTAAATCAATTGAGCTTAAACGCGGCCGCTCAACCACTTCAATTTCGAAGTAAACGGTATCCTGAACAAATTTTTCGATATTTAATTTCACATCGTCAAACAAACCCTGTGCCCAAAGTGTCTTTATAGCGTCGGATGTAGCCTCGCCTGGTAAAACAACTTTATCACCCTTGGTTAATTTCGATAATGTAATCAGCACTTCTTTATCAAGATATTCTGTTCCTGTAATTTTTGTACCGCCAATAATGAACTCTTTCGGACTAAAATAATCGAGATCTAAGCCACCAACCTTTAAAGAGGGGGTTACCGGAGCCTGGCCTGTTGGACGAATTTGAGCAAAGGCCGGTGCGGCTAAAACTAATAGGATTAAAACTTGAAATATTCTTTTCATTAAAATAATTTGTTCAGTAATGGCCACGAAGGTAGCAATGTTTTATAAAGCGAAATAGCTTTATTTTCCATACCTCTGAAGTGGTTACATTTATCGTATAAAAGTGCTGCTAAGTTAATTTAAACCCTTGTTAAAAAGTGTTAAAAGAAAAATTAGTTTAATTGCTCGCTAATTTTACCAAACCGGCGCTCGCGTTTTTGATAATCTACAATGGCTTCAAAAAGGTTTTCTCTTCTGAAATCAGGCCATAAAACATCGGTAAAATAAAACTCCGTGTAAGCCATTTGCCATAGCAAATAGTTACTTATTCTGTGTTCGCCGCTAGTGCGTATCATCAGTTCAGGATCAGGAATATTTACCGTAGTTAGTTTCGATGAAAAGAGATTTTCATCAATATCATTTATATCAATTTCTTGATTTTTTACAGAGGTTGCAATCTTCTTTGCCGCATTTACAATTTCCCACTTGGCGCTGTAGCTTAATGCAAGTGTTAATGTACACTTTTCATTATGTGCCGTTTTCTCCATTGCCTCTTTCAAATCATCAATACATTCTTGTGGTAACGATTCGATATTGCCAATGGCATTTAACTTTACGTTATTTCTATTAAGTGTTTCTGTCTCTTTGTTTATCGTAGAAATCAGAATTTGCATTAATGCATCAACTTCTTCCTTCGGACGGCTCCAGTTTTCTGTAGAAAAAGCATATAAGGTAAGGTATTCTATACCAACCTCTACACAACCTTCAACAATATCTTTTACCGAAAGTACACCCTGCTCGTGCCCGAAAACACGCATTTTACCCTGGCCTTTTGCCCAACGGCCATTACCATCCATAATTACGGCAATGTGCTTTGGCAGGCGGCTATAGTCTATTTGTTCTTTAAATCCCATTAATTATGTCAAAATCAGCTTAAAAGGAATAGCATTTTGAGGATACAAAGGTAAAAGATATGCCAACACTAACAAATAGATAAGTGTCTCTTTTTCTAAAATCGCCCCGTTGTGTTCCAGAAATACCTGTTTGATGCAATGATGGATCGGAAATATTGAGTGCCGGATTGTTACCTACATAAACCGGATTAACCGGATAAACACCGCTAACATCATCAATGTAGTCGGTAAATGCCGTTCTGTAACCAATTTCTGAGAAAATACTCCAGGTATCTTTATAGTTATACCTGATGCCGCCCCCATAAGGAATGGTTAAAACCGTATTTCTATAACCATTGTCCTGGCCTTCAGTTGCTAATTTGTCTAGTCTGTATATTGTTCCCTGATATTTTATCTTTGGTTTGAAGTTTATAAAACCAACACCAGCGAATAGATAAGGTGTAAATCTCCTGTTGCCGCCATTTATCTTATAGTCGAAGAAGTTTATGTCCAAAATGGCACTACCTTCGTTGAGACCTGTTTTAAAACTTAGATTCCGCTCTCTAAACTGTTCATTATTAGAGTTTTCGTCATAAGCTTGAATCTGTCCGTAATTATAGTTTAACCTAACACCAAGGTATGATGAGAAATTCCGCTTAACAAATACACCGGCATTTAAGCCACTTATTTGCACCGGATTATTCTGATTTAAATCCCCTACATAACCAGCACCTCCTGCCGAAACTCCAATTTCCCATGTAGCAAAAGATTGTGTTTTGCCAGCTTGCGAAAATGTTAAAAGAAGGAGGATGAATAAGATAGGTTTATTTAGCGTCATACTTAGTAGTTACGGGTATCAATGCCCCATAATAATTTATTCCTTAACGTGTTTAAGTAAGTTTCATTGTTAAGACGAATAAGATTTACGCAAAAATCGGCCTTTTTTATGGAAATTTTAACCGAGCGTTCTACCGTAACAGTTCTGCTATCGCAGGATACTAAAAATTTAGATTCTCTCGCTTCTACTTCAAACGATAAGTTATTATCATCAGGAATGATAACCGGACGTACATTTAAATTATGCGGAGCGATTGGTGTAATTACAAAACTTTGCGAATCAGGATAAATAATTGGACCACCGCAGCTTAAAGAATAGGCTGTTGAGCCAGTTGGCGTCGCAATTATCAATCCATCGGCCCAATAGGAATTGATAAATTCTCCATTCATGGAAGCATGAATAATCATCATCGCTGAATTATCGCGACGATGAATGGTAATATCGTTTAGGGCAAAGTTTTCTTCGCCAAAAAGACCATTATCAGATTCCAAACGAAGGAGTGACCGCTCATCTAATGTATAATCGCCATGAATTAATGCACTTAAAGCCGATTCGATTTCTCCTTTATTGATACTGGCCAAAAAGCCCAGGCGACCAAAGTTAATCCCGATAACGGGAATCCCAGAGTTTCTGATTAGGGAAAGCGTATCGAGCAAAGTTCCGTCTCCCCCCAGGCTCAGCAAAACATCTGCATGTTGTTTTAACTCCTCGTGGTTATGAAAAATTACAGTATGTGCAGGCAGTTTTATTTTGCCGTGTAGAGAATTTTTAAACTTATGATGAAGAACCGGCTGAATACCGTGACTTTTCAAATGATCGAAAACCTCCTGAACGTAAGGCAATACGGTATCATTAAAATCTCTTCCATAAATTGCAATCCTCATAAAAAATTAAACGTTTAAGTAGTTCATAAAAGAATCGAAACGTTCTTGAGAACCATCATCTATCTGGGTGTTGTTGTAAACCTCTTTAACCTGATAATCGTAACGTTCGAAGGATGCAACTAAAGAAGTTATTTCGGTTTTATTTACTTTTAAAGTAACTTCTAATCGGGTAGAATCTTCGAAAGCATTTACATAAGATGAAAGAATCTGGGCATTATCTGCTTCAACAATCTGGGCAATGTGCGCCAGCGAATTATCGCGGTTGCTAATCTCCAAAACGATGATTCCACCAGGTTTGTTAACGGCATATAACTCTGCAACAGAATCGATTATGTTGTTAATAGAGATTAATCCTGCATAATTTTTTTGCTGATCGAGCACAGGAACGGCTGTTAATTTTAATGTACTTAATAACCTGAGTACATCGTAGGTATGCGCATTGTTAAAAACAAAGGCGTTTAATAGATTAAGGGAAACATCTTTTATAAGAATATCATGATTACGAATTTCAAGTAAATCATCTTCAGAAAGTAAGCCTAAAAACTGGACATCATTAACCACTGGCATGTGCTTAAGCTTAAACTCGTTCATACGATCTAAAGCTTTTTGCACCGTGTCGTCCGTTTTTAGCGGCGGTATAACATTCGATATGATTTCTTCGGCAAACATTATTTTAGCAATATCCTATCTAAAAATTTCTCCAAGTAAGCATTAAATTCCTCAGGATGCTCCATCATTGGTGCATGCCCACATTTATCAACCCAGTTTAACTCCGAATTTGGAAGCAGCTGATGAAACTCTTCAGCAACTTCCGGCGGGGTTACTTTATCATTTTTGCCCCAGATTAATGAAACTGGAATGGTAATTTTCGATAACTCTTTAGCCATATTATGACGAATGGCCGATTTCGCCATCGTTAAAATACGAATAACCCTAGATCTATCGTTAACGGTTTTAAAAACCTCTTCTACAAGTTCTGGCGTAGCCGTTGCCGGATCGTAAAATGTAAATTCTACTTTTTCTTTTATGTAATCGTAACTTTCTCTACGTGGAAAAGAACCTCCAAAAGCATTTTCATATAATCCTGAACTACCGGTGAGTACCAAAGCTTTAACAAATTCCTGATGAGCAACCGTAAAAACCAACCCAACGTGCCCACCTAATGAGTTACCAATGAGCACAACCTGCCCAAGGTTTTTAAATTTTAAAAAGCGATGTAAATATCTTGATAAAGCTTTAACTCCAAGTGTTAAAATCGGTAATTCGTAAATTGGAAGAATAGGAACAACAACATGGTAACGATCTTTGAATTGCTCGATAACCAGTTCCCAGTTACTCAATTCGCCCATTAAACCATGAAGTAATACCAGTGTTTCACCCTTTCCGGCTGATACGTATTTAAATCCTTCTTCTTCTATTACCTGGTATTTCATATATATTAGATAGTATATTGCTACTAAGTTAGTAGACTAAAATTAATTTTTGGCATTTCTATGCCATTTTTATGAAATAAAACTAAAAACGGTATAAAAACATCCACCCGAGCATTTAAACAAGGTATTTAGTCATCAAGTTTAACTACAAACAAGCGATTCTGCTTTTACCTTCTTAACTTAAGCTAATTTCTCTTTAACAATTTCAGCGATTAATTTACCGTCAGCTTTACCTGCAAGTGCTTTATTCGCCATACCCATTACCTTGCCCATATCCTTAACTGATGTAGCGCCCGATTGTTTTATAACATCAGCGATTATTGCTTCAACTTCACTTCTATCCAGTTGCTTGGGTAGAAACTGATTAATAACTTCAATCTCCTCTTCTTCTACTTTATATAAATCTTCGCGATTTTGCTGCTTATAAATATCAGCAGATTCCCGGCGTTGTTTAATTAGTTTCTGAAGAATTTTCAATTCAGTTTCTTCGGTGATTTCTTCTGATGCACCTTTTTCGGTTTTAGCCAAAAGGATTGCGGCTTTTATGGCTCTTAAACCTCTTAATTGTGCATCATTTTTAGCCAACATGGCTTTTTTTATTTCCTGATCAATTGTATTTGATATCATATCTTATTATTGATTTGTTCATTTACCCGCCGTTTAATAGCGAAAAAGTTATCTACTTTAACCTTAAACTATTAAAAACTGAATAGTAAATTATTGAATTTTTAGCTTCTGTTAATAAGTGTTGCCGTGGCCTGTGCTGTAGGCATAATAAGCATATCATTAATATTTACATGCTTAGGCCTGCTTACCACATACCAGATTGCGTCTGCAATATCATCTGCAATTAGTGGCTCCAAGCCGGCATAAACATTTTTAGCCCGGTCAGCATCGCCTTTAAAACGCACCACAGAAAATTCCGTTTCAACCATACCCGGGTTAATTGCGGTTACCTTAATATCATGTTGCAAAAGGTCTATACGCATCGCCTTGCTTAAAGCATCTACAGCATGCTTAGTTGCACAATAAACATTTCCGTTGGGATAAACTTCCTGACCTGCAATTGAACCTATGTTTATAATATGGCCTGATTTATTTGGAATCATCCAGTTGGAAACTATTTTCGTAACATAAAGCAATCCTTTAACATTGGTATCAATCATCGTATCCCAATCATCGGTATTTCCTTTATCAATTGGATCTAAACCCTGGCTCAAACCTGCATTGTTTATCAATACATTAACCTCTTTCCAATCTGCAGGAATGCTATCAAAAGCCGTAATTAAACTTTCCTTTTCACGCACATCAGCCACTATCTGCTTAATTGTGATTGCATATTTATCTTCCAGATGATGGGCGATTTTAACTAAACGATCTTCGCGACGGGCAACCAAAATAAGGTTGTAGCCATTTTGAGCAAATATATGTGCACAGGCTTCGCCTATTCCCGAAGTTGCGCCAGTAATTAATGCAATTTTAGACATTTTTATGAATTTAAAGTCTTGAAAACATCCCACATGCTTTCCGTCAGGCAACAAAGGTAAGTTTTTTTGACTTGCTCTACTACTCGAAAAACAAGCTAAATGTAAAATGACGCAACATGGTTTTATCAATAGGATTTGCGAAAGCGGTGTTATCGTGTTGCAAAATATCACGCATCGAGTAAGAAACTTTTAGCTCAGGAGACATTTTAAAATACTCGAAATATAAATCAAACCCAATCCCAGTTTCGTAAGAAAGGTAATTTCTTTTGTTTTTAAGCAGTTTATTAATTGGGGTTTCGCCTTCATCAAAAGTTTTCTTTTTTGATGCGATATCCATCGAATATTTTGCACCGCCTAACCAATAAACCCTGAAGTTATTCAATCTGTTCGATTTGATTTTTAAACCAACCGGAATTTCGAACATCGTTGCCTGGACTTTTTTATCGAGCGAAGTTGGAAAGGTTGGCGGAATGATATTGTTTTCTGCCGGCTGACTCATGACCGGAGCAGGCTCATATTCGTAACGCACAACTCTGTCGCTAAAAATTAAAGATGGTGTTACCCTTACATCGAAGTTTTCGGAAATTCTTCTGTTAACAACAAAACCTAAACCGAAGCCAACAGACGGCGGACTGGAAATTGCTGTCATAGGCTGCGTAACCGGCTTTCCATCCAAAGGATCGAAATAAGGAACCCGCCAGTTCGCATTTTTCAAAATTTTGTATTCTGCGGAAATATATTGGAAACTAAAGCCAAAATGCAAGTCTTCATCATCTACACCCCCACCCCAATTTTGGGCAAAAGATGTAGTTACAATCATAAACAGAGGGATGATGAGGCTTAATTTTTTTATCATTTAGAACCAGTGTATATCGAACTTATTCCAAACGTTAATATTCGTTGTTTGGTACTTTTGAAACCTACTTTTTCCATAAGGGTTGTAAAATCTTTTCCATCGGGAAAAGCCGCCACAGATTCAGGCAGGTAGGTGTAAGCCCTCGCATCTTTAGAAAATAACCTTCCGAAAAATGGCGTTATCTGCTTAAAATAAAAATTATACAACTGTTTAACCGGAAAAATTTTCGGTTTAGAAAACTCTAAAACCACCAATTTACCACCAGGTTTCAAAACCCTGAACATATCGCGAAGGCCTTGCTCCAGATGCTCAAAATTACGAACACCATAAGCTACGGTGATTGCATCGAATGTGTCATCGCCAAAATGCAATCCTTCAGAATCGCCAACCTGAACCGAAAATATTTCACTCAAACTGCGTTCATTAATCTTCTTTTTGGCCACTTCCAGCATACCTTCAGAAATATCTACACCGATAACTTTTTCCGGATGAAGTTTTTTAATCGCTTCGAAAGCAAAATCACCCGTTCCGGTGGCAACATCGAGCATAATTCGGGGCTGTAATGAAACCAATTCTTTAATTGCTTTCTTACGCCATAAAACATCGATTCCGAGGGAAAGAAAATGATTTAAAAAATCGTAGGTGCCAGAAATGTTGTTAAACATGGTTGCAACCTGCTCTTTTTTGGTTGCATCTTCTACTTGGTATGGTGTAATATTCTGATTCATGATATGTGCCAAAGATATGGAAAAAGTAGCGAGTCTTTTGTTCGTTGTTTGCAGTCTGTAAAGCTAAAATTAGTGTTAAATTTAAACTTTACATTTCAACGAGATTATTTGATTTGGACTAAGGCATTCAGTCTTCGGACTTCCGACTCAAAAACCTACCTTTGCGATATGATTATCAAAACGGCAACATTTGTTTGCAGCAACACGCAGATTTCGGCCTTACCTGCGCCAACAATGCCCGAATATGCATTTATCGGTCGCTCGAACGTAGGCAAATCTTCATTAATTAATATGTTGGTAAACCACCACGGCCTTGCAAAAACATCTCAGCGGCCAGGAAAAACGCAGTTAATTAATCATTTCCTGATAAACGAAGCGTGGTATATTGTAGATTTACCGGGTTATGGTTATGCCAAAGTTTCTAAAACCAGCAGGGAAAAATGGGAGAAATTTATCCGTGCCTACATCACCAAAAGAGAAAGCCTTCAATGTGTTTTCGTTTTAATTGACAGCCGTTTAACACCACAGCAAATTGATATTGAGTTTTGCTATTGGTTAGGCGAAAAACAGATTCCGTTTGCGTTGCTCTTTACCAAAGCTGATAAACAGGGCATGAACGAATCGCTAAAAAACGTAGCGGCCTTTAAGAAAAAGCTTGGAGAATTTTTCGAGGAAATTCCGACAACAATTGTAACCTCGGCAGAAAAGCAGACGGGTAAAGAAGATGTTTTAAATTTTATTTATGAAGTTAATAAAGATTTCGTAAAACCTGTTATCAGTAAATTTTAAACAGTCTGGAGCCAAACAAATTTCGTAGATATTAACATGAAAAAATACTTTTCACTCGTATTATTCGCACACTCAGTCTTCGCTTTACCGTTTGCCATGATTGGGTTTTTCCTTGGTGTAACCACAACAGACAGCCCTTTTAGATGGGGAAAATTAATATTAGTTTTGCTTTGCATGGTTTTCGCACGAAACGCTGCAATGGCGTTTAACCGTTATTTAGACAGAAACATTGACGCTAAAAATCCGCGTACAAAAATGCGTGATATTCCTTCGGGAAAAGTTTCTGCCAATGAAGCTTTGATTTTTGTTATCGCTAACTGTTTGTTTTTTGCCATCACAACCTATTTCATCAATGCGCTTTGTTTCTATTTATCGCCTGTGGCATTATTCGTAGTATTATTCTACAGCTATACAAAAAGATTTACGGCACTTTGCCATTTGGTTTTAGGCTTAGGTTTATCTTTGGCTCCTATTGGCGCATACATTGCCGTAACTGGCCACTTCGCATTAGTTCCTGTTTTGTATTCTTTTGCCGTTTTATTCTGGGTAAGCGGTTTCGATATTATTTACGCTTTGCAGGATGAAGATTTCGACCGCGAAGAAAACCTGCATTCTATTCCATCGGCACTTGGCATAAAAAATGCATTAAACGTATCGGTTTTACTGCACATATTTTCAGCAGCCTGCGTAATTCTCCCTGTCTTCTTTACCGAGTTTAGCTGGGTTTATTATGTAGGAATTGTGTTTTTCTGCTCCATGCTGATTTATCAACACTTGCTTGTAAAACCAAACGACATCAGCAAAGTAAACAAAGCCTTTCAAACATTAAACGGTTATGCCTCAGTAGTTTTTGCCATTTGCTTTTTGTTAGATGCTTATATAAGAAATAAATAATAGAATGAATAATTTAAGCTAGATATGTCAGTCTGAGCCTGTCGAAGACCATAAGTATTTGTATTAAAATTCAATAATTATCAAAACATGATTATCACAAAAAAACCTAGAACATATATTCCGAACAACTTAACCATTACCTGGGAAAGTTTGGAGCCACTTTTTACCGAACTTCAAAATCGTGAAATTACGAGTGTTGATGAGTTGGAAAAATGGCTGAAAGATCGTTCGGAACTTGAAGCTGCTTTGGAAGAAGATTTCGCATGGCGATATATTAAAATGAGCTGCGATACGGCAAATGAAGAATTGGTTAAAAACTTCCAGTATTTTGCTGAAGAGATTGAACCAAAAATTTCGCCCTTATCAAACGAGCTTAACAAAAAGTTTGTCGAAAGCCCATTTATGGATGATTTGGACAAAGAAAAATTCTTTGTTTACAGCAGGGCGATTAAGAAAGCACTTGAAATTTATCGCGAAGAAAACATCGAATTGTTTACGCAACTGCAGGTTAAACAACAGAAATATCAAGGCATTACCGGCGCCATGAGTGTCGAAATTAATGGGAAGGAATATACATTAGAGCAGGCATCGATTTTTATTAAAGATTTAAACCGAGAAGTACGTGAAAATGCATGGAAAACCATTCAGCAAAGAAGACTTATCGATAAAGATGATTTGAATATTCTGTTTGATGAATTAATAAAATTGAGAAATCAGGTTGCTTTAAATGCAGGTTTCGAAAACTACCGCGATTACATGTTTCAGGCTTTGGGCCGTTTTGATTATACCCCACAAGATTGCTATGATTTCGCCAATGCCATCGAAAAAGAAATTGTTCCGATTTTGAAAGAACAAGCAGAAAAACGCCGCGAGGCTTTAGGTCTGGATGTTTTGAAACCATGGGATTTGGAGGTGAGCGTTAGCGGCAAACCAGCCTTGAAACCATTTAATAATGGTGAAGAACTGATTGATAAAAGTATTGCTTGTTTCAATGCCATTGATATAAAACTTGGTGAAAAACTAACCACGATGAAAGCCAATAATCTTTTCGATGTAGAAAGCAGAAAAGGAAAGGCTCCTGGAGGTTATAATTACCCATTGGCAGAAACCGGAGCACCTTTTATCTTTATGAATTCGGCAAATTCGCTCCGCGATTTAACCACAATGGTTCATGAAGGCGGTCATGCGATACACACTTTCTTAACCGCAAATTTAGAATTAAACGATTTCAAACATTGTCCGTCGGAAGTTGCTGAACTGGCATCGATGAGTATGGAATTGATTTCCATGGATAACTGGGATGTTTATTTCGATAATGAAGAAGATTTAATCCGTGCGAAAAAAGAGCAATTGGCTGATGTTTTAAAAACGTTGCCCTGGGTTGCTGTAATCGACCAGTTTCAACACTGGATTTATACTAATCCGGAACATACAGCAGCAGACAGAGAAGAAACTTTTAAGCAAATTTACAATCGCTTTGGTGCAGGTTTTGCCGACTGGACTGATTTGCAAAATGAATTTGGCAACGGATGGCAGAAACAATTGCATTTATTCGAAGTTCCTTTCTATTATATCGAATATGCAATTGCTCAGTTAGGTGCCATCGCCGTTTGGAAAAATTATAAAGAAAACCCTGAAAAAGCGCTGGAACAATATTTAGCCGCACTTGCCTTAGGTTACACAAAACCAATGAACGAGATTTACGAAACTGCAGGAATCAAATTCGATTTCAGTGCTGAATATGTTAAAGAATTGGCAGCCTTTGTAAAAGAAGAATTAGAGAAATTGGGATAGATTAAGATATCCCTACTTCACATTAAAAAAGTCGCAGCACAACACTGCGACTTTTTTTGTTGGCTAAGCAGTCAACTACAATTTGTGAAATTTTGTTAATTATGAAGAAGTAAGAATAAAGTAGCTTTTTGGTAGTTTCAGCGTATGGACTTGTTTTTGAAACTAAATTTACCTGGAAGCTTGCTAAAATCTTCACGTTAGTAAATTTATACCCTGCTTTAAACGTTTTTAACTGATATTTTTTTAAGTTTGAAGAATACAACAAACCAAAACAGATGTTCGAGAAGCTATTCAGAAAGAAATCTATTTCTAAAATTTTAAAAGATGCAGCAAACGGCTACGGCGACCATGAAAATACTTTACATAAAACACTTGGAGTACGCGATTTAACCGCCTTTGGTATCGCGGCAATTATTGGAGCTGGTATTTTTAGCACCATTGGGAAAGCAAGTGCAGATGGCGGTCCGGCAGTAATTTTCTTATTCATTTTCACCGCCGTTGCTTGTAGTTTTGCTGCTTTTGCTTATGCTGAATTTGCCTCGATGGTTCCTGTTTCGGGTAGTGCTTATACTTATTCTTACGTTGCCTTTGGTGAGTTAGTTGCATGGATTATTGGTTGGTCGCTAATTATGGAATACGCCATTGGAAACATCACCGTAGCCATTTCCTGGTCAGATTACTTTACAGGATTGCTGTCATCTATTCGAATACCAGCTCTAGGTATCGATGGAATTAACATACCTGACTGGGCTACAATGGATTACCTGACAGCCTTTAACGGACATAAACATGCCGAAGCACTTTTAGCTGCGGGTAAAAATATTGGCGGACTTGATGCTGCTACTTCAATAGCGAATAATGCCTGGTTAACCGCACCGAAAATTGGAAGTTTCCATTTAGTTGCAGACTTGCCAGCTTTAGGTATCATCATTTTTATTACCGCCTTGGTTTACCGCGGGATGAAAGAAAGTAGAAACGCAAGTAATGCAATGGTTGTTGTAAAGCTGGCGGTAATCCTTCTTGTTTTATCAGTTGGCATATTTTACATCGATACAAAGAACTGGAACCCTTTTGCTCCGAATGGCGTTAGTGGGGTTTTAAAAGGTGTATCGGCAGTGTTTTTTGCGTACATTGGCTTTGATGCGATTTCTACGACTGCCGAAGAATGTAAAAATCCGCAGCGGGATTTACCTCGTGGCATGATGTGGGCCATTATCATTTGTACGATTCTTTATGTTGCAATCGCATTGGTTTTAACAGGAATTGTAAAATCGGATACCCTTGCGGTTGGCGACCCTTTAGCCTTTGTTTTCGACCAGATTGATTTAAAGTTAATGAGTGGAATTATAGCGGTAAGTGCAGTCTTTGCAATGGCTAGTGTGCTTTTGGTTTTCCAAATGGGGCAACCTCGTATCTGGATGAGTATGAGCCGCGATGGTTTATTGCCGAAATCGTTTTCAAAAATCCACCCGAAATATAAAACACCTTCATTTGCTACAATAGTTGTAGGTTTTGTGGTTGCGGTACCTTCATTATTTATGAATTTAACCATCGTAACAGATCTTTGTTCTATAGGTACATTATTTGCTTTTGTACTGGTTTGCGCAGGTGTTTTGGTGTTACAGAACCGGCCAGATGTACAGCGTGGAAAATTCAAAATTCCTTATGTAAACAGTAAATTTATTATCCCTGCTGTCTTTATTGCAGTAATTGCCTTTGCCTTTACAAAATATAACAAAGAAACAAAGGCATTCATTTTTAACTCGCCAAAAACAATCGAAACAGTAACTTTTGTAACCTCATTAAACGGTGATGAATTAAAAATTGTTAAACAGGAAATTGTAAAAAATGCCGCACCACAGATTATATTAACAGAAAAAGTTGATGCAGAATCTTACTTAAGCAATTTGCCTGCCGATAAGTATGAACAGTTTATTTCTTCCTCACAAATTCCTGTTGAAAAGAAATATGAAAGCGGTTGGGGCTTATTTAAACACAAAATACCGATGTGGATTTTCCTGATTATTTGCGTGTTTATTACTTATTTCAGTATAACAAAAAATTTGTCGCTCATTCCTGTTTTAGGTTTGATTAGCTGCCTTTATATGATGTGTGAATTGGGCATTTCCAACTGGATTGGTTTCAGTATTTGGTTGGTAATTGGTTTGGTTGTTTACTTTGCTTATGGATTTAAACATAGCAAACTGGGGCAGGAAGCTACGGCCTAAAATTCGAAGTTTTGATTACAAAAAATGCCCCGCTTTTTTTAAAGAGCGGGGCATTTTTAGTTTAAGATTATTAGCCTTTCTTTTTTACGAAAGCCATTATGGTTATCAAAATTAACCCTGCAATAGAAGCAATCATATATTTATCTTCATTCGGCCAGTGCAAAACCTTTGCGGCAGGGCCAATAAGGAAAAGGCAAATTGCTGTTATTAAAACACCTTTTCTCATTTTAAACAGGTAATCTGTGTAATTCGATATCATCAGGTGTTACGAAGATTAAAGGAACTTTTTCCACGTCAACATAACTGCTATCCAAGCCGAAACTTCGTTCTTCTGATAAACTCAGCTTTTTAAGAATGAAGTAATAATCCATTATCTGACGCTCATAGAAACTCAGTTTTGTAAATTTAGACAAGTGTTTTTCTAAAAGAACAAACCTGAAATCGCCCGCAATTTTGTGTTTGTTTAATGACGTATATTGACTGGTAATATCAATTTCACCATTTTTAACCAGCTCTTCTACAACCTTACGATACAGTAAATTTACTCTTTGTTCAATCCGGAAACCTAATCTAAAATCGATACGGATTAACTTGCCAGGAATCAAAAATTCCACCTTGTAATCCAAAGTATAAGGTTCGTCCATTACATCAACATGTACCAACCAGTAAACATCGGCACGTTTTGGTTCCTTTTGAATTATCGAATAGATAATTTTCGACTCAATTTCAGTTTTGAAGTTGGCACTGGTTAAATAAACCAGTTGAGATGAATATTTAGGGACCGATTCATCGCTGCTCAGTTCCGTTAAAATCTGATAATAATCTTCAATTTCAACATATTTAACGAAACGATTTTTGATTTTTCTGGCTACAAACCAGCTCCACATAATGGTAAACAATAACGAACCTATCATTACCGTTACCCAACCACCATGCAGAAATTTAGTTAAATTACTGATAAGGAAAGTACCTTCAATAATTACATAAGTGAAAAAGAATGTCGCAATTAAATACCGTGGAAAACGCTTGCTACGTAAGTAAAAACTTACCAAAATGGTTGTCATTAACATGGCAATCGTGATGGATAAACCATAAGCAGCATCCATTTTTTCTGCCTTTTGAAAAAGGAGCACGATTCCACAGCAGCCAATCCAAAGCATCCAGTTAATTGATGGAACATATAGTTGCCCTTTTGAAACTGAAGGATAAACGATTCTTATTTTTGGCCAAAGGTTTAAACGAACGGCTTCAGCAATAAGTGTAAATGAACCGCTAATTAGCGCCTGACTGGCAATAACTGCCGCCATTGTAGCCAAAATCACCATTGGTACCTGAAATTGATCTGGCACTATTTCAAAAAACGGGTTCATTTTTGCACCCGGAATGTAGCTACCGCTGTTCTGCAAAATCCAAACACCCTGACCTAAATAGTTCAATATTAAGGTTAGTTTAACAAAAATCCAGCTTATACGAATGTTGTTTCTACCACAGTGACCTAAATCAGAATACAATGCCTCTGCCCCCGTTGTACACAAGAACACACCACCAAGGATCAAGAAAGCAAGTTTATTAGTTACCAATAAATGAATTGCATAGTATGGATTGAAAGCCTTAAGGATGCTTAAATCTTTTACAATAAAAGTGAGCCCTAAAATGCCCAAAACTGCAAACCATACAAACATTACCGGTCCGAAGAGTTTACCAACCAGGTTAGTACCAAATTGCTGTATAATAAAAAGAATAGTCAAAATGGTTAAAACGATGGGAATTACCGGTACATCGAATTTACTTGTTAAACCTTCAATTGCTGATGTTACCGTGATACTGGGGGTAATAATTCCATCGGCCAACAAAGCACAACCTCCAACAACCGCCGGAACAACGAGCCATTTTGCCTTTTTCCGAACTAAAGAGAACAGTGAAAATATTCCACCCTCACCTTTATTATCGGCACGTAACGTAATTATAACGTATTTAATGGTAGTTTGAAGTGTCAATGTCCAGATGATACAAGAAAGCACACCTAGTACATTTGTTGGATTAATATCTTGTTTACCACCGAGTATTGTGGTAAAAATCGCGTTTAGCGTATATAGGGGTGAAGTACCGATATCTCCGAAAACAATTCCTAAACTAATTAGAACTCCACCGGCAGTTAGCGCATTTACATTTTTATGATTTGACACTTCGTTATATTTTAGTGCGGCAAAAGTAAACTAACTATAACAATTTAACAACCAATTTATTGTGTATTTTCAACACTATGAAATTTAAATTTTATTGTTAAATTGTGTTAAAATATGGCTTTTAAACAAAATGTTTAATTTCTTTGTTTTAAATTAATACATTTGCTATACAATTTGATGAAACTCTACCCAAAGATAACGCTTCTCTCAACATTTACCTGCATTTTATGCATGGTGATGTTCTGTGGGATGAACTCTTGGGCTCAACAAACTGATAGTATTCACATTAGCCTTAAAACAAGGACTAAAAAACCGAGCAGAATTCCTGAAATAAAAGCCAATATTCAGCCATACAAACCTTTATATATGTCTGTTGCAGGAAGCAGTATGTTTAACAGTTATTCTGCGACAGCTAAAAATACTGCTTTAGTTTCAAAAGATAAACTCCTCACAATAGTAAAAATTTACCCTAACCCGGTCGAAGATCAGCTAAACATTATTCTTTCTATTGGAAAAGATGGTACACAAACCACCATTAAAATAATTGATTTGCTGGGCAACGAAGTAGTTACCTTAGCTAATGAGCGATTAAATTCTGGTGAGCAAACGAAAAGTTTTGTCATTCCATCCCGCTTAAATGCCGGCATTTACTTTTTAAGAGTTGTGGCCGGTTCTGAAAGCCTGGTAAAACGTATATCAGTTTTATAACACCATTTTCTTTTCTATTTTTGGATTGATTTGAACGTTTCAAGTCATTACCTCAAATTCATATCTAAAAGAAAATGAAGATAATCGCCATTGGCCGAAATTATGCCGAACATGCAAAAGAGCTGAACAACCCTGTTCCAACCACTCCAGTAATTTTTTTGAAACCCGATACAGCTTTATTAAAAGACAATAAACCATTTTACCATCCCGATTTTTCCGAAGATGTTCATTATGAATTGGAAGTTGTACTAAAAATTTGCAAAGAAGGCAAACACATTGCCGAGAAATTTGCCTCGAATTATTACGATGAAATTGGCCTGGGCGTAGATTTCACCGCCCGTGATATCCAGGCTAAACATAAAGAAAAAGGCTTGCCCTGGGAACTTGCAAAAGCCTTTGACAACTCTGCTCCAGTTAGCATATTCTTGCCTAAAACCGATTTTGAAAACATTTATAATTTAAGCTTCGAACTTAAAGTAAATGGAGAAACCAAACAAAATGGCCATACTAAAGATTTGCTGTTCCCGTTCGAAAAGATAATCAGCTTTGTTTCACAATACATTACACTAAAAAAGGGTGATTTAATTTTTACCGGTACCCCTGCCGGAGTTGGCAAAGTAAACAGAGGTGATAAATTAGAAGCCTGGTTAGCGGGCAAACAACTTTTAAATTTTGATGTTAAATAAACCGAATGCAAAGAAAACTCAATTCCTTTTTTAAATATTACGCTACCATTTTTTGTTTTCTGCTTCCGGCGACTTCAATTTATGCCCAACAAATTTTCAGTGCCAACAAATATCCGCTTACTTATTTCAGACAACCTTTAGATATTTCGCCGCCTGCGCTTGCCGGTTCTTTTGGCGAAATCAGAGGAAATCATTTTCACTCAGGTATAGATTTTAGAACCAACCAACGTGAAGGTTATCCTGTTTATGCAGTTGCTGATGGATATATTTCCAGACTCCGGGTTCAGAATAGTGGTTTCGGGCAGGCACTTTACGTCAACCACCCGAATGGATTTACATCGGTTTACGGTCACCTGCAGCGATTCGCACCTAAAATTGCAACAATTGTAAAAAATCTGGAATATGAAAAGAAGTCGTTTGAAATTGATGAATTCCCCAATGAAACTTTAATTCCAGTCCGGAAAGGCGAAGTGATTGCCTGGTCGGGCAACCGGGGAAGCTCCGGCGGGCCGCACTTACATTTCGAAATCAGAGATACGAAAACGGAAGAAACGATAAATCCGCAGTTCTTTGGAATTGACATTCCTGACAATATTCCGCCTGTAATTTATAGTTTGTATGCTTATCGCTTAAATGGTAAAGTTTTTAATGAATCAACACCAAAACAAGCCATTGCGATTAGCGGTGCGGCAGGAAGCTACAAAGCTACGGCGCCGATAAATTTAACCGGCGAAGTTGGCTTCGGCGTGGTAACAACCGACAGGCACAATGGTTTATCAGGTACAAATGGCGTTTATTCTATTCAGTTAGAATTAGATGGCAAAATGGTTTACACCTCAGCATTGGAGCGTTTCGCCTTTGAAGACAGCAAAGCAATTAATTCGCACATCGATTATCCATCCTACCTAAATACAAAACGAAGCATACAAAAAAGCTTTGTTGAACCGGGCAATCCACTGAGTATTTACAGTAGTTTAGTAAACAGTGGCAGGATAAACTTTAATGATGGCGAAATTCATCAGTTGCGATACATCATAACAGATTCAAAAGGAAATCCGTCTATACTCTCCTTTTCTGTGCATGCGGGTACTGCGCCAGTAGCCACTACTGTCAATCCATCAGGGATTATTTACCCATACAACAAAGCAAACGAGTTTAACTCAGATGAAATCAAAGTTGTATTCCCAAAAGGAACGTTATATAGTGATTTAAATTTTACCTATAAAAAGCTGCCGAAGCCCCAGGGAAAGGCATATTCAGCTATGCATCAAATCCACAATAGATATACCCCATTACATACCGGCTTTGATTTATGGATAAAAGCCGAAAACTTACCTGAAGATTTAAGAACTAAAGCATTAATTGTGAATTCAAATGGTTCATCGCAAGGTGGAAGTTTTGATAATGGATATGTTAAAGCGACACCTAAAAACTTTGGGAGCTTTTATATTGCAGTTGATACCATTGCGCCAAGAATTGTACCTGTGAATATTTCGGAAGGGAAAAACATGGCGGGTTTGTCTAAAATATTTTTCAGGTTAAGCGATAATCTTTCGGGTATTAAAAGCTTTAACGGTTACATAGATGGTAAATGGGCTTTAATGGAATTTGATACCAAAACCGCAACCCTATGGCACAGCTTTGATGAACGAACAACAACAGGTAAGCATACACTTGAATTGGTTGTGGTTGATATGAAAGAAAACACAAAAAAATATTCTGTGAATTTTTACAGATAGGAATATTAATTGCATAATTCCCCGTTCAGTTATTTATAGCCCGGTAAAAACTTCAAACTGTCATATTTTAAATAAGCAGGAACACAATAACAATTAAAACTGTTTAAATTGCAAGTTCAATCATTCACATATTCAAAAAATCAATTATAATAAAATATGGCAGAGTTAAAAGAAGGTGATGTTGCTCCTGCAATTACCTCGAAAGACCAAAACGGAGCCGAAGTTTCTTTAAGTAATTACAAAGGAAAAACCGTAGTTCTTTATTTTTATCCGAAAGATGATACACCCGGTTGCACGGCTGAAGCTTGCGATTTCAGGGATAACTATCAGGGATTAAAGGCTAAAGATATTGTCGTTTTAGGTGTTAGCGTTGATGATGAAAAATCTCACCAGAAATTTGTAACGAAACATAATTTGCCTTTCACTTTACTTGCAGATACCGACCAAAAAATCGTTAATGATTACGGCGTTTGGGCAGAAAAAAACATGTACGGAAAGAAATATATGGGCACAGTTCGCACAACATTTATTATTGATGCTGAAGGGAAAATTTCACACATCATTAAAAAAGTTGACACCAAAAACTCAACTCAACAAGTACTCGATTTAATCAATAACTAATTATGATATAGCAGGTAAAATATTACCTTTGCTATGTAACAACAACTCTTATTTTAATGAAACATACAATTAAAGAATTAGAAGATATTGCTTCGCAGATAAGACGAGATATTGTAAGAATGGTTCATGGTTGCCAGTCAGGCCACCCTGGTGGTTCATTAGGCTGTGCCGATTTCTTTACAGCTTTATATTTCGAAGTGCTGAACTACGATACAGATTTTAAAATGGATGGCATTGGTGAAGATTTATTCTTCCTGTCTAACGGCCACATTTCTCCGGTATGGTACAGTACATTAGCTCATGCAGGCTTTTTTGATAAAAGTGAATTAGCAACTTTCCGTAAGTTAGATTCAAGATTACAAGGCCACCCGACTACACATGAAGGTTTGCCAGGTATCCGCGTGGCTTCAGGTTCGTTAGGTCAGGGCATGTCTGTAGCAATTGGTGCAGCACTAACAAAAAGGTTAAACGGCGATAAATCATACGTTTTCACTTTACATGGTGATGGCGAGTTGCAAGAAGGTCAGAACTGGGAAGCCGCCATGTTTGCTCCTTTCCACGAACTGGACACCTTAATTTGCAGCGTGGATTACAATGGCCAACAGATTGACGGCCCGACAAAAAAAGTACTTTCTTTAGATAGTTTACAGGCAAAATTCGAAGCGTTCGGATGGCATGTAATTAATACCGATGGTAATGACATGCAGTCGATTGTTGAAGGTTTACATTATGCTAAAACCTTAACCGGAAAAGGTAAACCAATTTTGAATTTAATGAGCACGCAAATGGGTGCCGGTGTAGATTATATGATGGGTTCTCATAAGTGGCACGGAACAGCGCCGAATGATGAACAACTAGCAACTGCATTAGCGCAATTGCCTGAAACTTTGGGAGATTATTAAAATAGATTGGAGATAGTAGATATGAGATTTGAGTCTCATGTCTGATGTCGAAAATCTCATATCTAAAAACAAAATGAAGAAATACACATATACAGAGAAAAAAGATACACGTTCGGGATTTGGTGCAGGCTTACATGAAGCAGGTAAAAAGAATGAAAACGTTGTTGCTTTGTGTGCCGATTTGGTTGGTTCATTAAAAATGGATGCTTTTATAAAAGACTTTCCTGAGCGTTTCACGCAAGTCGGTATCGCAGAAGCAAACATGATTGGTATGGCCGCAGGTATGACAATTGGCGGGAAAATTCCTTTTACAGGTACTTTTGCTAATTTTTCTACAGGTCGTGTTTACGATCAGATTCGTCAATCTGTAGCTTATTCAAATAAAAATGTAAAAATCTGTGCTTCACACGCAGGCTTAACCCTGGGTGAAGATGGTGCAACACACCAGATTTTAGAAGATATAGGTTTAATGAAGATGTTGCCAGGAATGGTGGTTATTAATCCTTGCGATTACAACCAGACTAAAGCCGCAACTTTAGCAATTGCAGAATACGAAGGCCCCGTTTACCTACGTTTCGGTCGCCCGGTGATTCCTGTATTTACAGATCCTGATCAAAAGTTTGAAATCGGTAAGGCGTGGATGGTTAACGAAGGCACAGATGTTACCATAATTGCAACCGGCCACATGGTTTGGAAAGCTATTGAAGCTGGCGAAAAACTTGCCGAATTAGGTATCGATGCCGAAATTATTAACATCCATACCATTAAACCTTTGGATGACGAAGCAATCTTAAAATCAGTGAAGAAAACAGGTTGCGTTGTTACCTGCGAAGAGCACAATAAATTCGGTGGTTTAGGGGAAAGCGTTGCCCGTTTACTAACAACAGAGTTACCAACTCCACAAGAATTTGTGGCAACAAACGATACCTTTGGCGAAAGCGGAACACCAGATCAATTAATGTCTAAATATGGCTTAGATGCTATAAACATTGTTGAGGCTGTTCAAAAAGTAATTGGCAGAAAAAAATAATATATAAAAGCCAAACGTTAAAGACATAAAGTACACAAGGAAATATCCAAAGCTTTGCGTACTTTGTGTCTTTATTTTTTAATTCCTAATCGTTTTTAATGAAACAAGTTGAAGATTCAGAAATTCTTGCAATGTTTGCTGTCGAGCGTACTCGTAATGAAGCCTTTAATTTGTTGTTAAAAAAATACCAGCAAAAAATTTACTGGCACATTCGTAGATTGGTACTAAACCACGATGACTGCGACGATTTAATTCAGGAGGTGTTTGTTAAGGTTTGGAAAAATCTTGATAAATTTCGGTCCGATTCGCAACTTTACACCTGGATTTATCGCATCGCTACGAATGAATCGATTACCTTCCTAAACAAGCAGAAACAGCGCAATAACACGCCAATGGATGAAGTTTCTGCCGAACTTGCTGAAAATCTGGTTGCTTCATCATATTTCAACGGCGATAAGCTCGAGCTAAAACTTCAAAAAGCGATTCTTACTTTGCCTGAAAAACAGCGAATTATCTTCAATATGAAATATTTTGATGATATGAAATATGAAGAAATTTCTGAAGTACTCGGGACCTCTGTAGGTGCTTTGAAAGCATCATTTCATATCGCAGCAAAAAAAATTGAAGCTTTTATTACAAATGATGAAATAGACTATTAAACCTTTTCACTTTAATTGTATCATATATCTGTGATGAATGAGAATTTAGAAAATAACGATTGGATTAAAGATGCGCCTACCCTTGCTGCAATGGGAAACCGCAATCCCTTCTCCATTCCTGCCGGATATTTCGACAATTGTGAGGAGGCTGTTTTTAGCTATGTTTTTTTAGATGGCTTAAAGCAAAAAACAAATGAGAATTCTTTCCTGGTTCCTGAAAACTATTTTGAGGATTTAACAGAAATGATTGAAACCAGAATTGCTATCGAGCAGTCTGTTCTCCCAAGTAACAAGTTTGCAGTCCCTGAAAATTACTTCGAAACTTTACAAAGCAGGATAACGAGTAAAATTGAAGCCGAACAGAATATTAAAAAAGAAGCTAAAATTATCCCGTTATGGCGACGCGGTTTTGTTAAATATGCAAGCGCAGCTTGTTTTTTACTAATTTCTTCTTTCGGCGTTTATTTTTATCAAAATAATGAATCTGTTAATGCAGTAACCATTCCGCAAATGCAGAGTGCAGATTTAGCAAGCGACCAAATGCTTTACGACATTGATGAAACTACCATAATCGATCATTTAGAAGCACAGAACACATCAAACACAAAAGCAACTTCTGCCTCAGATACAGAAGTGGAAAACTACATCCTGAGTAATTATTCATCGAGTGATTTAGCCCAAGAATTATAAAATTAATTAAAATGAAGAATTTATTTTTCGCTACTTTATTGTTTCTTTTACCATCAATGCTTTGGGCACAAAAACCTAAAGGTGAGGAAATTGAATCGTTAAAGATTGCTTTTTTCACTAAGAAACTCGATTTATCGCCTGATGAGGCAAAAGTTTTCTGGCCTATTTACAATGATATGCAAGAAGAACAAAACGCAATTCGGAAAGAACGCTTTCAAAAAATGATTTCTTTCAGAAAAACAGCCGAGATTGATAATTTAACCGATGCCCAGATTCAAAGTTTAATTACCAGCGAATTCGATTTCAGGCAACGTGATTTAAATATTGAAAAGAAGTATTACAATAAATTTAAAGCAGTATTGCCAATTAAAATTATTGGTAAATACTACAGGGCTCAGGAAGCATTTAAGCGGGAGTTGCTGAATCGCTTTAGGGATAGACAATAACAAAAGGTCTTGCAGAAAAAACTGCAAGACCTTTTTGTTTTAAAACTGAAATCCTATTTTAAACATAATCATTCTGCTCCTTAAGATATAATCGGAATTAACTAAAATATTGTTGCTATATGAATAACTACTATAGCTTTTCGTATTAAAAATATTCGATGCACTTATTGAGAAATCAAGTTTTGGTTTTATTAAACTTTTCTGAAAACCAAAATCTGCAAAATAATAGTTCAAACTGCTTGCAGCATTTGAACTATTATAATAGTGTTCTAAACTTAAATTTGTTTGAAAACCTTTAGGTAGAAAATATTTAAAAACTAGGCTTTGTTTTAAGAAATCGATTGGTGCGTAGCGTAACACCCCATTTACCGATTTACTTAGGTTTTTGTTAACAGCTAAATCGAGCGTATGTTGAATATTAAAACTTTCGCTTATACTAGAATTTATTTTACTTCCGATTGTGTAAGTTTTGCCACGAAAATCAGTTAGTATACCTTGCTGCAACTGCTTCATATCCATTGCGTTGTAACCGAGAAATAAGCTCATTGAGGTTTTGATTTTTAGATAATATTTGTTGATGTTCCAACTCAAATCTAAATTTGTAGAGGGATTGTCTTGAACTAGTGCTTTCCTGGTATTTAAAATTCCATCAAATGTATTATTGGATAAAATATTAGAGATATTTTTAGCGTATCGTAGTGTTAAATTCGAATAAACAGCATTAATGATATTTTTGTAACCAACAGTATAGGAAATATTTTTCCTGTTCGTTTCATGTAGCGGAATATCACTATCAATCAAATTCCTATAGTCTTGCAAAATAAAGCTATGATTCGAATCATAACTGAAATCATTTGAAGTGGACAAACTGATGTTCATTTCCCAAAATGAGCTGAATTTGTATAAAATATTTAGATTCGGGTTTAAAAAGTTTCTATTTTCATGCTGGTTCGTGTCAATACTTTTATTAGTTAATGAATTGATGCTTGTTTTTAACCCTAAAGAAAAACTTAGGCTGGTTAAAGCAAAATTGAAAGTAGCATCATTATAAAGACTGATCTTATTTCTTTGGATAATATTTTTAAACCTGTCATCTAAAGAATTAATTTTCCCGTTATTATCGACTTCCAAATCGTTTGTAAGTGTCTGCCACCGAGTTAGAAACCCGAATTTATCGATAAAAGAAAAAGCTCCATTTTTTTTTGTAAACGATGCAGAATTGTCGGTAAAAAACCCTTTGAGTTGGATATTTTGTATTATCCCATCGTATGGTTGTCCAAGGTTCATAATGGACTCGTATTGACCTGGCATAACTACTAACTTTTGAGGTAAATTAGTATAAGTTGTAAGTGAGTTGATGGCGATAAGATTATTATTTAAATTTAGGATACCACCTAATTCATTTATTAAATTAATAAAGGGATTATAAAGTTTTTGGTTAATCGAAGACGATGATATAAAATCATTAGCGATACTCCAATCTCTTCGGAATTTTAATGCATTTTTTAAAAAGATTTGTTTGCTATTAGCCTGTAATGTTAATCCGGAGAGTAGTTTAGAATATGTAATTAAGCCAAAATGATTTTCGTTAATTTCGATCGTATCGTTGGGTAAATAAACTTTAGTTATTGAATTGGCGTTATCCTTTAATTGGTCATGTTCATAGGCAACACTTAACTTTAAATCGAATAACTTACTCAGGCCTATTAAATAATTACCCGTCGTCAAACTATTATTGTTAAACCAATATCTTGATTGAGCGAGCGGCGGTAATCCTGCTTTAACAAGCGAAACCAAATCTTGCTTTACGCTACCACTCTCGTATAAATTTGGAGGAACATTTTGCTCATTAAGTTCTTCATCTAAATTTACTCCAATATTATTATGTTTTAAAGAATTAATAAATTGAATCGTTTTATCAAATTTTAAAAGTGTTAAACTATTATCGCTTAAAAATGGCAAAAAACCTATGCCTAAATGTCCATTTCCAAGCAAACGAAATTTTGCAGTTTTATTTAACTTGATATTAATCGCAGCTCGATCAGATTGCTGTATACCATTTAACAAGGCAACAGGCTGATGATTTTGCAAAATCTGAATTTGATCAACTGCATCAGCGGGTAAATTATTACTCGCAATATTGTATCTATCTTCTAAAAGATCCTTCCCTTCAATATAAAACTTATTTATTGCTTTGCCATTAAAAAGAATTTGGCCACTCGCTGTAACACTTATTCCAGGTAACTTCTTAACAACATCTATTATTACTCTGTCGCTTTTATCCGAAAATAATTTTGTATTGTAGTTTATAGTATCTCCTTTTAACTGTATTGCTTCTTGCTTAATGATTACTTCATTTAAGTTCTCTACTGCCTGCTGTAATACTAAACTAAAATTGTAATATAATTTATTAGAAATCGATTTGGATTGTTTCTTAAAGCCCATACAACTAATTTCTAACCGCAAGCTATCTATATTATCAAAAAATGACAGCATAAAATCTCCCTTTTCATCCGAAACACTATATGCAATAATGCTATTATGTTTTTTCTCAAATAAAATAACGTTAGCATTGTCTATCGGCATAGCTGCTTCACTTTTTATATTCCCTTTAATTATATTTTGGGCAAAGCAGTTGAACGCTAGTAATGAAATGACCAACAATAATACAAATTTCAATTATTCAATAGTTTAAATTTATGCCTTAGAAATAAGTATTTGCAATTAGACTGAATTTTAGTTTTTGATTGTAAACAACTAAATCACCTAATTTTTAATCGAGATATTACCACATTTTAAGATCTATTCTTTGAAAGTATTTCTTACAACATCGTTCATTAAAAAATAAAAATTATTTATATACTGCACTTAGTTTTCTTTCTTCTCTATTTTAAATAACGTTCCGCCAGTTGATATACCCTTCGTTGGTGCAAATTTTCTATTTTCACGTGCTTTCATCATCTGGTCGGATGTAATTAATGTGTACTTGGGTAATTCGAATGTTTGAAGTTGATTTGAACTAAACTTTATTTCCGTTAATATCGCCTCGGAGCCATTGGTTGTTTTCAGCTTTATGATTAGCCCAGGTAATCCAAAATATGAAAACGGCCCATCTTTAAATGGGATGTCAGTACAGAACCAAGCATCGATTGATGTGGTGTCACGCTTTAGAACCGCCTTTCTGCAAAATAACTTATTTATTGTTAAGGTATCTTGCGTAATTTTCCAACTTTCTACATTGAGATTATTTGGTTTATATCCGAAAATATTACTACCAAAATCTTCTAATACTATAGCTGTCTTTTCATTATGTTCAAAAATGGTCGAATAACGATAATAATTGGTAATAATTTCTCCTCTTTCAAAATTTAAAGAACTGTTGGTAGCAGTTGCTTTTGCAACCTTATCCTCTATGAAATTTCTATTATCTCTTTCTCTTTTACTAAAAAAATAACTATTTTTCTTTCCAATTTTGAGCTCACAAATATCATCAACACCCTTTATACCATTCCTTACTACTGTTACTTTATATAATGCTGTAGCTAAAAGAAAATCTTTACTCTGTGCGTGTGTAGTGGTTTGAATTAAGAGTCCTAATACAAACAGTAAATTTATCTTGAACATTTCTTTTTATTTTGAAGAAGGTGTCCATCTTTTTTTTAAATGATACACCCTCTTCTAGTTTTTAATATTAAGCTCGGTATTATTACGATTCTCCCTCAGCCCAAGTACCTCCGGTGATACATGCAAGATCTATTGCCTGTTGCATTTCTCTTATAATCATATAAGTAGGAGTATCACCAGCGCTTATAGTATATGTCCACTGCAGTCCGCATGAGCTAATTAGGTAACCACTCTGACCAGGATAAGCTACAAACATCTTGCTGTTTTCAGATCCATTTATAACGATACTTTCATTTGTTCGAGGTATCGACTCAGAAGCAAAAGCACCAACACTCATTACACACATCATTCCAATAAATAATAGTTTTTTCATTGTTTTTTGTTTAAGGTTTATATTTAATTAATTACCTCAAACCTCTTTTAAAAAAAACCAATATAAAACTTTTGTCACCAATAGCATTGCCCATGTCATGAACGACACCGCCCATGTCATGAACGACATTTTTTTCGATTTCCGAAGCCTCTTACTGAAATATTTATTTTGATTTGGTAATTAAATTTCAATAGTTTTGTTACAATCATTCCTTAAGTATTATTATCCAAATTTTATGCTCAATTAAGGAATTTTATGTTTACCTGTTACGCCATTGATGATGAACCATCAGCCTTAGAAATTTTAAAAGATTACATTGGTTATAAGCCTGACTTATCTTTACTTAGAAGTTTTGATAACCCTTTAACTGCTCTGGATTACATAATTAAAAATCAGGTGGTAGACATAATCTTTCTCGATGTTGAAATGCCTGAAATGAGTGGTGTTGAGCTGGCAAAGTTAATCAGACATAAAGCAAGAAAAATCGTTTTTGTAACCGCACATACACAATATGCCTATAACTCTATAGAGCTTGAAACCGATTTTTTATTAAAACCTTTTGCATTCGCGAGGTTTAACAATTTAACTGATAAGATTTTAGCTACAGTTTCACCTCTCAGCAAGTCAAAATCAGACTCCATTTTAATAAAGAAACCGGGAGACAGAACCACTAAACATTACGTAAAATTTAAAGACATTATTTATTTTGAGAGCAAGTTACGCCACACAAAAATTAAAACTGTAAAAGGGGAAATTATGAGCGACCAGCCCCTGTCAAAAATTAAAGAATTAATAACTGAACACAACTGCTTTTTTCAGGTTCATCGCTCATTTATCATTTCCTCAAATTATATTAGGGTATTGGGTCATAAAAATTTGATTATGGATAATGATGAAATTATTCCCGTGGGGCGAAACTATCGCAACATTATAGATAAGAACCTTGTAAAGAATTGATTTTTTGAAAAGGCAATTCCACATCATTTCCGTATTTTTGCAGCATGTTAACACAACGCCAGTTGTTTCTGCAACACAATGCCCAAACCTCTCCTGAACCTTTAATGCTCGAATTTGTGAGGGCAAAAGGTGTATATATTTATGATTCAGCAGATAAAAAACATTTAGATTTAATTGCCGGTATTGGTGTTAGTAATGTTGGCCATTGCCACCCCGATGTGGTAAAAGCCATTCAGCAGCAAGCTGAAACTTATATGCACTTAATGGTTTATGGCGAATATATCCAAACGCCGCAGGTTAATTTTGCAAAGGCGTTGGCCGATATCCTACCCGAAAGTTTAAGCTGTACTTATTTTCTAAATTCAGGAACAGAGGCTGTTGAAGGCGCAATGAAATTAGCAAAGCGTTACACTGGCAGAAAGGGTTTCATCGCTTGTAAAAATGCCTACCATGGCAGCACTCAGGGTGCAGAAAGTTTAATGGAAAGCGATTTTTATTCTTCAGGTTACGGGCCATTTTTGCCAAATGTTAGTTTTATAGAACATAACAATACCTCCGATTTAGAAAAAATAACAACCGACATCGCAGCTGTATTTATCGAACCCATTCAAGGCGAAGCTGGTATCCGTGTTGCCAATGCAGATTACATGCAAGCCTTAAGAAAGAAGTGCGATGAAACAAAAACGCTGCTTATTTTTGATGAAATACAATCGGGTTTTGGCCGAAGCGGTAAAATGTTTGCCTTTGAACATTACAATATTAAACCCGATGTTTTGCTTTTGGCAAAAGGAATTGGTGGCGGCATGCCGATTGGCGCCTTTATCAGCTCATTGGAGATTATGTCGGTTTTATCTCACACCCCTATCCTTGGCCACATGACAACCTTCGGCGGCCACCCGGTTTGTTGTGCTGCAGGTTTAGCAACCTTAAAAATATTAACTGAAAACAATATTGTTGAAGAAGTTGAGGAAAAAGGGCAGCTTTTTAAGCAGCTTCTTAGCCACCCGGCAATAAAAGAAATAAGAGGTAAAGGTTTAATGCTTGCCGTAGAATTTGACAATTTCGAAATCAACAAAAAAATTATCGATGCCTGCATTTTAGATGGCGTGTTATCTGACTGGTTTTTACATTGTAGTAATTCAATGCGTATAGCTCCACCTTTAATTATTACAAAATCTGAAATTGAAGAAGCCTGTCAAATCATAATTAAAAATATTAACTTAGTTGTTGATAAAGGTGAAAACGAAAAACGAAGACATCAAGTTAAAGAATAATTCGCATCTTTTTTTATTGATAATTAACAGATTATACGCTCTACAAAATACCTGAAACTGAAATGAATGTTCTAATAGTTGAAGATGAGAAAAGCCTGGCGCTTGAAATGGACGAATTTTTGAGCAATGAGGGGTTTATCGTTGAACATGCCTGGAAAAAATCATCAGCGGAAGAAAAAATTTTTGTAAACAGCTACGATTTTATTCTATTGGATTTAGGCTTACCCGATGGAGATGGATTTGAAATTTTAAAACAGCTTAAATCACTTAAAGATAGAGATGACGCGGTTATAATATTAACGGCGAGAAGTGCCGTAGACGATAGAATTAAAGGTTTGGATGAAGGCGCTGATGATTACCTGCCGAAACCTTTCTCGTTAAATGAGCTTTTGGCCCGAATGCATGCAATCATTCGCCGGAAACATAAGCTCGAAAAAAACGAAATCAACATTCATGGCTTTTTATTAAGCATTCAGAACAGAACCGTTTCCTTTAATGATGAGCGCTTAAACCTTACTAAAAAAGAATTTGAGATTTTTAACTACTTGGTGCTTAACAAAAATCGGGTTGTTTCCAGAATGAGCTTAACCGAACATGTTTGGGGCGATATCCTTGAGGTAAATTCAGATTCTAATTTTGTTGATGTTCATGTAAAAAACCTTCGTAAAAAATTGTCGGCTGTTAACCAAACCGATTGGTTTGAAACCGTAAGAAGCATTGGTTACCGGATAAATTGCTAATGCTGAACTAATAATCATTGAATGTTGATTAATGAAATTACAAGTCAAGTTTTCCTTATATAATGCTATCACTAAAATTGCAATCATTTTGGTTTTGGGTGCTATTATATTGTTTTCTCTTGATAAAATCGCTTATAATCAACTTGATAATCGCTTAATTAAGAAAAAGGGAAAAATAATAAAGAATCTTAACGATGCTGAAATAGACAGTTTGCTAAGTAATGAACAGAGTTTTACTGATTACAATATTTTAAAAGAGGAATTTATTATTCTGACGGATATTCCCGATAATCAAACGGATTCGGCAGCAAGAATAATAACCGAAAAAAGGGAAATAGAAGGCGATGTAGAATTCTACCGGATTTTGAATTATAAATTCCTTTACCACACCAATTGGTATAAACTGGAACTGGGAGAAAGTATGACGGCGATGCAATCCATCAAAAACTCCATCCGATTTTATATGCTGGTTGTACTCTTTGTGTCATTGCTGGTAACTCTTCTAACCGATTTTGCATTTACTAATTTTTTATTGAAACCATTCTACCGAATCATTGATGAAAAGATAAACAAAGTTGATGACCCAACGCATTTCAACTATCAAAACATAAGAACCAATACGGATGATTTCAGAATCCTGGATAATAGCATAAATTCTCTAATGCGAAAAATAAATACCCTATTTGCATTAGAAAAGCAGTTTATTGCTAACGTGTCTCATGAGCTTTTAACACCAATTTCTATTTTAAGTACCAGGTTCGAAAATATGCTTAGTACACCAGATATTCCTGTTGAACATGAAAATAAAATTTTTGCATCCTTAAAAACACTCAATCGCCTAAAGGTTATCATTAACAGTTTACTTTTAATTTCTAAGGTAGAGAATAATCAATATTTAAAAACGGAAAAAATAATTCTTCGGGACGAGCTCAATGATATTTATGAGGATTTAGAAGATAGAATTATCGATAAAAACATTAAATATACTATTGATTTAAAGAACGATTTCGATTTTAAAGGAAGTAAAGCATTGGTACACACGCTTTTACTTAATATTTTAAATAATGCTATAAAATATAACAATGAAGGCGGTGAAATTATTGTTGTGGGCCAGAACGTAAACCAGAACTACAATTTAACCATTAGCGATAACGGAAAAGGTATGAGTGCTGAATTGCTTGAAAATGCATTTGACCGCTTTAAGAGAGGTAATACCGAAGAAAATGGATTTGGTTTAGGCCTGGCCATTGTACAAAGTATTGCCAGGTTTCATAGAATAGATGTGAAAATAAATTCAGTTGAAAATGAAGGTACAAGCATAAATCTTATCTTCCCTGAAGCTAATTAATCAAGCTGGTAAAATAAAAAATTGCTATCTTACAAATATCATTCTAACCAAAAATTAATTATGAAATCCATTTATGGTTTAGGTGCGGCGGCACTTGGCATATTAATTATTGCCTGCGCTTGTAGTAAAAACCCAGAAACTACTCCGGAAATACCACCTGTTATTACCGAACCAGTAAAAACCGATGTAAACTTCTGGCTCACCAAAGGAGACCAAACAGCATTATTAAAAAAACAAAACATAGCGTTAAATTTTTCAGCTACTTCTAATTCTAGTCCTACTATTGAAATCGACCCGAACACCACTTTCCAAACTATTGATGGTTTCGGTTATACTTTAACTGGCGGAAGCGCAAGCTTAATTAATGCTTTGCCAGCTGCTGAAAAGGATAAACTTTTAAATGAGTTATTTAGCACTGCCGATGATGCAATTTCGGTAAGTTATTTAAGAATTAGCATTGGCGCATCAGATTTAAGTGCCGCGGCTTTTACTTACAATGATTTGCCGGATGGTGAAACAGATGAAACATTAGCCAAATTCTCATTGGCAAAAGAACAGGCAGATTTAATTCCGGTGCTGAAGAAAATCGTAGCCATTAACCCAACAATTAAAATATTAGGCTCGCCATGGACCGCTCCCGCCTGGATGAAAAGCAATAAAAGTTTTATCGGTGGAAATTTAAAACCGGAGTACTACCAAACGTATGCGAATTATTTGGTAAAATATATTCAGGCTATGAAAGCCGAGGGCATTACCATTGATGCAATAACGCCGCAAAATGAACCTTTGCATCCAGGCAACAATCCAAGTATGTATATGGAAGCTTTAGAGCAGGCAAAGTTTATAAAAAATGCTTTAGGTCCAGCTTTTAAAACTGCGGGCATAACTACTAAAATTATTATTTATGATCATAATGCTGATAAGCCAGAATATCCAATCACAATTTTAAACGATAGCGATGCTAAAAAATATGTTGATGGCGCTGCGTTTCATCTATATGCCGGGGATATTTCTGCATTAACACAAGTTCATAATACCCATCCTGATAAGAATATTTACTTTACCGAACAATGGGTTGGCGGTCCATCAAATTTTGGAGAGGATTTAAAATGGCATGTTTCTACGCTAATTGTTGGCGCAACAAGAAATTGGAGCAAAAACGTTTTGGAATGGAATCTGGCCGCCGATCCAGCCTACAACCCTCACACAGATAAGGGTGGTTGTACCACCTGTTTGGGTGCACTCACAATAGCCCCTTCAATAAGTAGAAACGTAGCGTATTATGTAATTGCCCATGCTTCTAAATTTGTAAAACCTGGCTCAATTCGTATTGCATCAAACATTACAAGTAATTTACAAAATGTTGCTTTTAAAACACCCGAAGGGCAATACGTTTTGATAGTTTGTAACAATAATAGCAGCGATACTGTATTCAACATAAAATTCAATGGAAGAATTACAGCTGTTACATTAGAAAAAGGGGCAGTTGGAACATTCATTTGGTCTTAACAAATCCTTAAAATTTATTTAAGCATTTTTTTTATCTTGCTAATCATTTAGCATTTTTAATAAATCACCCAGTCATCATGAAAAAACTAATATTAGCCAGCGTAATTATAACTTCTTTAATAGCCGCTTGCCAAAGCGATAGTAAAAAATATACAACTGTTGATTCTAGCATAATGAGTGAACAACAAGAGGGCTATAAAACACCAGATGAATGTTTCATTTTTGATGATAACCAAGGAAGTTCAGGAAAACTTTTAATTTATGGAACAGGCGTAAACCGGGTTTTGGGCGAACTAAGCTATAGTCTTAATGGAAAAGATAAAAATAGCGGAGCTTTCTACGGAAATATGAAAGGCGACACAATAATCGTCGACTATAAATTTCAGTCTGAAGGCGTTTATTCGCACCGTGAAGTTGCCTGGCTAAGAAAGGGCGACCAACTGTTAGAGGGCTATGGAGATGTTAAGGATGTTAATGGAAATATTAAATTTAAAGACGTTAAAAAACTAACTTTTGGAAAGTCTATTATTTTCAATAAAACATCATGTAAGTAAATTTATTATTATATTTTTTCAAATCGCTCCCAAAAACCATCAACAGGGAGTTTGGCAAAAATATTTACGGGCTCTTTTTTAACCGGGTGTAAAAACTGTAAGCGGCGGGCATGAAGACATATGCTACCTTTACGGCTGCCCCTGGGGTAGCCGTATTTATTATCGCCCACAATTGGGCAGCCCATTGAAGATAACTGAACCCTGATTTGATGTGAACGACCAGTGAGTGGGTCGACTTCTATTAAAAAATATTCGCCCACTTGCGCAAGTAGGCGGTACGAAAGTTCAGCCCTCTGCGAACCCTGAACTTCGGTATTGTAGTAGGTAACTACGTTTTTCTGTGGATTTTTAACCAACCAATGAACTAAGGTTCCGGTTTCTTTAGCCGGTTTATTCTTTACAACTGCCCAATACGTTTTCTTAACCTCTCGGTTTTTAAAAACGGCATTCATTCTTTCGAGGGCTTTACTTGTTTTTGCGAACAGAATTACGCCACTAACCGGTCTATCTAAACGATGTACAACACCCAAAAAAGCACCATTTGGCTTACTGTATTTCTTTGCAATATACTTTTTTACCTGCTCATCCAGGGGCTCATCGCCGGTTTCATCTACTTGTACAATATCACCTGCTCTTTTATTTATCGCAATTAGGTGGTTATCCTCAAAAAGTATATCCTTGTCGTTTATTGGCATTCCAAAAATTAGTATTGTTCTTTTTCGTTAGGAAAATCATTAGCCTTAACATCTCTGATATAAGATTGGGCAGCGCCTAAAATATCTTCATAGAGATTAAGATACTGACGTAAAAAACGTGGTTTAAAGCCTTTTGTTAACCCAATCATATCGTTTACAACCAATACTTGTCCATCGCAATGTGGCCCTGCACCAATACCAATTGTTGGGATGTGCAGACTTTCCGATACTTCTTTACCCAACGCAGCAGGAATTTTTTCTAACACAATACCAAAACAGCCGGCGGCCTGCAAAGCCAACACATCAGATTTTAACTTGTTTGCTTCCTCTTCTTCTTTGGCTCGTACTGTATATGTGCCGAATTTATAAATGGATTGCGGTGTTAAACCAAGGTGCCCCATAACAGGGATACCTGCGGTAATTATTCTTTGAACAGACTCAATTATCTCCTCACCACCTTCTAATTTCACGCCATGGGCACCAGATTCTTTCATAATGCGGATAGCAGAGTTCAAAGCTTCTTTAGAATTTCCCTGGTAAGAACCGAACGGCAAATCGACCACAACAAAAGCTCTTTTTACAGCCCTGATAACTGATGCAGCGTGATAAATCATTTGATCTAAAGTTATAGGCAAAGTTGTTTCGTGCCCGGCCATAACATTCGATGCCGAATCGCCAACCAATAAAACATCCAGTCCGGCATCATCCAAAATGGTTGCCATAGAATAATCGTAAGCGGTTAGCATTGATATTTTTTCGCCACGCTGTTTCATTTCTTGCAAAATGTGCGTGGTAATGCGTTTAATTTCTTTATGTACCGACATGGCTTTACTTTTGTTGAGCCAAAAGTATAAAGTTATATTTTAAAACGTGCAGTTTAACAGCGCTTAAAATTTATTTATTAGCGATGTTACAAAAAACTGATGAAAACTTTAAACTTTTACGGCTTAAAAGCCTATCTTTGTACCCCGAAATGGAAGGGATTTATTCATCTTTTTTTGCACTCAGCAAAAACGGCTTTAATGCCGAAAGCCATCCTTTTTTCAAGTCTTTTTTAAATCAAAATCCATATTGTAATTACCATGACTAACTACACCAAGTTACCTGCGATTTTATTACTGGCCGATGGCACGGTTTTTTACGGCAAAGCTGCCGGAAAAATTGGCACCACAACTGGCGAAATTTGTTTTAATACCGGGATGACAGGTTACCAGGAGATTTTTACCGACCCAAGTTATTTCGGACAAATTATGGTTACCACGAATTCACATATCGGGAATTATGGTATCCAAAAGGAAGAAATCGAATCTGATTCGATAAAAATTGCTGGTTTGGTTTGTAAAAACTACAACATTGTTTATAGTCGTAAACAAGCAACAGAATCTATCCAGGATTATTTTCAAAACGATAACCTCGTAGCGATTTCTGATATTGATACTCGTGCGCTCGTTCGTCATATAAGAGATAAAGGCGCAATGAATGCAATTATTTCTTCTGAGATTACAGATTTAGAAGAATTAAAAAAGAAACTGGCAGAAGTGCCTTCAATGGAAGGTTTAGAACTTTCATCCAAAGTAAGCACAACCGAGCCTTATTTTTACGGTAATCCCGAAGCAAGCTTAAAAGTTGCCGCTCTAGATTTAGGCATCAAAAAAAATATTTTACGCAGCTTCGAAAACAGAGATATCTATGTACAGGTTTTTCCGGCAAAAACTAAATTTGCGGAGATGGAGAAATTCAACCCTGATGGTTATTTCATTTCAAACGGCCCGGGCGACCCATCGGTAATGCCTTACGCGGTTGAAACCATCAAAGAAATATTGGCAGAAGATAAACCTTTGTTTGGTATTTGTTTGGGCCATCAGTTACTGGCTGAAGCGAACGACATTGGCACGATGAAAATGTTTAACGGCCACCGCGGTTTAAACCATCCGGTTAAAAATATCATCAAAAATCACTGTGAGGTAACGTCTCAAAATCATGGTTTTGGTGTAATTCCTGATGAAGTTAGAAACTCTGATAAAGTAGAAATTACGCACGTAAACTTAAATGATAAATCTATCGAAGGTATTCGTGTTAAAGGTAAAAAGGCCTTTTCAGTTCAGTATCACCCCGAATCTTCACCTGGCCCTCACGATTCTCGTTATCTATTCGACGATTTTGTTGATGTAATGAAGGGCGATTTAGTTTGGTAACTTTAGCTTAAAAATCACTATCAGAATCTGCGAATCTTAGCTATCAACCGCAAAAGATTCGCAGATTTTGTGTTTAATCAAGTTTCACCTAACCAAAACATCATCTCACCGACATTTTAACACTTTGTAATTAAATTCATTTTCTATTCATTTAAAGCTTCTTACATTCGCAATATGGAAACAAAAAAAGCCATTATCAGTGTAAAAAACCTGGTAAAAAAGTACGATGATTTCGTTGCTGTACAAGATTTAAGTTTTGAGGTGTATGAAAATGAAATCTTCGGCTTACTTGGGCCTAATGGCGCCGGCAAAACAACTACGCTCGAAATTATTGAAACCTTAAGAGATAAAACTTCAGGCGAAATTATAGTCGAAGGCTTTTCGGTTGATAAACAGGCAAACGAGATTAAGCAAATAATAGGCGTTCAGCTACAAGCTGCTGGTTACTACCCTAATTTAAATCTTATTGAATTAATAGAGCTTTTTGCAGGCCTTTACGGCGCCAACATAAAGCCTATAGAGATGTTGGAAAAAGTAAACCTTCAGGACAAAGCTAAAGCCAAATACAAAGCTTTATCTGGCGGGCAAAAACAACGTTTCTCTATCGCGACAACGCTAATCAACCAGCCAAAAATCATATTCCTTGATGAACCAACCACGGGGCTGGACCCGCAGGCGAGGCGAAATCTTTGGGATTTAATCACGGAAATCAGAAATAACGGAACAACGGTGGTAATTACTACGCACTATATGGACGAAGCAGAGCAACTTTGCGACCGTGTTGCTTTTGTAGAGCGAGGACATATTATCGCTCTGGATACACCTGATAATTTAATCGATAAATTGATAAACTCAGGCTTTGAACGTAAAAAAGAGGTTAAAAAAGCTAACCTGGAAGATGTATTCATCAACCTAACAGGTAAAGCGTGGAGAGAATAAGCCCCCCAGCGCCCTTAAGCGGAAGTTACACGCAAGATGGAAATAGAACTTGCAAAAAGGATGTAAATAAAAAATATTATAATATATGAACGTTGGAAAATCAAGCTCCCCTTTAGGAGTTGGGGGTTACAGTAACACAACAGCAACATTAGCATTAGCAAAAGCGAGTTTTCGCTCGATCATGCGTAGCCCTTCTGCAGTAGTTTTTACCCTGGCATTCCCACTAATATTTATTTTGGTATTCGGCTTTTTAGGTGGTGGCGGAACACATATTGATGTTGGTATTACACCAGGCTCAGATGTAAATAATCCTGTTATTGGTATGCTCGAAAAAACAGGTATGATTCGTTTGGTAAAAAATAAATCGAAAGCCGAATATGAAAAACTCCTCGAAAAAGGAAATGTCGATGCGATGATAGACGTGCAACGAAAAGTAAATTCTGTTGCATATTCCGTAAATGTAGTTTACACATCTGCATCAATGGATAAAGGAAACATTTTAAAATCTGTTTTAAATAATCTTTTCTACGATAAACAATTAAAACCATCAGTTGCAGAAATTAAGGAAAGCACTGTTCATGGTAGAGAATATAAAACTATTGATTTTATTTTACCGGGGCAGCTCGGGTTTTCTTTATTAAGTACTGGTGTATTCGGCACAGCCTTTGTGTTTTTAAGTCTTCGCCAAACGCTGGTGATTAAAAGATTTTTTGCAACCCCTGTAAAACGCTCGAGTATTGTTATTGGCGAGGGCATTGCCAGAATAGGTTTTGCTTTAATTGGGGCTTTATTTATAATTGTACTGGGCAATCTTTTTTTTAAATTCACTTTGGTTCACGGGGTTTTAACTGTGGTAAACATGTTAATTTTGGCAACCCTCGGTATTATCGTATTCATGGGCTTTGGCTTTATAATTTCTGGAATCGCAAAGAACGAAAGTATGGTGCCGCCAATATCAAATATTGTAACGCTACCTCAATTTTTATTGTCTGGCACTTTTTTCTCCATTGAGGCTTTTCCAAAATGGCTACAGCCAATTAGCAGGGCTTTGCCCCTAACCTATCTAAATGATGCAATGCGTAAAGTTGCTTTTGAAGGCCTTAACTTATGGGATGTAAAATTCCAGATAATGATTTTGGTAATATGGGGAATTGGTATTTACACCGTTGCTGTAAAAGTATTTAAATGGGAATAATATAATCATAAATGTAAAAGGGATAACGCAACTTGCATTATCCCTTTTACATTAAACAGAAAACATATTATAGCGCTGCCTTCACTAAAAAAGGCAATATTTCCTTTTGAAAACTCACGAAATTCTTTCGAACATCGGAGTCGCTTACTGAGGTAAAAGCAAAAGAAAAAACGATACTCTTACTTGCTTTTAATAGAAATGCTAAACCCTCTCTTCTGGCAGGGTTATTTTTAAAGTTATCCAACTGCAAATAAGCAGCAAGTAATAATGCTTCTAACTGATCGGAAAGGTGTTTTAGAAACTCTTGCGAATTTGCATTCTCACGTACGAAATCCCAACCGATAAACTCATTACAAGCTGTAAAAGAAAGTCGGCTGGTTTTCATTACCAAAGCCTTTAAATGCTCCTCTTCACTTGCGTAACTTACTTTATTATGTAAGATTTCGTGCAGGTTTTGATCAAGATAATCCATTAAAATACTATCGAGAACCTGCTCTTTACTTTCAAAATATTTGTAAATAGTTGCTTTTGCAATGCGAGCTTTTTTTGCAATCTCATTTACACTGGTTTTGTGGTATCCGTACTTTCTAAAAAGCTCTTTAGCTGCCTTTTTTACAGTTTCCTTAATCTTTTCGGCTTCCATTTTTAGTTAGTTACATGTAAATTAAGACCGGCAATGGCCACTGTATATTGTTTTAAACCTCTAACTGCAGGAGCTTTTACCGGGCTTCCATCTTCCAATAAAAACTTAGCTCCAGAACATGGGTCGGTTACGGTTAATGTTGGATCATCAAGCGTTACCGCACATTTTTTTTCAGGATTAACGGTGCTACAGCGATCGAACGCTACATAACCATTATCTGTTCTGCGGTAAAGTACTAAACCCGCAATGCCATAGCCACTTATTAAAACGGCACCACCGGGGCTGCTTAGCCTGCTTAAACGCGGATCCGTTAACGGCAAACTAAAATTTACGCCAACTTCAGGGATATATCCGGTGTCTTTTCCGCAACCTGTAAATAGTACAAGTACAAATAATAAGCTATAAAGGCGCTTCATCATTAAATTAAGGCAGATTTGTATTGTTTTAAGAAACGGAGATCATTTTCAGAAAACAATCTTAAATCTTTAATCACATATTTTAAATTCGCAATACGTTCTATACCCATTCCGAAGGCAAAGCCACTATATTTTTTCGAGTCGATGCCACAGTTTTCCAAAACGTTCGGATCTACCATACCACAACCTAAAATTTCTACCCAGCCACTATGTTTACACAACTGGCAACCTGCACCGTTACAAATTGTGCATGAAATATCCATCTCGGCAGATGGTTCAGTGAAAGGGAAATATGATGGACGGAAACGCACTTTCGTGCCTTCGCCATAAAGTTCTTGCACAAAGTAAAATAAGGTTTGTTTTAAATCTGCAAATGATACATTTTCATCAACATATAAACCTTCAATTTGATGGAAAAAGCAATGCGCTCTTGCCGAAATAGCTTCGTTACGATAAACACGGCCAGGCATAATTGCTCTGAAAGGTGGCTGACCCTGTTCCATCATGCGTACCTGAACAGATGAAGTGTGTGTACGCAAAGCTATATCACCTTTTTCACCTCCTTTTTTAATAAAGAAAGTATCTTGCATATCTCTTGCGGGATGCTCTTCAGGAAAATTTAATGCGGAGAAATTGTGCCAGTCGTCCTCAATTTCAGGACCTTCCGCTACAGTAAAACCAAGTTTGGCAAATATCTCTACAATCTCACGGCGAACCAAAGCAAGCGGATGGCGTGATCCAATTTCAAAACCTTCGCCTGGCAAGGTTAAATCCTGAGCATTTGTTGGTCCTTGTGTTTGCGAGGCTTCTATCGCTTCTTTTAATGTTAGGTATTTAGATTCTGCAAGCTGTTTAAACTCATTTAGAACTTTTCCTAAAGATTTTTTCTCCTCAATGGAAACCGACTTAAAATCATCAAAAATCTCTTTAATAATACCTTTACTGCCTAAATATTTTATGCGAAACTGTTCTAATTCATCTGCTTTTTGAGTTACAAAAGAATTAATTTCTTCAGTGTATTGTGTTATTTTATCCTGCAACATGGCTTCAAATATACGTCAAATTATCTTAAAGTTTAAATAAGGGGCGGTTCAAAAAATCTGTTTACAATATCATTATAAAAGAAAATGAACTCAAAACAAAAAAAGCCGCAACTATTGCGGCTTTAAAATTATTATAGAGTTACCGGGAATTAAATTACGCCCAATTCCTTACCAACTTTTGTAAAAGCTGCAATGGCTTTATCTAAATGATGTTGCTCATGCGCAGCAGATAGTTGAACTCGTATTCTAGCTTTTCCCTGAGGTACAACAGGATAGAAAAATCCGATAACATATATTCCTTCATCAAGCATTTTTGCGGCAAACTCCTGAGCAACTTTAGCATCATAAAGCATTACCGGAACTATTGGATGAAATCCTGGCTTGATATCAAACCCTGCATCAGTCATTTTTTCTCGGAAATATTTAGTATTGGCTTCTAGCTTATCTCTTAAAGAAGTTGTTTCGCTTAACATATCCAAAACAGCAATCGAAGCACCTGCAATTGCCGGAGCCAAAGTATTTGAGAATAAGTAAGGGCGGGAACGTTGGCGAAGCATGTCGATAATTTCCTTTCTACCCGAAGTGAAACCTCCGGAGGCACCACCCAGTGCTTTACCTAATGTTCCGGTTATGATATCGATACGGTTCATTACGTTGAAATGCTCATGAGTTCCGCGGCCGGTTTTACCAATAAAACCCGAACAATGCGATTCATCAATCATTATTAAAGCCTCATACTTATCGGCCAAATCAGCAATTTTATCTAAAGGCGCAACTGAACCATCCATAGAAAAAGCACCATCTGTAACAATAATTCTATGCCTGCAATCCTTCGCCGCGATTAACTGCTTTTCTAAGTCTTCCATATCCGCGTTTTTATAACGGAAACGCTGAGCTTTGCATAAACGAACGCCATCAATAATAGATGCATGGTTTAATTCATCAGAGATAATTGCATCTTCTGCGTTGAATAAAGGTTCGAAAACCCCTCCGTTAGCATCAAAAGCCGCAGCATATAAAATAGTATCTTCAGTACCTAAAAATTTAGAAATTTTTGCTTCGAGTTCTTTATGAACATCTTGTGTTCCACAAATAAAACGAACCGAAGACATGCCGTAACCGTGATCATCAATCGCTTTTTTTGCAGCTTCGATAACTTTAGGATGAGATGATAGGCCCAAATAATTGTTTGCACAAAAGTTAATTACTTCAGCGCCACCACTAACTTTAATATCAGCGCCTTGGGGCGTTATGATAATACGTTCGCGTTTAAATAATCCTGCATTTTCAATTTCTTCTAATTCCTTTTGAAGTACAGGTTGTAATGTTTTATACATGGCTATAATGGTTGATTTTGCTTCCAAAGTTATAAAAAACGACGAAAGAAAAAGGCCTGAAAATGTAAAATGGAAGATGAATTAGAAAGAATAAGCTTGCGTTAAAGGCTTAAAGACTTATTTTTTTTCATGATTAACAAACTTTAACACATCACTATATGTATAGTGTAAAAACTTATTCGATATTTATAGCTTAACTGGTCAACACTTATGATAAAATTTTGCGCACTCTTAATCTTTTGTGCCCTAACGAACTTTGCATTCTCTCAACAATTTACAATTTCGGGAACAATAAAAGATGTAAGCGGGCAACCTGTTCCTTTCGCATCAGTATACTTAAAAAATACTACCCAGGGAACATCAGCAAATATTGATGGCAAGTACGAAATCAAAATAGAGAAAGGTGAGCACACTTTAAGTTTTAGGGCCGTTGGCTACAAACAGCAAGATCACATTCTAAATGTACTGGCCTCATCAAATTTAAATGTTTCCCTAACCTCAGAAAGTTATACCCTGGATAATGTTACCATTAAAGGAAACGCGGAAGATCCGGCTTATGCAATTATCCGCAAAGCGATTGCAAAGCGAAAAGACCATCTGGAGGAAGTAAAATCTTTTACCTGCGATGTTTACATTAAAGGTGTACAACGTTTAAAAAGTGCTCCAAAAAAATTTATGGGTCGTGATATTAGAAAAGTAATGGAGTTGGATACGAACCGGCAGGGCATTATTTATTTATCAGAATCGCAGAGTAAGTTTAGCTTTAGAAGACCAAATGAGGTGCATGAGGAGATGATTTCTTCGAAAGTAGCCGGACGGAATAATGCCTTTAGCTTTAATAAAGCATCAGATTTAATTATAAATTTTTACGACAACTATCTTCTGGAAAACACATTAAGCGCCAGGGGATTTATCTCTCCAATTGCTGATAATGCAATGTTTTATTACAAATACAAATACCTGGGTGAAACAAAAGAAAATGGCGAAACCGTAAATAAAATCGAAGTAATACCACGCAGAATGAACGATCCGGTTTTTAGAGGTATAATTTATATACTGGAAGACAGCTGGCGCATTTACAACACCGATTTGTTTTTAACTAAAAATGCCGGAATTAATTTTATTGATACCCTGGGCATCAACCAACAATTTACCAGGGTTAAAGATGTTTATATGCCAACAGCAGTTAATTTCCAATTTAATGGCAATGTTCTGGGCTTTAAATTTGCGGGTTATTATGTGGGTGTTTACAGCAATTATGATGTTTCGCCCGTTTTTCCGAAGAACTTTTTTAACGGCGAAATTTTGAAAATTACCAGGCTAGTAAACAAAAAAGATTCGGTTTACTGGAATAACAACCGTCCTGTTCCACTTACGCCCGACGAAAAAATAAACTATATTGTAAAGGACAGTATCGCAAAGCGGAAGGAATCTAAATCTTATCTGGATTCACTTGAGAAGGAAAACAATAAATTTGGAATCGGCAAGCTTCTGCTTAGAGGCTACAGCATTAATGACAGATACGATAGTGTTTACATTTCTTTCGACCCTGTGTTACGTTCTTTGATGTATAACACTGTAGAAGGTTTTGCTATAAAATATGGGGTTACCTATCGTAAAGTTTTTGGCGACAGGCGTTCATACAGCATAAGACCGGAATTACGTTATGGATTTTCAAACCAAAAGTTAACAGGAAGTTTATCAGCCAACTACTTTTACGACCCCTTAAAACGAGCGAGCGTAGCTGTATCTTTTGGTAATGGAATATTTGATTTAAATAACTTAGGGTCGATGACTTTGCTCGGAAACTCTATCAATACCTTATTATATGAGAAGAATTTTTCCAAGTTTTACGAGAAAAGTTTTTTTAACCTTAACACAACCCGCGAACTTGCAACCGGCCTTCAGGCTTCGCTGAGCTTCGATTATACGAGAAACCACACACTTGCAAACACAACTGACTTTAAATTCTTTGATAATAAGGATAGAGAATTTACTTCAAATAACCCCTTTACGCCATCTACAGAAACACCCTTGTTTCCAACCTACACCTCTACAAGTGCAACAGCCAGTTTAACTTATACTTTTGGCCAAAAATATATTACCCGTCCGGATGGTAAATTTTACACGGAATCTAAATTTCCGAGGATAACTGCCTTGTACAAAAAAGGTTTTAATGGTTTATTGGGAAGTGATGTTGATTACGACTTTGTTAAGGCTGAAATTTATCAGGATAGAATTGGATTGGGCTTATGGGGTTATACATCATTTCTAGTCGGAGCAGGAAAATTCCTCAACAATAGCAGCATGTACTATCCTGAATACAAACATTTTGCCGGAAACATTTCTACTATTTTCCCGCCCAATTTAAGGAAATTCCAATACCTTGAGTTTTATCAATTCAGTACCAACCAGCAATATTTTGAGGCACATTTAGAACACAACTTTGCAGGTTTCTTCTTAAATAAAGTGCCCTTATTACGTAAAGCGAAATTAGAAGAGTTTGTTGGTGGCGGCTATTTATCATCGCCAGAAAAAAGAAATTATAAGGAATTTTATTTCGGCTTACAACGTTTAGTTTTGAGAGTAAGCTACGGGTTTGCTTATGATGGAGCTAAAAAAATATCACAAGGATTTAGAATTAGTTACGGATTTTAAAATATCAGGCTCAGGGAAATTACGCTAAAGAATACCTTCATCTTTTCATCGTCAACCTTTTTTTCCTATCTTTGCTGCGCTTTAACGCCGTTTGCAACGGTATCAATGCGTTATGAAAAAATATCAAACACTACTTTACTATTGCTATAGCTACATAGCAGAAGCAGAACAATTTGCTGCAGAACACTTAAAATTTTGTAAATCATTAGATTTAGTTGGCCGGATTATCGTTGCTGATGAAGGTTTAAATGGCACCGTTTCTGGCACCGCAGAGAACTGCGAAGCTTACATGAAAGCCATTCACGCCGACGAGCGATTTGCGAAAACTGAATTTAAGATCGACGAGGTTCAGGAACCTTCTTTCCTTAAAATGCATTGCCGCTACAAATCTGAAATCGTTCATTCTGGGTTAAGAGATACTTCAATAATTAATCCAAATGAGAAAACAGGCAAGCACCTCGAACCTGTCGATTTTATGAAAATGAAAGACGATGAAGATGTGATAATACTGGATGTTCGGTCAAATTACGAGCACAATCTCGGTAAATTTAAAAATGCGGTAACGCTTGATATAGAGAATTTTCGCGATTTTCCGGAGCAGATAAACCAACTTGCACAATACAAAGACAAAAAGATTTTAACTTACTGTACCGGCGGAATTAAATGCGAAAAAGCATCTGCTCTTTTGCTTCACCATGGATTTAATGATGTTTATCAGTTGCATGGGGGCATTATAAAATATGGTAAAGAAGCCGGTGGAAAAGATTTCGAGGGTAAATGCTATGTTTTTGATAACAGGATTGCCGTTGATGTAAATGCAGTTAATCCATCAATCGTTTCTGTATGCTTTAATTGCGGCAAAACAACACCAAAAATGATTAATTGTGCAAACCCGGAGTGTAATGAACACATTACCCAATGCGACGATTGTGGGCAGGAACTACAAGGATGTTGTTCAAGGGAATGTACAACAAATCCTCGCAAACGTCCTTACGATGGCACCGGATACTACGTTAAGGTACCTCAGCCTGTATCTAAAAAAGCAGAAACAATCTGTTAATGGTATTTGCTAAAACAAATTCGAGTTTTCGTTAGTTTAACTTGAAATTTAGCTATGCGAGCAGCCCTAACGGTATTTTTTCTTTTTGTTTCCAATACTTTCATGACATTGGCCTGGTACGGGCATTTGAAATTTAAGGATATGGAATGGAGCAAAAGCCTCGGTTTAATTGCAATTATTGCGATAAGTTGGGGAATTGCGCTTTTCGAGTATATTTTTCAGGTTCCGGCCAATAAATTTGGCTTTAAAGAAAATGGCGGCCCCTTTAGTTTAATGCAGCTAAAGGTTACTCAGGAAGCAGTATCGATTACTGTCTTCCTTATTTTTTCTATTCTATTTTTTAAAACTGAAAAAATTGCCTGGAATCATATTGTTGCGTTCTGTTTAATTATTCTCGCCGTTTTCTTTGCTTTTATCAAGAAATAATTCAATTAAATATCTTCCCTTTATTTTTATTTACTTTGTGTAATAAAGGTTATACCAGAATGTACACATGCGAAAAATAATAAGCTGCCTTTTTTTATTCGTAATCTTCACTTTACAAGTTATTGCCGCTGATATAAAAAGTATTGGGGTACCTTACATAGAAAACTATTCAAAAGCCACTTACGCATCTGGAAATCAAAACTGGAGTGTCGCCAAAGATAAGAATGGCGTTATGTATTTTGGTAATACCGAAGGCCTTTTAACTTACGACGGCCGTTATTGGCAAAAGTATAAAATGCCTAACAATCAAATTGTACGGTCGGTTGCTGCAGATGATAACGGTAAAATTTACACAGGTGGTTTCGGCGATTTCGGATACTGGTCTTTCAAAAAGAACAAATTAACCTATACGTCTCTAACCAACTTAATTCCAAAATCAGATGCTTTAAAAGATGAAATTTGGAAGATTCATATTTATGGCCACAAAATAATTTTTCAATCATTCAGTACAATTTACATTTACGTAAATGGCAAAATCACAATTCTAAAAAATGCAAGCAACTTTCTCTTTTCATACAAAATTGGAAACAGATTTATTGTGGAGGATAAAGGCCTATACGAGCTAAAAGGAAACAAACTAGAATTTATTCCCGGTAGCGACTTGATATGCAAAACGGGCGTTTTATCAATTCTCCCATTCCAGGGAAATAATTTACTAATCGGTACTGGTAAAACTGGATTATTCTTATTCGACGGAAAAAAATTTAAACAATTTAATACGCCGGCAAATTCATTCTTATCTGCTTTTCAACTAAACAATGGCGCTAAAATTCTCGATAAATATTATGCTTACGGCACCATTTTAAACGGAATAATTATAATCGACGAAACTGGGAACATCATCCAAAGGATTAACAAATCCAGCGGCCTGCAAAATAATACGGTGCTCAGTCTTTATAACGATAATGAACAGAATCTTTGGGCAGGCTTGGATAATGGGATAGACAGGATTGAGCTTAATTCACCACTGTATTTTTACCTCGATAAAACAGGTATTTTTGGTACGGTTTACACCAGTGTTATTTTTAAGGGCAAAATTTATTTAGGTACTAACCAAGGCCTTTTTTACAGTGATTGGAAAGATGGAGGACAATTTTCCAACTTAAATTTTAAGTTGATACCGAATTCTCAGGGCCAGGTTTGGGAGTTAAACATAATTGACGACCAGCTTATTTGTGGGCATAATAATGGAACTTTTAGTGTTGTTGGCGATAAAATTGAAAAACTTACTACCTACAGCGGCGGTTGGACAATAAAAAAGTTAAACAGCAATCCGAATTTACTTATACAGGGAACTTATACCGGTTTACTATTGTTCAATAAAAATGCGGCCGGCAAGTGGCAGTTTTTCAAAAAGATAGCCAATTTTTCCATTCCTTCGCGTTATGTTGAACAAGATAATAAAGGTGAAATTTGGGTAAGCCATGCTTACAAAGGCTTATATAAGTTAAAATTAAGCAGCGATTATAGTACTGTTATAGCTAACAAATATTACGATGAAACAAGTGGCTTGCCAAGTAACTATAACCTAAATCTCTTTAATTTAGAAGATAAAATTGTATTTGCCAGCGATTCAGGTTTTTTTACCTATGATAATTTAAGCGACAGATTTTCTAAATACAATGTGCTTAACAAGGCTTTAGGCTCGTTTGCATCATCAAATAAAATTATAGACGCGGGTGCTAAAAAATATTGGTTTATTAATCATGGTAAAACCGCATTGGCCGATTTTAGTGTGCAGGGTAAAATAGCAATCGATTCCAACCGCTTTAGTATTCTTGACGGAAAGATGGTTCAATACTATGAAAACATTAGCCGAATTAGTAATTCAATTTACTTAATAAGTGTTGATGATGGGTTCGTCTTTTACAATGCGAGTCAGAAAATACAATCTCAATCAAATAAAATTCAGCAAAATGTATTAATAAGACGAATTGAAGACATTACGGATAAATACAGCGTTATAAGTGAAAATGGAAACGATGGTTCAGAAATCGAAATTAAAAACAGCAGAAATAACGTCCGAATTTCCTTTTCATTACCTTTTTATAGACAGGCAAAGATAAAATTTCAATACTACCTGGAGGGTTATTCTAAAGATTGGTCTGATTGGAGCTATGCAACTCAAAAAGATTTTACAAATCTAAGTAGCGGCAAATACATTTTCAAAGTACGTGCAAAAATCAACGATTCTACCGTTAGCGAAATTACAACCTTCGAATTTAGAATACTGCGCCCCTGGTATTTAAGCAATTGGGCAATATTATTTTATGTAATAATTATTGTGGTTGCCTTAATTATGGGAAAGAAAATTTATGAACGAAAGTTGCAGATAGATAGTCAGAAAATTAGCGACAGGTTACAAGCGGAGCAAGATGAGATTTTGAAACAAGAATCAGAAGCTAATGAAAGACAAATTCATAAGCTACAAACAGAGAAACTACAGGCCGAATTGGCCTCAAAAAATCGTGAGCTGGCAAATTCTGCAATGACCTTGGTTTATAAAAATGAATTACTTCAAAAACTGAGTGAAGAAATTTTAAAACTTAAAGATGAAAACGGCAAAAAACTTGCCGATGAACAGGTGCGTAAAATTCAGAAAGTAATCAACGATGGCATGAATGATGAACGGGATTGGCATCTGTTCGAAAACAGTTTTAATGAAGCACATGAAAGTTTTTTTAAAAAGCTTAAAATTGGTCACCCGGATTTGGTACCCAACGACTTAAAATTATGTGCCTATCTGAGGATGAATATGAGTAGTAAAGAAATGTCATCTCTCCTCAACATTACGCTTCGTGGCGTGGAAATCAGGCGTTATCGATTACGCAAAAAACTCAATGTTCCGCACGATAAAAATTTGACAGAATTTTTAATGGAGCTATAATTTTTACTTCAACGTTAGCAAACAATAAGCTCGGGAACGTTTGCACAAAACCCGATATTTAACATCAATTTTATCAAAAATAGTTTTTAAACACTACATCATTACCTCTCATAACTACTTTTTACTCCTTTCAAAATACTTGGTGTACATTATACACTTGTGTAGCGTAGATTTACCAGTCACAATCACAAAAACTGTGTTTTCAGGCTAATTTAGCAATTGGTATGCATGTTTGAGATACCACACTTTTCAAGATGATGTATTAATGTAGAGGTAAGATGCCTTGCACAAACAAAAAAACAACCTCACATTTATCTTAACAATTAAACTAAATTTTAATAAAGCATGAAAAGAATCTTTACAAGAATTTCTGTTCTGGCCGGAATTTGTTTACTCGCAATTAACGTAGCATTTGCGCAAAACATTACCGTAAAAGGTAAGGTAACAGATGGAGGAGACAAAACCACCATTCCTAGCGTAAGCGTTTTAATTAAGGGAACACAAAATGGCACACAAACAGATGCAACAGGAGCTTATAGTATCAGCGCCCCGGCAAACGCGACATTAGTATTTCAATACCTGGGTTATACTGCTCAGGAAATCCCTGTTAACAGCAGAACAACAATCAACGTAGAATTAGCATCATCATCTCAGCAATTAGAGCAAGTTGTTGTGGTTGGTTATGGTACGCAACGAAAAATCGACGTTACAGGTTCGGTAGCTACCGTAAAAGGCGATGACATTTCAAAGCAGGCATCAACAAATGCAATTAGTGCATTACAAGGTAAGGTTGCCGGTGTATCTATCACTAACAATGGTGCGCCGGGTTCTTCCCCTCAAATTACCATCCGGGGTACGGGTACAATTTATGGTAATACTGGCGTATTGTACGTAGTAGACGGTGTTTGGTATGATGAAATTAGCTTTTTAAATCCTGCTGATATCGAAAACTTAAGTATTTTAAAAGATGCTTCGTCTCAATCTATTTATGGTATTCGTGCAGCAAATGGTGTTGTGTTAATTACAACCAAAAAAGGAAAAACAGGCGATCCCGTTATTACTTATAATGGTTCAATCGGTTTCAAAGCCGTTACTAATCAGGTAGAAATGGCGAATGCAACTGAATATGCAACAATAATTAATGAATTATCTGCTTCAAATGGAGCAAATCCATTATTTGCGAATCCTTTATCATTTGGTACAGGAACAAACTGGTATAATCAGGCGTTCAGAAATGCTTTACAAACCAATCATCAGGTATCTGTAAATGGTGGTACAGAAAAAACAACATACAACTTCTCATTAGGTTACACTAACGAAGATGGTATTGTCAAAACTCAGAACTACCAACGTTATACTGCAAAACTCTCAAACGATTTCCAGGTTGCAAAATCTTTAAAAGTTGGTTATACTGTGTCTGGAACATCAATTAATTCAAATGATATAGATGGTGGTATTTTTCGTCAGTTGTATGCGGCTGGACCAGTCGTTCCGGTTTATTATGCTGATGGTAGCTATGGTGATGCTAATGATTTCAGTTTAGGTGGTGGTAACAATTTTAACCCTCAGGTTACTTTAGATTACTTCAATCAAAAATCTAAAAACTATAGAATGAATGGTAATGTTTATGCAGAATTAACTTTCTTAAAAAACTTTACTTTTAGAACAAGTGCAGGTGGTGATTTTGGTCAAAACGAAGTAAGAGCTTATACACCGCTTTATGCTGCAACTCAAGGTCAAAGAACTACTCAAAGTACTTTAAACATTAACAGGACGGAAACCAGAAACTGGATTTTAGAGAACACTTTAACTTACAAAAACACATTTGGAGATCACAGTATTACTGTTTTAGCTGGTACAACAGCTCAAAGAAGAAAATCATATTATATAAATTCTACAGCGTTTGATGTTCCTTATACTAGCGATGGCGATTTATACCTTTCTTTAGGTACAGCTGCAACACGTACTGTTGTTGATGGAGGTAGTTTATCTACTTCTAACTCTTATTTTGGTCGTGTAAATTACTCTTACAAAGATAGATACTTATTAAACGCAACACTTCGTGGTGATGCTGCTTCGCAGTTCTATGGTGGTGGCGATCTTTGGGGTTACTTCCCGTCAGTAGGTGCCGGTTGGGTAATCAGTAGCGAAGATTTCATGAAAGAACAAAAAGTTGTTAATTACTTGAAATTAAAAGGTTCTTGGGGTAAGGTAGGTAATGCAGGCGTTCCTGTTAATCCAACCACATTAACAGTGTCTCAGGGTGGTAATTTCGTAGCCTTTTACAATGGCGTAGGTTATACGGGTGCAAACGTTAATTCTTTGGTACCATCTTTCTTGAATTGGGAACGTACAACAGGTACTGACATTGGTATTGAGGCAAGATTTTTAGATAATCGTTTAAGTATCGAAACTGGTGTTTACAATAAGAAAACTGAGCAAGCCATTTTTGCCATTCCAATCTTGTCTTCAATTGGAACAAGTTCGGGTACTCAAATTGGAAACCAGGCAGACTTTCAAAACCGTGGTTTTGAATTCTTAGCTACTTATGCTGATAAAACAAAGAGCGGTTTCAGTTACTCTGTAAGTGGTAATATTGGTATAAATAATAACAAAGTGTTATCAGTTGTTACGGGCTTAAACCCTATTTATGCCGGTGGTGCTGGTATTGCAAACGGTGCTTTAGCAACACGTACAATTCAAGGTGGTGCAATTGGTGAATTTTACGGTTACAAAGTAGCTGGTATTTTTCAAACGGCAGCAGAGGTTACCTCTTCAGCTCAACCAGCAGCTAAGCCAGGTGACTTTAGATATGTTGACCAAAATGGTGATGGCGTTATTGATGGTAAAGACCGAGTAGTTTTAGGTAATCCAAACCCTAAATTTAGTTATGGGGTAAACACAACTTTTGGTTACAAAGACTTTGATTTAACATTAGATATTCAAGGTGTAGCTGGTGTTGATGTTTACAATGCTAATGTGGCTTACCGTTTTGGTAATGAAAACTTCAGTAAAGATTTCTACGATAACAGATGGCATGGTGCTGGAACTTCAACAACCTATCCTTCTGCTAATGTAGGCTCAAACGCCAATGCTGCTCCAAACTCATTTTATGTTGAAGATGGTTCATACATCCGTGTAAGAAACATTCAATTAGGGTATTCTTTACCTTCAATGTTAATGAACAAATGGAAAATGCAAAGAATTAGAGTTTTTGTTGATGCACAAAATGCAATAAACATTTTTGGTTATAAAGGTTTTACTCCTGAAATTGGCGGTACACCAACCAACGCAGGTATCGACGCTAGCGTTTATCCTTTATCAGCTACTTACAGATTAGGTCTTCAAGTTACTTTCTAATAATAAAGCAATGAAAATTTATAAAAATAATTATATACATAAGATTGGACTAATTGCTTTATGCTCCGGTCTGTTAGTATTACCTGCATGTAAAAAAAGCTTTTTAGATGTAGATCCTCAAGCACAACAACCAGCGGTTTCTTTCTGGAAAACACAGGACGATGCCACAAAAGCGGTTAACTCTATCTACGCAAATCTAAGAAGCTGGGAAAACACGGCATTCCCTGCACTAGCTGTAGAAAGTATTGCTGGCGACGATGCTGAAAAAGGTAGTTCGGCAAATGATGCAAGTTATTTGAATGGCTTCGATCAATTTACAGTTACATCTACCGAAGGTCAATTACAGGGCTTTTGGACAGGTCAATATCAAAATATTAATCTTTGTAACCAGGTTTTAGATAACATACCTGCAATTAGCATGGATGCAAATCTTAAAGCCCGTTATCTGGCTGAAGCTAAATTTGTTCGTGCTTATTCTTATTTCAGATTGGTACGTGCTTTTGGCGATGTGCCTTTGCGCTTAAAGGTACCAAAAGATGCGTCTGAATTTAATATTCCAAGAACACCTAAAGCACAAGTTTGGGCTGCTATTGAGCAAGATTTAAATGATGCAGCGGCTGTTCTTCCGCAGGCTTACACTTCAGTAGATTTAGGCAGAGCTACTAAAGGTGCCGCAATGGCACTGCATGCAAAAGTTGCTATGTATCAACAGAAATGGGCCGATGTATTATCGTTAACCAATACAGTTATGACTATGGGTTACGGTTTGGTTCCAAACTATGAGCAAAGTTTCCGTTTGAATAATGAAAACAGTGTTGAATCTGTATTTGAAATTCAGTGTGCAATTGTACCTGCAATTGCAGGCTCGGCAACATCTCAATATAGCCAGGTTCAAGGTGTAAGAGGTAGTGTAGCAGGTTGGGGCTTTAATGTACCTACGGCTGCCTTAGCGGCTGCCTACGAGCCAGGTGATACCAGAAGAGATGGAACAATTATTTTTAGAGGTGAAACAACTCCTGAAGGAGATGCTATTGACCCATCAGGCGATAACCCAATGTACAACCAGAAATCTTACGTTCCGTTCAGTTTAATTGTAACTGGATTTAACGAAGGTGCTCAACAAAATGTGCGAGTTCTACGCTATGCAGATGTTTTATTAATGAATGCTGAAGCTGCTAATGAGCAAGGCAATCCTACTTTAGCTAAATCATCTTTAAATCTTGTTCGTGCTCGTGCAAGAGGTGGTGTTGCTGGCGTTTTACCTGATGTAACAACTTCTGATAAGGACGCTTTACGTACAGCAATTCAAAAAGAAAGACAAGTTGAATTGGCAATGGAATCAGATCGTTATTTCGATGTTATCCGTCAAGGCCGTGCAGCTGCAGTATTTGGCCCTAAAGGTTGGAAAGCTAATAAAAACGAAGTTTGGCCAATTCCATCTACAGAGATTGATTTAAGTGCAGGTACTCTAACACAAAACCCAGGTTATTAATCGCTTAATTAAAAAAAATGAAAACAAAATATTTTTTATTGATGGCAGCTGTAGCCTTGGGCTTATCTTCTTGCCAGAAAGAGTTCAACCCATCTAGTTATGCTCCTGCATTAAACATTGGCGGCTATACTAGTGCAAAACAGGTTGCTCCAAGTAATTTGGCTGCATACTGGGCTTTCGATGGAAGCTTAATTGATAGTGTATCAAGCGGTAGCGGAACAAATACAGGAACTAGTTTTGGTACGGGTATTAAAGGAAAATCTTTACAGGGCGCTGCAAATAGTTATGTTTTAAGTGCTCCATCTGCTAAAGTAACAGGACTAACAAGTTTTACGCTTACGGAATGGATTAATACGCCAGCACCTTCAAATGGTATAATTGGTTTATTCAGTCTTTCTAACAAATCAGAATTCTGGGGTAATATTGAGGTGTTCGTGGAAAACGGAAGTACTAACGAAAACGGAAAACTAAGAATTCACATAAACAAAGGAGGAGACAAAACATACGCTGCAGACAATGTTCTGAATTTGTTTGGAAAATGGACTGCTTTAGCAATTTCTTATGATGCTACTTCTGGCACAGTTAAAGTTTATGTAAATGGATCAAGAGTTAGCTCCGGCACTGTTACTGGTTTAACAGGTCCGTTGGCTTTCACTAATTCAGGAAATCTTGTTTTCGGAACTGTTCAATTCCAGACAACTCCTAGCCAAACAACCGGCGCAACGAAACAAGATTGGGCAAGCTTCTTAACAGGTCAACTTGATGAGGTAAGATTATATAATAAAGCCTTATCTGACGAAGAAGTTGGATATCTCTCAAAATTGGAAGCAAGGGGAAAATAATTTTCAGCATTCACAATTTTAAATGGCAATTAAACAATAAAGGGTTGTCAAAATTTGACAACCCTTTTTAATTATATGTAATGACAAAAACATCTCCCTATTTCTTAGTTTTATTACTTTTTGTTTTTGCATGCAAAAAGGGAAGTACCCCAAATCCAGTAGATCCTCCCGTTACACCTACTTCTTTTTCTTTTTCTGATTTAAAAGTAAACGGCACATATACTGGTTTTACATATTATGGATTAAATAACAGACCTGTTGTTAAAATCACTTTCTCATCTCCTATAAATTTATCTTCCGTTACCGGAAATGTTACGCTTACTGATGCAGCAGGAACGATAACTGCATTTAATTCAACTTTAGAGAACAACGATAATACGATTGTAATTACGCCATCGTCGGCATTGCAACCGATTACAAAATATATTTTAACTGCTACTACAAATTTATTATCAAAAACAGGGAGTAAACTTCAAAGCAGTGTAACTGTAAATTTAATTACCGCTGTTGATGAAACCGACAAATTTGCAAGAATAAGCGATGATGAATTGCTAACGCTGGTTCAAAAGCAAACTTTCAAATATTTTTGGGATTTCGGGCATCCAACAAGCGGCCTAGCCCGTGAAAGAAATACATCTGGTAATACTGTTACTTCTGGTGGTTCAGGTTTTGGTGTAATGGCATTAGTTGCAGGTATAAGTCGCAACTTTATCACGAGAGCTGAAGGTTTGGCCAGATTGCAAAAAATAGTTACCTTCTTAAAAACTGCAGATAGATTTCATGGTGCATATCCACATTGGCTAGATGGGAATACTGGAAAAGTTATCCCTTTCAGCACTAAAGATAATGGCGGAGATTTGGTGGAAACATCTTATCTAATGGCAGGACTTATAACGGCCCGGCAGTACTTTAACGGAACAGACGCTAATGAAACGGCGCTACGAACAGATATCAACAACATTTATAATAGTGTAGAATGGAGTTGGTATCGTAAAGATAACAGCAGCACGCTTTATTGGCATTGGAGCCCAAATTACAATTGGGATATGAATCTGCCTATAAAAGGTTGGAATGAGTGTTTAGTAACTTATGTAATGGCTGCCGCATCTCCTACTTATTCAATTCCAAAAACAGTTTACGATACTGGCTGGGCGCAAAATGGTGCCATGAAAAACGGGAATACATATTACGGAGTTCAGCTTCCATTGGGCGTTGCTAATGGAGGGCCGTTGTTTTTCTCACATTATTCTTTTATGGGAATTAATCCTAAAGGCCTGACAGATGCTTATGCGAACTATGAAACGCAAACAAAAGCCCACGCCCAAATCAACTATAACTATTGCGTCGCAAACCCGATGAGCTTTTATGGCTACGGAGCAAACTCTTGGGGCTTAACTGCAAGCGACATCAATGGTGGCTACACTGCTAGCGCTCCAGGTAATGATGTAGGGGTAATTGCACCAACAGCAGCTTTGTCATCATTCCCATATACACCAACGGAATCAATGCAGGCTTTAAAATATTTCTATTTTAAACTTGGTAATAAAACCTGGGGCGATTATGGCTTTTATGATGCTTTTTCTCTTCAAGACCAATGGTTTGCTTCTTCAACATTAGCGATAGATCAGGGGCCAATAATTGTAATGATAGAAAATTATCGCTCAAATTTAATCTGGAACTTATTTATGAGTGCACCTGAAGTTAAAACCGGTATGCACAACTTAGGTTTTAGTAGTCCGAATCTTTAATCTTCTCCCTATAAAATGAAATTTACATTCCGAATCCTTCTCGTTATTTTAATTACTTCAGGTTTTCAATGCAAATCTGATGCGCAAACTTTTGAATCTATAAAATCAGCACCTGCGGTAAAGAAAGGTCTTTCTGATGATGCTTTGCTCGATGTCGTTCAAAAACAAACCTTCCAGTATTTTTGGGACGGTGCTGAACCGAATTCCGGTGCGGGAAGAGAACGTTATCATGCTGATAACATTTATCCTGATAATGATAAAGGTACGGTTGCAACTGGGGCAACGGGTTTTGGGTTAATGGCAATCTTAAGCGGCATTGACAGAGGTTATGTTACAAAACAACAAGGTCTGGCTCGTTTGAATAAAATTTTAACCTTCCTCGAAAAAGCAGATCGTTTCCACGGTGCCTGGTCGCATTGGATTGAAGGAACAACAGGCAAAGTACGTCCATTTGGCAAAAAAGATAACGGAGGCGATTTAGTTGAAACTTCATTTGTTGCCCAGGCCTTAATCTGTATCAAAGAATATTATAAAAACGGCACATCAGATGAACAAATACTTTCGAAAAAAGCCGATGAACTTTTCAGGGGAATAGATTTTAGCTGGTATAGAAACGGTGGAAAAAATGTGCTTTACTGGCATTGGTCGCCAGAATATGCATGGGAAATGAACTTTCCTGTTAAAGGTTATAATGAATGTTTAATTATGTACGTTATGGCTGCCGCCTCTCCTACGCACACAATTCCTGCTGAAGTTTACCACGAAGGTTGGGGTAGAAATGGCGGCATCAAAGCTAATTTTAAAGTTTATGGTCATCCATTTACCATGGATTATCAAGGTCAGAAAAATTCAGTCGGCCCGCTATTTTGGGCACATTATTCTTACCTGGGCTTAAATCCGAAAGGACTGAAAGATGAATACGCCAATTATTGGGAGAACAATGTTAACCACACCCTTGCTATCCACGATTACTGTGTAGCCAACCCAAAACATTTTAAAGGTTATGGAGAAAATAGCTGGGGCTTAACAGCAAGCTACTCTGTTAAAGGTTATGCAGCACACAACCCTCAAGAAGATTTCGGTGTGATTTCTCCTACCGCAGCAATTTCTTCAATTCCATATACACCCAAAGAATCAATCAAAGTTATCAGGCATCTTTATGAAGATTTGGGTGATAAAGTTTGGGGTAAATATGGATTTTATGATGCTTTTTCGGAAACCGATAACTGGTATCCGAAAAGATATTTAGGTATTGACCAGGGACCGATGGTTGTAATGATGGAAAACTACAGATCAGGTTTATTGTGGAAATTATTTATGCAGAATCAGGATGTACAAAATGGCTTAACAAAGTTGGGATTTCAAAGCCCGTCATTGAATAAATAACATGAAGAAAACGTTACTTCTACTTTTCGTAACAGTATTTTGTTTATCGGCTTCTGCCCAGAAACAAAAAACTTATTGCAATCCAATTAACATCGATTACGGTTACACGCCCTTCGAATCTTTTACCGAGTGGGGTAAGCATCGGGCAACGGCCGATCCGGTAATTGTAAACTACAAAGGCGATTTCTACTTATTCAGCACAAATCAATGGGGATATTGGCACAGCCCCGACATGTTAAACTGGAAATTTGAAGAAAGGAAATTCCTGCGCCCCTGGAATAAGACCAAAGATGAACTTTGCGCACCTGCAGTAGGTATTCTTGGCGATACAATGGTTGTTTTCGGCAGCACTTATACAAAAAACTTCACTTTGTGGATGAGTACAAACCCAAAAGCCAACGAATGGAAACCTTTGGTAGATTCTTTGGAAATTGGTGGTTGGGACCCTGCATTTTTTACAGATGATGACGGCCGTTTTTATATGTACAATGGCAGTAGTAATAACTATCCCGTTTATGGTGTAGAGCTTGATAGAAAAACTTTCAAGCCGATTGGAACCCGAATGCCGATGTACATTTTAGAATCATGGCGTTACGGCTGGCAGCGTTTTGGAGAAAATATGGATAACACCTTTCTCGATCCCTTTATTGAAGGTGCGTGGATGACAAAACATAACGGAAAATATTATTTCCAATATGGGGCACCCGGCACAGAATTTAGTGGCTATGCTGATGGTGTTGTTGTGGGCACAAAACCGCTTTTTTACGATAGCCAGTTTACACCACAATCAGACCCTTTAAGTTTCAAAGCAGGTGGATTTTCCCGTGGAGCAGGACATGGCGCAACATTCGAAGATAACAGCAAGAAATACTGGCATGTTTCTACCAGCATTATTTGTGTAAAAAATACCTGGGAACGAAGAATTGGTATCTGGCCAACAGGTTTTGATAAAGATGATGTAATGTGGACGAACACCGCCTTTGGCGATTATCCACTTTATTTACCTTCGGAAAGAAAAGAAAACGGACCAGCAGGCCCGGGATGGATGTTGATTAACTATAAAAAGCCTGTAACGGTTTCTTCAACCTTAGGTTCATTCAACTCAAATAACGCTGTAGATGAAAGTATCAAAACTTACTGGAGTGCAAAAACTGCCAATGCTGGAGAATGGATTCAAACGGATTTAGGCAGTTTAGCCACCGTAAATGCGATTCAAATTAACTATGCCGATCAGGATGCAGAATTTATCGGCAAGCAGGTTGGCATTTATCATCAGTATAAAATTTTATCATCTACTGATGGAAAGAAATGGACAACACTTGTTGATAAAAGTCAGAATAAAACCGATGTTCCACATGATTATATTGAGTTGGAAAATCCTGTAAAAACGAGGTTTATAAAAATGGTGAACATTCATATGCCTACGGGGAAATTCGCGATTAGTGGGTTAAGAGTTTTTGGAAATGGAAACGGCACAAAACCAGAATCCGTGAAAAACCTGATTGTGTTGAGAACCGAAAAAGATAAAAGAAGTGCCTATATAAAATGGCAACCTGTAGATAACGCATTTGCCTATAATCTATATTATGGCATTGCACCAGATAAGCTTTACAATTGTATTATGATTCACGATGTAAACGAATATTGGTTCAAAGCAATGGATTTAAAGAAAAAATATTATTTCAGCATTGAGGCAATAAACGAAAACGGCGTATCGAAAAAAACAGAAATAAAAGAAGTTGATTAGCAAAAGAATAACACACAACATATAATGAGAAAAGCGAACATACTATTTAGTTTAATGCTTGTTTTAGCGGTGCATATTTCCGCTCAAACAAAGAAGCCGGTTTCCGCTGAAGAAGCAAAAATGAATACTTTCATCAGCAATCTGATGGCGAAAATGACGGTTGATGAGAAAATTGGTCAGCTAAATTTACCAAGTTCCGGCGATATTACAACCGGACAAGCCAATAGCAGCGATATTGGAAAAAAAATCAGAGCTGGGCAAGTTGGTGGACTCTTCAACATAAAAGGTGTAGAAAAAATTGCCGCTGTGCAAAAGGTCGCTGTTGAAGAAAGCAGGATGAAAATCCCTTTGCTTTTTGGTATGGATGTTATTCATGGCTATAATACAGTTTTTCCAATTCCATTGGGAATGAGCGCCACCTGGGATATGTATTCGGTTGAGAAATCGGCCAGAATTGCAGCAGTTGAAGCAAGTGCGAGTGGTATAAACTGGACTTTTTCGCCAATGGTTGATATTTCCCGCGACCCGCGTTGGGGACGTATCTCTGAAGGTAATGGCGAAGATGCCTATTTAGGTTCGGCGATTGCAAAGGCTATGGTAAAAGGTTACCAGGGAGATTTAAAATCTAACAACCAGATATTAGCCTGCGTAAAGCATTACGCTTTATACGGTGCTGCAGAAGCTGGTCGCGATTATAACACAACCGATATGAGTAAAGTAAGGATGTATAACGAATATTTGCCGCCATATAAAGCTGCTGTTGATGCGGGCGCCGCTAGTATCATGGCATCATTTAACGAAGTAGATGGTATTCCTGCAACGGGAAGTAAATGGTTAATGACAGAAGTTTTGCGTAACCAATGGGGTTTTAAAGGCTTTGTTGTTACAGATTATACAGGTATTCCTGAAATGATTGCGCATGGAATGGGCGATTTGCAAACCGTTTCGGCTTTGGCTTTAAATGCCGGTGTAGATATGGATATGGTTGGCGAAGGTTTTCTTGGTACCTTAAAAAAATCATTAGCCGAGAAAAAGGTGAGTATCGAGCAGATTAACAATGCCTGCCGATTAATTCTTCAGGCAAAATACAAATTGGGCTTATTCGAAAATCCATATAAATTCTGTGATGTAAAAAGAGCAGAGAATGAAGTTTTTACGCCTCAAAATCGTCAGGCCGCGAGAGACATTGCTACCGAAAGCTTTGTGTTATTAAAAAACCAGAACAATGTATTACCGCTTAAAAAATCAGGCACGATTGGTTTAGTTGGCCCTCTGGTAGATAATACTGCAAACATGTACGGCACCTGGAGTGTTGCTGCATTGTTTGATAAATCGGTAACAGTTTTACAAGGAATGAAAAATGCTTTGGGGGAAAACGCCAAAATTTTAACTGCCCGTGGCGCTAATTTCCTGGCCGATTCTGTAATGGAGCATCGCTATGTTAACATTCACAACAATACTTACACCCGCGATTCAAGAACGGAAGATGAACTTATTAAAGAAGCCGTTAATGTGGCGAAAAAATCGGATGTGGTAGTAGCAGTATTAGGTGAAGGTTCTGAATTTACGGGCGAAAGCAGTAGCGTTACAGATATTCAAATTCCTGAAACGCAGAAAAAATTATTAAAGGCCCTTTCGCAAACCGGCAAACCGGTTGTATTGGTATTATTTACTGGTCGCCCGCTAGCGTTAAACTGGGAAAATGAAAATATTCCAGCCATTCTAAATGTATGGTTTCCTGGTAGTGAGGCAGGTAACGCAATTTCTGATGTGCTTTTTGGAAATGTAAATCCTTCGGGAAAACTTAGCGCCACCTTCCCGCAAAATGTTGGTCAGGTTCCAATTTTCTATGCACATAAAAATACCGGCCGCCCGTTGGGGGAAGGAAAATGGTTCGAAAAATTCCGCTCCAATTATTTAGATGTCAGCAACGAACCACTCTACCCTTTTGGTTATGGATTAAGCTACACAACTTTTACCTACGGCGACATAAAACTAAGTTCTAATACACTTACTAAAGGCAAAACCATTACAGCAACTGTCGCTGTTACAAACAGTGGTAATGTTGGCGGTAAAGAAGTTGTTCAGCTTTACATCAGAGATTTGGTTGGAAGCATTACCCGGCCTGTAAAAGAACTAAAAGGTTTTCAAAAAATATATCTTAAAGCTGGCGAAACTAAAAACGTTACTTTTTCTATAGCGGAGCAAGATTTAAAATTTTATAATTCCGACTTAAAATTTGTTGCCGAGCCCGGAGACTTCAAGGTATTTATCGGCACAAATTCAAGAGATGTTAAAGAAGCATCATTCAGTTTAAAATAAAATATTATAAGGATTGGTTATACCCCAGACTATTGTAGAATAGCTGGGGTTTTTTAATTTTGTTAGATGAAGAAAATATTTCTAACCATATTTCTGATGGGCCTTGTATTATCTATGAGCGCACAGGATTTCAGTAAATACGACAAAGGAAGCTTTATAAAAGGCAAAGATTCAATTTACTATAGAATCCTGTTTCCTGAGAATTTCAACCCAGCCCAGAAATATCCAATATTATTCTTTTTGCACGGAAGTGGCGAAAGAGGAAACAATAATGAAAGTCAGCTGGTTCATGGCGGTAAATTATTTCTTAAAGATGATGTTCGGAAAAACTTCCCCGCGATTGTAGTTTTTCCGCAATGCCCGGCAAACGATTATTGGGCAAACGTAATTATAGCACCCAACGAACAGGGAAAAAGAAGCTTCAGTTTTGTTGAAGGTGGCAAGCCTACAAAAGCGATGCATGCATTACAAAACATGGTAAAAGATTTTATAAAAAAACCTTTCGTAAATAAAGAACAGGTTTATGTAGGGGGATTATCTATGGGCGGCATGGGAACTTTTGAATTGCTAAGAAGACAAAGAAAAACATTTGCCGCGGCAATAGCCATTTGTGGTGGTGATAATACAAATAACATTGATAAATATAAAACTGTGCCTTTGTGGATTTTCCATGGCGGTAAGGATAATGTGGTAGATCCTGCATTTTCAATCGCGATTTCAGAACGATTAAAAACAGTAGGTGATGAAGTGAAGTTTACACTCTATCCGCTGGCAAACCATAATAGTTGGGATAGCGCCTTTGCCGAGCCTGAACTCCTGCCATGGTTATTTGCCCACAAAAAATAATTAATTAGCAAAGCAAATTCAGCTCCAATCGGTTCCGAAAGCCCTGCCATCCGCTTTACTTGCCTCATAAAAAATCGGCTGCGTGTTCGCTCCTGTCAGGTTTAAATTATTTAGGTTAACCTAAGTAAAATAGACCCGACATAAATGTAAAGCCCGGAAACCGAGGCACGAGGTTGAGGACTTGAAATGTTGGCGGGACTGCTAAAACAGCTAAGCGGTGAATTTGCTCTTCAATAAAAAAGGCTTAAAGAAAATATCTTTAAGCCTTTTAATGCATTATATGTATTACTATTCTGCCATGTTATGATAAACCGCCTGAACATCATCATCTTCTTCTAACTTATCAATTAACTTCAAAACATCGGCCGCTTGTTCTTCAGTAACTTCGTGGTGCGATAAAGCGATGCGTTCTAATTTAGAGCTTTTTAATTCAATGCCTTTTTCTTCCAAAGCTTTTTGTAACGAACCAAAGTTTTCGAAAGCACCTTGAGCAACAGCAACATCGTTTCCTTCTTCATCAGCTTCAACATATAATTCTTCTAAACCTGCATCAATTAATTCGAATTCAAGTTCTTCTAAATCTAATCCTTCTACTGGTACAAATCTGAATACAGATTTGCGATTGAACACGAAATCCAACGAACCGGTTTTGCCTAATGAACCATCTGTTTTGTTAAAATAACTACGAACGTTGGCAACAGTACGGTTTGTATTATCTGTTGCCGTTTCAATCAAAACTGCAACACCATGTGGCGCATAACCTTCGTAAACAATTTCTTCATAATTAGCCATCGATTTATCAGAAGCACGCTTAATTGCCGCCTCTACCCTATCTTTAGGCATGTTTACAGCTTTAGCATTTTGCATTGCCGTACGTAAACGCGAGTTAGTTTCAGGGTTTGGCCCCGATTCTTTTACAGCCATTACAATATCTTTACCAATACGGGTAAATTGTACGGCCATTTTAGACCAACGCTTAAATTTTCTTTCTTTTCTGAATTCGAATGCTCTTCCCATTTTCGTAGTAATGAGATAAAAGATATCAGATAGAAGACCTTAGCCTTAAACCTTTTTATCCTCTACCTTTATATTATTTTTTTAAATTATTTAACATATCAATTGTAAGTTTCGACAAATCAAACTCCGGTTTCCAGTTCCAGTCCTTTCTTGCAACACTATCATCAATAGAACGAGGCCAGCTATCTGCAATTTGCTGCCGAGGATCTTTATCGCCGTAAGTTAATTTAAAATCGGGAATATGTTTCCTGATTTCCGTTGCTAAAATTTCGGGCGTAAAATTTACACCAGCAAAATTATAACTGCTTCTCACCGAAATCTGATTCGACGGTGCATCCATTAACTCAATCGTTCCGCGGATGGCATCGTCCATGTACATCATAGGTAATTCCGAACCTGCATTTAAAAAACTTTGGTAACTACCTTTTTTCAGTGCTTCATGAAAAATATGAATTGCATAATCAGTGGTTCCACCACCCGGAGCGGCTTTCCAGCTAATTAAACCTGGGTAGCGAATACTTCTTACGTCCAAACCATATTTTTGGTGGTAGTACTCGCACCATCTTTCTCCCGCCAATTTACTAATTCCATAAACCGTATTTGGGTCCATGGTACAATATTGTGGTGTATTATCTTTAGGCGAATTTGGGCCGAAAACGGCAATAGAACTAGGCCAGTAAACTTTTGCGGTTTTATATTCCAAAGCCAAATCCAAAACATTTAACAAGCCGTTCATATTTAAATCCCAGGCCAGCTTTGGGTTTTGTTCGCCCGTTGCCGATAATAAAGCAGCGAGCAGGTAAACCTGCGTTGGTTTATATTTATGGAAAATGCCTTTAATCATTTCCTTATCAAGCACGTTAACAAACTCAAACGGTGCAGCGTTTTTTATATCGTAATCAGGCCTTCGAATATCGCAAGCCACTACATGATCATCACCATAAATTTTGCGTAACATGGTTACCAACTCCGTACCTATTTGTCCGTTAGAACCTAAAACAACTATATTTTCCTGCATATTTTTTTTAGAGATTGAGCAAAGGTAAAAAAATGAGATAAAAGGGCTACAAAATATTTAAACTAAGTGGCTAGCTTTAAGATTGATTAAGTATTACAAATGTGATGTTGTTTTTCTTAATCGTATTTATACGCCTTAATTTTAAATGCTAAAAGAAATAAATTATTACATTTACTTGCATTCCAAATATTATGAGTTCTCTTCAACCAGAAGATTTTACAGATTTAGTAAATCGCCTTAAGCTAGGAGACGTGGTTGCGTACGAGAAAATATATTTCAATTTTAGCAAAGAATTATTGGCCCAGGCATATAAAAAAACGGGAGATAAAGTTATCGCCCAGGAACTGGTTCAAAATATTTTTATTTCCCTATGGGAAAAACGAGAAGTCGCGACTATAAAAGACATTAGGTTTTACCTTTTTGGCGCCTTAAAATTTGGAATTATAAACCATATTCGGGCTGAGGTTATTGCCAACAGATACATTGAGTACGAACAAATATCGTATCGTAAAAATTCTGAAGATACCGAGCACCTCGTCGGGTTGAAAGATTTATCGGAAATTATCGAAAAAAGTTTAAACTCCCTGCCCGAAAAAACTCAGGAGGTTTTCAGGCTCAGCCGCTATGATCATAAATCTACTAAAGATATTTCCAGCGGATTAAATATTTCTGAAAAAGCTGTAGAATATCATATTACCCGCTCATTAAAACACATCAAAGATTATTTAAAAAATTTTTACGTTTTTTTTCTGCTGTAAATCAGTTGTTTACAAATAATTTAAAATAATAGTGAGTATGTTTTAGGGTATCGCCTTAGTTAGGTTACTTGTTTATAATTAACCAAATATTTCTTTATGAACAAACAATCGTTTTTCGATTTGCTTACCCGATATCAGGAAGGTAATTGTACTGAAAGTGAAAAGCTTTGGCTGGAGCAGTGGTATGGTTTACTAGGCGATAAAAACGTGAATAAGCTTTCATCAATTGAATTAGATGAAATGAAAGATAACGTTTGGTTAAAATTAAAAAATCAGGCTCAACCCAACAAAAAAGAAAGAAAATTAAAATTAATTTGGGCTAAAACAGCTATTGCAGCATCCATAACAATTGCTTTTATTATCGGCGGTATTTATATTTTTAGCAATCATGCCGAAAGTTCATTTATAAATCAAAATAGCGGACTGAATTTAATATCAAAAACAAATACAACTGCTAAGCCGATTATCATTTCCTTAAACGATGAAAGCAAAGTAACGCTTCAACCGAAATCAAATATTATCTATCCTGAAGTTTTTGCACCTGGAGAACGTAAAGTTTATTTAAAAGGTGATGCTTTCTTTTCGATTACTAAAAATCCGAAAAAACCATTTTACGTTTATAACGATAAATTAGTTGTTCGTGTATTGGGAACAAGTTTCTTTGTAAAACAATCATCGGATGATAAAGCTGCTGAAGTTGCTGTTAGAACTGGTAAAGTTCAGGTAAATGAGAACACGGAAAGCGATATCATTAGTTTACCGGGCGATAAGGTTGCGAAACCGGTTTTGTTAACTCCTAACCAGAAAGGCTTATTCGCAGCACATAAAATTAAAACTACGCTAGTTGAAAAACCAATTCCACTAGCTGTTGCATATAATGAACCAAGCAATATTAGCTACAATTTTAAGGAAGAAAGCTTGAAGGAAATTTTTAAAACGCTATCAAAAGCTTACGGAATTGAAATTAAATCAGATAACGAAAAAATATTAGAATACACGTTTACCGGCGATGTAACCAACAAAGGTTTATACGATCAACTCAGCCTTATTTGTGGTTCTATTTCAGGTAAATACTCAATATCAGGAACCAGCATTCTGGTTTCAATTAAAAACTAACCAATATATAACAATTATGAAGCAAATTTTTATCTCTAACAGTCCGTAACCGCGGCTCGCGTAACCTTAATATATTCCTAAAAAACAAAGCCGACAATGTGGGGCATTGCCGGCGAGTTAAATACATTAAGAATGTATTCATGGTATTTCTATGTCCAATAAATCCAATCATTTAATGAACAATAACCAAATTTATGAAAAAAAATCAACTTATTTCCCTGGCGAAATTTGCAATGAGAAATTCAATCTATCAAATATTAGTATTAATAATTTTTACCTGCGGTGCTTTCGCTAAGGATGTCGAAGCTCAGGATTTCCTGAATAAACAGATTTCGATAAAAGCAGACCGCCTGGATATTAAAAGCATTATAGAAAAGGCAGAAAATTTAACTAATGTAAAGTTCGTTTATAGTCCGAAATTAATTAACTCGGATAGAAAAATCAGTGTGAACATCGTTAACCAAAAACTTAAATACTTCCTAGAAAACGCTTTAAAATCTTATGATGTAGGCTACAGAATTTTTAAAGATCAGATTTTACTATATTCAACTTTACCAATAAACCAACCAGAATATGCACCCACTACATTATTTGATGGAACGGTAACAGGAAAAGTAACAGATAGTAAAGGCGACCCGATTCCGGGGGTTTCTGTAACGGTAAAAGGTAAAGCAATTGGAACAACTACCGATGTTAATGGTGCATTTTCATTGAAAGGCTTAACAGCTGATAGTCGCATTTTAGTTGTCCGTTATGTCGGTTTCATTTCTAAAGAAGTTAACTTATCTGCGGGAAATGCCGATGAAACATTAAACATCAGCCTATCGGAAGATAATCTTCAGTTGGAAAGCGTAATGGTTACAGGCGGTAATCCTAAGAAAAAATTAGAAAGTAGCGTTGCCTTAACATCTGTAAGCAATAAAGATATCACCAACAGGGCTCCACTTAACAGTACCGATTTACTAAAAGCAATACCGGGTTTAACTGTAGAAAGCACCGGTGGAGATGGCCCTGGCAATGTTTGGGTACGTGGATTTCCTCAACAAGGTGGTTACATCTTTTTAGGTATTCAGGAAGATGGTTTGCCATTGCTGCCAACCGGTTTCAACACAAACCCATCAGTTGATCAGTATTATAAAACAGATTTAACTATTCAAAATATCGAGGCAATTAGAGGTGGGAATGCCTCTATTGTGCAAGCAAATACACCGGGTGCAGTTGTAAACAACATTAGTTATGTTGGCGCAGATAAACAATATGGCCAGTTTAAATTTACCACAGGATTTTCTCAGGGTTTGTACCGTTTCGATGGCAATACAGGGGGTAAAATAAACAACTCGATAAAATACAACATCGGGGGTTTCTACCGTACGGATAATGGCGTGGTAGACCAGGGTTTTAATCCAGCAAACAGAGGCGGGCAAGTTAAAGGGAACATGACATTTAACTTTAAAAACAACAAAGGCTTTATTCGTGTGTATGGTAAATATTTAAATGATAAGGTTCAGTTTCTGTTAACAAGTTACTATCCTTATGATGGAACAGGTAAACCAACCACTTACCGTGATTATAACATGGCCGAACAATCTATTGTTCCGAGGCAGACTGAATGGAGCTATAACGACCCGGCAACCGGATTACATAATTTCAGTTTAACCGATGGTATTCATACCAAATTGGGGTCAGCAGGGTTTCAATTCAATTATACAACTGATGGTGGATGGCAAATTGTAAATAATTTCCGGTACCAAAACACCCACACAAACAGCACTTATACGGCTGCTGCAGGTATCGCAGCCCGTACAACAGCTACGCCATATTATTATCCGGGCGGTGCAGTTGCACCTTTTGTAGCAGGCGATTATGTAATTACATCAAATGCAAACGGGCAAATCAATAGTGATGTTCAAATAGTTGATTATCTAGACTTGAAAAAAACCATCAAAAACCATAGTTTAAATATTGGTGCAGGCATACACCAGTACAATCGTGATGATTTACGTTATGCTTTCCGATCTTACACAGAATTTAAGGAGCATCCGAGCATCATTTTACAATCGCCAACGGCTTTGGAGAGAACAATTCAAACTAAGAATACTTTCATCGGCGATACAAGAACTTTATCTGCTTATGCTGGTGATGAGATTAAAATTTCAGAAAAATGGCGTTTAGATATTGGAGCTAGGATTGATAATCAGAATGTAAAAGGCGACAGGCCATATTATGCACTTAGGGCCGATGGAACAGTAAATATCGCAGCTGCGGCGAGTCCAAACATTTTGGGATACACTGCTTACAACGAAGCCTTAACAAACTGGTCTGCATCGATTGGCGCCAATTACAAAATTAATTCAACCTCGAGTATGTTTGCACGGGTTACAAAAGCATACAATGCACCAAACATTGGCGATTACAATGCATCGGCTTACAATGCAGCAAACATAAAAAAGCGCCCGGTTTATTTAGGTGAGATTGGTTTCAAATACGCAAAAAATAACCTGGCAATTTTTGCTTCAGGAAGTTACTCAGCAATAAAAAATACATCACTAACCATTAATGTACCAACAACAGCAGCTGGTCAGCAAGCTTTAGTTGCGTTCGGTTCAACCAGAACATTTAGTGCAGAGTACGAAGTATCTTACAAAATTGCAAAGCCTTTAAGTTTAAGATTAACAGGAACTTTACAAGATTCGAAATATACAGATTATGAAGCCAACACCAGCGGAAACGCAGCTGTAGCAGCAGAATTTGGAAACAGAATTTATAGTTTTACAGGTAACAGAACAGAAAGAGTTCCTGTTTTAAATACGGAACTTGGTGCAAATTACGAGTACAAAAATTTCAATTTATATGTGGCAGCCAATTATGTAGGTAGTCGATATACTTCCCCAAGTGATAGTTACGAATTGCCGGCCTACGTAGTTATGAAAGCTGGTGCCGGCTATAACTTTACTAAAAAAGTTGCAATAAGATTTTGGGCAGACAACTTGTTAAATGCGAAAGTGCTAACAGAGGGCGATGTGCGTGGAGATCAATTCAGAGATTTCTCAACCATTACACCAGGAACCTTGCTAATCGGAAGAACGTTATTACAACGTACATTCTGGGGTTCGTTAGCTTACTCATTTTAACAAAACTAAGCCGGGGCAAAAGCTTCGGCTTTTTTTTAATTTATCAAATATCATGACGAACAGAAGATCATTTTTACAAAAAGCGGGCTTAGCAGTTGCAGCAACATATCTTAGCCCATCATTTTTTTCATCGGCACTGGCCAACCAGGCAAAGCTATCAAAAATTGGTATTGGCCTTTTTACGTTGAGAGAACAACTCACCGCTGATGTTAAAGCAACCATTGAAAAAGTAGCAGCTATTGGCTACAATCAGGTCGAAACCTATTATGGTTACCCCGGGAAATACGAAGTGAAAGGATTTTGGGGCTACGAATCGAAAGACTTTTTAGCGCTTTTAAAAGATAACAACTTAACCTCGCCCAGTGGACATTATAACTTAACTGAATTTTTAGCCGGCGGTGGCGATAAAACGCTGAAATCACACATTGAAACTGCCGCAAGTGTTAACCAAAAATACTTTGTAATTCCAGCTTTGCCAACTGATATCAGAGCAAACGGAACGCTGGATGATTACAAGAAAATGGCGGTAAAATTTAATGAAGCGGCAGAACTTTGTAAAAAATCAGGCTTGAAATTAGCCTACCATAATCACAATTTTGAGTATAAAGACCAGGGAAATGGCGCAACGGGATTTAATATTTTACTTAATGAAACCGATGCCAACCTCGTTAGTTTTGAGTTGGATATTTTTTGGGCGGTAAATGCCGGACTAAACCCTGTAGAAATGTTTAAGAAAAATCCCGGCAGGTATAAAATGTTCCATGTTAAGGATATGGATAAAGCAGACAAAACCGTTTTTACCGAAATTGGTTCTGGGCAAATTGATTTTAAAAGCATTTTCGCGGCTTCTAAAACAGCAGGTTTAGATTACATTTTCGCAGAGCAGGATTTAGTTAAAAAAGACGTTTATCAAAGCATTACCGAAAGTTACAATTACATAAAAAACACACTTTTGGTTTAAGCGGTTATTGGCTTTATGTCAACTAAAGAATATTCATTAGTAAACATAAAATTTATTAGTGCTAAATGTAAATTGTACACGAAGTGATTCGGGGTAAAAATCTACCCTGCAGAACATTTAAACGCACATAAAAGTTATTATTTAGAATAATTCCATTCAGTAACAATCGCATTGAAAATAAATAATTTACCGTATTTTTAAATGTTTTTATGCCATATTTTTTCTAATATTACCAACCAGTATATAGATAACCAATATATAAAATACACATAAACGATGCATAGAAGAGAAGCACTAAAAAACGTTGCATTTTTACTTGGCGGAGCAATTTCTGCGAGTACAATGGGCGTTTTATTCGAAAGTTTTACGCTCCCTGAAAATGAAAAAAACTTTGTATCCTATTCGCTCCAGGATGAAAAGATTTTTGCCGAATTTGCTGATATTATTGTTCCCGCGACTAAATCATCGGGTGGTGCAAAAGCAGCCGGATTAGGCAAGTTCATTCCGATGATGATGCAAGATTGTTATCCTAAAGAAATGCAAAGTTCTTTTGCAAAAGGCTTTAAAGAACTTCAGGATAAATCAATGAAAGATTTCAAGAAAAGTTATGCAACATTAACTGTTGCTGAAAGAACGAAGTTGATGGTTGATTTAAGAGCGATGTCACTAGCGCAAAAGGAAACCAAATCAGAAGAGAATAAAGATTTGGTATACTTCTTCATTACCGCAAGGGATTTAACTTTACTGGGCTATTATTCTTCAGAAATTGGCTGCACCAAAGCACGCGAGTATGTACTTATTCCTGGAAGATATGATGGTAATGTACCATTAAAACCTGGGCAAAAATCTTGGGCAACCTAATTTCTAAACTACAACAACAAATCATCATGAATTTAAATACAAATTTAAAAGCAGAAAATACTTACGATGCTATTGTTATAGGATCGGGAATTAGTGGCGGCTGGGCTGCAAAAGAGCTTACTGAGAAAGGTTTACGTGTTTTAATGCTCGAAAGAGGAATGAATATTGAGCACATTACCGGTTACGAAACCGCTATGAAAAATCCATGGGATTTTAAGCATGCAGGTAAATTAACCGAAGAACAAAAACGTACGCACCCGGTTCAAAAAAGAGATTACCCTTATCAGGAAGCCAACGAAAAGTGGTGGGTAAATGATTTGGAATGCCCATATACCGAAGATAAGCGTTTCGACTGGTATCGTGGTTTTCACGTTGGTGGTAAATCACTAATGTGGGGTCGCCAGAGTTATCGTTTAAGCGATCATAACTTTGAAGATAACGCTAAAGATGGTCATGGAGTTGATTGGCCTATTCGTTATGCGGAAATGTCTCCGTGGTATGATTATGCGGAAAGATTTGCCGGTATAAGCGGTTCAAAAGAAAACTGGCCTACTTGTCCTGATGGTGAATTCTTACCGCCAATGGATTTAAACGTGGTTGAAAAATCTGTTAAAGCCCGCGTAGAAGAACATTATAAAAGAGAGCGTATCATTATGATTGGTCGTACGGCTAATTTAACTGTGCCGCATAAAGGTCGTGGAAATTGCCAGTACCGCAATTTATGTAGCCGTGGTTGCCCTTTTGGTGCTTATTTTAGCACACAATCTTCTACCCTTCCAGCTGCTATGGCAACAAAACGTTTAACATTAAGGCCTTATTCTATCGTAAATCACATCATTTACGATAAAGATACCAAGAAAGCAAAAGGTGTAATGGTTATCGATGCCGAAACCAACAAAACGATGGAGTTTTACGCAAAAATCATCTTCGTTAATGGTTCTACTTTAGGTACAACTTTCATTTTATTAAACTCTACTTCCGAAGCACATCCAAACGGATTAGGTAATGCCAGTGGCCAGCTTGGCCATAATTTAATGGATCATCATTTCCGTTGTGGCGCATCAGGCGAAGCAGAAGGTTTTGATGATAAATACACATACGGCCGCCGTGCGAACGGTATTTATGTTCCAAGGTATCAAAACATTGGAAATGATAAACGCGATTATTTACGTGGTTTTGGTTATCAGGGCGGCGCAAGCCGTGCCAACTGGCAAAGCGATGTTGCAGAACTTTCTTTCGGTGCCGGCTTAAAAGAAAAAATGACTAAACCAGGCAAATGGACAATGGGTTTAGGCGGTTTTGGAGAGATGCTGCCTTATTACGAAAACAAAGTTTACATCGATAAAACCAAAAAAGATAAATGGGGCCAGCCAGTATTGGCAATCGATTGCGAGTATAAAGAAAACGAGAAGAAGATGCGTGTGGATATGATGAATGATGCAGCAGAAATGTTAGAAGCCGCCGGAATGAAAAACATTAAAACTTATGATAATGGTTGTTATCCGGGAATGGCTATTCACGAACAAGGGACCGCTAGAATGGGTGCCGACCCAAAAACTTCAGTTTTGAATAAATGGAACCAAATGCATGAAGTTAACAACGTTTTTGTAACTGACGGAGCTTGTATGCCATCTATTGCATGCCAAAACCCTTCGTTAACATTTATGGCCTTAACAGCTCGTGCCGCAGATTATGCAGTAAAAGAATTGAAGAAAAATAATATTTAATAAAAAGTTAAATGCAAAAGGTTTAAGGTTCATGGCTTCGTCCGTTTACCTTAAGCCTTTTGTCGTTATCTTATCCCTTATGCAAAGAAAACTAAGAATGGGCATGATAGGCGGCGGAAAAGACGCTTTTATCGGTGCCGTACATCGCCTTGCGGCTAACATGGATGGTTTGGTAGAACTATCTGCGGGTGCTTTAAGTGTAAATCCTGAAGTAGGCTACGAATCAGGTAAAATGTTATTCCTTCCGGATAACAGGATTTATAAAAATTACGAAGAAATGCTGCAGCAGGAAAGTGAACTGCCTGCTGATGAAAAAATAGATTTCGTAACCATCGTTACCCCAAATTTTGCTCACTTTGCGCCTGCAATGATGGCATTGGATTTAGGCTTTAACGTAGTTATCGAAAAACCGATGACACTTACTTTGGAAGAAGCTAAACAACTCGATGCCAAAGTTAAAGAAACCGGCTTAACCCTTTGTTTAACCCATACCTATTCTGGCTATCCAATGGTTAAGCAGGCAAAGCAAATGATCGATGAAGGTGCTTTAGGTGCTGTTAGAAAAATCGTTGTAGAATACCCTCAAGGCTGGTTAAGCACACTTTCTGAAAGAGAAGGCAATGCTCAGGCAGCATGGAGAACAGATCCATCAAAAACTGGTAAAAGCGGCAGCATGGGCGATATTGGCACACATGCCGCTCATCTTGCTGAATATATTTCAGGATTAAAAATTTCGAAAATTTGTGCTGATTTAAGCATTGTAGTTCCGGGAAGAGCAATCGACGATGATGGAAACGTTTTGTTAAAGTTTGATAACGGTTCTAACGGAGTTTTAATCGCTTCGCAAATTGCAGCTGGTGAAGAAAATGCTTTAAAGATTAAAATATATGGCGAGAAAGGTGGCTTGGAATGGCATCAAATGGAGCCAAATACTTTAATTGTTAGATGGCTGAATGAGCCAGCACAAATTTACAGAACCGGTAACGGTTACATGGGCAGTTTTGCAAAACACAATACACGCACACCGGGCGGCCATCCGGAAGGTTACTTGGAAGCTTTTGCAAATATTTACCGGAATTTTGCGTTAACAGTTGATGCTAAGCTAAATAACCAACAGCCAACAGCAGAAATGTTAGATTTCCCAAGTACAGAAGATGGTATCAGAGGAATGGCGTTTATTGAAAATGTTGTAAATTCAAGTAATTCTGACCAAAAATGGTGGGATTATAAAATTTAATTGGATATGACTACTATAAAAGGACCAGCAGTATTTTTAGCGCAGTTCATTAGCGATGAAGCACCATTCAATTCGCTCGAAAGCATTTGCGAGTGGGCTAAAGGCTTAGGCTTTAAAGGGATTCAGATGCCGACGCTTGATTCGAGATTTATCGATTTGCAAAAAGCAGCGGAAAGCAAAACTTATGCAGATGAATTAAAAGGTAAAATTGCTTCTTACGGCTTAGAAATTACTGAACTTTCAACACACCTTCAAGGTCAGTTAGTTGCTGTACATCCTGCATACAATGATTTATTTGATGCATTTGCTCCAAAAGAAGTTCATGGCAATGCTACAGCAAGAACAGAATGGGCTGTACAACAAATGAAATATGCCGCTAAAGCATCTCAAAATTTAGGTTTAAATGCGCATGCAACATTTAGTGGTTCATTGTTGTGGCAATATTTTCATCCGTGGCCGCAGCGTCCGGCAGGTTTAGTAGAAGAAGGATTTGCGGAACTGGCAAAACGCTGGACCCCAATATTAAATGAATTTGATGATTGTGGTGTAGATGTGTGCTACGAAATCCATCCTGGCGAAGACTTATTTGACGGGGAAACATATGAGATGTTTCTTTCTGCAGTAAATAATCACCCTCGGGCATGCTTATTGTATGATCCTTCTCACTTTGTGTTGCAACAATTAGATTACATTCAGTACATCGATTTTTACCATGAAAGAATTAAAGCTTTCCATGTAAAAGATGCAGAATTTAATCCCACAGGCAAACAAGGCACTTTCGGTGGATATCAAAGTTGGGCAAAACGTGCAGGCAGATACCGTTCTCCGGGCGATGGGCAGGTTGACTTTAAAACCATTTTTAGTAAATTAGCTCAATATGATTTTAAAGGTTGGGCCGTTATGGAATGGGAATGTTGCATTAAAAACCAGCAGGATGGTGCTCGTGAAGGTTCGGAATTTATCAAAAACCATATTATAAAGGTAACAGATAAAGCCTTTGATGATTTCGCGGCCTCTGGTAGCGATGCAGATTTTAACAAAAAAATATTAGGTTTATAAAACATTAATCAAAATCACACAAAAGAAAACTTGCCGATAGAGTTATTTAAATAAAACGATTTACGCAAGCTGAATACTAATAAAAACATAAACACACATGAAAAAAACATTTTTAATTTTAGGCGCAGTGGTAATCTTCATGGCGTCTTTCACCAAAGCAGATTTAACAAAAGAAAAAACAGTAACGGCGGTAGCAACCAGTGGTAATCACGCGGTTTTGCAAGTTTCACCTGGCGAAAAATTGATAAATAAGTCTGATTGTTTAGGCTGCCATAATAAAACCAATAAAATTATTGGCCCTGCCTATGTCGACGTTGCTAAAAAATATCCTAATAATGAAAAAAACATCAATTATTTAGCTGATAAAATTATTAAGGGCGGAACTGGTGTTTGGGGTACAATGCCAATGACAGCGCATGCAACGCTTAAAAAGGAAGATGCTAAACTAATGGCAAAATATATCTTATCATTAAAAAAATAGAACCAAATATAAACCCTATTAAATAATGAAAACAGAGCAAGAAAATAAAAGCACGGGTAACCGCCGTGATTTTATTAAAACCAGCGCCATTGCTGCCGCTGCATTTATGATTGTTCCTCGCCACGTTTTAGGTGGTAATGGATTTTTAGCACCTAGTGATCGTTTACTCGTTGCTGGTATTGGAGCAGGTGGTAAAGGCCAGAGTGATATTGCTATGTTTGCTAAAAGTGGCAAAGCCGATATTGCTTTTTTGTGCGATGTTGATGATAGAAGGGCCGCGGCGAGTGTGAAAGCTTTCCCGAAAGCGAAATACTACAAAGATTGGAGAGAATTGCTTGATAAAGAGCATAAAAACTTTGATGCGGTTTCAGTTTCAACACCCGATCACAACCACGCAATCCAGGCACTGGCTGCTATGCAGTTGGGGAAACATGTTTATGTTCAAAAACCGCTAACGCATGATATTTACGAAGCCCGTATTTTAACTGCTGCTGCGAAAAAATATAAAGTAGTTACTCAAATGGGTAATCAGGGTGCATCAAACGATGGCCCACGGCAGATGAAAGAATGGTATGAAGCCGGACTAATCGGCGATGTGCATACTGTTTATGCCTGGACAAACAGACCGGTCTGGCCTCAGGGTATTCCCTGGCCAACTAAAAAAGCCGATATCCCAAAAGAACTAGACTGGAACCTATGGTTAGGTACTGCACCAGAAAAAGATTATGTTGATAAGTTAGTGCCATTTAACTGGCGTGGTTGGTGGGATTACGGAACTGGTGCTTTAGGCGATATGGGTTGCCACTTAATTGAAGCTCCTTTTAGCGTTCTGAATCTAAAATATGCTAAAGAAGTTGAGGCTAGTGTTGGCTCTGTGTATGTTGATGAGTTTAAACGCGGTTACTTTCCTGAAAGCTGCCCTCCATCGAGTCATGTAACTTTAAAATTCCCTAAAACTAACAAAACCAAAGGTGATGTTACGCTACATTGGATGGATGGTGGTATTCAACCGGAACGCCCTGAAGAATTAGAAGCAAACGAAACCTTTGGCGATGGCGGCAATGGTACATTATTTATAGGTACGAAAGGTAAAATGATGAGCGAAACTTACAGCGCAAATCCAAAGCTTTTGCCTTTAAGCAGAAATAAAGACATAAAAGTTGCACCTAAATACGCTCGTGTACCCGACGGTGCAAACGGACACTATAAGCAATGGGTGGAAGCTGCAATTGCTGGCTATGGCAAACAAGAGGTTAGTTCTCCATTTGAAATCGCTGGTCCGTTAACAGAAGCTTTATTAATGGCGAATTTAGCAATCAGAAGTTTCGATATTCAAAAAACGGTAAATGATAAGGTTACTTATCCCGGTAGGTATACCAAAATGTTGTGGGATAATGATAACATGAAGGTTACCAATTTCGATGAAGCCAACCAGTTTGTTAAACGCGAATACCGCAAAGGCTGGAACAATTTAACTCTTTAATTTACTCGTCGTTGCCTGGCTCAATTTGGCACATACCGACGGCGAAAAATAAAACTAAATGAAAAAACTGATTCTTTCTGCCTGTATTCTATTGGCAGTTACTCAAATATCGCAAGCCCAAAAAGGTTTCAAGCCATTGTTCAACGGCAAAACTACCGAAGGTTGGCATACTTACAACAAAACAACAGTTGGGAGTGCATGGCAAGTTCAAGATGGCGCATTGCACTTAGATTTAACCAAGAAAGGTGCCGATGGTGGTGGCGACTTAGTTACCAACAAAGCCTATTCTGATTTCCACTTGAAATACGATTGGAAAGTTGCTCCAAAAGCAAACAGCGGACTCATCTTTTATATTCATGAAGACCCAAAATTTGGAGCAACCTATTCAACAGGACTTGAAATGCAGGTAATTGATAATGATGGCCACCCGGATGGAAAAATCACAAAACATCGTGCAGGTGATTTATATGACTTGGTTAAAAGCTCATCAGAACCTGTAAAACCTGTTGGCGAGTGGAACGCTGCCGAAATCATCAGTAAAAAAGGGAAATTAACTTTAATCTTAAACGGCGTTACCGTTGTGAAAACCACCTTGTGGGACGATAATTGGAAAAAGCTTATTGCCGGAAGCAAGTTTGCAACCTGGAAAGATTGGGGAACTTTTAAAACCGGTAAAATTGCGTTGCAAGATCATGGTGATGAAGTTTGGTACAAAAACATCTCAATTAAAGAACTATAAACAACTAAAATTTATGGGGAAGGTATAATGTGAATATGCTTCCTTAAAACAAAACCACTTTAACTTTTTCTAAACCAAATAACCAAATGAATAGCACTACTCGCTTTAAACTTTCATTCATGATGTTCCTGGAATTTTTTATCTGGGGCGCATGGTTCGTTACTTTAGGTACATTTTTAGGTAACAACTTAAAAGCTACCGGAGCTGAAACCGGAGCTGTATTTTCAACGCAATCTTGGGGCGCCATTATCGCACCATTTATAGTCGGCTTAATTGCCGACAGATATTTTAATGCTGAAAGAATTTTAGGTGTTTTACACATTATCGGTGCGGTTTTGATGTACCAGATGTACAACGCAACAGAAATAAGCGTTTTCTACCCATATGTATTAGGCTATATGATTTTGTTCATGCCTACATTAGCCTTGGTTAATTCGGTTTCATTTAACCAAATGAAAGACCCCGAAAAGGAATTTTCAAATATTCGTATTTGGGGTACAATCGGCTGGATTGCGGCGGGTTTATTAATCAGCTTTTTCTTCCATTGGGATTCAAAAGAAGGAACAGAATCCGGCCTTTTAAAAAACACTTTCTTAATGGCAGGAATCGTATCATTGGTTTTGGGCCTATTCAGCTTTACATTACCTAAAACACCACCGAAAGTTACAGGTGAGAAAATTACCGTATCTGATGTTTTAGGCCTTGATGCTTTGAAGTTATTAAAAGATAAAAACTTCTTAATTTTCTTCATCTCATCAATTTTGATTTGTATTCCATTAGCATTCTATTATCAAAATGCAAATCCATTCTTATCTGATATCGGTGTAGATAATCCAACGGGAAAAATGACGATTGGTCAGGCCTCGGAAGTAATTTTCTTATTGTTTATTCCGGTATTCTTTAAACGCTTTGGCTTTAAAATGACCATACTTGTAGGCATGTTAGCCTGGGCTGTTCGCTACGCTTTATTTGCCTACGGTAACGCAGGCGAGTTGAGTTTCATGCTTATTTTAGGTATAGCCCTACATGGTGTGTGCTATGATTTCTTCTTCGTTTCTGGTCAGATTTATACTAATTCAAAAGCTGGCGAACGCTTCAAAAGTTCAGCTCAGGGTCTGATTACTTTAGCCACTTATGGTGTAGGCATGCTTATCGGCTTTGCTGTTGCAGGTAAAATCTCAGATGCTTATAAATCAGCAGCAGGCGTAATGGATTGGAAAATGGTTTGGATAATCCCGGCAGGAATCGCTGCAGTTGTATTTATCCTTTTTGCGCTTGTATTCAACGATAAAACAAAAGCTGAAGTAGAAGCTAAAACAATATAAACATGCAAAAGAACCTAAACAGAAGAAACGCCTTAAAAAATATCATTGCCGGTACGGCCGCAATTGGTGTTTCTTCCGGTTTTTCGGCATTGGCTATGGATAAAACAGATAAAGTTGAGAACAACAACAAACTTAAAGGAAACATTAATCATTCTGTATGTAGGTGGTGTTTTAGTAGTCTGGATGTAGAAACGCTTTGTGTTGAGGCTAAAAAGCTTGGCTTAACCGGAATTGACTTGGTTGGCCCGAAAGATTGGCCTACGCTTAAAAAGCATGGTTTAACATCGAGTATGTGCAATGGTGCCGAAATCAATCTCGTTGATGGTTTCAACGATAAAAAATTTCACGATCAGTTAATTAAAAATTATACTGAAATGATTCCGTTGGTAGCCGCAGCAGGCTATAAAAACCTAATTTGTTTTAGCGGTAATCGCAGAGGAAAAGACGATGAAACGGGTTGGAATAACTGTGCCGAAGGCTTAAAAAAACTTATGCCTCTGGCAGAAAAGCACGGCGTAGTTTTGGTTATGGAGCTTTTAAACAGCAAAGTTAATCATAAAGATTACCAATGCGATACTACACCATGGGGTGTTGAATTGTGTAAGCGTGTAGGTTCTGAGCATTTTAAACTGCTATATGACATTTACCACATGCAAATCGATGAAGGTAATGTTATCAGCACCATAAAAAGTAGTTATAATTATATAGCTCATTATCATACAGCTGGTGTTCCTGGTAGAAATGAAATTGATGATACACAAGAACTTTATTACCCAGCGATAATGAAAGCCATAGTTGAAACCGGCTTTAAAGGTTTCGTAGCACAAGAATTTATACCTAAAAATGCAGATAAACTGGCATCATTACAAAAAGCCATTTCTATTTGCGATATTTAATAATTATGATATCCAGAAGAAAATTTTTACTAAATAGCAGCATGGTCGCTGCAGCTGCTCTTTTAGCGCCTTCATTTGCATTTGCAGCACGAGAAAAAGTAGTGGGATTACAACTCTATTCACTTCGTGATGAACTTCCAAAAGATGTTAAAGGCGTTTTAGAAAAAGTTGCAAAAGCAGGATTCAAAGAGGTTGAAACTTATGGTTTTTCAATCAAAGATCAGTTTTGGGGATTAACGCCGCAGGAGCTGAAAAAGATTTTGGATGATAATGGATTAAAAGCTGTTAGCGGCCATTATAGTTATCTAATTGATGATAATCCCGAAGAATTAAACGCTGCAATTGCTGCTGCAAAAGTGTTAGGCAGCGAATACGTTACTGTTCCCTGGTTAGATCAAAGCATTAGAAAAAGTGCTGATGACTATAAAAAACTTGCCATTAAAATTAATAAAGCTGGTCAGGTTTGTAAAGATGCCGGAATACGTTTGGCTTACCATAACCACAACTTCGAATTCGATAAACATGGCGATACAACAGGCTATGAAATTTTATTAAGCGGAACTGATAAAAGCCTGGTTGATTTCGAATTGGATTTATACTGGGTTGTTCGCTCTGGAAAAGATCCGATAAAATTGTTTAAAGAAAATCCCGGTCGCTTTACAATGTGGCATGTAAAAGATATGGATAAAAATAAAAAAGAATGGAATACTGAAGTTGGACAAGGTTCAATCAACTTCAAAACCATTTTCGCTGCAGCAAAACTTTCGGGCATGAAACATTTCTTTGTTGAACATGAAACCAACTACAAGCCAAATCCTATTGAATCGGTGGCTGCAAGTTGTGCTTACATTAAAAAAGAATTAATTTAACGGCACCATCAATGAATTCGAGAAGAACATTTATAAAACAAGCAGGATTAGCAGCTGGTGCAGCATTGTTAATTCCCTCTTTTGCTTTTGATAAAGTAACTAAAAACGTTGGATTGCAGTTATATTCTCTACGTAAAGAGCTCCCTCTTGATGTTAGAGGCGTAATGGCAAAAGTTGCTGAGGCGGGCTTTAAGGAAGTAGAAACTTATGGTTTTGCTAACGGTAAATTTTGGGGTTTAACCCCAAATGAGTTTAAAACCTTACTAAAGGATAACGGCTTAAAAGCGCCTAGCGGCCACTATGGCATGGATGAATTCAGCAAAACCGGTAATACTGACAAATTAAAAGCGGATATAGAATCTTCTGCTGCGATTGGCGGTAAGTATTTTACCATCGCTGGGGCCCATGTTGATATGGATAAAGGTGCGGATGGCTTTAAAAAGGTAGCTGATGATTTTAACAAAGTTGCAGAATTAGCTAAAGCTGCAGGTTTAAAATTCGCTTACCACAACCATGATTTCGAATTTAAGAAACTTGGCGATACCACTGGTTATGATGTTTATTTAACCGAAACGGATAAAAACCTGGTAAATTTTGAGTTAGATTTATATTGGGCTGTACGTTCGGGTAATGACCCAATTGCGTTATTTAAAAAATACCCTGGCCGTTTTAAAATGTGGCATGTAAAAGACATGGATAAAGCCAAACCTGAATGGAATACTGAGGTAGGCAAAGGTTCGATTGATTTTAAAGCAATTTTTGCTGAAGCAAAACTTTCGGGTATGCAACACTATTTTGTAGAGCATGAAACCAATTACAATCCAAATCCTATTGAATCGGTTGCTACAAGTTGCGCTTATATTAAAGCCAATTTATTATAGATTACCATACTTACGAAGTTTTCATTATCCTTCGCGACAATCAAACTTCGTAAGTTTTTAACTTTTCCTAATTAGCGGCGTGGGCGTTAGGCTAATTTAACTTCGCAGCTAAAACACAAGTATTTCTGAACTGCTTCTTAACCCCGTTTAAATCGAAAACATTAAATAAAATAACGTAAACTCCAACAGTTGCTTTTTGCCCGTTATCGTTAAAGCCATCCCAGGTTAAAGTTCCTTTTGTCCCGATTGTTTGATTTTTTAAAAGCCTCTTTATCAATCTTCCCTTATCCGAATAAATATTAACTGTTGCAAAACTTGCATGCTCAGTAACCTGATAATCAAGATTTAGAACATCTTCAAAATTATCTCCGTCTGGAGAAAAAGTTTTAGATTTTAACCTAACAAAACTTTCATCACCATTAGGTTCCTGAGAATTTTTATAGGTTGGCGTTGCAAAACCCACCGATGCAGCTGCAGATTTAAAATTACCAGTTTCGTTAGTTGCTTTTGAGAAAGAAACTCTTTCCAGAGAAACACCATCTGCATTTTGAAGTAAAGCAATGTGCATTTTTTCAGTGTAATCAAATCTATCAATTTCAAGATTATTAGTTAATAAAACTACCGTTCCTTTATCGTTATTAAATGAGGGCAGCGAAGTTAATTGAATGAAATTGTCGGGATTTTCGCATAAATAATTTACTTTCACATTTGCTGTACTTGTGCTGATAACCCAGTATGTTTTTGGCAAAATAAGCGAACTTTTACCCGAAAGATTTTTAATACTCGCTGCTTTTCCGGCTGCATCTAAATTTGCAAGCTGTAAATCTTTCAAATCTAAAACCTGGTTTGTGTTATTAAAAATCTCCACAAAATCTACGCCGCCGGCTTTGGGGTTAAAGAGTAATTCCGAAATTAAAATATCGTTAACCGTTACTTTTTTTGCGATAAATAGTTTAGCCGAATTTGCTGTTGGGCTAATAACATTTCCCGCACAATCGGTAACATTTTTAACAATTAACGTGTTTTCAATACCTCTTGCTAAAGGCGCTGAGAAATGTATCGTAACTAAATTAAAATCAGGAGATTGAATAATTACGGTTTTTGGATTCCCAACACCATTATTTATCAAATAATTTTCAAGTTGAACAGCTGACAAACTATCAATCGGTTTAGAAAACTCTATTTCTACCGTTACACTGTCAATTACAGTTGCCGATAAAATTTTTGGCAATTCCGTACTCATTTGCGCATGGAAGACGGCGTTTTGTTTACCTGGCGTAGCACCTGCAACATCGTTGGAGGCAGACCAGTTCTGAGTTCCGCCACAAACATTTTTCGGGTCGATTAATTCCAGACTAAAACCACCTTTTTTCTTTACATCATCTTTATACCAGCCATCGTTGTAAGCAACTTTATCAATTATCTTTCCGGTGTTGTCGCTTAAAGTCAGAATATCCTTATCGTTATTTAAACTTGGCCAAACAGAGAGTCCTATTGTTTTTCCGAACGGTTTAAACAACGCTTCATCAGCTTTTGCTGTTAGAATTACATACTGATTGGGTTTGATGGTGTCTGTAAAAAAAGTGTAATTTGAGGTTTGGTCGGCATATTTCCAGCCTTGTGTTAAAATATATTCGTTAGTGGTATTCCAAATTTCTATAAATTCCTTTTGCGGTATAGAAGAGCTTCCTGTTGGGTTTGCAAATATTTCATTTATAACTAAGTCGCCATATTTTGCAGTATAAGGCTTTATGTAAGTAAAATCTATATTGGTGTTGGCCGCGATTATATTCCCCTTTTTATCAGTCACGTTATTAACGGTTAAACTGAAATCTCCTGAAATAAATTCTTTTGGATAAGTTAACCTGAACACGTTTGCCAAACTCGTAGATGCAACAATTGTGGGGCTACCATAACCGTGCGATAAACTGTAATTAAGTAGAGTTATTGCTGAATTAACTTCCAAAGACTCGGAAAAGGTAATATCCAAAGTCGAAGCATTGATTTGGGTAATACTTTTAATTGAAGGAGGCGTTGTGTCGGCGACTAAATCTTCAATCTTAAAGTCATCAAAAAGATATTGGTTATACCTCGATGCTGTAGCATATTTACAAACAACACCTGAAAAAGCTGAGGTTATAAAACTATTTTCCATAACACTTCCTTCAAGGGTAAAGTTGTTCCCTCCAGATACATCTGTGAAAAATTCCCATTGGCCGGTCGCATCTCTGGTAACTTTTATCTTAGCTAAAACTATATTGGGATTTGCCCTTGTCTTTTGCGCTCCTGTTATAATCCGGGTAGTTGAACTGCCGCTTTGCTTGTACAAATGAAATCCATCGGTGGCACCGGTTTCTCCTATCTGTACGAAATAGCCATTTAAGCTTCCCTTTAAATCTTCTTTATCAGATGTTAAATAAATCCGTACGTAATTAGTTGTTGTCGGGTCGAAATTTAGTTGCACTAAAAATGCCCAACTTGCGTTTAAACTTATTTGATTAGCTGTAGAAAGCGAAATTGTTTGAGATACGAGTTGTTGCCCTTGTGATTGCAATTGCTTTTGAGTGTTAATCAGAAAGTAATTTACATCGCCATTCCAAGATGGATTTTGAGAAAAATCGCCGTCGGAAAATGATTCATTAACCTGGGAAAATGCAATTTTAGAAAATAACAATAGGGATATAAGCAGAATTTTCTTCATATTTGGGCTTATATCAAATGTTTAATAAATATAATAATTAAAATTTAAAATGAAAGTAGCAGTAGTAGGTGCAACCGGTTTGGTTGGTACCGTAATGTTAAAAGTATTGGAGGAAAGAAATTTCCCTTTAACAGAGTTAATTCCCGTAGCATCAGAAAAGAGCGTTGGTAAGGAAATTACTTTTAAGGGTAAGAAGTTCCCAATCGTTAGCATGGATACTGCAATCGGTATGCGACCGGACATTGCTTTGTTTTCTGCTGGTGGCAATACTTCATTAGAACATGCACCACGTTTCAAAGAAGCCGGCACAACGGTTATTGATAATTCATCGGCATGGAGAATGGACCCGGCTATTAAATTAATCGTGCCGGAAGTTAATGCGCACGAGCTTTCCATTGATAATAAAATTATTGCAAACCCAAACTGTTCTACCATTCAGATGGTGGTAGTTTTAAAGCCTTTGCACGATAAATATAAAATTAAGCGTGTAGTTGTTTCTACTTACCAGTCGGTTACAGGAACTGGCGTTAAAGCAGTTGAACAATTGATGAATGAGCGTAAAGGTGTAGATGGGCCAAAAGCTTATCCATACGAAATTGACTTAAATGTTCTTCCTCATATCGATGTTTTCATGGATAATGGATACACCAAAGAGGAAATGAAAATGGTTAAGGAAACGAACAAAATCATGAGCGATGACAGCATTAAAGTTACCGCGACAACGGTTCGTATTCCGGTTATGGGCGGTCACTCTGAATCTGTTAATATTGAGTTTGAAAATGATTTTGACTTAGCAGAAGTTCGTAGCATTTTAGAGAAATCGCCTGGTATTATCGTTGTTGATGATGTTGCGAACCTGAAATACCCGATGCCTAAAGATGCACATGAAAAAGATGAGGTTTTTGTTGGCCGTATCCGTAGAGATGAATCGGCACCAAAAGCTTTAAACCTTTGGATTGTTGCCGATAACTTACGCAAAGGCGCTGCAACCAATGCAGTTCAAATTGCAGAATATTTAATTCAAAAAGAATTAGTTTAATTATTCCAAACCTATAAGGTTTAATTGTAAAAAGTGATGTGTTTGTTACACATCACTTTTTTTATTTCATTTATTTTTACCCTATGAAGTTTTTTAAGCCTACAATATTCTTTATTTTCATCTCTGTAAGTTGTTTTGCACAAAACAAAATCCAAAACCTCGAAAAAGCATTCAATAATTTATTGGCAGATGAACAAACAAAACACGCCATCGCTTCGCTTTGTGTTTTAGATGCCAATACTGGCAAAACGCTGTACGCAAAAAATGAGCAAATTGGTTTGGCAACTGCTTCAACGCTAAAAACCATTACGGCGGCTTCGGCTTTCAGTATTTTGGGGAAAGATTTTCAGTATCAAACCACCTTGGCTTACTCAGGTAATGTTACAAACGACGGAACTTTAAAAGGTAATTTGATTATTGTTGGCAGTGGCGACCCAACCTTAGGTTCGTGGCGTTATCAGAATAAAGAAAATGCCGTTTTAACACAATGGGTTTTAGCTGTAAAAGCTGCAGGTATTAAGAAAATTGAAGGAACAATAATTGGCGATGATAGAATTTTCGGAACGCAAACGACACCGGAAGGATGGGTTTGGCAAGATATAGGAAACTATTACGGTGCAGGAACTTCGGGTTTAGCCTGGCGTGAGAACCAATTTGATATTCACCTAAAACCGGGTTCTGGCCCAACCGATGATGTTAAAATTGTAAAAACTGTGCCTGAAACACCTTATTTACAACTTATAAACGAACTGAAAACCGGTGCATCCGGAACGGGAGATAGAAGTTATGCTTTTCTTCCACCTTACAGCAACGTTGCTTATTTACGGGGCAGCTGGGGAATGGGAATTAGTAAAACAGGAATATCGGTTGCGCTCCCCGACCCTGCATTTGATTGCGCCTATCGTTTACAGGATACCTTGAAAAAATTGGGAATTGTTACCACTCTACAGCCAACAACCGCAAGGTTAATGGCTCTGAATAATCAACCAATTCCTGCCGTTACACAAAAAATTAATACAATTAGTTCACCGCCTTTGAGTGAAATCACTTATTGGTTTTTAAAGAAAAGCATTAATTTATATGGTGAAACCTTATTAAAAACCATCGCTTTAAAATCGGGTAAAACCGCAACAACTTCAAAAGGCGCAGAAACTGAAATTAATTACTGGGCCCAAAAAGGGGTCGATAAAACGGCGTTGAACATCATCGACGGTAGCGGACTTTCACCTGGCGACAGAATCACTACTGCTGCAATGGCAAATATTTTATTTCAGGTACAAAAGGAAAGTTGGTTTGCCGATTATTACAAGGCTTTCCCGGAATATAACGGCATGAAAATTAAAAGCGGCACCATAAATGATGTCTCGGCTTTTGCAGGTTACCACACAGATTCGGCCGGGAACAAATATGTAATCGTTATCAATATTAATAATTACAGCGGCAGCGGAATAAATAAAAAACTGTTTAAGGTTTTAGATGAATTGAAGTAATTTCCGGGCGAAATGCTTCGGCTATCGCTGTTTTGCGTTAACGATGGAAGCGGCATCCTTTTTGGCTTTTTCTGCCAAAAAGATACAGCGTACAGCGTGTTAAAACGCCCAAATTAAATTAAAAAAATTTACTTAGCTCAATGGCCTAACCTGAAGATTAATGCCTGCCTCAGTTAAAACACTTTTAACATCAATCATGGCTTCGGTACGCACTTCGCCGGCAACAGATAAATCGGCTACCCAGAGCAATGTTCTTATACCGATGGCATATTCGCCAAAATCCTGTACAATAATTACTGGTTTTGGTATAGGCAGCACTCTTTCATTTTTGGCCAGTTTATCTGCAATAATTTTGCGGGCATTTTCTATATCGGTATCATAAGGTACACCTACTGTAAATTCAACACGCTTACTTCTATCTTGCATTGTCCAGTTGATGAGGTGCTGGGATAATAAATCGCCATTTGGCACAATGATATCCGAACCCTCGGCACTATGGATTTTACTGGAACGAATACCAATCTCTTTAACCACACCTGCTTTCGTACCAATTTCAATCTGGTCGCCGATTTGGATTGGACGCTCAAAAGCGATAATAACCCCCGAAACCAGGTTGTTTACAATGTTCTGTAAACCAAAACCAATACCAACACCTAATGCACCAAGCATAATCGAAAGTTTATCAATTGGAATACCGGCCGCAGCTACCGCAATAAGAAAACCTACCGAATAAATAGCCAGCCGAATAAGTAACATCATGGAATTTAACCCGCTCCGTTTTCCACCGGCAACCGCTTTTTCATGACCGAAAAAGAAACTTATGAAACTTGAAATAATAGATGAAAGCCAAATAATACAGATAAATATCGCAATGCTGGCGAAAGTAAATTTATAACTGCCTATACTTCTTGTTTCGTAAAAAAAGTTCGACGTAGAGGTTGTTAATAAATCGTAAAGCGTAATATTTCTAACAAATGAAACGAAGAAAACCACAGATGCAATTACCCACAAATAACGTTGCAGGCGAAATTGTAATTCTTTATAGTTGATAAAATCCGAAAACCTGCTCGATTGGTAGGCTTCTGTTTGTAAATAAATGGCTTCTAAAATTAAAGTGCAAAATACTTTTAGGCTTATTCCCAGCATTAAACATTGAATTGCACTTACTCCGAAAATTTTTGCTAATGATAATCGGCCTGTAAGGTTGAAAATTAAAGAGAGTACAACCTGAAAAATGGTAAAAAAAATCAAGGCTTTGGTGGCCGGAGAGGGTTCTATCGATGTAAATAGATTTGCTTTACTTTTAATTATCTTAATGCAGATTATTAAAAGTGACAGACCTGCAATAAACAACATCCATCGTTCGCCAAAGGCAGAATCGAGCAGAATATCATCTAAAGCATAACATAGCCACAACCCGGATAAGCAGAACCACAGTAATTTTGCCGGTTTAGTTAAAAATGGTGGCAACAGAAAACATAAAGCAATAAGCCTGCAAAGTTCCAGGGTATGCAATAAAGACATGGTTGGGTTGCCAAAAAGAAAGGGAACGTAAGTAAAGAAAGCAAATGTAGATGCTAAGAAAACACTTATTTTTAAAAACTTAACCTGTGCTAAAATACTTTCTGTATCATCAAGTTTTTTAACCCTACGCATATTCGACACCATCCAGGCAGTTAGTATTCCGAAAATAAACAGGCTGAGTATGGTAACCCCAATCTTTCCAGCAATGTATATAGAAATGATGCGGCCGGAACGTTCAAATGCTTTTACCATTACTTGGATAAAAGAAGATTCGTATTGACCTGGCCTGGCTTTGAATAAGGGTGCTTCCTCTTGAGACCACATGCCTATTTTTTTTGAAATGGATAAGTAAACCATATCCGAAGAAAGATTTTTGGCCTGGAGAAGATTAACAGAAACATGGCTGCCCAATAAGTTAATTTTCGCAAGCACCTTATTTTCCTCTAAATTAAGTTTGTTGGCATCAGCTAAAACATCTTTTAATTGAGTTCTTAATGTCGAATCTTCTACCGATACATTAAGTTGAGAATCGTTAACAATCTTTTTTAAATCAGCACGGCTTTTAGCCAACTGAGTGCAATAATCGCTTAGTATTTTTTTGTAGGCTGTTAATCCATCGGTAACCTCGGCCAGCATAATTACGGCACTATTTAAGCTCCGCAAATTCATGTTGATGCCATTCTTTTCAAACCGAGATTTAAAGCCTTTTACTTTTTTCTCAATTGCTGGCATTGCGTTTTCTATGTCACGAACATCATAGCTACGCTGCAAAAGAAATTTATTCCTGTCAATCGTAAAATTGTAGGTTTCAATTTTTGTTACTAATAATGGGATTTGCGATTCATCTATCAGTTTAGCTGATTTATTTGCAACTGAATCCTTTTTTTCTTGAGCAAGCACCGAGCCCGATGAAGATAGAATTGCTGAAAGCAGAAAAAGAACTAAACTGCCTTTTTTAAAAGTGCTTAATAACATAAAATATTTCTATAAAATTTAATGTGCTGTATTATGTACAATGGGATGTAATAGGGAATGCAAAATTAAGATTATTAACGAACTAATCTTTATTTTAACATTTCTAAACTATAAATTAATTTGTAGATTAAACAAATCACAACATTATATGCCTAAATGGATTTTATTCATCTTTACAGTATTGCCCGCTGCTTTATTTGCTCAGGTTAAACTTGATTTGACACTTCGTATCCCAAAAAAAACTGCAGATAGTTTATTTATAGCAGGGAATTTTAACGACTGGAATCCTCACCATAAAATGTTTAGCCTACAAAAGAAAGATAGTTTAACCTACTTCATCTCCATGGATTTACCAAAAGGGATTAAGGAATTTAAAATTACCCGGGGAAGTTGGCAAACTGTAGAATCTAAAAATGATGGCAAACCAATTTCAAACAGAACATTGAATTTGAATGTTGATACTACTATGGAAATAGAAATTGCCAGTTGGACAGATAATTTTAAACAAGTTAAAGAAGAGTATATCTTCGGCGACCATGTTCATCTTGTCGATTCTGCTTTTTTCATGCCTCAATTGAAAAAATATCGCAGGGTTTGGATTTATTTACCGAAAGGCTATTCGAAATCAAAGAAAAAATATCCAGTTATTTACATGCATGATGGTCAGAATTTATTTCATGCCAATCCGCCGCGTGCCGATGAATGGGCTGTAGATTCGGTAATAGATAGTTTGATTAAGGCGGGCTCAAAAGAAATGATTGTAGTTGGTATTGACCATGCTGGCAAAGATAGGCTGAAAGAGTATAATCCTTACGATAGCCAATATGGTAAAGGTGAAGGGAAAGCCTATGTAAAATTTTTAGTTGAAACGTTGAAGCCTTACATCGATTCTAATTACAGAACACTGAAAGATGTTAAAAACACCTCGGTTGCGGGTAGTTCAATGGGAGGCTTGATATCCATGTATGCCATTGCAAAATATCCAGACATTTTTGGTTCGGCTGGTATTTTTAGTCCTGCGTTTTGGTTGGCCCCCGGAATTTATACAGAGGTTACCGATAAATTAGCGACCTTAAAAAAGCGTAAAGTGTTCTTTGTTGCAGGAGATAAGGAAGGCATGGCGATGGTAAATGATATGAAGAAAATGCATGATATTTTAAACCCAACTGGCGCAAATAAAAACATAATGCTTTTAGAGAAAGAAGATGGAAAACATACCGAGTGGTTTTGGCATCGGGAATTTGTTTCGTTTTACAAAACGCTTTAATTTTGTAATAAATTAAACTTTAATTTTCCAAATCGTATAGAAAAACCGTTTAATGGTTATATTTGTAGTTATACACTAAGCAAATATTAAAATCAAAAATGGAAACTAACTAATTCTTACATTGATTTTTTAATTAGCATTTTTGAAGCTTTATTTATTAAGAAATCGGAAAAAGGATTATTGAAGACTAAAATGAACATTCCAATTGCCATGTTACATCATGTTGCAGATAATCCACACGCTAGTTTAAAGAAGTGGTCTATTAGCCACCGAAAATTTGTTGAACTTTTGGATTGTATAGAAAACAAGGGCTTGAAGACAATAACTTTCAATGAGATTGTAGAAAAAAAACTAGCTAATACAGACCTCGAAAATAAAATTATTCTAACATTTGATGATTGCCCGGCTTCATTATTTGACTTTGCCATTCCTGAGTTGGTAAAAAGAAATATGAAGGGTGTTTTTTTCATGCCAACCGCATACATTGGTGCTTCTAATACGTGGGATATTGAAGAACATGGCACTAAAGAAGTGAAATTGATGTCGACCGACGACCTCAAGCAACTAAATGCAATGGGCATGGAAATAGGGAGTCATGGCCAAAAACACATCCGCCTAAATAATGTTGATCATTCAAAAGCCTTTGATGATATCTCAAACTCGAAAGCGACGCTTGAAAAAGTTTTAGAAAGACCCGTTTACTCCTTTGCTTATCCATACGGGAAAATACCCAAAGGTTACAAGAAAATGCTTTCAACTGCAGGTTATTCTTTCGGAATTTCAATTTACTCGAGTATAGAAAATAATTTTTTACTACGAAGATTTGGAATCCATGAAACAGATGATTCAAATACTATTAATCTAAAAATCAGCAAAAGATATAGTCTCATGAGGATTTTTTATGATCCATTCTTTCTGTTAAAGAATTATATTTTTAAAACCAGATTGGCTGTCGTTTAACCAGAAAATGATATTTCCAGCCATTTGTAATTCGCTTATCCAAGTAAATTCCATTGCTTTAATAAACTAGAATTTGTAATTATTATAAATAGAATCAGGCGCTTCTGCCTAATCAATTAATACTGTAACAGCTAAGCTTGAGTTAAAATTAATAACCCGTTTAACTTACATAGCTCTAGTAACATTAACGCCCAAAACGCTTTATTTATTTAAAAAATATACTAACTTTGATGTTACGCTTAGTAATTGTACTTTGTACACTAAGCAGGTTAAAAAATCAACAAAAAATCAAATAGAAATGAGCATAATTGTTAATGTCCATGCCAGACAAATCCTCGATTCGAGAGGCAATCCAACAGTAGAAGTTGAAGTAGTTACAGAAGCAGGCGCTTTTGGCCGTGCAGCTGTACCAAGTGGTGCATCTACCGGGCAATATGAAGCTGTTGAATTACGTGATGGAGATAAATCTACATATTTAGGTAAAGGTGTTTTAAAAGCTGTTGAAAATGTAAATACTAAAATCGCCGATGCATTACGTGGTATTGATGTTTTTGAGCAAAATGCCATTGATAAACTGATGTTAGCGCTTGATGGTACTGAAAACAAAGGTAACTTAGGTGCTAATGCAATTTTAGGTGTTTCTTTGGCGGTTGCTAAAGCTGCTGCTGATGAAATTGGCCAGCCTTTATACCGTTACATCGGTGGCGTTAATGCGAATACTTTGCCAATCCCAATGATGAACATCATCAATGGTGGTTCTCACTCTGATGCGCCTATCGCATTCCAGGAGTTTATGATTATGCCGGTTGGCGCACCATCTTTCTCAGAAGCATTGCGTTGGGGAACTGAAGTTTTTCATAACTTGAAAAAAATTCTTCACGATAGAGGCTTATCTACTGCTGTAGGTGACGAAGGTGGTTTCGCTCCTACTTTTGACGGTACTGAAGATGCAATTGAAACGGTATTAAAAGCTATTGAAACTGCAGGTTACAAACCAGGTTCTCAAATTTGCTTAGCATTAGATTGTGCTTCATCTGAGTTTTACAAAGATGGTAAATACGATTACACTAAATTTGAAGGTGCTACAGGCGTGATTCGTTCAAGCGAAGAACAAGCTCAATATTTGGCAGACCTTTCTGCAAAATATCCAATTATCTCTATTGAAGATGGTATGGATGAAAATGACTGGACAGGCTGGAAAAGCTTAACAGATAAAATTGGCGATCATGTTCAACTAGTCGGTGATGATTTATTTGTTACGAATGTTACACGTTTACAACGTGGTATCGATGAAAATACGGCCAATTCAATTTTGGTAAAAGTTAATCAAATCGGTTCTTTAACTGAAACAATTAATGCAGTTACTTTAGCTCAAAATAGTGGTTATACATCCGTAATGAGTCACCGTTCTGGAGAAACTGAGGATGTTACCATTGCAGATTTAGCTGTTGCTTTAAACTGCGGACAGATTAAAACAGGTTCTGCATCTCGTTCTGACAGGATTGCAAAATACAATCAATTATTACGTATCGAAGAAGAATTAGGGGAAAACGCCCGCTTTATTGGTTCGAAATTTAAATACGCAAAGAAATAAACCGTTTGTCATTCTGAGCTTGTCGAAGAACCTTTTCGAAAAATGTTTCGACATGCTCAACATAACAAATAGCTTTGGTGTTAACAAGTTGAAAAACTTATTTGCAGAACATCCGGGGATTTTAAATCTTCGGATGTTTTTTTATACATTTACATCATTGCGAGGCACGAAGCCAGCTCACAATTAGAGTGCTTCCTACTTCGCAATGATGATTTTTCGAGAAAACTATGAAACGTTTAATAGATCTTTTCCGCAACAAATATTTCCTGGCAACGGCTGCTTTTGCGGTTTGGATGTTGTTTTTCGATAAAAATGACATGATGTCGCAATATGAATATCGCAGTCAGGCGAATAAATTGCAGGAGGAAAAAGAATACTTCGAAAAAGAAACTTCACAGGTTAAAAAGGACTTGAACGAATTGAGCACCAATTTAAATACGGCTGAGAAATTCGCCCGTGAAAAATATTTCATGAAAAAAGATAATGAAGATGTTTTTGTTATCATTCGTGAGGAGAAGAAAGACTAACCAGGATAGTAAAGGATTTAAGGATAGCAGGATTAGAGTACAGCTAAAAATCCATAAATTGGTTTTCGGATTTTAATAAGGTATCCTAGGTGCCGTTTGATTTTTTGTTAATCATTTTCCCTACTCAAATATTTCCCTGATTCTATGCTACATATTTTGTACATCATCGCAATTACTGCTGAAGCAATGACGGCAGCACTATCTGCTGGCCGTAGAGATATGGATTGGGTTGGCGTTTGCATCATTGCCTGGGTTACGGCCTTAGGCGGAGGCACAGTTAGAAATGTTCTGTTCGGTCATTACCCCATGAGTTGGGTAGAACACCCAGAGTACTTAGTTATTACAGCTGCCGCTGCGCTTTTTGCCGCTTTTATAGCGTCTGTAATGACAAAACTCAAAAAACTTTTCCTTTATCTCGATGCCATGGGATTAGTCGTTTTTACAATTATCGGCTGTCAGGTTGCACAGGCAATAAACCTGCCTTACTTAATCGTATTATTTAGTGGTATGATAACCGGTTGTGCAGGTGGTGTTCTTCGTGATGTATTGTGTAATGAGATTCCATTTTTATTCCGCAAAGAAATTTATGCCAGCGCAGCTATTGTAACAGGAGCAGTCTACATCGGCATTGAACATTTCCATGGAAGTGAGTTGATGGCTACCGTTATTGCAGCTATAACCGGCTTAACTATTAGATTACTTTCTATTAAATATGAATGGCACATGCCCAAATTTGTGTATAAAGATGAGTGGCACTAATTTAGTTTGGAGTTGTCGGTTTGGAAATTTCAGTTAACCGAAGGTCGCTAAGTTTTTCGCAAAGTAAATAATTCATACATAACGAGTTAAACACCAAGCTTTGTGTGCTCTGCGCCTTCTTCTCTGTGTACTTTGTGGTTAAAATAAACACCTTAAATCCGAGCTTATAACTCCCCATTTCTCTTCCGTAAAAACCACTCTACACTCAATAAGGCCAAAATCAAGCCGAACAACCATTTGATATTGATGAGTTCATCATATTTACGATCCTCGTAGCTAATGGTTTTGATATTCTCATTTTTCAGGATTTCATCAGCAATTTTGAGTAAATCTACAGGCATGAAAAGCTTTCCGTTGCTTTGTTTGGAAATGGTATTTAGCAATTGATGATTGGCCGTTGTTTGTTGATATTCGGCAATCAATGCATTCACATAAAAACTACCGGCAGCAGTAAATCTTTCCCCCCCCAAAGTAGTATTCGCTACATAAGAATAATTTCCTGCAGGCATTGCTCCTGCATCAAGCTGATAACTGTTTTCAGTTTTTGAGCATACATAATTGAAGATTTTTCCTGCATCATTTTTTACTTGCAAGGTAACTTCCGATTCATTTACAGGCTGATAACTTTCATTGTACAGGGTTCCATTAAATTGGATAGATTCATTTTCATCGTAGGCGGATTTCGAAGTAAAAACTTTGAACCGCCTTTTATCATCCTTTACAGAGAGATACTGAATGGTTTTAGAAATCAAATCATTTAAACTGGTTTGCTCACTTTCATTTTCAGCGGCTGATAATTTCCAGCGCCATAAACCCTCCCCCATTAAATAACCAGTCTTCAAACCATTTTCATTAGTAAAGAACAACATAGGTTGCTGTGTACTTACTTTTCCAATGCGCTGATTAAAAATTGGCGTTACGCTAGCATTTATGGTTAATCTCCCGAATGGCATTAGCAAAGGGTCGAAACCGGAAAATTGCTTTTTATCTTCTTCTGATAAACTAAAACTTGTAAAACCAGTGGCAAAATCGGGGTAAACCTCCTGAATGGAGCCATTGGCAGAAGCTAAATTAACCTGATTCTGAATTTGATTAAATGCATTCACATTACTTTGGGCACCCAAAACATACCAAATGGGTTTCTTTAATGACTTAACTTTTTGCAGGAATGAAGTTGAGGCATTCTGCGCATCAGGAAGCTGATACAAGATAATTAAATCAAATTTAGCCGGGTCGGTGGAATTTAAATCATCGGCCAAAGCTAGTTTAGCTTCGTAATGTTTATTGAGAGAAATGGCCTCTTTTAAAACCCCCAAATCCGGATGCGGAGCTGCAGCCGCCAACAGTACTTTTTGCCGGCCATCTATTACTTCAACATAAAAAGTTTGCGAATTATTCTTTGTGGTGATTTCGTTGGGTAGCGCACCAAGCTGTATGGTGTACTTCTGAATACCGATTTTACCTGCATGTAATTTCACAGGAATCGTTTTAACAAAAGAATTTCCGGCGATGGCAATACTTTGCTGGCTAACTTTTGTAGTATTTTGACTTACAGTTAGCGAAGTATTTTCTCCGCTACTTTGAAAAGCCTGAACCTGAACTTCAATAGTAAAATCATCATCCAAATAAACCATGTTATTGTAGTTTACATTGGAAATTAAAACATCCCTTTTCGGAATACTGTCGCCCAGCGCAATAGTATAAACCGGCGCATTAATTTGATTGATACTGTAAAGAGGATTTCCGCCATGGTTAAAAATACCATCAGTTGCCAAAACGATTGCCCCAACATTTCTATTTAGGTATTCATCTTTAACTTTCTGAAAAAATGCGGAGGCATCTGTTAGTTTTCCTAGATTCTTAAAATCAAACCCGTCGCCAACAGAATCACCAAAATTATAGGTCTTCACTTCATACTTAGCAGATAGCTTATTTTGTAAAGCTTTAAGGTTTTGTTCGTATAGTTTTTGGTCGAAACCGACTGCCTTAACCTGACCAACAGAAAGGGAATTATCCTGCCCGATAATGATAACAGGTTTATCTAAAGTATAGTTCAGCGTTTTAATTAACGGCGCAAACAGCAGCCAGGCAATTGCAGTAACAGCTATTATTCTGACGGCCGTTAAACCATATTGTAGTTTTTTATCAAGATTTTTATTGCCCCTATAAAGCAACCAAGCATACAAAACACCCAAAGCAAGGCAACCCAGAAAATACAAAATTGAAGTACCGGCAAAAAAGCTGTTCATATTTTATAAAGATGCTAATTTTGTGTTTAACCGCAAAGGCCGCAAAGTGATTACGCAAAGAAATGATGAGTTTAGGCAATTAGCGATGGAGGTACAAAAAGATAGACAAAGAATGTCACAGGCATATTTATTAAAACTCTAGCTTAGTGTTCTTTGCGACTTAATGGTTAGAAATCTTGGCGACCTTTGCGGTTAAAACGATAATTTATTTAGCTTTATCAAAACCAAATTTCATGAAATTAATCTGTTTAACGTTTTTACTATCTCTTAGCATTATGGTGAATGCACAAAATAATTTCAAGGCAACCCAAATTAAATTCGAGCGGGTAGAAAAAGCTTATGCTGAAAAATGGGAAACCTTACAAAAATTCATCAAGGCGGGCGGTTATGGTAATGATTTTTCGATGCTGATAAATGCCTACAAAGCAGAGGGGAAATTGGAGGTTTGGTTGAAAGCTAAATCAGATAAAAACTATTCCCTCTTCAGAACTTACGATTTCTGTGCGCATTCTGGTACATTAGGCCCAAAAGTTATAGAGGGCGACGGACAAACACCCGAGGGATTTTATTACATCAATGTTTTTAATCCAATGAGCAGTTTCCATCTATCTTTAGGCGTTAATTATCCAAATGATGTCGACTTGGCCAGAACCGGCGAAGAACGAAAACCTGGCGGCGACATTTACATTCACGGCAATTGCGTTACGGTCGGTTGTATTCCACTAACAGACGAAAAGATTAAAGAGGTTTACGTTTTAGCTGTTGAGGCGAGAAATTCCGGTCAGGATAAAATCCCTGCTAACATTTATCCTTTCAAAATGACCCAGGGAAATATGAAAAAATATGCGACTCAATATCCTGCACAGCTAAGCTTTTGGAAAACTTTACAGCCAGCTTATTTGGCTTTTGAGAAAAATAGAAATGCCCTGAATGTTAAGGAAATTAAAGGAAAGTATATTTGGAGGTAAAAACAGAGCAGTCAAGTTTTTTAAAAAACTCGACTGCTTTTATAGTGTGACAATGGAAAGGAACCCTCCACCTTAAAACCTCTAAGCCCTCTACCTTCTTTAAAGCATTCCGCCGCAAACCGATAAAGTTTGTCCGGTTACGTAAGCGCTCATATCTGAAGCCAAGAACACACAAACATTAGCGATATCTTCCGTTTCGCCGGCACGTTTAAGTGGAATATCCTTTTCCCAACCTGCAACAACAGCAGGGTCTAAAACTTCAGTCATTTCGGTACGGATAAAACCCGGAGCAACCACGTTAGCACGAATATTTCTTGAACCTAATTCTTTCGCAACAGATTTTGTAAAACCAATAATACCGGCTTTTGATGCTGCGTAATTTGCTTGTCCGGCGTTACCGGTAACCCCAACCACCGAGCTCATATTAATGAAGACGCCTTTACGGGCTTTCATCATCACTTTCGATGCCGCTTTGGTAACATTGAATATAGATTTTAAGTTGATATTGATAACATCATCCCAGTTTTCTTCACTCATACGCATTAACAAACCATCTTTAGTAATACCCGCGTTATTTACAACGATATCAATCGTGCCAAACTCGGCAACGATATCATTGATTAACTGCTCTGCTTGGTCGAACTTTGATGCGTCAGAACGGTAACCTTTAACTTTTGTTCCAAAACTTTGCAATTCTTGCTCTAAAGCCTCGCCTTTTTCTACCGATGATAAGTATGTAAAAGCAACGTTAGCACCTTGCTCAGCAAATTTTTCAGCTATTTTACGACCAATACCTTTCGATGCGCCTGTAACTAATGCTGTTTTTCCTTCTAATAATTTCATAACCCCTAAATCCACAAAAGCGGACTTTTATATATGTATAAAAAAAAATTTAAACTGTTGTAAAGTTAATACTTAAAACGAAATTGACTAATGACTTTTGACTAAAGACTTAAACCTTCGGTTCTTGCTGGCTCAAACAATGGAAACTTCCCAATCCCCAAATAATATCTACGGAGTTAATTCCAATCACTTTTCTATCAGGGAAACAACCCTGAATAATATCTATAGCTTTTTGGTCGTTCACATCATTAAAAACGGGAACAATTACAGCAGCGTTAGCGATGTAAAAGTTTGCATAAGATGCAGGTAAACGGGTATCTTCATAAATAACGGGCGATGGCATCGGCAACTCTATTATATTAAGTGAGCGGCCACCTTTCAATTTCATTGCCCTTAAAGCTTCTAAATTCTCTTGCAACAGCAAATAGTTTTCATCTAGCGGATTGCTTTCCACAACCGTTAGAACAGTATCCTCATTTACGAAACGAGTGATATCATCTATATGTCCGTCAGTATCGTCGCCTACAATTCCATCTCCCAACCACAAAACCTGCTCTTGCCCGTAATACTCAAGCAAGTATTTTTCTACCTGCTCCTTAGTTAAATGCGGATTACGATTTTCGTTTAACAAGCATGCTGTTGTTGTCAAAATCGTTCCGGCACCGTTAAATTCTACTGAACCGCCTTCCATTACAATATCCGGAGTGAATAATGGCAAATCGAATTGCTTAGCTATTTTAGTGGGCACCACATCATCCAAATCAAACGGAGGATATTTTCCACCCCAGGCATTATAACCCCAATCTATTACCGCTTTTTCGTTTCCTTTAACTACAAAAGCAGGTCCGTGGTCGCGGCACCAGGCATCGTTGGTTTCATTAAAATAAAACTCAATCTGATTTAAATCTGCATCCACTTTGTTTAATTCAGAAACAGCAAAAGCTTTCATTTCTTCATCCTTAACATTTATGCGGACTTTTTCGCCTTCGGCAACAATTTTAATAAACTCACAATAAGGCTTATAAATCGTTTCGATTTTTCCAGGCCAGCTTGCTTCTTTGTGCGGCCAACTTAACCAGGTCGCTTCATGCTTCGCCCATTCTGCCGGGAAAGCATAACCTTGTTGCTTTGGCGAGTAATCGAACTGGTTGATATTTAATCGTTCTTTAGGAGGAAAATTTGACATTTGTGTTGTTTTATAACAGATATTTTTATTTCTCGTCATTGCGAGGCACGAAGCAATCTCTTTTTACTTATAAAATAAGATTGCTTCGTGCCTCGCAATGACGATTGCTTGTTAAGTCTTTCGCCTTTAACTTTCAGCCTAATCATTATCGATATACCTTTTTGTAATCGGCTGATAAGAATCGATTCTTCTGTCGCGTAAAAATGGCCAGTGTTTACGCATAAAATCGCTTTGGTCTAAATCTAATTCTACAACTTCTGTTTCTTCCTTATCGTGCGATGCTAAATAAAGTAATTTACCCTGGGCGTTTGTTGCAAAACTTCCGCCCCAAAATTTCATAGCGCCATCTTGCTCAAAACCCACCCGGTTTACACTCACTACAGGAACACCGTTTGCAACCGAATGTGAGCGTTGAATGGTTTGCCATGCATTATATTGGTCTTGGTTGGTTTCCTCATCCTGGTCGGTTGCCCAGCCAATCGCCGTTGGATAGAACATGATATCGGCGCCCATCAATGCTGTAATTCGAGAAGCCTCAGGATACCATTGATCCCAACAAATTAAGATTCCGATTTTAGCAAACTTGGTTTCAAAAACTTTGTAACCCAAATCTCCCGGTGTAAAATAGAATTTTTCGTAGAAAGCCGGATCATCAGGAATATGCATTTTGCGATATTTACCTAAATAAGAGCCATCAGCATCTAAAACAGCAGTTGTGTTGTGGTATAAACCTTCAGCACGTTTCTCAAATAAAGAGGCAATAATTACAACGCCCAATTCTCTCGCAACAACCTGCAAAGCATCCGTTGATGGACCGGGAATTTTTTCAGCTAAATCGAAATTGTCGTAATCCTCTACATCGCAAAAATACAATGACGTAAAAAGCTCTTGCAAACACACAATTTGAGCACCCTTTGCCGCTGCTTCACGTACTTTTAAAATTGCTTTATCTAAATTTTCCTGCTTATCTTTAGTACAAGTCATTTGTACCAGGCCAACTTTTACTTTCTTCATGTTTATTGAAATGATAGAATGATTTAATCATTCAAAATTAATGCGCAAAGTTACTATTTTGTTTAAAAGTAGAACGGCATAATTATGTAATTGTTTTTGGAAGGCAAGGACAGCATGTCAAATGAGATTGCTTCGTGCCTCGCAATGACGACCGCCTTAAAATGCACTGCAATATTTATAAAATAAATTATACCTCTGATTGATAGGCTTAGATTTTACGCCCCTATTTCTTCTCTATATTCCTGTTGCAGTTCAAAAAGGCATTTCGCACACAAACAACCATCATACAATTCTGAAATGTGTTGAACTTCGTTAATGCTTAATTGCACCACACTGCACTGGCATTTAGTATAAGAATTTGCCTTGCACTCAATAGCCGTTCCGCATCTTTCGCAGGGAATAATTTCGTGTTTGCTATGTGGGATGTGAGACATTTAACAAAAGTATAAACAAAAAATAAGGTTTTGAGCGTTTGCCCAAAACCTTACGATATTATGAGTTTGAATAGTTATTTCATTTATTCAATTCCTTAAATTTTTGAATTATTTTATCGGTCATAGATTTACTTTTAATGAATTGTTTATCATCAATATCAACACCGCTTTTATCAATAATTGTAACAGCATCTTTAAACATTTTCAAAGCCTTTTCAGTATTATTTAAAAGAGCTATTATTGGTAAGCAATATCTCTCAACTTTTTTCTGACTATTGAGTGGTGGAAGACTTTCTTTACTGGACAAATCGGTAACTAACATCAAAATAAAAAATTTAACTTTTTTGTACTTTTTATCTATAGCTCCAGACAGAAAAAAAGAATCTAGACGATAATAAGCAAGTCCAGCTAAATAGTACGCCGCAAACTGATGATCAGATTCAAATATAGATGAGCCAGAATCTCCAATTTTTTTTACAATAGATCCGTAATAACTTGTGACCAAATGTGGATTCTTTATAAAAACTGATGAAAATGACTTAATTTGAATTGAAACTGTAATGATTCTGCGCTTCACTACATCTCTGTCAGAATTAAACTGTTTTGCTCTTCGTTCATAGTATAGCTTTCCGTCCCCATCCACCGTAGTATAATAATGTTCCAAATTTTTCTGAAAGTCAGACATAGAAGAAAGTTGTTCCTTTTTAATTGCTGTCTGATTATTAGTAGAGACTGTTATTCTACTTTTTATTTCTTCATTATCAGTAACGACTAGTCTTAATGGAATTTCTATTTCATCTATTCCTTTATTATTTCTATGCTCATATAAAACATTGCTAGTCTGACAGCCATTGACGATTTGATAATCAGATATGGTTATATTATTTCCAGAAGTTTTAATGGAATTTGCGACAATAGTTACCCCATTATTCAGAACACTGAATAGATCAGCGGATTCACCGTCGAGCGTTTCTGCAATACTTTTATTAACAGGATTATTTGTGCCTTGAAAATCTCGCACATTATCATCAAAAACACTTTTTATATTCCCGTTAGAATCTAAAATAATTGGTTTGAATTCTTTAAATGGCAAAACACCATAATAAGATTGATTAATTCCGTCAACATCTTTTAGTGTGACTTTATTTAAAAAAACAAATTTTGCTGTAGTGGGGTTCTTTGTTTTGCGATATAACTTCCCTATTTCATTTGCACCAAGAACGTTTGATTCGATCTTACTAAATAAATTTAATGTTTCCAACTGCTGGATAGAATTTAATCTACTTGCTTCAATATTCTTATCTTCAACATTATAAGTTCCAGTCGTTACAAAATAGCATTTACAGATGGGATTCTCCTTAAATTCAGATGCAAATGAAAGAATATATTCGGCTAAAGAGGATGCTTTAATTATATCTTCATTTCGAGGTAGTTTTGGTGCTTCAGAAAAAAAATCTTGAAGACCAAAATAAAATTGATGCATTTCAGCGGTGTTAAAGCTAGAAGATGTTTTTGCTTGAACAAAAACGAATGTGACTTCAAGATACCCGTTACTTTCCAATAGATCTTCAACTTCCGTTTGGTCTTCTACAAGATGACCATTCACTATTATAGCTAAGCCATCAATTCCTGTATCGCTCCCATTACCAACTGTTATAGATTCAGTTTCAAAAGTTCTATTGTATTCATTTGATAATACCGAATAATTGCAAAAGTATTCGAAATCTTCACTAATATCTGTTTCTACTTTCTCCTGTCCTTTGAACAAATCAGTTATTAATTGCCTTGTTATTCTATCCATGGTTTTTACTATTGAAATTCTTTTAAATTAAAAAAATAAGGTTTTGAGCGTTTGCCCAAAACCTTATCTATTTTATTGCTTTACAGTGTTCATTGGTTTTTCGCCCCTTAGAAACTAATGAACCATCGACTAATGAACTATTGAACCGTATTATCCTGAACAGCTAATGCAACCTTCTTCCATTGAACAAACTGGTCCGTCAACGATTTCTTCTGCAACCTGATCTTGTGTCATTTCAGCAGGAATAACCGCTTCGATGGCTTTACCACCTTGGTTTTCTACTGTAAATTTAACTGCCTGAGATGCTGCTTGAGTACGTAAGTAGTACATGCCGGTTTTCAAACCTTTTTCCCATGCATAGAAGTGCATTGAAGTTAATTTCGAAGTATTTGGTGCATTTACGAATAAGTTTAAAGATTGCGATTGGCAGATGTAAGCGCCACGGTCTGCAGCCATATCGATGATGTTACGCATCTTAATCTCCCAAACTGTTTTATACAATTCTTTAATATAATCAGGAATTGCAGCAATACCCTGGATTGAACCGTTAGCCAATATGATTTGGTTTTTCATATCGTTGTTCCACAAACCTAATGCTACTAAATCTTTCAATAAGTGTTTGTTCACCACTACAAATTCTCCGCTTAATACACGACGGGTATAGATATTTGAAGTATATGGCTCGAAACATTCGTTGTTACCCAAAATTTGAGAAGTAGATGCAGTTGGCATCGGTGCAACCAATAATGAGTTATACACACCATTTTTAACTACTTTTTTGCGTAATGCATTCCAATCCCATCTACCGCTATCAGGCGTTACATTCCATAAATCGAACTGGAACTGACCTTTCGATAACGGCGAACCTTTGAAAGTTTGGTAAGGGCCGTTTTTCACGGCTAAATCGTGAGATGCTGTCATCGATGCGAAATAAATCGTTTCGAAAATATCTTTATTTAAACGTTTTGCCTCGTCACTTTCGAAAGGTAAACGCAATAATATAAATGCATCAGCCAAACCTTGCACACCTAAGCCAACCGGACGGTGGCGCATGTTTGAGTTTTCAGCTTCCTGAACAGGGTAATAGTTATGGTCGATGATTTTATTCAGATTTAAAGTAGCCTGATAAGTAACATCGTATAATTTTTGGTGGTCGAAAGCACCGTTGATTACGAAACGAGGCAATGCCAGGGAAGCTAAATTACAAACCGCAACTTCATCTTTAGAGGTATACTCAATAATTTCAGTACATAAGTTAGAAGACTTGATTGTACCTAAGTTTTGTTGGTTAGATTTGCTGTTCGCTGCATCTTTAAACAACATATAAGGTGTACCGGTTTCAATTTGCGAATCTAAAATGGCAAACCAAAGTTCTTGTGCTTTAATGGTTTTACGTCCGCGGCCTTCAGTTTCATATTTAGTATATAAAGCTTCGAACTCGGCTCCGAAACAATCTGCTAAGCCTGGTGCTTCGTGTGGGCAGAATAATGTCCAATCGCCATTATCCTTAACACGTTGCATAAACAAATCGTTAATCCAAAGCGCATAGAACAAATCACGGGCACGCATCTCTTCTTTACCGTGGTTTTTGCGCAAGTCTAAGAATTCGAAAACATCTGCATGCCATGGTTCTAAATAAATTGCGAACGCACCTTTACGCTTACCTCCACCCTGATCTACATAACGAGCGGTATCGTTAAAAACACGTAACATCGGGATGATACCATTACTTGTACCATTTGTACCACCAATGTATGAACCCGTTGCACGGATGTTATGGATACTTAAACCAATACCACCTGCACTTTGTGAAATCTTTGCAGTTTGTTTTAATGTATCATAGATGCCTTCAATGCTGTCATCTTGCATGGTTAATAAGAAACATGATGACATTTGAGGTTTTGGCGTAGCCGCGTTGAATAATGTTGGCGTAGCATGTGTAAACCAACGCTCGCTCATTAAGTTATACGTTTTGATTGCGCTTTCGATATCTTCCTTATGAATACCAACAGAAACACGCATAAACAAGTGCTGAGGACGTTCAACAATTTTACCGTTAACTTTTAACAGATAAGATTTTTCTAGTGTTTTGAAACCGAAATAATCGAACCCGAAATCGCGGTCGTAAATAATAGAACTATCTAATATAGCTGCGTTTTTTTCAATAATCTCATACACATCATCAGCGATAAGCGGAGCTGCTTTCTGCGCTTTCGGGTCGAAATATTCGTACAACATTTTCATCGTACCCGAGAATGATTTAGTAGTGTTTTTATGCAAGTTAGAAACCGCGATACGCGATGCCAACAAAGCATAATCAGGGTGTTTTGTAGTTAACGATGCAGCAGTTTCGGCGGCAAGGTTATCCAACTCTGATGTAGTTACACCATCATATAAACCTTCGATTACCTTTTTGGCAACATCGATTGGGTCTACAAGGTCTGCGTTTAAACTATAGCACAACTTTTGAATACGAGCTGTGATTTTGTCAAATTGCACCGCTTCTTTGCGGCCATCTCTTTTTAGTACGAACATAATTTATGAGATTTTTTTAGTTTAGTATCTGGTAGCGATATCAAGTATCAAGACTTGTTAATCACGTTTATAATTCTTATTTATTTTTTAGTATCAAGCAGTAAAAGGTAAAAGACCTTAACCTTTTGTCTTTTTATGCTTAACCTTAAAAGTCTTCATCCAAAGAAAATGCTTGTTTATTATTATCAGCAGAAGTTAGTACACCACTTTTTTGATAATCACCAACACGTTTCTCGAAGAAATTGGTTTTTCCCTGCAATGAAATCATTTCCATAAAATCGAAAGGATTGGTTGCGTTGTAGATTTTTTTGTAACCCAGTTCCTGTAACCATCTGTCAGCCACAAATTCGATGTACTGGCTCATTAACTTTGCATTCATACCGATTAACGCAACCGGTAGCGCATCGGTAATAAATTCTTTTTCGATTTCTACCGCATCGCTGATGATACCATGAACCTGTTCTTCGCTTAATTTGTTGCTTAACATGCTGTATAACAAGCAGGCGAATTCACAGTGCGAGCCTTCATCTCTTGAAATTAATTCGTTGCTGAAAGTTAATCCCGGCATTAAACCACGTTTCTTTAACCAGAAGATAGAACAGAAACTTCCGCTGAAGAAAATACCTTCAACAGCTGCGAAAGCCACTAAACGTTCTGCAAAAGTTCCGTTTTCAATCCAGCGCAATGCCCATTCTGCTTTTCTTTTTACTGCCGGAACAGTATCAATAGCATGGAATAAGCGGTCTTTTTCTTCAGGGTCTTTAATATAAGTATCGATTAATAAAGCATAGGTTTCTGCGTGAATGTTCTCCATCATAATCTGGAAACCATAAAAACAACGGGCTTCTGGCAATTGCACTTCGCTCATAAAGTTTACAGCAAGGTTTTCGTTTACGATACCATCACTAGCAGAAAAGAAAGCAAGAATGTGAGAAATGAAATGTCTTTCACCATCATTTAAGTTATCCCAGTGTTTTTGATCATCAGAAAGATCAATTTCTTCTGCGGTCCAAAAACTAGCTTCTGTCTTTTTGTACATCTCCCATATTTTTGGATACTTTATGGGTAAAAGCACAAATCGGTCTTTGTTTTCTTGTAGTAATAATTCCTGTTCCATACGCTGATATCTTTTTTAATCTTCATTATAAACAGAGCCGACAAAACCACGCATCCATCAATTTTATATGATGATTGTAATGTCTTTTATCAAAACTCTTGTAGTGAAAGTGCTAACTCCGTCGCTTTGCAAACAACTTAACTTTTAGTTAGGTAAATTGTACGTTTACACTAGAGAAATGTAATTGTAAACTCCTAAAAGCTAAGCTTTTGTATCTGTTTTAAAACGTAAGAAGTTAAAGAACTTTGTTATAACAAATATATATACGGCAGGCCTTTTTTGTGAACCAAAGTTGTTAACACTGGTAGGAAAGCGGTGGAGAAAACAATCAGGTAAATATCATTTTCAAGCAAAAAAAAAGCTAATCATTTCTTTTTAAGGGATTAGGAAACCAAAATGAGTGTTAATAACTTAAATTTTGGATGTAAATACCTTTTGGTTTAGAGCAATTTGGAGTACTACTCTAGTGTGTAGCTCAGCTTAACCCTGGCAATACCTTTGCTGTAGATACCAATCTCTTTTGCAGCACTTTCTGATAAATCTATAGCAAGTTTTTTTGAGAACGGACCTCTATCGTTTACCTTAACAATAACTGATTTTCCGTTATCGGGATTGGTTACCGTAATCAGTGTACCAAAGGGTAAAGTGCGGTGTGCTGCAGTAAATTTTTTCGCTCTGTATTTAGCGCCGCTAGTGGTTCGGCGGCCTTCAAATTTTCTGTGGTAATAAGTGGCGAGAACTGTTTTTTTGATACTATCTGGTTCATTTGATGAATCAGAATTTTGTGCTTTACCTTGTAAAAACAGGAAACAAAAACTTAATAACAGAAAATACTTCATAGGCTAAAATTTCTTTATCGAGCCTGCAAATATAAGCATTTAGTTTATAATCAGTAAATTGTGGAAAAATCGCCGATTACAGAGCTGAATCAAGCCTATCAAAAACACTAATTTTCTACATCGAAATCAGCGCTAAAAGCTGCACAAGTTTAAGTTTTAAAAAATTAAAAAAGGCGTACAACTTATGCTGTACGCCTCTACCTAACCCTGCTATATCCACCTTATTTTTTATCGGGCACGAAATTCATGGAGATTGAATTTACACAATGGCGAGTATCTTTATTGGTAAATCCCTCGCCCAAAAATACGTGACCTAAGTGTGCGCCACAATTGGCACAAACAATTTCTGTACGCGAACCATCTGCATCCGGAATACGTTTTACGGCGCCTTTAATTTCATCATCAAAAGCAGGCCATCCACAGTGTGCGTCGAACTTACTTTCCGAGCGATATAATGCTGCGTTACAACGTTTACAAGTATAAGTACCTTTATCGGTTGTGTGTTCGTATTTACCTGTACCAGGGTACTCAGTTCCTTTATTTACGATTACTCTTTCTTCTTCGGGTGTTAATGGGTTCCAGTTCATCTTGTTCTTTGGTAATGTCTTCTCTGTTGACTGCGATTGTTTATCTTCTTTCTTAGCTTGCTTTTGAGCGCAAGCAGAAAGTCCTGTAGTTAAAACAACAGCCGAAATCAAAAATAGTTTATTTAACATCGTTTTCATACTACAATATACGGTAGAGATTTGGTTTTGGTTTGTTGGTTTAATGCTTTGAGTTAGTGTTTACAAAGGGATGATAAATCGTCATCCTAACTGCTTACTTAAACAGGAGATAAAATAAAAATTGCCTCGCAAACACAGAATACACGGAATCAATATCAAAAAGTCACATTAACTCTTGTTGAAATACAAACATTAGCGTAGATGAATAGCAAAATAATTAAAAAACAACTCGTCGTATTTCAAGCGCTGGCTTGCCAAAATTCAAGACAAAACCAACTTGACAATCAGCACATTTCAGTTATTTATAGTTTGTGCTAAATCTTCATTTGCAATACCACTTTTAGCTTTAATTTCTAAAATAACCGAATCGAATACAATGAAATCTGCATAGAAACTGTGCGGCAATAAGTTAGCTTTATAATACAAAGGATAATGTTTTTCTCTTTCGTAAAAATACCCACGATTGTCAAACTCAATACAAAGTGCGTCCTTGTAAACAATCTCCAAAAAACCGCAGCCCACGTCTTTATGAACTTCGATTGCAGCATTAATAATTAAATTAGTTTCATTTTTATAGGGAAGATTATCTTGTCTCATTTGATAATCCATAGCAGGTAATTTTAACTAATCTAATCAAATTTCCTTTTTTTCTTTTTTTTATTTCCGTGTCCTCCGTGTTTCCGTGGCAAAACCGAAAAATAAATCAAAACAAATTAAAAAAATCCTGTTTGTTTCCGTAACAAAAAATTCCATAAAAAAAGCGTCCCGAAATTAATCGAGACGCTTTCATATATATAAATTTTAAAGTCTTACTTTGCTAATTCTTCTGCCATTGCAGCGCCAATTTCAGCAGGGCTTTCTACAACACGAATACCACACTCACGCATAATTTTCATTTTAGCAGCTGCAGTATCATCAGCACCGCCTACAATAGCACCGGCGTGACCCATTCTACGTCCCGGAGGCGCAGTTTGACCAGCGATGAAACCAACAACTGGCTTGGTACCATTTTCTTTAATCCAACGGGCAGCCTCAGCTTCCATTCCCCCACCAATTTCACCAATCATGATGATACCGTGAGTTTCAGGGTCATTCATTAATAATTTAACGGCTTCAACAGTTGGTGTCCCAATAATTGGGTCGCCACCAATACCAATAGCAGTTGTAATGCCTAAACCAGCTTTAACCACCTGATCTACCGCTTCGTAAGTTAAGGTTCCAGATTTTGAAACCACACCTACATTACCTTTTTTGAAAATAAAACCTGGCATGATACCAATTTTAGCTTCATCAGCAGTAATAATACCAGGGCAGTTAGGGCCAATCAAAGTAACATCACGGTCAGAAATATATTCTTTAACCTGAATCATATCCTTCGTCGGGATACCCTCAGTAATACAAACAATCACTTTAATACCACCTTCGGCAGCTTCCATAATCGCATCAGCAGCAAAAGCAGGCGGCACGAAAATGATAGATACATTTGCTCCCGTTTTATCAACGGCATCTTTAACAGTATTAAAAACAGGCTTATCTAAATGCAATTGCCCACCTTTGCCAGGGGTAACACCGCCAACTACGTTTGTACCGTATGCAAGCATCTGCTCAGCATGGTAAGTTCCTTCGTTTCCGGTAAAACCCTGAACGATAACCTTAGAATCTTTATTTACTAAAACGCTCATGTATCAATATTTTTTTGTGCAAAGCTAATATTATTGACTGGAAAGTCAAGCCTAAAAATAGATTATTTAGCCCATTTTTTCACGAAAATGTAAGGAATCCGATTATGGCAATTTCAGTCCTGCTAATCCGCTTTACTCCGTTACACTCCGTGTTCGCTACTATCAGGTTTAATTAACAAAGTTTTGTACGCTTGGCAACACGGGGCAAAACGCTTAAATTTACGTTTAATGCAAAAACGCCAAAACTAAAAGAAACAAAAAAGCACACCAGCCCCATGAAAAAACGAATTATTTTTATCTTCCTATTTCTGGCTACCATTTCTACAAAGATAAAGGCGCAAAGCAGCGACACCAGCAAATACATTTTACAAAATGATGTTAACGTTGCAAAAACAGAACCCGGCACGCATAACGGTGGCGGTGAAACCATTGGTTTTAATTTTTTTAGCCAGGCAAAAAACCTCAAAACTATTTTCCGGAAAAGGATTTTGAAGCCAGGTTCATCAATCGGCTATCATTTACAAAAAGAAGACGAGATTTATTACGTAATAAGTGGAAATGGCACCATGCAAATGAACGGCAAAACTTTCTCCGTAAAACCGGGCGATGCCATCTTAACGCGACCGGGAAGTTCGCACGGTGTTGCGCCTGACAAAGGCAATGAACTTGTTATTTTAATTGCTTACGAAAAGAAGTAACATTAGAATCTTTCTGTATTGCGATGGTTAATGTAAACTTTGTTTCAATTAGTTAGCTTTGAACTAAGCAAGCCCAATAATTAAATGGAACTCGAAAAACATTATACCAACAGAACAGGATGGCTTAGAGCTGCTGTGCTGGGCGCAAACGATGGCATTATCTCAACCTCAAGTTTAGTAATTGGTGTTGCGGCAGCAAGCCACACCAGAAGCCCCATTGTTCTCGCCGCTTTGGCGGGCTTGGTTGCAGGAGCACTCTCTATGGCCGCGGGCGAATATGTTTCTGTAAGTTCGCAGGCAGATATAGAAAAAGCAGATTTAGACAGAGAGAAAATTGAACTCGAAACCATGCCTGAGGTAGAACTTAAAGAACTTGCCAAAATATATGTTGCACAAGGTTTAGATGAAGATTTAGCCATGCAGGTTGCCATTAAACTTACCGCAAAAGATGCTTTGGAAGCACACGCGAGAGACGAACTTGGTATAAATGAACATACACAACCAAAACCACTTCAGGCAGCAATGGCCTCAGGAGCCTCTTTTATCAGCGGGGGAATTTTGCCTTTTCTTGTTGCTGTTTTTGCCCCGATAAAGGCGATGGTTTTTTACCAGTATGGCTTTGCTATTGTTTTTTTAGCACTATCTGGTGCAATAGCGGCAAAGGCCGGTGGTTCTGATATGGTGAAGGGCATATTAAGAATTTGCTTTTGGGGCACTGTGGCTATGGTTGTTACAGCCCTGGCCGGTTATATTTTCGATGCTAAAACAAGTTAATATTTTATTTACCACCCAAACAATTTAAATAGTAGCAATAAAATAAGTTTATTAAACCAGATTGGTGTGTTATCCTTTTTTGCAGCAGGCACAAAGTTTTCTGTACAAATGATGGCAAAAAAGATAAAAACAAAAAGCCGGACTAACTTTTATATTACCCCGGCTTTGCTTTACTAATTATTTTAGGTTTAAACAGTTTTATCTTCAGCTTTGGCTTTCGGTTCAATTTTCCAACCCTTTGCCCATTCTGCCTGTGCAGCTTCATCCTGAAATGTCCAGGCAACAAAGCGGCTAACTTTTTGGCCCTGGCTCATTTGTACGGTTGTAACCTCGAATGCCTTTGCTTTAATTAAAGCACTATAAATACTTTTCAGGTTAGCACTTTTAGAAACCAATGAGGTAAACCATAAACACTGATTTGCAATTTGGGCACTCTGGATAATCATTTGTTCTACAAAAGCACGTTCGCCACCCGGGCACCAAAGTTCAGCCTTGTTTCCACCAAAGTTTAAAACGTGTTTTACTTCTTTTTCCGCACCACCTAAATTACGCCATTTCTGACGGGTTCCTTGTTCTGCTTCTTTTAACGAGGCGTGAAACGGAGGATTACAAACTACGGCATCGAAACGCTCTTTTGCACCAACTACGCCCCTGAAAATTCCCATTTTTGAAGGTTGTAAACGAATTTCTACCACACCCTGCAATGATTTATTAGCATCAACAATACGTTTTGCCGATTCAACAGAAAGCGGGTCAATTTCAGAGCCAACAAAGTTCCAGCCATATTCCTGATGACCAATTATCGGGTAAATGCAATTTGCACCAACACCAATATCCAAAACTTTAATGCTCGTTCCTTTTGGTAATTTGCCTTTGTTGCTCGAACCTAAAAGGTCGGCAACGTAATGAATGTAATCCGCCCTTCCAGGTATTGGCGGACAGAGATAATCTTTGGGAATATCCCACTGAGATATATTGTAAAAGTGCTTTAAAAGCGCTTTATTTAAGGCTTTCACGGCATTTTGATCGGCAAAATCTATTGAATCATCATCATGTTCATTTTTAAAAACGAAACGCTTCAATTCTTTAGATGTACCAATAAGTTGTTTAAAATTATAACGCGAACGATGTTTGTTGCGTGGGTGTAACTCGCTTTTTTCTGAGCGGGTATTTTCTTTTTGAGCCAATGTGCGGTAGTTTAATTAAACAAGCTGTGTGCCTGTTTCTACTGCAAAGATAGCTAAAAAAGCATTAACACTTCTGGTGGTCAGCGGCGTATTCTTGAAGCTTAATCTTTTATAACAAATGAAATATTAAAATTCTGCCTGATTATTTAAACATATTGTTACTCAAGGCTGTTAATAATTCTTTTAGCTTTGCAAAAGGCAAAACCTTTAATCTCCCTTTCCTCAATTATCACGCTTGTATGTCAAACAGTTTGGTTCAACCGCCACTGAGAATAATAAAATATAATCCCCAACTGGATGGACTTCGTTTTTGTGCCGTTTTTGTAGTTGTTTGCTACCACTGGATTCCATATATTTTTCTAAATCAGTTAACGTTATTTTTTGGAGGGTTTGTTAACTTTTTCTTTGTTTTAAGCAGTTACTTAATTACCAAAATATTATTATCGGCGAAAGAGAAAAGCTACAACTATAACATACCCCGTTATAAAGTAATTTTGTTTTTTCTTTTCCGTAGAACGATAAGAATTTTTCCGGCCTACTATGTATTTCTCTTAGTGGTTTTGCTCATTCCAGTTGTTGGTGAAGATGTTAAAAACCACGCCACAATGTATTTTACCTATCTCGCAAACTATCATATTTTTAACGCTACAGGTTGGCCTTTGGTTACTTCACACGTTTGGACCTTAGCGGTAGAGGAACAATTTTATATTTTCTGGCCTTTGATAATAATTTTCGTTCCACATAGATATCTGCTTAAAACCTTTATTTTATTAATAATTACAAGTGTTGGATTGCGGGCTTACTTTTATCAGGCGAATACCGGATTTTTTCCACAGTCGATATTAACCGAATACTGCATTGGGTCATTTGCTGTCGGAGGTATTCTCGCCTACATGTACACCATCCCGGAAAAAAGAGAAGTTTTAATAACAAAATATTTAAAGGTGATGCTTCTTATTGGCATTCCCGTAGGGATTACTATCATAATAATGAAGTCGTTTTATTTATCCTTCGTACTCAACGGATTGATAATTTCCTTAATTTCTTTATTTTTAATCCGAAAGGCGATTTTTGGGTATAAAGGATTTATGGGTAAGTTTTTAGAGAACAGAATCGTTCTTTATCTAGGCAAAATAAGTTATGGGATTTACCTTTATCATTTACTTGTACCTGTTATTTTCTGGCGCATTTTTGATAACTGGTATGCTTATTTCAGTAACAGAAACAGCCATTTCTTTTCCCACCATAATGCTAAAATCGTATTTATTATTAAAATTTTGTCTTCGCAAATCGGTTGTTTTATAATTTATTCAATTTTTACCGTCGCAATAGCGATGATTTCCTGGAATGTAATTGAAGAACCTTTCAACAGGCTGAAGGGATTGTTTAATCCAGGTATAAAAGGGCAGACTAAAACCAGTGAAACGCCCAGCTGATTAAACTCCTTCTTCTTTTTTTATTGATGCGGGTTCAATCGCTTTTAAGTATTTTTGCTGGTCGAATTGATTTTCGCTTTTGGCAATAACGATTGTAGCTACACCGTTTCCGATTACATTCGTAATCGCCCTTGCCTCGCTCATAAACCTATCTACACCAATCAGAATAGAAATGTGCTCAATCGGCATAATTTTTAAAGCTGTTAAGGTAGAAACCAATACAATGAAACCACTACCGGTTACCCCAGCGGCTCCTTTTGACGTAACCATTAAAACACCCAGAACCGTAATTTGCTGACCGAGTGATAAATCGACATGAAAAACCTGACACAGAAAAATCACAGCCATGGCCAGGTAAATTGCCGTTCCATCTAAATTAAAAGAATAGCCTGTCGGGATAACTAAACCTACTACCGATTTATCGCAACCAATGGCTTCCATTTTTTGCATCATACTGGGTAAGGCCGATTCAGAAGATGAAGTGCCCAGTACAATTAATATTTCCTGGCGGATGAACTTTAGATACTGCCAGAGACTAAAGTTATAATATCTGCAAATTCCATTTAACACAATGAAAATAAATAAAATGCAAGTGAGGTAAACAGAGCCCATTAGTTTGGCCATACCCACAATACTTTGCAAGCCATGCGTACCGATGCTAAAAGCCATCCCGCCGAAAGCACCAATTGGCGCCAAGCGCATTATAACTTTCATTATTTTAAAAAGCACTTTCGAAATTTTGTCGAATGCATTTAGAACCGATGTACCTTCGCCACCAAGTTTATTCAATCCGTAACCAAAGAGAATTGCAAATAATAAAATTTGAAGAATATTTCCTTCAGCAAATGCCGCAATAACATTATGAGGAATGATGTGTAGAAAAAACTCCGCCCAATTCATGTCTTTTGCCTGTTCTGCATAACCAGCAATTTTGGTGGAATCGCCTGCTTTGGCAACCATCCCCGCACCGGGTTTAAGTACGTTAGCAACTAATAAACCAATTGCGATGGCAACTGTACTCACAATTTCGAAATACAAAAGTGCTTTTCCACCTACGCGTCCTACTTTTTTCATATCGCCCATATGAGCGATGCCCAAAACGATAGTAAAAAAGATAATTGGTGCAATTAACATACTAATCAGGTTTATAAAACCCTGACTAATCAGTTTCGCAGTTGGCGCAAAACCCGGAAAATAAGCGCCTACAATAATGCCTACCGTAATGGCTACTAATACCTGGATTGTTAAATTAGAAAGGAGGGATTTCATTTAGTTGAATTGGAAATGAAATATAGAGTTATTTTTCTTGTTGAGAAAATAAATTATGGTAAGATATCAAATACATCTCCAGCGGTAAAAATCCCGAAATCGGCCTGGTTAAATCTAAGCAAACCCTTGTCTGTTGTCTTCAAATCTTTAGGTTTCGCCAATCGAATTACCTGGCTATCGCCTGCTACAGTGGCTTTGTTTCCATGAACGATTATGGCGGTACTTTCATCAATTCCTACGCAGATAAGATTAGGATATGCCGCCAAAGCTGAAATTAGCCTGTTGTATCGATTGCGTTTTAGAAAATGCTGATCAATAATCGTATTTTCTAATAAGCCCATTCCCTCTTCAAATTCGATATTTTTATTCCAAAGTTTGTTAAAGGTTTCTTTGTAAACGGTATCAAGAAGTTGCTTACCAGTAATCATGTGTTTACTCATCACCGCAGCCCCGGCGCTGGTACCCGCAATCGTCGAACCGTTTTTATATGCCTGATGAATTGCATTGTACACTGGTGTGTTAATTACAGATTTCATAAAGCGGCTTTGGTCGCCACCTAAAATATAAATCAGTTTTGCACCCGCCAATGAATCAATCCATTTTTTATCGTTCACATCATGCTTGCTAAAATTAAAATTCTTTACAACATGCTTATCGATTTTGCCCAGTTGAGCTGAAAAAGTTTTAAAACCAGAATCAGGGATTGTGCTTGCCATTGGCAGAACAATGATGTAATCGTTGGTTTTTAAATTAGCTGTTTGCAACATTTCTTCCATCAATCCATCCGAACGATTGCCGCCGCCAATAATGAACAAGCTGCCTTTGTTCTGCGCAATTGCCGCAAAGGAAACAAGTAACAGGAAGGTAATTGAAAAGTATTTTCTCATTATTTATAAATGCTTACTTCAATTTTACCATCTGCTGTAATCGCCCCTCTATACATACCTTCAGTATTAAAAGGCATGGTCATATTACCTTTTTTATCAAGTGCAATTAAGCCACCATCGCCACCCATTTTACCAACTTTATCCAACACAATTTTCGATGCTTCGGCAACTGGCAAACCTTTGTACTCCATTAAATCGGATATGGTTTTAGCCACCACATTACGAATGTAAAATTCGCCCCAACCAGTGCAGGAAATGCCTGCGGTTTCATTGTTGCAATAGGTTCCGGCTCCAATAATAGGTGCATCGCCAACGCGGCCATATTTTTTATTCGTCATGCCGCCGGTTGATGTTCCTGCAGCCAGATTTCCGTTTTTATCTAAAGCTACGCAACCTACAGTACCGAATTTATAATCGTGGTTTTTAATACCTAAAAGTTCTGATTTTTTACTGCCATGATCTAAAACAGCTTTGGTAGAATCTTCTTTAATCGCTTGTTGTAAACCATCCCAACGTTCTTTAGTCCAAAAATATTTCGGGTCTACAATTTCCAAACCTGCATCTTTTGCAAATAAATCAGCGCCTGAACCAACCAACATTACATGTTCAGATTTTTCCATCACAGCACGTGCGGCAGAGATTGGGTTTTTAATCGTGGTAACCCCTGCTACAGCTCCGGCCATCAATGTTTTTCCATCCATTATGGCTGCATCCAATTCATTCCGGCCATCATGTGTAAAAACAGCACCTTTACCAGCGTTAAAATGAGGGTCGTTTTCTAAAACATGAATGGTAGCTTCAACGGCATCTAAACTGGTTTTCCCTGCCTGAATTTTTGCATAACCAGCCTTTAAAGCCGTAGTTAAGACAGCAATGTAAGCCGCTTCCTTTTCAGGTGTCATATTTTTTTTCAAAATGGTACCTGCACCACCATGAATAACCATGACATATTTTTTCTGCTGCGCACAGATATTTAATGTCATAAACGAAAAAAGCACGACTGCAAATAGTTTAAAAGACTTCATCTTCGAATTGATTTTAAGAAGATGTTAAATTAAGAAAATCCTTCGGATAATTTCGATTTAGGCCTTCGCAATTCCTTCTGATGAGAACTGCAAATCGTACAGCCTTTTGTAATAACCGTTTAACTTTAACAGCTGTTGATGCGTACCCTTCTCTTTAATTTCACCTTTATCTAAAACGATAATTTGATTTGCCTTTTGAATAGTTGATAAACGGTGTGCTATTACAATTGAGGTTCGGCCTTCCATTAAATTATCAATGGCTTTTTGAATGAGTAGTTCTGTTTCCGTATCAACAGATGATGTTGCTTCATCCAAAACCAAAATTGCCGGGTTATGAGCCAGGGCTCGTATAAATGAAATCAATTGCGCTTGTCCAGCGGAAAGCGTAGAACCCCTTTCCATTACATTATACTGATAACCGCCCGGCAAACGCTCAATAAAATCGTGAGCACCAACTTTTTTGGCCGCATCTATAACGTCCTCAATTTTAATATCAGGATTATTTAAGGTGATGTTATTTAAAATCGTATCCGAAAAAAGAAAAACATCCTGAAGAACAGTAGCAATATGACTTCGAAGGTAATCGAGTTTGAAATCGTGAATATCAATTCCATCAACTGTAATTTTTCCTTTTTTGGTTTCGTAAAAACGGTTTAAAATATTTATCGTTGATGATTTTCCGGCGCCGGTTGCGCCCACCAAAGCCACGGTTTCGCCTGCTTTAACTTCGAAAGTTAAATCTTTGAGTACATAGTTTTCATCATTGTAAGCGAACCAAACATTTTTGAATTCGATATTTCCCTCGAGTTTTGCCGGCGCTATGGTACCCGAATCAGGCGTTCTCTCATCCGTATCTAAAACTTTAAATACACGCTCTGCGCCAACCATTCCCATTTGCAAAGTGTTAAATTTATCGGCCAGCTGGCGGATAGGCGTGTATACCATGCCTAAATACATTATAAACTGGGTAATGGTGCCTGGTGTAACATCAACAGGATTAGCAAGGATACTATTTGCTCCAAACCAAATTAACAAACCTAATGACATTGCAGAAATGAGCTCTACAACCGGAAAAAAGATGGAATAGTACCAATTGGAACGTATATTAGCATCTCGGTAGCGTTTATTAATAGCATAAAACTTTTTATACTCCTGGCGTTCCCTTGCAAAATACTGCACTATGGAAACGCCGGTAATGTGTTCTTGTAAAAAGGTATTCAGGTTTGAAACCTCATTACGGATTTCCTGAAAGGCTACCTTAATTGCTTTTTGAAATTTGCGTGTAGCCAGAATTAGCAGGGGCACCGGTAGTAGCACAACAACACTCAATTGCCAATCTGTATACAGCATTACCCCAATAATTACAATTACCTGAAGCGTATCGCCAATCATGGAAATCAAACCCTCCGAAAAAATATCAGCTATGGTTTCCAAATCGGAAACCGTTCTGGTGATTAACTGCCCAATTGGCGTTTTATCGAAAAATTTTAAACGGAGTTTAGTGATGTGATTGAAAACATTAATCCGCAAATCTTTTATGACCGATTGCCCAAGGGTATTGGTTAGTAAAGTGTGATTATACTGAATTAAAGTTTGTAGCAGCAACATGAAAATCATTAGAATCGTCATGTTTACCAAACCTGAATATTTTCCCGTAAGAATATAATTGTCTAAGGTATACTTAATTAAAAACGGGCGGACAGGTGAAATGGCGGCAAGTAAAATGGTTAAAATTACCGACCATATAAAAACAGCACGATAAGGCTTTACATATTGAAAAATACGTTTCAGCAATCCTGTGTTATATACTTCGCCTGTAATTGCCATACTTATTGTTTAAGGTTTAAGCTATAAGGCCTTAAACCGTTTTCAAATTTTAATTTTATAATCTTTATGTTGTAATTTCAATTTTTATGGCGGTTGTATACCTTCCGCTTTAATTTCATCAATCTTCTAGCTTATATACGGGTAACTTACTTTTACCAAATACAAACCGCAAGCCGGAACCGATTGGCCAGCATTGCTTCTGTTTTTGCTATCAATAATATTTTTAAATTCTTCTATATCAATTTCCTTTCTTCCTACCCGAACTAACGTACCAACAATAGCCCGAACCATATTCCTAAGAAAGCGGTCGGCCTCGATGGTAAAAACAAGGCCATCATTCAGTTCTTCAAATTCTGCTTTTACAATTTTACAATTATTGGTAAAAGTTTGTGTATTCGATTTGCTGAAACAGGAAAAATCGGTATAATTTAATAATTCATTTGCTGCCCGGTTCATTAGCGCTACATTCAATTTATCTTTTACAAGCCAGGACCGATTTAGCTTAAAAGGATTTTTTTCAAAATGAATAAAGTACTTGTAAGCCCTAGCTGTTGCATCAAACCTGGCGTGTGCATCATCGGCGACAGGCAAAATACGTTTTGCGGCAATTTGATAAGGCATCATCGCATTTATACCAGCAACGGCATTCATAACTTTGAATTCTTCGAGGTGTTCTACATCGAAATGTGCGAAAAACTGCGTGGCATGTACACCTGAATCGGTTCTGCCACAGCCTAAAGTTTCAATTGGCTGCCTAAAAAAAGTTGACATGGCTTTATCCAATAACTCCTGAACGGTTATTGCATTGGGTTGGATTTGCCAGCCATGATATAAGCTGCCATCGTAAGCAATTTGTATGAAATACCTTTTTTTACTCAAAGCGATGCAAAAATACTTTTTCCTTTTATTAGATAAGCCGGCAAAATGGAATTAAATATATATTTGTAAAATTTATTAAATTAACATGATACAAAGAGTACAATCCATATGGCTTTTATTGGCAACAATTGCATTGATTTTAATGACTGTTCTGCCTATTGCAACAAAAAATACGGGAGGTGAACAATCAGAATTTTATAGTTATGGAATTCATACTACCTTTTCAGGTACAACCGGAACCGGATATAAAGCAGAATTGTTTCTACCGCTGTTGATTACAAATATCGCTGTTGCTGTAATGTGTTTAGCAAACATTTTCAACTTCAAAAAAAGAAGCCTGCAGAAAAAAATAATCATTTTTACAATCGCTGCGATCAGCGGTTTTGCATTTTGGTGCAGCGTTTTCGCAAAACAACTTCCGGGCGGTATTGAAGGTGCTTCTTTCGGTGTTGGCGCATATATGCCTGCCCTCGCCATTCTGTTTTGTGTTTTGGCTATTTTCGGCATTAATAAAGATGAAAGATTGATACGCTCTGCTGAGAGGTTGAGGTAAACAACATGATACAAAGAGTACAATCTATATGGCTTCTATTAGCAGCAATTGTTTTAACCATAATGTTGTTTTTCCCAATACTTACTAAAGATTTTAATGGAACTTACATACCATTTTATACAGGAAGCTACATAGAAAGCTGGGATGCAGGAGAATTTATAGCCATGAGGGCTGAATCTAATTACCCACTTTTAATTACTAATATCGCTATAGCAATAATGTGTTTAGCAAACATTTTCAACTTCAAAAAACGAAGTCTGCAGAAAAGAATAATCATTTTTACAATCGCTGCAATTGGTGGTTTTGCATTTTGGTGTAGCGTTTTCGCAAAACAACTTCCGGGCGGTATTGAAGGTGCCACCTTTGGTATTGGCGCATATATGCCTGCGTTGGCCATTCTGTTTTGTGTTTTGGCTATTTTCGGCATTAATAAAGATGAAAGAATGATACGCTCGGCTGAGAGGTTGCGTTAATAAATGTTTCTGTTTTTGCACTTTAAACCCGATTGAAACGAAAATACTTTTTACAAAACCCCAAAAGGGGCTTAAGGCAAAGTCCCCTTCATGGTAAAAAGATTGTAGTGTAAAGCGGGGCTGCTTTAAACCAAAGCGAACAGGTTTTCCTTTTCAAAATTGAACTATTTACAATTGATTCAAGGAGTGATTTGCATCCTAAACATCATCCGTTTTCCATTTTCCCTTTTACATCTTTTGTTTATTCCTTATTTTCAATTATTTAGCCCTAAAAACTATTTACTTATCAATCAGTAAAATACGGAATATTAACCGTACCTTTGCGGCTTAAATAAATAAAAGACGAATGACAAACCCATTTCAATTATTGGGGATAAGTGATGACGTCGTTAATGCCGTAAAGGACCTTGGATTTGAAACTCCAACGCCTATTCAGGAGCAAAGTATTCCTGTACTGTTAGAAGGCACTAATGATTTTGTTGGTTTGGCCCAAACAGGAACAGGAAAAACAGCCGCATTTGGTTTGCCGCTGTTAGAACTAATCGATTTTAAAGTAACAAAACCACAGGCATTAATTTTATGCCCAACGCGTGAGTTATGTTTACAAATCGCTAACGACCTTAAAAACTTTTCTAAAAACGTTGCTAATGCCCACGTTGTTGCCGTTTACGGTGGCGCGAACATTATGCAACAACTACGCGAAATACGCCAAGGCGTTCAAATCGTAGTGGCCACGCCCGGCCGTATGTTGGATATCATTGGCCGTAAAGCCATTGATTTTTCAAATGTTAAATATGTTGTGCTTGATGAAGCTGACGAAATGTTAAACATGGGTTTCCAGGATGACATTAACGACATTTTATCGACCACTCCTGATGACAAAAAAACCTGGTTATTCTCGGCTACCATGCCTGCAGAAGTTCGCCGTATAGCTAAAAACTATATGGATAACCCTGTAGAATTAACTATGGGCACAAAAAATACTGGTAACGTTAACATCGAACACGAATATTATATTGTTCGTGCCCGTGATAAATACGCTGCCTTAAAACGTATTGTAGATTTCAACCCTGAAATTTTTGCCGTCGTATTTTGTAAAACCAAATTGGATACACAAGATGTTGCTGAGCACTTAATTAAAGATGGTTACAATGCTGATGCTTTGCACGGCGATTTATCGCAACAACAACGTGATAAAGTTATGCAACGTTTCCGTGAGCGTAACATGCAATTGCTTATTGCTACTGATGTTGCTGCCCGTGGTATTGATGTAAACAACGTAACGCACGTAATAAACTATTCTTTACCTGATGAAATTGAAAGTTATACCCACCGTTCTGGCCGTACCGGTCGTGCTGGTAAAACAGGTATTTCAATCTGCATCATCAACTCTAAGGAATTAGGTAAAATCCGTCAGCTGGAACGCATTATTGGTAAACAATTTACCAAAGCAGAGTTGCCGACAGGATTTGATGTTTGTGAAAAACAATTATTCTCTTTGGTACATAAAGTACATAATGTAGAAGTTAATAACGAACAGATAGACCAGTACATTCCTCGTATTATGGATGAATTTGCTGATTTATCTAAAGAAGATGTAATTAAACGTTTTGCTTCGTTGGAGTTTAACCGTTTCTTGGATTACTATTCTAAAGCACCTGATTTAAATGCAGCTGTTGGAGATGACCGTGGTGAAAGAGGTGAGCGTGGTGAAAGACGCGGACGTGGCAGCGAAGGCTATACCCGTTTGTTTATCAACTTAGGTTCGGTAGATGAATTTACACGTGGCGATATGTTATCATTTATCTGTAACAACGGTAAAATAGCAGGCAAAAGCGTTGGTAAAATCGATTTAAAAGGTGTTTTCTCTTTCTTTGAAGTAGAAGATGCTGTAGCTGATAAAGTTTTTGAAGGCTTTAAATCTGTAGAATTCAATGGTCGCCAGGTTCGTATCGAAAAAAGCGGAGATGGTGGTCGTGGTGAAGGTGCAGGCGAAAGACGCGGTGGCGGTGAAAGACGTAGCGGTGGTTTCGGCGGCGAACGCAGAAGCGGCGGTGGCGGTGGTTACCGTGGCGGTAGCGGCGGCGGAGACAGAAGAAGTTCTGGCGGAAGCGGTCGTAGAGAAGGCGGAAGTCGTGAAGGCGGAAACGCAGGCGGTGGTTTCAGAGATTTCTCAGGACGCAGTCGTGATGAAAAAGGCGGAAGCCGTGAAGGTGGAAGCGGACGCAGAGAAGGTGGAAGCGGTGAACGCAGAAAAAAATGGTAAATCATTAAAACCAAATATTTACAAGCCGGTTTCGTTTATTCGAAACCGGCTTTTTTGTTTTTAACAATTGGGGATTTCGGGCTCCTATCCGACACAAAAATCAAGAAATATCATCATAAACAAAATGTGAAATATTATATTTATAACCTAACTATACAAAACATTACCATGCGTTATTTTAGGTTACTCCTTGTACTATTCCCGCTCTTGCTACCCAATATTCTTTTCGCACAGCAAAAACCAAGTGATCAGAAAATGCAGTGGTTTTCTGATGCAAAACTGGGCATCTTCATCCATTGGGGTATTTATTCTGTAAATGGCATATCAGAATCCTGGGCCTTTTATAATAACTACATCAACCATGATGCATACATGAAACAGCTTGAGGGCTTCAACGCCTCAAAATATGAGCCCAAGAAATGGGTAGAACTAATTAAAGAGAGCGGCGCAAAGTATGCGGTTATCACGACAAAACATCACGACGGAATTTCTTTGTGGAACACTAAAGCATCAAAGGCCACAACTACAATTGGTAACAGCGCAGCGAAAAAAGACTTAATCACACCTTTTGTTGAGGAGCTAAAAAATGCTGGTCTAAAAACAGGATTATATTTCTCCTTACCCGATTGGAGCCATCCAGCGTACAATATTTTTACTCGCGAAAGAATTCGATATGACATTAGAAAAGAACCGCAACGCTGGAACACATTTTTAAACTATTACCATGGTCAACTTAAAGAATTATCAACACAATATAATCCAGATTTAGTATGGTTTGATGGCAACTGGGAGCATACACCAAGTGAGTGGAAAACTGAGAAAGTTAGAAATATTTTAACAGCCAAAAATCCAAACATCATAATAAATTCGCGGTTGGATGAATTTGGTGATTACGATACGCCAGAACAAGGTGTACCTGTTGTAAAACCTGCTGCTAAATTTTGGGAATTGTGTTACACAATGAATGATTCTTGGGGATTCCAGCCACATGATAATCATTACAAATCCTCGAATATGATTATTCGCACACTTGTAGATTGCATTAGCATGGGCGGAAATTTATTACTTGATATCGGACCGAAACCGGATGGAACAATTGCTTCAGAACAAATTAAAATTTTACAAGATTTAGGCCGCTGGACTAAAAAACATGCTGAAGCAATTTATGGAACACAAGCAGGAATTCCGGCTGGACATATTAATGCTAAGACAGCCCTATCCAAAGACCAAAAGACTTTATACATTTACATGGAAAATAAAGACTTAAACGGAATACAACTAAAAGGAATAAACACTAAAATTGAGAAGGCAGAACTAGTGGGCAGTAAATCGCAAGTTAATCTGGCTAAACTAAATAATACAGACTACTTTTTTAACTTTAATGATGCCGGTTTTGATAGTGATGTAACTGTTTTAAAAGTAACGTTTAATGAGTCTGTTAAACTATCCGAACCCAAGGCTGACCGCATTTCACTAGAAACTTTATTAGCCAGTTCAGAAGAATTGGAGTGGACGAATTTCAAATTAAAAACGCTTGCCAACGACCTGAATGATGGCGTCAATATTTTCAACAACATTAACTTCCCCGCTGATGGTTTAGGTTTTAAGGCAAATGTAAAATTGATAAACCCGGAAATAAATGATTGGGTTATTAAACATGCCGAAGTGCTTTCGAACACCAAAAAGGGAATTCCTGCGGGCCATTATATTGGCAAAACTGCTTTATCTGCAGATAAGCAAACTTTGTACTTATTTGTTGAAGGTAAACCCACCGGTCCAATCACCCTTAAAGGGTTAAAAAATAACATCAGCAGAATCAGAATTGTAGGTGAGGGAACCATGCTTACACACGAAGTTTACAACAAATTATACTGGAGTAAAGTTCCCGGGATTGTTTACATATCAATACCTGAGGAGAAGCTGGATAAAGAATTGACGGTTATTGCTGTTCTTTTAGATGCGCCTATCGATTTATACCGTGAAAAAGTTGAAGCCATTGAAAGCAATATGTGATTATTTAACAATTGTAAAATAGTTATTCAGCTTAATAATTATCCCTAAATTGCATTACTTTCGCTAATTATGCAGGCAAAATATATCTCCTATCAGGAAACCGGTTCCTTTTCAAAACTGGTTTTAGATTACATTAATAACGAAGAGGAGCTGAAAGCTTTTTACAGTTATCGCCCGGATATGGACGGCCTGGAAGAAGCAATTAACAACAGACACTTTTCTGGCGATAGAAACATTCTGAGAACCGTTTTAAAAAGCCAATATCAACACCTGCAGCCAAATAAATCGGTAACCAAAAACATAGAGCTTTTAGCTTCAGAAAATACATTTACCGTTACAACCGGGCATCAGCTAAATCTTTTTACCGGCCCGCTTTATTTCATTTATAAAATTGTAACCACAATAAACTTAGCAATTGAGTTAAAAATTGCTCATCCTGATAAGAATTTTGTGCCTATATACTGGATGGCCACCGAAGACCACGATTTCGATGAAATAAATCACGTTAGTGTAGATGAAAAAAACATCAGCTGGATTCAAAATACCAATGGTGCAACGGGTAGATTAAGCACCAAAACTGTTGCGGCAGCAGTTTTGGCTTATCAGGGATATCTGGGGATTTCTAAAAACGGTAAGCGCATTGCAAAACTTGTTGAGCAAGCTTATTTACAACATGATAATTTGGCCGATGCTACCAGGTTTTTAGTTAATAATTTGTTTGAAAAATATGGTTTGGTTATCGTTAACGCCGACGATGCTAATTTGAAAAAGCTTTTTTCGGGGATTATTACAGCTGATATTACTCAGCACAACAGTTCTAAAAACATTAATCAAAGCTCGGAGCAGCTGGAGTCTTTAGGGTATAAAACTCAGGTTAATGGCAGAGATATAAACTTTTTCTACTTGAAGGATGATTTGCGTGAACGATTGATTTACGATAACGGTAAATATCTCGTCAATCATACGGAGATCAGTTTCACAGAAGAACAACTTAAGCAGGAAATTAATGCTCATCCGGAAAGATTTAGTCCGAATGTTGTAATGCGCCCAATGTACCAGGAAGTAATTTTGCCAAACATTGCCTATATTGGTGGTGGCGCAGAGGTTGCTTACTGGATGCAGTTGAAAGAAAATTTCGATTTCTATAAAGTTGATTTCCCCGTATTATTACTGCGTAATTCGGCTTTACTGATTGACAAAAGAAGTGCCGAAAACCTCTACAATTTGGGTTTTGCATTAGAAGACATTTTTTTACCTGCTGAAGAATTGAAAAATATTTGGGTAAGGAGAAATTCTACCGCACAATTGCTTTTGGCCAACGAAACAAGAGCAATTAACAGTATTTTCGACCAGATTAAGCTTAACGCCTATAAAATTGATAAAACACTTTCCGTTTCAACAGATACAGCGAAGCAGAAAACGAATCATTTGTTAGCTAACCTCGAAAAAAAATTATTCAGGGCTGAAAAACGTAAACATGAAACCGCCCTTCTTCAAATTGAAAATGTTAAGAAAAGGCTTTTTCCAGGCGGCACTTTGCAAGAACGTACCTTAAACATCGCCCCTATGTATGTAAATTATGGAGAGGATTTTCTCTCTTCGTGCATAGAAAATTTTGACCCGTTGGGTGGCGATTTTACACTACTTTTACCCTAAACAAATTGTTATTGCTGGGCTCGAAGTAATCTTCTATCCAGCTCGGTATGTGCCTGGCAACGACGACAAATTGATAATTGAATGAACTTTATAACTTTTACTGAAACCAAGCTCAGAAGTTTTACTTACAACGTTTTTAAAGAAATGGGTTGTACTGATGAGCATGCTGAACTTGCAACCGATGTATTAATACGCTCAGATTTACGAGGGATCGATTCTCATGGTGTTGCCCGTTTAAGTGGTTACATTCGGTTGTGGGAGAAGAAAAGAATAAATGCTACACCAGATATTAAAATAGTTCATGAAACACCAACAACTGCAACTATAGATGGCGATGCAGGTTTAGGTTTGGTTGTTGCGCCTTTTGCCATGAGAGTTGCTATTGAAAAAGCGGAGAAATATGGCAGCGGATGGGTTTCCGTTAAAAACTCAAATCACTTCGGCATTGCAGGTTACCATGCCTTGATGGCTGTGGAAAAAGATATGATCGGCATCAGCATGACAAATGCAAGTCCGCTGGTGGCGCCAACGTATGCCAATGAACGCTTACTGGGAACCAACCCAATGTGCTATGCGTTTCCCGCAGGTAAATACCCACCGGTAATTGTAGATATGGCAACTGCGGCAGCTGCGAACGGCAAGCTGGAAATTGCGCAACGAGCCAATAAAAGTATTCCTGATGGTTGGGTACAAGATAAAAACGGCGATAATTCTACCGACCCAAATGAGTTAAAAAGTGGCGGTTCGCTGTTACCTTTAGGAAGCGATAAAGACCACGGCAGCCACAAAGGTTATGGATTAAGTGCTACCGTTGATATTTTATCAGCCGTGCTTTCAGGTGCGAATTATGGCCCATGGGTGCCTCCTTTCGTCGCCTTTCTAGAACCCTCAGCCAACCCGGTTGGCGAAGGCCTTGGTCATTTTTTAGGCGCCATGCGTGTAGATGGTTTTCGCCCCGCTGCTGATTTTAAAAATCACCTTGATAATTGGATTGAACGCTTTAGCAGTGCAAAAACCGTCGACCCTGATAAAAAAGTTATCATTCCGGGAGCGCCTGAACACAATTTTGAACAAGAAAGGAAGATAAGCGGAATCCCTTTAATTGATGTTGTGGTTAACGATTTAAATGAGCTCGCCGATAAATTAGGTATTGAGGGTTTAAGCTAACCAAGGCTATTTTTCAATAGTTAGGTTTGCCTTTAGTTGCAAATCTTTGCTTGATGAACCAATCATTATTCTAAAATCTCCTGGTTCAATAACCCAATTCAAATCTTTATTCAATATCTTGAAGGCATCAGGTGTTAATTCGAAAACAACCTGCTTTTCTTCGCCCGCCTTTAAGTGAATGCGTTTGAAATTTTTGAGCGCTAAAACCGGTTGTGAAACACTCGCTAAAATATCGCGGACATAGAGTTGAACAACTTCTTCTCCTTCTATACCACCTTCATTTTTTAATGTAAATTTAAGAGTTAAACTTTCTCCAGATTTGATTTTGTCTTTTTGAAGTTCCAAATCACTATAGCTAAATTTAGTATAACTTAACCCATAGCCAAACGGAAACATTGCTTCGCCACTTAAATTGTTATAATCATCACCTCTACCCGTTGGCTTATGATTATAAACCAAAGGCAATTGCGCTTCGTTAACCGGATATGTTATTGGCAACTTGCCCGAAGGATTGGAGTCGCCGAACAGGGTTTCAGCGATAGCAGTTCCACCTTCTTCACCAGGATACCAAACATTTAAAATTGCCGGGACCTCGTCAATCCAGTTTTGCATATTTACCGCACTTCCACCAACCAATAAAACCACCACAGGTTTACCCGTTTTAGCCATTTCCTTAATTAGCGTTTCCTGATTACCCGGTAAATTAAGCATTGCCCTATCTAAAAATTCTCCTTCTTTTATACCCGCTGCAATTATAATAACATCAGCCTTTTTGGCCAGTTCTTTCGCTTTTTCAAGCTCCAAAGCAGCTTTATCCTGTACATTATAATTCCATATAAGTTTAATATGAGCATTTCCTTTTGGCTCTCTAAATTCTATCTTAATCGGATAAGACTTATTCGCTGTAAAATCAAAATCTATCAACCTGGTGTGGAAAGAATTTTTATCCCACTGGTCGATAAGCAATTTGTTGTCTATATATAATCGATAGCCATCATTCCCTTCCAAGCCTATTTTATAAATGCCCGATTTTGGAATTTTAATATTACCTTCCCACCTAACAGCATAATTATCGGTTGTCAATTTTTCATTTGGTGGATAAAGTGTCCACATGAAATCCACTCGTTTATCAATTCTGGTCATTACCGCCTTGCCTGATAAATCGATAGAACTGAAATAAGTTCCTGATAAACCCCTGTTATCATTCGATGAAAGGAAAGCAGAATCGACAACAACATAATTTTGAATGCTACGGAAGCTACCTTGTGTGTAATTAACGACAGTGCTTTTAGCCCTTTTTTTAATGCCATCTAAAATGTTGACTTTACCTTTTCCGGTTCCGCTGTAGCCCCCCAAACGAGCTTCTATAGCATCTTCACCCAACACCAGAATGTTTGCCGGATGTTTAAGCGGCAATACATGCTGGTTATTCTTAAGCATTACAAATGATTTTAAAGCAGCCTGTTTTACCAGCTTTTTATTAGAAAAATCAGTTAAGGAAGCTTTTGCATCCGATTCAGAAACATACGGATTTTCGAACAAGCCTAACTCAAATTTTGCCCGTAAAACTCTGGTAACCGCATCATCAATTCTTGCCTGAGGAATACTGCCATCTAAAAATGGTGGCATAAAAAGTTTATAATGTTCGTATTCCACTTGAAAAACAACATCCAAACCACCATTAAAAGCTTGTATAGTAGATTCTTTATAATTTTCGGACGTATTATGAAGCACGTTGGCGCCACCAACCGCACCGGCATCTGAAATTACAAACCCTTTGAAGCCCCATTTTTTCTTTAAAACATCAGTTAAAAGCCAGTAATTTGAGGTTGCTGGCGTACCATCTACACTATTATAGGAAGTCATAACCGATCGAATTTTCGCTTTTTCCACCGCATCTTTAAATGCGGGGAAATGAATTTCCTGCAGAAATCGTTCGTTCTTTTCTATCGGATAACTATCTCGTCCACCATCTCCAACGTTGGCAATAAAATGTTTAGGCGTTACTACCACATTTTCCCGCTCAATTGCATTCATAAATGAGTGGCCCATTATTGTTGTTAAATATGGGTCTTCGCCATAAGTTTCTTCCGTTCTGCCCCAGCGCACATCATCAGCAATATTAATAACAGGCGCCAAAACATCTCTTATGCCCCGAAGTTTAGCCTCTTTTGCTATTGATTTTCCAATCTGGGCCATCATTAACGTATCAAAACTTGCGGCTAAGCCGATGGATTGAGGGAAAGCCGTGGCCCCCTGCCTAACCAAACCATGGAGCGCTTCATCGAAAACAAGCATTGGTATTCCAAGCCTGGTTTCATTTATAAAATATCGCTGAAGCTGATTTACTTTTTTTGCAAGCGTAAATGCATTTTCAGTCGTATTGTAACTCAACATTTGCTGCGCCTCACCTCCACCACCGGATTGTGCACTGATTTGAAGTCCAAAAATTCCGTTTTTATAATTACCGTTATTAATTCCATCTACATCGCCCGGAACCATAAATAATTGCCAGAATTTTTCTTCAGGTGTCATCCTCGAAAGAAGGTCTTTTATTCTATCATCGATGCTAAGCTTTGAGTTTTTATACTTCGCCTGCGATAAATTTTTATCATTAGTTTGAGCGAATAAACTATTGATTAATGTAAATGAGATAAGCAGTGTGATGATGGAGTTTCGAAAAATCATTTCAGAAAGTTGAAGATTAGCCCTGAGGAGTGAATTCAAAAGCTAAAGCAGATTGAGCATTTATTTCTTTAGGAATTTCCAGGCTCACTTCACCATTTACTTCATTCCATTTTATTTTTTTTCCTGTTGAAACTAATATTACATCAGTTCCTTTTTTTGGTATATTTCCTCTCCAGTCAATTTGAACCGGAGTTTTTTCATCAGCTTCTAAACAATATATCGCAAAAAGTTTTTTGCCATCTTTAGCTTGAGTAAACCAGGTTTTCCCGCTATTATAATTTTTTGTTGTTCTTGTATTGTAAATAGCTTTCCCATTAACCGAGGTCCATTTTCCAATATCTTCGAGTTTTTTCGTTACCTCATCAGGTAAAGTTCCATCAGGTTTTGGTCCTACACCTAAAAGCAAACTTCCGCCTTTAGCTACAATTTCTACAAGTTTATTAATTACTTCCGGTGCAGATTTATATTTATCATTTGGAACAAAACCCCAGGCACCGCCAAGCGTCATACAGCTTTCCCAAGGATAATCTAATTGTTTTTCGGGTATTTTTTGTTCCGGTGTCTGATAATTTTCGTAAGGTCCGTGAACAGTTCTATCAACCATTATTAAACCTGGTTGTTCTTTTCTGGCCATTGAGGCAATTTTAGGCATGTTAATATCCTGGCTCCATTTCGGTATGTTTGCACCCCATGATAGTACTTCGGCATTAACCGATTCGAGCGGGCGAACCCATCCACCATCAAGCCACAAAATATCTATACTTCCATAATTGTGCATTAGCTCGCCAATCTGGTTGTAGGTAAAATCCTTAAATTGATTCCACCTCCATGGATATTTTCTAATATCGTAGTTATTATTTCTATCCGCAGTGGCGTATTTCTGCCACCAATAATACTGAGAATGCCAATCGGGCTTAGAAAAATAAGCGCCAATCATAAAACCCTCTTTCCTAAAAGCATCAAAAACATATTTAGCCACATCAGCCTTTGGATTGTTGGCAAATGGACCTTTGGCGATACTAAAATCAGATTGTTTGGTATCGAACATGGCAAAGCCATCGTGGTGTTTGGTTGTAAAAACCAGGTATTTCATCCCCGCATCTTTACCTGCTTTTGCCCACTGCTCAGGATTAAATTTCGTTGGGTTAAACTGTTTGCTGAAAGCCCAATACCATTTTTTGTAATCATCGTAGGAAATGGTCGAATCCCTTTCTATCCAATCTTCAGAACAAATAGACCAAGATTCGATAATACCAGGAACAGCATATAATCCCCAATGGATTATCATTCCAAACTTTTTATCCTGCCAGGAATCTAACTTCTTTTTTACTAGTGGATCTGCAGGCGCCTCGTAATTTGTTGATTGGGGCATAATATCATTCTGTTGACCATAGGATTTAAGGACAAAAAATATAAACCAGAAAAGAAGGAATGATTTGATTTTCATAATCAATTATAAATAAAAAATCCCGACCAAACCGCTTTGGCCGGGATTTACTAATCAATTTTAACAAATTTATGGTTGCCAGAAAACCTTGGCCGTACGTGTATCCTTGCTCACAACCGCTTGGTAGTTAGCGCTATTCAGCGTCTTTTCTTTTGCAGGATATAACAAACGGTTAGGAGGCGTTTCAAAGCCGGCTAATTTACCATTGGTAGGAAAAGTTAGTACCGGATAACCAGTTCTTCTATATTCAGACCAGGCTTCTGTTGATTGAAGAACGCCGAAATGAGCCCACTTTTGTATAGCTATATTCTGCAGCTTTGCAGTTGTAGAACCTGTATATGTTGCAGAAGATGCGTTAACCCATGCATCAACCAATGCAGTTGAAGGCGCAGGTACATTAACAAAACCAGCACCTTGATTTAAATTATTCAGGTAGTAATAAAATGCAACTGATTGTTTTAAAGCATTATCATAAGCAATTTTAGCATCTGATGTACTTCCCCATCGCTCATAAGCTTCGGCTTTTAACAAATTAACTTCAGTAGCTGTAATTAAAATTCCGGGTAACTTTTGGTTGTAAACCAAAGTTGCAGAATCTAACACAGCGTAATCAGCAAAACTTGATTCTTGCTGTGCGGTTGTAAAGGTAATTGGCATTGCTTTGTAAGTCGGGTTCTGAACAAATTTACCGTTTACCGTACGCCCGAATTTATCGTAAATTACTGGAATTCGAGGGTCATTTGCTGGAGCCATCACTGTATTTAACATATAATCAGTAGCATACCAAGCGCCTTCAAAAAAGGCATCATGCAAATCACTTGTGCTATTTGTTAAAGGAGAAAGTAAAATATCAGAACTTGCCGGATTGTAAAGAGCGATATTGCCGCCATCTACCAGCGGATAGTTCGCCTGGTTGTTTAACATGTCCAAAACAGCTGTTTTTGCAGTTGCTTCATCAGTTTTCGATATCCGCATTAACAACCTTAACCTTAAAGAGTTGGCATAACGTGTCCATTTTGAAACGTCACCTTTCAACAAGATATCCGATTTAGAAAAGGCGCTTGTTGTAGTTGCTGATTTAAAATAGGTTGCAGCGGCAGCTAAATCTGAGATAAAAGTTGCGTACAATGCCTTTTGTTCATCGTATTTTGGATTGTTGATCGTATTCGTTGAGGTTAAACTTCCTGCTGCAGAATATGGAATGTCGCCCCATAAATCGACCATTTTCGCTGCTTGCTCAATTAAAACAATTTTCGCAGCCTGCATAATTGCTTTTTGATCAGCCTGTTCTGCCGAAGATAGTGAATTATACTTTTTTTCCATTACACGGTACAGCGCCATTGGGCCACTTCCGTTTCCACCAGTGCTGTAAAAATCATCCCAATATTGCTGAGAATAACCATCGCTTTGCTGGTAAACCGTATTACCATTTGATATATAGGTTGTTTGTGCATAAACACCCGGCATTTGGGTTAGAAATGTACGAACGTTCCAGTATTTTTGCGCAACCCTATCATTATTTAGCATTCCTGTAAATAACCCAGCGACATTCGGCTCCAATACTTTTTCTTGATTATTAAATTTTTCATCAAGCTCTTTTTTACAACCAACCAAAGCAGTTAGTGACAGTAAAAGAAAACTGGCTTTTATGATTAACTTTTTCATAATATCTTATTTGTTAGTTGGCTAAAAATTTGCACTTAAAGAAAAACCAAAGTTTCTTGATGCTGCTGTAGAACCTACATCTACACCTTGCGACCACCATTTGTTACCTAGTGGTGCTTCAGGATCTAAATCCTTAAGGGTACGGTAGATGTAGAATAAGTTACGTCCAATTAGTGAGAATCTTAAATTTGTGATGCTTAACTTTTTAGTAAAGGTTGCAGGAAATTTGTAGCTCAACGTAATTTCTCTCATTTTAACATAGCTGTTGTCAAAAATTTCTGCCTCAGTTAAAGAGCCTTCACCCCAGTTGTAAGTAGTTAAATAATAATCAGCCGCCGATAATATTTTTGTGTTTGCTAAACCTGTTGTTTGGTTTACACCCTGTAACAATACACCGTCGTTATATGTTTTGCCATTAACCGTGTAAGCAAGTCCGCCGTTAGCCGCATCTCTATATTCCATAGAGTTTTCCAACATACCCGCACCACGCATATATTTCAAGTTTGGTGCAATCATTTTACCACCTAAACGATAATCGATAGTGAAATCCAGAGCCACATTACCATAGCTAAAAGTGTTTGAAAAACCGCCAACTGCTTTTGGCATAATGTTGCCGGCCTTTACATAAACAGAATTATCCATTACGTAGAAACCATCATCATTGATTAGATAGTTACCGCTTGCATCGGTTTTTCTTGGGCGGATGTAAATGTTACCTAAATCTTCTCCAGCTCTTGCAACAATTTTTGCCGTGGATTGATCGGAAGCGTAAAAGTTTATTTCTGAATTAGCATCTTCCAAGGAATTAATTTTTGATTTATTGGTAGAAAAATTCAACCTCGTATCCCATCTAAATTTACCTGCAATTGGGGTAGCGTTTAAAGCAACCTCGAAACCTCTGTTGCCAATTTCGCCAACATTAACGATTTGACTTTGGGCGCCATTTGTTGAAGTTACATCTAAAGGCAATATCTGGTTTTTGATTTTGTTATCATAATAACTCACATCCAAGCCAAGGCGCCCGTTCAAAAAGCGTGTTTCTAATCCAAATTCTGCCTCATGTTTTTTTTCAGGCATTAAATCTAAATTACCATATGTTCTAGCGGAAACAATAGATGGAACAGAACCATTTATCGTTTGTAATGAATTTTGTGTATAAGAAATATTTGCTTCATATATAGGAGGCGAATTACCTACAACACCATAAGATGCTCTTAATTTACCGTAAGTCCAGAATGATGGAAGTTTAACAACATCACTGAATACAAAACCACTATTTACTGAGTAGTATGAATACTGGTTATTTCCTGGAGGCAAAGTAGAAACATACTCCTGGCGGGCGGTACCCTCTACGAATAAGAAATCTTTATAACTTAGGTTTAATAATCCTAAATAAGCATATTTAAGTTGCTCTTTTCTTGATTCAACTGTTTCGGGAACGCCAAATGAATTTGACAGTGCAAAGAAATTCTCAGTTACTAAACCATCTCTCGTATTCGAACGTAAATCTTTGTAAGTTTCTTTTCTACCCTGATAACCTCCACTTAATGAAACCGAAAAGTCTTTACCAATTTTATTAGAGTAAGTTAATAACGCATCACCATACAATACAGAATACTGACCTTGAGTTGTGGTATAAGCACCGGTACTTGTGTTCGTATTTAGATAACTAGGAATTTCCGTAAATTGACGGTTTTCTGTTTTTGCACTTGTATAATCGTTACCAATACGACCTCTGAATTTTAAGTTTTTAGCTACATCATAATTTAAAGTGAAACTAGATAACAATCTGTTTTCATTTTCATCGTATTTATTTTTAAGCTGCTGCCAATAAAAATCTAATAAATTTGTTGCTCTGATATTGAATAAAAAAGGCTCAGGGCGATTTAGTTGATCAAACGTAGCGTATTTATAGCCATTACTTGTTTGATATTTTTCTTTCATCAAATTCATATCTTCGGCTCTACTAAAGAAACCAGCAAATGAACCTAAAACCTGACCTAATTGATAAGGTCTGTTTTTAGTAATCGTGTTAACGTAGCTAACAATAACATCAGCAGATAATCTTGGAGCTAGTTTAATTGTTGAATTTAGGTTGAAAGTATTTTTAGAGCCAGTATTTCCGGGTTGCGTACCTTTATAATCCAATCTCGAAGCAGAAAAGCGGTAGTTTAAGCCATCAGTTTGATTTGAAATTGCTATGTTGGCATTTGAAGTGTAACCGGTTTGGTAAACGTCTTTGTAATTATCTGGCTGCGGCGAATAAGAACGGATTGAACCATCCCACCATCTTACCTGCTGCCCATCCATTTTAGGACCAAAGTTAGCGTAAGCTCTAAAATATGGTCTGAACCCTGTTGGAGATTGTGCGTCCGGAATCCAGCCTTCTTCTGTAGCGCCATTGGCTACATTAGTTTCTCTATCATAACCGGGTCCATAAGTGTTCTGGAAATTTGGCAGAAATGCCACTTTGTCAACAGAACCTTGATAGTTAAAATCGATACCAAGACCTCTGTTTTTAGAACCTTTTTTAGTTGTAATTACAACAACACCACTTGCCGCATCAGAGCCATATAAAGCAGATGCACTGGCACCTTTTAGTATGGTCAGCGTTTCGATATCTCCAGGGTTAATGTCCAGAATACCATTTCCTCTAACGCGTTGGTCATCCCAATAGTTGTTGTTGTTCGCACCGGCAGCGCCGTTCTGGCCATCATTTCTAATCATAACACCATCAACAACATAAAGCGGTTGTTGATTGTAGTTAATTGAGTTGATGCCCCGGATTTGCACATTCACCGCACTACTTGCTCCACCAGGCGCAGTAGTAATTTTTACACCCGCGGCTTTACCATATAATGCCGAAGCAAAGTTAGTATTGCCACCTTCTGTTAACTGTTTTGCTGTAACTGTACTTACCGCGTAGCCTAAAGATTTCTCCTGGCGCTTTATACCCAGCGCCGTGGTTACAACATTTACTTCATCAAGTTGATTTGCATTTTCTTTTAAAGTAATATTTAAAGTTGACTGGCCACTATAGGTAATTTCTTGTTTAGTGAAACCAATTGCAGAAAACACTAAAACTTCATTAGCATTTACCGGAATTGAAAATTTACCATTACCATCTGTCTGAGTGGCTTTGGTTGTTCCTTTAACAGAAACATTAACACCTGGAATAACGCCAGTTGCATCTTTTACTGTTCCTGTAACAGTTTTTTGTGCGAAAGATGCTATTGTAACCAATGTAAACAATAGCGTCATCAAGCACTTTAAGTACCTCTTATTCATTTTCTTGTAGTTAGTATTTATCGATTAGTTGATTGGTGAAGATTTGGTTTTTTCATTTCTTTTGTTTTTCCATAGTCTGGTTTTTAGTTGTTAGTATTCAATTATTTAAACTTGCTGTGCTCTATAACAAGACTGGCAGCTGCAAGAAGCTCTGCCTGTTCTGCAAGTTTGGAAAGTACAATAGTTGTTTGATCTGCAACCCTTGGGATACAGAATTTATTTACTGCTTGTTGTATCGGCGGCAAAAGCATTTTTCCTGCCCGTGCCCCTCTTCCGCTCAAAACAATCCTTTCCGGATTCATGATATGAATTAAGGTGGCTAAGCCTTTTCCTATTTGAGATGCGGCATTGTGTAGAATAGAAATTGCAACAGAATCTTGTTTTACAACCGCATCCAGGAAATGATCTGCATGATGCTTGCTTTCATCCTTAAAAAGTTCGGTCATGATTGTTGGTTCGCCATGAGCAACCGCTTGCTCTGCCAGGTTTACCATTACGAGTAAAGAAGTTTCTACCTCGAGGCAGCCACGTTTTCCACAAGAACATAATTTATCAGAATTCGATAGTGGAATATGACTAAATTCACCAGCGTAGCCACTGCTTCCACGATATAAATTTCCATTTACAATCATCCCTAAACCTGTTCCCCAACCAACATTTACAACCAAAACATCTTTAAATCCTGCGGCTTCGCCAAAATGAAGTTCTGCCAGGGCAATTAAACTGGAGTCATTATCCAGAAAAACAGGTAAATTCAATTTATCTGAAAGATATTCTTGAAGGCTTATACCATCTTCAGTTGCCATAAAAGAATAGTTTATCCCTTTTTCGGCATTAACAAAACCCGGCATTCCTATACCTACACCTAGTAAATTTTCCGAATCGATTTTAGATTTGGTAATGCATTTATTAATGAATTGGATTAATAAATCTGCACTATTTGCAGATGACATATCTAAATTGACTAATTGCGGTGGGAGAATAACCCTATTTGATAAATCATAAATTGTTAAACGTGTGATGAATTGATCCATCGCAACCGCTACAATATATTTCTTATAGTTAGGATTTAACAGAAACATCGCAGCTCGCCTGCCACCTGTTGATGGGGCAAAACCTTGCTCAATTAGCTGCCCTTCTTTTATTAATCCATTAACAGATGACGTAACTGACGGTAAACTTTTCTGAGTCAGCTTACTCAAATCCATTAATGAAAGGACTTTATTATAATATAAATGCTTGATTATATCAGCCCTTAAACGTTGACCTTTCTGTAAGATTATCGACATTTTGTTTGGTTATAAATCAAACTTACTAAAAAATTACAAAACATATATAATCTTTTTAAAAAAATTAAAAAGATAACCCGCTAAAAAAAAACGACTTACACAAAGTGAAATCGTTTTTATAGGTTTTTGGTCGATTTATTTAATTCCCCTCAGCAATCTACCCCACCGTATTTTGTGGAAAAATGATGCTGTACTATCCCAGCTCATCCAAATAAACAAGGCTTTGCCAACAACATGATCTTCAGGTAAAAAACCCCAATAACGAGAATCGATTGAGTTATGACGGTTATCACCCATCATCCAATAGTAATTCATTTTAAAAGTATAGGTTGTTGCAGGTTTATCATTAATAAACCAAACACCATTTTTTTCTTCCACTTTGTTGCCTTCGTAAGTTCTGATGGCTCTATAATACAAAGGCATGGTGCTCCTGTCAATTTTAACGGTCCAACCTTTTGCAGGAATTTTCATGGCCCCAAAATTATCTACATTCCATTTTCGGTTAACATCCAAAGGAAAGAGATCGCCATCATTTACCGATGCAGGTTTAACGAAAAGTTGCGCTGATTTTATGAAATCTAGTTTTCTTAATTCCTGAGCCATCTCTTCAGTTCCATTTGCTACATAAGTCTTGTCAAATAGCTGTTGCATTTCTTCAATTCTGAAACCGAGTTCTTTCAAAACATCGAAGTTTACATCTGTAGTTTTAGTTTCTATTTTATAAGGCATCTGGCCGGTATTTTTTAAGGGTTCGGCTTTATCGTTAATATAAACGATTCCGCTTGTCATACGCACAACATCACCCGAAATACCAATGCATCTTTTAATAATATTTTCTCTTTTATCAACTGGCCGGCTCGTTATAGTGTACTGGCTGTTTACGGTTTTCCAGTCGGCTTGGCGCAGCAAAGTGTAGTAACTTACTTCCTGGTTTTCGAGGGCTACAGTATCGCCAACCGGCAAATTGAAAACCACAATATCATTTCTTTTAATTTCGGATAATCCTGGCAATCGATGGTATTTCCACTGAACGCCATCCCAATAAGCTTTAGTTCGTGTTAATGGCATTGTATGGTGTGCAAATGGAAAGGCAACAGGTGTCATCGGAATTCTTGCCCCGTAATTAACTTTACTTACAAAAAGAAAATCGCCAATTAGAAGCGACCTTTCCATTGAAGCAGACGGTATAGTATAAGCTTCGATAAAGAAAACACGAATAATTGTTGCTGCCACAACTGCAAAAACTATAGCATCTACCCACTCGCGGGTTTTGGTTTTCTTCTTCTTATTGATATTGTTTTTCTTCTGCCAGAATTTCCAGTTCATTGTAAAATCAGTTTAGTTTTTGGGCATTATTAATCGAATGATTTTTAGACAAATTTGTGTGGCCTTTGTTACACAGCAGCTTACGTTGCCAACCATGCATAAAAAAAAAGCGCCCCGATGTAATCGAGACGCTTCAAGTGTTTTTGTAATGCTTAGTGAATTCCCCTCAGCAATCTGCTCCAGCGTATTTTGTGTAAAAATGAAGCTTCGCTATCCCAACTCATCCAAATAAACAAAGCTTTACCAACAATGTGATCTTCAGGTACAAAACCCCAATAACGGGAATCGGCAGAATTATGTCGATTATCACCCATCATCCAAAAATAGTTCATTTTAAAAGTGTAGGTAGTTGCAATTTTATCATTTATGTACCAATCTTTACCTTTTTGCTCTACTTTATTGCCTTCGTACGTTCTTATTGCCCTGTAGTATAAAGGCATTGTATTGCTATCAATTTTAACTGTCCAACCTTTTGCCGGAATTTTTATCGGGCCGAAATTATCACGGTTCCACACACGATTTGGATCGTGAGGAAAAACCCCGCCTGCTTCAATTTCAGCACTTGTTGCAGCATCCATATTCACGCTTTTAACAAAGTCTAGAGCCCTAAGTTCATCAGCCATTTCCGGAGAGATGTTTACCTGATAAGTATTTGGAGCGATTTGAGGCGTATTACCAAGATCCAGTTTGAAATCATCAAGTGCAGAATAATTAAAGTCCATGGTTTTAAACACAAGGCGATAAGGCATCATTCCGGTACTTTTCAATGGTTCATCTTTCCCGTTAACATTGGCTATACCGTTTTTCATGCTAATTACATCGCCAGAAATACCAATACATCTTTTAATAAAATTCTCCCGCTTATCAACCGGTCGGCTAATGATTGTAAACCTGCTGTTAACAGCCTCACGACCAAACTGCCTTTTTAAGTCGTAATAATTTGATACCTGATCTTCTACTGCTACAGTATCTCCTTCAGGAAAGTTAAATACAACAACATCGTTTCTTTTAACATCCGATAAACCTGGTAAGCGGCGATATTTCCATTGAACCCCATCCCAGTAAGCTTTGGTAGAGGTGGTTAACGGCATGGTATGATGCGCAAAGGGAAAAGCAACCGGAGTCATTGGAATACGTGCGCCATAATTTACTTTACTAACGAAAAGAAAATCGCCAATTAGCAACGAGCGCTCCATTGACCCGGATGGAATGGTGTAAGCTTCAATAAAAAACACCCGGATTATAGTAGCTGCAACCACAGCAAAAACAATGGCATCAAACCATTCGCGGTTTTTTGATTTTACATACTTATGATTTGCTTTAAATTCCTCTGTTGAAGATTCTCCCAGATATTTAACATTTTTATCGAAACCCCAAAGCGGCAAAACAATGAATGAACCTATCACTGTAGCAGCATGTTCCCAAAATTTAAACTTCCCAAAACACTTTATAAAATCTATAAGTACTCCTAATGCAATAAAAAAGTTTATTACAGGAATAAACAAAAGAAGAATCCACCAGGCAGGTCTACCAGTTAATTTCAACATTACCCAATAATTATAAATTGGAATTATTGATTCCCAACCTGGTTTACCAGCTTTCTCGAAAAGCTTCCATAATCCAATATATGGTAAAATTCCAAATACTATTAAAATAATAATGACTCCTAAAATATTCGTTATATCCATTTTTTAAACCTATAAATCCTATATTATTCAAATATATCAGTAATGCTGAAAAACCCTTTTTTATTTTCAACCCACTCTGCCGCTACAACCGCCCCTAAAGCAAAACCAGCTCTACTGTGTGCTGTATGTTTAATCTCTATTTCATCAACCTCACTGCTGTAAATTACTGTATGTGTTCCGGGTATATTTTCAATACGGTGAGATTCAATCAGCAATTGTTCTGGCTTTGGAAATAATTCTACATTAGTGCCAACCACTTCGTTTAACCATTCAGACTTTCTATCCAGATTATCAACTATACCTTCGGCAATTGTAATTGCTGTACCACTTGGCGCATCCAACTTTTGCGTATGGTGAATCTCTTCAACCTGAACTTCGTAAGCAGGATAATTATTCATCAGTTTAGCCAAAGTTTGATTTAACTTGAAGAATAAATTTACACCAATACTGAAGTTAGAGCCATAAAGCAAAGTATTGTTAGAGTTATTGCATTCGTTTTTAACTTCCTGTAATTTACCATACCAACCGGTAGTACCAACTACAACAGGAACATTCGCATCGAAGCAGGTATAAATATTATTCAAGACAGAATCCGGGGTACTAAAATCAATTGCTACATCTGCGGCTTTCAGGTTTTGCCTGGTTAGCTCTTCCTGATTGTCTACAGCTATTTTCAAAACGATTTCGTGGCCACGTTCAAGAGCAAATTTCTCAATAATCTGCCCCATTTTGCCATATCCTAAAAGCGCAATTTTCATTAGATGATTATTTATTTTTATTATTTAAAACTTTAACGATACCTTCAAAGCAGGCATGGTATTAAAACCATACATCGCATTTTGATTAATCATTAACGATGGTGTGACTTTCAAAGCAACAGAATCGTCGATGTTAAAGAAATTTAAGCGGGCGGCAACATAAGCGTCGATTACCTGAACTGCATAAACTGCAAAGTATGAGAAAATAACGATTTGCGTATTTCTTTTGTAAATAGCCTGAGCATCGGTAACATTGGAATCGCCATATCTGACCAGATCGGGATTGACAGGTTGCTTTTTTGCCGGGTCAGTTTCCAACTTATTAAAAGCCCTTACCTGCGCTTCCTTCAAAAATATTTTATAATTACTTCTATTGTCTATATAAGAAAGCGTAAGTAAAGTAAATCCTCCGTAAATAATACCAACTTTACTTAAGGTATAAGTTTTTTGCCAAAAGTGACCGGTTTTTTCTCCACGGGCATTCAATTTGTCGTTTAATAACTGGTTATTATAAAGTTGCCCCCAACCTGGAATAATCAACGATTTAAAAATAGCTTTCCTGCCGGCAATTTTACCGGGGTTTATGTATTTTACTTTCGCTGTATCTTGTCTTTTAGATGAAGAATCTATCCTCACTGTCTTTTGCGGAACAGCTCGGGTTGTATCTAAAGGCTTTAAAGCGGTATCCTTAACCTGGGCAGAAGCTAGATTTACAAAGAAAAATGCTAGTAATGAAAGAAATATTAAACGCTTAGCTTTTAGCATTACCAATCTAATAGTTCTAAAATTCTGTTCAAGTCATCGTCACTTACAAAAGGAATTTCTATAGCACCTTTACCATTTTGGCTAACTTTTAACTTTACACGTGTTGCAAATTTAGATGCTAAATCATCCTGCAGTTTTTGATACTGGAAAGAAACACCTTTTGCTTTTGGTTTATCTGCAATTTTAAGTGTTGCATGTTGCAGGTTACGCACCAATTCTTCCACTTTACGAACAGATAATCCTTTTTCTAAAATTTCCTGATGGATAAATAATTGTTTATCTACACCATCAACACTAATTAAAGCCCTTGCATGGCCCATAGATATTCTTTGGTCGCGTATGGAGGCCTGAATTGCAGGCGGAAGTTTTAGTAAACGTAAATAATTTGTAACCGTTGTACGATTTTTACCCACTCTCTCGCCCAGTTGCTCTTGTTTTAACCCAACTTCATCAATCATTCTTTGAAAACTCAATGCAACTTCGATTGCATTTAAGTTTTCCCTTTGAATGTTTTCGATTAAAGCCATTTCCAGCATCTGCTGGTCATTAGCACTACGAATGTAAGCCGGAACTTGTGTTAAACCAGCAAGTTTTGAAGCTCTGAATCTTCGCTCGCCAGAAATTAACTGATATTTGTTAGCACCGATTTTTCTAACCGTAATCGGTTGGATTAACCCCTGAACTTTGATTGAATCGGCAAGTTCATTTAATGCAACCTGGTCAAACTCGGTACGTGGCTGGTAAGGATTGGTTTCAACTTCGGTTAAACTTACATGACTGATATTGCCAATCTGCTCAGTTTCGCTCACAGCATTAACCTGCTGTTTCGGCGGATGAGCGGATTCGCTATCATCTAAAAGCGCACTTAACCCTCTTCCTAAACCTGTTTTTCGCTGAAAAGATGTCATCTATAATTTATAAAGTTGCTGTACCTATGTTTTCTTCTTCTTTTAACAAGCCGTTTTTCTTAACAATCTCGCGTGCAAGGTTTAAGTAATTTATTGCGCCTTTGCAGTTGGCATCGTGCATAATTACCGAAACGCCATAGCTTGGTGCCTCACTTAATCTTGTATTTCGCTGAATAATTGTGTCAAAAACCAACTCGTGAAAATGTGTTCTAACCTCTTCTACAACCTGGTTCGATAAACGTAAACGTACATCGTACATGGTTAATAAAATACCTTCTATTTCTAATTCAGGGTTTAAACGGTTTTGCACAATTTTAATTGTATTTAGCAATTTACCCAAACCTTCCAGCGCGAAGTACTCGCATTGAACAGGAATAATAACTGAATCTGCCGCAGTTAAGGCATTAATTGTAATTAAACCTAAAGATGGAGAACAATCGATGATAATAAAATCATACTGATCTTTTATCTTCTCCAAAACCGCCTTCATTTTATATTCTCGGTTGTTCAGGTTAATCATCTCAATTTCTGCGCCCACTAAATCGATATGAGCTGGCAATAAATCCAGATTTGGTGTATCTGTTTTCTGAATCGCCTGTAATGGATCGATATCGTTAATGATGCACTCGTAAATACTGTCTTTTATATTTCTTGGATCGAAACCAATACCCGAGGTTGAATTTGCCTGAGGATCAGCATCTACCAGAAGTGTTTTGTATTCTAGAACGGCTAAACTAGCAGCCAGGTTTATAGAGGAGGTTGTTTTACCAACACCACCTTTTTGATTTGCTAATGCAATAATTTTGCTCATCTATGTATCAGAAATTTACTTAACGCTTATTTAAGGCAAAATAACTTATGCCTTTAATCGACAAAAAGTTCTATTTTTGCGCTGTTTACGCCCTTTTTCTCAATCAGCTAAGATACAAACTATATGGTAATTTTAGCAATTCGGGCATTCGGGTTTTAAACATCTTATTAACAATTTGCCCATGATTACGATTATAGCTGCCACGAACAGACCCAATAGCAATACGTTAAAAGTTGCGAAATATTACAAGCAACAGCTTAAAATCAAGGGCTTAGATGCTAACCTGCTCAGCCTGGAGCATTTACCTGCCGATGTTTTAAATACCGACATGTATGGCAAGCGTTCGCAAGCCTTTCAAAAGATACAGGATTTAATAAATGACACCGATAAGTTTCTGTTTATTATGCCTGAGTACAACGGAAGTTATCCGGGTGTTTTAAAGGTTCTCATTGATGCATGTACTTACCCTGATAGTTTTTACGATAAGAAAGCTGCATTGGTTGGCATCTCATCGGGCAAATACGGAAACATAAGAGGTGTTGATCATTTTACCGGCGTTTGCCATTATGTGCACCTAAATGTTTTACCGTTGCGACTTCACATCCCAAACATTAAAGCGGAACTAGATGCGGATGGTAATTTGATAAAAGATGATACGCTTAAGTTTACCAATGAACAAATCGATAAGTTTATAAAATTCTAAAAGAGGGCTTAAGCACCAAATCTGATCCATTTATCGCCTTCGTGACCGAAAATAAATGAGCCAGGGTGAATCATTTCTGCCATATCTTCGATTAAGGCAACTGCATTTTCTGCCGAACGCTGGTTATCTACATCATCATTTAAAAGAATAATTCTGTTATTTTTAACGGCCTGCCATTCCGAATTGATCACAGAAGGCACTTCACGCATTAAATCTGTTAAAGTTTTTCCAGGTTGGTAATAAATTATAAAAGCTGCACTAAAAATATCAGCTTCTATCATGCCGCCAGCAAGTGCTATTTCTTCTGATAAAAAGTAACTTGGATTATTATTTACATCAAGCAAAGCAACAGGCATTTTGTCCATAAACTTAATTTTATGTTCAACAATATCTAAACGTTCCTGTAAATCTTCTTGCTTTCCGGCATCGAGCCCAATAAATAAATCGTTTAAAAAAGACATCTGCATTAAATTTATTAATTTGTGCAAAAATAACATTCCTTACCGCATGCTAGGCTCAATCAAGTATATATTTTGGTTTTTTTGCAGTATAATTTTCATTTCATGCAAAGAAACTACAGATAACAAAAGCAAAAAAGTTTTTAATATAAATCTCGATCAGGGTTTAACCTCCTTGGATCCGGCTTTCGCACGCAACCAAAACGCAATATGGATGACCAATCAAATCTTCAATGGCTTGGTTCAAATAGATGCTACGCTTAAAACAGTTCCCTGCATTGCCAAAAGCTGGCAGATTTCTACGGATGCTTTGACATACACCTTTAATCTTCGAAACGACGTTTATTTTCAGGACGACCCGATTTTTAAAAATGGAAAAGGCAGAAAAGTTGTTGCCAGCGATTTTGCCTATAGCTTTTACCGTTTGATAGATCCAAAAGTTGCATCATCGGGTGGATGGATTTTTAGTGATAAGGTAAAAGATGAGCGGAATTTTATCGCCCTTAACGATTCAACTTTCCAGATAAAACTCGTTCGTCCGTTTCCACCATTTATGAGTTTATTAACTTCTCAATATTGTTCTGTTGTACCAAAAGAGGTTGTGGAACATTATGGAAAAGATTTCAGAAGCCACCCTGTTGGCACTGGCCCATTCAGCTTTAAATATTGGAAAGAAGGTGAAATACTGGTGTTGCTGAAAAATGAACATTACTGGGAGAAGGATTCCAATGGTGTCAAACTTCCTTATATCGATGCATTAAAGGCTTCATTTATTACCGACAAGCAAAGTGGTTTTATGAGTTTTTTGAAAAAGGATTTAGATTTTTATTACAGTGTTGATGGAAGCTATCGCGATGATATTTTAACGAAAAGTGGTAAAATGACCTCAAAATATAAGGGGAAATTTACTTTACAAAAAGGGCCTTATTTATGCACCGAGTATGTCGGTATACTGGTCGACTCTACATTAGATATTGTTAAAAACTCACCCCTCAGGTTTAAAAAGGTTCGGCAGGCAATAAATTACGCAATTGACAGAGATAAGCTGATTAAATATTTAAGGAATGGGATTGGCATTCCTGCCACATCTGGTTTTATCCCGAAGGGAATGCCGGGTTTCGATAGTTCAGCTGTTCATGGCTACCACTACAACCCGAAATTTGCAGCGAAATTATTAAGAGAAGCAGGTTTTCCGGATGGAAAAGGATTGACTGAAATTACGTTAAATACAACAACAACCTATAAAGATTTAATAGAATTTATTCAGGGCGAATTAAGTGCTATTGGTATTAAAACTAAAATTGATGTTAGTCCGAGTGCAAGTTTGAGAGATTTAATGTCGAAGAATAACGTAAATTTTTTCCGTGGCAGCTGGATTGCAGATTATGCCGATGGAGAAAACTACCTATCCATGTTTTATTCTAAAAACAAAGTGCCATACGGACCAAATTACACAGCTTTTTACAATAAGGCTTTCGATAAATTATTTGAAGAAAGTTACTATGAGCCTAATAACGAAAAACGCTTTAAGCTCTATCGGCAGATGGATCAAATGGTAATGGATTATTCACCCGTTGTTCCTGTTTTTTACGATCAGTCAGTCGTTATGCTCCAGAATAATATTAGTGGCTATCCAATGAATCCGTTAAGTTTAATGATTTTGAAAAGGGTTAAAAAGAAATAAAAAAGCTCCCGTTTTTACGCCGGGAGCTTTGAATTTATATTTGATTGGGTTTTACAATTTATTGCTGAACACCGCCCATTCCGCCACCTTGCTGTTGCTGGTCTTGCTTGATATCATCGTTTTTGATTTTCTTTTTCTCAGTGAATTTAAGTTTACCGAAAGTGTAACTAAAATTTAATGTGTAGTTACGCAATGGGTAGTAAATATTCTGACTTTGATAAATTGTTCCGGTTTGATTAACCGCGTTATTAACAGTTTTTATATGAAGGTTTTTTGTAAAAGGATTTAGAACACCTAAACCAATGCTTCCTTTTTTCTTAAGTATTTCTTTTTTAAATGATGCACCATAAATATAGAAAGGGTTAGTAACACCTTGATAGGTACGTCTTTTCGAAGTTATTACGTTAAATAATTCGAAATTATAACCTTTACCAAATCCATAAGCGGAGCGCACAAACCAGTTAAAATTAAAGAAAGTGCCTGTATTAACATTTGTTTGGTTATTTGTTACTGAATAGGTATTTCCTGAAAAGTTTGTCATTAACGTCCATTTTGGTTTAGGATTGTAAGATGCAAAAACATTGAAACCATAAACAGGTGCTGTACCAACATTTATGTAAGAAGTTAAAGTCTTATTTACACCGTTTTCGGTAATTGGCGAAATCGAATTCTCAATTACATCGCTGGTGCGACGGTAAAAAATGGATGCATTAATTATCGAACCTTTGATAAAAGTATTGTAGCCTAATTCTAAATTATCACTTAATTCGGGATTTAACTGAGGATTACCTTGCATAACATTGAACTGGTCGCTTTCGTTACGGAAAGGATTTAAATAAGATTGCGAAGGTCTTTGAACGCGACGATTATAACTTAGCTTTATCGTACCGCCACCTTTTAAGTTTTGAGAAATAATTGCGCTTGGGAATAAGTTTAAATAATCATTTTTCTGAATACCGCTGCTTTGTGTATTAAAATCTATTCGGGTGTATTCGGCTCTCAAACCACCTTTAAATTTAAGTTTTTTAGTCAAATCAAAACTGATTACACCGTAAGCTGCTCCAACATTCTGATTATATTCAAAATCTTGTGCAGTATTGTCAAACTGACTTTGGATATCACGTAAAATTGCTTTGGCACCAACTTCTAAAGTAGTTTTTTTGTTAAACGGGTAAGTATAATCCGTTTGAAAAGTATACTCAGTATTTTTACCGTTATTGTTACTTATTGTTTGTAAACCTGACGGGAAAGCTGCTGAAGTTAGCAAGTTGCTGAAACTTGTCGGTGTTCTGCCTGTCGATAATTGGGCTGATACAGAAAATTCCTCACCTTCTTTTTTACTGGTTTTTCGGTAATCAACATTCCAATCTAAGTTTCTGAAAGTCATGTCCATATCTCCAATGTTTGATGCAGCCAAATTATTAATCAGGTAATTTGTTTCGCTTGGCCCACCGTTAGAGAAGCTGTTAAACTTTGCTGTTGTGCTAATGTTGTTATAAGCATTAAAATCGTAATCCAAACCTACGCTGCCATTATATCCGTTTCGGCTCCATTTAGAAAATCCACTTTGTGAAATATTGTTTGTTGTACCGTTTAAGTAAGTTGTGTTGGTTATAAATTCAGTTTGCGATTTCTGCGGATAGGCTAAATTTGTACCCAAACTCGTGTTTACGCTTAGGCGACCTGTTTTAGCTGTTAAGTTAAATGAGCCGTTATTCTGGCGAGTTCCTACTGCAGCATTTACCGAACCACTTACACCTTGGGCATTTGATTTTTTGGTAATGATATTGATGATGCCTCCTGAACCTTCAGCATCATACTTTGCAGAGGGGCTGGTAATTACCTCAACCGTTTTAATTTGCTCGGCAGGAATCATTTTTAATGCATCAGCAACACTACTGGCCATTGTTCCTGATGGTTTTCCGTTTATCAGAACTCGAACGGCGCCTCCGCGAAGTTGAATATTTCCAGTAGGATCCACTGAAAGCATCGGAACTTTCCGCATAACATCAGTTGCGTCGCCACCAGCATTTGTACCATCAGCTTCAGCATTGTAAACCATTCTGTCTATTTTATTTTCTATAATTGCTTTTGTACCAGTAATTTGAACATCTGCCAAATTATTCTCTGTAGATGAAATTACGACATTACCGAGGTTAAAATCCGGTTTTGCAGGCGTTGTGGTAACTAAAACTGTTTTGGTTTTATATCCCATAAAACCAATCATTAATTTGTAAGAATCAGGAGCAACATTTTGCAACGTTAATTTACCTTTTTCATCAGTAACACCACCGTTTACAGATTTGTTATCTTTAACCTTTAAAAGTGATATTGTTGCGTAATCAATTGGCTTCTTGCTAACTGAATCTAAAACAGTAACACTTACACGACCAGTTACAGATGGCTTTTGAGCACCACCCATTCCAAATTGAGCATTGGCATTAAAAAATATTCCGAGGATGAAGGTTAATAGTAGAATTCGTTTCATGTTAATAATAATATTTTGTAATTAGTCTGCGCAAATTGCATTTTGTTACAATATAGGAGAATAGTTTTTACGCGACCTGGTTAGTTTGGTCGGCAAAGGTGCAAATTTTCTCGGTAAAAAATGATGGTTGTAAAAAATGGATGAGCTGTAACCAGAATAAAATGAAACAAAAAAAGGACAACAAGCTTTTCGCCTATTATCCATTCAAATATTCAACGAACGATGTTTCCACCATCCATTTAAATCGCCAAAACTTACCTTATCTTGAAGTATTATTTGGCCTGGTATAAACCAATTGCATTACATTAATATTGCGCATGGCAAAAGCAGCTTCGCAATAGTTTAAATAGTAGTTCCACTTGCGGATAAATGTTTCATTAAAACCAAGGGCATTAACTTTGTCAAGGTGTTTATTAAATTCCAAATACCACAGGTGAAGCGTTCTGGCATAATCAAGCCCCATATCCTTCAAATCAACCATAGTTAAATCGCCGGTATTATTTATGGCTTTGTTAATGGCGGAAACCGATGGCAGTAATGAACCCGGAAAAATATGCTTTTGAATCCAGTCTACGCTATTCCTCAATTTATCGTAACGACTATCAGGCGAGGTGATTACCTGAAATGCAAAAATTCCATCGGGTTTTAATAAAGATTGGCATTTTGCAAAATAGGTTTCCAGGTATTGATGACCAACGGCCTCTAACATCTCAATTGAAACAATTTTATCAAATTTACCTTCAATATTGCGGTAATCCTGGATAATGATGGAAACCTTATTTTCAAGTCCTAGCTGCTTTACCCTTTCTATTGCAAGTTTTTGCTGTTCTTTAGAAATGGTTACCGAAGTAACTTTGCAACCATAATTTTTGGCGAGGAAAATTGCGTTTCCACCCCAACCGCTTCCTATTTCCAACACATGGTCGGTTGGTTTCACTTTTAATTGTTTCGCTAACCTATCGTATTTAGCGTATTGCGATTCTTCTAAACCAACATCTTCATTTAAAAAATAACCACTTGAGTAGGTCATTGTTTTATCTAAAAATGTAGCGAAGAAATCGTTATTTAAATCGTAATGCTCGGAAATATTTTTCTGAGAGCCTGCTAATGTATTCGCCCTGCGCACGTGGGTAAGCTTATTTACAATTTTAAAAAGATTAAGGGCGATGGATTTTACTTTGCTGCCTGTAACTGATGGTGCGTTTTCGATGTTTAACAATACCCATTTAATTACATTGGTAATGTTTGATGTATCCCAAAGGCCTGAGGTATAGCCCTCACCAAAACCAATATCACCATACAAGGCTATCGATTTAAAAAAATCAGGGTGGTTGACCTGAATATTGGCTTCAATCTTGTTTTCGCCATTGCCAAAAACCAAAATTTCACCACTGGTTAGGGTAAGTTCTAATTTCCCGAGGGTCATTTTTGACAGCGCATTAAGCACCACTCTTTCGAAAAAACCTGTTGATGTTTTAGTAGCAGCAAGCGTATTCATAATCTCTAATTCTATTTTGTTTGCGGTTTATACGGTTTATATACGTTACGTTGCAACTCAGGGTTTTCAGCTTTCGGATGAAAAGGTATTTTTTTAATCCACAACTTAAAAGCCTGCCAATGAATCATACCCATAACCTGCAACGGGATTAAGGGGATGGAAAAAAAATATCTTAATAGTGCAGCATTCGTTATTGCTTGTTGTGTACCCGATAAAGTGCTGATAAAAAACCTGTTACCATTTTTATCAATATCATCGATTTTAATTTCAAGTTTTTCTCCTGGGATTTTCAAATTGAAATCAAATGAATCATCATGGTCGATAAACGGCGAAACATAGAAATATTTTGTGGTAATTTTTTTGAAAGTATCTCCTTGTAATTCGTTTTCACCAAAGAAAAAAAGTTTCATTTCGCGGTAAGTATTGCTAATTTCGGCTACGCAACAAACAGGTTTTTCGTTTTCATCGAAACAGAAATAAAAAGAGACTGGATTAAAATTATAACCTAAAACGTTTAGATTAGTCAATAACTTTATTTTCAATCCTTCCTTATAAACGCCATTTTCTTGTAGATAATTTTCCAGATGTTCACGTGTATTTTTTGTTTTATCCGGACTTTCTTTTGGAAGCTGCAAATGTTCCGAATCTCGGAAAGAAAACAGGTTGAATCGGTTGCGGCTAAACCAATAAAGTTTTTCTGTTAGCATTTCTAATTCATCCAAATCGATATAAAACATGTATACATTATACCAAAAAGAATGCTTTTTAGGCGCAAGCCGATGATGCATTACTTTGGCGGTATATATTTTTGATTTGAATAAGTTTGATGACATTTAATTTGAATTTACAAAAATTTCTTATTTATCTGTCGGCTAAAGGACCACCGCAATAGATGATACAACTATTCTCCGTCATTGCGAGGTACGAAGCAATCTAATTGACCAGATGTGATGAGCTTTGAAGCATTGTATTTCAATTTACAAAAATTATCATTTATCCGTCGGCTAAAGCACGCGGCAATGACTAGGCAAGATGTTTAACAACAGGCATATACACCTAACTAAGCCCAACCAACACATCTCCGTTCTACTCAAATCCGGCCTAACAAATTTTTCGGAACAGCTTGTCAAAGCCAAACCACTCACTTTAAAAGAAAAATTTTCAGCCGGTGTTTTTTGTTTCTTTTTGACATCAAAAAGAAAAAAGCCTGTCCGGCCAGGACAAAAAAATAGTAATCCAAAGATTTCTTCACTGCTATCGCAATGACGATTTGCAAATTAAAGCCCCCGACACAAATCTACCGCACTCTTATACGCATCTTCATGAAAACCATATTTAAAATAACTTCCGCAATAGTAAACAGGGCCGTTCTGATTTAGCTCACGCAACCGCTCCTGAGCCTGCATAGCAGGCACATCAAAAAGCGGATGATGGTACTCTATTTCCCTGATAACTTTATCCGGATTTAGAGTTGCGGTGGGATTTATTGAAACAAAGTAATTCGTTTTTTTGGAAACACCCTGCAACCTGTTCATCCAATAGATGGTACTCGGCAAAAGTTTATCGCCCTTTTTTTCTACACGATAATTCCAGCTGCTCCATGCCAGCTTCGTTTCGGGCATTTGTTTTTCATCTGTATGCACAACGGCCTTATTTAGCTGGTATTTAAATTTTGATAGCAGCTCAGTTTCCAAAGGTGTTTTATCCTTTACAATTTTGAAAGTCTGGTCGGCATGGCTGGCCATAATCACTTTATCGAACTCAGATTTCTCACCTTTCGAATTCTCTACCTCAACCTTTCCGTTTTCCAACCTTCTAACAGAAACAATTTTAGTATTAATTTTAATTCTATCACGAAAAGGTTCGATCAGTTTTTCACGGTACGATTGGCTTCCATTTTCAAGCGTATACCATTGATGCTGGGTATCCAAACCCAAAAAGCCATGATTTTTGAAAAAACGAATTAAAGTAACTGCCGGAAAATCCAAAATCTGGTCCATAGGCGCACTCCAAACCGCAGCACTCATTGGTACCAGATATTGCCAAAGCATATCATTACTGTAGCCAAACTCCTTAAAAAACCTGCCGACAGAATAGTCCTGATATTCTGGTTTATCTAAAATTTCAACACTTTGCTTGTTAAAGCGGTTAATCTGCATCAACATTTTTAAATACGAAATATTTAAAATATTCTTCCGCTGGGCAAAAAGGTGGTTTAAGCTTGAGCCACTATATTCTAACTTTTTAGGCAAAAACTGAACACTGAAAGACATGTCCGTTTTAATGACCGGCGCACCAATCTCGGCGAACATTTCAGTTAGATTAGGATAGGTTTGGTAATTAAAAACCATAAAGCCACTATCGAGATAAATCGGTTTGCCATCTTCTTTGAGCGTAATCGTATTCGTATGCCCACCAACATAATCGGCCTGTTCAAAAACCGTGATATCGTATTTATTTTGCAGCTTATGGGCGCAACCCATTCCTGCTATTCCCGAACCTATAATGGCAAGCTTAGCCGTTCCCGACTTCCCCAATGGAAATAAGTTTAAATCATTCATACAAATTTAACTGCTGTTAATAATATATTTCCAGGGCTACTTATGCTCTTCCGCTTTGGTTCGTTTGGGTAAGACTAAATAAATAATGACAAACCATCCATTCATTACCCTTATTGTAATTAAATAATTCAGCGCAACTCATGTAAAACAATCGCCAGTAAACCCACCATTTTACAGCCTGGTCTTTACCGTAAGTATTTTCCAAAATCGGCATAATCTCTTTCTTGTGTTTATCCATATTACTCAACCAGGCTTCAGAAGTTTTGCCATAGTTTGTGCCGTTTACAACCCAATGTTTATCAATTTTAAGGTCATCATTAAAATAAAAAAACAAATGATTTGATGGCATAATCCCGCCTGTAAAGAAATACTTACTCATCCAATCGGTTTCATCAATCACTTCGAATTTATAAGCTAAAGTTTTGTGGGTAAAAATGTGCACGAACAATTTCCCATCAGCTTTTAAAAAACCTGCAACCTTATTCAACAAGAATTTATAGTTACGCATGTGCTCGAACATCTCCACAGAAACAATTCTATCGAAAGTATCGGCAATGGTAAAAGTATTCATGTCGGCGGTTAGAACCGTTAAATTTTGGATACCTCTTTGTTTTGCGGTTTCATCTATAAAAACCTTTTGCGTAGCCGAGTTTGAAACCACAGTAAAAGTACTTTTAGGAAATTTCGCAGCCATGTATAACGATAACGAACCCCAGCCACATCCTAATTCCAATACATTTTGTCCGCTTTGTAAGTCAGCTCTTTTACAGGTTAAAGCCAACATATCATCCTCAGAAGTATCGATATCTTTAACACCTGGTTTCCAATACCCACTGCTATATTTCAGGTTTTTGCCTAAACAGTATTGAAAGAATTCAGTCGGTAATTCGTAGTGTTGCTCATTGGCTTCTGCCGTATTTACGGCAATTGGCGATTGCTTTAATTCGTCGACCAAATCCATAAATTTTTCTTGCTGCAACTCTTCATCGCCTAAAGTTTCATCATCTAAACGCTGTTTGCAGAGTTTTCTAATTCCCATACGCAAAGCCGTATCAGGGAGTTTATCATTTTCTAAAAGTTTATCGTACCACATTTGAGTTGAAGTTATAAGTTAAAAGTTATATGTTCGGATGCAGAATTAGTCTCAGAAAGTCTTTGGCTTATAAACTGCAAATTATAACCTTTAACTCTTTTTTGTCCACGGAAAAAAGGATGAAGTTGTTTGTTGATATTTTTTATAAGCTTCGGGTTTGCTCCTTAAATTTTGTTCTTCATTATTCGGAACGCCCGTTACTTTAGTTAGTAAGTATAAAATAATTGCCGGACTAATTATGGCCAGTATTCCCCAAGGTGATGCTAAGGCAAAAATGAAATATGCCATCCACGTAACCCATTCGAAGAAATAATTGGGATGACGACTGTAATACCATAGCCCTGTATCGCAAACTTTGCCTTTATTTTTTGGGTCCTTTTTAAAGGTCGCCAATTGTTTATCGGCAATCATTTCGCCTACAAAAGCGACCGCCCAAATGATTAAACCGATATACTCCAATATTGAGATCTTTGTTGACGTATTTGCTGTAATGATGAAAAAAGGAATAGCCAGCAATACATTCGAAATCGCCTGAAACTGAAAGAAAAAAAAGAAATTCCTATCGGCTTTGGCGCCCCACTCGCTGCGAAGCTGTTGGTATCTCCCCTCTTCTTCAGCTAAATGACCGATTACCCTTTGCCATAAATGAACGCCCAATCTCAGTTCTGCCAACAGAAAGATAGCACAAATTAATATTTTGCGGGTTTCAAATCCTTCAGCAAAAACGAAAGTAATTAGGGTGATTACGGGAAAGTTTAAGGCCCAGAACACATCAACCACGCCTGCATTCTTAATACGCTTAGCCCAAAGCCAAACTAAAGCCATAATGGTACAACAAGCAATTAACGAAACAAGGGCAATAAAAAGTAACTGTTGGTAATCCATTGTAAGGTTTAGTTTTTTTTGCTAAAGACTAAGGAAATGGATTTCGCTAAGCTTAGCTACGCCTTTAACCTTTTACCTTTTCACAAGTAATTCTTTAATACCTTCGCCATCCTTTAGTTTAAATAAATGAACCAAAACATAGGCTAGAGTTGCTATACTACCTAAACATACGAACAAAATTGTGATAGAGATTTTAAGAATAATATTTTTTTCTTTGTAAAACATCCACAGCGTGATAATGAAGATGTTAGCATAAAAATCCCAAAGGGTAGCACGCATCCAGGGAATACTGCCCAAGAAATTCCACTGTTCAAAAAGGTTACTTTCGAGCGAAGTAGAAATTACTTTATAGCACATGAAAACCAAAAGTGCCGAGAAAATGAATTTAAGGACGTTTATCATACAAGAGGATTTAACTAATATTTAGAAAAGCAAGGTTCTGTAAAAAATCGGTTCCTCAAAGCCCCGCCATCCGCTTTACCCCGATAAAAAATCGGGATGTTCGCTCCTGTCGGGTTTAGCTTTTTATGAAACAGTGTAAGGAACTTAAAAACCAATGCACGAGTTTAATTCAAACTTTAACAGATTAATTAAGCTTCTTCTCCGTCATTGCGAAATCGATTTTTCATCGATTAAAGCAATTTCATTCATAATATCATTTTCCAAAGTAAGCTTGCTTCAGACCTCGAAATGACCACCACGCAAAAGCGAAGCTTAAATTTATTTATTAATAAATAGGCTTAAGAATGATTGTAGCTAATTGAACTTACTTAGCCATCTAGTTTCCCAATTTAACGAAGCGAAGGCACAATTTCCACATTTTACTTGTAAAGACTTTCGTTACACTTTCCTAATCTTAATAATTTTCATCCAATGCAACACCTTCATTACCGGATAAGTAGGGTCGAACTCCCACCATTTGGTGGCAAAATTCGGACTATTAGGTTTTTTATGGTGATTATTTTGAAACAACTCGCCCATCAATAAAAAATCCCAGGGCAAAGAGTTTTTGCTATGGTCGTCGTTATCATGGTTTGAATAACCATATTTGTGGCCACACCAGTTTACAATTGCCCCGTGCAATGGCCCCATTAAAAAGTGAACAGGTAACAAAATAAATAACCACCAGTGGTTAGCAAACATTACATAAAAACCTATATAAAATAACCCACACGCAATTCTCCATAACCATGAATTTCCGATTTTATCAACAATTGGCCATTCCGGATAATTACCCTGAAATGCAGGTTCTGGCTGAATTTTAAACTGCAAATAGTTCATGTACATGTTTTTGGTTGCAATCATCATTCCGAAAACATCTTTAAAAAAATGTGGCGAGTGCGGGTCTTTCTCTGTATCGCTGTAAGCATGGTGCATACGGTGCAAAATAGCATAAGCCCTTGGGTTTAAGAATGAAGACCCTTGAGAAATCAATAAAACCAGGTAGAAGAATTTCTCCCAGAAAGGCTCCATCTTAAACATCTTATGTGATGAATAACGGTGGAGAAAAAAGGTTTGACTAAATAAAGATAAAAACCAATGGCAAAGGAAGAAAATGAGGATAATCATGTATTGTGTGTATGCTTAATAAACGTAAATATGCTACGTTTAGTTTTTGATGGTAAAGAAACCATCTTTTGAGGTATATTAAAATGAGAAGAATCCTGTTTCGATAATTGAAACAGGATTCAAAGTAATATTGTTATCTACCAAAATCGTCCTGAACGCGAACGATATCGCTTTCATCAGACGGGTTCGAGGCATCCGTATGTTGCCAAATTTCAGCAACAACACCCCAGTCATCCAAGCCAATTAAACGGTGGCGCTCACCTTGTTGTAATTTAATCTGGTCTTTCGGAGCATATTTTTTTACTTCACCTTCCTCATCAGTTTCGCTGGTTTTAATGCCAACTGTACCCGTTACCACTTGCCAAATTTCGGCTCTACGGTGGTGGTACTGCCACGATAAACGCGTATTAGGCGCTACAATTAATATTTTCGGACTTAATTTACCGCCAATTTTTAAACTTTCTACATCTAATCCGTCAAAATAAGTATCAGCAAATTGTTGCGCCTGCGCTTCATCAATTACGAAAAAACCTCCCCAGGGGCGGGTTTCATCGCGGTTTACTACATTAAAACCTTCAATTTTTAAACGTTGTGCAACGTTATCGAATATTTCTTTTTTGTCGTTTTCCATAATTGGCGTAAAAATAATGCTTTGAAATTAAAAAAGCCCTTTCGGGCTTTTTATTTTTCAAGAATTAAGGAATTACTTAATTTCTGATATAACAATATCGGTTGCCTGCCCAACAGACTGAACAATAAATGGAAATGCTGCATTATTTAAAATCCAAAGTTCCTGTTTACCATCTTCACTAACAACATGAATAACATCAACTTCTTTGCCACTAATCTTTACCGAAGTAGCATCAGGTGTTTTAACCTTAAATTTTGCGCTACCGTAAGTAAAAGCCTTAGTATCGCTTAATGTTTTAAAAGCCGATTTAGAAATTACACCAAATGTTTCATTATCTGCCAGCTTGGTAACACCCAAAGCAGGTTGAGTTACGGCTAAAAGTTGAGTTGCTTCATCAACAGATTTCGCACTCATTTCGAAAGCACCTTCACCGTATCCTTCAACAGACCATCCGATGCTAACTGGAGCAGCAATGCTTTTAACGGTTAGTACCAAAGGGAATTCTTGCCCCTGCACAAATGCGCTGGCATTCATTATGGTACCAGCCTTAATTTCAGGTACGGTTTTTTGTGCTCTAACACCGAAAACAATGGTTAAGCAAAAACAAAAAGCGATAATTTTTTTCATGATAAATTAGTTTTTTATTGAAGTTAAGGCTTTTTTACAAAATTAAAAACTATGCAACAAAAAAAGCCTTCATTATTTGATAATGAAGGCTTTACAATATTTTATTTGAGCTTAGTTTTGCGAAATGTTTTCTAAAACTGTTTCAATGAAAATCAATTTCCCGTTGTTCCATGTTTGAGGCGAAGACATATCTTCAATAATGCTTCTAATCTTATAATCAGGGATATTTCCATAATTTTTGAATTCAGTTACCAAGCTATATGAATTCATGTCTCCAAAACCTCTCAATTGTTTAACTTTTTGTAAGAAAATACTTAGGTCAGGTTTTGTTAGTGGATTTTCCATGGAGCAAATTTAAAATTTACACTAATTAATCATACAGTAAATTCATGTTTTTGAATTTATTTTTATTGACATTCGTCAACTATTCTTAGCTCCTCATGAAAAATTGCCTAAAACATGAAAACTTTCACTTCAGATAGCGCTTCAGGACCCCAATTTTTTAAAGCAGCGGTAATAATATCACTTAATCCTTTGTTAGTTGTTGGTTTTCCTTTAACCGGCGGCACCAAATCTTTCTCAGGTACTGTAGTTTCGGTAACTTTTGTGGCAAACCAAGTCATATTTTCATGCGGTAAGGCCAAACCTAGTATCATACCAGGTAAACCAGTAAACGATTCTGGTCCTCCGGAAACTTCAATCTGGTTGGTAAAATAGGCAACAACATAAATAGAGTCCATTATTAAGGCATTCGCCCTGCGACAGTCAAACCCGGCTATTTCTCGAGTTTCATCAGTAATTTTCCAGTTTATTTTCCTTAAACTATCCTTTACAAGATATAACTCTTCGTAAACACTTTTCTGGCTTAAACTTGTGTTGCTATCAAAGTTTGTAGAAATGGTGTTGCGTAAATCGGCAAAAGCATCTCTTGCCAGCCACATGTTGCTCGCCGTTTCTTCGGTTGGCTGCCATTTGTAAAGGCTTTTGTTTTTGTTGAAACTCAAAGTGCTTTTAGATACCTTAAACTGAGGATTAGTTTTTTTATATTGCTCAAAAGCGGGCAAATAGTAGGTTTCATTATCCTTATTAATTTTCTTTTTAATGATTGCATACATATTTGAGCGTTTCTCGAACTCAATTACACCATTTTCAACAAAGTGTGCGTTTTGTGCAAAAAGACTTTTGCTGAACAATATAGCCGCAAAAAGTAGTATGTTTTTTATTAGGTTTTTCATAATTATTTTTGTGTTTTAACGGCGCCTCCCATTTTGGTAAAGTCCCAGATAACTGAGAACATAAAATATCTTTTAATCGTTGTATAGCTGCTTTGCGTAATGTTACCGTTAAATGCAGTTCTGTCAAAACCAACATTCTGATTTAATAAATCATTAACAGTTAACATCAATTTCAGATTCTCGGCTTTGAAGAATTTTTTAGCAACTGATGCATTCCAGAGTACCCTTTCGAAAGTTTCGTTAAATGTTTGGGTTTTTCCTCTGTACTCATATTGTGCGTCGGAATTTATTTCAAATTTAGCAGGTAGTTTAACACCTCCGGAAAAATATCCGTTCATACCCCAACCATCACTTGTTCCAAAAGTTCCAACACTTGCCCTCGAAATATTGTAAGTTGGACCAAAGCGACCATAAAAATTATACTTTTTATCTACATATTTTGAAAAACTAATCCCGCCCTGGTAACTGTAATTTTTTGTATTGTTAAGTTCGTTGTTTATATAATTGTATGATGAGCTTCCATCGGCACCAAAATTAAGCCCTAAACTTAAATCCACACCTTTCAGCTTCCTGCCAATATCAGCATACAAATAAAAGTTAGATGGTGTTTTATCGTTAATATTTACTGAACGAACCGTACTTTTTCCCGTTGTTGCATCGGTAGTTACATCACTAACAATTGGATTATTGGTAAAGCTGTATGAACCATTCAACCAAATGGATTGGTCGCTTAATACTTTGTACGAATTATACCCAGCATTAAAGTTACTTCTGAACGAAGGCCTTAAGTTAGGATTTCCAAGCACAATATTAAGTGGATCGGTATTTACACGAATTGGTTGAATCTGCTCTAGGGTTGGTTGATTGGTGCTACCGCTGTAATTAAACCTAAATGATTTTTGTTGAGAAAAACGATATTGAAATGATGCCTGAGGCATGTAGTTCACAAAATTTCGGTTGTAGGTAACGTTATTGTAAAGGTCTGCCTGTTTAAAGTTAACGCCACTCAATTTAGAACCAAAGTTAATAACCGATTTACCTTTCTTGTAATTAAAGATGGCACCTCCCTGATTTATTAACTGGTTTAATTCGTAATCATTACTAAATTGTGTATCTAAAATATCGTAATTACCATTTGCAGATTGGTTGAAAGATTTACGATCTGATTTACCATTCATCACGTTTAATCCATAATTTACAACAAGGGTTAACGTTTTCGACAAAGGTTCTGTATAAACGAGGTTCGATTTGAAGGCATTATTTGTAATATCATTCACTTTATATTGATTTATAAGGCTATCGCGGGTGCCCGATGTGCTGTAAAACTTATTATTAGAGTTTAAATAACCATCACTTGTGCTCTTGTTGATGGCTTCGCTTAAGCTTAATGATAATGTACGGCCTTTTTTCTTAAATCTTTTAGACAATAAGGCACTCATGTTAAACATTTGCTCATCAACTTTATTTTGTAAAGTTCTAACCGTTGAGTTTAATAAAGCATTGTTTCCATCTCTACTTACTGTATTATAATCATTAAAAGTATTACTCTCTTTTAAAGTTCCATCAACACTTACTTTTAAAGTCAGCGTTGTATCGAGCTTAATTTCGTATGTTGCATCTAACTTCTGTCGAAACATATCGTTATTGTTATACTGATCGGAAACGGTATTTATAACACCATTTGATAAATTGTTCTGGCTGATTGTATTTCTATCGCCACTTACTTTTATCGAACCGATTTTATAATTAGTGTTTAATGATGCTTTGTCCTTATTCCATTTGCTATCGAAATGTAAACCACCAGTTCGGGCTACAGGAATACCCTGACCATTGTATTGACCATCGTAGCTATCAAAATCATCGTTACCGCTACTGAAGTACATATAGCCTTCATCACTAACTGTCATGCTTGTACCACCATACTTGTCTCTGTCGTCCCAGCCTAAACCCACGGTTCCGGTATTACCTAAAATACCGTAAGCAGAAAATTTCTTTTTGCCCCAAAACTTATTAAACATACCCTGACCAGTATAAAAACCATCTGTACCTATACCAACTTGTAATTTACCGAAGTAGCCATTTTTTTTATCTTCTTTTAATTTGATGTTGAGCGTTTTAGTTTTTTCGCCATCATCCACGCCGGTAAAACTTGCCTGATCGCTTGCCTTATCATAAAGCTGAACAGATTCTACCATATCGGCACGAAGATTTTTGGTAACCAGAGTTGGGTCATCGCCGAAAAATTCTTCGCCATCTACCAAAACTTTCGGCACACTTTTACCCTGAGCAGTAATTTTACCATCTTTATCAACCTGGAAACCAGGAAACTGCTTTATCAAATCCTCTACTTTGGCATTCGCTTCGATATTGTAGGCTTTAGGATCAAATTCTGTGGTATCACCTTTAATTTTAATTGCATTCCTGTTGGCTTTAATAATCACATCGGCCAGGATTTTAGCCATGCCAGTAAGGTTTATATTCTTAAAATCCTTTAACTGCGAGGTTGAATCGAGTGTAAAAGATTCAACAAAATCAGCATATTTCGGATATGTTATTAAAAGAATGTATTTACCATTTTTGATGCCTCCTATTTCAAATGATCCATTTTCTGCCGACCTTGTAAATTTTACCAATGTAGAATCTTTGGCATTTAAAATCGATACTGAGCTTTTGTAAAGAAGCGTTGTTGATGCGGTATCAATGGTTTTACCTTTTATTATGTGCTGGGTTTGCGCTTTAAGGTATGAGGAAATCAGAATTAGAAAGCACACGGAGAGTAATCGTCTTATCATGAATTTAGCTTGGTTTTCAACGACCAATTTAACTAATTTCCTAGTTAAATATATCCCATAACATTTATTTTACGTATGTGTTAAAACGCTTTAACAAATGGATGATTAGCGGTGATGCTTCCGGATCCGGATTTAGCATATATTGCAAAATAATATATGGAGGTTTTTTTGCGAATATATGGCGATAGAATAAAAAATGTGGCCATAAACTTATGACCACATCACTACAATTTTCCCCAGTAATTAATCAATAACCAGGATAAGGATTCTCAGGCCCTTATATCTTTAAAAAACTTTTCTAAATAATTGCTCATTCTGTAAAGAAAAAAAACAAACAATAAACCGGCCAAATATTTCAGAGTTAATCATCGCAAAAGTTTAATGTGAAGCCAGGAACTGATAATTAAGTATTATAAAAAACGTTAATAAGGAAAACATTGAAATACCGTAATCTTTACATTTGGAAATGCTAAAATTCAAAAGATTCAAAAATTTAACAAAATTAATCATAGTTGCCCTATTAATGATTATAATTAATTTTAGTTACGCCCAAACTGTACAAGAACCTGCCAACACGCCTGCTGAATGGTCGAAACCTTATGCTCCTTTTAAAATTGCTGGAAACCTGTATTATATCGGCACAGCTGATCTTGCATGTTATTTAATCACCACTTCAAATGGGAACATTCTGATTAACACCGGCCTTGCAAATTCAGCTGTAATTATTGAGCAGAATATTAAAACACTTGGCTTTAAACTCCTTGATACAAAAATACTGCTGACCACCCAAGCCCATTATGACCACATGGGCGCCATGGCTACTTTAAAGGAGAAAACCGGTGCAAAAGTGTATGTGAACACGCCGGATGCGGAAGTAATGATTGATGGTGGAAGCTCAGATTATGCTTTAGGCGAGGGCGTTAGCACCTATATCCCAGTAAATCCGGATAAAAGGCTGAAAGATGGCGAGTTGATAACCCTGGGAGGCACTTCTCTTAAAATGCTCAATCACCCTGGCCATACAAAAGGTTCCTGCAGCTATATTTTTGATGTTAAGGATGGTAAAAAAACTTATAAAGTGCTCATTGCAAATATGCCTACCATTGTTACGGAAAAGAAATTTAGTGAGGTTAAAAATTACCCTAATATATCGAAGGATTACAATTACACGCTCAAAGCCATGAAGGGACTCAAATTTGATATCTGGCTATCTTCGCATGCGAGTCAGTTCGAGCTTGCTAAAAAACATAAGCCTGGCGATATTTACAATCCTGAGGCATTTGTCGACAAAGAAGGGTACGATAAAGCGTTAGAAAAGTTGAATGAACAATACCAAAAAAAGCTGCCTTAAAAGACAGCTTTTTTTCGTGGAGAATATCGGATTCGAACCGATCACCTCTTCACTGCCAGCGAAGCGCTCTAGCCAAATGAGCTAATCCCCCGAATTTCGATATTTGAAAAGATTTTTTTTTCGTCAAATAAAAGCTTTCGGCTTACGCAGCAAAAATAGCAATTTGTTTTTCTAAAGCAAATGATATTTAATCTTTAAATCTAAATGCAAACATCGCTATGAGGCAGCAAACCGAAATTGCCGATGGAAAAGGATAATTTATAAACAGAAACATTAAAAATGTAGCAACCAATAGCAGCACAAAAAACATTAATGCTTTAAATAAAGAATCCATAAAACACATTGCAATAAGTGCTAAAATGTATATTGGAATTAAAACAACGGCCGAAAACATGCGGCGAAGTTAACAGCCGTATATTAGAGAAATATTAAGCAATTATTAACTCAGTTGTTTTGGTATTAAGTAACGATTGATACATATCTACAAATTGCGCAACATGAAACCCATCCATCAAAGCATGATTTGCATGAATAGAAACCGGCATTATTTTCCGCCCACTCTGATCGCGTACCTTTCCAAACGAAATTTTAGGACAACTATCTTTGTAAACATAGTTTCGGGCGTGCGACATCGACGTGAAATTTAACCACGGAAGTGCAGAATAATGAATTACGTTTTCTCCCGATGAAGACGGAATTAAGCCAGTTGTATTTTTAACCTTCTCGATTTCCAGGTTTGCTTTAGCATTAAAATCCTTAAACTTTTCTAAGTAATCGAAATAACCAAATCCGAAAGTTCCATTAGGTCTGTTAATAGTTGCAGCAGCATTAATTGTGGTATATTTCCAAACTTCGCCATTTATAATCCGATATCTGAAATTCTCTATCTGGTTTGCTGCTGCGAGAGATTTATGCAGGTAAAGCAAAAAGAATGAAACTCCAGCAGCTTTGGCTTCTTTATAAGTTTCTGTGCAATCTACTTCAACTGTTACGCCAAAAAAAGGCTCATCGAAGTTGTTGAAAAAGTTAAAATGGTCTTTTCTTAACCAGGTATCTATATCTATTTTTTCTTTCATTCAGTTAATTTTGGTAAAACTTCAGAGAGGCTTTCCATCTGGTAAAAATTTGGATGTTCAATTGTGTGATCAATATGCTCGTGCGCCCAGGTTGTATGATATGGAATGTGCACCGCATGACCTCCAATTGCCAGCACGGGCAAAACATCAGACTTGAGCGAATTACCCAACATCAAAAACTCTTCGGGTTTGCAATCCAGGTGCTTCAAAAGTTTTTGATAATCACGCTCTTGCTTATCACTCATAATTTCGATATGATGAAAGTAATGGTCGAGGCCCGATTTTGTGAGTTTTCTTTGTTGATCTAACAAATCGCCTTTTGTAGCCACAACTAACCGATATTTTCCATGCAATGCTTTTAAAACATCTTCAACTCCATCCAGCAATTCGATTGGCTTGTTTAGCATTTCCTGCCCCAACTGAATCGCTTTTGTAATTACTTCGGGATTTGCTTTCCCTTCGGTAATCTTTAAAACTGTTTCAATCATGCTTAGCATAAAACCTTTAATACCATAACCATATAGTGGCAAATTGGCAATTTCTGTTTTATACAACTCTGCTACAATGCTGTGGTGGGGTAAGAAATCTTCTAACAAACCGGCAAATTGTTGTTCCGTTTCACGGAAATAAGGCTCGTTTACCCAAAGCGTATCATCGGCATCAAAAGCAATTACACTAATTTTATTGTTCATGGTTATGCTTACTTTAGTGCCACAAAAGTAGATTAACCTTAATTAATAAAAAAGGACATTTGTCTCGCCAAAAAATATGTTACGAACAAATCTTGCATTTTTATCATTTACAGAGCGTTTTTATTCCGAAAATAATCAGCAGAAAAACATCACCTTAAAATCTTTTCCTGCCGGATTCAGGTTTATCGAACAAGGCGAAAAAATCAGGAATATTTATATTATTAAAGATGGTATCACCAAATGCTTTATCTCAGAAGAAAACGGAAAAGATTTTATTATTGAATTTTTAGGGAAGGGAGAAGTTGTTGGCGAACTCGAAGCAATTAAAAAAATAGATTGCCTCTGCAATGTTGAAGCCATTAGTGAAGTAACGGCCTACGCAATCCCCGATTTTTTCTTTCTAAAACTTATCGAACAAAATACTGAATTCACTAAAATTTTGCTTCAGGAATTATCTACCAGAATTATTCAAACCAGCTCCAGGGCATCTTTTCAGCAGTTATATACCTTAGAATACGGCTTAGTAAAGCTTTTGAAGCTTCAAACAGAAGAAAACATTTTGGTTTCGAAAGAAGATATGGCTGCATATTTAGGCATTTCGGTGAGGAGTTTTAACAGAACGCTACAACAGTTAAAGGCTAAAAATACTTTTAATGATGATGGGGCCTTGCAAAAACTTTTAGAGCGTTTGGGATAAATTATTAAAAAAAAAACGTCCGGCAGATACTGGCCGGACGTTTTTTTTTAAAATTTATGTTAAAGCACTTTACTGTTTCACAGGTGCGGAGCCCGGAGCCGGCGCATTGAAATCTAACTCATTTAAAGGGATATCAAAGTAATCCATAAAGTTATAATCTATAAAACAGCTTCTGATTTGAGAACCCGATGTTCCCAAAGTTGAGCCTTGAATTAGTACGTTTGCTGCCGCACGGCCACCACCCGAAGCCGCTGATTGCGTAACACCCCATCTTCTCGCATCGTAAAAAGCTGTTCCTCTTTGAAACAACGCAACCCTACGTTCGCGTTTTAAAATTGCTATGGCCGCAGCCTGCGATAAACCAGTACCGGCTGTTGCGGCAACATTAGCGCCCTGATAATTACGTATCTGGTCGATAATGGTTAAGCCAGCTTCTACAGCCCCGGTTCTGATGTTCGCCTCAGCAATATCCAAACGGGTTTCTTCGTAAGTAGCGCCAACTTCCATAAAGCCCTGGTTATCACTTGTAGCAAATTTACCACCCGATTCAATAGGCACAGCGCCGTATCTTGTACCGAAATTAAAACCCCTGTCGTTTCTTAAATTGGGAGAAGTAAGAAGGTAAAAATTTGCCGCTAGTCGGGCATCATTCGCATCGAATTCCTGCACCAAGCGTTCGCTAACAAAAGTAAACTGGGCGCCCAAACCCAACAAAGAATATGGATGGTAAAAGGCACCTGATAAATCGTTTGTTCCATTAGGATCCATACCAATTCTGAAATTATTATCTGTTGCAAGCATACCTGCATTAGCAAGCGTTGTAACCGTTGTCCAATCTGCGGTAGTCATAGCAGCAACTTTTTTGTTAGCCATTAAGTTACGGGCTTTATAACTGCTGATTTGTCTTTTCCACATATCAGGTGTAATTCTGGAAGAGCGTGCTGCGAAATCAGGAATTACAGCGTCAATTGTTGCGTTATAAGCATCAATATTTGCAGCTGCAACTGTATTAAGTTGCGCAACACATTTATCGAAGTTGCTTGTTGCTTCGGTTATTATGGCATCACGGGTAATGAAGTTACCATTTGTAGTACCATCAGAATTATTATTGATAACGCCTGAAACATACATCGAACCGATGTGGGAGTAAGCGTAACCTTTCCACCAGTAAGCCCAGGCACGCAAGGTTGCTTTTTTAGTTGCAACATCTCCTGTAAATTTTGCTTCGGGTTTATCTATTGATGCAAGTAATAGATTACAACTTGCGTTCAACAAATTCATCGATTCCCATTCATATTTAAATACATTAAGTTCACCGGCGGTTCTGCTATTTGTACTTTGGAGCTGTGGTTTTTGTTCTGGCCCGATAGGGTTTTTTAATACGGTTCCGTTTGGCAAAGTGATGGAGGTAACCTGCTCAGCCCATCTCCAGCCCCAGTTGCCATAAGGCGAATAAAGTTCATCGCCCATAAAACTATGCATCGACCATGCAATAACGAAATTGGCACCAAGGCCTTTTACGTATAAACCTTTCGAAAAGGCTAATATTCCATCTTCAACACTAAGCGAAGCATCGGGAGTTGGTGAATTAGGGTTAATAAGTTCGAGATCTGTTTTCTGGCAACTGCTCATAAAAACGACCAAAATAAATATGCTAATAATTTTTTTCATGATTTCAGATTTAAAAGCCAATGTTAATACCAAATTGATAAGATTTTAAGTTAGGAAAACCGAAGCTGTCCACACCTCTGTCTAACGTACCTGTACTGCTAGATTCCGGGTCTAAACCACTGTATTTGGTAATTGTTAAAATGTTTCTGGCCGAAGCAGTTACTGAAACTGTTTTAGCCCATTTAATATTTAAGGCATTACGAAGGTTGTATGATAAGGACAAATCTCTTAACCGTAAAAATGAACCACTTTCGGTAAACCAGCTAATCGGGTTTGTTGAATTATACAAACTGCCATAGTAAGAAGTAAAAGCACCGGTTTGTCCGTTAATGGTAACTTCCTTATCAAAATCGGCAGCTAGCTGATCTCTATATAACCATTGGCGGGTTAAATTGTAAACTTTGTTTCCATAATTCCAGTCAAACTGAAACGACAAGCTTAAATCCTGATAAATATTAAAACTGTTTATAAAAGACATTGTGAATTTTGGAGTCGGGTCTCCCATGTTTTTCTTGTCATCGCTACCGGTAATTACAACTTGTTTAGAAGCCTTGTTGGTTACGAAACCATTAACCAGTTCGTAATCGCCAACACTAGCCGCCGGAATGTATCGCGAGCCATCGGGTTTTAACTGATCAACAGATGAAAGCGGAACTTGTCCATAAAAAATACCAAAGCGTTCGCCTGCTTTTAACGCGAAGTTACCTGACACTACATCCTGACCATTGGCAATTTGATCAACCATGGTTTGAGAATGTGCGAAACGGATTCCAAAATTCCAGGTTAAATTCTTTTTCTGAAGCATTGTCGCATCAGCACTTAATTCATAACCACTTGATTTTAAAGTCATTAGATTATCATTGATGGCAACATATCCTGTAGATGGTGATAAATCGGCAGCCTGAATAACATCACCACTTTCTCTTTTCCAATAAGTACCGGTAATTGCCACACGACTAAGCCAGGCCTTATTGTTATTGGCTAACACGAAATCTGTTCCCGCTTCAAATTCTTTTGAAGTCTGTACACGTAAAAAAGGATTACTGGCTGTTCCAGGTAGCGTTAAATAGCTTCCATCGCCTAAAGTACCAGCATCTAAAGTTACTTGGCGTGCATATCTTCCTGGTTGAATACCAGCTTCTCCATAAGCTGCACGAACTTTCCACTGAGGCAACCAAGATAGTTTTAATAAATCGGAAGGGTTAAAATAAGCGGTTCCCCGTGGAAAAGTAAAGGCTTTACCACCAGCACCAAATTCTGATGAATAATCGGATCTCACTCCAACAGAAATACCAGCCAAAGTTCCCCAATCAATACTTTGGTTAAATAATAGGCCATAGCTCAAAAATTCGTTTGAGTTACCTGTTGCCGTTTTTGTTGTTGCAACATTAATGTTGTAAGGTGGATAAGTAGGCAAGCCAACGCCTCTTCCGTTGAAATAACTATATGCTTCCTTCCTTACATCATATGATACCTGGGTTGAAGTTGTTATTGGCAATTTGGAATTAAAATCTTTTTCAAAATCAGTTCTGAAAAAAACCGAACCAATAGAATTGAATTTGGTATTTCTGGTATTGCTCTGCTCATAAGAGCCTTCTCTGGTTCCGAAATACAAATCCTGCCCGGTCGAAGTTTGATTTTTATAATAGTCTAGGTTGTTTAATGCATAGTAATCCAAACCAACTTTATAATCCAGTTCAACAAATTTCGGGAACTTGTAATTCAGGTTTAAGCTTTGAACAAAACGGGTGGATTTATCTTTTCTGGTATGCCAGTCGTTTTCTGCTAATGAATTGCTTTGATTTTCTTCTTTCGGCTGAACAATTAGATTGCCCAAAGCATCTCTGTAGGTAAAATCGATAAACTGGTAAGAGTTTAAAAGCGGAAAACGATTTCCGGAAATTAAATTTTCATCTTCGATTACAGCTTGCGAAGTGGAACGTAACGTAAAGTTTTTAAACAATTCTACGCCCAAATTAATACCGGCTGTATGCCTCGTTAACTTATTGTTCATTACGTTTTGCTGATCCAATCTCGAAACGTTAATCGAATAATCAGACTTTTCGCCACCACCAGAAATACTTAAATTATTGTTATAGGTTGAGGCTGTTCTAAATGCTTGTTTAAGGTGATCGTACACAGTTTCTACATAGGGTTTATTATTGAGCGTAGTTGCACCCGATAATAAAGCGGGTTCGGTGTATTTCCCGTCGCTACCCCTTGCCACACGAACGCCATTATTATCCAAAATATAGCCTTGCGCATCTGTAACATAATGGTGGTATTTAGCCAAAAGATCATCACCCTGAATAATCTGGTCGGAACTGTATTTCGAACTGAAATTAATTGTTGGTGCAGTTCCTTTTGTACCTTTTTTGGTGAACACCTGAATAACGCCATTTCCACCCTGCGCACCGTAAAGCATACCAGCAGCGGCACCTTTAACAACCTCAACACGTTCCACCAAACTTGGATCAAGGCCGTTTAAGTCAGATACCTCAACACCATCCACTAAAATCATCGGATAAGTGCTACCCAAAGTGTTAACTCCGCGAAGGATAATTGACGCACCATCTCCCGGCTGCCCGGAACCTGTACGGATAACCGCACCGGCTATTTGGCCTTGTAATGCCTGCTCAACTGACCCCGTTACTACACTTTTGGCAAAGTTTTTTGATGATAATGTGGCAACATCGACACCAATTTTCCTTTTATCTGTTGCAGTACCAACACCAGTTACCACAACATCCGATAGTTGCTTGGAATCTACTGACATCGATACCCTGATATCGCCACTTGTAACGGAAACTGATTGTGTGGAGTAACCTAAAAAACTAAAGGTTAATTCAGTTACACTGCCAGGTAAAAGAAGTTTAAACGTGCCGCTGGCGCCAGTTGTGGTTCCTATTTTGGCGCCTTTTGCTGAAACCGTAACGCCGGGAAGTGGCAAGCCATCATCTTTTCCCACTACGGTTCCGGTAATTGTGCGATCCTGAGCAAAAATACCTTGAACAAGGTACAGCATCAGAAAGGAAATCAAGAGTAATTTTCTCCTCATAGCAATAAATTTTAGTAAGTTTTAGGTTTAATTATCCCTAATTTATTACAAAAACCTTTACTAAAACGAATTAGAATGACCTAAAGGCAATATAATACCACAATAAGTTAATAATGTATCATTATAAATCAGCCAAAATCAATTATAAAATTACATTAATGAAAATTAAACAATATTTTATTTATAAAAACGATAAAATATGCGTTTTTCAAAACAAAAATTTTATAAACAAGCAATGTTTTATCATAATTTAACAAATTATACAAAAAAAAAAAAATTATTAACTACAATTCTCTCAATATTCATCAAAACAAACAGCCGAACATTTTCTACACATTGCTGTTTATTAAAACATGCCTGATATTTTAATTATAAATGGAAGTGCCCGATTAAATGGAGACACACAGAGGTTCATCAGTAAATTAACTGAAGGTATTGAATTCGATCAGTTCAATTTAATTGAACATTATTTCCTTCCTTATAATTACGAAAACAAATATCCGCCAGAAGACCATTTTGAATTTTTCGCCAAAGAAATTTTATACCATAAACACATAATTTTCGCAACGCCTGTTTATTGGTATTCGATGAGTGGAAGAATGAAAAACTTATTCGACAGGTTAACTGATTGGGTAACACAAAATAAAGAGGCTGGCAGAAGTTTAAAAGATAAAAATGTTAAGTTAATTGCCGTTGGCACGGATGGCGACTTACCTGACGGTTTTACAGCACCATTTTACATGACGGCCAATTATATGGAAATGGTTTACCATGGACATCAATATTTCAATACAAATACAATTTACACGGAGGATGAACTGATGGAAATCAGAAAATCTTTCTTTAGTTTTATACAAGCATAACATCCCTTAATTTTATAGCCAGCAGATAAAATAACTATAAATTCAAAAATTAAAAAATGAAAGTAGAAGACGTATTCAAGAATAATGAAAAATGGATTGCTGACAAGCTCGCCATCAATCCCGAATATTTTACAGAATTATCTAAAGGCCAAACACCTGAGTTTTTATACATCGGCTGCTCTGATAGCCGTGTTACCGCCGAAGATTTAATGGGTATTCAACCCGGGCAGGCTTTTGTTCATCGCAACGTTGCTAATCTGGTAAATAATGTTGATTTAAACGTGATGACTGTTTTAAATTATTCGGTTCGCCACCTGAAAGTGAATCACATTGTTGTTTGCGGCCATTACAATTGCGGCGGTGTTAAAGCCGCTATGCAACCTGCAGATATGGGTATTTTGAACCCTTGGTTAAGAAACATCCGCGATGTTTACCGAATTCATAAAGACGAATTAAATGCCATTGAAGATGAAGGTAAACGCTACGATAGATTAGTAGAATTGAATGTTCAGGAACAGTGTGTAAATTTGTTAAAAACCGCAGCTGTTCAGCAAGCAATTACTGAAAGGGGCTTAACCGTTCATGGCTGGGTTTTTGATATTAGAACAGGTAAACTGGTCGATTTAAAAATTGATTTCGACGCAATATTACAAGACATCAAAGAGATTTATAATTTATACTAATTTTTAGATTGATTTCTAAAGACTAAGTATTTTACATTAAATGATGCTGAATTAATTCAGCAAACCTGATTTATTAAGAAGACCGAAATCCGAGGCAATGGAAATAATTTTTTCCAAACCCCGGATATCGGTCTTTTTTTAATTAAAACCTATTTATTTGATATCGGATAATTATCTTCCCATCCATCCACCATCAACAGTAAGGATTGTTCCATGAACATAATCCCCGGCTTTTGAAGCAAGGAAAACTGTAGGCCCTTTAAAATCTTCAGGTGTCCCCCACCTTCCGGCTGGTATACGAGCTAAAATCGAAGTGCTTCTTTCCTGGTCTTCACGCAATGCGGAAGTATTATCTGTAGCAATGTAACCTGGTGCAATTGCATTTACATTTACCCCTTTTGATGCCCATTCATTCGCGAAAGCTTTTGTTAAAGATGCTATAGCGCCTTTGCTAGCCGCATAACCCGGAACAGTAATACCCCCCTGGAAAGACAATAGCGATGCTGTAAAAATAACTTTACCATGCCCTCTGGCAACCATATCTCTGCCAATTTCCCTGGTTAGAATAAATGGAGCAGTTTGGTTTACTGCAATTACTTCATCCCACATTTCATCAGGGTGCTCGGCAATTGGTTTACGTAAAATTGTGCCCGCATTGTTTACCAGAATATCAATAACAAGATGATCTGCCTTTACCTTTGCTGCAAAATCAGTTACTGCCTTGCGATCGCTAAAATCGCATTTATACGCGTAGAACTTTCTTCCTAAGGCCTTAACTTCATTTTCTACGGAACTTCCCTCAAGTTCAAGACTTGCAGAAACACCAATAACATCTGCTCCTGCTTCTGCTAAAGCTAATGCCATTGCTTTTCCAATACCACGTTTGCAGCCAGTTACTAATGCAGTTTTGCCTGCTAAATCAAATAAGTTTGACATTTTATTTTTATTTACTAATTAGCCCAAAAAATGCGTTTGCAATTATTTGAGATATTCCATAATTATTTCAGTTCTGTAATTGCACAGTGATCCATGTCGCCATAATCAAGATTTTCGCCGGCCATGCCCCAAATAAAAGTATAATTGCTTGTACCTGCACCAGAATGGATTGACCAATTTGGCGAAATAACAGCCTGATCATTTTGCATCCAAATGTGACGCGTTTCTTGCGGCTGACCCATAAAATGACATACACTTTGGCCTTGTGGAACCTCGAAATAAAAGTAAGCCTCCATCCTTCTATCGTGGGTATGTGCTGGCATTGTATTCCAAACACTTCCAGATTTTAATTCTGTCATACCCATTTGTAACTGGCAGGTTGGCAATACACTATTTACCAATAACTTATTAATAATCCGGTGGTTCGCTGTTTCAGGAGCACCTAATTCAACAATTTCGGCCTCGGCTTTACTAACTTTTTTTGTTGGATAAGTATGATGAGCAGGTGCTGAATTGATATATAGTTTCGCAGGAAGCGTTTTATCTACCGATTCAAAAGATACCTCCTTAGTTCCTTTACCAATATATAAGGCCTCTTTATATTCAAGTTCGAACAGCTCGCCATCGGCTGTTACCACAGCTTTACCGCCGACATTAATTATACCAAGTTCTCTTCTTTCCAAAAAGAAATTTGCTTTTAAATCATCAGGATTTGGTAAATCTACTTTCTGATCAACTGGCATTGCACCGCCAACAATATATCTATCAAAATGCGATAATGTCAGGTTTACCTTATTGGCTTCAAAAATGTTTTCGATTAAGAAATTTTCCCGCAGCGAAGCGGTATCCATTTGCTTAACTTCTTTCGGACTTTGAGCGTAACGGCTTTCGAATTTATTCATTGGTTAAAATTTGAGATTTGCGATTTGCTTGAAATCAAATCATATTGACAAATATATTTATACCAACCTTAATAATTGAATTATTACCCAAATTATTATTAATTGACGTTAAAATAACGTTTAAAAGCTGTTTAACAAGCTAAACTATTTTTATTGAGGTTGGCTATCAATGGTTCTATCGCAACTTGTATTTAACCTACCATTGAAAAAATAAGAAGACTAAATGCTGTTAAAACAATTTGAATAGAAAAAAGCTTGTATTAATATGAAAATATTAAACGCATTGGTTGGAGGTTTTGCTGGCGCAATAGCCCTAAATTTACTTCATGAAACCGTTAGGAGGATAGACAAGAAAGCGCCAAGAATTGATCTTTTAGGCGAAGAGGCGCTCAACAGAACGTTAAATAGTTTTAATGCTCAACCTTTAAAGGGTAACAGTTTATATGCGGCAACTTTAGCGGGAGATGTAATTAGTAATGGCTTGTATTATTCTTTAATTGGTTTTGGCGAAGAAAAAAACATTTGGTTAAAGGGCGCATCTATTGGCTTGGCAGCGGGTTTTGGAGCATTAGAAATACCTAAAACCATTGGCCTGGATGATGCGCCGGTAACCAAGACAAACAAAACTAAAGCTTTAACGGTAGCCTGGTATTTGATAGGCGGTTTAGTAGCAGCCGCAGTAATTGATGGGCTGCAAAGAAATAAAAATAATTTGTTTTGATTAGAAGTTGCTAACGGTCTAAGATTTTTTATTTTCAACAATTTAAAAGGCCAGGGTTGAAATCTAGATCGAATAATTGAATATAAATAGCTTTACAATCAATGAAAATATTTCAGCAAGCATTTGCAATAAGAGAACGTAAAAGGGGTTTCCATTTAATAACTGAAGAAATTGTTAGCGCTTTCCCTGAGTTAAAAACAATTAATGTTGGTATTTGCCAGGTTTTTATTCAACACACTTCCGCATCGTTAACTATAAATGAAAATGCTGATTCAACAGTTCGGGTAGATTTTGAAATGTATTTTAATAAGGCAGTGCCCGAGAACGACCCTGATTATAAACATGATTATGAAGGATCTGACGATATGCCTGCTCATTTAAAAGCATCTCTACTTGGCGCATCAGTTACCATTCCGGTACGAAATGGCAGATTAGCCTTGGGCACATGGCAAGGCATTTATTTATGCGAGCATCGAAATTACGGTGGCCAGAGAAAGATTATACTTACTGCCTGGGGCGAATAGAATTACTGTTTTTGCCAACTAAGCTTGATTGTAACGATAGCCCCAAACCAGGTTTTTCATCGGTTTGGGCTAAAGTGAAAAGCAGGACTACCGCTAAACAATACTTCTGTACCTGCCTTACTAATAATTATTCTTTAGGAACTTTTCGCTGCAATTCCTTGTGATTATCCTGGATAGAGTTGCCTTCAGTTTCAATTTCTACTTCTTTGGTCGTGACGGCATATTGTGATGGGTGGATTTCTGAACCATAAGCTACCGCATACGCTTTGGTAAACTCTGCGCCGAAATATAAAATAATGGAGGAATAATATGTCCACAATAATAAAACAACGAGCGAACCTGCTGCTCCATAGGTACTACCAACATTGCTGGAACCAATATAAAATGATATTGCAAACTTTCCAATCATAAACAAAATTGCTGTTACGATAGAACCTAGAATAACATCACGCCACTTAATTATCGCATCGGGCAATACCTTAAAAATAACGCCAAACATTAAAGAAATTACAGCCAGGGTAATGCCCATATTCAAGACATAGAAAACAACTACAGAAACTTCTTCAAATCTTTCTTCCAATCTTTTGCTAAAGGCATCTACTACGGTATTAACAACTAACGAAACCATTAAAACGAAGCCTAAACTAATAATTACCGAAAATGATAGAAACCTGTTTTGGAGCATTTTCAACCAGCCTCGTTTCGGCTTTGGTTTCAGGCCCCAAATGGTGTTGATAGAATCCTGAATATCGCCAAAAATGGTTGTCGCACCAATTAACAGGGTGATTAAACCAATTACAAATGCAACGGTACTTTTCCCGTTAAGGTATGCACTTTTAATAATCTGCTGTAATTGCATTGCAGTATCTTTGCCTAAAAAACCTGCAAGCTGTGCATAAACCTGTCCTTCTGCTGCCTCCCGTTTCAAAAATATACCACAGAGTGATATTATTATAACAAGAAGTGGCGCCATTGAAAAAACCGTGTAATAGGCCAATGAGCCACTGAGTTTAGTTACTTTATGATCTGTAAAGCTCGTAAATGATGCTTTTAAAACCTCCCAAATTCCTTTAAACGTTACTTTCTTCTTATTCATAATGCTTCGGTCTTAATACTATATTTAGAACCGAATGTTTTATGTTTTGTTTGAAAGGAATGTATTATGTATTTGTTTCTTGGTTAACAGGAATAGAAAAACAAAATGTAGAACCCTTCCCTTCGACTGAATTAACCCAAATGTTGCCGTTTAGTCTTTTTACAATCTCTGAGGAAATGTACAAGCCTAAGCCCAAACCCGGAAAGGTATGTTCTTTGTTGCCACTTACGCGATAAAACTGTTCAAAAACCTGGTCCTTTTTCTCACTGCTTATTCCAATACCGTAATCCTGTACGCAGAGTTGAACATTAGTTTCCTGGTCGTTAGTATAAATAACAACTTCATTTGCATCGGGAGAGTATTTTACAGCATTTGTTAATAAATTGGTAACAACCTGGCAAATACGCTCTCTGTCGCCAAAAATTGTCCGTTTAAAATTTAGGTTTTTGCTGATGATGTGTTTTGACGAGGTTCGCTGAACATCTTCGATTACCTCTTCTACCATTTCATTAAAATCGAATGTTGAATGGTTAAATTGAAGGCGCCCTGCATTAATTTTGGTAACATCAAGTAAATCGCCGATTAAGTTGGTAAGCCTATCAACCTGTTTGTTCATCTTAGCCAAAAAATCTGCATTTTTAAGATCACCAGAGCGTTTAAACATAGCCTCTAAAACTTGTGCATAAGCTTTTAAACTTGTAACCGGGGTTTTTAACTCGTGACTAGCAATGCCAAGAAAATCATCTTTCTGCTTTTCTAACTCTTTTTGATGATGTACATCCGTATTTGTACCGTACCATTTTACAATTTCTCCACTAGCATTTTTTAATGGTAAAGCCCTAACCAAGAACCATCGGTACTCATTGTATTTATCTTTGATTCTAAATTCCGTTTGGTAAGCATTACCGGTTTTTAAGGCATGAGACCATGCAACGGTTGCCCGTGCCTTATCATCAGGGTGAACGGCATCCGTCCAGCTCGAAGAAATAATTTCTTCTTTTGGCCTGCCACTTTGATCGTACCAACGTTGATTGATATAATCCAGCGTACCATCAGGTCTGCTGGTCCAAACGATTGAAGGAACAGTATCTGCTAAAAATTCTAACTCGTTAAAAGCACGTTGCAAGGCATTATTCTTATCATTAAGAATTTTTCTGGCATTTAATTCAGGCCTTAAATCTCTGGCAATACCCGCTATAGCAACGGGCATATTGGTTATTTCTTCCCGAATCATGTACAATTGCTTATGAATTGGAATGATTTCGCCGGTTTTTTGATGAAGCAATTCCAACTCTCCAGACCATTTACCCTTATTTATCAAAACCGGTAAAATTTCTGTCGTAATAAGTTCATTCGTTGCCTCGCTATGATAATCGAATAAAGTACTTGTTTGAATTTTCGCTTCATCAATTCCTATAAGCGTTATGCCAGATGGATTTATGTAAAAAGTATTCCCATGAATATCACAATAATTACAGAAATCTTCGCTACTATCAACAATTGTTGCTAAACGCTGTAGCTCCGCTTTAGCCCTTATTTCTGGGCGCAAATCGCGGGCGGTTGCGCCCCGGCCGATTACTTCTCCGGTTTCAGGATCTTTAATAAGCAAATAATTTACATTGCAAGGGATAATTTCCTTGGTAATAAAATTTCGCAGATTGATGGTACCTTGCCAGCCAGATTCTTCTGTTATTTCTTTTATAATATGGTTTTGTACCCTATCTAATTCTTCCGGTGTATAAAAATCTTTTGCACTCAATTCAGTAACGTCAGCATCTAAATCCACACCCAGTAAGTTTCTTGATGCTGTATTCATGTAAATTAAATTACCTTCCATATCGGCAACTGTCATATGGTCGGCATTATGGCTAACAAGACTCATTAATTGCTGCTCTCGCCTTTTAGCTGCAACTTCACTAGTCACATCTTGTGCAATTCCAGCAAAGCGATAAGCTAGGTTTTCGGCATTGAAATAAGCTTTTCCTTTACAATGAACCCATCGTAACTCGTTGTTGATTTCGCTCACAGTTCGGTATCTGATATCGTAGTTGCCTTCTCCTGCCGGATTAACAGCTACAATTACCGCTCTGTTAACCATTTCTTTGTCGTCCGGATGGATACAATTTAACACATCATCATAATCAATCTCACCTTCAGTGGAAAACCCAAAAAGTTCGCGACAACGATCGTCCCAGTTAACCTTATTGTTTATCGGATCTAAATCCCATGTTCCTATTCCAGCCGATTGTAAAGCAAAGGCTAATCGCTCTTGTGTTTCGGCAATCTGCTTTCTTGCAGAAACCAACTCTGTAAGATGTGCGGCGGTATTAATGATAGCATAGGTATGGCCATCACTATCTTTTAAAGGTTTATAGGTAAATGTAAAATAGAATGTTTGCAGCTTACCATCAACCACTAAATCCGCTCTGGATTCTTTGGCATAATACGTTTCACCTGTATCAAAAACATGAGCTAAAATATCATGAAATGGCTGCCCGTCCAGCTCAGGTATAGCAATCTTAAGTGGCTTTCCGATAACAGATTCATCCTTTCCCCACAAATCAATCATCGCATCGTTAGCAATGCTGATGATCATTTCCCTACCCTTATAAATAGCCGTTGGCATCGGCGATGCTTCAACAAGGGAAGTGAATCTTTCCTGCTCGGAATATTTTTTACTCATTAAAAAAGAAAATTTATTAAATATAGATAAATCCGGATTCTTTATCGGTGCATTAAAAAAGAATTAGTACGCTAAATTTCAAAAAAAATAGCCTTAAAAATTAAGGCTATTCTAATATCTAAAAAAAAGCGAGTACTATTTTATTTTTATCCATGCTACAATATCATTAATTAATGTTGCAGAAACGCTGGAGAATGCCTGGTATTGAGCACCAGTACCCTTTTCAACCTGCTGACTTAACAGGTGGTTTAATTCTGGATAAAATTTAAATTCTGCATTTGAATTGCCAGCTAAACCGGCTTTCCATAAGTCAAAATCTTTTTGCGCTACCTGAAAATCGTTTCCTCCCTGGAAAACAAAAATGCGTGGTTTGGTTAACTTTCTGGCTGCAGCTACCTGGTCGTAATTGTTAATATCTATCCAGTAAGCGGCAGGAATGCCTAAAATGACAGAATCTGGCTTCATGGTTCCCAATTGTGTAATATTGCCTTTAGCAATTTCGGCTGTAGCTATATCATATTGCGTTTTGGCGGTTTTTGCGGTATCGCTAATCTTATCAAACAGATATTTATTTTGCTCTAGCATTAAATCGGTTAACTTTCTTGCTGGTGCAGCGGCTAATATAATTCCACTTAAATCTGGTACCTGGGCTGCAATGCGGGGCGCAAGCATACCGCCTAAACTGTGCCCAAAAAGATAAATATTCTTCAAATCGGCACCTGGAATAGTTTTAGCCATTGCCAAGGCCGCCAGCGCATCATCCGTAACTTCTTCTTTAACAGTAAAAACTTTTCTAAATTCCTGAGGATAAATCATGGTTCGTTTAACATACCTGATGGAGGCAATCCCTTGCGCTGCCAAACCCGCTGCCAAATCTTTAAACGGCTTATTTGGACCAACAGTTTCATCCATATCAGAAGGCCCTGAACCATGTACAAATACAACTACAGGAAAACTTTTAAGATTTTTAGGCGTGGTAATTATTGCGGCCAGCTGGTGGCCAGGACTAGTTAAATATGCAGTTTTTTCTGAATACAAGGTTGTATCAGCATAAGAAGGTGCTAAATATTTCGCAGAAACAGGTTTCGGCGCAAGGAAAAAACCAACTATTTTTTGGGCTTTATTAAAACCTAGAATAAAATTTTGTGTACCTCTTTCAAAATCTCCTTCAATGGTTACAGAAAAAAAATCGCCCTGAATTTTGCTTTGAACAGCCTCTAAAGATTTGGCTTTGCCAAGGGCTGTGTGTACATCAGACCATAATTTTTTTAATTGTTCCTCTGATAATTTGGCTTTTACAGTTTCATCGAAATTACCATAAGCTTCGGTGAATTTTCCATCTTCTAAAAGTTGAAAGAAATTATTAGCCCCATTAAAAAGACTGATAACATTTTGTGCGAAAGATGCGGTTGTAAAAAATAATAGTGTGATAACTATTAAAATACTTTTCTTCATGAATAATATTGTGTTGTTTAGTTCGAAACCAAAGTTAACAATATTTGAATCCTATTTTGTTAAAATACAACTAATTGGTTAGTTTTTTATTTTAAAAAAAATCAATTAAAGTCTTCCAGCAAAAATTCTATTGTTTTAGCCAATTGTAATTGCGATGGATGAAGTACACCAAATTGAATCGCTGGTAGATTTAGCCATCTGTTAATCCATAGATAAATTAACACCTATTTTTAATTTATATGAAAGAACAAAAATGGGTGAAAAAGTTAAAAAAAAATTAAAGCCGGCACAATAATTTTAAATCCCAGCGTTTATGTATGTGAGAGCGTTAATTTAGATGACGGGGATGCTGCTTCGGCGGAATCCCCGTTTCTTTTTTAAAAAAACTTTTCCTCCCAAATTTTCGCAATAAAAAAGGGACAAATTTTAGAAAAATGTCCCCTTTAGATATATGATTGAGTTAAGAATTTTAGCTTTTTATCTCGTCATTCCCATTTGCGCTTCGGAAATCGTTATTGAAGGTTTTATACCTTTTAGGTTTTAAAATCACCCATAAACCCAAACCAATCAAAACTAAAGCAGTTGTAATTTTAGAAAGTTCGAAATCGAAAACTGTAATGTCCTGAAGGGTGAAAAAACCGCCGATTACGGTTAAAGCCAACCAGCCCCCGCCCTGAAAGTTTTTACGGTAGCCAATCCACAAACCTGCTGCAAGCATAATTGTGTGCCAGCTTAATAGCCAGTTTGGCAAATCAAAACCAATGTTTTCAAGTAAGAATACCGAACCGATTACAATAACTAAAATGCCTAAACCCATTTGTTTATCTGCGTGGTTTTTTCTGATTAAATTTTCCATGACCTTTGTTTTTATATATCAAATGTATCAGGAAAAAGAAGGTAGAAGAACAGACTTTCCGCAGAATACTTTCTCGTGTCGGTGAGTGAAATAAAACTATCGGTGAAAATATTTAGAGGGATTTTGAAGCAAGCAAAAAGCCGGTAAAAAATTAATGGACTTAATTATTTTGCTATCAGGTGATGGTCTTTCCTACAACAGCGGCATGTTAAATCAATTGAAGTTCAAAATCAAATTGCAATCGCCTAAAAAGCCAGTTAGATAACGGGCAATTTAATTATTCGAAAGTAAATATATCATTAGCCTTTGCCATAATTACTTTTGAGGTTAACCCTATAAACAACCCATGCGCCAATATACCATCGATTTGGTTCAGTTCAAAAGCAATTTTTTCAGGTTCATCAATCAAGCCAAAATCTACATCGATAACGTAGTTTCCGTTGTCGGTTATAAATATTTTGCCTTCTTTTTTTCTTAAAACCCCTTCTCCGCCAGAATTTTTTATTTGGTTGGAAACATATTGAAAAGCCAGTGGAATCACTTCGACAGGAACAGTAAAAGCGCCCAATGTACTTACTTTTTTAGACGAGTCGGCAACGATGATCGAATTTTTACTTAGTGAAGCAACTATCTTTTCGCGGAATAATGCGCCTCCGCCTCCTTTAATTAAATTGAGTGATTCCGTAAATTCATCGGCACCGTCTATACTGATATCTATTGAACCTAAAGTTTCTAATTTTAAAACAGGAATACCATAAAAAACAGCCAACTCTTCAGTTTTAACGGAACTTGCAGCAGCTGTTATTTTCAAGCCGTCTTTCATTCGTTCAGCAAGCTCCTTGATGGCAAAAGTTGCCGTAGAACCCGTACCCAAACCAACAACATCGTTGTTTTTTACAAACTTAACGGCTTCTTTTGCTGCAGCTAACTTTTCTGCGTCTTGTTGAGTTTTATTAACAGAATTCATGTTGTAAAAATATAAAATTACCAATCAATTGCTCGTCACGCATAATTCATTTAAGTACTTTCTCAGTGAAAGAAAAAAAATCAGGCTGAATGCAATAAATCTAAATTACAGCGTTTATGTATATGAGAGCGTTAATTTAGATGATGGGGATTCTGCGATAAGCGGAATCTCCATTTCTTTTTTAAGCGCTTTCTCGAAATGTTGTAAACAAAAAAACGGTTGATGTTTCCACCAACCGTTAACCAAATTATACTAACTAACTATTTTATTTATCTAAAGAATTAATCCAGGCAGCAATTTTTAAAGCTTCTGCTTTAGTTACCTGCGGCATTGGAGGCATTTCTGTAGAATATCCGGGCCAGTTTTGTGGCTGAGGATTATGAATTAACGAATAAATTTTTTCTGCTGAATATTTACGTTTTGCAATTTCTACAAACGGCGGACCAATTTGTCTCTTCGTTGGATTGTGACAAGCCAAACAAGTATTCTTAGTCAACAACCCTTCAACCTCTTTGTAAGTTGGTGTTTTTGCAGTTGCAGCAACTTTTGCAGGCGTTGTACCGGCAGCACCTTTAGCTTCAGGTTTTGTACCTGTAGAAGCTTTTGGTTTAGCAGAAGGTTTAACCGGCGTAGCCGATGCTTTTGGACCTGATTCAGAATTTCTTGTACTTACTTCGCTCATTGATAACTTTTCGCCATCGGCAATTTGGTTCAGAGTATAATAAGCAACCGGATGAACTAAAGAATAAAAACCTTCTTTATCGCGAACACCGTCCAATGTTAGCGTGTGGATATAGTATTGACGAAGATTAGGTATAATTAATCGTGCTTTCAAACCATCAGCAGAAACTTTTACACCCGTGATTTTTAAGGTTTCAACATTTACCGGAGGAGAGCCATAAACCGGGTGATATTTGTAAATAAAGCTTTCCGCGGCATATGATGCTAAATCTTCTGCCGATTTACGATCAACTGGTTTAGTAAACTCTATTTCGAAACCATCAGGCATTGATCTTACCGCTTTCATCTCAAAAGGCACTTTATTTGTATAAACTAAACGCTCTAAACCTTCGTTAGCATCACCGGCTGAACCCCAACCACGGTTGGTTTCGCCTACAAATAAAGAACCATCATTTCCCCAGGCCATTCTCAATACTCCAGAGCGGAAACCCTTTCTAAATAAGAAAGCTGCACCTTGTTCTTCACCTTTTACAGTTTCAAGGAAAATTCTGGAAATGATACTCATCCCCTGGTCGCCAGCTAAGATTTGGCCTGCGAAAGGACCAAAAGTGTTCGCCGGAATTTTAACCGGTTCTGACGAAGAAATACCTAAAATTCCGTAAGGCAACCAAACTGAAGGCAATTTTAATTCAGGGAACACTTTTTTCATATCAAAAAGTGTTTTGAAAGTTTCGTTCACCCTGTTTTCGGGCTTTATGTATCTGCCCTGTTCGTTTTTAATACGACGTTCATCAATATTTGAATAGAAAAAATCTGATGTTAGTTTAACCGGCGAATCTGATCTGCCAGTCCATCTTAAACTTGCAGGGTGCCCCATAAAATCACCTTTATTAATTTTCCATAAACCGCCTGAGCCTACCCAGTCGCCTTGATTTTCTGTATAATAAAACTGGTTGTCGATCATTCCTATACCTGCTGGCGAACGAAAACCCGCTGCATAAGGCGTCATTTTACCATCTTCGGTAATGTTCATTGCCCATCCACGCATCGGCACGCGGCTCTCGCCTCTCCACCATTCTTCATCGCCAAAGGCTACATTTGCTGTTACTAAAAATGAGCCATCGGCTGCAATTTTTGGTCCGAAGCTGTATTCGTGGTAGTGACCACTTAAAGGCCATGCATAAACGGTTTCGTAAACATCCGCTTTGCCATCCATATTTTTATCAACCAATTTGGTTAATTCGCCACGCTGAGCCACATATAACGCTCCGTTTTTTTGTGCCAGGCCTAAAATTTCATGTAAGCCAGTTGCGAATTTTCGGAAATAAGGCTTTACCGTTGTCGGATTTTCAACTATCCAAACGTCGCCCCGGCGGGTAGAAATAGCTAAATCGCCATTAGGCATTGTAACTAAACCACCAACTTCCAAAATTGGTCCTTCAGGCACGCGTACTTTACTTACTCTGAAAAAATCCTCTTCCTTTGGTGTTTCTTGAGCGAAAAGCGTTGAGAAACTCAAGCTAAGCGCCATAATTGCTAGTGTTTTAAATGTATATCTCATCGTAATTCAGACTAAAATAAAATAGAGTAATTTAATTTGCTTCCGATTGCTATAATCAGTTGTTTTTTACCATTAGCATCTCTAACGATAGGTTTTTCGCCATTTGGAAACTGCAGGTAGTAAGCTTTATCATCCACTACATATAAACCTTTAGCAACCTCGCTTACATCTGATACTTCACCCAAAAGCAAGTACAAATCCTTTGCGGGTTGTTCTAGAGTAATTTCTCTTGATAAACCCTGGCCTGTTTCCAGAACTTTTACAGCATCTGTAACTTTATTTCCGTAAATGGTATATTTAAATTCAGGGCGTTCCTGGTCATCCATAATGTATCCCTTAGTACGGAAGCCGGTGCCGGTGGTATCTGTAACCCACGCAGCATCAGCAGTTGCTAATTTAGAAATTGCCAAAACGGGCTTTTTAGTGAAACGGGTTACGCTACCTAAGGGGCGGGAAGTTCCGTTTCCACGGCCATCCCACATTGGAGTTGCATCTAAGAAACCACCATGCCAGCCTTGTAATAATGTGCCATTATCTAAATCGTAACTGTAAGCAGTTTGTTGCGGTCCGCCCACAGAAATTGCATGCACAGAACGAACGCCCGGCACAACATCGATAAAGCTGCGAAGCATTGTATTTACAGGTGATTCAACATAAATAGGATCGCCACCGCCACCACCACGACGACCATTTTGAGCAGCAGCAGGAATATCAGTAACTGAAATATTTCTAAAAGCGACTGAGCCATGGTCGCCTTGTAAACGAATTGGTGCTAACGCCTTTTCAGTACCATAACCACCTCTTGTTGCGCCCCATAATTCTACGTTTTCGTGTATGGTTACGCCATTTAATTCTACACTAAGCAATCTTGCATTTTCAGTTTTCTTACCTGAACCATCAAATTTAGGTGCCTGGAAAACAATTTTTATGTGTTGCCATAAACCGGGTGCTTTACTCGCGTTTTGGCGAGGTGCAATGCCGCCGTAACCTTTTTCGCCTTCAGGTTTATCATTATCCCAACGCTCGTAAATGCCTCCGTTATTTGATGATAACGGGTTTTTAACAGTCCAGGAATCTTCTAGTTGAATTTCGTAGTTGTTTTGAAGATAGATGCCTGAATTAGTTCCCTTTGCGGTAAGGTAATCCAGCTCTAAAACCATATCTCCGTATTCTTTAATTGTGGTTAAATCGAAACCAGCTTTTTTTGGAGCGGAGATATTCAATAAAATCCCAGTTCCTTTGGTTCCTTTAATTGAGTTAACCTCATTTAAATCCACAATTACATCACCCACTAGAGACCATGAATTTCCTGGTTCTTTAAATGCGGATAAATCTGTAAGTGGAATATTGGGTTGTTGGGCAAATGCCATGCAGGTTCCTAAAAGCCAGACAAAGGCAGTTGAACCTGTTTTTAAGACGCTAATCTTCATAATATTCGGTTTTGTTAGTAATGATTTCGGATTTTACACCAAGTTATTTAATCCCGTTAATCTGAATCAATTTGAGCTTGCCACAACTCATAGCTTTTGCAGGCAAGCTCAACTGATATTATTTATAAATTTATTTTTCTGTTGATAGTGAATAAGGGAAATCGACAGGATTAGAACCTCTGGTTTTATTTGGTGTTGCAGTCATATTGAAGTTTAATACCGCACCTTTTTGTAATCCACTATGGCTAATCCAGTTTTTAGAATAAGGCTTTCCATCTAATTGCAACGATTGAACATACCGATTATCGGCGCTATTAGCCGCAGCATTAATTACTACTGTTTTGCCATTATCGAGGGTTAAAGTTACTTTTTTAAATAATGGTGCACCTAAAACATACTGATCTGTTGCAGGCGTAACAGGATAAAAACCCATAGCTGAAAATACATACCACGCAGAAGTTTGACCATTATCTTCATCGCCACAGTAACCATCTGGGGTTGCTTTGTACATTCTTTCCATAGTTTCGCGAACCCAATATTGAGTTTTGTAAGGTGCACCACCGAAGTTGTACAAGTAAATCATGTGTTGAATGGGTTGGTTTCCATGCGCATATTGACCCATATTTGCAATCTGCATCTCGCGGATTTCGTGAATTACACCGCCATAAGCACTCTCATCAAATACCGGAGGCATAGAAAAAACTGAATCAAGTTTAGTTACAAATTTATCGTGGCCGCCCATTAATTTGGCTAAACCATCAATATCCTGAAAAACCGACCAGGTATAATGCCAGCTGTTACCTTCGGTAAAGGCACCACCCCATTTAAATGGGCTGAAAGGGCTCTGGAACGTTCCATCTTGATTTTTACCACGCATTAGGCCAGATGCAGGGTCGAAAAGATTTTTATAATTCATTGCTCTTTTCTTGTAGATTTCAATTTCAGAAGCGGGGCGTTTAAGCGCTCTTCCGAGTTGATAGATGGCAAAATCATCGTAAGAATATTCCAAAGTCTTTGCAGCATTTTCATTTATTTTAACATCAAAAGGCACATAACCTAATTCGTTATAATATTTTACACCGTTTCTTCCTACCGCTTCCATCGGCCCTTCATTATTCGCCCCATGTTTTACAGCATCCCAAAGGGTATTAATATCGTAGCCACGTAGGCCTTTAATGTAAGCATCAGAAACTACTGAAGCAGAGTTATTACCAACCATAATATTGGCAAAACCCGGACTGCTCCACTCGGGCAAGAAACCACCTTCTTTGTAATCGTTAATTAAACCTTCCTGCATTTCCTTATTTATTGAAGGATAAACAAGATTTAAGAATGGATATAATGCCCGGAACGTATCCCAAAAACCTGTGCCGGCGAACATGTAACCAGGTTTAATATCACCAGTATATGGGCTCCAGTGAACGATTTGATTTTTCGCATCTAACTCATATAATTTATTCGGAAAGAATAGGGTACGATACAGGCAAGAATAAAAAGTACGCATTTGGTCAATTGTGCCACCTTCAACAGCAATTTTACTCAACGTTTTATTCCAAACTGCTTTTGCTTTGGATTTTGTTGCGTCAAAGCTGTCGTTAGCCAATTCTCTTTTCAAATTAATCTCTGCCTGGTCGAAGCTGATGAAAGAGGATGCTGTTTTAGCCGTAACTTTCTCACCCTTAGCCGTTTTGAAACCGATTACCGCCCCGGTATGATCGCTTGTAAGTTCCAAATCATTACCTAAGGTTTTGCCACTCCAGGTTTTAGCCAAAGTAAAATCTTTATCAAAATAGATTACAAAGTAATTTTTAAAGTTTTTAGGAAGCGGGCCACGAGCATATTTGCTTGTATAACCTATAATTTTTCTTTCTTTAGGGAAAATTTTTATGTAAGAGCCTTTGTTCTGTGCATCAATTACTACGAAAGAACTGTCCGTTTTAGGAAAAGTAAATCTGAATTGTGCGGCTCTTTCCGTCGGTGTAAGTTCCGTTGTTACATCAGCATCTGCTAAATAGACACTGTAATAATAAGGTTTTGAAACTTCGGCTTTATGGCTAAACCAGCTTGCACGTTCATCATCGGCAAACTTTAATTTTCCTGTAACGGGCATGATTGCAAAAGCGCCATAGTCATTCATCCAGGGAGATGGCTGGTGAGTTTGCTTGAAACCACGAATTTTATCAGCATCATAAGTATAAGCCCAACCATCGCCCATTTTACCGGTTTGTGGCGTCCACATATTCATTCCCCAAGGCACACCAACGGCAGGGTAAGTATTACCATTAGATAAGCTAGGTTTAGATGCAGAACCCATTAATGGATTTATCCATTCTACAGGATCAGTAATTTTGCCCACCTGTTGTGCGAAACTTCCGGTTGCCGCAAAACTTAATAAGGCGATGAATAGTTTTTTCATTATTTGTATATCAGTTTATGTGTTTGCTAATATGAAATTCTTCAGTTTCTAAATTTGAGGATTTTTAACGTATTCGGCCCAAAGTGCATCTAAATCTTTACCTGTTAATTTTGCCCATATTGCGGCACTGTATGTGTGATCTCTTAATGAAGCATCGACAGCTTTAATTGTTCCCGGCTTCACATTCTTTTCTATCCATGTAAAAAATCTTGCTGTAATACGATAGCTATTTTTATAACTATGTTCTGGTTTTAGATCGGGCAAGGTCCATTTTGCACCAGCATTATCCACACCAAATTTCGAACGGGCAAAATCTGCAATTCCTTCAGTTAACCAACCCGGACCAACACTGCGCCCATAATCCTGAACGATGTGCATCACTTCGTGCGTAACTACATCTATATCTTCAGGGTGTTTAATCATCCATATTGAGCTAAAAGTTACTTTTCCATTGCTCGTGGCGGCAACACCTTTATAATTGGTATCAACTGAAAATTTTACTTCTTTTAATGTGTTTGGGTTATATTCTTTGGCGAGTTTAGGATAAACTTCAAAGAAAGTCTCAATTAACCGTTTTTTTAATTTGGGATTTAATTCTGCAAAATTGCTCTCGAAGGTTAATATATAGCCTTTTTTCTTGATAATTTCCTGTGCGTTAAGTTGCATAAACGGAACTACCGCCAGTAAAAACAAAACGCTGAATAATGTTGCTTTTTTCATTTATTTTAAAGGATTATAGGTTAAAGATGATGGAGGTAAATCATTTATACCCCAGTTTTTGTTGGGCATATTTCCCATTACGAGATTAAGCGTGCCGCCATTAGCAAGTTCTTTATGTGTAAACCAAGAGCGGTTTAAGGTTTTGCCATTTAACTCGGCACTTTGGATGTATTTATTCTCAGCCGAGTTGTTTTTTGCATGGAGGGTAAACGTTTTGCCGTTATCTAGCTGTATCGATATTTTATTAAAAGCCGGACTACCAACGCTATACACGGGAATTCCGGGAGTTACCGGAAAAAAGCCCATCATCGAGAATACAACAAAAGCTGTCATTCCGCCACCATCCTCATCGCCCGGAATGCCAAAAAGGTTATCGGTGTACCATGTATCCATGAGCATTCTAATCCGTTTTTGAGTTTTCCAAGGAGAGCCGAGGTAATTATAAATATATGGAATATGAAAGCTCGGCTCATTACCCATTACAAACTGGCCAACCAAACCAGTTGCATCGGGAAAAGTGTACCACAGGTTATATTTGCTTCTACCCAGGCTGGCTCTAAACAAATCATCGAGTTTTTCTTCTGCTTTTAACTTGCCACCCATTAATGTGAACATACCGTTTAAATCGTGTTTCACGTCCCAGTTGTAAGTATAAGCGTTGTTTTCGGTAAAATAGGCTCTACCGCCCTGTCCACCAGAAAACTTCGGGTCGAAAGGTTCAATCCAATTTCCATTAGCATCTTTTGGCCAAACAAAGCCCTTATCAGCTCTGTAAACGTTTTTATAATTGGCGGCCCTGTTTAAAAACAAGTTTCGGTCTTTATCGTTACCGCTGGCTTTCGCCAATTGCGCAATACACCAATCATCAAAACTGTTTTCTAGAGTAACTGAAACGCTTTGCCTTCTCTCAAAACCATGCACTTCCGCAACCGGTTCCTTTTCGTCAGGTTTAAGCGCTGGCATATAACCTTTTTTGGTATAAAAACTGTCTAAAGATGTCGCCGGTCCATTTTTCCATGGCAATAAAGTTGCTTCTAACGAATTCTTTTTAACACCTTCATAAGCCTTTTTTAAGTCAAAATTAACTACTCCTTTATTGTAAGCATCCAAAAACCATGCGGCGGCATGATTCCCGGTCATACATGGATCATCGCCAAAAGTTAAAGCAAAAGAGGGCATCCAACCACTCTGTTCGTACATCTGGACATAAGATTGAATTTTATCACCTTCCATTTTAGGATTTAGAATGGTTTGTAATGGCTCTAAAGCAATGTAGGTATCCCACAGCCAATTATCTACGAAAAAAGGTTTATCCGACGTATGAACTTTTTTATCGTAAGCACTGTAGTATTTTCCATACTCATTAATATCGACCATTCTTTCGTAAGAACGATATAGTGATGTGTAGAAAACGCGTTTTTGCGCATCTGTTCCTCCTTCAATATTTATTTGTGATAAGGTTTTATTCCACGAAGCTGTAGCTTTTGAATGTACTTTAGTCATATCCCAATCAGGAATTTCTTTAGCTAAATTCTCCCTGGCTTGCGCTACGCTGATAAAAGAGATACCATATTTGAAAGAAACATCAGAAACCTTATTGGATATTTTCAGCAATGCTTTATTTTTCTTTTGCTCATCCTGGTAAATAATTTCTAAAGGTGTGCTTGATTCGGCGTAGAAATAAGCTTTCATGCCTCTAAATTCCTCAACTCCGCTAATACTTGTTTTGCTATCTTGCCTGATTTCTCCTTGATTAAGAATATTCAATCTTAGGTACTTATCCGCTTTTGCGGTAAAACTGAGTTTAAAAAAACCAGATTTTGCCGTAGGTGTAAAGCGGATGGCAGTTCCTTGATCTTCGAGTAAAACCTGGTAAAAATCAGGACTTATCATTTCATTATCAGAGGTAAACTTTTTTGTCCACGCCTGCTCATCCACGGCGCCAGTATAAGGCATAAAGCCGAAGAGCCAATTCTGGCGATGCGAAGAAATTGTTAGTGGAAAATAAGCAATTTGATCATCAATCTGGTCGCCACGAACCGGAAAAACCCTAACCATGCTATTGGGTAAATGAACGGTAGGACGGGTAGGTTCCAGAATTAAACCAACGCTACCAATTTTGGGATCAACATATTTAAGATTGGATGCTTTTTGTTGCGCAAAAATACCCGTTGCACTTATCGTTGAAACAATAAATAACAGGATAAACAAATAACAAAATTTAACACAGCTAATCTTCATTTTTTTACTACTTCTAAATTGATATAAAATCTATTTTTCTTATTTTAAAAGCTACTAAATGGTTTTACTAACTTTGATAAAAAAAAGGTTTTTGGCCTTTAATTGCTAACTTTTTTTTGCAGCAGTTACAGAATTATCTACGCTGATTTCGGATGCAAAACTTAAATCGCAGCAACTTGCCGCACCAATGAGGGCCGCATGTTCTTTTAGCTTAGTTACCTTAATATCGGTATTAATTTCGTTCCCTTTTAAAGTTGCAATTAATTCGGGAGAAAATGCACCGAATGCTCTCGAAATATTACCTCCAACAATAACGATGTCTGCTTTGTGCTTCTTTATTACTGGTATTAAAAAATGCGCCAAGTTATAGCCAAACTCCATAAATACACGGGTTGCAAAATGATCTGTACTTGTTAAAGCGGTTAATTCTTTAACGCCTGCAACAGTATTATTACTTAATTGATTATAACGTTTAACAAACCAACGGGTAGATAAATAATCTTCGGCAATTCCATTTAAGAAAGGCGAATTCCACAAATCTGCATCTTTTGCTACTCCACCTTCGCTGTAAGATGAACCCAAACCAGTACCCAAAGTTAATCCCAAGGCGTTTGCATTTCCCCTGGCGGCACCCCCAAAAACTTCACCTTGTAAGAAACCTGCAGCATCATTTATAAAATGAATATTGGCTGTTTCAATATCTAAACGTTTAGAGAGCTCCTCTTTAATGTTAACACCATAAAGTGCTTTAAACTTATCCTGATCTTTTATCAAAGAAATACCTTTTTCATAATCGAAAGGGCCCGGCATCGCTATGCCAATAAGTTTTATTTCGCTTGTTGATTTTTTAAAGGCTTTAATTATGACCTCGCACCATGCGGCTAAAATTGTTTCTTTACTTTCCTGGGAATTTACTGCACTACGTTTAATCGAATCCTGAATAATCGTTCTGGTTTCTAAGTCTACTAATGCCGCCGTTATATGCGAGCCGCCTATATCTACACCTAATGCAACAGGTTTTTCCATTGTCTATCTATCTTGTCTTTATAATTTTACCTGTAAATCGTTGATTATACATCAGCAATTTTATTCTATTTGCTTAAAGAAAATGGTTTATCTTCTTCTAATTTTCCTCTTTCTAAATTTGGTTTACTATCCATTTCCAGGCTAAATATACCGCCCTTAAAAATATCGCTATGCGTTAAAAAGTTGCGAGTATAATTATTTCCATTCAATTTTGCGGATTTTATATACAAATGCTCCCTATTATTTAATGAAGCTTCGATTATGAATTTCTTAGCAGCGCCTAAATTAATAGTTATTTTCTTAAACATCGGACTTCCTAAAACATATTCTCCACTTCCGGGTGTTACGCTGTAAAAACCCATTGCGCTGAGTACATACCATGATGATGTTTGACCTTGATCCTCATCACCAGGATAACCGTTTTCTGTAGCATTATAGAGCTTTGACATCACCTCGCGGGCATGAAATTGGGCTTTCCAGGGTTCGCCAGCGTAATTATATAAGTAAACCATGTGTTGAATTGGTTGGTTGCCATGAGCGTATTGCCCAAGATCCGCCATAACCATTTCAGTCATTTCATGTATCATACCGCCATATGTACCTACTTTTACCTTGTTCGGCTCTGTAAAAACAGAATCCAGTTTCGAAACGAACTTTTTATCCCCACCCATCAAATTGATAAGCCCTTTCGTATCCTGAAAAACTGACCATTGCCAATGCCACGCATTACCTTCGGTAAAAGGGCCACCCCACTCTATCGGATCGAAATTTGGCGACCATCGTCCATTTAAATCTCTGCCACGCATAAACTTTGTTGAAGGGTCGTAAACGTTTCGGTAATTATACATCTGACGTTCAAAAACATCCATGTAAAATTTATTACCAGTCATTTTTGCCAGCTGGTAGGCACAGAAGTCATCATAGGCATACTCCAAGGTTTTTGCTGTAGCCTCGCGATATTTTGGATAGGGAACATAACCTAGCTCATAATATTCCTTCCAGCCATCGCGACCGTTTGCCGGCCCCCAAGGGCCTTTATTTGTGGCTTCGTGAAGGTAGGCCGCGAGCGCATCTTCCGGATTAAAAGTTCTGATTCCCTTGGCCCATGCATCAGTAAAAAGCGAAATCGCGTGATTCCCAATCATACTACCACCTTCGCTGGGAAAGGACCATGATGGCAGCCAGCCACATTGTTTGTAAGCATCGAGCATGGCCTGCATGTATTGGCCTTGCATTTCTGGCTGAATTAAGGTGTTCAAAGGAAATTGTGCACGAAATGTATCCCAAAAGCCTGTATCGGTAAACATGTAACCGGGATGAATCTTGCCATCATAAGGACTAAAATAATATGGCTTCCCGGAAGCATCTAGCTCATAAAATTTTCTGGAGAACAAACTCGCCCTGAAAAAACAAGAATAAAAAGTCTCGGTATCTTCTTTCGAGCCACCTTCAACCAAAATTTTCGCTAACGATTTATTCCAAACTGCGGCAGCGTTGGCCTTGGTTTGCTCTAATACCTTGTCTTTACCAAGTTCAGTTTTTAAATTTAGTTCGGCTTGCTCTAAACTAATGTAGGATGATGCGGTTTTAACCTGAACTTTTACACCAGCTTTAAATTCTATGTAGGCACCTTTTCCGTCCCCTTCGGCAGTTGTGGAGTCTGCATTAATTTTGCTCGTTTTATGCGCCCAGGTACCATAAGCCTTTATAGGCTGATCGAACTGAATAACGAAATAACTTTTCCATTCTTTTTTAAAACCCTGGCCATTACTTACATAACCTGTAATTTTCTTCTCCTTCGGATAAATTTTAACACCACTGGTACGGGTATAACCATCTAAAACCAGGTAGCTTTTTTTCCCTTTCGGATAAGAAAAGCGAAGGTGCGCACCACGTTCCGTTGGCGAAATTTCGGTGGTTATCTGATTATCGAACTTTACCTTATAGTAATTGGGTTTAGCGATTTCATTCTGATGACTAAACTTAGCTTCACGTTGATTTTCATCAACTACCAGACTATCTATGATTGGCATTAAAGAAAAAACAGCATAATCTCTGGTCCAGGAGCTGCATTGGTGCGCCTGTTGAAATCCCCTTATTGCATCTTTAAAGTATTGATATTTCCATCCATCACCATTTTTACCTGTTTGCGGTGTCCAGGTGTGCATGCCAAAAGGCAACGCTGTTGTAGGGTAAGTATTACCCCTGGTTAATTCGTGCTTAGAATTTGTACCCTGCAAAGTATTAACATACTGCACCAAATCTCTTTGCTGGGCAAATAAGTTAATATTCAGTAAGCTAAAAAAAACAAGTAATGAATGTTTAAATTTCATTTAATCCGGTTAACACTAATTTTTAATCCCCCATTTATCTGCCAGTAATTTGATGAAATAACCACCAACAACACTTCGTGCCTGGAAACCAACTTTAGCACCGGTAGTGGTTTCATGCCAATCATTTAATGGCACTCGACTTTCAGTTTCATTTGCAAACTTGTAAATTGGTTTCACAAACTTCTGGAAATCGGCCTGATTATCAGCCAAAGTTGCGGTCCACATTATCCAATCAGATTTTGTGTATGTTTTACGACTATCTAAAGGCAAACCAAAAGTATTTTGCTTAGTTAAATAGTAATTGATTTCTTTTTTATAAACCGATTCAGGGAAAAGTTTCAATCCCAACAATTTATCCCAAACCAGATTATATTTCTGGCTCCAGGTATTTTTATCGTTAAAGGTTAAGGCAAAATGATCGCCGTCATCAGCCATTTGCTGCCATTTCTTAGCCATATCCAAAGCAATATTTCTGTACTTAGCAGCTTCTTCTGTTTTCCCTAATTGCTGAGCCATTTGCGCATAAGCACCTAACGCAACTATTGCCTTTACAGATAAATTTGCATTTCTGGCCAGGTGACCAGCAAAATCATCAGTACATAATTGATTTGCCGGATCGAAACCCTCTTTGGATAAGTAATCGGCCCATGTTGACATTGTTGCCCAGTGTTTTTCGGCATATTTTGCATTGCCTTGAGCCTTTGTAATAGCGCCTGTTAAAATTATCATATTTCCCGCTTCCTCAACCGGCATATCCTCGCCATAGGTTTGGCCATTTGCAAATGGATATGTACCTAAATCGTGTGCGGGATAAGGTTTTTTCCATTTTCCACTTTCAGAATAAAAGAAAATACCATTAAGCATTCCAGTTAATAATTCGGGATTGTAAATTAAATATTCCGGTGCCGAAGGATAGGTAACATCAACCGTATTAATGAAACCACCACTAAAATTTTCTTTTGAAAGAAACAAGATATCACCATTCGGTGCATAAACGATTTTATGTGCAGCAATACTTTGCCTGTAAGCCAGTTCGCATAATTTTGCATATTCTGCACCTCCGGCTTTTTCAGCATCTGCATAAAGCTTTGCATTAAAGTCAGCACATTTTTTTATTATAGAGCGGTACTCTTTATCAGCGGTAGCAAGTTGAGTTTCGAATTTTTCTCCGGTTTTTTTCCAGATTGGAAGTAATTGTGTACCAAAATATTCTACCGATTTCAAGTCATCATAACCCATCATTAAATATTTCTCGACAGAAGCACCAGACACAGAACCAAAAGAAATAATGCTGCTTAAGTTTAATTCCTTACCATTTGCAACAACGGCTGTTGATGGATATTTGGTTCCAATAAAGCTATTTAAACTTTCTGCCTGCTTGTTGATATACTGTATTGCTTTAAACCTTTCCGGAACTGCAACGTACATATAACCCCAGTCTATTCGTAAATCGTCAGCTTTCTTTTGTAAAACTGGTTGTTCTACGGTACCTGCACTCAAGATTAATAAGTCGTTTGAAACCGTTTTTTTAGCCGATACAGATTGATCTGGCGTATTTACGGCAATATTTGAAGATGCACTAAAATACAAATCTACATTGTGCGTTTTACCGTCGGTTGCTTTTGCAGCATAGCTGATGTAGCTTATTGGGCGGGCTGTAAGTGCGATATCATTCAATAAAAGTGGCGAGGTAAAAGTAACATCTAAATTGATCGCACCACACGCAAAACTATATTTAGTTGTCGTAGCTTCAACCTTTACATTGGTTTGTTTGGCTAATCCGATGGTTGATTTCTGAGGAACTTCTTCGACAATTCCAGCATCAAGATATCTGCCGCCAGCCGTATTTTTAACATGGATTGCCAACACATTTTCACCCTGCTTTAAAACACCTTCTGCAAGCGGGATGTAGCTATATTCGTGTACCCAGCCTTCTTTATTATAAATAGATTTTCCATTGATGAAAACTTCGACATTATCATCATGGTTTAACTTTAAATATTTTTTTCCCGCTGATAATTTAGCGATAGAGAATTTTCGTCTGTAATATAAATCGTCGCTGTTCCATTTGGTTTTAGCCGATTTATCGTCGCCAAAAGGCGCAGTTCCTTTTTGCCATTTAGCATCATTAAATGCTTTGGCTGCCCAACCTTCTGTTGGTTTATTAAATGAATAATTTGCAATGTAAGCCGTTGCATCTGATGCAGGAAGTATAGCTTTATATTCTTTAGATTCGGAGCCTAAAAAACGATAAAGCTTACCATCAACCTTTAGTACACCAGATAACGACTGGTTTTTGCCTGTCCAGTGTTTGGTAATAGATTGGTTAAGCTCATCGCCGAATGACCAAATACTGAAATAAGTGTCGTGCGTTATCAATGGATATGCAGGTGCTTTATCCTGAGCAACGGACTTAAAGATAAACAATATGCTGAGTAAAAATAACGCGTAATATCTTTTCATAATTATTTGGTTAAAACTTCGAATCGGTATGATTTAATCAGAATTAGTAAAACGTTTTACTATTGCCAATATTAAGCAAAAAACAACAGTTTTACTCGCTTAAAAAATGTAATATGTGAGTTACAGAATATAAAAATTTAAAAAAATAGTCAAAAAAAAGGTGCTCTAAAACGAGCACCTTTAATATTAATTGCCGACTAGTAGCCAGGATTTTGAGTTAAGTTTGTATTTAGATTCCTCTGAACTTGAGGGATCGGATATAAAGCTTTCGTAGCCGTAGTCGCCGTATGGTCCCACCATGTATTTGTGGAGAACTTACCAAAACGAATTAAATCGTCTCTTCTCATTCCTTCAAAAATAAATTCTCTTCCTCTTTCAGCCAAAAGCTCATCCAGTGTTAGTGTAGCTGGTGTGTATGCTCTTGTTGCAAAATCAGCAACAGAATAGGCACGTTTTTTACAATCGTTAATTAATTGAACGGCTTCTGCATTTGCAACACCACCATTCTTGCGCATAATTGCCTCTGCTTTGGCGAAGTATATCATGGTTAAGCGGTAGATATTCCAATCGCCGTTGTTATAGTTTGCGTCAATTGCTGGAACACCACCCGGACCTGCAAACTGGTTACCAAGTTTATATTTATTAAACCGAACGCCACTATTTTCTTCGCCTTCACTCATGTTGGTAACAGTAGAGTTTGTTTTATTTTTGCGAATATTATCAACAAAAATTAATTGTGAACCATTATACTCTTCGGAAGCTAATACTGGTTGTGTTGGTGCTACAAATTTAAACATCGGACCTTCCAACATCCATTCTCTTTTTCTTAGATCAGCATCTTCATACGTAGTAAATACACCAGGAATGACAACAATACCATCGTTACCATTTCTACCGCCACCATAAATTTCTTGTTGTTTAAAGTGATAAAATTCACTTGGCCAAGAAGGCTGAAAGTTCGCAACACTATAGTTGTAAGCTATAGAGAAGATCACCTCCTTTGATAAATCATTAGTAGTTTTGAATTGATCTGTAATATTCGGATCTAATTGCATTGTTCCGTTTTGCGCACCGCCATCACCAGCGATTAATTTATTTGCAGCAGCTATACAATCATCCCAACGGGCAGTACCTGTCCAAACTTCCGCATTTAAGTAGAGTTCTACCAACATTGCATAACCACCAGCCTGGCTCATGCGACCTAGCTGACCGCGAGATAATTTTGGTGCCTTATCGATATTCGATTTTATTTCAGATTCGATAAAGTTAAATACTTCTTTACGGGATTTTGTTTCTGGTTTAGCCGGGATACCCACTTGTGTAACGATTGGAATATTACCAAACAAATCCATCAATTTCAAATAGTGAAATGCTCTCAAAAGTTTCAATTCCGATATGAAAGCGTCTTTTTCAACCTGAGTTATGCCCATTTTAGAAATATCGCGTTTTTCAATATTTTCAATTGGGTCATTACATAAGCCCATTCCCCAAAACATTAAAGACCATGCATTGTTTATCCCACCTTCATCAGTTGTCCAGGTATGGTAGTGTAATCTTTTCCATTTACCACCATCTTCACCATGGCGGCCTTTTGTTGGCCAAGCTAACTGATCTCCAGATAGTTCAGCTAAACGCCACCACCCATCTTGCCCAGATGGCGTAACCCAAGCATTAGCATGTGTATATGGTCTTAATACCGCCGATAAAACTTCAGTTTTGTTATTATAAAAATTATCAGTTAATAACTGGTCGTAGGCATTCTCATCCAACTTTGTACATGCGTTAGTAAGGCATAAAACCCCTGCAAGTAAGCTATATATTATTGATTTATTTTTCATTTTTTTAATCTTTAAAATCCAACATTTAATCCAAACAAGAATGAACGGGTACTTGGATATGCACCACTGTTATCTACACCCGGGCCAGTACCATTGTCGCTAATGAAATCTGGATCACTTCCTGTATAGCCAGTAATAGTCGCTAAGTTCTGTCCAGTTGCATAGATGCGCATGTTTCTAATTAATTTGGTTTTTAATTTGAAATTATAACCGATTGTTACCTCATCCAATTTAACATAGGTACCTTTTTCTAAATAATAGTCAGAATACATATAGGTATCGTTAATTTGACTGTATTTATCAAAAGTGCTTGTTAGTAAGTTACCTGACCAGGTTTTATTTGCATAAGAAAGTGCATTTCTATTTAAAATATCGTAGTCGAATTTACCTCTTAAGAAAACACGTAAATCAAACTGCTTATATCGGAAACTGTTCATTAATGATGCATAATACTTTGGAATTGCATTACCAATCATTTGTAAATCAGTTACATTTTTATCTCTTGAGTTGTTGATTTGAGCATTTGGAACAGCCTGCCCATTCCTATTGTAGAATAACCATTTACCGTCAGACGTAAAACCTGCAAAACGTTTTCCCCAGAATTCACCCAAGGCGCCACCTTCATAAGTAACAATAGCGTCACCCAAAGCTCCGGCTCCGCCAATTCCTCCAAATGTTTTATACAAAATTTTATACTCATCATTGGAATATGAATCTAATGTATTTCTCAATGTACTAGCCGTTGCATCAATGTCCCAAGTAAAGTCTTTACTATTATAAGCAGCGTAGCTTAATGCTAACTCTATACCTTTAGAGGAAATTGTGCCTACGTTGGTATAAATAGAGCTTTGAACAAATGGTGGTTGAGGAGATGTGTAAGTATCTAATAAATCTTTTGTAGTGCGTTTGAACAAATCCAACGATCCTGATAGCTTATTTTTCAATAGACTAAACTCTAAACCAACGTTAATTTCTCTTTTAGTTTCCCATTTAAGGTTTGGATTTGGGTTTCTGTTTGGACCGTATGTTTCTAAATATTGACCATCTGGATAAAGGTATCTACCTCCACCTCCAAGTGTTACTCTTGATGCATTATTTGAGAAACCACTGTTACCAGTTTCTCCATAGCCAGCCCTTAGTTTTAAGTTATTAATCCAGCTAACATTTTTCATGAAATCTTCTTGTGTAATATTCCATGCTCCTGATACGGCCGGGAAGTTACCCCATTTATTGTTATCACCAAAACGAGATGAACCTTCTCTTCTTAATGTAGCAGTTAACAAATATTTACCATCGTAACTATAGTTAACCCTACCAAAGAAAGCGATTAATGTATTATCATTTTTACCACTTCCCATTGAAGCCTTACCAACGCCTAAAGCTGCACCCTGACCTAAGTTATCTTCATGAAATAAATCATTAATAAATCCACGGTTAGAAGCGCTAGAACTCTCTTCCATGAAATAACGATAACTATAGCCTAATAAAGCGGTAATGTTGTGTTTAGATGCAATTGTTGTATTGTACTGTAATGTTGGTTCAACTGCCCAAGCTTGAGAAAGGTAATCGCCTTTATAAGCGTAACCACCTCCTGGAAAATCAGTATTTTCAAGCGAATTCTCGCTTGCTTTAACACGGTACTGACCATCTAGACGGCTATCACGTTGTACCGACCCAAAAATTGAAGCTTTTAACCCTTTTATAATGTCTAAATCTGCCTTAACATCTGCAGAACTGGTTTGTTGTTTACGATAAGAAGTTTCCTGAGCTAAACGGGCAAATTCATTCGTACTGGTTAAATCGAAACGATAAGTTCCATCAGGATTGTAGTTGGATAGCGTTGGGTTTTTAGTCTGTTCACTTTCCCATCCACCACCACCAAGAAGGTTAGCTTTATTAAAATTAGTCACCAAATTAGCCTGAATTTTTAACCTGTCATCCAAACCTGTTTGATTAATATTAAACCTCAAAGTATATTCCTCACGGCTATTTTCTTTGGCAATACCTTGCAAATCGCGGTAATTTAAACTTGCTCTATAACTGGTTTTATCGGTACCACCACTAAAGTTTAAGTTATGGTTTTGAGATAAGTTATCATGATTAATCAGCTGGTCTACAAAATCAGTTTCACTTCCGAAGTTTTGCTGTTTAATTTCACCTGAAGCAATTTTAGCCTTATATTCTGCTGGAGAGAGAAAATCTAAAAATTGATTATAATACTCTTTTCTAGCATAACCAGAATAATTAAATTGTGGTGGCCCAGCTTTACCTTTTTTAGTCGTAATTAATATTACACCTGCATTGGCACTAGAACCATAAATTGCTGCAGCAGAACCATCCTTTAAAACATCAATTGATTCGATATCATCTTGCTGCAATAAATCAGGATTGCCACCAGGAATACCATCAATTACAAATAAGGGACTTGTACTGCCTGTAACCGAAACAACTCCACGAAGTTGAACACTAACGCCAGAGTTTGGATTTGAACCACTTCTTGTAATATTTAAGCCGGCAACTTTACCTTGAATAAGGTCTAAAGCATTTCTTGAACCACTTTGTCTGAAATCATCAGAACCAACGTGAGCAACAGGAGACGTTACCTCTTTCTGCAATTGTGTACCGTAACCAACAGAAACAACAGTTACATCATCTAATTTTGTTTCTGAACTCACTACAAGTTTTACGTTAACAGTAGAACCAGAGCCAACAGTTACACTTTGAGTTTCGTAACCGATAAAAGTTACCCGAAGCACCTGCCCTGAAGTTGCTTCAATGGAGAACTTACCATTTGCATCGGTAACAGTAGTTTTCCCCGAAGTTTGATTTCTGATTCCGGCGCCTGGTACCGGTTGGCCTTTTTCATCAAGCACGGTTCCGGTAATAATTTGTTGCGTTTGAACCTGCTGCCCCAGCAAGTTCGCATTCAAGAATTCTTTCGCTTCGCCCCACTCAGAATTCATTGAAAACGCAGGACTATTAAGCAATATTATTGCAGCAGATAGCCCCGAAATTTTTAGTAAATTAATTTTCATTAGCGGTTTTGTTAAATTTTAATTGATTAGTTATGTATTCGTTTTACTGTATTCTTCCCTTATCGATATCTGATTATCGTTATTAAAAAATGAAGGCACAATATGTTGCCTGCCTTACATTTAGTGATTATTATTTATTATTAAAAAGTTAAGATTATAGCTGTTTGTAAAAACAAAACCATTTAAGCAGAAGGTATCCTTGTGTAGTGAAGAAAGTTTTACTTATCATACAGTTAGGGTTCTGCGAAAGTCTCATAAATACATTTGGTTATAGTAAATCGTTTTACTACATCAATGATAGAAATTCTTTTTCATTTAATAAAACGATTTAGTTGTAAAAAAAATGTTACACTAAAAGTGGAATACGTATTTTTAATCTCTGATGATAAGCTTTGCCGGAATGATAACCTGTTGGCTCGGCAATTTAGTTTTAGTTGATAACTGACTCAATATCAATTTAATAACTGTTTCAGCGATTTCTTCTAGAGGCTGCTGAACGGTAGAAATGCCTGGCGTGTGTAGTTCAAATGCCTCATGGTCATCATAAGCGATAACCGAGAAATCTGCCCCTATTTTCTTGTCTATTTGTTTAAGCACTTTCAATCCGCTAATGGCAAGATAATTTGTAGCGAAGAGTACAGCATCGATTTCCCGATTGCCAAATAGTGATTTTATCTGTTCAAACGTTGCCTCTTCATCCTGATTGAAATGAATTTTAACTACAAGATCTTCGTTATAAGGCAAACCATAATCTAATAAAGCCTTTTTATAACCTTCAAAACGTTCAGTAATTTGCTGAACATCGATATCTGTTGTTACCAAGGCAATTCTCTTTTTCCCTTGGGTTATAAAATTTTCAATAGATTGGTAAGATGCTGTAAAATGATTTGCCCCAACGTAACTTGTGTCTATATCGTTTAAATTTCTATCGAATAAAATAACCGGTTTATTGTCGTTTAACAAAACCTGAATATCTTCCTCTATTCCTTTAATCGGCGATATGATATAAGCATCAACTTTTCTGGATTTGAACATGTTGATGAGTTCCTTTGCTTTCTCTACACTATTTTCGGTGCTGGAATAAATGATTTTATAGCCACGCTTGTAGGCCTTATCTTCAATTAAACGGGCTATCTTAGCGAAGAATGAGTTTGAGATATCTTCTACAATTAAACCAATAATATTAGAATTTCCTGTTCTTAAACTTCTGGCAATCTGGTTTGGCTTATAGCCACTTTCTTCGATAATTTTTTCGACTTTTTCAATTACAGCTTCACTAATAGATTTTTCTTTAGCTTTTCCATTTATAATAAATGAGACTGTAGTTATAGAAACATTTGCCTTAATGGCGATATCCTTTATCGAGAGGGCTTTCATTTTTTAGTATTAGTTCTACTCCAAAACTAACTAAAAAACCCGAATTTTACTAAATCGATAAAACCAGACAAAAAAGCACTTTAGGATTGATTTTTAGAAGCTATAACCCTACGCATTGGTGATTCAAATTACGGCTTATTGATGTAATTTATAATAAGTTTTGCGGTTTTTTCTGATGCACCCGGACTGCCCATCAAATTAAGCAACTCGTTATAACCGTTAAGCATTGCCAACCTGCCCTCACCCTCAATAATATTTTTGAGTTCGCGATTAATTTTTTCGGGATTGCAGTCTTCCTGAATAAGCTCGGTTACGATTTTTTTGTTTACGATTAAATTTACGAGTGATATAAACTTAATTTTAACCAACATTCTCGCAATGGCGATAGAGATAGCGCCACCTTTGTATACTACAACTTGTGGAACCTTAAATAATGCAGTTTCTAAAGTGGCTGTGCCCGAAGCTACAATTGCCGCATGAGCATTATGCAAAAGATTATAAGTGCTACCGAACAATAATTTCACTTTCTTAGCACCAATAAATTGCTGATAATAAGTTTCGCTAAAGGTAGGCGCCGCAGCAATCGCAAACTCAAAATCAGGATAAATTTCTGTAATGCTAAGCATTTCAGGTAGCAAACGTTCTATTTCCTGCTTCCTGCTTCCGGGCAATAATGCAATGATTTTTTTGTCGTTAAAATCATTAACTGCTTTAAAATTAGCATCGGGAACAAACTGAGCTTTTTCATCTAAAAGTGGATTTCCAACGTAATCTACCTTCATCCCCCATTCTTTGTAAAAATCTACTTCGAAGGGAAGGATGCAAAACATGTGGTCTACAACCTTTTTTATTTTGAGCACTCTTTTTTGATTCCATGCCCAAACTTTAGGAGATATATAGTAGCAAACTTTGATACCGTTCGCTTTTGCGAATTCAGCTATTTTTAAATTGAATCCCGGGAAATCAATCAATATTAAAACTTCAGGTTTCCAATCGGTTAAATCTTTTTTACAGGCAGCTAAGTTTTTATAAATCGTCCTTAAATTCAACAAAACTTCTGTAAACCCCATAAAAGCCATATCCGCGTAATGCTTTACCAATTGGCCGCCTTCGTCCTGCATTTTATTTCCACCAAAAAATCTGAAAACAGCATTATCATCTTCCGCTTTTAAGGCTTTCATTAAATTTGCACCATGTAAATCGCCTGATGCTTCGCCGGCTACGAGGTAGTATTTCATAATTACAGGAAACTGATCATCACTGAGCGGCAATCTTTTTTGCATAAAGGATTGCCCGTAAACCCCGCAATGATGAGTTTATTAAAAAACTTTATAGTAGAAAAAAACAAATGCACATAAAAATGTTGCAGCCAAAATACCTCTGCCAATATTTTCTTTATAATTGTAAAAAAAATATTGCATGGTATAAGCGTTAACAGCAATACCTCCAATGTATAATAAATCGGCCTTTGCAAGATAGGCTACATGATGAATCAAAAACCAGGCGGCTGCGCAAAGAACACCTGGAATTATTAATCCGATTGCTAAACCTACCCAAACTGAATCTTTCAGCTGATTTAATCGATTACTCATTGCAGAATTAACCAAGATTTAAGCCATCAGGTGCTGAAATTTTATTGGCTTTGGTATCGCTTACTTCTAACGGTTCGTGATTAAAACTCCAGCCATTTAAAATTGGAATGGCGTGGTGTGCCGTTAAATCAAACTGAACCGGAACAACCGAAACATAGTTATGTTCAAGCGCCCAAACATCAGTATCTTCGCCTTTGTCGAAATTCTGGAATACACCAGTCAACCAGTAATAGGGTCTTTTGTATGGGTCAGTTCTTTCTTCAAATTCTTCGGCCCATTTGGCATTCGCTTGTCTGCAAATCTTAATTCCTTTGATATTATGCCCTTTCGGAAAATTTACATTTAGCAAAGTCGCTTCTGGCAAACCATGTTCTAAAACCTGCTCGCAAATGTTTTTAATATATTTTTTGCAATGGCTGAAGTCGGCATCCTGAGCAAAGTCATCCAAAGAGAAACCTATTGATGGAATTTTTTCTATTGCGCCTTCTACCGCAGCAGACATCGTTCCGGAATATATAACATTGATGGAGTTATTTAAGCCATGGTTTATACCTGAAACACATAAATCTGGTTTCTTACCTTTAAATATCTTGTTTACAGCAATTTTAACACAATCTACTGGCGTACCGCTACACTTGTACATTTCTACACCCGGGTACAAATCAACTTTATCAAACCGGATTGGCTTTCCAATTGTAATGGCATGGCCCATCCCGCTTTGCGGGCTATCTGGTGCCACTACAACTACATTTCCTAGCTCCTGCATAACTTCCATCAGGTTTTTTATTCCTGTTGCGGTTATCCCATCATCGTTAACAACTAAAATATTGGGTTTTGTACTTTGCTTCGTCATGCTGTAAAAATACAGATTATAAAATTTAAGGCGTAATAAACATAAATTTAAAGGTTATCAATTTTATTCCTATACTTTTAGTTTGAAACAAAAAATATTTCATTCCCTGCGCCAAACCATATATATTTGGATAAATAACTTATTTGCCGCGAAAATTCATTTTACCCTTTATCTTTAATGGACAATCGTAATCATAAACCAAAATCAAATAAATGAAATTCAAACTATTTACACTTGCCTGTTTCCTGATAACCGGTACGTTTGTTAAAGCGCAAACTTACCAGTGGAAAACCGGCACATCGGGTGGCTACACGTATAAGTACGTAACGAACGATCCATCATCAACCCGTTTTTACACGTTAAAAAATGGCTTAACAGTTATCCTTTCGCCAAATAATAAGGAGCCAAATATTCAGTTCCGTATGAGTGTTAGAGCCGGCAGCAACACCGACCCAAAAAACGCCACTGGCTTAGCCCATTATCTGGAACATCTTTTATTTAAAGGAACCGATAAATTCGGAACCGTAGACTGGGCAAAAGAAAAGCCTTATCTCGATAAAATTGATGCGCTATATGAAAAGTATAACAAAACAACCGACCCTGCTCAACGTAAAGAAATTTACAAGGAAATTGATAAAACATCTGGCGAAGCCTCGAACTTTTCGATTGCAAACGAGTACGACAAAATGATGTCGGGTATTGGTGGTAATTCTTCGAATGCACATACCTGGTATGAAGAAACGGTTTATAATGAAGATTTCCCATCAAATGCGACTGATAAATTTTTAGCCATCCAGGGAGAACGTTTCCGCAAGCCAATCTTCCGTATTTTTCATACAGAGCTTGAGGCTGTTTACGAAGAGAAAAACCGCGGCTTGGATAACGACCCGAACAAATTGGATGAAGCAATGATGGCCTTGTTGTTTCCAACACATAATTATGGCCAGCAAACGACCATTGGTACAATTGAGCATTTGAAAAACCCATCTTTAGTTGAAATCAGAAATTATTATAACAAATACTATGTGCCGAACAACATGGCAGCAGTATTTACAGGTGATTTTAATCCTGATGTTATGATTAAAAAAATTGATAATACGTTCGGCTACATGGCTTCAAAACCGGTAACGCTTTATAATCCTGCTCCTGAAAAGCCATTAACCAAAATCCAACAAGTTGACGTTTATGGGCCAAGCGCAGAAATGGTAGAAATATATTATCGTGGTTTTGCTGAGAACACTCAAAATAGTTTAATGCTTAATTTAATTAAAAGCATTTTATTTAATGGCAAGGCTGGTTTAATTGATATTAACCTTAACAAACAACAAAAAACCCAGCGCTCGAGTGCAAGTTACCAGCAAATGAAAGATTACGGGGTATTTAATTTATCGGCACAACCTCGTCAGGGACAAAGTCTGGAGCAGGCTTCGAAGTTATTATTGGAGCAAATCGACTTATTAAAGCAAGGTAAATTTGATGATGATTTAATAAAGGCGATTGTTGCAAACCAAAAATTAAGTTTCTTACAAGCATTTGACAGCAACAACAGCAGAGCTGAATATTTATCGAATGAGTTTATTTTAAATAGAGGAACAAAATGGGATAAAAGCTTAAGCGATATCGAAGAAACAGCTAAAATTACAAAAGAAGAAGTTATTGCGTTTGCAAAAACGTATTTTAAAGATGATTATGTAATTGGTTTTAAACATAAAGGTGAAGATAAAAACGTGGTGAAAGTAGAGAAACCTGCAATTACACCCATCAATGCCAACGGAAATTTAACCTCGCCATTTGTTAAAAACATTCTGGAATCGCCTGTAAAACCAATTGAACCGAAGTTTTTAGATTACAAAAAAGACATCGTGATGGGTAAGGTAGGCATTGCTGATGTTTTGACTACGAAAAATAGCGAAAACTCAATTTTCAGAATGACTTACAGATTTAACCATGGGGCGAACAGCTATAAACTATTACCATACGCTGCAAGTTATTTACCATTTTTAAGTACTGATAAATACAGCGCAGAAGATATTAGCAAAGCATTTTATAATATCGCCTGCACATATAGTTTAAGCGTTGGTGCTGAAAACACAACAATTAACATTAGCGGTTTACAAGAGAACTTCGATAAAGCAGTTAGCCTGGTTGAACACATTTTCGCGAACGTAAAACCGAATGAGAAAGCCTTATCTGATTTAAAAAGCACAATTCTAAAAAGCAGAGAGAATAATAAATTAAATAAAGGCCAGATTATGGCTGGTTTAACTTCGTATGCGCAATATGGCAGTTTAAATCCTTACAACAATGTGCTTTCGAATGAAGATGTTAAAAACATGAAATCAGAAGATTTAATTTATCTGCTGAAAAATCTTTCAAACTATGAGCATGTAGTAACCTATTATGGCCCGAAAGATGTAACTGCTTTTACAGCCGACATTAAAAAACAACACTTATTACCGAAAGAATTTACACCTGCAGCACCTGCGAAAGTTTACACATATAGCGTTCAGGATAGCAACAGGGTGTATTTTGCAAACTACGATATGGTTCAGTCGGAAATTCGTTGGTTTAGGAATACTGGTTTATACAATAAAACCGATAGGGCAAACATCGAAGTTTTCAATAATTATTTCGGTGGCGGCATGGGTTCAATCGTATTTCAAACCATCAGAGAATCAAAAGCGCTGGCTTATTCTACTTACGCAACTTATCAAATGCCAGATAAAGCTGATAAGCAATATAGCATGTTAGCTTATGTAGGTAGCCAGGCAGATAAAATGACTGATGCGGTTAATGGTATGAACGAATTATTAAACGTTTTGCCACAAAGTGATAAGTCTTTCGATGGTGCAAAATCCAACGTTTTAACTTACCTCGAATCGAATAGAGTAACCAAAGATGGTATTTTCTTTTATTACTTTGCTGATAAGAAATTAGGTTACGATTACGATTCGAGAATTGATTTGTACAAAGAATTGAAACCAATTAATTTCTCAAGCATTAAAACTTTTCATGATGAAAAAGTTGCAAATAAACCTTACACTTACCTAATTGTAGCTTCTGATAAAAAAGTAAAATTAGAAGATATGCAGAAGTTTGGCAACGTTAAAACATTAACATTAGAACAGATTTTTGGTTACTAATATCCTTAAATTTTTAAAAAAAGGCGATTCTCAGAAATGAAAATCGCCTTTTTTAATTAAGATTGATAAAATAGAATATTATATTTTTTGATAATCTATCACAATGCCATTTGCCAGCAATTTCTTGTTGGCAACGGTTATTTTACTATTTACCGGTGTTTCAACAATTAACACAGAATTGGTTTTGCCTACCGAAACTTTCGTTCCAACTGATACATTTTTGGCGATAAACTTTTGAGCAATGGCATCATATAAATCAACTTTATTTTTGCTTTTGATTTTATAACTTATCGTTTTATGCTGGTTGTACGGATTATAGATTAAATAAGTAGGATAAGCGCTATTCCGATAAAAGTCAGTTGCAAGAACATCCAATTTTAAAACGCCTTCAACATTTGTTTTTTGAACAATAGCACCAAAAATACCAACGTGGCCACTGCCATACACACTAAACTGAGAAACATCAGGATTTTTCCCTGGTACCCATTTCGGGCCGTCGCCCTGAGCAACAGGCGCCTTCAAATTTGTATAAAGCGAATCAAAAGTAGATGCTTTGGCAAAGCCTTCGTAAGCAATAACACCTTTTGTTACTTCGGCGTATCCAGGTAAAGTTTGATGTTCTTTTGGTGCATATTGCGGGTAAAATAATCTCGAAGCATTAACTGCATTTAGCATCCATTTACCAATTGCATTTGCATAAGCTGGATCATAACGAACTGTTGGAACTAAAGGCCATGCTGCATCAAAAGTATTCATTAAAAAGCCGTAACCACCATGATCAACAGTACTTCCAACAACGCCAGAAATATCATAACCATTCCATTTACCTGTTAACACGCCCCAACCCTGGCGGCAAACTGCGGTACCGTCAAATGTCCATCCTAAAAGTTTTTGAACATCGAAATTTGTTCCTTGCTCTACATTCATTCGAGCTGCTAAATAGGCACCAAAAGGCATAAGCAATTCGTAAGTAGGGTTAATTTTATTACTTTCCAAAGCTGTCATTGCGCTGATTGCGCCCTGCAAATACCTTTTATCGCCAAACTTTTTGTAAGCCGAGTATAAAACCCATGCGTGTCCGGCGGCGGCATCCTGTTGCGCACAAATCTGGTTTTTCATAGGCTTCATTTGCGCATAATCAAAATAAGAGTAATTGTAATCGCCTTTCAAAACAGAATCAGCTTTAAAAAATTTTTCGGCAATACTTTTAGCAATCCAGTCGAAATCTTTTTCATTAGGATACTGTTCGCAAATAGCATAAAAAAGAACATTTGGATAAACATCGTACCACCAGTCTCTTCCATAACCTCCTCCCAAAAGTGCAACCTCAGGAGCCGTATTATTCATCATAATGTTCCATTTCGTATCCCTGTTGAAATAATTTTTGAGCATGGCGGCATAATTCATACCATTTTGTTTGCTCTTATCTATCCCAATTAAACTGGCCCCTAAAACAGAACCCATATTCGCCAGGGCTTCGTGAAACATACCTTTATTATGGAGTTTTCCCTGGCGCACATCGCCAACTGCAGTATAAATTCCCATAACGGGTTGCTTAAAATTCTTGTTTGTACTATCCATCCAAACCATTGGCCAATACTCGCCTCTGGCTTTAAAATCGTAAATGGTTTTATCGAAATTTTGAGCCAGCAATTTCCAGTCGATAATTTGCAGCGGCTGTGGTAAATTTGCCATCTCCTCTACCCTGCTCAGCTTTAACTGTTTAATTTGGGCTTGACTGAAACTACAGGCAAATACGGAAAGGATTGTAAAAAATATTTTTAAAGATAATCTCATATATATAAATTGATTAGTTAGCCATTGGCGCTATAACAATGGGTTCTTCTGTGCTCAATATTGGTGCTTCATTTGCATTTTCTAACTTTCCTTGCTTAATAATATCTTTCGCAACCCAATAAGATGCCAGCTGTAATATAGCAACAATAACTATTGCATAACGCAACGCAATTTCTACAGAAAAATAATAAGCAAGAATTAAAAAAGTACCCGCACCCGTTAAACGGCCGATATACAAACCTGCTTCATGATTTAAGATGTAAGCAAATTCGCTGCGCTTTTCTTTTTTGGTTAAAATATCGATAACACTAAACTGAATTGGAAAATAGGCCAAATCCAACAATGGTTTTGCAAGCAATAAGAAAAGCATAAACAAGATAACGCCTAAACTGCTGTATAGAATTCCATTTATAATTGCGGCTATGGCAAAAAGTAATAAGCCTGCACCAAATACATAAAGCCTATGTTTTGGGGAAGTATTTCTACCGATTATGTACATGGCAACTGCGGCAATAATTGCACCGATAGATTGTGCTGTGCCCAATGCACCTTCTTTACCAACCAAAAGCATGATTAACATGGCCGGTGCCGTAACTAAAAATCCCTGGACCAAACCTTTTAAGGTAGCCAGTCTTAACAGTTTATACCAATAAGGATCGAACTTAAAATAAACGAATTTCTTTTCAGTCGGGTTTTGAAAGTTACCTCTAAAGCACATTATCGAAGCTAAAATCGTTACCACGAAAACTAATCCTGTTACAATTTTGTAAGCCAGATGTGCATTCCCGCCAACGGCGTTAAATTCTATAAACCAACCAATTAAGACAGGAATTACAACCGCAATTATGGTATAAAAGAAAGTTTCAAGTCCGTAATAATAATTCCGGTTTTCATCATTAGTTATGGCTAATGCAAGGAAATCCCGGTTAGCCCAGTAAAACCCGAACGACATGCCCATAATTAAACCAGCAATGCCAATTCCTGTATTATCTAGCGTAGTTAACGACATCATTACCATCATTGAAACACCACTTAACATCATCCCTAAAGAGTATAGAGTTTTTATCGAAAACTTACTCAATAAATACCCGTTAAGGAAAAATGTTATTGGAATACCTGTGTAAATGGTAAGTTGGTAAATTACTACTTTTACCGGGTCGTTGGAGCTTCGCATAACGTATGCCGCAACAAAAATATCGATTACCGGAAGTACAATGCTGTAAATTAAGTTGGTTAGCGTGAGTACTTTAAAGTTATATGATTGATTTTTGAAATGCGAAATTTCTGATTTTAGTTTATTCAGCATGGTTATATTTTAATTGAGATAAAATATTTTGAATTGAAAACCTGGCTCCGCAAACAAACTCGTCTGCTGCACCGTAATAAATTGTTAATTCATCGCCACTAATGGTGTGGCCGTTTGTAAAAACCACCTGCCCGAAAAACCCACACAACTCGTATTTGGCTATTGGCTTCATAATCGGCTCTGCGGTTTGCGCCAGAACTTTCGATGGATCGTTCAAATCCATTAAAAAGGCACCCAAACAATACTGATGTTCGTTATTTGCGCCGTGGTAAATCTCTAACCAACCCTTCTCTGTTTTAATTGGAGCAGCACCAGCGCCAACACGTTTACTATCCCAACTATTTTTTCGGGTTTTGATAATACACTTATGATTACCCCAATGGATACCATCTGGTGATTCGGCCAACCAAATGTAGTTGCCTCCTAAATCTACACTGCTTGGTCGATGGAGGGTATAAAACTTACCATTTATCCTTTCTTCAAAAACTGCACAATCTTTATTGTGTGGAGGAATAATCATTCCATGTTTCTCAAAAGTTTTCCAATCTTTTGTAGTTCGCATGCCAACGCCTACTCCATGTTCGGAAACTGCGGTAAATGTGAGGTAATACGTACCATCAATTAAAGCCACGCGGCAATCTTCAATTCCAAAAGCCTCATCCGGACCTTCACCTTGCAATAGCGGATAACCTTCGGGTTGATAAAAGTTGATACCATCATCGCTGCAAACCAAACGTAAATGAGAAAGGGTGGTTAAATAATCAGCGCCTTTGTAATTAATTACCCGAGGATCATCAGCAATTAAATCTGGGTCGTTTGCTTTTATCTCGATAATTTCAATGCCGTTACCTTTTAAAACCGGGAAAGAAATTACACCGTCCTTTTGCTGAGGTCTTTCGGCAACACGTATAAGTAACCAGGTTTTATTTTGAAAAGTAAAAACGCCCGGATTTAATAAACAAGCTATTTCCAAGCCTTCGCGACTAGGAACTAAATCTTTTGGAGATAATATTGGGTTTTGGGTAAATCTTTGAGCAGAATCTATCATAATATTTCGGGAATAGGTTTATAAAGCCGCATTAAAACCGACTTGGTTGATTGGAAAAAGACGACAAACCTTCATCATTATCTGGATAATAACGATGAAGATTTATTAATTAATAACCAGCGTTTTGGGTTATTGTTCCGCCAGATTTATCAATATCACCTTGTGGAATTGGATATAAATAATTTTTATCCTGGAAATTTTTACCTTGAGCCGTTAGCACAGTTTTAGCGGTTTTCCATCTTTTCAAATCGTTAAAACGCTGACTTTCCAAACCAAGTTCAACACGTCTTTCTTGCATTAACCAGGTTTTAATTTGAGCTTTATCTGTAGATGCGGGGCGATTTGGCAATGTGCCTGCAGGAGCTGTTGTTCCTGTAATTGTAACTGTAGTTCTTGCCCTGGTTCTTATTTGATTTATTATTGCAAGTGCGTTTACATAGTCGCCTGTTTCATTTAAAGCCTCTGCTTTCCACAACAAAACATCGGCCATACGAATAAAAATCCTGTTGTTCGATGCATCATCATTCCCTTTATTTGCACCTGTTTTTTCACCCAAAAGTTTATAAACGTTCTGACTTGCAACATTTACAGTGTAACCTAAACGCGGATCATTTGCTTCGAATGCATTAACAAAATCAGTTGTTGGCGCAAAGAAGCCCCAGCCAAGTGGCGCACAAATTCCGTTTCCATTTCTGGGTGTTTTTCCCGATTGATGATCATAAGCGAAGATAACCTCATTGTCGGCGAACTCCTTAGTCTGGTCGAAGCTGTCGAAATAATTTGCATTAAGGCTATAAAAGTTTAACGCCTGTAATTCATTAACCAATGTTACAACATCTGCCCATTTCTCGTTAAACAGAGCAGATTTAGCCTGTAGAGCAATAACAGCACCTTTTGATATTCTCCATTTTTCTGTTGTGCTCGAAAATTTCGCAGAAGGCAGCGCGGTTTTGGCTTTAAGTAAATCAGCATTTATTTGCTCCCAAACCTGCGCTTTTGGAGTACGTTTCGCAACATCATAGGCTTCGGTAAAGGTTTTAAGTGGCGCCAGCACAACAGGAACATCACCAAAATTAGTAACCAAATCAAAGTAATAATAAGCCCTTAAGAAATAAGCTTCCCCGAGGTTGCGGTTGCGAACATCGGCAGACAGGCCTACTTTAGCCACAATAGCATCATCAGCTAAGTAAGCTATTGCCTGGTTTGTTCTCGAAATTCCTTCGTAGTCGTAGCTCCAAATTCCGTTAAAAGCTTGGTTTGTAGCGATAAATCTGAAATTATCAACATCATCCATCCAAGCCTGGTCGCCGTCAGGATTCCATTTTTTCTGCATATCATCCGAAGCAATATCCTGAATAACCAGGTCATTTCTGAACACGGTACCGGCGCTCCAATCCCACTCGCCCAAAAGATTAAGTGTATTCGAAAGCATTTGGTACGATGAAGTTACCGATGACGTTAATGTGTTTGCCGTTGGTTCTAAATTTACCTGGGCAGGTGTTAAAAGACCAATGGGATCTTTATACAATTCTTTTTTACATCCCGCAGCCATAATTAAAACTGCTGCGATTGCGGAGGTATATATAATTTTCATAGTTTCTTTTGATTAAAATTTAACGTTTACACCGAACAAAAATGCTCTTGATTGTGGATAAGTTCCGTAATCGATGGCATCAACAGTTTCAGGGTCCAAACCTGTGTATTTAGTTTTTGTCCATAAGTTTTGGCCCGAAACATATAAGCGAACATTTTGAATTGGCCAGTCCATTTTTTTAAGCATGGAGCCGAATGAATAACCTAATTCCACATTTTTTATACGCAAATAAGAAGCATCTTCTATAAATACACTCGAAACTTTACTGCTTCCGTTATCGGTAAAACTTACACGAGGAATTGTGTTAGAAGTTCCTTCACCATGCCAGCTGCCCAAAACGGCATCAGTATAGTTAAACGGGCGGGTATCATAATCAATAATTTGCTTTAACTGATTGTATTTGTCTACACCTTGAACGCCTTGAATAAGTACTGATAAATCGAAACCTTTATAAGAACCGTTAAGATTTAAACCATAAGATAGTTTAGGAATGTTGCTTCCGATGTAAGTTCTGTCATTATCGTTAATAACGCCATCGCCGTTTAAATCGGCAAATTTGATATCACCTGGTTTCTCTGACGGGTTTGGTGTATTTTTAAGGTAGTTATTTATTTCCGCCTGATTTTGATAAATACCAACCATTTGGTAGCCGTAGAATTCGTTTAGAGAATGACCAACTTCAGTACGGCTAACCTGACCAATAATACTTGGCAAATTTGGATGCAACTTTTTAACCTGGTTGGTTAAAGTTGCCAGGTTTCCATTTACAGAATATTTAAACGCTCCGTTATTGTTTGTGTATGTAAGCGCCACTTCTAAGCCCTTGTTTTGCACTTCACCTGCATTTACATAGGTTGGTTTTACATCACCAACAAATTTTGGAAGTGAAATAGGAAGTAAAATTCCTGATGTATTTTTAATAAAATAATCTACTGATAGGTATAGGCTGTTTTTCATCAGACCCAAATCTAAACCAACGTTGGTTTGAGTTGTAGTTTCCCATTTCAAATCCGGATTGCCGTAACGATCTGTAACATATTTGTCGCCATCTTTACGTATTAAAGTTAAGTAAGCATAGTTATCAATTTCCTGGTTACCTAATTTACCATAACTGGCTCGTAATTTCAGGTCAGAAATCCATGAAACATTTTTCATAAAATCTTCTGAAGAAATTTTCCATCCGGCAGAGACTGATGGAAAGTAACCCCAACGGTTATTTTCTGCGAAACGAGATGAAGCATCGGCTCTTAAGTTACCTGTTACAAAATATTTGTTATCGTAACTGTAGTTTGCCGAAGCAAAAACGGAGAACAAACTCCATTCTGCGCCAGAACCGCCATTGTATAAATCGTTGGCTGTACCACCAAAATCGATATACTGAAAAGTGCCTGAAGTGTAATCGTACCTCCTTCTTGAAGCTGAAATTGCGTCAGATTTTGCACTGATGTATTCAGAACCAACCAACGCATTTATTGAATGTTTGTCAAAAGTTTTAACGTAGTTTAAAGTATTATTCCAGGTAAAATTTGTCTCCTGACCGCGTTCTTCATTCAATCCGTTCGGGCGGTTAATTCTGCCTTGTCCGGCATCAATTGCAGAACCGCCGCCGTCATCATCACCAAAATTTTGTAAAAACGCTTTATTATGCCTAAAGAGTAAATCGACACCTAAATTAGTTCTGAATGTTAATTCTTTATCCTTAAGGAAAGAATACTCTCCATAGGCGTTTCCGAAAGTTCTGAAAGTATTTCTTTTATCATTACTATAATAAGCTAAAGCAATTGGGTTTTGAGATTTTTCGAAATTCTGGTCCCAGCCTGTAGATTGGTTATTATTTTTATAAAACGGCAAATCGGTAAATGGATTGGCGGCTGTGTAAGTTGGGTCGCCAGGGGATTTATAAACCGGAATAACCGGTGGCCTTAAAAAAGCATGACGAATAATTCCGGGGGCATCACCCTTTGATGATAGGGCATCCTGAGCTTCATTTGAAAGCTGAAAGTTAGTTCCAATTTTAAGTCTGTTGGTTAAATTTGCATTAATATTTCCCCGGAAATTAATACGTTTATATTGGTCGTTATTAAAAATTACGACCCCATCTTGCTTATAAAAACCTCCGGATAAGAGATATTGAACTTTTTCACTACCACCACTAGCACTTAACTGGGCACTTTGCGAATGGCCGGCTTCAAAAAGTTCGTTCAGCCAATCGGTATTCGCTAAATCTGTTCTTGTTTTTTCGGTGGTATAAGGATTAGCTGCTGTGTAGCCTGCATTATTCCAGGCTTCTTCTAATTTATTTAAATATTGTGTTGTATTTAACATCGTTGGCAGGTTCGTAACCTTTTGTATTCCATTGAAGTAGTTTAAATCGATAGTGGTTTTACCTGCAGAACCCTGTTTGGTTGTTATTACAACGACACCAGCTGATGCCCTCGAACCATAAATTGCTGCCGCTGATGCATCTTTCAACACGGTTAGAGATTTAATGTCATTTGTGTTTAAAAAGGATATATCTCTTGAAGGAACACCATCAACAATAAATAGCGGGCTATTATTACCAATTGTACCCTCCCCCCGAATTCGGATATTAATTGGATCGCCGGGTGCGCCAGTACTTTGTGTTACGGTTACACCGGCAACCTGCCCCTGTAAAATCTGGGCAACATCAGGTACACGCCTTTTTTCGGCATCATCCATATTTACTGAACCAACGGCCCCTGTAATTGATGATTTCTTTTGAGAGGTGTAACCCAAAACGAGAACTTCATTTAATGACTCTGAACTTGGCTTTAACGATACATTTAAGCTGCCTCCGCTGGCAGTAAGTGTTACCCCGTTGTATCCTATATAATTAAAGGTTAAAGATTGAGCACCGCCAGGCTGAAGCGTTATGTTATAAACGCCGTTTCCATCGGTAGAAGTTTTGTTTGATGTATTGGTTTGCATAACTACAGCGCCAGGTAATGGCTGATTAGATTCATCTGTAACTTTACCTGTTACTCTTGTTTGTGCATAACTTGTAAAACCCGTTGCGGCTAAAAACAAGAAAACCAACAATGCATAAATACGTCTGTTTTTTTTCATTTGATTTATATTTGATTAGTATAACAAATATAGACCAGCCACCTTGCCAAGTAGTACACTATAATAACATTTTAGTTCACTATTGTTGCAAAACAGTGTTAATATGCAGGTTTTAGTTATAAAATCTCGGTTGTGGCAGAAGCCTCATGTTGTTTCTGGCGATAATCATTTGGCGCTAAATGATATATTTTTTTAAACGCCCTAAAGAAGTAAGATTTGTTGTTAAAACCGGTCATGTAAAAAATTTCAGATACGGTAAGTTTAGAATTTCGAAGTAAAACAGCAGCATGTTTTAAGCGGATGCGCTTAATAAACTCCGACGGTGTCATACCAGCTAAAGTTTTAAGTTTTCTATAAAGTTGCATTTTACTAATGTTCAGGGCTTCTTCTAATTTAGAAGCATCCAAATCAGATTCAGCTAAATTATCCTCAACAGCTTTTACCAGTGCATTTAAAAATTCTTTATCGCCCTGTTCCAAATCAACATCAACAAACTGATTATTTATGTTTCTGTCTTTAATTAAATGGTTCATTCGATTACGATAATCCAATAATTTCCGAACCCGCATTTGAAGGTAATTTATATGGAATGGTTTAGGGATATAAGCGTCGGCACCAGTTTCATAACCCTCAGTTTTGTTTTCTTCTGTACCCTTTGCAGATAGCATGATGAATGGAATATGGCAAGTTGCCGGTGCGGTTTTAACGTGTTTACAGAGTTCCAGTCCATCCATATCGGGCATCATAACGTCGCTTATAATAATATCCGGAATATTATTTTTCAAAAATTCCAGGGCAGATATTCCGTTATCAGCCTCATAAATATGATAGTGCTCTTTTAGGATATTTTTTATCAAGAACCTTAACGCAATATCATCTTCAACTATTAAAATACTTGCTTCATTGTTTTTCTGCAAGTCATCTATCAAAGTGTTTTTATTATTCTGTTCAGTTGTTTCTAAAATGTCATCTCCGTAAGGTTTTAAAATAGACTCGAACAAATAAGACGGGGCCGACGCAATTACTTCATCTTGTTTACCTTCGATTGAATGTTTCAGTTTCAGTTTAAAATTAAAAGAGATCCAACCGTCTTTCAACGATACATTGATACTTCCATCCATAACTGCTATTAACTCTTTCGTAAAAGCAAGGCCAATTCCCGTGCTAAATTTTTCGAATTGATTTTCTTCTCCAATGTGGAATTCGGTAAAAATATTTCCGAGGTTTTTTTCTGATAGCTTACACCCTGAGTTTGCAACTACAATTTCTAGTGTTTCTGTTTTGGCCTCATAAAACATATTAAAAACCACCGTCTGATTTTTCCCCGCATGTTTAAAAGCGTTAGATAAAAGATTAAATAACACTTTTTCGAATTTATCCTTGTCGATAAAACCTGCAATACCATTTTCTATGTTTCGTATAAACTGCTGCTCATTTTTCTCAGCCGCAGGAATAAACAATTGAGTTAAACTATTCAGCAGTTTTGTGATATCGAAGTAATCATCGTTACGTTTTAAGTAACCAGCTTCTGCACGTCTGAATTCTAAAAGTTGCTGCACCAAATAAGTTAATCTAGCGGTGTGCTGATGAACTAAAGAAAGGAAATAATTTTTATCAATAGGTGTATCAAGCATATTTCGCTTTTGCATAAAATGCTCAACTGAACCTAATATAAGTGTTAGGGGCGTTTGTATTTCATGCGCAATATTGGTAAAAAAATTAATCCGCTGTCTATGCACTTCTTCATCTTTTTGCCTGAACAAATATTCTCTTTCGAGTTTAAATTTCATTTCAAGTTTATTTTTCCTGTAAAGATGAAAAGCATAACCTCCTATTATAACAAGCAGAAAATATACTGCATAGGCAGGGGAAGTAAGCCAGAAATATTGTTTTACATTAAGCTGTAAAGCAGTAATATCTTTTGTCCAAACACCTTCGCCGTTACTCCATCGAACCAATAATTCATATTTGCCAGGCGGAATGTTGTAGTAGGCTATTTTTCCGTCTGTACCGGTATAGCGCCAGTTTTGATCAAGGCCCTGAAGTTTATAGGCAAATTCATTTTTTGTTGCATTGAAATAGTTCAAAGCATTAAAGGAAAACTGAAAGAAATTGCTTTTTCGCTCAAGAACGAAGTTTTGAACCTGCTCTTGTTTCGATTTTACGATTAAATATTGGTTATTCTGAAATTCCTGACCACCCATCTGTAACTCGGAAATAAGCAAATTTGGCTGTTTTGTATTTTCAGTAATGTATTTTGGCATAAAATAATTAAAACCGTAAATACCACCGAAGAGCAAATAATTGTTTGAAGCCTTTAAAACAGCACCATCACTAAATTCGTTACTTTGTAAGCCATCACTTTCCTGATAATTGGCAACACTACTATTTGATGGATTCAGCTTTGCCAGTCCTTTATTTGTACTTAGCCAGATATTCCCTGAACCATCTTCCTGAATGGCATGAATGGTGTTATTTGGCAGGCCTTTATCCATCGTTATTTTAACAAAGTTAGGCCTGGTTTTAATAGATTCAGAATGGCTTAAATAATTTAATCCATAGCTGGTCCCAATCCAGAGCCTGTTTTTGCTGTCATAAAATAAAGAGAGTACATCGCTATGCGATAAGCTTCCTTCATAACCAAAAGCTTTGTAGGTTTTAAAAAATCTGGTTTTCAAGTCTAAAACGCTCAATCCTCCGTAGCGGCATGCAATCCAAAGGCGATCATCCTTCCCTTTAGCTAGCGCATAAATAATATCATTTGCGGGTCCATTTTTTTCTATTGATGAAGAAAAGTATTGTTTAAAGTTTTTAACTGATAACGATTTATCTGCATTTCGCTGAATTTTTAGGTGTATTAGGCCATAACCGCTTGTACCCATCCAAACCGAACTATCCTTATCCTGAATAATCGTATAAACGGAGCTAAAATCAGGCAGTTGGGCTGTTCCTTTTATATTTTTCCAGCTGATTGTTTTGAGCAGTTTTTGATCGTAAATGGAAATTCCCTTCCCGTCCGTTCCGATATAAATTAATTGATCGTTACCTTTTCTAATGGCAAAAACGGAATTGTTTTCGAGTCCGGTACTAACATCTATCTTTTGAGTTTTTTTTAGCTGGGCGCCGGCTTTCCAAAAATTGCTGAAAATTAATACCCCATTACCTTTTGTACCAACCCAAAGATTACCGCTCTCTTCGGCGAAAGTTCTAATCGGTTTGTTAATCGCGTTTCCATTAATCTTTGTAAGCAAACCGAATAAATTCTCTTTTGGGTAAATTTGAATTAAGCCATTTCCGTCTGTCCCAATCCATAAAACATTATCCAACCCAACATTTAATGCAGTAACTTTTAAGTTTTCTAAAGATTTTGTTTCATTTTTAAGATGCGATGTTTCTTTAAAATCCTTATCAAGAAAGCTTAAGCCTTGGTTCTCCCAGGCAATTACATAATTTGATTGATACCAGGAAATTGCTTTTATCTTTTTATTGGAAATATTTACGGCTTCTGATTTATAATCTGCGGCGATTTTGAAATAACGATTATCATTCTGTGCATAAATAATTTGATTGTTGACGTTAAAAAAATTAGCTATTCCTGCTTTTGCTGTATAGGTAAAAACTGTTTTAAGGTTTTTAGAGGATGGATTGGCAACAACCAATTCTGATTTTTTATTAAGATACCAAAGTGCATTTCCTAAAAAACACATTTTTAAAATTCCATCAGCTTTTCCAAATTTCTGATAGTTGCTAAATTTATCTTTGCCCGAATCATACTTGCTTAAAATTCCATCGGCCGAATAACAATAAACATCGCCTTTTTGGTTTATAACAAGTTCAAATTCATTTTCCCTTATTTTTTGAGCCGTACTATTACGATAAAAATAGCGACTGAATTTTCCTGTAGCTTTATTATAGCGAGAGATGCCACCAATAGTATTAATCCAGATGTTTCCACTATTATCTTCTTTAATTGCCTGAATAACATTGCTACCAATGCTATTTTCAGCCTTATCTATATTATGATTGTAAACACTAAATTTAGCGCCATCGTATCGGTTCAGCCCATCCCAGGTTCCAATCCATAAAAGCTGATCTTTATCCTGAAAGATTGCATTTACCGAACTGTTTGACAAGCCATTTCTATTATCAAGTTGCCTGTAATAAAAAGATATACCCGGTTTAACATCATCAGCAGCAACTGCTAATGATAAAAACAAGCTCATACAGATAAAAAAAGTAGCGTAAACCTTATTCATTATTGGCTAAAAAACTAGTTTATATTTGGATGAATTTTAAGAGGGATGTTTAAATCTACTTAAAATATCGGGAGAATTTGTAGCAAACAAAAACAGGCAATCAAAAAATTGATTGCCTGCTAAATTAATTTATGAAAAGCTTACAATGAATTAATCCACTTAACCAATTCATCGCGGCCTTTACCGGTTTTTTGTTGCAATTTACCCAGTAACTCGTCATCCTTACCTTCTTCATGAGTTAAATCATCTTCAGTTAAATCGCCATAAGCTTGTTTAACCTTACCTTTTATCTCATTCCATTTTCCTTTTAATTCTAACTTATCCATTTCGTTTATCGTTTTATATGTTTTGATATTTGTTTTTATTACTTAATAACAAATCTGAGTTACATATTGTTTCAAGATGATTTGATTAGTTGTATTTGAATAAAAAGGGCCAGTTTAGTGCTAAAAACTCCTAATATTTTTGTTACATTTATAATATCTATCCCTATCCAACTAACATTTATTAACTAATAACCTAAAATTTGATGAAAAAACTACTCTTAAGTTTATTCTTATCTTTTTGCGTAATTTCTTTTGTCTTTGCTCAAGACAAAGTTATTAGCGGAAAGGTAACAACCCAAAATGCCGAGCCAATTCCAGGTGCCAGCATTTTTGTAAAGGGTTCACCCGCAACAGGCACACAGACTGATGCGTCAGGAACTTACAAATTATCAGTTCCTTCAAATACGAAAACACTTGTTTTTAGCTTCATTGGCTACAAAAGCAAAGAAGTTGCTGTAAGCGGCTCTACAATTAACGTTAACCTCGACGAAGAAAACACAACTTTAACAGATGTTGTAGTGGTAGGTTATGGTACGCAATCGAAAAGAGATTTAAAAGGCTCTCAATCATCAGTAAGTTCAAAAGATTTGGAAAACTTACCAGTTACCACTTTTGAGCAAGCATTACAAGGTAAAGCGGCAGGAGTTAGTATTTCTGCGCAAAATGGTAAGCTAGGACAAGGCATAACGGTACGTGTTAGGGGTGCCGCATCAGTAACGGCAGGTAGCGAACCGCTTTATGTTGTTGATGGGATTCCCATTACATCAGGCGATTTTTCGAGCACATCGGCTCCAACAAGCGCTTTGGCTGATATCAATACAAATGATATAGAGTCAATTGAGATATTAAAAGATGCATCGGCTTCGGCAATCTATGGTGCACGAGCTTCTAACGGTGTGGTATTAATTACTACTAAACAAGGTAAAGTTGGTAAAACGACAATTAATTTCAGTGCGCTTGGCGGAATTAGTACTCCATCAAATCACCGTGAATTTTTAGATGCGCAGCAATACGTTCAGATTTTACGCAGAGCAGGAGATGGCGCTGCCAATCAGGATTTCTTAAATGGCGATTACTCAACATTAGCTGCAGCAAAAGCGGCTTATTCCGCCAGTGTAGAAAGCAGACTTACAAGATATTCTGCTGGGAATACAGATTATCAAACCTATAAAGTTAACTCTAACTGGGAAGCAGCGGCTTTTCAGGATAATCCTGTAACGCAACAATATGATTTGAATTTAACTGGCGGTAACGAAAAAACTAAATTTTACATTGGTGGTCAGGCTTTAGATCAAGACGGTATCGTTGTAGGAAACAGTTATAAACGTTATAGCGGAAGATTAAACTTAACAAATAAAGTTACCGATTTCATTGAAGTAGGTGTAAACGTAAACTTTTCGAACAGTATAAACAACAGGCTTTCTAACGATAATGCTTTTTCAAGTCCTTTACAAGCAGTTGCTTTATCGCCAATCACTCCATTTATCGATCCACGCTCTGGATTAGTGAGTGGTACTTTACCTGGTGCCGCATCAAACTATCCGGTTTATTACAATCCGTTTATTGGTATTGATAACGCCTTTTACAAAGCAACAGTTTACCGCACAATTGGTAAAGCGTTTGCTAATGTTAACATCGTAAAAGGTTTAAAATTCAGCACGGATTTCTCAATTGATAACTTAAACCAAAACGAAGAGAGTTATTACGGTTCTTTAACTTTTAGAAATACAGGAACCGCAAATGGCGACGGACAAAATATTTCAACTTTCGTAATTAATACAAACACAAACAATTATTTCACCTATGCTACAAACTTTGGTGAGAAAAGTAAATTTGATGCTGTTTTAGGTACTAGTTATCAAAAATCGACAGCTAAATACAGCACATTAGAAGGTCAAGATTTTCCAAGTGACTCATATATAAAATTAGGAAGTGCCGCGACAAAAGTTACTGCGACATCTAACGAGAGTGCGTTTAGCTTTTTATCGTATTTCTTTAGAGCGAACTACAAATACAACGACCGTTATTTAGTAGGATTTAGTGTTAGAGCTGATGGTTCATCACGTTTTGGAGCAAATCATAAATATGGTTACTTCCCTGCAGGTTCACTTGCTTGGATTGCATCTGAAGAAGATTTCCTAAAAACCAGTTCTTCAATTAGTTTATTAAAGTTTAGAGCGAGTTACGGATTAACGGGTAATGCTGAAATTGGAAACTATTCTGCTCGCGGTTTATTTAGTGGAACAGGTGCTTATGGTGGTAGTGCTGGGCAAATACCAACTAGAATTGCTAACCCTGATTTAACCTGGGAGAAGACAAAACAATTGGATTTAGGTTTGGATTTCGGTATTCTTAAAAACAGAATAACCGGAGTTTTCGATTTCTACCAAAAAAATACATCTGATTTATTGTTAGACGTGCCAATTCCTCAAACAACAGGTTTCTCTACTAAAACCCAAAACTTAGGCAAATTAAAAAACACGGGTTACGAGTTAGGTATTAATACAGAGAATTTTGTTGGTGCCTTTAAATGGTCAACTGCTTTAACAGCTTCAATTAACAACAATAAAATTACCGATTTAGGCGGGCAGGTTTTAAACAGCAATGAGATAAACGCGGCTATTGCTGGTCAGCCTATTGGCGTGTTTTACTTGCCTGAGTATGCAGGGGTAAATCCTGCAAATGGCGATGCGATTTATTATTTTAATACGACTGATGCAAATGGTAATGTGAATAGAGGCACGACAAATGATATTAATCAGGCACAAAGAATTTTTGCAGGTAATCCGAATCCTAAATACATTTTCGGTATCAACAATACATTCTCATTCAAAAACTTTGATTTGGGCGTATTTTTTCAAGGTGTTAGCGGAAATAAAATCTTTAACGCTGGCGGGCAATACATGAGTGCAAGTGCTTCGAATGGCTACGATAACCAAACGGCAGATCAAATGGCATATTGGAATGCGCCTGGTGATATTACCCAAGTTCCGGAACCACGTTTGTTCTACGCCAATGGCACAGGAAATTCAACCAGATATTTATCAGATGGCAAATACTTACGTTTAAAAACTTTAACACTAGGCTATACATTTACACCTGAAATTTTGAGTAAAATAAAATTAAGTAAATTGAGAATTTACGCAACAGCGCAGAATTTAGTGACAATTACAGGTTACAAGGGTTGGGACCCAGAGGTTAACGCCGATTATCAATCTACAAACATTAATCAAGGTGTAGATTTTTATTCAGCACCTCAACCAAGAGTGATATCATTCGGTATAAACATCGGCCTTTAATTTAAAGAGATTCATTATGAAAAAGACATATATATATAATTTACTATTTGCCTCGATGCTTTTGGCTGCAGCATCATCATGCAAAAAAGCCCTGGATATTGACCCTGTAGATACGATTGAACAAAGCCAGGCATTATTAAAATCAAAAGATGTTGAGGTTGCACTTGTTGGAACCTATTCAGCGCTTGGTAGCAGGAACTTCTATGGCGGCCGTCCCTTTTTAATGGCCGATTTTTTAGCGAATACTAATGCAATAGAATGGTACGGTACTTACGAAGAACTTACGCAAACAATTAATAAGTCTCTACTAAAAACAAATACTTTTGTTGATAACGTTTGGGCCGCTGGTTATACTGCTATTAATGACGCAAACAATGTAATTGCCGCTATTGATAAAGTGGATGCAGCAAAAAAGAGCAAAGTTGAAGGTGAAGCAAAATTTATAAGAGGCGCTGCCTACTTTGATTTAGTACGTCTTTTTGGCAAAGCATATAATGATGGTAGCCCAACAACAAACCTAGGTGTACCAATAGTATTAACGCCAACAACTTCTGTTACTGATGCCAGTTATGTTAGCAGAGCAACAGTTGTGGCAGTTTATACACAGGCAATTGCCGATTTAACTGATGCAGAAGCGAAATTACCTGCTACAAATGGTTTTTTTGCAACCAAATATTCTGCTGCTGGTATGCTAGCAAGGTTATACCTGCAAATGGGTAATTATGCTGCTGCAGCAGCGGCAGCAAACAGAGTTATTGCTTCAGGTAATTATTCGTTAACACCAGCGTTTATTGATGCATTTCCGGCAATGGGTTCAACTCCCGGAGTTAACTCATCTGAAGATGTTTTTGCTATGCAGGTAACTACTTTAACCGGATTTAATGGTTTTAACGAATTCTATGGCTCTTCAACTTATGGAGGTCGTGGTGATGCCGTCATTTCTCAGAATTGGATAGATAACACTTATGCAGCAAATGACGATAGAATTAATGCATTTTACGATGATGGCGACATGTATACTTCGAAATATGCAAATCCTTATGGAAATGTACCTGTTATCAGATTGGCCGAAATGTATTTAATTCGAGCTGAAGCTAATGTTCGTTTAGCACCAGCCGCACCAGTTGGAGGCAGAACACCATTACAAGATTTAGCTGTGGTTAGAAGCAGAGCTGGGTTAACAACTACAACTGCAACACTTGCAAATATTTTAGCTGAGAGAAAATTGGAATTAGCTTTCGAAGGTTTTGCTTTACATGATGCAAAAAGAACACAAACAAACATAGGTTCTTTAGCGTGGAATTCAAATGCGTTGGTTTTTCCAATTCCGCAAATCGAAATGGATGCTAACAAAAATTTAGTTCAAAACCCTGGATACTAAATTGAATCGATTAAAAAAAGCTCCCCGAAATAAATTTCGGGGAGCTTTTTTTAATCGATCACATTTTCTTAGAGGCCTCAATAATTTCTTCAACAACTGCTGGATCTAATAAAGTAGATGTATCGCCAAGATTTGCAGTATCACCTTCAGCAATTTTCCTCAAAATTCGCCGCATTATTTTACCAGAGCGTGTTTTAGGCAAACCCGAAACGAACAAAATTTTATCGGGCTTTGCAATAGCGCCAATAACTCTGGTTACCGTTTGAAGAATATCTTTTTTGGTTAACTCGGCTTCGCCATGCATCTCGGGATTGATAACAAAGGCATAAATCCCTTGACCTTTAACATCATGTGGATAACCAACAACAGCACTTTCTACCACGCCTGCATGCATGTTAATTGCGTTTTCAACTTCAGCAGTTCCAATTCTGTGTCCTGAAACATTCAAAACATCATCAACTCGCCCGGTAATTCGGTAATAACCTTCCTCATCTCGCAAACAGCCATCGCCGGTAAAATAGAGATTTTCGTATGCCGAAAAGTAAGTTTGCTTACAACGTTCGTGGTCACCATAAGTAGTACGCAACATGCCTGGCCACGGAAACTTAATACAAAGATTTCCACTCACCCCATTTCCTTTAATTTCATTGCCGTTTTCATCAACTAATATTGGCTGTATGCCGGGCAATGGCAAAGTAGCAAAGCTTGGTTTTGTTTTGGTAACCGTAGCTATCGGCGAGATCATAATTCCGCCTGTTTCTGTTTGCCACCAGGTATCCACAATTGGCGCTTTACCGTTTCCAATCTTCTCATCAAACCAATGCCATGCCTCCTCGTTAATCGGCTCACCTACTGAACCCAGAACACGGATAGAGCTTAAATCTTTCCCGTATAATGGCTCATCACCAAAACTCATTAAAGAGCGAATAGCTGTCGGGGCGGTGTATAACGTATTAACTTTATGTTTTTCTACAATATCCCAGAAACGCGAAGGAGCAGGATATGTAGGGATACCTTCGAACAAAACAGAAGTTGCACCTTGCGAAAGCGGACCATAAACGATGTAAGAATGGCCGGTAATCCAGCCGATATCCGCTGTACAAAAATACACTTCGCCAGGCTGATAATTAAATACATTAGAGAACGTATAACCGGCATAAACCATGTAACCTCCACAAGTATGCACCACGCCTTTTGGCTTACCAGTAGAGCCGGAGGTGTAAAGAATAAACAACATATCTTCGGCGTCCATTTCCTCTGCATCACAAATGTCGTTAACATGTTTCACTTCATCTTCCCACCAAACATCTCTACCTTTAAGCATCGAAACCGGTGTACGAACGTGGGTTAAAACAATACATTTTTCAACTGTAGGGCAACCGATTAAAGCATCGTCAATTACATCTTTTAAAGGAATTTGTTTATTGCCGCGGTAAGAACCATCAGCTGTAATGACCAATTTACATTGCGAATCGTTAATTCTATCAGCAATAGATTTGGCAGAAAACCCACCGAAAATTACGGAATGTACGGCACCAATCCTTGCGCAAGCTAGAACTGCAATTGCAAGTTCAGGTACCATTGGCATATAAATACAAATGCGGTCGCCTTTTTTTGCACCGTTTCTTTTCAAAACATTTGCAAAACGACAAACACGTTCATGAAGCATTTTATAAGTTAGCGTTACACTTTCCTCATCAGGATTATTCGGCTCCCAGATAATTGCTGGTTTATCGCCATTTGTTGCTAAATGCCTGTCTAAACAGTTTTCGGTTATATTTAATTTGGCGCCCTCGAACCACTTAATTTCAGGTTCTTTAAAATTCCATGATAAAACTTTAAACCAGGGTTTACGCCATTGAAAATTTTGGGCAACTTCGCCCCAAAATTGCTCCGGATTTTCTACACTTTTCTTATAATCTTGTTCGTATTGTTCAAAAGAAGTAATTTGCATTGCTCGTTTATATTTTATTAGTATCGGCTAATTTAAGTAAATATTGATGGAATAGAATATTCAAATTGTATCAAAAAGAATAGAGAAACATTTTCAAAACATTACATAAAAAAAGTATTTTTGAGAATGATGAGAAAAATAAACGTCCTTACCCTGATTCTTTTTTTAGGCATTTCTTTAAATTCATTTTCTTCGGAGAAAGAATTATTTACGAAAATTGACACCTTAAAAAAAACGGAGCAATATCTTCTCTTTAGTAAGACAAGCAATATTAATGATGTTTTTTTTAACAAAAATAAAAAATCTACAGAATCTATATTATATTTTAAGATAGGTTATGAAACAGAGCAGAGCAATTCTAACGCAATAAAAACGGCAGTTCAAGGTGGCCAACAATATGGTGATGCGAACCAACCAACTATTGCCGAAGTAAAAATACTTAAAGGTAAATATGGTGAGATGAAAGCGGAAACTGCTTCAAAAACTTCAAGCTTGTATACACTTACTGAGTTGGAATTTCCGCTACACCTCCAAGTAAAAATTTTAAACGAAACCATTGAGTTTGAACTTTTACAGCCTGGTAAATGGAATGTAGATTTAATTTTGAAAAAATAACCGCAACACTATTGTCATTTACAATTATTATTCAGATATTTGCACACTCTTAAAAAAATTAAGCGGACGATATTAACAACTATATTTACAAGTCATGTCAAGAGTTTGTGATTTAACAGGAAAAAAAGCAATGGTAGGTAACAACGTTTCTCACTCGAACGTTAAAACCAAACGCAAATTTTACCCAAACCTACAACTTCAGAAATTTTATATTCCTGAAGAAAACCGTTGGATTACGTTGAAGGTTTCTACTTCAGCGATTAAAACCATCAATAAAGTAGGCATCAGCGAGGCAATTAACCGTTTCGTAAAAAAAGGATTTTTGTAAAAAACATTAACTGTTGAGATTAACAGTTTACAATTTATATTAAAATGGCAAAAAAAGGTAACAGAGTTCAGGTTATTTTAGAATGTACTGAACATAAAGAAAGTGGCATGCCGGGTATGTCTAGATATATTTCTACCAAAAACCGTAAAAACACTACAGAAAGATTAGAATTGAAAAAATTCAATCCGGTATTGAGAAAAGTAACCGTTCACAAAGAAATTAAATAAGGTTGAAGGTAAAAGGTTCAAAGACTGAGGGTTATATTCTCATTCTAACCTGCTATCATAAATCATTTTAAATCATAACATCATGGCAAAGAAAGTAGTTGCAACCCTTAAAACAGGTACAGGTAAAGAATATTCAAAAGTTATCACGATGGTTAAATCACCAAAAACTGGTGCTTATTCATTCAAAGAACTTATTGTACACAACGACCACGTAAAAGATGCTATCGCATCTAAATAGGTTAATATTTTTTTAATATTAAAAGATATTAAAGGCCGTTCCGTTTAAACCGGAAGGGCTTTTTTTGTTATATAAAAATTTAGATATGGGTTTATTCGATTTTTTCAAGAAGAAAGAAACTGCACCTGAAGCTCAGGAAGCCTTGGATAAGGGTTTAGAGAAAACCAAAGATGGTTTCTTTAACAAAATAACCAAAGCTGTTGCCGGAAAATCTTCTGTTGATGATGAAGTTCTCGATAATCTGGAAGAGGTTTTGGTAACCTCTGATGTAGGTGTAAGTACAACCCTCAAAATAATTAAACGTATTGAAGAGCGTGTTGCAAAAGACAAATACCTCAATACCTCTGAATTAAATTACATCCTTCGCGATGAAATTCAACTATTGTTATCTGAAAATAACAGTAACGATTTTCGTCAGTTTGAATATGGCGACCATAAACCATATGTGATTATGGTTGTTGGCGTAAATGGTGTTGGCAAAACGACCACGATTGGAAAACTGGCTCATAAACTTAAAGAAGCCAACCTGAAAGTTGTATTAGGTGCCGCTGATACTTTCAGGGCAGCAGCAGTAGACCAGATTAAACTTTGGGGAGAACGCGTCGGTGTTCGCGTTGTTGCGCAGGCAATGGGTTCCGATCCGGCATCGGTGGCATTTGATACGCTGCAATCTGCAGTGGCTAATGGTGAAGATGTTGTAATTATTGATACCGCAGGTCGTTTACATAACAAAATAGGTTTAATGAACGAGCTTGGAAAAATAAAGCAGGTCATGCAAAAAGTCGTTCCAAATGCACCGCATGAGATTCTACTCGTTCTGGATGCCTCAACCGGCCAAAATGCATTTGAACAATGTAAACAATTTACCGAAGCTACTGACGTTAACGCATTAGCAATAACAAAGCTCGATGGTACGGCTAAAGGTGGCGTTGTAATCGGAATTTCAGATCAGTTTAAAATACCTGTAAAATATATTGGTGTGGGTGAAAAAATAGGTGATTTACAACTCTTCGATAAAAAAGAGTTTGTAAATAGTCTGTTTAAATAGTTAGATTAAGTGTAAAAGATGAATACGAAACTAGTTAGAAGTAAAAGCGCAGTTAAACAACCTAAAATTAACGTAATTACGTTAGGGTGCTCAAAAAATATTTACGATTCGGAAGTTTTAATGGGCCAGCTTCGTGGTAACAACTTAAACGTTGTACACGAAGCCGATAAAATGGGTAAAGATGATATCGTTGTAATTAATACCTGCGGTTTTATTGATAACGCCAAACAAGAATCTATCGATACGATTTTACAGTTTAGTGAATTAAAAGAAGCCGGCAAAATTGGTAAAGTTGTTGTAACAGGCTGTCTATCTGAAAGATATAAACCAGAATTAGAGTCAGAGATTACAAACGTAGACGCCTTTTTTGGCACGAACGATTTACAAAATATACTTCACGAGCTAGGTGCCAACTACAAGCATGAGCTTATTGGCGAACGTTTATTAACTACGCCCTCTCACTTTGCTTATTTTAAAATTGCCGAAGGTTGTAACCGCCCGTGCTCCTTTTGTGCCATCCCGCTAATGCGTGGGAAACATTTAAGTAAACCAATGGAAGAGCTGGTTAACGAGGCAAAAATTCTGGCAAAAAATGGAACGAAAGAGCTTATTCTAATTGCGCAGGATTTAACTTATTATGGCCTTGATTTATATGGGGTTCGTAAATTAGATGAATTAATGCGTCGATTATCTGATGTTCCCGGTATTGAATGGATTCGTTTGCAATATGCTTACCCTTCGGGTTTCCCTATGGAAATTCTGGATGCAATGAACGAGCGTGATAACATTTGCAAATACCTGGACATGCCTTTACAGCACATTACCGATAATATGCTGAAATCTATGCGCCGTGGTACAACAAAGCAAAAAACAATTGATTTGGTTAATCAAATTCGAGATAAAGTGCCTAACATCGCTATGCGCACGACCTTAATTTGTGGTTACCCCGGCGAAACTGAGCATGATTTTGAGGAGATGAAAGCCTGGGTTGCTGAAACTAAATTCGACCGCCTGGGTTGTTTTACTTACTCCCATGAAGAGAAAACACATGCACATACACTTATTGATGATGTGGCTGATGAGATAAAGCAACAACGTGTTGATGATATAATGGAAATACAGCAAGGCATTTCTTTTGATATTAACCAGGAAAAAGTTGGAAAAACTTTTAAAGTGCTGGTGGATAAAAAAGAAGGTGATTTCTTTGTTGGAAGAACAGAATTTGATTCTCCGGAAGTTGATAATGAAGTTTTAATAGATGCTGAAACTGGTTATGCCGCAAATGGAAGTTTCGTCAACGTTAAAATAAACAGAGCTGAAGATTTCGATTTATACGGAACAATCGTTTAACAAAAAAAATAAAAAAGGCCCGGTTAAATCTAACCGAGCCTTTTTTAAATAGATATTTTAGTGTTTTACTTCTACTCTGGTTTTAATTTGGCTAGGTTTTAACCAAATTTTAGCGCCTTTAGAGTTTACATAATATTTTTCATTTTTGGCATTGATGTAAACATCAGAACCATCTGGCGCCATTTTACCTTTCCAGGTTTTATCAGCTACTTTGGAGCCACCTTTTACGGCAACTTCAGCAGTTTTATTACCTACTGATTTTGCCCCTTTGCCAATTGCTTTACCTGTTTTATCTAATGCTTTACCAACATCGGTTTTCTTTTCTTGTGCGTTTACGCTTAGGGTTAAACCGCCAAATAATGCGATTGTTAATAATCCTATTGCAAATTTCTTTTTCATGACAGTTATATTTTATTTGAAAGATAACATCCGGCGTATGGCTTTTGTTTTAACCATGGTGCAGTATACCAGAATAAATAAACCTTATTGCAGCGATATACTTTTGGAGTAGTACCTTAAATTCTTAATGCTTACAATGACAAAAGATTTAGCGGAAAGAAGGACTACCGGAAGCCAAGTGTTACTGAAATTGCTTTTCGCGATATTAATTTAGCTTTTCAGCAAGCAATTTCATTTCAATGTGCGGCGAACGACCTTGATATAAAATACTGTGTACTGCTTTACAAATTGGCATTTCGACATTATAGGCCAGATTTTTAAGGTGCATACATTTTGCTGCATAGTAACCTTCGGCCACCATATTCATTTCCAGTTGAGCTGATTTTACGGTATAACCCTTCCCTACCATATTACCGAAAGTGCGGTTTCTACTGAATTGAGAATAAGCTGTTACCAACAAATCGCCTAGATAGGCCGATTCCATGATGTCGCGGTTTATTGGGTGTACTGCATCTACAAACAGCTTAATTTCGCGAATTGCATTGCTAATTAAAACCGCCTGAAAATTATCTCCATAGCCAATTCCATGGCAAATACCACTAGCTACAGCATATATATTTTTTAAAACCGCAGCGTATTCCGTTCCATAAATGTCATCAGAAACGTTGGTTTTAATGTATCTGGTATTTAGAAAAGAAGCAAAAGATGCTGCCTTTTCTAAATCGGTGCAAGCAATTGTTAAATAGGAAAGTTTTTCGAAAGCGACTTCCTCAGCGTGGCATGGACCGCTAACCACAAGAATATCATGGTATGGAATTCCATATACTTCATGAAGGAATTCGCCAATAATCAAATTATCTTCGGGAACAATACCTTTAATTGCGGAAACAATTTTTTTCCCTTTTAAATCTTCTGCTGTAATATTATTTAAACTTTCTTTTAAAAAAGCAGCCGGTACGTTTAGGACAATATAATCTGCAGCTTTTATAATACAGTTTATATCATTAGAAATATTATCTGGCGAAATTTTAATCTCTACAGAACTGATATAATGTGGATTATGCTTAAATTTTTTGATGTGCTCAATTGCTTCAGTATTGCGCATCCACCAGTAAATTTCTTTTTCAGTAATATTATCTGATAGCATTTTTACAATGGCAGTAGCCCAGCTTCCGCCTCCAATCATTGCTATTTTTGGTACCATGGTTATAAAATAAAAATCCCGGCCTATTGTTTTAAGCCGGGACAATTTAATTATTATATATGGTTATCTATGTCTTACTTCTTAGCGTCTTTGCTAAATAATTGGTCTTTAGATGTTTTTTCTACAATCATACCGTCTTTCAATTTGTTCTGAATGGCAGAATATGGTCCTGTTACAATTTCTTGTCCTGATTTAACCCCAGATTTTACGATAATAAACTGATCATTTTGAATACCTGTAGTAACCTCTGTTTGTTTTACTTTTTTAGTTGCAGCATCGTAAACATAAACGAATTGTTTAACTGTTTTATCGGCCAATTTTGATTTTTGTTTATCGCCATTTTCCTGGTTATTGGCAGTTGATGATGCATCTGCCGATTTATTTTTGTTATCGGTAAAAACAGCCTGAATAGGAACTGATAATCCTTTCAATGATTCACTTTCGATATCTACTGTAGCAGACATACCCGGACGGAAAATTGATTGCTGTTTACCCGCAAGTTCTTCGGTAATTCTAATTTTTACAGAGAAATTTGTAACCTGATCTACTGATGTTGACGTTGTTGTACCAACAGCTGTTGATGAACTTGCGATTTCAGTAACAACCCCTCTGAATTTTTTATCAGAAAAGGCATCAACCTCTATCGATGCTTTATCACCAACTTTAACTCTGGTAATGTCATTTTCATTAACATCAACATTTACCTCCATTGAAGACAGATTAGAAATACGCATAATTTCTGTACCCGCCATTTGCGATGTACCCAAAATACGGTCGCCCAACTCGATAGAAAGTTTTGAAACCACACCATCTACAGGTGCATAAATTGTAGTCTTTGCAAGGTTTGCGCCGGCTTCCTTAACATTTGCGCCTGTTTGCTCTAAGGTAAATTTAGCACCGGTAACATTTTCTTTTGCACTTGCTAAATTTGCTTTTGCAGTTAAATAGGCTGCTTTCGCGGCATCAAATTCTGAAGCAGAAATTACTTTTTTGTTAAATAATTCTACATTCCGTTTATAGGTAGCTTCGGAATTAACAAAATTTGCCTGGTTTTGAATTAATTGTTGTTGAGCTGCAGCAACACTTGCTTTTTGAGCGTTAAATGTAGCAACGGTTCTTTCGTAACCCGATTGCAGTACATCTGGTCTAACTTTACAAAGTAACTGGCCGGCTTTAACAATATCGCCTTCTTTTACCTTAAGTTCTACCACCTCACCCGATACTTCAGAGCTGAGTTTAACTTCTGTTTCGGGTTGGATTTTACCACTGGCCGTTACTGTTTCTACAACAGTTCTATCAGATGCTTTTTCCGTAGTTACCTTTTCGGTTTTATCACCGCCAATTACACCGGCAAGCTTTAATCCGATAAGAACAACAAGGATAACACCAATGGTAATTAAAATGTGCTTCAGTTTCATAATATTTTATTGTATTTCGTTTGTTGGTTTTAAAATGTAATCTGTTTGCCCAGATAATAGTCAATTACTTTGGCTCTGAATAAAAGGTCGTATTTGGCTTGAATAAAATCAATTTCAGCTTTATTTCTGTTTGTTTGGGCTGTACTGAAATCTAATGAGTTTACCAAACCAACATTGTATCGTTGTTCTACAACATAAAAAGCATCTTTTTGGGCATTAAAGGCGTTTTGCGTTGAACCATACCGACTTTGAGCAGCCCTTAAATCTGTAGTGGCCTGGAAGATAACTTTATTTAAATTGTTCTTTGCAAGCTGCTCAGACGTAAGGGTATTTTGATAGGTTATCTTTGCTTTACGAACATTTGAGCGGGCAGAAAATCCATTAAAAATAGGGATTTGTAAACTCATGCCAATGCTCTGCCCTAAACGTTGATTAATCTGATCTGCAAATGAAGATTGTGGGTTTGCCCCAGAATAATCAAACTGGTAAGAATATGAGGTATTTAAGCCAGCTCCCAAACTTAACGATGGAGAATAAGCACCCTTAGCAACTGCAATTGCTTGTTTAGCGGCCTGTGAGCGCAAACTCGCAAGTTTAATATCAGGAAAAATGTTTAACGCATTATTGTAAATTTCATCAGCGCTCGCAGTTGAAGGTGCCGCTTTTACGTTATCAATTAATGGTGCCTGTACAATGAATTTTTGATTTGGCTGCATTTCCATTAACTGACCTAAAGTAAGGTAAGAGATAGATAGGGCATTTTGTGCATTTGTTAAATTAAGTTCGGCGGTTGCAACCTGCGATTTTGCCTGAGAAATATCTGCAAGGGTTTTATTACCTGCATCAAGTAAAGCATTCTCTCTTGTTAAGGTTTTATTAGCGATATCTAATTGCTCTTTCGAAGCTCGCTCTAAATCAGTATTATATAATACCTGAAGGTAGGCGGTAACAACATTTAAAATCAAATCATTCTTAACTTTATCAACATTGGTCTGATCAGCCGCTAGGAGCAACTTATTCTGTCTTATCTGATTAATTTTAGAAAAACCCTGAAACAAATCTACATTGGTACTTAAATTACCACTCGTATATAACGAAGTTTGATTGGTAACCTGAAAAGTTGTCTGGTCCAAACCACGGCCAAAAGTTAAATTTGGACTAATACTCGCATTTAAGTTCGGATAAAGTGCATACTTTGATTGAGTTAAATTCTCATCAGTTATCGCAGCATTAAATTGCGCTTGTTTTATGGTAAGGTTATTATTTAAGGTATTATCAACGGCTTGTTGAATGGTAATTACTTGCTGGGCATCAGCAGCCTGGCTAAAGCCTAAAGCAATTAATAATGCAGAACCGGTAAAAAACTTTGTTTGGGTAAACATCTTCATAATTTGTTTTTCAAATCTATATAAACAACTTTAATAATTTCAATCTATCAAGGCAATTATTACCTTTGAAAGCAATGTACCTTGTTAAATCGCCGCTTCTGCTTAAATGGTATTATCCATCATTATTATGGAATAAGCCTCGAACTGAAAAAGTTATTTATTTAACCTTTGACGATGGACCTATACCCAATGTTACAGATTTTGTTTTAAAAACTTTAAAAGTCTTTAATGCCAAAGCGACATTCTTCTGTATCGGTGATAATATTACTAAACATCCAGAGGTTTTCAATCGAGTTAAAAACCATGGTCATGCAATAGGCAACCACACTTTCAATCACCTGAAAGGATGGATTACTGATGATAAAACCTATATTCACAATGCTCTAAAGTGCCAGCAGCTTACACAAACCAATTTATTCAGACCACCTTACGGCAGAATAAAAAAAACACAAATTTCAAAACTCAAAGCTCAAATCCCCGAACTCGAAATTGTAATGTGGGATACCTTAAGCGGCGACTTTGACATCAACCTTTCTCCCGAAAAATGTTATCACAATGTGATAAAAAACACTCGCAATGGTTCAATTATCGTTTTTCACGACAGCTTAAAAGCATTTGACCGTTTAAAATATGCTTTGCCGTTAGTTTTGAAATATTTTTCTGAGCAAGGTTACAGGTTTTCATCCCTCGGCCAATAGCCAAAGTAATGCCAATAAGACTAACCATATCAAACACCTCATTATAAGGAACTTATTATTTATTTTGAGATAGATCATGTCCGTAAATGAACAGCATAGTTCGGAAGCGAACAATAGATTAGAGTAATCTATTTAGAATAATAATAAATAATACAATGATCTTAGTATGACTGTAAGAGGTGCATTTTTTTTGTAAATTCGCAGCTATTAGAATAGAAGTATTACCTTTTAACCAATAAATCGATGGCTTTTGATATAGACATGATTAAAAAGGTTTATGCAAACTTCGGTAGCCGCGTTGATGCAGCTCGTAAAGTAGTTGGCAGACCTTTAACATTATCTGAAAAAATATTGTATGCTCACCTTTGGGATGGCGATCCTAAAAAAGCATTTTCTCGCGGAACAGATTACGTAGATTTCGCACCAGATCGCGTTGCGATGCAGGATGCAACAGCTCAAATGGCGCTTTTGCAGTTTATGCAAGCTGGTCGCCCGCAGGTTGCTGTACCTTCAACAGTTCACTGCGATCACTTAATTACGGCCAAAGAAGGTGCTGCAATAGATTTGCCTCATGCAAGAACAGAAAGTGCTGAAGTTTTCGATTTCTTATCATCTGTATCAAATAAATACGGTATCGGTTTCTGGAAACCCGGAGCAGGTATTATTCACCAGGTAGTTTTAGAAAATTATGCCTTCCCCGGTGGAATGATGATTGGAACCGACTCGCATACGGTTAACGCAGGTGGTTTAGGTATGGTTGCAATTGGTGTTGGTGGTGCTGATGCGTGTGATGTTATGGCCGGATTACCTTGGGAGCTTAAATTCCCGAAATTAATTGGTGTAAAATTAACAGGTAAATTAAACGGCTGGACAGCTGCTAAAGATGTTATTTTAAAAGTTGCGGGTATTTTAACCGTAAAAGGTGGTACAGGTGCAATTGTAGAATATTTTGGCGATGGAGCCATCAACTTAAGCTGTACTGGTAAGGGTACTATTTGTAATATGGGTGCCGAAATTGGTGCTACTACTTCTACTTTTGGTTATGACGAGAGCATGGAGCGTTATTTACGTTCTACTGATCGTAATGAAGTTGCCGATGAAGCGAACAAAATCAAAGAATATCTAACTGGCGATGATGAAGTTTACGCAAACCCTGAAACTTATTTCGACCAGGTTATCGAAATTGATTTAGATACTTTAGAGCCTTATTTAAACGGTCCTTTTACGCCAGATTTAGCTACTCCGGTTTCTCAGATGAAAGTTGAGGCGGAGAAAAATGGCTGGCCTTTAAAAGTAGAATGGGGTTTGATTGGTTCTTGTACCAATTCGTCATATGAAGATTTATCGAGAGCTGCTTCTATTGCTAATCAGGCTATTTCTAAAGGTTTAAAAACCAAAGCAGATTTCGGTATCAATCCCGGTTCTGAACAGGTTCGTTATACCGCTAACCGCGATGGTTATCTAAAAACTTTCGAAGATTTAAATGCAACCATCTTTACTAACGCATGTGGCCCATGTATTGGTATGTGGGATAGAACAGGTGCTGAGAAAGCGGAAAAAAATACTATTGTTCACTCATTTAACAGAAACTTCGCTAAACGTGCTGATGGTAACCCTAATACTTTTGCTTTCGTTGCCTCGCCAGAAATGGTAGCTGCAATCGCAATAGCCGGAGATTTAGGTTTTAACCCGCTAACAGATACATTAACGAATGATAAAGGCGAGCAGGTTAAATTAGATCCACCGACAGGTGATGAATTACCTACTAAAGGTTTCGCCGTAGAAGATGCCGGTTTCCAGGCACCTGCTGCAGATGGTTCATCAGTTCAGGTTTTGGTTTCTCCAACTTCACACCGTTTACAATTATTAGATCCATTTACGCCTTGGGAAGGCACAGACTTAAAAGGATTAAAACTTTTAATTAAAGCAAAAGGAAAATGTACAACGGATCATATTTCTATGGCTGGCCCATGGTTAAAATTCCGCGGTCATTTAGATAACATTTCTAATAATATGCTCATCGGTGCTGTAAATTACTTCAACGATAAAACAGATAACGTAAAAAATGAGCTAACTGGCGAATATGGTCCCGTTCCGGCTACGCAACGTGATTATAAAGCCGCAGGTATTGGTTCGATCGTTGTTGGCGATGAAAACTATGGCGAAGGTTCATCTCGTGAACATGCAGCTATGGAACCTCGTCATTTAGGTGTTCGTGCAGTATTGGTAAAATCTTTTGCCCGTATCCACGAAACTAACCTTAAAAAACAAGGTATGTTAGGCTTAACGTTTGCCAACAAAGAGGATTACGATAAAATTTTAGAAGATGATACGATTGATATTTTAGGCTTAACAGAATTTGCGCCAGATAAACCGCTAACATTGGTGCTACACCATGCAGATGGAACTGAAGAGCAATTCCCTGTTAATCACAGTTACAATGCTCAGCAAATAGAGTGGTTTGTAGCTGGTGGTGCATTAAATATTATAAGAAGAGAAGCTGCGCTTAAAGCACAAAGCTAAAAGACTACAGCAGAAACATTATAAAATCCCGTTTTGATTCATTTCAAACCGGGATTTTTTTATTGGCCAAGATTTTTAGTTGTGTACCAACTCATAAACTCTCTGCATAAAGGTAGCCTCTTCCATTTTTTCGAAAAACTCTCGCCATTCATATCTTGTAAATACTAAACTAATGTCGGGAAAAGGTGTTGAGAGAATTACAACTTCTTTCCCATCAGGTCTGTTTTCTAAATAGTTATCAAATTCCAAACTTTTAGTTGCATGATAAAAAGCATCAAACTGTTCAAAAGAAAAATTCATAAGAACCCCTGCCCGCCAAATATTTAAAACACGACAATTGCAGCATTGGGCAATTGTTATGTTTTCATTTTGAGCTAAAACCAAAGTTTTACACATAAACCAACTTTTAAATTTTTATAGTGCCTGATTTACCCACATAAATTTAATGTGGGCAAACAGGACTTTTTAATCAACAAAAACTAACCAAAAGATGATGCTGAATACTCTACAAGAATAATTCAAATATATACTATTTATATTAAGTCTAAATAAAAATTTTAAAAAAGTTTTAAATGCTATCGTTTCAGTAAATTAATTTTGGCTTATTATTAACACAGGCTATAGATTTCGGGGCAATGATTGCACTACAATCTGAAGATAATTTATACTTCACATTAAATACCTTCTGCTTTTGGGTATATAGCTCTACTTTTTGAAGAAAAAGTTTAGTATCACTTTTGAGGTCATACAAAACAAAATGTGTTGCACCGCCGCAAGGTTTTGAACCAATTGGTACAAAACGCCAGTCGGTTATGTTGGTGCAAGCTATTCCATCATACATTGTTTCAATTTCATTTAGCAGGCTCTTCAGTTCTCTTTCATCAGCAACTTTTGTGGTGGTAAGTGTATTGCTGTCTTTACAACAGAATAATGTTGAAACAATAAGTAAAATAAATATGATGCTTAAACAGTTATTTCGCATGGGTCTTTCTTTTTTACGAAACGTGCCCCGGAAATGAAACGCTACAAGTTAAGATTTCAAAAATTTCTGCCACCAATAGCCTGAATTTTTTATCGTTCTTTCCTGGGTTTTAAAGTCGTTGTAAACTAATCCAAATCTTGCAGTAAAGCCTTCGGCCCATTCAAAGTTATCCATTAAAGTCCAGGCCATGTAGCCGCTAACTGGCAAGCCTTCATTTTTAGCTTTCAGCAAGGCAGACAAATATAATTTGAAATATTCAACACGCTCATTATCTTCAATCTGCCCATCAACCAGTTTATCATGATAAGCAGCTCCGTTTTCAGTTATAATTATATTTTTAATGTTTGGGTAAGATGAGAACTGTTTTATGATATTATAAAAGCTATCAGCATTTATTTCCCAGCCCATTGCCGTGTGGGCTTTCTTTCTGCTTTTTGCTTTAACTTCCCAGGCTTGTATTACGGGTATAAAAGCATTGTATTTAACCGTTAACGGGAAATAATTTTGCAAGCCAATAAAATCGAAATCAAACTTATAGCGTTCCGTATGGCGCCAAGTACCATATTCAATTTGAAATTTTTCAAGTACATCCCAATTCTGTGTAGGGAAACCCATGCCGAGTGTTGGCTCTACAAAAAGCCTGTTCATTAGGCAATCGATCCTTTTTGCTGCTAAAATATCGTTCTCACTCTGGGTAAAGGGTAATATTTCCGAGCACGAAAAAGTTGTTCCAATATTTGCTTCACTAATTTGAGCACGTAAAATTTTGCCACCTTCGGCTTGTGCCAAGGCAGTATGATGTACTGCTGAGAAGAAATTGCTTAGGCCAGTTTTGCCGGGCGCATGTACACCTAACATGTAGCCCAAAGAAGTATAGCCAAAAGGTTCATTTATAACGATCCAGTCTTTAACTTTATCGCCGTATTCTGTTGCGCAAATACTTACAAAGTTATTAAAAGCTAAGTTGATGCTGAAGCTTGTCCAGCCCCCCTCATCTTCTAAAGCCTGTGGCAAATCCCAATGGTATAAAGTTATGTAAGGCGTAATTCCCTGTTCCAGGCATTCATCAATTACGTTGTGATAAAATCTAATGCCTTCGGTATTAATTGCGCCTTTTCCTAAAGGTAATATCCTCGACCAGGCTATCGAAAACCTGAATATTTTGAATCCGAGAAATTTTACTAGCGCAATGTCTTCTCTAAACCGATGGTAAAAATCGCATGCAACATTAGGCCTGTGACCTTTTTTAATTTTACCGCCTTTTGCTGAGAAAGTGTCCCAAATAGATAATCCTTTGCCATAATAATCTGATGTTCCTTCTATTTGGGCAGCAGCAGTTGCCACACCCCATAAAAAATCGCTACCAAAATCAGTTGATTTGAACATTTTCAAAGATTATCAAGCCAATATGCAAAGTTAATATTAACAGAACATTAATTTTTGTTTGTTAGTCGAGCGCAAGACCAATTTCCTTCAATAAAATTCCGGCGTTGAAAGTTGCACACGGACCATTCTTAAGTTTATAATCGAACATCATTTCGTCATTAATTATTGAGATATCAAAGTGAAAATTACGCAGGGTGGTTTTATGTTCATGTTGCATATCCGCGAGTTGTAAATCATGCGTAGCAAATAATGCGGGCCGTTTTAATTCGAGTAATTTTTCAATAAATACTTTAGAGCCTAAGTATTTGTCGCGGCTATTTGTTCCCCGTAACATTTCATCTATAAGGACAAATGTATTTTCATGCTGACTCACATTTGTTAGAATCATTTTCAAACGATTTAATTCTGCTTTGAACGTAGATGTACTTTCATTCAAAGAATCTTTAATTCGCATGTAGGTATTGATTGCAAAAACCGAAAGCTTCATCTCAGATGCACATACAGGAGCACCCGCATAAGCCAAAATCATGTTAACACCAACCGTACGTAGAAAAGTACTTTTCCCAGCCATATTCGAGCCGGTAATTACATCGACAGTTGGTTTATTTTTCAGAGCGAAATTGTTTACAATGCGCAACGACTCCTGAATTAATGGATGGCCAACAGCAGTTGCGGATAAGGTAAAAGAATTTTCTATTTGAGGAAAATGCCATTGAGGCGCATTATAACTAAGGGTTGAAAGTGAAATTATTTCTTCAATATAACCGAGATTATCTAATGATGAAACCACGTTTTTCGAAGCGTTTCTCAACCATTTTTCTAATTGGATACAACATCTGAAATCCCACAAAAGCAGTGCATTTAATAAGCTACCAATCATTAAGTTTAGGCGTGAATCAAAATTTTGAATAATATTGGAAAGATGTTTAATCTCCTTACTCACGACCGAATTTTGCTTAACAAGATTAAAAATATAGGTACTTTTCCATGTTTGGTTTTCTGTCCATTCTATCGCCCTGGAATACTCATTTAATAGATTAGAACTGCCGCTGAAACTGTAAAAAACCAAATCTATTTTTTTACTAAAAAAGGAGTTGAATCCGATATGGGCAAAAAAGAAAAAAGCAAACAACTTCCAAAATATACCACCGATAAATAGTCCGCCAATTAATAAGAATAGCATTAAAAAAGGAACCATTGAAACGTAAAAACTTAAGAAAGAATTTTTGATAAAAGATAGTTGTTCGCTAAGTTTAGTAGACAAGTGTGCTTTTATAAGCTCAATCTTACCAGTTTCATGCCCTAAAAGATTTGCACGAAACACAAAGGTTTGATCTGTAATTGCCGCCATTTCCCTTACCGCCTCCTGACGAAGATTAATTTCATCAACAGTTTTTGAGTTAGCAAAGCTTGCTGCCAACGCCTCATTTCCGGTTTTCGTGCTACAACGGTTTATCAGGGCGAACAGAGATGAGTTTCCAAAAATATCAAGGTCGGCGGTGTAAGGATGTAACTCTGATTCAAAACGATTTCCATTATCGTATCCATTTTCCGAACCATCCAGAATATTTTGTTCATTCTGGTAAACCCATAAAAGTTTTTTCTCAAGGGCAAGCTTTTTATCGAGCTTGCTTTGCCTGCGAACGATGAACACAAAGCCAAGCACAGGAGTTATCATTAAAACCTGTATAAAAACCCTCCAGCCATCATCGGCTGAATTCAAGAGCAAAACGAAAAATAAAATTTCAGTCATGAATAAAGCAATACGAATAATCGAAAGTTTATCAATAAGCTTTTTTGTTGCGGTCATTTGTTTCGCGGCTTCATCAATTTTCCTTATGTATTCTTTTTTTATCTGTTCCTGAGTTTCAAACATTCGGCTTTGGTATTTATATATTTTGTAAAGGTATTAAAGCAGATGATAAATTATTTTTGTTGCCACAATTTTATCTAAGTTTGTAGTGTAAAGAAAGCACTATAACGGTTAAATAAATGAAGATTACTCTTATCGCCATTGGCAAAACCGAGGATAAGTATTTGATAGAAGGAATTGATAAGTACATTAGCAGGTTAAAGCACTATATAAATTTTAGCTTCGTAGCAATTCCCGATGTTAAAAACGTAAAAAATCTATCAGAAGCGCAACAAAAATCGAAGGAGGCAGAACTGTTACACAAACAAATTAATAATGGTGATGTTGTTATTCTGCTAGATGAAAAAGGAAAAAAGTACACTTCAGTTGAATTTTCTGCGTACCTTAATAAGCAAATGGTTGGTAGCGTACAGCATTTGATTTTTATCATCGGTGGCCCCTACGGGTTCGATGATGGTATTTACAAAAGAGCCAATGGTTTAATCTCGCTCTCAGATATGACTTTTTCTCATCAAATGATACGATTATTCTTTGTAGAACAATTGTACCGTGGTTTCAGTATTTTAAAGGGAGAACCATATCATCATGCATAAGATGGGCCAGCCTGACTTATGGAAATAATAGTTGCTTTTCATCGTTAAATAAAAAGGTTATGATTTTAGATAAATATAAACGACAATACAAGTTTAAAAGTAGACAAGGTGGTGCAGATAAATACCTTTGGGTTAGCATTATTGGCGCATTAGTTATTTGTGCCATTATCTACTACTTTTTTTAACGCAGGCTTTCCTGAACAAGAAAGCAAAAAAAAACACCGATAAAAACCGGTGTCTTTAAAATAATATCGAAGTTTAAACTCCCTTTTTACTTGTCATGCTTGCTTTTTTAGCAGGAGCAGAGGTTTTTGTAGTCGCTTTAGCGCTTGCTGATGCTTTTGAACCTGTAGCTTTTTGCTTTTTATCAGCGGCAGCTTTTTCTTCAGATAGTTTAACCTCAGCAGGCGTACCTTGAGTATCAGGTGTATCTTCAGTAAACAAAGGTAAATCTTTGATGATGTTATACCAGCCAATAATCTTTTTCATATCAGAAGCATAAACTTTATCTTCATCATGTCCTGGCGCTACTTCGTTGAAATAAGCACGCAAAGTAGCTGTATCAGCTTTAGTATCAGGAGTTGTTCCTTTGGCAGAAATTTTATTAAAAACATCTACCAATTTAATCTCTTCATCCTCTCCGTAAACCGTTATATCTTCAAGCGATGCAAGTTTAGTGTTTGTGATGTTAGCCACAACTTTAAGTTTTTGTGCATCCAAACCTTCTAAAATATAACCTACCTTATTTTGTCCAACAAGTTTAAATAAACCTGGTCTGCCAGAAACGGCAACTATTCCTCTTAAATTCATAATGTATTTGTTAAGCGTTTAGCGGTTGGGTAACGTATTTAAACACATATCGCCAAACGCCCAGCGCAATTTAATCTTCAATTATTTCAATTCCTAAAATTTTGTCGCCCTGACGGATGTCATCAACAAGATCAACATTTTCAATCGCTTTACCAAACACAGTGTGGTTACGATCTAAATGGGCAGTATTGGTTCTGCTGTGGCAAATGAAAAATTGAGAACCACCGGTATTACGACCAGCGTGCGCCATAGACAACACACCACGATCGTGATATTGGTTTTCACCATCTAACTCACAGTCAATTTTATAACCCGGACCACCAGTACCCGGCATTCCTGTAGCACCTTCTTTAGAATTTGGGCAACCAGTTTGAACCATGAAATTAGGAATTACACGGTGAAAAGTTACACCATCGTAAAATCCTTCTTTAGCTAACTTTTTGAAGTTTGCAACTGCTTTTGGCGCATCTTGTTCGAAGAACTCAACAGTCATATTACCTTTTTCGGTTTTTATTATTGCTTTACTCATATCAATATTATTTTATAAAAAATCTTTAAAAGTTTTCAAATCTTTTAATGAACCGCAAAAATAACAAAATTAGATTAATAGCACATCTTTTAAACTTATTAACACTTATAAAAATATTTTATAGTAAATGAAAGTTAACAAATATTGTCGGCCTGCAGCCCCACCATTTGCTATAGCCCTCGTAAAAAACTCGGGGCTGCCGCTCCTGTCTGGTTTAGGTACCTTTTTCCTTCGCACCGAAATCCAAAACTTAAATAAATAAAAAGCTGTAACAAATGTAAAATGAGCCAGCGTAAATCATTTTGATGGAACCTCAATATCTTCTAATATGAACCAATTCTAAACCCGATATTCAATTATATTTTTGTAAACAGACTAAATCAGGTATTTTAGTGTTTTATGTAATTATGGCCATTCGAAAAAAGTATATTGTGCTGGTTTTTTGCCTGTTGCTTAGTATTTACGCAAAAGCATCATCTATTTTAATTTTTATGGATGAAGACCAGAAAAATCATTTAAAAGCTTATGGCATCGCCTATTGGACAATTAGCAAACAGGTTGAGGTTGACTGGCTTCTAAATTATCGTGGGGGGAGTTTTTTAATAAAATACAATAAAACCGTTGAGGATGAACTTAAAATCAGGGGCGTTTCTTATGAAATACTAGCAGATGGAAAAGTAGTTAATTTACTGAATGAAATAAGCGATCCTTCGGTGAATATGGAAATGGTAAAGCTCGAAAAAACACCGAAAATTGCGGTTTATTCGCCGAAAAGCAAACTTCCATGGGATGATGCAGTAACGTTGGTTTTAACTTATGCCGAAATTCCTTACGAAGTAATTTATGATGACGATATTCTTCAGGATAAACTAAGCAAATACGATTGGCTTCATTTACACCACGAAGACTTTACAGGGCAGTATGGCCGTTTTTATGCCTCTTTTCGTTATGCAAATTGGTACCAGGATGACGTTAAAAACCAGGAAGCCCTGGCCAAACGCATGGGGTATAAAAAAGTTTCGGAGATGAAACTTTCCGTAGCGAAACACATTAAAGAATATTGTGCCGGCGGTGGATTTATGTTCGCAATGTGCTCTGGAACCGATAGTTTTGACATTGCACTGGCCGCAGAAGGTGTGGATATTTGTGCCGCGATGTTTGATGGAGATGGAGCCGACCCAAATGCACAATCTAAACTCGATTTTAATAAAACATTAGCCTTTCAAAACTTTAGGCTGGATAATAATCCGATGAATTACGAATTTTCGGACATTGATGTTACCAACAGCAGAGGCCTAAACCAAACTAATGATTATTTTACACTATTTGATTTTTCGGCTAAATGGGATTTGGTTCCAACAATGCTTACACAAAACCACGACAAGGTGATTAAAGGATTTATGGGTCAAACGACGGCATTCAAAAAAAATCTTATAAAACCCAGTGTAACTGTTCTGGGAGAAAATAAAGGTGCTGCCGAAGTAAGGTATTTACATGGTGAAATTGGCAAAGGCCAGTTTACTTTTTACGGTGGCCATGACCCTGAAGATTATCAGCATGCCGTTGGCGACCCTCCCACAGATTTAAACCTCCATCCAAACTCGGCCGGGTACAGATTAATTTTAAATAATGTGTTGTTTCCAGCTGCCAAAAAGAAGCCACAGAAAACCTAGATAGACTTTCCCATTCTGGATAATATAGTCACAAACTCATTCATAAAGGCATAATTATCCTTTAATCTATACAGCTCTACAGGTTTGTTAGCCATATGTACTTTACAATTTTTACACCATAAATCACCTTTAAACCCAGCTGTAAACCAGCTATTTACCACCCAGCAATGTAACTTAAATAATACTTTGGCACAGCTTTTGGAAAGAGGCATGTAATTAACATGGAGCTTTGAGCTCTTAAAATTTAAACAAGATTCTTTACCTAAAGAAAAATATTATGAAAAAGTTATTATTAAGTGCATCGGTTATTTTATTGGCAACGGGTGCTTTTGCACAATCAACAACAAGTACAACATCTAGATTTGGAATTAAAGCAGGCGTTAACCTGGCTAAAATTCATTCGAGTGGAAACAATGATGAAGTTTACAATGACAACGCAAAAAACAATGTTGGTTTTAATGTAACCGCATTTGGAGATTTCGGTGTGGCAAACAATCTCTTTATTCAACCTGGTATTTCATTACAAAATAAAGGTGTAAAGTTTGAAGGCACAACTTCGGCAACAGCCGGGCCAATTACAACCACAACTAACTCATCTGTTAAAACAAATGTCATGGCTATCGAAGTACCAGTTAATGCGGTATTCAACATACCAACAGGCAACTCTGGAGCCGTTCAGATTAGCGCTGGCCCTTATATCGGTTTTAACATTTCAGGAAAAAACAAGGGAACTACAACTGTAACTACCCTAAACAATAATACTAATGCGAGTACAACGGCTACAAACAGTGTAGATAGAGACTTAAGTTTTGGTAGCGCAACTGATAAAGACCAAAGCAGCATTGATTTTGGTGCTAATTTCGGTTTAGCATACCGTGCATCATCAGGTATTTTGGTAGGTGCTAATTATGGCTTAGGATTGAGCGATTTAACGCCAAAAGATTCGAGAGCTAATGCAAACAAATTTACAAACCGCATTATCGGTTTCTCAGTTGGTTATTCTTTCTAATAAAACCCAACATTAAAAAAAGCGCCCCGAATTAATCGGGGCGCTTTTTTTATGTGCATTTTTAATCATAAAAGTTCCATGTTAGTCCGAACTTTAACAAGGCATCAGGCATTGGATAACGGTTTACAGTATAATATCCGGTTGAAAGCAAACCTTGATTTAGGTAATCGTACTTAACAAAAATATTGGCACGTTTTAGGTTCGCCTTTAAGAAAAAATCGACAACAGGAGTAGATTTAAAAACAGTTTCATCACCTACAAAAAATTGAGATACTGCCGGCGAGTAAGAATAATTGGCATAAGAGGTATTGTATCTTACATCGAAGCCAATATTAGTTTTTAAAACTTTAAAAAAAGTAATATCGAAATAAATACTATTGTAAGTGTAAAAGTCTGGTGTTCTTAAAATACTTTTGTTATCCGTTTTTTGATAAGCAAGATAATTTTCAAGAACAAATTTACCAAATCTCCATTTTTTAGAAACGTCTAACCTAATCAGGCTTATATCATCGGTTTCTTGTAGGGGCTTAATATTGATATCTCCAATACCCTTAATTGTTGTTCCAAAGAAAAGGTAGTTGCTTGTTAAGAAATATTTTGCGCCGGCTTCTAACATCAGTTTATCATTTACATAACCGAAAGAAAGATTTGCGACTTTAACATTTTTTAAATCCAGATTATTCCATGCGAAATTATTGCCGTTGTAAGCAGTAAAAATTGCAGACGGAGACTGATTCTGTAGGTAAGCTCCAAGTTCTATTCTTCCGATAGTTTTGCCCAAAGCAATCCTACTTTTTGCATCATAAAGAAAATCGCCTGCATTTCTTCCCTGAAAAATTTGCTGCACATCGAGGTTCAAATCAATATTTTTGGTAAACCGATAACCTAAATTACCTAATAAGCTAATGTTTTGAAAAGCGGTTGAGCCGTCTTCATATGTGGCACCAGTTGTTCTGAAACCCATTGTTTGGTATTTATAGTAATCATGCCTTATTCCTGCATCTAACTTCAACTCGTTTTTAATTACGGATGAATTTTTTGGCCTTAAAAAGAAACTGTAAATAAACTCGTTTTTTACATGCATCACATGCGTTGAATCATTCGTAAAAGTTGCATCTAGCAAGCCATCACGCTTAAGCAAAGCTTTAGGAATTACCGTGTTGTCATCAGTTTCATTTTTAGTAAAATCATAGCTATCGTTGTTATATTCTACAGTATATGTTACTTTATTTGTAGGCACAACGGACCCATTAATCGTATTCGAGCTGTCGATACGACCAACATAATAGGTCTGCTTTAAAAATATTGTATTTTTCCGATAAAGGTTCCTTGCCGAAGATAATCGTACGGCTTCAGCATCTCTTGAAATTTTATCATAACCAGAATTGAAAATTGTGGTGTCGGTTGTTACCGATCCATTTTCGTAGGCACGTAAGGTATTAAAAATAGCAGATGCCCACATATTGTAGCGCTTACTCGGCGATTGGTACCAACTAAAAACCGCAATATTCAAATTATCGCCACGCTGTCTGCTGTAAAAACCACGAGAATCCATTCGGTTAAAATTAAAACCTGCGTTCCAGTTTTTTTTAATATTCTGGCTATGAATTCCTCTGAAAAGCTGCTCCTTTTGCCCTGCGCTTATCAAGTACAAACTTGTAAACGGGGCTCTTGCCTGGTAGTAAATTATGTCTTCGGGTGTTAATGCATAATAATCTAATGAGTGAAAGCCGACATCAAAACCAATTCTTTTCGAGGGTTCGTATAAGAGTGGCCTCGCAACCTGCCCCATATTCCCTGTGGTAATTGTAGGGTGTTTAGGCTGCATTAAGGGGCTATAATTTTGAATATTCGTTGTCGACGTATCAAGCGGCAATAAAACAATACTATCTTTACTTAGCGAAAGTTTTGTAAAGCGAATATATTTTGCATTATAAACAACAGAATCCTTAGCGCCTTCTTCCTTTTTCCTTAAAGAATCTAACTCCTTATTATTTCCAACAGATGTTTTTAAATCTTGGGCAAAAGATTTATTTACGCCCGTAAGCATCAAAATAAAAAAACAGATTTGAACAAATTTACCCATTTTACAATTCAGCAATTAAACGGGTTAAAATCTCCGTCATCTTTGGCTCTGCCTTGGCCGCAGCCTCCAAAATTTCGTCCAAATTAAAAGGTTGTAAATCTTCCGGGAAGCCTTCATCTGTTAAAACAGAAATTGCAAAAACAGGTAAACCTGCATGATTAGCTACAATAACCTCTGGAACGGTACTCATACCAACGGCATCGGCGCCAATTAAACGCAAATATTTATATTCTGCTTTCGTTTCTAAATTAGGACCAGAAACCGCAACGTAAACTCCTTTATGACATTTAACATCAACATCCTTTGCAATTTCTAAAGCTTTCGAAATAATAGAACGTTTATATGGCTGGCTCATATCCGGAAAACGCGGACCTAATGAACTTTCGATTAAACCCCGTAAAGGGTTATCTGGTTGAAGATTCATATGATCTTCAATAACCATTAAATCGCCCTTTTTAAATTCGGGATTTAAGGACCCCGCAGCATTTGAAACAATTAAATTTTCAATGCCCAAACCCTTCATTACCCTAACCGGGAATGTGATTTGTTGCATGCTGTAACCCTCATAATAATGCAAGCGGCCTTGCATAGCCACAATCTTCTTCCCATTTAAAGTTCCGAAAATTAATTTGCCACTATGAAATTCTAATGTTGAGATTGGAAAATTTGGAATATTTGAGTACATCAAATGATGCTCAACTTCAATTTCTTTAACCAAACCGCCCAATCCGGTTCCTAAAATAATGCCTATTTCTGGTTTAAAATTTTCGGTTTTGCGTTTTATATATTCAACGGTTTCTTCTATTGCTCTTAACATAGTTTAAAATAAGTTCATCAAAGGTAATCTTATCTTCTTCAAATAAATCAACCTCGATGGGTAAAAAATATACCGGTAAATTTATCAGTAAATTTTTAAATCCCTCAGCTTTTAAACGTTTGCTATCCTTTTCTGTTGTGATGATGATTTTTTCTTTTTTTGCTCCGGCATTAAAAGCTGTTTTGAACTTCTCAATGTCTTCCGTTTTAAATGCGTAATGGTCTGGAAATTCTTCATGCTTAATAGTTTTCGAATACTTTTCCAATTCTTCGATAAGTGGCGCCGGATTGGCAATGCCGCTCAACAAGAAAATTTCGTAATCTTTAATCGAATCTAATGATCGGCTATCATCGTTATAAAGATGTTTCAATTCGCCGTATTTTAAATATGAATGAAGCACTTTTTGAGTATTATTCGGTTGCAATTCGTTCACCGATGCTTGTTGTGCTACATGCAATAATGGCACTGGCGATTTTGTAACCAGCAAAACATCAGCTCTTTTTCTTGATGAGAAAACATCTCGTAAATTTCCTGCAGGAAGTAAGAATTGTAATGTTCCCAATTTTCTGAACTCGAAGAGTAATATATTCAATCCAGCCCGCACTGCACGATGTTGATAGGCATCGTCAAGAATAATCAAATCGTGGTTTCCCTTTAACTTATCGATACCTGCAACTCTATCTTCACAAACCGCAACAGTTACGTGTTCAAATTTCTGATAATATTGCATTGGTTCATCGCCAATGGTTTCGGCCGTTGCATTGTTGTCTGCTAAAATAAATCCTTTTGTGTTACGCCCATACCCACGACTTAAAATCGCGATTTTATAACCGGCCAAGAGCCGCACTAAATATTCGGTTGTAGGCGTTTTCCCTGAGCCACCAACAGCTAGATTGCCCACACAAATTACAGGTAAATTAAATTTTACCGAACGCATAATGCCCCAATCGTAAAGTTTTTTACGAATTGCAATGGCTATACCATAAATAAGAGAAAATGGGAGAAGTAAAAATCGTAAATAGTTAACCAGCATAGCGTCGTGTTTTCAAAAGTAGGTAATATTTAAAAAAATCAGGCATCGGTTTCTTAGCCCCTTTTAAAGCAACCACTGTAAACCTGAAAGGTTTGTCAGAATTTTATTGAAATATTTATTTTAATTTCCTAGCTTGGCCTATTGGGATTATCGTTCCCATCCATCAAATCAACCCTGTTGTTAGTTACATCACTAGTTCGTTCAGCAACGAAATGGCATCTAATCACATAAAATCGTGGCGGTGCTTTTTATTATATTTTTAAATCGCACAATATATTTTAATGTACCCAAGAAAACGTTTAGTAATTGGTCAGGGCCAGATAAGTGGTTATATTTCTATTTTTTTAGCAGTTTTAGCCTTGCTAGGAATTTTGTGTTTCCACTATCCAGAAAAATTAACAACACCCGAATTTCGAGAGATTTACACTAAAGACAGCATGGAAGCACTAATGCTTGGCGGTGTTATAGCATCGTTCTTTTTTGCTTCATTAAGTATTATTTTAAGTAAGAAGCTAAAATATGGCTGGCCTGGTTTCGCATTAGCAGCGTTGGCAGTAGTTTTAGGTGCCTTAAGTGTAGAAGGCAGAGATGTAGCAAAATCGAGCTGGCATTTTGGCTTGGATTGGATGATATTGGATTTACTTTTAATGGTTGCCATTTTCGTTCCTTTAGAATTGTTTTTTCCTAAAAATAATGAGCAAACTAAATTTCATGATGAATGGCGAACCGATTTAACCTACTTTGTGATCAGCCATTTGTTTATTCAGTTTTTTGGTATCGTTACTCAAAAGCCTGCTGTGCTGTTTTTCGGCTGGATGGGTTTAGATAAGTTGCACATATGGATTCAGGGATTGCCATTTATTGTGGCGCTGTTCCTGGCTTTTTTCACAACAGATTTATTTCAATATTGGGCACACCGTTTTTTCCATACACGTGTTTCATTGTGGCGCTTCCATTCTATCCATCACTCCACACAAAACATGGATTGGCTGGCAGGAAGCAGAACACATTTTATTGATATCTTTTTTACCAGAGCGATGACTTTTATTCCATTATATATTTTAGGGTTTTCATCAACTGTTTTTAACGTTTACATCATTTTTATTGCCATCCATGCAGTTTTAATTCATGCCAATACGAGAATAAATTTCGGCCCGCTGAAGTATATTTTTACCACGCCACAATACCACCATTGGCACCATTGCGAAGACCCGAAATATTACGGACATAATTTCGCATCGATATTTCCTTTTATTGATATGATGTTCGGTACTTATTATTTACCGGGCGAAGAATGGCCTGCAGGTACAGGTGTGCATGAGGCAGAATACCCGAAAGGCTTTGTTAAGCAAACGATTTATCCCTTTACTAAAAGTCCGTTTGATACGGATTTAAAAATGGAAGAGCGAAGTGACAGGTAGGATGGTTATTGAACAAAGCCATGTTCAATAACTAGCTGACCTCATCGTAATGCTGAATTTATTTCAACATCTGATACAAAATAGGAAGATGTTTTATTTGTCTTGGCCAGACGGGCTCTTTTCTTTTGACACCAAAAGAAACAAAAGTGTCGGCTTAAAATTTTTGTATTTAAGTCAGTGTTTTGGCTTGGATTCTGCATCCCCAAAAATTTTTTAGGCCGATTTAAGTAGAACGGTGATACATTACTTAGGCTTAGCCGGATGGAAATCAAATCGACATTTAAATTTGTTGCAATATCTGTGTTAGTTAAGTTTGTCTTTGCTGCTCGCTAAAGAGGCATGTGTTTCTAAACCCGGTTGACGCGGAAATACTTTTTAATAGTAGCAACCCGGCATATACTGTCATGCTGAGGCACGAAGCATCTACAACCTATGAAACAGATGCTTCGTGCCTCAGCATGACAGCTCCTTTTTAAAAAGATTGAAGCAAAAAACGGGGCTGACATTGTTATGAAATACCAGCCCTTGCTTTTCTAATTTTTATAAAACACCCCTCCCTGAGGACACCCCCTTTAAAAGGATGAAAATTGTATTAGTTTAAACCTCCTCTTTACCAACCACATCAACCCTTGGCGGCATTAATTTATAAACTACAGGCGTTACAATTCTCGATAATAAGGTAGAACTGATTAAACCCCCAATCATTACGATGGCCAATGGCGAAATTAGCGGATTGCTTGAAAGTGCGATAGGCAGCAAACCACCGATTGCGGTAAATGTGGTCAGGATAATTGGCAAAAATCTAATTTCACCCGCTTCTTCAATCGCCTGGTTTAACGGCATTCCCTCCGAACGCAGCTGGTTTGTAAAATCGACTAACAAAATGGTATTTTTTACTTCGATGCCCGCCAGCGCCACTATACCAATGGTTGCCACAAATGATAATGAATTCCCGGTTACCATCAACGCTAAAACGGCACCAACTATCCCCAAAGGAATTACAGAAAGCACAATCAGCGTACTTTTAAAAGTTTTAAATTCGAGCACCAACACCGCGATGAACATAAAAAGCGTAACCAATAAAATGCTGCCAAAACCACCGAAAGATTGATTTCTGCTTTCTAATTCACCGCCCATTTCAAAACTATAGCCCGATGGTAATTTCAATTTATCCATCTGCTGATTTACATCCTGAATTACTTTATCATTCAAAAAACCTTTCTGCACAAAGGCGTTTACCGAAATGGTTCGGGTTTTATTGTAGTGATTAATGCTCAAGGGCGAAGTCTCTAATCTTAATGAGGCAACCTGCAATAAAGGAATCGATGTGCCTTGATTATTGTTGATGTACAAGTTATTAAAAACCGATAAATCGGGATATGAGGGATGATTTGTTGTCAGCAAAATATTGTAATCATCGCCATTTGATTTGGGATTGATGAATTTACCAACTTCGATTCCCGCAACGGCCATTCGAACCGTTCTATCAATATTAATCGTAGCAATTCCCAAAGCCTGCGCCTTATCTTTATTAATGTCGACCTTAATATCTGATTTTAAATTCTTCAGCGGATTGTTCACATATAACGTTCCCTGAGTTTTCAAAAGCATGTTTTCTACTTTGCCTGCCAGATTTCTCAAAGTATCTAAATTATCGCCAAGTAAACGCACTTCAACAGGGCTGATTATCGGCTGACCTTGCTCAAAATCTTTCACTTCTACCTTGGCACCAGGATAAGGTGTCCATTTTTTACGCAACATTTCGATAATTTCGAGTTTACGGTCTGAACGGATATCGGGTTGTAAAAGCACAAACATTTCCGAGAAATCGGTACGTTCATTTTGCGGGATTACGTTGTAATAAATCCTCGGATTTCCTTTACCCACATTCGAGGCAAAATATTTTACTTCAGGAATTTTCTTAAGTTCCTTTTCAATTTGTTTGGTAATCGAATCGGTATATTTTAAATTTGATTGCAGAGGCGTAGAAATGTTGATTAAAAATTGCGGTTTTTCTGATGCTGGGAACAAACTGAAACCGATAACGGGAATCAAGAAAATTGAACCAACGAAAATAGCAAGGGCAATTACGATGGTTAAAATCGGTTTCGCCAAGGCTTTATCTAATAATTTAGAATAAGAGCCGTGGATGATTTTTTGCAAAGTGCGCAAGAATACGTTTCCGTTTACATCGGCATGAGGTTTTAACAATTTGCTCGACAAAAAAGGAACAACGGTTAGCGCCACCAACATCGATGCGATTACCGAACAAATTACGGCTACAGGTAAACTTCTGATGAATTCTCCTGATGCCTCGGGCAAGAACATCAACGGCATAAAAGCGATAACCAAAGTTGCTGTGCAACCCATTACTGCCATACCGATTTGCTTGGTTGCTTTCAACGTGGCATCCAATCGGCTATGCCCGTCACGCATCCATCGTTCAATATTTTCGACAACCACTATGCTGTCATCAACCAATAAACCTAAGGAAACCACCAAACCAACGATACTCAATTGGTTTAAACTGAAACCCAAAACGCTCAATAAAATTACGCCAATTGCCAATGAAAGCGGTATGGAAACCATTACCACAATCGAAGCTCGTGTTCCTAAAGGCAATAGCGTTACCAAAACCAATAAGATGGCGATTAAAAAATCAGTTCCCAATCCGCCCAAACGGTTGTTTACGTTATCGGCCTGGTCGAACATTAATTGCTGGTCGATATTTGACGGCAAAGATTTTTTAAATTTTTCGATAACGGGCAAGTAGGCTTTTTGAGCATTGGTAATGTTTCCGCCAGATTTTTGAGCAGCCACCACAAACACACAACGGAAACCATTTAAGCGGGTAATATCTTTCTCTTGTGAATAATCGAAGTAAACATTTGCCACATCTTTCAAAGCTGTATTTTTCCCGTTTCCACTGAAAACGACGGTGTTTTTTATTTCTTCGATGTTTTGATAGTTGCCACTGGTTTTAATATTGAAAGATTTTGTTCCTGCATTTACACTTCCGCCAGGGATATTTGCAACCTCACTTTGAATGGCATTTGCAATTAAGGTAACAGGCAAATGCAATTGAGCCAGTTTCTCCAGGTTTAAATCCACCCGAACCAACTGGTCGGGCAAGCCCATAATTTCTACATTTTTAAGGAACGGAATTTTCTCCAGTTCATCTTGTAAATCTTCAGCTTTTTCTTTCAGTTTATCTCTCGATGCATTTTCAGAAACCAATGCAATTTGCAGCACATTTACATCTGATGGCTGAACTTGCTGAACTTCCATGCTGTAAACTTCTTGCGGAAGATTTGCTCTCTCGCTATTTACCTCACGAACAAGTTCCTGATATTTATCATCTACGTTTACTGCATATTTATACTCCACGAAAAGTACCGCCAAGCCATCACGAATGGTTGTTTTGATTTGCTTGATGTCGTCGAGTCCGTAGATTTTTTTCTCTAAAGGCTTAACAACGAGTTCTTCCATATCCTTCGGGCTTGCACCCGGATAAACCACCACCACGGGGTAATTTGGCGCATTCATATCAGGGTCTTCTGACCGTGGCATGTTGAATATCGTGGTGATGCCCAGCGCCAAAACCATGAGCACCATGATTAGGGTAAACTGGTAATTTTTTACAGCGTATTCTGATATTTTCATCTTTTTATGAGATATAAATCCCCTCCCAACATCCCCTGAGAGGAGTTTACGGAGTTCATGTTAATCGTATTATTATTATTTAGATAGCTGTAATTCTGAATGCAGTGAAGAATCTCTAACTTATATCCATTCCAGCCAAACGAAAGTTGCTGCATCATTAAAGCCTGAACCTTTTCGCTTGAAGATTCTTCGTATCCTCAGAATGACAAGGAGTATTTGCAGTTGATTTGCGATTTAGTTTTTTATGCACCACGACCCTCAACCTTGAACCCTAAACCCCCTACCTTACTACCTTAATTTTCGACCCATCTGTTAAATAAGCACTTCCCGATACAATTAATGAGGTTGCATTTTCCAAGCCACCACTAATATTTATTTTATCATTCTGAATTGCGCCTAATTGAACCTTAACTTTTTGAGCAGTTTTGTTATCGTTGGTAATAAAAACGTAACCCTCATTTTCGCCGCCATCCAACAACGCATCGTAAGGAATGGTAAAACTACTTGTACTTTTTGTCGGGATGATGCTTGCCTTGCCGAACAAGCCCGCAGCCAAACCTTGAACTCTACTTTCGGTAAGCGTAAGCTCTACTCCGAAAGTTCCGCTTTGCGGGTCGATGCCCTCTGCCTTTCTGCTTACTTTCGCCTGGAATGATTTGTTTGGTAGAGCATCGGTTGTAATGGTTGCGTTATCTCCAATTTTCAAGACCGACCATTGCGCATCGCTCAAACCGACTTTTAAAATCCATTTGCTTTGATTCGCTCCGTTAATTTGCAAAATCGGCGTTCCCGGACCGACAACCTGCCCATCATTTGCCAATTTTTTAAGTACATAACCATTGCTCGTCGCCCTGATTTCCGAATAATTTTGATTGAACTTTACAGCATCCAACTGTTGTTTAGCAACCTGCAAAGCCGTTTTTGCATTTTGCATCTGCTCAAGCGTGGCCACGCTATCTTTGTATAATTTGCTAGCACGATTGTAATCCCGCTCCGCTTTTTGATAAGACAAATTGACTTGCTGAACCTGCGCTGAAATTTCTGTCTGGTTAACGGTAGCCAATAATTGCCCTTTGCGAACAACATCGCCCTCTTTTACCAATATTTTATTGATGATACCTCCATTTTTGAACGACAAAAAAGTTTCATCGTTAGTTGTAAACTGGCCCGATGCCGCAATGGCATGACTGGAATCTTCAACTTTTAAAGCCATCACTTTTACAGGAATTGTATCCTGATTGCCGATTTTGGTTTCTTCGGTTTTATGACCACTGCAAGCACTCATTCCAAGCGCCGCAGTGATTATTGTAGAATAAATAAATATCTTCTTCATAAATTAATTTATTGAATAACTTGCGGTTTCGCGTTCAACATCGGCAATGGCCGACAAAACTTTATACCTGTTAATATTGACTAAAAGTTGTGCTGAAGTATATTGATTTCGTGCATCGACAGTTTCAATGAATGAGTTTGTTCCTGCTTTAAATCCTTTTTCGATTAACCGCTGATAGCTCGATGCAGCCTCGTATTGTTTTAGTGAGGATTGATAAGTCTGGTAAGCCGACCGCAGGTTATTTTGAGCAGTTTTAGCTGTGAGGTTTAATTGCTGCGAAACTAATGAAGCATTTAATTCCGCATTTTTGATATCTAAATTTGTCTGTTTTATTTTGAAGTTATTTCGATTTCCCGTGAAAATCGGAATGTCGAGTTGCAAACCCAACATGTAATATCGGGTTTGGTCGTTAAAATGAAATCCCTCCGATTGCGAGCCCAAATCGACAAATGCACCCAACTTCGGAACAGCAAATTGCCTGTTCATTTTCAATGCCGTTTTATTGATGCTGATAACCTGGTCTAACGCTTTCAACTCTTCTCTCCCACCAGAAAGGCTCAAATCGGCTATTAAACTTTCTACTTTTGCCAAGCCTGCCTTATCATCAAAAGTGCTTTCTATTTTCTCTTCAGGATTTCTGTTCAACAAAAAATTGAAATACATTCGGCCATTTATAACCTGTTGCTCCGCTGAAACAACTTGTGCATTTGCATTCTCGACTTCACTTTTTGAACGTAAAACATAAGCAGGCAAACCTTTTCCACCCTCCAATAATTTCTCGTTTACACGCAAACCCTCATTTGCCAGTTGTAAACCCGATTTATAAATATCAACCGCTTGTAGCGCATTCAGGTAATTGTAATAAGCTGTTTTGATATTTTTAACCAAATCGCGTTTGTAAATCTGCACCTCAAATTCCTGCAAAACCACTTGCTGCTCGGATATTTTTTTGTTGTAGCCTAAATCGGTATTCAGGATTGGAACTGTGGTCCGAACCTTTGCATCGTAATAATTTTTAGGCAAGAAATTGATGCTTTGATTTTCCATCAGCGGAAATTTATTGCTTGCGGTGAGCTGATTCAAGGTCGAATATACGGGGTTAAGCAAATCGCCCAGGGGCAAGGGAATGTTCCGACCACCATCGGCAGTAGACCATGTGGTTGAAAAAGCAACGGTGGGCAAAAACAAACTTTTCGCTGTTTTTAAAGCATATTGGGCTTTCTCTAGGGAAATACTTTTCTGCTGAAGAACGATATTGTTTTTGAATCCCTCGGCAACATATCCGTCAAGAATTTGTTGAGCATTGCCTTTGGAAATAGAAAGACCGATAATCAAAAGTAAAGCTGCAGGAATTCTAAAAGATAAAAATTTCATAATTAACAGTGTTAATATATTTTATTTCATACTATCTAACATGGCGATAAAACCGTTGAAAGTTTGTTCAAGCCAATCAACATTCCCATCTATATCTATCTTTGTAGAAGTCATATGGTCGAGGTGACCTTGTAATTTTAGACTACATAAACCATGCATTAAAGACCAGATATTCAGAGCAAAAGTGGTGGTATCAAACCTGGTGAAATAGCCCGCTTCTTTACATTGATTAACCGTCATGATTAAAGCGCCAAAAGCCTGTTCGCCCTCTTCCCATTCTTCATCGTGGCAATGCGCCTTTACAAATTCAATAGGCTCTTTCATGATAAACATGAGTTCGTAAAAATCAGGATTATTTAGTGCAAAACTCATGTAAACCCGTCCCATTGCTTTCAATCGTTCAAAAGGTTCGTGCACATGTTGCAACACTGCAAATTGTGTTCCCAACAAAATAAAACCCTCCTGATGCAGGGCATACATAATATCTGCTTTATCTTTATAGTACAAGTAAATCGTCGTCGGACTGAATTCTATCTTTTCTGCAATCTTTCTGATAGAGGTAGCGTCGTAACCATCTTTCAAAAAAAGCTCTTTGGCCGCATCTAAAATCCGTTGCCTTAAATCTTCCTTATGCTTTTCTTTGCGTTCCTTAATTCCCATGATAAATATTTACACTGCAAATATACTTAACAGTGTTAATATTCCTAATTTTTTGGAAATTATTTTTTTTACTTTGCACAACAGACCGCTGTTGATAAGCCCGATGGAAATGGCATCTCCGATTTTTCGTCGGGATATAATGTACGGCGGGGCTAAAATCCGCCACAATGAGCTGAGCGTTCACATCCAAAAGCGGACCTTTGAGTCAAGAATTTCCACGAAATATTGCAGTTCCCTTTTTCGAATAGCCAAAACATAGATAAGTAAATGTACACCGAAGCTTAAACCCCGCGTTTCAGGAAAGTGACTAGCAAAAAAAAAGTGTTAATATTAACTTCAAAAGAATGATACTTTCTCCCGTTTTCTTTACAGAATAATAGAATTGCATCCCTCGAAAACCGTTATCTTTGTTGAAATCATAAAAAATAAAATATGCTTAAAGGATTTTTTAACGTACCCACTCCGGTAAACGAACCTATATTAAATTACGGTCCGGGCAGCAAAGAACGCGTTCTTTTAAAGGAAGCACTTGCAGAAGCCCGTTCTCACCAACAAGACATTCCGATGTATATCGGTGGAAAACAAATTCATACTACGAATAAAGGCAAAGTTGTTGCACCACACGACCACCAACATATTTTAGCGCAATACAGCATTGGCGATAAAACGCATATTAAACAGGCAATTGATGCAGCTTTGGCGGCAAAAGCAGACTGGGAAAACCTTTCCTGGGAGCACAGGGCTGCGATTTTTTTAAAAGCTGCTGATTTAATTGCAGGCAAATACCGCTATAAATTAAATGCAGCGACCATGTTAGGTCAAAGCAAAAATGCTTACCAGGCAGAAATTGATGCCGCTTGCGAGCTGATTGATTTCTTACGTTTTAACGTAAGTTATATGGCTGATATTTACAAACAACAACCTCCTGTTTCTCCTCGTGGAAGCTGGAACCGTGTAGAGCAACGCCCGCTAGAGGGTTTTGTTTTCGCTTTAACTCCTTTCAACTTTACTGCTATTGCAGCAAATTTACCTGCTTCGGCAGCGATGATGGGTAATGTTGTGGTTTGGAAACCTGCAGATACGCAAGTTTACGCAGCTAACCTTTTGATGGAGATTTTCCGTGAGGCAGGCTTACCTGATGGTGTTGTAAATTTAGTTTATGCCGACGGACCTGAAACAGGAGATGTAATTTTCAACCACCCCGATTTTGCAGGTATTCACTTCACAGGCTCTACAAAAGTGTTTCAGGAAATCTGGAAAACGATTGGCACGAACATTCACAAGTACAAATCATACCCTCGCATTGTTGGCGAAACAGGTGGTAAAGATTTTATTTTGGTTCACCCATCAGCACAAACAGATATTGCAAGCACGGCCATTGTTCGTGGTGCTTTCGAATATCAGGGACAAAAATGTTCGGCTGCAAGTCGTGTTTACATTGCAGAAAGCCTTTGGCCTGAGATTAAAAAATTAATTTTACGCGATTTGGCTACCTTTAAAATGGGCGGAACGGAAGATTTTACTAACTTCATCAATGCCGTTATCGATGAGCGTTCGTTTGATAAATTAGCGAAATACATTGACCAGGCCAAGAAAGATAAAGGTGTAGAAATTATCGCCGGTGGTAATTACGATAAGCGTAAAGGTTATTTTGTTGAACCAACGGTTTTAGTGGTTGATGACCCGAAATATACAACCATGTGTGAGGAGTTATTTGGTCCGGTTTTAACGGTTTATGTTTATGCCGACAAAGATTTCGATTCGATTTTAGAGGTCATTGACACCACTTCGCCGTACGCTTTAACGGGGGCTTTAATTGCGCAAGATCGTTATGCGATTGATAAGGCGAGCCACGCTTTACGCAACTCAGCTGGTAACTTCTACATTAACGATAAATGTACTGGCGCTGTTGTTGGCCAGCAGCCATTTGGTGGCGCCAGAGGTTCGGGCACAAACGATAAAGCAGGCTCGATGATTAACTTATTGCGTTGGGTTTCGCCACGTACTATTAAAGAAGTTTTCGAATCGCCGACTGATTACCGCTATCCTTTCCTGGCAGAAGATTAATTTCTTTATCATTTCTGAGTATACAAACAAGATACTATAATTTTACAGTAAAACCTCTGCCGAAAGGTAGAGGTTTTGTTATTTTAGCAGAATAATCCTTTACTAATCTTTCGTTTTTCTTTCGCGTGAGCAGATTGAAATAATGCATTTAACAGATATGATACAATCAAACTTCCCCTGGGTAGAATCGCCTTTTTTTAAAGAAATTATAAAGACAAAAAACCTTAACCAGAAACAAGAAAAGCTGGCTACCGACTACAATAGAGATGGTTATGTGGTTTTATCTGATTTTTTACCTGCGGATTTGATTGACAGGGTTAGAAAAGATGCTGAAGAATTTGGATTCAATAAAAATTACCCAATTAAAACCTATCGAGATGAGCAACGGATACAGGATTTTTGGCAGGCATCAGAAGCAAGTAGAGAACTGGCTGCCTACAAGCCACTTTTAGATTTGTTATCTATGCTTTATGGCCGTGAATCTTTTCCCTTTCAGACATTAAATTTTTGTGTTGGTTCGCAGCAGAGAGCACACTCAGATACCATTCATTTTAGCTCTTTGCCGGCCAAATTTATGTGCGGCGTATGGGTTGCTTTGGAAGATGTAACGGAAGAAAACGGTCCGTTATTTTATTATCCGGGTTCACAACGGTTGCCTGAATACAATTTCTCGCAAATAAAAGAGGGCGCTAAAAGCACATCTTACGAAGATTATAAAGACTATGAGGATTTTATGGGTGAGATTGTAAAAGTTAACGGATTGGAGAAAAAAGTTTTTCATGCTAAAAAAGGCGACGCCTTAATCTGGTCGAGCAATATTTTGCACGGAGGTTCGCCAGTTTTAAAGGAAGGTTCAAGCCGCTGGTCGCAGGTAACCCACTACTTTTTTAAAGATTGCTATTACTACACGCCAATGTTAAGCAATATGGTAACCGATGAGTTGAATTTACGGAATAACCTGGTTAATATTGCAACAGGCAAAAAAGTGAAGCCAAGCTATAACGGACAGAAATTAAGTTATTTAAAAACAAATAAAACTCAATACATCTTTAACAATCCCGGAAACACAACACAAAGTACTTTTAGCCTGTTGCTGCGAAATCTTTTCAGGAAAAATAAATAACCATATAACCCTTGAGCAATTAAGCGTTTTTCTTTTTAAAAGGATTCGGAAAGCTAAGACAATTACAATTTTATGGTTAGCCCGGGCTTTACGCTATATCTTTTGGCTATGCTTCGCTACGCTTACCATAACCGCCAAAAGTATGCCGCTTCAATCCCGTTTAATTACAAAATGCTTTGCAACTATTTATGGCTGCAGGGTTCTAAAAAACAGGTTTTTAATTATTACTGCAACATGAATGTTGTTTCTGCAAAACACTCATTTCCAAATCCCTTAAAACTATCGTAACTTCTAACTGTTCTATAAATAAAGAAATACGAACATGGAAAATCACGAAGATAAAAACGACAACCTAAAAAATAAAAATGCAGATAACACTGCTGATGCGACCAATATGCCTGATGGATTGGTTCCCCGACACCATAGTGATGAAAATAACGAGAAAAATAAAGTAAAATCTGATGCCGGTAACTTAGGCAGAAATTTTGGCAGGGGCGATTTCGGTTCGGAAGAAGCTCGCGAGGATTCGGAAAAAGGCAATAAAGGCCACGCCGGAAATATGCCCAATTCTGAGGAAAAATAAAGCCCCGACATCACATCAGGGCTTTCCTAAAAAACTAAAAACTTATATTAATGGAGTGCAGTTAACCTACCTTAAATGCAGGAGCTACGTCATCAAGACAAGTACAAGTAACTTTCATGTCTTTAATAATTCCTGTTTTTAGGCTGTAAACCCACGCATGCACGGCGAGCTCCTGGCCATTTGCCCAGGCCGCCTGTACAATTGAGGTGTTCATAATATTTGATGCACCTTCAATGGCATTCAATTCTACCAGGCGATCAAACCTTTGGTCTGCATCTTTAATTGTAGCCATTTCGCGTTCATGGGTACGATAAACATCACGAATATTTCTTAACCAGTTATCGATTATACCCACTTGTTTATTTCCTAACGCGGCTTTAACGCCCCCACAGCCGTAATGGCCACAAACTATTACATGTTTAACTTTTAAAACGTTTACAGAATAATCCAACACCGAAAGCATGTTCATATCGGTATGAACTACAACGTTAGCAATATTACGGTGTACGAACACATCGCCTGGTTTGGTATTGGTTATTTGATTTGCAGGAACACGGCTATCAGAACAACCAATCCATAAAACGGGCGGATTTTGACCTTCAGAAAGTTTATCAAAGAAAGCCGGATCGTTATCGATCATATCTTTTACCCAGTCTTTGTTTCCCTGCAATAATGTTTCGTATGATATATCTTTTGTTTCAATTGTTTTTGCGCACATAGCTCTTATTTATTTATTTCTTCTACTATTTTATTGGATAATTTTGGCACAGAATAATGTTTCTGTACGTTTTCTAAGGTTACAATAATACCTTTGGTATAGGCATTATGCTTGTAATTAAAAATGGTTTCCAAAACATCAGGGTCGATGTATCTGGCATTGGTTCCGTCGATAATTACATTTGTTTCTCTTGGTATATTCGTTAAAACTACTTGTATCGCTGCTTTGTTTAAAAAAGAAACCTCTTCGGCAAGTTTAATCCTGATGTTCTTTTTATCACCCTCATTTGTAATCCTGTAAAAGAACGGATTACGCATATTGGTACGTAATAAATAGAAAATCGACACCAGCATACCAATCGCAACGCCTTTTAACAAATCTGAGAATAGTACAGCTACCACTGTTACTACGAATGGTACAAACTGATCCCAACCCTTGTGATACATGTGCTTAAATAAACTAATTCTGGTTAGCCTGTAACCGGTTACTAATAAAATTGCCGCCAAGCATGATAGCGGAATCATATTAATTACCTGTGGGATAAAAAGCAACGAAAGTAATAGCCAACCACCATGAAATATGGCCGACATTTTGGTTCTGGCGCCTGCGTTAACATTTGCCGAACTCCGAACAATTACCGAAGTCATTGGTAAACCACCAACCATACCGCTGGCAATATTCCCCAAACCTTGTGCAATTAATTCTCTATTTGTTGGCGATACACGTTTAATCGGGTCAATTTTATCAATAGCTTCGATACTCAATAAGGTTTCCAAACTTGCCACAACGGCAATGGTTATCGCAACGATGTACACATTTTTATTGGCAAGTTGAGAAAAATCAGGCAATTTAAACAGCCCTATAAATTCTCCGAAACCATTAACCACCGGAATTTTTACCATTTGATCTGCTCGAAGCGGATGCGCAGTTCCACCAAAAACTATTGTGCCAATTATACCCAGGGCCACCACCAATAATGGCGCCGGTACAACAGCTAGTTTAGGAAATTTAGGCCAGATAAGTAAAATTGCAATAGATAATAAACTGATAACAACCGCAGCCAAACTGAAGTGACCTAACGCTGCCGTTATTGCAGAAAAAGTATTTTCGTGGTCTTGCTGAAAGAAACCTTCATCACCGGTAAAATCTGTATCTACGCCTAAAGCATGCGGTAATTGCTTTAAAATCAGTATCAATCCGATGGCAGCCAACATTCCCTCTATAACACTTGATGGAAAATAGTTACCAATTGTACCGGCTTTAACTAACCCTAAAATTAACTGGAAAATACCAGCCAATACTACTGCAAGTAAAAACGTTTGATACGAACCCAATGAGTTAATCGCACCCAAAACAATTACAGTTAAACCAGCAGCAGGGCCACTCACACTCAACTGCGAACCGCTAAACGAAGCGACAACAATACCACCGATAATACCTGTAATTAAACCGGCAAATAATGGGGCACCCGATGCAAGTGCAATGCCTAAACATAATGGCAAAGCCACTAAAAACACCACGATACTTGATGGTAAATCTTTCTTTAAATTCTTTTTAAGAATATATTTTTTCACATCCGAACCTGAAAAGGCCGGGTTAAACTTTTGCATAACGATATGATTATCTAGTAAATTTTAACGAATAAAATCGTAGTGTAGCAGCAAAAAAGAATGTCGGCGACAAAACAATCGCATTTATAGCGTGCTGTTGTTACCAATAATTCGACCAGGAAAAATGCTGTTACACTTTAAAAAAACTAGATAAAGTTGGGTGGCGGCGTCGGCACCGTAGGATGATATGGATCTACATATCTTCTAAAATGCTCTACAAAACTACTTTTTAGAATAAAATGACTCGAGGAGAACTCGTAAGAAAAGATTGGATGATTTAATTCGACAAGTTTGAAATCAGTAAACTTAGATGTGTCTTTGGCGGCATCCTTTCCGCCATCATGCTCTAATTCTATTTGCATGATTACAGCATTCATAATTTCTTTATCAATACAAGTACAAAAAACCGGCGCACCAGATATCACCATCTTCGCACTGAAGATGAGCATAAATGCTGCAACGATTATGTACTTATATTTCCTTAAAAACATTTTGCCGACTCTAATTCTGTTCTAATGTCGATTACAAATTTAAACGGATAATTGGTTTTTTAATACTTTAAGCTGTAAAAAAATTGCAATATAAAATATATTGCCTAATTGCCTTTGGCCAAATAATTGATTTTTAGTTGTTTTTCGAAAGTGTTCGTTCTGTTTCCTATCGGTTTATGCAGTCCTGCCATCCGCTAAATCTTTTTGTTTTTGTTTCTGCGTTATTCAAAATTACCCAACCAAAAAGTATATCGCTCCTGCCAGGCTTATCAACATAAATTGGAGTCCTTTGCCAAATAACCACACGCAAACATTGCATTCCCGATTGTAATTTTTAATTTTAAAATCTCATATCACTAATATGGATAAGAAAATAGCACAGCTTCAAAATAAAATAAACCAGGCCAACCTTGGCGGCGGGCAAGCACGTATTGATAATCAGCACAAAAAAGGAAAACTTACGGCCAGAGAACGTATTCATTTTTTGGTAGATGAAGGAAGTTTTGAAGAAATCGGCATGTTGGTTACCCACCGAAGTACAGATTTTGGCATGGAAAGGGAAAAATATTTGGGAGATGGTGTTGTAACCGGCTATGGTACAATAAACGGTCGCCTAACCTATATTTTCTCTCAGGATTTTACTGTTTTCGGTGGCTCACTTTCAGAAACACATGCAGAGAAAATTTGCAAGTTAATGGATATGGCGATGAAGAATGGCGCACCATTAATTGGTTTAAATGACAGCGGCGGCGCCCGGATTCAGGAAGGTGTGGTTTCTTTAGGTGGCTATGCAGATATCTTCTATAAAAATGTTCAGGCATCCGGCGTAATTCCGCAGCTATCTGCTATCATGGGGCCTTGTGCCGGTGGTGCCGTTTATTCACCTGCCATTACCGATTTTATTTTGATGGTCGAAAACACTTCTTACATGTTCGTAACCGGACCCAATGTGGTAAAAACGGTAACACACGAAGAAGTAACATCAGAAGAACTTGGCGGTGCAAGTACGCATGCCACAAAATCGGGTGTTACACATTTTGCCTGTGCAAACGAAATCGAAGCGATAACTCATGTTAAAAGGCTTTTGAGTTACATGCCGCAAAATTGCGAAGAGCTTGCAGAACATCTACCTTACGTACCAACGGACGAAAGCAGGCCTGAACTAAATACTTTTATGCCCGAAAATGCTTCACAACCTTATGATATAAGAGCAATAATTTCGAGCGTTGCAGATGCAGATAGCTTTCTGGAAATACATAAAGATTACGCCGAAAACATTGTTGTAGGTTTCGCCCGGCTGGCAGGTAGAAGCATTGGTATCGTTGCTAATCAGCCTGCTTATCTGGCAGGTGTTTTAGATAGCAATTCATCAACAAAAGCAGCACGCTTTGTTCGCTTCTGCGACTGTTTTAATATCCCCTTACTCGTTTTTGAAGATGTTCCGGGGTTTTTGCCAGGTACCGATCAGGAATGGAACGGTATCATCACCAATGGTGCAAAATTATTATATGCTTTTAGCGAAGCAACAGTTCCGAGAATTACGGTAATTACCCGAAAGGCTTATGGTGGTGCTTATGATGTAATGAACAGTAAACATATTGGAGCTGATATGAACTATGCCTGGCCCAGTGCAGAAATCGCAGTAATGGGCGCTAAGGGTGCGGCTGAAATTATCTTCAAAAAAGAGATTTCGGCAGCAGAAAATCCTCAGGAAAAATGGCTGGAGAAAGAAAAACTTTACTCGGATATCTTTGCAAATCCATATCGGGCGGCAGAACGTGGTTTTGTAGATGAAGTTATAGAGCCATCACAAACCCGTACAAAGTTGATAAAAGCATTCAGGATGTTGGAAAATAAAGTGGTTAACAGTCCTCGTAAAAAACACGGGAATATACCTTTGTAGAGTTGAACAGAGGTAAAAGTAAGATAGTTCGTGTTGTTAACCAGCATCATCTATTTAACTTCATCCATTAGGTTCATAACCCATTTTACACACTACTTTTAATAAAATAAATGTTAAAACGAGCCGACATCCTCTTAATGGCCTTTTGCACGGGCTTAATTGTTGCAAACATTTACTATTGCCAACCACTTGTAATTCTTGTTGCCAAAGATTTTAATTTAACAGAAAGTTATGCCGGCCGGATCACTTATTTAACACAGATAGGTTATGCATTAGGCTTGTTTCTTTTGGTTCCGCTGGGCGATATGTTTGAGCGTAAAAAGCAAATCTTGGTCATAACTGGTTTGGCCATTTTAGCGCTATTGGTCGCAGCAGTTTCGAAAACATTTTTCCTGTTGGAAATTGCATCAGTTTTAATTGGTGCCTGCTCCATCGTACCTCAACTTATCTTACCCCTGGCTGCCAACTTAAGTTCTGATGAAAATCGTGGCGCAAACATCGGCATGATTATGAGCGGCTTACTTGTGGGCATTCTGGCATCGAGAGCTGTGAGTGGCAGTATCGGTTTTTGGTTGGGCTGGCGGGCCATGTACTACATTGCCGCAGGCATCTGCGCATTGCTTATCGCATTAATGGCCAAACGTTTTCCACAAAGTTATCCCGGGTTTAAAGGGACTTATAAAGAATTAATGACTTCGATGTTCAGCTACATTAAAACGCAACCCGTTTTACGCGAAACGTCAATTATCAACTTTTTAGCTTTTGCAATCATCAGCGCATTCTGGACAACCATGGTTCTGTTTCTGGCAAACCCACCGTTCAATTTTCAAACCTTGCAAATTGGTTTATTTGGCATTGCAGGTGCTGCGGGTGCATTGGCTGCACCGCTTGTCGGGAAGTTAAGCGATGGTAATAATCCCCGGAAAAATTTAATGATTGGCTTCATTTTACAAATTGTGAGTATTGCATTATTCTACTTTACAGGCAGCCATTTATATCTCTTTGTAATCGGAATTGTACTTATCGATATAGGTCAACAGGCCATCCACGTAACCAATCAAACCAGAATTTACACCTTAATTCCCGAAGCCAGAAACAGATTAAACACCATCTTTATGTCGGTGAGTTTCATAGGTGCAAGCTGTGGTTCGGCACTCGGTTTATTTCTTTGGGATAAAGGCGGGTGGAATTTATTTTGCTATGGTATGACAGGAATTATCGTTTTGAATATCTTAATTTACAAATTCTATGGAAACAAGAAATTCTAAATGGAAACACTGATTCAAATAGAGCAAATTTTTCCTTCATTAACCTGGCGGATAAGGCACGAAGCCATGTATCCTGATATGCCTTTTGATTCGGTAAAACTGAAAGACGATTTTGAGGGCGTACATTTCGGTTTATATGCCGACCATAAGTTAACGGGCGTGGTTTCGCTATTCTCACAAGGTGATGTTTACCAATTTAGAAAACTTGCGGTGTTACCCGAGGCGCAAAAATTAGGTTACGGCACCAAATTAATGGAATATATCTTGGATTTTTGTAAAATTCAGAAAGCCACAGAGCTTTGGTGCAATGCCCGTGTTAATGCAAAAGAATTTTATTTTAAATTTGGCTTCCGCGAAACGGAAGATACTTTTTATAAAGACGGCTACGATTTTGTAGTGATGGAAAAGGAATTTTAAACATTGACCGTCCTGCTAAACTTGTTTCAGCATCTATATTGATAAGATTTGAAATGAATTCAGAATGACGAAAACTATAAATAAATATGGCTAAGAAAAAAGAAGACGACAAGAAAAAACATGTTGCAGTTGTAACTAAAAAATCACTACAATTTCTTGAAGAATATATCAATAACCCAGCCCCAACGGGTTATGAATGGGAAGGACAAAAACTTTGGTTAAACTACTTAAAACCTTATATCGACGAACATTTTGTTGATAATTACGGTACAGCCGTTGGCGTTATCAATCCAAAAGCGGCTTACAAAGTGGTAATAGAAGCACATGCTGATGAAATTTCCTGGTATGTAAATTACATCACCAATGATGGTTTAATCTATGTTATTCGTAATGGCGGTTCCGACCATCAGATTGCGCCGTCAAAACGTGTTAATATCCATACCGAAAAGGGTTTGGTTAAAGCTGTATTTGGCTGGCCGGCAATTCACACCCGCCATGGCGAAAAAGAGCAGGCACCTGAACTTAAAAACATCTTTTTAGATTGTGGCTGCACCACAAAAGAAGAAGTCGAAAAATTGGGTATCCACGTGGGTTGCGTAATTACTTATGAGGATGAGTTTATGGTTTTAAACGACCGCTATTATGTTGGCCGTGCTTTAGATAACCGGGTTGGTGGTTTCATGATTGCCGAGGTTGCACGATTATTAAAAGAAAATAAGAAAAAATTACCTTTCGGCTTATACATTGTGAACTCCGTGCAGGAAGAAATCGGTTTACGCGGCGCAGAAATGATTGCCCAACGCATTAAACCAAATGTGGCTATCGTTACCGATGTAACCCACGATACCACAACACCAATGATTAACAAAAATACACAAGGCGATTTGGCTGCGGGTAAAGGTCCGGTTGTTTCTTACGCACCTGCTGTTCAAACCAACCTGAATAAATTATTAATTAAAACTGCCGAGAAAAACGAAATTCCATTCCAGCGACAGGCATCATCGCGTTCTACAGGAACGGATACCGATGCTTTCGCGTACTCAAATGGTGGTGTTCCATCGGCTTTAATTTCTTTACCTTTACGCTATATGCACACTACCGTAGAAATGGTTCATAAAGAGGATGTTGATAATGTTATCAGCTTAATTTACGAAAGCTTGTTGAACATTAAAGACGGACAGGATTTCAGAGAATTTAAGTAGCACCACGAGCGTCATTACGAGGAACGTGGCGACGTGTTATCTGTTTTATAAAAAGGGTCTAGGTATAACTTCTTAGACCCTTTTTTTTGAAATTAGCCTGTTTAAAAATTATTAAAAAATAAATGAAAAAAGTAGTTTTAATACGCCACGGCCAAAGTGTTTGGAATCTGGAAAATAGATTTACAGGCTGGACTGATGTCGATTTATCAGAAAATGGATCCCTCGAAGCCAAAAAAGCCGGCGAGGTTTTGAAAAAACATGGTTACAATTTCGATATTGCCTTCACATCTTTGCTGAAAAGGTCGATTAAAACACTTCATATTATTCTGGAAGAGCTAGACCACCTTTGGATTCCCGAGCAGAAAACATGGCACCTTAATGAACGCTTTTATGGTGCATTACAAGGCTTAAATAAAGATGAAACTGCCGAAAAATATGGCTTGGAACAAGTAAACAAGTGGAGAAGAGACCCTGACGAAGAACCGCCCGCAATAACCAAAAATGATGAACGATACCCGGGAAATGATTTGCGCTATCAATCTCTTACACCAGAAAACTTACCACTTACTGAAAACCTGAACGATACCATTGCCAGGGTTTTACCTTTTTGGAATGAAGCTATTGTTCCGGCCATAAGCCAGAATGAAAAGGTAATAATTTCGGCCCACGGAAACAGTTTAAGAGCGTTAATTAAATACCTTGATAATTTAAGCAATGATGAAGTTACTGCGTTGGAAATCCCGACGGGAACACCTTTAGTTTACGAATTAGAAGACAATTTAGAGAAGATACGTCATTACTATCTAGATTGAGAGTGAGTTTTTATTACAACACTTACTAAATTTCAAACATTTTAACTGGCTTAATTACAAAATAAAAACATCTTAGTATTTTTGTTTTTTATTATTGAAAATTTAAACTCCCGGAAGATGTACATGCATTTCATCAATAAAACGAAATACCTACTTGCCTTCGTAGCTATTTTAATTATTTCAGTTTCGGCAAAGGTTGAGCCCGGCAAAATTAAAGCTGCTGAAACGTGCGAAAAAGTTATTAAATACTACATTCATGCTGGTAAAGAAAACGGTAAAGAATTTAAGCTGAAAGCTCAGTTTACAGTAAATCCAATTAACCTAATTAATGTTGATTTAGAAATGCCGGATGAACCAAAATCGAAATTCGATATTATTATTGATTCTTTTGATTGTGATTTAAATGCCGATTTAACTAAAGGTTCTGCGCTGTACAAAGGCTACATTAAACATGCAAACGGAGACGCAACAAATTCAGTCTATAAAATTTCCAGAGATGAAAACGGGAAATTAACAATCTCAGATGCCGACCCGGAACAAACCAGCGGTTTGGTTTTGTACGTTGATAAATGGGAAGTATTTGAGAATTGATTATGGCAAATAAAACAACCGAAAACGATAATAGCGTAGCTGACTTTTTAAGTACAGTAAATGATGAAGTTAAACGTAAAGACAGTTTCGATTTAGTTGCGTTATTTGAAAATTCATCCTCATTTAAAGCTAAAATGTGGGGAACTGCAATAGTTGGTTTTGGCAGTTATCATTATAAATATGAAAGCGGTCGCGAAGGCGATGCACCCCTTACTGGTTTTTCGCCAAGAAAAGATTCATTTGCATTATATGTCTCGTCAGAATTTGAAGACAAAGAAAAACTACTCGCAAATTTGGGTAAACATAAAACCGGAAAAGCTTGCGTTTACATTAAAAAACTCAATGATATTGATAAGGAAATCTTAAAAAAGATAATAATTAATTCAATGAAAGATATTAGACTCAAATATCCTTAAGAAAGATGTTTTTTTTTCAAGAAGCACGTCATTTGAGCGATAAACCTGATTGAACGGTTAGCCCGCAGCCCGAATTTTTATTGAGGGCGAGGACTATGAGTGAAAGCAGGACTGGTTTTTAAAAAGAACTACTGCATTTGCTTTCCAAATCATTTTTATACTTGTAAATAAGCAGTTACGCGACACTTTTGGTGGTTTATTTTGCAATATTTGAATATCAAATAAACCAAACCGGATTATGTTTAGAAAACTACACCTCTATTTTTTAATAGCTGTTAGCTGCGTTTCGATAAATGCCACTGCGCAAGATGCTGTAAGCTATCAAACCCCGCCAAAAGAAATTGCCGATTTATTACTCGCTAAACCAACTCCTGGTGTTAGCATTGATGATAAAGCAGAATGGATTTTATTTAGCGAACGGAATTCCTACCCATCTGTTGAAGAACTGGCGATGCCCGAATACCGCATTGCTGGACTTAGGTTAAACCCGAACAATTATTCGCCAAGCCGGATAACTTATATCAATAATTTCAGTTTAAAAAGCATTAAGGCCGATAAAACTTTCTCGGTGGCAGGCCTGCCTACGCCATTATATGCCAGCAACATCAGCTGGAATCCATCGCAAACTAAAATTGCCTTTACAAATACCACCCAAAAAGGTGTGGATTTATACATAATTGATGTTGCAACAAAAAAAGCAACTAAAACTAATAAATCATTTTTAAATGTTGTTTTAGGCAGTGGCTTAACGTGGCTAAACGACAATACCATTATTTACAGGGCTGTAACCAAACCTGCAAGTGCTGCGCCGGTAAAACCGTTAATGCCAAAGGGACCAACTGTTCAGCAAAATTTAGGTAAAGCGGCGCCAAGTCCAACTTACCAGGATTTAATAAAATCGCCCTTCGATGAACAACTTTTTGAATTTTACGGAACATCGCAGCTGGTTAAAAATACTGGCGGTGTAGAAACACCGATTGGCAAACCTGCTATCTACTCATCTGTAAATCTTTCTCCTGATAAAACTTATATGTTGGTAGAAACAATTCGCAAACCGTTTTCATATCTGGTTACTGCAAATGGATTTCCATCGACAGTAACAGTTACGGATTTAAGCGGAAAGGCGGTTAAAGTTCTGGCAGAATTACCATCATCAGAAGGAACGCCATCTGGTTATGACAATACTCAAAATGTTCCCCGCGGTTTCGACTGGAGAGATGATGAGCCTGCAACAATTACCTGGTCTAAACCTTTAGATAGTGGTTTAATCAAAAAGAATGTGCCTTTTCACGATGCTGTTTATTCGTTAAGCGCACCTTTTACTGGTGCTGAAAAAGAGTTATTTAAAACCCAAACCCGTTACCGCGGCGTGCAGTGGGGTAATGCAACTTTAGCTTTGGTAATGGAAGGTTTAAGAAGCAAACAAACGAATAAGGTAAGTATTTATAATCCGACCACCGGCAAAATAGAAGAGCTGTACACACGTAACCAAACTGATGCTTACGGCAATCCGGGAACACCTGTTACTGCAAAAAACAAGTACGGCCGTTCGGTAATTCATACAGTTGATAACGGTACAAAATTGTTAATGAATAATACTGTGGGTTCATCAGAAAAAGGTGATTTACCTTTTCTTGCCAAGTTCGATTTAGCGACTAAAAAAAATGAAATTATCTGGCGAAGCGCAGAAGGAACATTTGAATATGTGAGTGATGTTATCGACGCTGACAAGCTTGTTTTGCTGACCAGGAAGGAAAGTCAGAAACTGGTTCCAAATTATTACATTAAAAACCTTGTACTTCGCGTTGCGGATAGACCGGTAACAGCTTTCGGAAACCCTTATCCATCGTTAGATGGCGTTGTAAAAGAAAAAATTTCTTATAAACGTGCCGATGGAGTTGATTTAACTGGTGATTTATATCTGCCAAAAGGTTACAGTAAAGAAAAAGACGGACCATTGCCGACAATCATCTGGGCTTATCCACGTGAGTTTAATTCTGCCGCAGATGCAGCCCAAATTCGCGGATCGAAAGATAAATTTACGGCGATTGCTTGGGGTTCTCCAATTTACTGGGTAACTCGTGGTTATGCTGTTTTAGACAACGCAGAAATGCCAATTGTAGCTAAAGATGGCAAGAAACCTAATGATACTTTTGTTGACCAGCTCAGCTTAAATGCCGAGGCTGCTATAAATAAATTAGCTGATTTAGGTGTTGGCGATAGAAAACGAATGGCCGTTGGTGGTCATAGTTACGGTGCATTTATGACCGCTAACCTTTTAGCGCATACCAATTTGTTTGCCGCAGGGATTGCCAGAAGTGGTGCATACAACCGCACGCTTACACCTTTCGGTTTCCAGAATGAAGACCGTACCTATTGGCAGGCACCACAATTGTATTATGAAATGAGTCCGTTTAGTTATGCCGATAAAATTAAAACGCCATTGTTATTGATTCATGGCGATTCTGATGATAACACCGGTACATTCCCGATAAACAGTGAACGTTTATTTGCCGCCATTAAAGGTGCGGGCGGCACCGTTCGTTTTGTATTTCTACCGTACGAAGCACATGGTTATCGTGGTAAAGAAAATATTTTACATGCCCTTTGGGAGCAAGACCAATGGTTAGAAAAGTACGTAAAAAACAAGAAATAAGAACACTTTTCTGTTTTGAAAATGCCCCGGATAACGGGGCATTTTTTGTTTACATTAGTGTTCTTCACGGTTAATAACTAATTTTACATTTTCCGAAACCAAACACGAACATTCAAATTACTTATTTGTTTAAGCCTTATGGAATACATAGATTACTATAAAGTTCTTGAAATTAAAAAAGATGCATCAACCGATGATATTAAAAAAGCCTACCGTAAACTGGCCCGAAAATATCACCCTGATTTAAATCCTAATAATGATGAGGCCAATAAAAAATTCCAGCAAATTAACGAGGCGAACGAAGTTTTAAGCGACGCTGAAAAGCGTAAGAAATATGACCGATACGGTAAAGATTGGCAACATGCCGATCAGTTTGATGCGCAGCAACAGCAAAGACAATCTCAAGGAAGAAGTCGCGGTGGTTCAGGTGGATTTTCGGGTTTTGGCGGCGATGATTTTTCCGATTTCTTCTCTTCAATGTTTGGCGGTGGCGGCGCACGAAGCAGCAGTCGCTCGCCATTTAAAGGTCAGGATTACAGCTCGGAATTAAATTTAAATCTACTCGATGCCTACACAACCCATAAGCAAACACTTACGGTAAATGGCAAACAAGTGCGCATAACAATACCTGCAGGGGTAGAAAATGGGCAAAAAATAAAGTTACCGGGTTATGGTGCCCCAGGCCCGAATAATGGCCCGGCCGGAGACTTGTTTATCTCATTTAATATTTCTGAGCACCCAAGATTTAAGAGAAAAGGTAACGACATACATATACAGGAGGAAGTAGATTTATATACTGCTATATTAGGCGGCGAAAAAATTATAGAAACTTTAAACGGAAAAGTAAAACTTACCATTCCGGCAGGTACCCAGCCAGATACAACTTTAAGATTAAAAGGCAAGGGATTTCCAGTATATAAAAAAGAAAACCTTTTTGGCGATTTATATGTTAAATGGCAGGTTAAATTACCGACTAAATTAAATGCTCAACAAAAAGAATTATTTGAACAACTTTCCAAACTTTAGCAATTATGGAAGCTAATTTAATTTCGGTTGATGATTTTTGCGGACACCACCAGGTGGAAATTAACTTTATAAAATCTTTAGAAGAATACGGACTAATAAAAACCAAGTTGATTAAAAAAGCAATTTTTATCAAAGCCGATGATTTAACTGGGTTGGAACGTTACATACGTTTATATAAAGAACTTGAAATTAACATTGAAGGTTTACATGCTGTTTCTCACTTATTAAATCAACTCGAATTTCTGCAGAATAAAATTGCTGTGCTGAATAACGAAATCAGCTATTATAAGCAATTACATTAGTTTTGAACTATAGCCTTTTAAGGCCATCATAAAAAAATCCTTTTTTTAATATTAGTTTATTAAATTGGGGCGTCAAAACTAAAACAATGAGTGATTCTTCTTCAAAATTTATAGAGAAAATAAAAGCATCGTATGCACCAACAGGCTCATACATTTATCTTGGCGCTGGCATTTTAGATGGTCAGGTTTATGGCGATGCTGAAGTAAATCTATCGTTAAAAATGATGAACAGGCACGGCTTAATCGCCGGAGCCACAGGTACAGGAAAAACCCGTACACTCCAATTACTTTCAGAGCAACTTTCTGATGCCGGCGTTCCGGTTTTTATGCTCGATGTTAAAGGAGATTTATCAGGACTTAATCAACCAGGCAGTATCAATCCTAAAATTGAGGAAAGGGCTGCCCAATTGAAAAAGGCTTTTACTCCAACGGGATTTCCCATCGAAATTTATTCTCTTTCTGGTAAGCTTGGCGCCCAAATGCGTGCTACAGTTTTAGAATTCGGACCAACTTTGTTATCAAAAGTTCTTGATTTGAATGACACTCAATCGGGTGTTATGGCAGTTATTTTTAAATATGCTGACGATAACAAGATGCCGATAATCGACTTAAATGATTTAAAAAAATTAGTTTCATACTTATCAGAAGGTGCCGGAGCGAAAGAAATCAAAGAAAGCTATGGTAGTATTTCTACTGCTACTTCAGGTACGATTTTAAGAAAAATTGTTGCCATAGAGCAACAAGGTTTAGCAGGAATGTTTGGTGAAAAATCATTCGATTCGGAAGATTTATTCGAACGTGTAGATGGCAAGGGTGTTATCAGTTTGTTAAATATTGCCGATGTACAGAATCAACCCGTATTGTACTCTACATTTTTACTCAGCTTACTTGCCGAATTGTTTAACACACTACCCGAAGTTGGAGATTTGGATAAACCAAAACTCGTTTTCTTTTTTGACGAAGCACACTTACTCTTCAATAATTCTTCTAAAACATTTTTAGAGCAGATAGAGACAATCATTAGGTTAATCAGGTCAAAAGGTGTGGGTGTTTTCTTCTGTACGCAATCGCCGACTGATGTTCCTGAGAGCGTATTGGGGCAGTTAGGAAATCGTGTTCAGCATGCATTGAGGGCTTTTACACCAAACGATGTAGATGCTTTGAAGAAAACGGTTAACACTTATCCAAAATCTGAATTTTACGAAATAGATAAGGTTTTAACCTCGCTGGGAACAGGCCAGGCCTTGGTAACGGTATTAAATGAAAAAGGTATTCCAACAGAAGTTTCTGCGACAATGCTTACACCTCCGAGGGCAATTATGGGGCCGTTAACCGCTGCAGACTTTGATAAAGTGGTTACCGGAAGTCAGATGTATACTAAATATAAAGACCCGATTGACCCGGAAAGCGCTTACGATATACTAACAAAAAGAATTAATGACCAGACTGCGGCTGTAGAACAACAGAAGCAGGAAGCCGAAGCACAAAAACAAGCGGAAATAGAAAACAAACCAAAACCTGGTGAAAAAAGTTTAGTTGAACAAGTTATGGGAGCAACAATAACTCGCCAAATTGGCAAAGAGATTGTCCGCGGAATTTTCGGTATGTTAACAGGTAAGAAAACCCGTTCGAAAAGTGGCGGTGGTTTATTTGGATTTTGATAAAAACAAACAAAAAATTACCAATTAAGCAACAAAAAACAGACTGCAGGAATTGCACAACTCAAATTTATTTACATATTTAAATCATTAACAAAAATTAAACGCTTCCCTAATCAAAAAAAATGATTAGGGATTATTACTTTAGCATTATGAAACCTACCCTATTAATACTGGCGGCCGGTATGGCAAGCCGTTATGGAAGCATGAAACAAATTGACGGATTTGGCCCAAATGGCGAAACCATTATCGATTATTCAATTTACGATGCAATTAAAGCCGGCTTTGGCAAAGTTGTATTCATTATAAAAGAAGAATTTGTAGATAACTTTAAATCGATTTTTGAACCAAAATTAAACGGAAGAATTGAAACAGATTATGTTTTCCAAAACTTCGATTTAAAACAATTTGGCATTGAAGAAGAAATTTACCGGGAGAAACCCTGGGGAACCGCCCATGCCATTCTTTCTGCAAGAAAAGTGGTAAAAGAGCCGTTTTGCGTTATAAATGCCGATGATTATTATGGTTACGATGCTTTTAAAAAAATGGTAGATTTCCTATCCGATGAAGCATCAGACAGTAATTTTTCAATCATTGGTTACGAAGTTGGCAAAACGCTTTCTGAGTTTGGGGCTGTGTCTCGTGGGGTTTGTAAAGTAGATGCATCAGGAAATCTGGAAGAAATTATCGAGCGGACAAAAGTTTATCCAAAGGATGATAAAATCTTTTACGAAGAAGATGGTGAAGAATTTCCTTTGAGCTTTGATACGCCTGTTTCGATGAATTTCTGGGGCTTCACACCTGCAGTTTTCAACATTACCGAAAAACTCTTTGTTGAATTTGCAGAAACTAACAAAGACAAACCTAAAGCAGAATTTTTTATTCCTTTAATTGGCGAAAACCTTGTTAAAACAGGCGAAGCTACTTTTAAAGTTGTTCCTACTTCCAACAAATGGTTTGGCGTAACTTACAAAGAAGACAAACCTTATGTTCAGGATAGCATTAACCAGTTGGTTAAAAACGGAACGTACCCTGAAAAACTATGGAGTTAAACTTAGATTCCGAAGTTTTAAAAGCATACGGGTACACTAAAGAAAATATTAAAATTACACAAATAGGTACGGGATTAATTAACCGTACTTATTTGCTTTCGCCCCTGTCGGAAGACAAAAAATACATTCTTCAGAACATTAACATTTCGGTTTTTAAGAATCCACAGGCCATTGCCGATAACCTGAAAGCAATAGCTGATTACCTTTACAAAACTTATCCTGATTATCTTTTCATAAAACCGATTTCTACGGTTAACGGAGAAGAAATGGCTCATGTAAATAATGAGTATTGGAGAATGTTGCCTTATGTTCCTGATACTGTTTCTTTAGATGTTTTAAGTGAGCCCCAACAAGCTTACGAAGCAGCTAAACAGTTCGGGAAGTTAAGTCGTTTACTGAACAATTTCGACGCTTCAGTATTGCAGCCGACCATTCCGGGTTTTCACGATTTAGGCTTGCGTTTTGAGCAATTTACGCTGGCTTTAAACACATCCGCTCAACATATAAGGGATAAAGCCCAACCCCAGATTGAGGATGCTTTAGATCATAAATACATCCTCGATTATTTCAAGTCTTATTCGCACAGGGCAGATTTTCCCGAGCGTGTAATGCATCACGATACTAAAATAAGTAATGTTTTATTAAGCAAGGAAACTTTTAAGGGCATTTGCGTTATCGATTTGGATACCATTATGCCAGGAAAATTTATTTCCGATTTGGGCGATATGATGCGTACTTACCTTTGTGCGTTTTCAGAAAACGAAACTGATTTAGATAAGATTAAAATTAGATTTCAATATTTTGAGGCAATGGTAAGAGGATATTTATCAGAAATGAAAACTATCCTCACGGAGACTGAAAAAGAACTGATTTTATTTTCAGGAAAGTATATAATTTACATGCAGGCTTTGCGCTTCTTAACTGACTTTTTAAATGGTAACATCTACTATCCTACAGCTTATCCTGCACAAAATTTGGATAGGGCGAAAAATCAATTTAAATTACTCTACGAATTAACCCGAAACGAGAAAGAGTTACAAGATATTATTGAAGAGAATTTAGTTTAGATTTCTTATGTCAGACCACAGCGAATTAAAAAAAGAATTTCAAATAGAGCGGATGATTCTTTTTACAGATGCCGTTTTTGCAATTGCGATAACTTTGCTGATTATTGAAATAAAAGCACCTGAGATTCATGAGGGAATGCCCTTTAAACTTATGGTTGAGCAACTGTTAAATTTAACCCCAAAGTTTATTGGCTTCATTATTAGTTTCTTTGTAATCGCAATTTACTGGCGCTCTCACCATCGCATGTTCTCATTTATAAAAGATTACGATGACAAACTGATTTGGCTCAACTTCTTTTTTCTGTTCTCAATTATTTTAATGCCCTTCAGTTCTGCTTATTACAGCGACAATACAATGTACAGCTTGCCTTTTTGGTTTTACTCGTTAAATATTGCCTTTACAGGATTGCTAAATTATGCCATGCTTGCTTACATTATAAAACATCGTGGCCGAATTTCTGATGGTTTTGATGATGTAAAAGCCCGCCAACTTGCAAGGTGGAGAACCTTAATTGTTCCTGCGATATTTGTTTTGGGCATCATTATTGATTCTATTTTACCATCCAAAAACAGTCTGAACATGCTAAGCAGGTTTACACCAATGTTAATTTGGCCTGCTATTATGTTGCTAAACAAGGTTTTCGGTAAAGTGCACGATTTAGAATATCATGCTAAACCTGTAAAAGTTAGACATCGGAAATAGAGGACTAAATATGAAATTAAAAATTTTATTTCAGCATAAATTCAGCCTCATGTTATTTTTGCTTACAACTCTCATCTTTTGCGTTCTAGCTTTTGTCATGCTTTTCGCTGCAGGCGCTGTTGATGAAGGTAGCGATGGCAATAGTTTTACAATTCAGCTTTTAGCAAAAGGATACCACATTGTTCGTTTTCCAACACATACGTTCTTTTTTGATATTATGAATGGCCCCATTTTCTTAATAGGACTTTTCATGAACTGTTTGTTTTACGGTTTTTGCTCTGAAAGAATAATTTCTCTATTGAAAACAAAACAATGGATATAGAACATTAGCGATATTTATGCAGTTGGTTTTAACCAACGTTTCTCTTGCAATTGATTTTGGGCTTTAGCCAAATTTGCTTAATAATTTGTAGAGACTTTAATAAATAAACCCGACAATAGCGGCAGCCCCGAATTTTTTATGAGGGCTACAGCGAATGGCTGGACTACAGTTGCTAAAAGTACCGAACCATACATTTCTATATCCTTTTCAACCATATAAGCCATTTAAGACACATATAAGCTCAAGTCTTATATTTCCTTACATTCCTTACATGGTAAAATCCTAAAACAAAAAAGCGCTCCTGAAATTAATCAGGAACGCTCTTTATATTTATAATCTTTTATCTTCCGACAAAAAATTATTTTTCTTCTTTTACTTCTTCAAAATCAACATCAGTAACGTTATCACCGCCACCTTGAGGTTGACCGTCGGCTTGTGGTTGTTCACCACCTTGAGGCTGACCGCCATCTTTGTACATTTCCTCTGATGCTGCATTCCATGCATTTTGCAATTCAGCTTGTGCTGCATCGATATCTGCGAAGTTACGAGAACCGTGTGCTGCTTTTAATTTCTCTAAACCAGCTTCGATTGGCGCTTTTTTATCAGCAGATAATTTATCGCCAAACTCTTTTAATTGTTTCTCAGTAGAGAAGATTAAAGCATCAGCACCGTTAATTTTATCAGCTTCTTCTTTTGCTTTTGCATCATCAGCTGCATTAGCTTCTGCTTCTTCTTTCATTTTCTTAATCTCAGCATCAGTTAAACCTGAAGATGCTTCGATACGGATTTTTTGCTCCTTACCGGTAGCTTTATCTTTAGCGCTTACGTGTAAAATACCGTTAGCATCAATATCGAAAGATACTTCTACCTGAGGCACACCACGAGGTGCTGGTGGAATACCATCTAAAATGAAACGACCAATTGTACGGTTTTGATTAGCCATTGGACGTTCACCTTGTAAAATGTGGATTTCTACTGAAGGCTGGTTATCAGCTGCAGTTGAGAAAGTTTCCGATTTTTTAGTTGGGATAGTTGTGTTAGACTCGATTAATTTAGTCATAACACCACCCATAGTTTCGATACCTAATGATAAAGGTGTAACGTCTAATAACAATACATCTTTTACATCACCAGTTAACACACCACCTTGAATAGCAGCACCAATTGCTACAACCTCATCAGGGTTAACACCTTTACTTGGCTCTTTACCGAAAAAAGCTTTAACCGCATCCTGAATTGCAGGAATACGAGTTGAACCACCTACCAAGATAATTTCATCGATATCGCTTGTACTTAAACCAGCATTTTTCAAAGCAGATTTACAAGGCTCAATAGTACGTTTGATTAAGCTATCAGCTAATTGCTCAAATTTAGCACGAGATAATGTACGCACTAAGTGTTTAGGGCCGCTCGCATCAGCAGTAATATATGGCAAGTTAATTTCAGTAGAAGTTGTGCTCGATAACTCAATTTTAGCTTTCTCAGCAGCTTCTTTTAAACGTTGCAAAGCCATTGGGTCTTTAGCTAAATCCATGCTGTTTTCAGCTTTGAATTCGCTGGTTAACCAATCGATAATAATATGATCAAAGTCATCACCACCTAAGTGTGTATCACCATCAGTAGATTTTACTTCGAAAACGCCATCACCTAATTCTAAAACAGAAACGTCATGTGTACCACCACCGCAGTCAAACACAACAATTTTCATGTCTTTGTGTGCTTTATCTAAACCATAAGCTAAAGCAGCTGCAGTTGGCTCGTTAATAATACGTTTAACAGATAAACCTGCAATTTCGCCTGCTTCTTTCGTAGCCTGACGCTGCGCATCATTAAAGTAAGCAGGTACAGTAATAACCGCTTCAGTAACTTCCTGACCCAAGAAATCTTCAGCAGTTTTTTTCATTTTTTGTAAAATCATTGCAGAAATCTCTTGTGGAGTATATTTTCTGTCGTCGATTTCTACACGAGGTGTATTGTTATCACCTTTAACAACTTTATAAGGTACACGTCCGGCTTCTTTAGCACTTTCGTCGTAGCTGTTACCCATAAAGCGTTTAATCGAATATATCGTTTTTGTTGGGTTGGTTATAGCCTGACGTTTAGCAGGCTCGCCAACTTTACGCTCACCGTTTTCTGCAAAAGCAACAATAGACGGTGTAGTACGTTTACCCTCACTGTTCGCAATAACTACAGGCTCATTGCCCTCCATTACGCTCACGCAAGAGTTTGTTGTTCCTAAGTCTATTCCAATAATTTTTCCCATTGTATTTTTATTTTCTCTTTTTAAAGTATTATAATTTCTACTCCTATTAAACAATGCTTGTGCCAATTGGTTTTTGGCAGATAATATGCATAAAAGACTGATAAAATGTAAAAAACAAGGCGAATTGTTACTGACAGCATGACAGAAAGATATGGAACATGTAGAATGGAAAATGGACGATAAACCTAAAAGGTTCTCAAATTTATTTGAAAACGAAAGTTCGAATCTCTTCGGGAACACCTGCCCCGCTGTCCGCTTTACTTCGTTACACTCCGTGCTCGCTGCCATCGGGTTTATGAACAAAGTTTGTGGCTTTTAGGATAGTTTCCCGTACCACAAACTTTCAAAGTAGCGAGGACCGGCATCAGAAGATTTGGCAGTAAATCCCAATAAATCTTTGTAGCAGTTCATTTATAAACCGCCGAAACAAGAAATCCTACGAGTGTTGTACAAATTTTCAACTACCACAAACTTTCACACGACTTAGGATTACGACTAAAGATTTATTAAGGATTTAAAACAAAGGTTCGCAAGCCTTGATTTTTTGTTACTTTTTTATCAAGAAAAAAGTCAGAGCCCGTCTGTCCAAGACAGAATTTATTGTATCTTCAATTACCAAAACAAATTAACATGCAATTAGCAGCACAAATCATTATCGGCATAGTTGCCGCCATTCACATCTACATCTTATGGTTAGAAATGTTTGCCTGGACAACCAGCGCACCAAAAGTTTTTAAAACCATCCCTAAAGATTTATTTGTACCTACCAAAACACTTGCAGCAAACCAAGGATTATATAATGGCTTTTTAGCAGCGGGTTTAATCTGGTCGCTTTGCATTACCGACCATCACTGGAGATTTTATGTAGCCATATTCTTTTTAACCTGTGTAATTATTGCAGGTATTTACGGCGCAGCAACAGCTAGTAAAAAAATTCTTTATGTACAATCCATCCCGGCTTTGCTGGCTTTGATTTTGTTGCACCTGAGATAAATAAAAGCATGAGAAATTTTTTAATCCTCATCATCCTCTTTACCCTTTTCAGTTTTAAACCAGCCTCAAATAATAAAATAAGTCAATCAAAAATTAGCGAAGCTTTAGCATTTTGCAAGAAAAACAAAATGGATACCACCATTTGTATGATGGTAGATATGAGTATTCATTCAGGCAAAAACAGGATTTTCGTTTACAATTTTAATAAAAAACAAATCACCATCGAAGGACTTTGCGCTCATGGCGTAGGTGGCGGAAGTACAGAAACTAAGCCAGTATTCAGCAATGCTATTGGTAGTAACTGCACATCTTTAGGAAAATATAAAGTTAAAGGTCGTTCGTATAGCAACTGGGGAATTAACATTCATTATAAAATGTATGGTCTGGAAAAAACAAACAGTAATGCTTTTAAGCGAATTGTAGTTTTACACTCATACACTCCAGTTCCAAGTCAGGAAATTTATCCTCAAACTTTGTTTGGACAAAGCGCTGGTTGCCCAGTTTTATCTGATGGAACTATGAGAAAGATCGATTCCCTTTTAAAAACGAAGAAAAAACCGGTTTTGCTTTGGATTTATGTTTAAGAATTGAAATTTAGGAGCCATGATGTGATGCCAAAAAATGTTTTTTACCATATAAGACATTAAAGAATCATATAAGCCCTCTGTCTTACATTCCTTATATGGTTCATTTTATTAATAGATGCTGATCCCAATCCTCGGGATATAAAGTGCCTATATTACAAACCCAACAACCGCTCCAAATGATGATAACCAATTCCGAAGTATTCTTTGCTGGCTTTAATCTTATCGAAAATCACTTTCTGCTCCTCACTCATTGAACTTCCGACTAAAGACTTCTGACTTTTTTTCACGCCAACCACAAGCACATTTTTCGGTGTATGCGCATCAGAAATAAATTCAAATACTTTGGTTTTATAACCGAAATATTCCAAAATCAAAGCACGAATTCCATCAGTAACCATTTCCGCCTGACGCTCTAAAAAGATGCCATATTTGGTTAAAAACGAAACATCGTTTTTCACTTTATTTTGCTCAATTTCTCTGCGGATTTGTTTATGGCAGCAAGGTGCGACCACAATTAATTCAGCATTAGCCTTGATGCCTTTAAAAATCGCATCGTCGGTAGCCGTGTCGCAGGCATGAAGCGCTATAAGCAAATTCACATTTTCGGCGTTATAATCTTCAATTGTTCCCTGAATAAACTTCAACTTATCAAAAGCAGAGTTACCGGCAACGTTGTTGCATAAATCAACCATATCCTGGCGGTATTCTACACCAACAACTTCTGAGTTTAACTTTAAAACAGAATGCAAATAATCGTATAACGCAAAAGTTAAATAACCTTTTCCCGATCCCATATCAGCCACTTTTTCAATCGTACCATCAGGCAGTTCTTTAATTAACGAGCTTAAAATCTCTATATAGTGGTTAATCTGGCGAAACTTATCTTGCGCATTTTTGAAAACTTTTCCGTCAGCATCGGTAATCTTCAACTCCGTTAAATAAGATTTCGAATCCGGTTTAATCAACCTCGATTTTTCCTTATCATGGCTACTTGTTGGAACTTCTTTGGCTGATGCTTTTGTTTCTCTCAAAACAACTTTACCATTATTCAACTCTTCAAAAATTAAATCCTTTTCAGTTGTAAACAATGTTCCGATTTTAAAACCCGTAGTTAGGTATTCAGAGATTAAATCAACACCCTCGCTTAAACCAAAGTTTTTTACCACATCGCGGGTTTTGTATCGATAAGTAAAAGCTAATTTAGTTTCACGTTTTATTACCACTTTGCGAACAAGGATTTGTTTCAAGGCTTCTTCCAGGCCTTTGTAATTCCCCAAAGAAATTTTAACAAAATTTTGAGATGCCAAACTCAATTCCACAGCTGCAGTAAATTGTTCTATTTGTTCTGAAAATACCATCGATAAGTTTTAAACCGCAAAGATAAATCAATTTATTTGCCCAATCTCCAAACATCAATAATGTAACAATAGCACGACTTTTAAAGAAAAGATTAAATGATTCAATTTCAAACCTAAAAACAAATCATAGCTAAAAAATTTAACAGCGTTATTTTACTAATACGATTTAGAAAATATTAGAAGGCAGAATATTTGTAATCATTCCAAAATAGAGAATCCTAACAAATAAGCTTTCAATTCACAAAATTTAAATCTAAATTAGAATTTGATTTATTTTCTAAACCATATTCATGAGTGACTTTCAGATAAAAAAATCTCCAACTGTTTACGACGCCATTGTTGTTGGCTCGGGTGCGGGGGGTGGAATGGCTGCATATGTACTTGCAAATGCAGGCCAAAAAGTTTTAATGCTCGAAGCTGGTCAATATTTCGACCCAAGATTAGATTCTCATCAACTAAAATGGCCTTGGGAGTCTCCCCGTCGTGGTGCAGGAACAGTACGCCCATTTGGAGATTTTGATGCATCGTACGGCGGATGGGAATTAGAGGGCGAACCTTATACTCAAAAAAATAAAACAGAATTCGAGTGGTTCAGATCGCGAATGCTCGGTGGTCGTACCAATCACTGGGGTAGAATTTCCCTGAGAATGGGACCACAGGATTTTAAGCCAACGGATGGATTAACTGACGACTGGCCAATTACATATAACGATGTAAAACCTTTCTACGATAAAGTGGATCGCATGATTGGTATTTACGGAACCGTTGAAGGTTTAGAAAATGAACCCGACGGCATTTTTATGAAACCTCCAAAACCTCGCTTAAATGAATTATTCATCAAAAAAGGTGCTGAAAAGGCTGGTGTAAAAGTAATTACTGGTCGCGGGGCGGTAATGACAGAATCAATAAAAGGAAATAACGACCGTGCGCCTTGTTTTTATTGCGGTCAGTGCGGACGAAGCTGTAAAGTTTATGGCGATTTTTCGGCCTCATCATGCCTGGTTATTCCAGCAGTTAAAACAGGAAACTTAACCGTAATTACCGATGCGATGGTACGCGAGGTAATTACCGATAAAGATGGCACGGCTAAAGGTGTATCTTACGTAAACAGAAAAGATTTACAGGAATATCAGGTGAATGGTAAACTGGTTATTTTGGGTGCTAGCGCCTGCGAATCTGCCCGTATTTTATTAAACTCAAAATCTTCAGCACATCCTGGTGGATTGGCAAATAGCAGCGGTGTTGTTGGAAAATACCTGCATGATTCTACTGGTGCCGGTGTATATGGCTTTCTTCCGCAACTAATGGATAGAAAACGCTATAACGAAGACGGATTAGGGAGTGTTCACATTTACTCGCCTTGGTGGCTGGATAACAAAAAGTTGAATTTCCCTCGTGGTTACCATATTGAATATGGCGGCGGAATGGGCATGCCATCGTATGGTTTTGGCGGCGGCGTTCCGTCGATAAATGGAATGGTGCCTGATAGAAATGGTAAGAAAAAGGAAGCTGGTGGTTATGGAAAATCTTTAAAAGATGATTATCGCCGTTTTTATGGTACAAGTGTTGGCATGGCTGGTAGAGGAACAGCAATTGCCCGTGAAGATAACTACTGTGAAATAGATCCGAACATGGTTGATAAATATGGTATTCCTGTATTGAGATTTAATTATAAGTGGGCTAAAGAAGAAATTCTTCAGGCGAAACACATGCAGGAAACATTTTTATCTATTATGAAAGAAATGGGTGCTGTAGTAACCTCTGAAATTCATGGCGCTGATACGAATTACGGGTTGCTTAATCCCGGCAAGATTATTCACGAAGTGGGCACCATCCGAATGGGCGACGACCCTAAAAAGTCTGCATTAAATAAATATTGCCAGGCGCACGATTGCAAAAATTTATTTGTGGTTGATGCAGGTCCTTTCGTTCAGCAAGGCGATAAAAATGCAACCTGGACAATCCTGGCGCTATCAATGAGAACCGCAGAATATATTTTAGCACAAAAGAAAAAACAAAACATTTAATATGAACAGACGAGATTCCATAAAGGCTTTAGGCTTGACGGCCTTGAGTACCGCAGTACTGGTTGAAGCCTGTAAACAACCTGAAACCAAAACAGAAGTTGCAACTCCTGCAGAAACAACAAAAGAAGCCGGAAGAGAGCAATGGGAAATGGACAGGGATAAAAAACTTAAGTCGGAAACTTTTTTTAACGGGCATGAAATGGCTACGATTACAATTTTAGCAGATATCATTATTCCTAAAGATGATGTTTCGGGAAGTGCTTCTGATGCTAAAGTGCCTGAATTTATCGAGTTTATTGTAAAAGATATTCCTGAACACAAGGTACCTATGCGTGGTGGATTGAAGTGGTTGGATATTTACAGCTTTAATAAATTTCAGAAATCCTTTGTCGATCTTTCTTCAAATGATCAGCTATCAATTGTTGATGAAATTGCGTATCCACAAAAAGCCAGACCAGAAATGCAGGCTGGTGTGGCCTTTTTCAACAGAATGAGAGATTTAACTGCATCTGGATTTTATACGAGTGAAATCGGCGTAAAAGACATCGGTTATGTAGGTAATTCGCCAAACCAATGGGCAGGTGTTCCTGATGATGTACTGAAACAGTATGGCATGCAGAATGTGAAAATTTAATTTTTTACAAAAAGTCGTCATTTCGAGGCACGGAGCAATCCTACAACAATCGCTACATCAGCCCATTGAGATTGCTTCGTGCCTCGCCATGTCGATAAGTTTAAAAACTGCTAATTACTCCAAAATCAATATCAAACCTTTTCCTTTTTCTACAGGAATAAATTTTCCGTTCGGATAATTTCCAGCTGTTTGAAACTTATCAATACCAGGCGCTGAAATTTTAACTTTATCAGCGCTTAACCCTAATTTATTCCAATCAATATTTAAGTTAATTTTAGTATCACTTTCATCCCAGCTTGCTAAAGCGACCATCGTTTTTCCTTTTTGTTTGTAAATTGTAGCTAATACTTTCGGGTTGTCCGTTTTAACAGGACAGTTTTCACTCCAGTAACCAATCATTTCTGAGCCTTTGATTCCAAAATTATCCCAGGCTTTCCAAAGCGGTTTCGGGTCGCTTTTTTCCGACCACCCCAATCGACTTGTCATTCCATAAACCATTCCTCGCCATGGATTACCATCGTCCTGAAGCATTTCGCCCATTAAACCAAAAGGAATTCCGCTTACTTCAGTTAAGAAAAAATCAGGGTTATTTTTCTGGTAATCGAAATATTCGCCAAACCAAAGACGATTCAGATAAGGAAAATGTTCCAGGTATAAAATAGCGCTGTTGTTAAATCCATCACTCTTATTATATTGATTAGCTGAATGTAGATCAATGATTCCAGGGTGGTTATTTTGTGTTAAAACACGTTTAATTCTTTTCATTGTAACCCTGTCAAATGCCACATCATCCAGGTAAACACCATCAATACCCACATTTTTAACCAACCAATTCATTCCTTCAACATAATAGTTGTGCCAGCGATTCATTCCGCTATTAATAATCGCCGCGTCTTTAATTTCAGGCACAAACCAGGCCGCAATGTAGTTAGTGTCCAGGTGTTCTTGCAACCAGCTAAAACCACCACCCTTGCCAGGTGAATAAACTTCAGTACCTAAACTTCTTAAAGCGGGCCATTCATAAGCATGGTTAGAAAGTTCTCGAACGGTATTATAAATTTTAACTTTTAAACCCTTACCGTGTGCATCATCAACATAGTTTTTCATCTTTTTCCATTCGATGAAAGGATAATTAATCCATGGATTTATCGGCGTAGCATGATGAATATTTACAACGGTTGCGCCTGTAGATTTAATAGAATCTAAATTTCCGTATTTATGATAGAAGCGATTATCCCATTGAAAATCGGTATTTAACAGATGAAAAGGTGTGATCAATAAATTAAAATTATAATAAAGAACATCGTCTTTTTTCATAGCTCTCGGGCCCGTAAAGTTATCGGCAAGCATCGAACTACCTTTGATATTGATTTGGATTCCGCCTTTATTGTCATTTCCCCACGATTTCGGCAACAATAAAGGCTTCTGCAAATAGAAATTAGTATTTAGCGGGCGAACATAATGCTCATCTCTCAAATTGTAATACAAACCCGCATTTACATTTCCAACCCAAACGGCATCCTGGTTTTTATGTGCAACATCCCATTTCCACTTAACGGTATCTGGTCTCACGCCGCCTTTTTCACCTAAACCCATTAAGTATTTTGTCGAACCTTTTTCAAACGGTATATGGAAATCAACATTGCTAAAATCAACATCCTTCAATGCGATTACCTTAACCACATAATGCACATAACCATCAAATTCAAGTGCGCCCTCAATATCCATCTTCAAATTTTCGGAAGTATTGGTTGCCGTCCACCTTACCATTCCCGCATCTTTGCTTATTATCCGCAAATTGCCCGCAACAAATTTTTCCTGAGTTTTTGGTGTGTTGTAAAAATGAAAATGAAGGGGTTCGTATAAAATATTATTAGGCTTTTCAGTATAGCCGGTCATCTCCGGATTAAAGAAAGTTTGAATTTGCTTTGGAAAACCATCTGTGTTAATTTCGAATTTCCTACCCAGTAAAGAAATCACATTTCCATCAACCGTTAATGGCGTGTAAGGTGCAACAATAGTATTTGCCTGTGCCATGGTTGAATTTAACCAGGTTAAACGAGTTTGTTTTTTTGGCGTTCCAACCCCTGCATCAGCCAAAACCTCGTTACCAACGGTTAATTTTACATTAATAGCTTTTAATTTGCCATTGGATTTTACGGTAAACTTGCCATTGTAAATCCCAGCTAAAGTTGTTTTGGGAATATCAATTGTAATCCACAGCGGCTGCACTTTTCCTGCAGCAACGTTTACTATTTCTGTTAATGGTTTATTATCGTAGCTTGTTCCATTTGTATTTAAGCAGTTGATGTATTTAGCAGGTATTGTTTTCCCTGTTGATGTTTTTAAGTCGCCAAAAGAAACCTTTACATCTTTCAAATCTTTAATAGCGTATACGCCAAGCTGGAATGCATAGTTCTCACCTTTATCGGCTGAGCCAGAAAATGTATTAGAAACGCCTTTTCGAATCCACCGATAAGGCAAATCTTTTTGCATTTTAATGGGAAACATTCTGTCCTCGGGGAATACAATGAAAGATTCTGATGAATATTTCGATTTTGAAAGCACCGTTTCCTTCGCGGTTGCAATAACTTCCATCGGATAAAATGAATTAAATTCATCGATGGATTGGATTTCCAAAACGGTCGCATTAACGGCAATCTTATTGGCTTTATTTAATGGTTGACTATCAGCTTTTAGATAAACGCCTTTTGGATAATTGCTCCTTCCCTCATTTTTATAAGGCATGTAATAGATAAAGTATTTTCCCTTTGTTGGTGCATCAAAATATACATCAGCACTTTCTTTACTGTAATTCTCTGCCCCCAAAACAGAAACATTTTTTCCGTTTGCATCTTGAATAATTATCTTTTTCAGCTCTGGCTGCTCGTCTCTCCGGCGCCAATTTATTTTTACATGAACAACTTTACCTGATCCTTGGTACTGAACTACTACCCTATGATTACCTAGTGAATCTGGCCTCCAAGCATTATAACCATTGGTGTATTTAAGAATTTGAGCGTTTGATACAAACGCAGAGAAAATGAAAAGAATCAGAAAAAGCTTAAATTTCATTAGAATTTATTTTAAGCTAATTTATAGATACATAGTTAAAAAACTGCTATGTAATAAAAAAATGAGGCAAACGTTTGATAAAAGATTGGCACAAAAAAAAGTCCTGCTCTCTCGAACAGGACTTTCTCTATATTAAGGTGAATAATACTATTCTCCTTTTGGCTCTTCAGTAGCAGGCGCCTCTTCAGTAGTAGCTTCCGGTGCAACCTCTTCAGCAGTTTCAGCTTTCGCTTCTTTAGCTTTAGGAGCAGCAGCAGCTTTACTTCTACCACGACGAGTAGTTTTCTTCTCTTCTTTAGCTTCTACGTCTTTACCATAAACTGTATTGTAATCTACCAATTCAATTAAAGCCATTTCAGCGTTATCGCCTAAACGGTTGTTTAATTTAATGATACGAGTATAACCACCCGGACGGTTTGCAACTTTCTCAGCAATTTCGCGGAATAAGATTGTTACAACTTCTTTATCTTGTAGATAAGCAAACACAGTACGACGTGAGTGAGTGGTATCGCTTTTAGATTTAGTGATAATTGGCTCAACATAAGTACGTAAAGCCTTTGCTTTAGCTAAGGTTGTTGTAATTCTTTTGTGCAAAATAAGTGATGAAGCCATATTGGCTAACATCGCCTTTCTGTGGCTTGCGGTTCTACCTAAGTGGTTTACTTTTTTACCGTGTCTCATTGTTTTTTAATTGAGTGTATACCGTCTCTTAATTGAGGGAATTATACACTATGAAAAATTAATTAATTTAATATCAAGCGCTAAGCGCCAGACATTTATTCTTCGTCTAATTTAAATTTAGACAGGTTCATGCCAAATGATAAACCTTTTGATTTTACAAGTTCTTGAATCTCTGTTAAAGATTTTTTACCAAAGTTTCTGAATTTCAACATATCAGCAACATCGTAAGATACTAAATCAGCTAAAGTACGGATATCAGCAGCTTTTAAGCAATTTAATGCTCTAACTGAAAGATCCATATCCACTAATTCAGTTTTAAGGATTTTACGCATGTGTAAAATTTCCTCATCAACTTCTTTAGTTTCTTCTTTTGCTTGAGATTCTAATACCAGGTTCTCATCCGAGAACAGCATAAAGTGTTGGATAAGTATTTTAGCCGCCTCTTTTAATGCTTCTTCAGGGTGAATAGAACCGTCGGTAGAAATGTCTAATACCAATTTTTCATAATCCGTTTTTTGTTCAACACGGAAATTTTCAATTGTGTATTTTACGTTTTTCATCGGCGTATAGATCGAATCGATAGCGATTACACCTACAACAGCATCAGCAACTTTATTTTCTTCAGCAGGTACATAACCACGTCCTTTATTGATGGTTAATTCCACTTCTAAAGTAACAGATTTATCCATGTTGCAAATAACATGCTCAGGATTTAATACTGTAAAGTTGTTAGAGAATTTAGTGATATCACCAGCTTTAAACTGATCCTGACCGTTAACAATGATGAATACTTTTTCAGCATCACCAGAATCACCGGTTTTCTTAAAACGAACTTGTTTCAAGTTTAAGATGATATCAGTTAAATCTTCTACAACACCTTTCATGGTAGAAAACTCATGCGAAACGCCAGAAAAACGAATAGTAGTAATAGCATAACCTTCTAATGAAGAAAGCAAAATTCTTCTTAAGGCATTACCAATTGTTACACCGAAACCGGGTTCTAAAGGACGAAATTCAAATATGCCATCGAAATCGGTTGATTTCTGCATGATCACTTTGTCTGGTTTCTGAAATGCTAAAATTGCCATTTATATTTTTTTAAATTCGTTATTGAATATATAGTAACATGAAAAAAGTTAATTACCCTTTCGAGGTAATTAACTATATCATTTATTACTTTGAGTATAACTCGATGATTAAGTTTTCCTTAATGTTTTCAGGAATCTCGTCGCGTTGAGGATAAGTTAAGAACTTACCAGTTAACTCGCCAGCATTCCACTCTAACCAGGCAAATTTATTAATTGTTCTGCCTGCAACTGAGTTACTGATTGATTCTAAAGATTTTGATTTCTCACGAACCGCAACAACATCACCAGCTTTTAACTGATATGAAGGAATATTTACAACTTCACCATTCACGGTTACGTGTTTATGGCTAACTAACTGGCGTGCACCAGAACGGGTTGTTGCAATACCTAAACGGTAAACTGTGTTATCTAAACGTGCTTCTAATAATTGAAGTAAGTTATCACCTGTGATACCTGCACGTGAAGATGCTTTTTTAAACAAATTACTGAACTGCTTTTCTAATACACCGTAAGTATATTTTACTTTTTGTTTCTCCATTAACTGGATAGCATACTCAGATTGTTTCCCTCTTCTTTTTGATGAGCCATGTTGCCCAGGAGGATAATTTTTTCTGTCTAACACCTTATCAGGACCGAAGATTGGTTCTCTGAATTTACGGGCGATTTTTGATTTTGGGCCTGTATATCTTGCCATTTTTTCTTTGTTTTTAAAGTATCATCCAACCTGTAGCTGGAGATTCTTAGCTTTAAAATTAATTAAACTCTTCTCTTTTTAGGAGGACGACATCCGTTGTGAGGTAGTGGCGTAATATCTTTAATAGATGTTACTTCGATACCTGCTACTTGCAAAGTTCTGATTGCAGATTCACGACCTGAACCCGGACCTTTTACAAATACTTCAACTTTACGTAAACCTAAATCAAATGCAACTTTACCGCAATCTGAAGCTGCTTGTCCAGCGGCATACGGTGTGTTCTTTTTAGAACCTTTAAAGCCCATTTTACCAGCAGAAGACCACGAAATGGTCTGTCCGTTGTTGTTTGTTAAGGTAACGATAATGTTGTTGAAGGTAGCATTGATATGAGCCTGACCAACAGACTCAATTACAACGATACGTTTTTTTGTTACTTTTTTACTCTTAGCCATTTTATCTTTTAGATTTTAGATACGAGACTTGAGGTATGAGACTTTCTCTACTTCGATACTCAGTATCCTACTTTTTCTCTTTTATTCCAGATTTGAGTGGATTATCAGGATATGGTTCTCATATCTTAAATCTCACAGCTCATATCTATCTATTACTTAGTAGCTTTTTTCTTGTTAGCAACTGTTTTTCTCTTACCCTTACGAGTACGCGAGTTATTTTTAGTACGCTGACCACGAGAAGGTAATCCTTTTCTGTGACGTAAACCACGGTAACAACCGATATCCATTAAACGTTTAATGTTTAATTGAACTTCTGAGCGTAAAGCACCTTCTACCTTAATCTCATCGTTAATCATTGTACGAATTGCTGATAATTCATCATCAGACCAGTCTTGTACTTTCTTGTTAAGATCGATACCTGCAGTTGTTAAAATACGTTGTGCAGTTGTTTTACCTATACCATAGATATAAGTTAAACCAATCTCTCCTCTTTTGTTTCTTGGTAAATCAATACCTGAAATCCTTGCCATATTTATTTATGTTTTTTAGTAACTCCGAACGGCGGGCCACCGTTGTGCGGTTCATTACAATATTCTTAATTACCCTTGACGTTGCTTGTATTTAGGATTTTTCTTGTTAATTACGTAAAGTTTTCCTTTACGGCGAATAATCTTGCAATCAGCGCTACGTTTTTTAATTGATGATCTAACTTTCATTTTATTTGTATCTATAAGTGATGCGACCTTTTGTTAAATCATACGGCGACATCTCTAGTTTTACTTTATCACCAGGAAGAATTTTGATGTAGTGCATCCGCATCTTTCCTGAAATGTGCGCAATAATCTCATGCCCGTTCTCGAGTTCTACTCTAAACATCGCATTGGATAATGCTTCTCTTATTACTCCGTCTTGTTCAATTGAGGCTTGTTTAGCCATATTTTATTGATTGTTACTTAATTAGCTGCTTCTAAACAGGGTTGCAAAATTAAATAAAAAATTTTAATTATTTATTTTTTTTGTTCTAAAACTTTTTCTATTAATGAAAAGGTCGATAAAACATCTGCCTGCCCCTTTTTTATTGCTACCGTATGTTCAAAATGTGCCGAGGGTTTATTATCCTTGCTCGTTACTGTCCATCCATCATTATGAAAAATAACACTTGCAATGCCAGCGTTAATCATCGGCTCAATAGCAATAACCATTCCTTCTTCGAGTTTAGCACCGCTACCGCGCTTCCCATAATTTGGAACCTCGGGTTTCTCGTGAAGTTTCACACCTACACCATGCCCTACTAATTCTCTTACCACACCAAATCCATTTTCTTCTGCATGCTGTTGTATGGCACAACCGATATCTCCAACACGCATTCCGGATACTGCTTTTTCAATTCCTAATTCAAGGCATTTTTTGGTAACTTCAATTAACTTCTGTTTTTCAGTATTTACTAGTCCAATCGAAAAAGTATATGCAGAATCGCCGAAATAATTGTTTTTAATTACACCACAGTCAACTGAGATTAAATCTCCCTCTTTAATTACATAATCGCTTGGAAAACCATGAACAACCTGTTCATTTGGCGATATGCATAAAGCGTTTGGAAAACCATTGTAGTTTAAAAATGCAGGGATTGCTCCATTATCATTTATAAACTCGTAAGCTAGCTTATCCAACTGGTTCGTTGTAACTCCTGGCTCAATTATCTTAGCAACTTCAGCTAAAGTTTTGGAAACCAAAAGAGCGCTTTCTCTTATTAACTCAATCTCCTCGAGAGATTTGTAATAGATTTTAGACATTCATCTCCGGTTTTGAATGGTTTAAATTTAATTGAGTGAATAGCTGATAGACCATTCACTCAATTTATCATTCAAAATCTATAATTAATACTTATAACGCAGCATTGCTACTTGCAGCAGGGACACCTGTTCTGCCAGTAACCCGACCGGTTTTCATTAAGCCATCATAATGACGCATTAACAAATAGCTCTCAATTTGTTGTAAGGTATCTAAAACAACACCCACTAATATCAGCAATGAGGTACCACCAAAAAAGTGTGCAAATTCTTGTTTAATACCAAATTTGACAGCTATCGAAGGTAATACAGCAATAATCGCTAAAAATACTGCACCAGGGAAAGTGATTTTGGAAATTACATCATCGATAAAGGTTGATGTTGCAAAACCAGGTTTAACACCCGGTATAAAACCACCATTTTTCTTCATATCATCGCTCATTTGAGTTGGATTTACAGTAATGGCTGTATAGAAGAAAGTAAATGCAATAATTAAAAATGCAAATGTTAAGCTGTATGCTAACGATGTAGTATTACTGAATTGGATTAACCAAGAACCTTGTAGAGAAGGAACAAACTGAATTAAAGCCCCAGGAATAAACATTAATGCCTGCGCAAAAATGATTGGCATAACACCTGCTGCGTTAACTTTTAAAGGAATGTACTGACGTACGCCACCAAACTGGCGATTACCAACAATCTTTTTTGCATACTGTACAGGCACTTTACGTACACCTTGTACAATTAAGATAGTAAACATTACAATAGCAAATAAGGCAACAACCTCTAAAACTAATGCAACCGGACCACCACCTGTACTTGCTGCTCCAACCTTATCAGAAAATTCCTGACTGATTGCCTGCGGTAAACGGGCAATGATACCAGTCATGATGATTAACGATGTACCATTACCAATACCCTTATCTGTAATTTTTTCACCAAGCCACATTACGAATAATGTACCTGCTGTTAATACAAATGTAGATACGATGTAAAACATTGTCTGACTCATCACCGGCAACATAGCCTCTGGCGGAACTTGTGTTTTAACATAACCAACAGATTGAACAATCGTAATGGCTACAGTTAAATAACGTGTAATCTGGTTCAGTTTTTTTCTACCACTTTCACCTTCTTTCTGCATTTTTTGGAAAGTCGGAACAGCAATACCCAATAATTGCACCACAATCGATGCAGAGATATAAGGCATTACCCCTAAAGCCAAAATAGAAACACGAGAGAAAGAACCTCCGGCAAACATATCGAGTAAGCCTAAGATACCTGACTTTTCGTTAGCTCCTAAAGCTGATGGATCTACACCTGGTAAAACCACGTGAGATACGAAACGGTATACCAAAAGAATCATGACCGTAAATAATATACGCTCTTTTAATTCCTGAATTTTCCAGATATTACTTAAAGTAGTAAATAGCTTCTTCATTTAATAATTACAATTTTACAATTGAACCACCTGCTGCTTCAATAGCTTTTTGTGCGGTTGCAGAAAACGCATGTGCTGTAACTTCTAATTTTGCTTTTACTTCACCACGACCTAAAACTTTTACTAAGTCGTTTTTAGAAGCTAAACCATGCTCTTGTAAAGCTGCGAAATCAATTGTTGTTAAATTGAATTTCTCTGCTAAACCTTGTAAAACATCTAAGTTTACACCAACATATTCTGTACGGTTAATTGGCTTAAAACCAACTTTAGGCACACGACGTTGTAAAGGCATTTGACCACCTTCGAAACCAATTTTAGTAGAGTGACCAGAACGTGAACCAGCACCTTTATGGCCACGGGTTGAAGTTCCACCACGGCCTGAACCTGTACCACGACCAATTCTCTTACTGTTTTTTGTAGAACCTTTTGCAGGTTTTAAATTACTTAAATTCATTTTTTTGAATTTGTGTTGCCCTTCGCTTTCACTAAACAGGTACAACGATTAAACATATATAAAGCTAGTACAGGTTTTGCCCATACTAGCTTCAATTTTTTATTAAATTGCTTCGATAGCCACTAAGTGGTTCACTTTGCGAACCATACCGATAATTTGCAGTGTAGCTTCTACCTCAACACTTTGGTTCATTTTTGATAAACCTAAAGCCTGAACGGTTCTTTTTTGGCGCTCGCTTCTGTCGATAACGCTTTTTACTTGTGTTATTTTGATCTTAGCCATGATATTATCCGTTAAAAACTTTGTTTAAATCGATACCACGTGTTTGAGCCACTGTATAAGCATCACGCATTTTTGTTAATGCATCAACAGTTGCTTTTACCACGTTGTGAGGATTTGATGAACCTTTAGATTTTGCCAATACGTTATGAACGCCGGCACTTTCTAAAACAGCACGCATCGCACCACCTGCAATTACACCTGTACCTACTGCAGCTGGTTTAATTAAAACAAAACCACCTGAGAATTTACCGATTTGCTCGTGAGGAACAGTACCGTTTAAAATTGGAACTTTAACTAAGTTCTTTTTAGCATCATCCACACCTTTAGCGATTGCTTCAGTTACCTCTTTCGCTTTACCTAAACCGAAACCAACAACACCGTTCTCATCTCCAACAACAACAATTGCTGAGAAGCTGAATGTACGACCACCTTTGGTTACTTTGGCAACACGTTGTATACTTACCAAACGATCCTTTAATTCGATATCGGTGGTTTTTACTCTTTTTATATTGATAGTTGACATCTTACTTTTTCTTCAGATTAAAATACTAAACCAGCTTCGCGAGCACCTTCTGCTAACGATTTTACACGACCGTGATATAAATAGCCGTTTCTATCGAAAACAACTTGTTTAACACCAGCAGCAATTGCTTTTTCAGCAACTAGCTTACCTACTGCAACTGATTGATCACTTTTACTACCTGTTCCAGAAAAATCTTTTGATAAAGATGATGCTGAAGCTATTGTTGTACCGGTTACATCGTTAATTACCTGAGCATAAATCCCTTTATTGCTTCTATAAACAGATAACCTTGGACGTTCTTCTGAACCGGTAAGTCTTTTTCTGATCCCTTTTTTAATACGATCTCTTCTTGATAATTTTTTACCTGCCATGATTACTATTTTTTAGATGCTGATTTACCTGCTTTTCTTCTTAACACTTCACCCACAAACTTGATACCTTTACCTTTATATGGTTCTGGTGCACGTAACGAACGGATTTTTGCTGCTACTTGGCCAATCAATTGTTTGTCAATACTTTCTAAAATGATTTTAGGTGTCTGACCTTTTTCTGATGAAGTGGTTACTTTAATCTCTTCTGGTAATTGAAATACATAATGGTGAGAATAACCTAAAACTAAATCTAATGTATTACCTGTGTTTGTAGCACGGTAACCAACACCAACTAATTCTTGAGTTAATTTATAACCTTCTGTAACACCAATAACCATATTGTTAAGCAATGAACGGTATAAACCATGTAATGCTTTGTGTTTCTTTTGTTCTGAAGGACGTTGAACTGTTAAAATTCCGTCTTCCTGACTTACAGTGATATCTGAATCTACTGCTTGTGTTAATTCTCCTTTAGGGCCTTTTACACTTACTACGTTATCTTTAGATACGGTAATTGTAACACCTGCAGGGATTGTAATTGGGGCTTTTCCTATTCTTGACATTGTGCTGTTCTCCTAATAATTAATAAACGTGACACAATACCTCACCACCAATGTTTAATTTGGCTGCTTCTTTATCAGTCATTACACCTTTAGAAGTAGATAAGATTGCGATACCTAAACCGTTTAATACTCTTGGCATATTTTCAACACCAGCATAGTTTCTCAAACCTGGTTTACTAATTCGCATCAAAGTACGAATAGCAGGAACTTTAGTAATTGGATTGTATTTCAAAGCAATTTTAATTGTGCCCTGAACTGTAGTATCTTCAAACTTATAGTTCGCGATGTAACCTTTATCAAAAAGTACTTTTGTAATTTCCTTTTTAAGGTTTGATGCAGGAATTTCTACAACACGGTGGTTGGCCTTAATGGCATTCCTTACTCTTGTTAAATAATCTGCTATTGGATCTGTATTCATTTTTTATTGTTTTTGATAGTGGTTTCCTTCTGCTACCCAGCTGTGGGACCTTCTATCGGTTAATATTCTTTTTTAAAAGCAAAAAGCTTAAAGCACAAAGACCAAAGCAAAATTAATTGCTTCAGGCTTTGAGCTTTCTGCTATATACTGTATTACCAGCTTGCTTTTTTAACACCCGGTATTTTACCGTCTAGTGCCATCTGGCGAAATGTTACCCTTGAAATACCAAAGGTACGCATGTAACCACGTGGACGGCCGGTTAATTTACAACGGTTGTGTAAACGTACCGGAGAAGAGTTTTTAGGTAATTTATCTAAACCTTCGAAATCTCCTGCAGCTTTTAAAGCTGCACGTTTTTCAGCGTATCTAGCTACCAATTTTTGGCGCTTAACTTCGCGTGCTTTTACACCTTCTTTTGCCATTATTCTGCTGTTTTTTGATTTTTAAATGGTAATCCGAATTGTTTCAATAACTCAAGCGCCTCAACGTCAGATTTTGCCGAAGTTACGAAAGTTATATCCATCCCTAAAATTTTATTGATTTTATCGATATTAATCTCTGGGAAAATGATCTGTTCAGTAACACCCAATGTGTAGTTACCTTTTCCATCAAAACCTTTATCATTAATACCTTTGAAATCACGAATACGTGGTAGAGCTACTGAAATCAAACGATCTAAGAACTCGTACATATTGTTATCACGTAATGTAACACGTACACCTACTGGCATACCTTTACGTAATTTAAAGTTAGAAATATCTTTTTTAGATTGTGCTGCAACCGCTTGCTGACCAGTAATGGTAGTCAATTCTACGATTGTAGTATCCATAATCTTTTTATCTGTTACAGAAAAACGACCAACACCCTGATTGATACAGATTTTCTCCAATTTAGGAACCTGCATTACAGTTTTGTACTGAAATTTTTCTTTTAAAGCACTTACAACTTCTTCTTTGTACTTGCTTTTTAATCTTGGTGTAGTAGCCATTATTTTATCTCCTCTCCTGATATTTTAGCAACTCTAACCAATTTACCTTCTGCATTAGCTTTACGGCCTACGCGGGTAGCTTTACCTGATTTTGGATCAACCAACATCAGGTTAGAAATGTGAAGAGCAGCTTCTTTTTTAATAATACCACCGTTAGGATTTGCAGCATTTGGTTTAGTATGCTTAGATACTAAGTTGATGCCTTCTACAATGGCTCTGTTTTTGTCTATTTGTACTGAAAGTACTTTTCCTTGCTGGCCTTTTGAATCGCCTGCAATTACTTTAACTAAATCCCCTGTACGGATTTTAAGTTTTGATGGTGTATTTACTTTGTTTCCCATTTTACAATACCTCCGGTGCTAATGATACAATTTTCATGAATTGTTTTTCACGTAGTTCTCTCGCAACCGGGCCAAAGATACGTGTACCTCTTGGCTCATCCTGTGCGTTCAATAATACAGCTGCATTATCGTCAAAACGGATATAAGAACCATCTTTACGACGGATTTCTTTTTTAGTTCTTACAACAACCGCTTTAGAAACTGTACCTTTTTTAATATTACCTGACGGTAAAGCGCTTTTTACAGTAACAACCACTTTATCACCAATTGAAGCATAACGTTTGCCGGTTCCACCTAACACACGAATTACTAATACTTCTTTAGCGCCGCTGTTATCAGCAACGTTTAATCTCGATTCCTGTTGTACCATCTTATTTAGCTCTTTCTAAAATTTGTACCAATCTCCAGTTCTTGTTTTTACTCAACGGACGAGTTTCCATAATCAATACTGTATCCCCGATACCGCATTCGTTTTTCTCGTCGTGAGCCATAAATTTGGTAGTTTTCTTTACGAACTTACCATAAATCGGGTGTTTTACTTTACGTTCCACGCTCACCACAACAGATTTATCCATCTTGTTGCTTACCACTAACCCGGTTCTTGTTTTTCTTAATTGTCTTTCCATTTCGACTCTCAAATTAATTAGTTTCAGTAGCTGACTCAGCGTTTTTCACTTTAGTCAGTTCAGTGTTTAAACGGGCTATGTCTTTCCTTACTTTTGCAATGCGTGAAGGATTTTCGATAGCTGAAATAGTGTGAGCGAACTTTAACTTTGATAAGTTCTCTTTTTCTTCCGCAATCTTAGCTACTAATTCTTCTTTTGAAAGCCCTGTGATTTCTGAATTTTTCATTTTTATTTTTCTTTACGGTTGAGTGTAGCGGTTATAATAAACAAGTATTTACAACATTCATCTCAACAACTTTACTATGCTTCTACGTAATCTCTACGTACTACAAATTTTGTTTGGATTGGTAATTTTTGTGCTGCTAAACGTAATGCTTCTTTAGCAACTTCTAAAGGCACACCTTCAGCTTCGAAAATTACACGTCCTGGTCTTACTACTGCAACCCAGTATTCAGGAGCACCCTTACCTTTACCCATACGTACTTCAGCAGGTTTTTTAGTTACCGGTTTATCCGGGAAAATCCTGATCCATACTTGGCCTTCACGTTTCATGAAACGAGTTACGGCAATACGGGCAGCCTCTATCTGGCGACTTGTAATCCAAGTTGCTTCTAAAGATTTGATACCGAAAGATCCGAATGCTAATTCAGCTCCACGTGAAGCTAAACCCTTCATTCTGCCTTTTTGCATCTTCCTGAACTTCGTTCTTTTTGGCTGTAACATTTTATTTTGTTCTAATCGTTAAACGATGTTAATAAATCAATTATTTACGAGGACCTCTGTTAGCGCCTGCGCCACCACCTCTATTTGCACCCGGGCCGCCTTGACCTGGGCCACGACCGCCACCTTGGTTTCCACCACGTCTGTCGTTTCCACCACGTCTGTCGTTTCCGCCACGGTTATCTCTTCCACCGAAAGCTGGTTTATCTGACTGGCCTTTTGGACCGTTGTTTGTTGCACCAATGTTTGGAGACAAATCACGTTTTCCATAAACCTCACCTTTACAGATCCAAACTTTAACACCTATTTTACCATAAGTAGTTAATGCTTCTGCTAAAGCGTAATCAATATCAGCACGGAATGTATGCAAAGGCACTCTTCCTTCTTTGTACTGCTCAGAACGTGCCATCTCAGCACCACCTAAACGACCAGAAGTCATGATTTTAATACCCTCAGCACCCATACGCATTGTTGATGCGATAGAAGATTTCATTGCTCTACGGAATGAGATCCTTGCTTCTAATTGCTTTGCAACACCTTCTGCAACTAATTGTGCATCAAGTTCTGGGCGTTTAATTTCGAAGATGTTAATTTGAATTTCCTTTTTAGTTAATTTCTTTAACTCTTCTTTAATTTTATCAACCTCAGCACCTGCTTTACCGATTACGATACCTGGGCGAGCTGTGTGGATAGTTACAGTGATACGTTTTAAAGTACGCTCAATAACTACTTTTGCAACACCACCTTTAGCGATACGGGCAGAAAGGTATTTTCTTATTTTCTCATCTTCAACTAATTTATCGGAGTAGTTGTTGCCACCGAACCAGTTAGAATCCCATCCTTTGATGATACCTAACCTGTTACCTATTGGATTTGCTTTTTGTCCCATTTCCTAAAATTAGTTTTGAGTTGTTTCTGTATTTTTACTATCTACAATCAGCGTTACGTGGTTAGAACGTTTACGAATTCTATATCCACGGCCTTGAGGAGCCGGACGTAAGCGTTTAAGCTGACGGCCACCATCTACCATAATTGTTTTTACAAACAGTTGGTTTTCTTCAGGGCGAGCACCTTCATTTTTAGATTCCCAGTTTTTGATAGCAGATAATAATAATTTCTCAACTCTTATTGCTGCTTCTTTATTGGTAAACTTTAAAATGCTTAATGCTTTTTCTACACGTTCACCTCTGATAAGATCTACAACCAAACGCATCTTACGCGGTGAGGTTGGACAATTGTTTAATTTTGCTATTGCTTCCATTGTCTAATTATTTTTTCTTTTCAGCGTGTCCTCTGAATGTTCTGGTTGGAGCAAATTCTCCCAACTTGTGACCAACCATGTTTTCTGTAACGTACACAGGAATAAATTTATTACCGTTGTGTACTGCAAATGTATGATTAACGAAATCTGGTGAAATCATTGATCTACGAGACCAAGTTTTGATTACAGACTTTTTGCCTGAATCATTCATAGAGTTTACTTTTTTCTCTACGTTATGGTCAATATAAGGTCCTTTTTTTATCGAACGAGCCATTATTTCTTCCTTCTCTCTATGATGTAACGATTAGAATATTTTTTAAGTTCTCTGGTTTTGTAGCCTTTAGCTAAAACGCCATTTCTTGAACGTGGGTGACCACCTGATGATCTACCTTCACCACCACCCATCGGGTGATCGACAGGGTTCATCGCTACCGGTCTAGTTCTCGGACGACGGCCCAACCAACGTTTACGACCAGCTTTACCTAATACTTCGTTAGCATGATCTGAGTTAGATACTGCGCCAATAGTAGCAAGACAAGTAGTCAAGATTAAACGGGTTTCGCCAGAAGGCATTTTTAAAGTAGCATATTTACCATCGCGGGCAGCTAATTGTGCGTAAGCACCTGCACTACGAGCCAATTGTGCTCCTTTTCCAGGGTGAATCTCCACGTTGTGGATAATAGAACCTAATGGAATGTTCGATAATTTTAAAGTGTTACCTACTTCCGGAGCTGCAGTATCGCCCGATAATAATACCGAACCAACTTGTAATCCTTCAGGAGCAATAATGTAACGCTTCTCGCCATCTGCATAGTTTAATAATGCGATGCGGGCAGTACGGTTTGGATCGTATTCTACAGAAGCTACTGTAGCAGGAATATCGAATTTATCGCGTTTGAAGTCGATTAAACGATATGATTTTTTATGACCACCACCCATGTAGCGCATAGTCATTTTACCTGTGTTGTTACGTCCACCAGACTTTTTTGATGATACAACCAATGATTTTTCGGGCTTGGTTGCTGTAATCTCCGTAAAGCTGGCACCAACTCTAAAGCGGGTTCCCGGAGTAACTGGTTTAAATTTTCTTAAGCCCATAGTTATAATTAATAATTAAATTAAAGATTTGCGTAATAATCTATTGTTTCACCGTCTTTTAACGTTACGATTGCTTTTTTGTATTTCGGGCTACGGCCTGAAACAAAACCTGCTTTTGTATAACGAGATTTAGCTTTACCATCTACAACCATTGTGTTGATTGAAGTAATGGTAACACCATAAAGTTTTTCGATTGCAGATTTGATTTGCAATTTGTTTGCTTTGTGGTTTACGCTGAACGTGAAAACGTTTAATTTTTCAGTTAAAGCTGAAGCTTTTTCGGTTAATATTGGTTTTTTTAAAATTTCCATATTACTTGGCAAATGCCTCCTCCAAAGTTTTAACAGAATCTGCAGTTAACACAAGTACACCAGCGTTTAATACATCATAAGTATTTAAATCTGCCGCAGTGATTACTTTAGTTTTCTCAACGTTTCTGCTTGATAAATAGATATTATTATTTTGTGAAGGTAAAACCAACAAAGTTTTTTGAGTACCTACATTTAATGCAGCTAATAAACTTGTGTAGTTTTTAGTTTTAATTGTATCGAAGTTGAAATCTTCTAAAACTACCACGCTGTTATCTTTTGCTTTATAAGCTAAAGCAGATTTACGTGCTAATGATTTTAATTTCTTGTTCAATTTAAAACTGTAATCACGTGGCTGAGGACCGAAAACACGACCACCACCGTTAAATAACGGAGATTTAATGCTACCTGCTCTTGCACCACCTGTACCTTTTTGTTTGTATAGTTTACGGGTTGAACCAGCAATCTCATTACGTTGTTTAGATTTGTGTGTACCCTGGCGTTGGTTAGCCAAATACTGTTTAACATCTAAATAAATCGCGTGGTCGTTAGGCTCGATACCGAATACCGATTCAGGAAGTTGCACCTTGGCACCTGTTTCTTTACCTGAAATGTTTAATACTTTAACTTCCATCTGATTACTTGTCTAAGATTACGTAAGAACCTTTAGCTCCTGGAATGGAACCACTAACTACTAATAAGTTTTGCTCAGCATAAACTTTCAAAACTTGTAAGTTTTGAACTTTTACTCTGTCTCCACCTGTTCTTCCAGCCATGCGCATTCCTTTGAATACACGTGAAGGGAATGACGATGCTCCCAATGAACCCGGGGCACGTAAACGGTTATGCTGACCGTGAGTCTGCATACCAACACCGGCAAATCCGTGGCGTTTTACAACACCTTGAAAACCTTTACCTTTTGAGGTACCTACAACATCAACAAAATCGCCTTCCGCGAAAGAATCAACAGTTACAACATCACCTAAATTAAGTGCAGTTGTAAACGAATCGAATTCTACCAGCTTGCGTTTTGGAGTTGTGTTTGCTTTCGCGAAATGGCCTTTTAACGGTTGAGTTGTGTTTTTCTCTTTTTTCTCATCGTATCCTAACTGAATAGATGAATACCCGTCTTTTTCTTCGGTCTTCACTTGTGTAACTACACAAGGCCCAGCCTCGATTACAGTACATGGAATGTTTTTTCCATCTGCATCGAAGATACTGGTCATTCCTACTTTTTTTCCAATAATTCCTGACATTTTATCTTTTAATTTAACACCCATCGAAGCAGTAGGGCTTCGTTCAAGGTGGTTGTTCATCCCCCGAAAGGGACGGCAAAGATAGGCAAGAATTATTAATTTTCAAATAGTTAGCTAAATATTTTTTTAAATAATTTGCTGATAGATGGGGAGTTAGCTAAAAAAGATTAACTAATGTGCCAAACCACCATTTAAACTGATGGTTATGATAGCCAATATGATAAAGCCAATGAGAACATAAAGGTAATCTCGCTCAATTAAAAAGCTGAAAATTGCGAAAACAATACGGGCAATGGGCGTAAAAATCAGCATCAGGATGCCAAATTGCACAATAGCATCGCCTTGAAAAGTTAAAACTCCTTTGAATATTGCGGCAATTGACGAAAATTTAGAAAGCTCGGGCTTAAAAACTTTGTAATCGGTAATACCACCTTTGTTATGGATAAGAAAGATTACACCGCCAATTAAAACAATACTCATTGAGATGATTACACCAGCACGCAAAAGCGTTCCAAGAATTACCTGAATATCTTTATCGCTTAAATTTTCTTTTTTTGTACGCATTATAATCCGCTTATACCTTTATAAATCATTTGTAAAGCCAAAAAAGTTACAACAACGGCGAACACAATTTTAAGTTTATCGGTTTTGGTTTTCAATAAAACTTTAGAACCTAATGATGCGCCTGTTAAAACACCAATGCATACCGGCATGGCAATTCCAGGGTCTATTTGTCCACGGTGTAAATAAACAACTGCACTGGCGGCTGCAGTAACGCCCATCATAAAATTGCTGGTTGTGGTAGATACCTTGAAAGGCAAACGCATAATGTTATCCATTGCAATTACTTTTAGTGCGCCGCTCCCTATTCCAAGTAAACCTGAAAGTGTGCCTGCAAACAACATCATTAAAAAACCACCGGGAACATGTTTAACGGCATATTTATGTTCTACACCTTTATCAGGATAAGAGCCATTTAGCTTAAAAAAGTTTGCCCATTTATCCGAATCATCTAAAGTAGAATGGTCTACTTTTTTCTTCAATGTCATGATTGCCGAAAAAATAAGTATACAGCCAAAAATGATAGCGATATAATTTGCATTTAAGTAAACGGCCACAATTGCGCCACAAACCGCTCCTATTGTTGTGGCGATTTCGAGAAACATACCAATTCGGATATTCGTGATACCTTCTTTAACATATGCCGCCGCCGAACCTGATGAAGTTGCTATTACCGAAACAATTGAGGCGCCAATGGCGTAATGAATATCAACACCCAAAGCCAGCGTTAATAAAGGGATGATGATTACGCCACCGCCTAAACCCGTTAATGAGCCGAGCAAACCCGCTAAAAAAGCACCTAATAAAACAATAATGGTAAACAATAATACCGACATGCGGGCAAATATAAGGCACACATTTTGGCTAAACGAACGATTTAAGGAATAAAATAAAGTCTATATATTATATGGAAGATGTAAAATGGAATAATGAAAATGAAAGATTAACGCTCCCATTCGGAAATCGTGGTGCTACTATTAATCCGTTAAATGTGCCTACATAACATATTGTGGAAATATAAAATTGCGCCTCTTAATCCATTTCAGGTTTACAGCTTTAAGCCTGGTTTACTTCCCCAACCTTTTAATCATCTCGGCACTTAAATCTCTTCCGTCATTTAACCTATTAGCAAAAAATGACTTCGCTGCTTCAAAATGTTCTTTATATCCTTTCAAATCTCCGTAACCAATTATTGATGCCCACTCGTGAACAGCGGTGTGAAATTCCAAATCATCTCCGCGGATAGATTTATCGTATAAGGCAGTGTGGATAGATTCTTCCAACATCTCCTCATTTTTAAAAAGGTATTCAGCAATACCCAAACGTAACTTAAAAGGCGGCGTTTGGCATATTAAGTTATCATAAGGATTTACACCCATTTTGTACCAGGCATAAACCATACTTAATAAACTTAAATGCGAGTTTGGCTTTTGCTTATGCTCCGCATCTGATAGGCTAAACTCCTTCATAATATTATCATCCAATAACAACAACTTTCTGCTTTCGTGAAACACAAAATCTCTGGCCGCGTAAATTTTGGCTCTGAATTCCGTTTCATTTTCACAAATCATGAGTTTATATAATTCAGATTCTGCCTGGGCATAGTATTTTACCTGTTTCTGAGCATATGGATTTAAAATAGCCAAGCCTGCATATATATGTGATTTGTAACTGAAAATCCGGAGGGTTGTTAAAATCTTGACGTTATCGATTCCACCGGAATAGGCAGGATTATCCCAGGGAAAGAAACCTGCATTTTTCCAGGCCGAACCCATGCTCTCGAAGCCCATGTGCGTTACCGCCTGCGTATCGGCAACAATTCTGTCGTGTTCTTTATAATCATCAAGCTCAATAATATTCGATTTGAGTGATTTGTAAACTTCCAATGCTTTTTGATATACCTCGTCGGTTGCGCGGTGCCGCACCACAACCAAAGTTTGTCCTTCGGGGCTAAATGCAGGTCCGTGCAAAGAATGACAGGTTACAATCTGGGTTTCTTTCGGGAGATGTTTTTCAAAAGCTGCAATTTCGGGATGTTTAACTGATGTTTGCCCGGCAACGACGGCGCCATATTTTGTGGAGAGTGCAAAAGCAGAAACTACTTCATCAATCTTTTCGGCTTCAACACAGTAAATGATAAAATCTGATTTACGGGAGACCTCGTGACCATCGTTTAAAACTTCAATTCCTTTAGGTTCGAGTTCTTTTTTTAACTCATCAAAACGTAAAGGCATATCTGCTCCGCATACCTTATAACCTGCATTTGCAAATGATACGGCATACAATTTCCCCATATCACCCAATCCAATAATTCCTATTTGCATGAAACAAATGTAATCTATCAGAAATTAATTTATAATAAATTGTATAAAAATGTAGTTTTACATTTTAACATTTACAATTAAACTATGCAGAAATTTAAACACATCCTTTATTGTTTAGGGGCGTTGATACTTTTAAACGTCGCATTTGCTCATGCACAGCAAGACACTTCAAAAAATACTGACCCATCTTTAAACGGACAGTATCAATTTATGTTAAAGAAATCGAAAAGCCTTTACGGCGCACGGTTAATTAACCCGGCAAGGTTATCGGCGGTTTGGAAAAGTGTAAACGATACGTTGCGTAAAGAGCGTAAACAATTGCATGAAGCAAAGCAGCAGATTAAATCTCAGGCAGAAAATATATCAAGTTTAAAAGGCGAAGTAACAGGTAAAGAAAGTTCTTTAGCAAGCGCTACCGCATCTGTAAATGAAATCAATTTCCTTGGGATATCATTTAATAAAGGTACTTACAATACTATAGTTTGGGCAATAATTATCATTCTTGCAATTGGTTTGGCAATTGTGATTTTACAAACAGGCAAGTTTAGGAAAGAAGCTACCTACCGAACCCAACTTTATCAGGAAGTTGCAGATGAGTTTCAGGCGCACAAAGTAAAAGCAAAAGATAAAGAGATGAAACTTGCGAGAGAACTTCAGGATGAAAGAAATAAATGGGATGATGCTGGAAGGCGCTAATCTTAAAATCAAGAAAGCCGATTAACTAAATAATTAATCGGCTTTTTTGTTAAATCTTTAAAATCTATTTTTTCTTAAAACTATAACGAAGACCCAGTTCGAATTCTCCGTTACTGTAATTCTGCAAATCGGATGTATTTGAAGTATATTGAAGCAGTAAACCAACCTTCCGCTTGTAATTTACGCCGAAGCCGAGCGTTACACTGTTTGTTGAATGATATATTCCGCTAAACATTAACTTCTCTTGCAAAAATGCCAGGTTTGCACCGGCATCTAAAATACCTTTATAATTTTCTACGCCGCGATAAACTACTTTGGGCTCTATCGAGTTAAGGGTTACGCCTTTTGTAGGGATTTTATAAGATGCGGCTGCGAAGTAAATTGAACGGTCGACTACATTTCTAATCTGGTCTCTTTTAAACAGCCTTTTTAAATTCGGGAGCGCACCTTGTATTGTTAGGCTATTATTTCTGTAGGCAATACCGAAATCGCCATCAAGATACAGCTTTCTATCACTAAAATTACCCAAAACCTCATCTCCCAAATCGCCAACTGCTTTACCTAAATCTATCCACTCGTTCATTAATCCTGCTGATAAACCGAAATCGACAAAACTGGAATCACTATTCAACTTCAGGTGATAAGCGTAGCTGAAAGTTGCACGGGTTCGGTTAATTAAACCTGCACTTTCATTGTAAATCAATAAACCTAAACCAACTTTTTTATTTTGAATCGGTAAATCGGCCGTTAAATATTGAATTCTTGGTGAGCCCTTAATACTCGTCCATTGAGCTTTAAAAGCCCCGTTTAAATTTACAACCGAATCAATTCCGGCTAAGGCTGGATTGGTTAAATATTGATTCTGGTAGTAAATACTTCCCATTGGATTAAGCTGACCATAAGCCGACGGTGCAGCGAAAAGGAATAACAGCCAGATGATGTATATTTTTATCTTTTCCAAAACTGTTATTTCTTATAAATTATCGAAATGAATCCTTTTGCCGTACCTGCAGTATCAACATCTATCACATAATAATAGGTATCTTCAGCAAGTGGTTTTCCGTCGAAATATCCGTCCCAATTATTTTGGTAATTTGAAGCACTGTACACAATTCTCCCCGCCCTATCGAAAATTGTTACTTTGTTAGTGATGTATTTTTCTAAACCTTTAACTACAAAGAAATCATTTTTTCCATCACCATTTGGTGTTAAAAAGTTATTCGCGATAACCAAATCAGCGGCATTTTGCGATATAATTATAGGTTGTAAAAAACCTTGGGTTAAGGTAACGCTGTTTACCTGGAAAGTTTGTACCAGAACCATTTCGCCGACGCTAAAATCGTAAAACTGACTGCCAATTTTACCGTAGCTACCGGCTGTATTAATTATACTTGGCAGAGTTGTATTTGTTTGGGCTCTCAAATTAAAGCCTAAACAAAGCATTGCCATACACAGAAAAAGCGTATAAATTTTGTTCATAACCTTTAATTATTGAGAGATTTTTACCCAGTCAGTTCCATCACTTTGAATAGTTATCACCTGGTTTAGCGTTGGTGCTGCAATTGCGGTTCCATCAGGGTTTACGACAGGCGTTGCAAATGTTAAACCACTACCATTCATAATTACGTAAACCCTACCTTTTGCCGCTAAAGCTGATGGTAATGTGATTGAAGTGGTCGCAGTTGTGATTCTGATTGTATGGTGACTTTCATCTAAAGTTAAACTTCCTCCCAAAGTATATCTTAAAATATTGGTTGCTATTGAGCCATTAACACTTAAAGTACTTGTCGATGGTGCAGAAGCTGTAACAGTAGAAGCCAGACTATTATTTAATGTAAGCGTACCGCCATTGGCTGTCATTTGCCCGGAAACCAATGGAAATGACGTAGCAGTATTGGCAATAACCAAACTATTGTTTGATGTTGGAGAAACGGCGGCAGCGTCGGTCCCAATGAAAATATTTCCAGCTCCAGCAGTATTGTTGCGCCCAGCATTCTGTCCTATTGCAACATTACCATTTCCCGTATTTGCATTGAGTGCATAACTTCCGATTGCAGTATTTCCGGTGCCGGTAATATTTGCCGCAAGAACACGGGCACCAAATGCCGTATTATCATTACCAACTGTGTTAACTGCCATAGCCATCGAACCGTAGGCACTGTTATTGTAGCCACTAAAATTCCTGCTTAAAACCATATGCCCGAAAGCGCTGTTTTCGAAACCCGAAATATTTAAAGAAAGGGCTTCTTTGCCAAACACGCTATTAAAAAATCCGGATACGTTAGCTAAAAATGTTCGGTAACCAAATGATAAGTTAGTGTCGTTAGAGTTACCTAAACGGCCAGCCTTTTGTCCGTTGATTAAAAAATTTATTGCAACATCGTCCGTATTACCCAAATAGTTATTGCTCAAATCTATGTTACCTGTATTTCCCTGCAAAGCCCATGAGTTTGCATTTGCGAATAAATTTCTGCTAATCAATTCAGGAACGCCAGTTGTTGTATTTGTGATATAAACTTTATTGGCATCGGTAACGCCCGCAGTTGTTAATTTTGCAACACTAACAGCTGAATTTGCAATTTGCAATGTACCAACTGCCGAATCATCAATATTTATTGTTTTAATTTCCTTATTCCCAATTTTAACTGATGTTACTGCTGCATCGGCAAGTTTTGGAGTGGTAACGGCACCATCCGCTATTTTTAGCGTAGTAACTGCGCCATTATTAATGTTTACAACTACATCTTTAAGTAAGGCTGTTGCTCCATTAACATCAACATTTAAATCTGTAGAGGTTAAAGCTTTACCACCACTAATATTTGCTACATCGAGTGTTACAGGTCTCCATTGCGTACCATCGAACAATAAAACCTGATTATTTGTTGGTGATGCTGCTGAGAGGGTCTTTCCTTGTAAGCTCGCAATTGTTGGATTTGGATAGTTCCCTGATAAATCGCCGCCGGCAACGCCAGTTGAAGGACCAACAGGTCCTTGAATTCCTTGATCACCTTTAGCGCCGGTTGCACCTGCAGGGCCAGTTAAACCCTGTGGACCTTGTGCTCCTGTAGCTCCAGTTGGCCCAATCGGGCCAGCCGGTCCAGTTAAACCATTTGGGCCCTGAGCACCTGTAGCTCCAGTTGCACCTGTTAAACCTGTAGGGCCAATGGGCCCAGCAGGACCAGTTAAACCAATGGGGCCTTGAGGTCCATTTGCCCCTGTCGCACCTGTTAAACCTGTAGGGCCAATCGGGCCAGCAGGACCAGTTGCACCTGTTAATCCTGTTGCTCCCTGTGCGCCAATAGTTCCCGTAGCTCCAGTTGGGCCAATCGGACCAGATGGCCCAGTCAAACCAATAGGGCCTTGAGGTCCATTTGCCCCTGTCGCACCTGTTAAACCTGTTGGACCAATCGGGCCAGCGGGCCCTGTCGCACCCTGAGGTCCGGCCGGACCAGTTGCTCCAGTATCTCCTTTTGCCCCAGTTGGTCCATTAGCCGAATATAAAGCATAAGGAACGCTTAATAACTGTGCGGTTCCTGCAACACTAAAATTGCTACCATTGTCGGGGTCTACTTCTACTTTAATAAACTTTAAACCTGTACCCCATGTTACATTCGCAATTGTACCTGTTACCGATGTTGCACCGCTACTACCAATAACAACACTATATAAACCAAAAGGATTGGTTACTACATTTCTTACTTCGGTATATTGTGCCGTTCCGGTTGCAGAGGCATCCAAAATACTAATTCGAAGTGAGATGTTCTTATTTGCGAGTGGGGTACCATTTGTATTGCGAGCTGCACCTTGATAGTTAAACTGCTGTGGCGCCTGAGCCTGTACAGCAAAGGCCATACTAAACAGCAGCATGGCGACGAGTATCGTTTTTTTCATTTATTGGGATATGATCTTTATTAGCTTAAACCTAGCGGATGACAGCACGGCTTAACTCTCAAATCTAATAATTAGTATCCCCTGTGATAATTGGTTTACACGAAACTTAAATATCGCCAAAAAAAAGCCTCCTCACACCATAAAAATCAAGTATTTGAAACTTATTTTTTACACAAAAACCGATTTAGACAGCCTTCTTGTCTTCTAATTTACTATAAACTTTAAGTGTTTTTATGTTTCGGAAGGGAACGAAATACCCTTAATATTTCTATATAAATCAACTGCATACAAATCTGTCATGCCAGAAACAAAATCCAAAACACTTTGGGTTCTGGAATAGATATCTGTTAAATCGGTATGGTATTGTTTTGGAATCAGTTTTACCAGCTTTTTGTAATAGTGTGTGTTATTATGAATTAACGCCGGCACAAACTCTTCAAGCAACCCAGCCATAATTTTGTAACCTGCAACCTCTTTCTGAATGACCGATGAGAAGTTATAAATCCTTTCTACAGAAACTTTTTCTATAGCTTTCCATGCAGCTAGATAGGGTTCGGGCATTAACTCTGTTAAACTTTTATTTAATGCCCCCCTTAACAATACTTCTTGTTCCCTGTAAAAAATATCTGCACATATAACTGTTAAAGTATTAATCGCCTTTGCCCTTAACAAACCTATCTTGGCATCATCATCTTCATAATCGTTTTTTAATCTATCCTCTATCGTTTTTGAGTTTGCAAAAGGTATTAGATAGCTTTTAACTTCTTCATAAGAAAGAATTTTTAAACGATGAGCATCCTCGAGATCAATGATACTATAGCAAATATCATCAGCCGCCTCTACAAGGTAAACTAAAGGATGCCGTTTATAAATAAGGTAATCATTGTCTTCCTGTTCTAAACCAAGTTCGGTTGCGATTCTTTTAAAACTCTCTTCTTCTGACTGAAAAAAACCGTATTTTTTACGGTGCAACAGTCCTTTTTGCTTACCGGCGATAGATGCACAAGGATATTTTGCGATTGAAGCAAGGGTTGAATAAGTTAATGCATAGGCATCGTTACCTTTTCCTTTTAACGGATGTGTTAAAATACGGATTGCATTCGCATTTCCTTCAAAGTTTATCAAATCATGCCATTGCGCATCATTCATCTCGTTTTGGTATACTTTGCCATCACCATCGGTAAAATACCTGGAAATTGCCGCCTCGCCTGAATGACCGAAAGCCGGATTGCCTAAATCGTGTGCCAAAGCAGCAGCAGCCACTATATTACCAACTTCATTGATCAATGGAACTTCATTTATCAACTGCGGAAGTTTTTCTTCAACAGTATTAAGAAAAATATTTGCCATAGACCGGGCTACACTGGCAACTTCTAAACTATGAGTTAACCTATTGTGAACAAAAACGCTTCCTGGTAATGGAAACACCTGGGTTTTATTTTGCAACCTGCGAAATGGTGAAGAGAAAATTAACCTGTCGTAATCTCGTTGAAAATCGGAACGAGCTCTATCAGAACTAGCGCCATATTGTTCCTGACCAAAACGTTTATTCGAAAGCAATTTTTTCCACTCCATTAATCTTCTTGTTTATATCGATAGGCGAAGTTAATCAAAAGCAAAAAATGAGGAGGAAATATTTATAATAAAAGCCAAAAAAACCATTTCATAATTGATGTGTTCTATAATAACTATGAAAACAAGCATTTATAATAAGGACGAACATTTGGAAGGCTATGTTGGTTCTGAAGAAAATTCGAATAAAAAGTCTGATGTGCAGAAAGAATATGAAAAAGGCAATGATGGAAATGATGTTAACAGCTACGGAAAAGAGCCCGATTTAACCATAGAAGGCAATTCTAAAGCTAAAGATGGCATGGATAATACAGGCACGCAAGGCAAAGATTCATTAAGTGATGATGCATATAACAGTATCGATAAAACCCCAACTGTTGAAAGCGCAGATAGCCACACAGGTAGTTCATCAAAAGATTTCGAAACAAAACCTGATATTAACACTAACCAACGGGATGAGGATGATGTATTAAACACAGGAATTTAAAGATAAATTATATGAGTTTATTAAAATATGTAGTATTGGGCGCCGCAGCAGTTTATGGTTTCAAATACGCAATAAGAAAGAGAGATAGCGATGGTAAATCATTTGTTGATGATATAAAAAACCAAACGCCTGATTATTTCGGCAAGGCAAAAAGGTTAGGGGAAAAAGTTAGGCAGGATATAAGGCAGACTAGTGATTTATATTAAAGGCTTGAAAAAAACACTTAGTAGCTGAATGATATTATGCTAAAATGCTGATAGACATTTTGCCAAAATATCTGACAGAATAGCGAAAAAATATATTTTCGAAGCTGAAATACTCATCTGAGTAAATAGACTTAAAAAGTTGCGGAGTCGAATTCTATTTTACGACGTTATCAATATTACAATGCTGGGAGTTTAACATCCATGATTACTTTTTTTAAGGTCAATAAACCCATTGCATTAAAGTTGTTTTCCGCCGAGTCCTTTCTCGTTATCGACAGAACTTCCGGATAAATCTTCATCTGACAAATTCCTATTCTTTAAACGTGCTGAAGAATTGATATTTGAATCATCTGAAATATCCTTCAAATGCTCCAAATGCTTTTGATCGGGTTCGTTTTTTCTTTTAAAGGCCGACGTATCCGGGCTATGTCCATAGGTATCATTATCCCACTCCGCTTGATTTTCATTTTCGCTATTTAAATGATTTTGCGCCTCATCATTTGGCTCTTGTCCACTAGGATTAATACTTAAACTCATCTCAATCTCCGTTTTTAATAGTTAGATACTTACATAACAATCAATAACTTAAAAAAGTTTATTTCATTTTCACCAAAATACATTTCTAGTTATTTTGTGAGCATACTTCATTAATACAGACGATATGTAAAAAACTTATAATCAAATATTTATGAGTATTACCATTAAAATAAGTGTATATTGAATTTTTATATTACTCAAAGTATCTTCCTCAACTATTTTTCAGTTCAAGTTGAGCCCCGTTATTAAATATTTTTAACACTTTCCTTAAAAATTTTTCAGGATATAAATATGTCCTCACAACACTAATAATACGTATTTATACCACAATTTGTCGTATAAACACGCACGCTATCGCATTAAAATATTTCGATATTTGACATAACCCAAACGGTTTATTTAACTCTAAAATTGAAAAACGCGACAAAAGTATTACTTGCTGAGGATCACACTATTGTGCGAAATGGAATCATTGCTTTGCTCGATGATGAAACAGATATTGAGATTATTGCTGATGCTAAAAATGGCCAGGAGGTTTTAGATTTTCTAAAAAAAGGAACTGAGCCAGATGTGATTTTAACAGATATAAATATGCCAGATATGAATGGCATGGAGTTAATCACCACAATTTCAGCCAGCTACCCTAAAATAAAAATACTTGTTTTAACAATGCTAGATCATGAAAAATATGTTATACAAGCGTTAGATGCAGGCGCACATGGGTATTTATTAAAAACTGTAAACATTCCAGAAATAATTTTTGCCATTAAGCAGATTACTTCGGGTTATAAATATGTTTGTACAAGTATAACGCTTAAACTGCTTTCGCAAATAAATGGCAGGTATTCAACAACATCAACGCATTTAAAAACTAATGCAGAAATTTCGAAAAGAGAGATAGAAATTTTGGGATTGATAGCGCAGGGATTTACCAATAGTGAGATTGCCGAGAAACTTTTTACGAGTAAACGCACCATTGAGGGAAACAGGCAAAACTTATTGGATAAAACTGGTACTAAAAATACTGCAGCTCTTATAAGCTTTGTAGTAAGAAACAGAATTATTGATTGATGAAATTACTTGGGAGTTTACGAGACTTAAAATGGCATCCAAACATCATGCATCATCAACAAACCTCAGAGTCACATTAATTCAATCACACAATAAATTTACATGAAATAATTATTTTACACCCTGCTCTTGGTCAACACCACCTTTGGGTTCCTCAGTATCAGATTTCTGTGACCCATTAGTATCACGATCTTCAGGAGGATTATCCATTCTACTTTCTTCAAGTTCAGAGAAATCACCACCTTTTTGGTTTGCAATCTCACCATGTGAAGAAGGCTTTTTATTTACTTCTTCTGGTTTTGCAAAATCTTGCCCCTTAACCGGGTTATTTTCATTGCTATTATCTGGTTCCATACTTCGCTTTGAATAATAAACCTTTCGATGCTTATTTTTGTTTCAGATAACTTAGGCAGCCGGTTATAATAACCTTCGGGTTGAACAATTCGTACCCTGTATAACAAAAAAAGGTCTCGATTTACACCGAGACCTTTTTAACTTTATTAAAATCTATCACACTTTGATTTCAACTTCAACACCGCTAGGCAATTCAAGTTTCATTAAAGCATCAACTGTTTTAGAGTTTGAGCTATAAATATCCAACAAGCGTTTGTAAGCGCATAATTGGAACTGCTCTCTAGCTTTTTTGTTTACGTGTGGAGAACGTAAAACAGTAAAGATTTTTTTCTCTGTAGGAAGTGGAATCGGTCCACTTACAACTGCACCCGTAGGTTTAACAGTTTTTACGATTTTCTCAGCAGATTTATCTACCAAGTTGTAATCGTAAGATTTTAATTTAATTCTGATTCTTTGGCTCATCTTATTTTAATTTATGATTTCCTGTTAGAGCTATTAACAACAGAAATCGGATTTATCTTATAAGTAAAAAGTATTTCGTATCGCGTATCAAGACTAAATAAGCCTTGATACTTAATACATATAACTTATACTAATTAGTCTTCAGTTTTAATTCTACCTTTAGATTTAGCAATTACTTCGTCCTGAACGTTTTTAGGCGCTGGTTCGTAGTGATCGAACTCCATTGTAGAAGTTGCACGACCTGAAGTGATTGTACGTAACTGCGTTACATAACCAAACATTTCTGAAAGTGGAACTAAAGCTTTAATAACCTGAGAACCGTTACGGGTATCCATACCTTGTAACTGACCACGACGACGGTTCATATCACCGATAACATCACCCATATTTTCTTCAGGGGTTAAGATTTCGATTTTCATGATTGGCTCCATCAAAGTAGGTTTACATTTAGGTAAAGCTTCGCGATACGCCATACGAGCAGCAAGCTCGAATGATAAAGCATCTGAATCGACTGCGTGGAATGAACCATCAATCAAACGTACTTTCATATCAGGAAGCGGATAGCCAGCTAACACACCATTTGCCATTGCCGAAGCAAAACCTTTTTCAACTGAAGGGATAAATTCACGTGGGATTGAACCACCTGTAATTTCGTTTACGAATTGTAAACCACCTTTTTCGAAATCAGCATCGATTGGAGAAATAACAACCTGGATATCGGCGAATTTACCACGACCACCTGATTGTTTTTTATATGTTTCGCGGTGTTGAGTTGAACCGAAGATAGCCTCTTTGTAGGCTACTTGTGGTGCACCTTGATTAACCTCTACTTTAAACTCACGTTTTAAACGGTCAATTAAGATATCTAAGTGAAGCTCACCCATACCCGAGATAACAGTTTGACCAGTTTCCTGATCTGTTTGTACTCTGAATGTTGGATCTTCTTCAGCAAGTTTAGATAAGCCCATACCTAATTTATCAACGTCAGCCTGAGTTTTAGGCTCAATCGCTAAACCGATAACCGGCTCAGGGAATACCATTGACTCAAGAACGATTGGGTGTTTCTCATCACAAAGTGTATCACCAGTTTTAATATCTTTAAAACCAACTACAGCAGCAATATCACCAGCACCTACATTAGGAATCGGATTTTGCTTGTTAGCGTGCATTTGGAAGATACGAGAGATACGCTCTTTGTTGTTTGAACGCGTATTGTAAACGTATGAACCAGCTTCTAAGTTACCTGAATAAACACGAATGAAACATAAACGACCTACGAATGGATCTGTTGCAATTTTAAATGCTAATGCTGCAAACGGCTCACTTTCTGATGGTTTTAATAAAACCTCAGCTTCAGTATTAGGATTAGTACCTACAACACCTTCAGAATCTAAAGGAGAAGGCAATAATTCCATCACGTAATCAAGCATAGTTTGTACACCTTTGTTTTTGAAAGATGAACCACAAACCATAGGAACAATTTTAGCATCTAGTACAGCTGCACGTAGAGCATCTAAAATTTCACGCTCAGTAATTGAATTTGGATCTTCGAAGAATTTCTCCATCAAAGACTCATCGTAATCAGCTACAGATTCTAATAATTTTTCTCTCCACTCCGCAACCTCATCTAACATATCAGCAGGAATTGGCACTTCAGTAAAGGTCATACCCTTATCATGCTCATTCCAAACGATACCACGGTTGTTAATTAAATCAACAACACCTGTGAAGTTATCTTCAGCACCGATAGGTAATTGCAACGGAACTGCATTACTACCTAACATATCTTTAACTTGTTTAACAACTTTTAAAAAGTCAGCTCCGGAACGGTCCATTTTGTTAACGAAACCAATACGGGCAACATTGTAGTTGTTAGCTAAACGCCAGTTAGTTTCTGATTGAGGCTCAACACCATCAACAGCAGAGAATAAAAACACTAAACCATCTAATACACGTAACGAACGGTTTACCTCAACGGTAAAATCTACGTGTCCTGGTGTATCGATAATGTTAATGTGATAATTCTGTCCTCTGTATTTCCAACCAACAGTTGTAGCTGCAGAAGTAATGGTAATACCACGCTCTTGCTCTTGCGCCATCCAGTCCATTGTTGCAGCACCTTCGTGCACTTCACCAATTTTATGACTAACACCTGCATAATAAAGGATACGCTCAGTTGTTGTAGTTTTACCTGCATCAATGTGAGCTGCGATTCCGATATTTCTTGTAAATTTTAAATCTCTTGCCATCTTATGTTTTTGATTTATCTGATTTTAAATGATTACACCGATTATGTAAAAACAAATCGGTGTAATTTATTTAACCAGTATAATCTTCTAATTAAATCTGTGTAATCTTACTAATCTGTTAATCCTACTACTAGAATCTAAAGTGAGAGAACGCTTTGTTAGCTTCAGCCATTTTATGCGTATCTTCTTTCTTTTTAACAGCAGCACCTTCACCTTTAGCAGCAGCTACAATTTCACCAGCTAATTTCTCTTTCATGGTTTTTTCACCACGTTTACGAGCGTATAAAATTAACCATTTCATACCTAAAGCTGTTTTACGTTCTGGTCTTACTTCAGTTGGAACCTGGAAGTTAGCACCACCAACACGACGAGATTTAACCTCTACAGCTGGCATAATGTTAGTTAAAGCACGTTTGAATATCTCTAAACCGTTTTCACCTGCTTTTTTCTCAGCAATTTCAACGGCGTCATAAAAAATAGAATAAGCGATGGATTTTTTTCCATCGTACATCATATTGTTTACAAAACGAGTTACCTGAACATCATTAAATTTTGGATCAGGAAGAATAATTCTCTTTTTTGGTTTTGACTTTCTCATTTCTTATTTCCTCCCGATTATTTCTTTTTACCTTTTGTTGGCGCCGCAGCTACTTGTCCTGGTTTAGGACGTTTAGTACCATATTTAGAACGACGTTGGTTACGACCAGCTACACCTGATGTATCTAATGCACCACGAATAATGTGGTAACGTACACCTGGTAAATCTTTAACACGACCACCACGGATCAATACGATTGAGTGCTCCTGTAAGTTGTGACCTTCTCCAGGGATGTATGCATTCACCTCTTTACCGTTCGTTAAACGAACACGGGCTACTTTACGCATTGCTGAGTTTGGTTTTTTAGGGGTAGTGGTGTACACACGTGTACATACACCTCTTCGCTGTGGACAGCTGTCCAACGCTGGAGACTTACTCTTGAACTCCAGTGCTACTCTACCTTTTCTAACTAATTGTTGAATGGTTGGCATTGTGCTTTTTTATGTTTTTTATTAAAAAAATTACCGCTCCCCCGGCTTCCTTGCGGATAGCCCATAAAACGGACTGCAAAAGTAGAACAATTCTTTTTAAAAATCAAGGGGTTAGCACAAAAAGTTTTCAGTTTTTAATTATCAGTTTTTGGTTGAAGATTAGGGATTTGGCGATAAATATCAGCACCAAAAACCTTAATAAGTTTCAATGTCTGTTCGCATAACCGACATATTGTACGCTTTAGCTATTTATTAAAGATGCCCTGATTTTAATTACAATCTTTAAAACTCTCTTTTAATAACCTTAATTTGGTAACCGCAGCATCCAGTTCTTTGGGTGCCTTACCATACTCGAATACAATTTTGTACTGCTTACCATCTGCCTTTACTGAAACCCATTCTGCACCGCCATCGGCACAATCCGGACAGCCGATTACTTCGGGTAAGGACGATAACTTACCTGCATCAAGCAATGCTTTTATGGCATCAACTTCTTCCTGGGAAATGTTTTTTGTGCAGGTTTTGGTATCTGGAGTTTGACCATTCTTAGTTTTCGAAAATGTTAATTTTAAATCGCTGACCAAAAGATTTTGAGTGCAGTAACCTAAACACATACCAAATGATGTTCCGTAACCAATACTATCAACATTTTTGAAATTACTTTTTTGACAAGCAGAAAAAGAAACAGAAACCATCAACACTAAAGCAAATATAAATTTCATGTTATTCTGAGTTAATTTAAAATTGTGACGAATATACGTTAACTGGTTGACAAATCTACACTTGCTAAATCTCGAACAACTTAATTTAAAGTATTTTCTTAAAATCAATTAACTGTACTCCTTGGGTTATTACGCTCTTTGGATGCACCAACTTTTGTAAGCTTATAATTAAGGGATAAAAAGAAATATCTTGTAATGTTATTGTAGCGAACATCCTCAATCCGGCTGCTGTTCACAATCCTGTCAATGGATGTATTTTGTTTTAAAATATCGAAGCCTTTTAAACTTAAAGTTATCCGGCGTTCCATAATGTATTTATTGATACCGGCATTAAGTAAAAAATAGTTGTTGTTGAACCCGTCAGCTCTTCCGGCAGAGCCTATATGATTCAAATCGGCTTCTATGCGTAGGTTTTTAATAAATTCATAACTCAGGTTTAGTGTATTGTTAAGGGTAAAATATTTATTATCAACTGCAGTTTCAAGCGAATTATTCACTTTGGTATAACCAACATAGGCAAATATTCCGGCGTTAAATTTATCCTCAATATCATAGCTCCAGTTTATATTTGGCCCAATTTCATAACGGTTAGTTACATTTTTTTCATTACTGATAAAACCCGTTCTGTGCTCTGTAAAAATGTTTGCACCATAATTCATTCTCAAACCTTTAATTTTAGAAGGCATCCCAAAGTTTGTGCCGGCTCTTACATAAAAATTTCCATCAACATTTACAGGTTTAACATATTGAATTCCGTTATTATAAGTGATGTTATTTCCTGTATCATCAAAAGCTAAATTATACAGGAAGTAACCATTCCAATACCTGTTATTATCCGGACTAAATGTATTGAAGTTAACCGATAGCCGATGATTTTTCCTCGCTTCCAAATCCGGATTTCCTTGTCGCTGGTACAGTGGGTTTGTATTGTTCTGAACGGGTTGTAAATCAGTAACCGAAGGCAGATTTACACTCGCTCTGTAATTTATGGCTAATGTTTGATTTGCTTTATTTTTAAAGTTTACAGTTAACCGAGGTAGTAAATTATAATATGTTTTCTCAATATTGCCGGTATTTGAACCGATATTATTAAAAACTTTTGCATCCAAAGCACTTTCCTGTGCATTAACCCCGAAATTATATGTCCAATCTTTTCCGGTGTATATGAAGCCTAAACCCGCAGTTTGCAAACTGTTCTTATTATCAAAAGTATTCGTTAATGAAGGCACGATGGTTTCATAATTTCCGGTTGCAGGATTGTAATCAAAGGTAATTTGAGTGGCATCGGTTAAGCTTTTTGTATAGGCATAACCAATATTTGCACTCCATTTTGTGTTTAACTGCCTTGCATAATTTGCATTCCCGGTATAGGTTTTTGCTGCATTTTCCTGGCTTGCTTCCTGATTAATATTGGTAACTGTAACGGAGCCATTTACATATTGATTAAGCAACGACTTATTTATCCAATCGGAATTGAAAGTATTTTGTGTGCCATTTAAACGGATTGAAACAGAACCTTTTTTATTTCCTAACCTTCGAAGAACAGAAAACTCTCCAAATAATGAAGGTGTGAAATTATGCTGATTATAATATTGCGTACCATCATTAGCCTTACCGGTAGCATCAAAACTGGAGTTGAAGAAACGATTATTGATATTGGTTGTATTATTCAAAATCACGTTTGGACGTAATACAACGTCAGTTAAAGAATCAGGGTGATATTCGGCTTTAAAGTTGAAACGATGTGCCTGATTATCACTATTTCTATCGGTATTATCCAGCGTTCTTAAAATATCGCCCGAACTCAAATCCTGTATATTCGAAAGCTTATTTCCAAGTCCTGAAGAAAAATAGGTAAAATAACTTCCACTAATCGCCAGTTTATTATTCTTTCCCCAACTGTTGCTATAGTTCAGCCCTCCGCTGTGGGTACTGTATAGACCGATAGCATTGTTATCGAAAACGCCGCTCCCGCCTATGGTTGCCTTACCATTGTTACCATTTATTGAAAAACTACCGCCTGCAGGTGGTGCAAAAATGTTCCCGATATTACCACCACTGAAACTGCTTAGATCATCAAACCCGAAACTTGCGTCATTGGTATTATTAGTCATGCCCAAAACCGCAAACTGGAGATTCTTGTTAAAATGATTAGCACTTAAATAGCCACTATATTTATCGGTGGTACCGCCAGCTAAATTCGCGTTTCCGAACCACCCCTTCTTCTTATCTTCTTTTATAGTCAGGTTTAAAACCTTTTCACGCTGCCCATCGTCAATTCCTGTAGCTTTGGCCTCCTGTGTTTTACTATCAATAAGCTGAACTTTGGCAATCGCATCGGCCGGCAAATTCTTGGTTGCAGTTTTTGGGTCTGTACCAAAGAAGTCCTTTCCATCAACCGTTAAACGGGTTACTTTTTGTCCTTGTACCAAGATGCTTCCATCCTTATCAATGGTAACACCGGGTAATTTCTTTAATAAATCCTCTACGGCAGCATTTGGGCGGGTTTTGTAGGCATCTGCATTAAATTCGATTGTATCTTTCTTTACTGTCGCGGTGGCAAGGCGCCCTGTTACCGCCACATCCTTCAACGAGATGGCATCTTCCTCTAACTTAATTAAGCCCAAATTTAAATCCTTTCCGATAACGGAAACGTTTCTAATTATCGAATTATAGCCAATTACTGAAATTTTGATTTTGTACTCGCCTGCTGCGATAGATGAAAACACAAATTCGCCGGCAGTATTTGAAACTGCACCAATTTTTTTTGTAGAATCAGCTTTGGCTGATAAGATAATGCCAGCATATTCTATGGGCTGATTGGTTTTACCATCAGTAATTTTTCCGGCAATAACAGCTGTTTGTTGTGCGAAGGCTTTCGTAGATAACAAGCACACAAGGGCTATACAAAGGGTTTTCATATCTAAATATTAAATTTTTGTTTGGTTTGATGTTAGGATTCGGATTTAACTAACAACTATAAGACACCATAAAAATTAAAATGTGACAACCTGACTCAATTTTTTATAAAAAAAGAACCCCGGCAAATTGCCAGGGTTTTTTAATTACTTATGAAAAGTATTGAGATATAAATCTTCAACCTTTTTTCGTGCCCAATCCATTCGTCGCAAAAACTTTAAACTCGATTTTATACTTTGATTATTATTGAAACAATCTATCCTGATTAGTGAACCAAGTTTCTCCCAACCATAATGCGATTGAAGCTCGGTTACAATCTTCTCCAACGTAATTCCATGAAGTGGATTATTTTTTTGCTGCTCAGTCATAACTCAAAGTTAAACCAAATTATAAAATTACGATGGATTATATTGAGCCAGCCAAACTGTTGCTTTTCCACATTCCGGATCATTCATTACATGATCTATTATTGTAAAATGATGTTCTTCCAAAAGTGTTTTGTATTCATCAGTATCCAGGGATGCATGAAACAAATTTTCTCCCCCATTGATTCCCCAGGCTTCACCATGTGTTGAGCCCGAAGTAAATATTAATATTCCATTTGGCTTTAGGTGTTTTTGGAAAACAGTAAACATATTCTTTTGGTCGGAAGCCGGCAAATGAAAAAAGCTATGCCAGGCAATTATTGCATTATATTTTTGTGCAAGTGAAAGCATTCTCATATCAGCTAAGATAAAATCTGTTAAAGGGAAATTTTTCCGGGCAAGCGCAATCATTTTCTCGCTCGCATCAACACCGCTAACATTAAAACCCTTTTCTAAAAAATAATTAAGAATAGGAAAACCGGTTCCACATCCAACATCTAAAATCTTTCCGCCTGCCGGAATGAGGCAAATCAACTTATCGAGATAAGCTTTCTCCATTAAATTTTGTGGCCGGTTTTCGGCAAACCAATCACCTATAATATTGTAAACTTCAAATACATTCCGGCGATTTCCTTCCATAAGGCAACCTAATAATTTACTGCTAAAAATAAAAGCCACTCTGAAATTCCAGAATGGCTTTTGTTGTAATTATTGTGCTTTTTCAATTGGGCCCGTCCAGGTATTGTTATCCGGATTCGAATCTGGAAGTACTTTATCCGGATCTAAAACTACGGAAGTAATTTCTTCAGTTGTTGGATAGCGCACTAACCAGCTGGTATTTTTCATCCATACATCAACAGGAAGCTTAATGATATCTGTTTTACCACTTTTGGTTTTTACCTGAAGAATAATCGGCATAGGCATTTTTTCAAGGTTATTAACCTTAATGGTGTAACCGGTAATGTTTCCATCAGTCTTAACCTGCTGAACTTCGCCAATTGCCTGGTCCATTTTCCAGTTATTTAACCACCAGCTTCTCCAAAACCATGCTAAGTCTTCACCAGCACCATTTTCCATTGAACGGAAAAAATCGAAAGGAGTTGGGTGTTTAAAGGCCCAGTTTTTAATGTACTGGCGAAATGCGTAATCGAATCTATCTTCACCCAAAATCTGATCCCTTAAAATATTTAAGCCCCATCCCGGTTTACTGTAAAGGTTAACACCAATATTTCTTTCGGCCATACCATCAGGCATTAACATGATGTTTTCCATCGCCTGGTTACCAATTACTGCCTTACCGATACGATTCATATCCGCTGCTCTGGGTTTGTATTCGCCCTTGTTGAAGTTTTGAGCTGATATACCATTGATAAAAGTATTAAAACCTTCATCCATCCAGCCATATTTACGTTCGTTTGAACCAACAATCATTGGAAACCAGGAGTGACCAAATTCATGGTCGATAACACCCCAGGCACTTGCTTTTTTAGCTTTCCAGCCACAAAAAACAATACCTGGATACTCCATACCACCAATATTTGTAGCCACATTAACAGCCATTGGGTATGGGTATTCAAACCATTTTGTTGAGTAATGTTCGATTGTTGATTTTACATATTCCACACCACGGCCGTAAGCATCAACACCGTTGCTTTCAATTGGTTGTGCAGAAACAGCAAGACCTTTTCTACCGCTTGGGAAATTAATACGAGCTGCATCTAAAACGAAAGATTTTGACGAGGCCCATGCGGCATCTCTGGCATTGATGATTTTGAATTTCCAGGTTAATTTATCTTTTGCAGGGCGAGATTTTGGATCGGTAACCTCTTCGGCAGAGCGGATGTGAACTGTAGCATCACTAGTTTTAGCCGCATTCCACCTTTTAAACTGCTCGGCAGTAAATACCTCTTGTGGGTTTAATAAATCTCCGGAACCCATAACGATGTGTGTTGCCGGAGCAGTAATTGCATAAGTGATGTCGCCATATTCGCAATAAAATTCGCCACCTCCCCAGTATGGTAAGGTGTTCCATCCTAAAACATCATCGTACACACACATGCGTGGAAACCATTGTGCAATCGCAAAAATTTCACCGTTTTGAGTTGTTAAGTGGCCTGTTCTATCCGAACCTTCTTTCGGAACGATGTAAGAATAATCCATTTTAATGGTAACAACATCGCCATTTGCCGCCAATGGCTGAGCCAACCGAATTTGCATTCTGGTATCTTCAACAATAGAAGTAAATTTTACCGCGGCAGTTTTTTGAGAAACACTAACGTTATTAATTTTATAGCCACCATCAAATTTTTCTCCCTGAGCACCGTAACGACTACGTGCAGGCGTTACTTGTTGCCCACGAGATCCTTCTTTAAAAGTATTCTGATCTAACTGCAACCATAAGTAAGGCAATTTATCGGGACTATTATTTTTATAAGTAATTGTAACCGTCCCGCTAACCATATTCTTGGTTTCATCAAGATTTGCAGTAATGTTATAATCAACCCGGTTTTGCCAATATTTTGCACCCGGGGCGCCATTTGCTGAACGGAATTCGTTACCATTTTGCGTATAAAAAAGTGGCCCAAATGCTTCCGAAGGGCTATAGTTAGTTGCCGGGGCGGTTGAAGTTGTGGTAGCCTGCTGTGCCGTTGCAGAAAATGCAGCAGCAACGCAAACCAAACACATTGTAATTAATTTGTTTAGTTTGATATTCATAATGTTATTTATTTGGCGGCAAATATAAAAAATAAGCACAAAGTGTGTTCTTTGTGCTTATAATGTTACCATACAAGGTTTTAGGCAATTAAATAAAATAAGTTTCGCCGGTTTAATTTGTCTTTTTTAAACTTGGTAAATCCTGTAATTTTCTTTCAGCAGGGGTTAATTTTAACCATGCATGGTAGGCCTGAACAATATAATACGAATATTTGAAAGGTCTTTCTGATTGTACTTTCAGCACAGAGGGGCGGTATAATATCATAAAGTTTTTTAAATCCTGGCCTTCGAGTTTAAGCAAATCGCCAATTGATTTTTCATTGAAGTTTTGGTCTATTTCGGCTAAATACCTTTCACGCTCATCTAATTCGGCTTCTTTTCGTTGCTGGCGCCTATACTTGCCATACCCAAGGTTTAAACTCAAACCACCAACTTTGTCTGTCATCTTTTTCCTGTCCAAGTTACCACCCGTTCCCATTAATGTGTATTTTTCTGCCATTGGGTCGGGCGATAAAATCTCTTTATTAATTTTTACCCCCTGAATATTCACATCGCCCAGATTGGTATTCTTTTCTACCATGTAAATAGTTTTAGGCAACAAATTAGTTAAGTAAAGCGTATCAGTTATATAACCAACTAAAGAAAACTCGAGCAAATCCCCAGTATTCGCAGCAATTGTAAACTTACCTAAAGCACTAGCCGAAGTTATTTTTTTACTATTTAGATTTCTGATTGTAACACCTGGCAAGGAATTAGATTTTTTAGAAAAATCGAAAATAGTGCCTGTACTTACACTCGATTGAGCAAAAACTCCAAGGGGAATGGCAAAAAATAAAACAATGATCAGCTTATACATATCCAAAAATAAATTAGTTTACATGTTAAAATTACCATTTAACATAGTTTAACATTAAACAATGGTATTAACCAAGTGTTTCACTATAACTGTTTTCGTCAAATGAAATTAAAATCGCATGACTATCTTTTTCGATGATTGGGCGTTTAATAGCGCTTGTATTTTCAATTAAATATGCAACTGCTTTTTCTTGATCATCGATGGCGCTTTGCGCCTCTTTGGAAAGTTTTTTCCAGGTGAGTCCTTTCCTGTTGAGCACTGTCTCCCAGCCGAATATTTTGCACCATTCATTTAACTTTTCGGCAGTAATTCCTTTTTTCTTAAAGTCGTGAAATTCGAAATTTATTTTGTGTGCCTTTAACCAATCTAAAGATTTTTTAACTGTATTACAATTTGGTATTCCGTAAACTATCATTATAATTTTTTGAGTATTTATGTTTCTCCAAAGATAATAATTGAATTTTTGTGAATGGTTTAATTTTGCATCGAACAATAAAAGGCCTGTTCTAATTCATTCATCACATTTTTTTAGTTATCCATCACATTTTAAAAATATATTAGCCTTGCCTAAGTAAAATTGCAGCACCAAAAGAAACAAAATGGATTTTAAAGATTTACGCAAAGTTGAGTTCTGGATTTCTACAGCGCTCTATATTTTAGTTGTTATTTTACTTATTTCGGGCGCTAACGGAAGAATACGCAATGAAAATTATTACTATTTTCTGAGTGAGAAGATAACATACTCTTATTTCTCTAACTACTTGGTTCCAGAACTTTTTCGTTTCTCTATTTTGTACCTGAGCTTTTTGGCAATAAATTTTTGCATTATGCCAGCTTTTCTGAAGAAACAAAATGTGGTTGCAAATAGTTTTTTACTTGCTGGCTTATTCATCATCGGCGGATTAATTTTCAGTATTTGTAAAACCTACTCTGAAGCCTATACTTTATTCGATTACCCTGATCTTCAGCATGCTTACAACCGAATTTTCTTTAAAGGATATGTTTACAGTATGTGGTCTATTGTTATCATTTCAGCTTACTCAATTATCAAAGCATTTGTAACTTATCTCTCTGAAAATAAAGGCAAAAATGCTGATGAAGAAACCCAAATGAAGGTAGACATTGGCTTCGGACTGGGGTTCTGGTTTGTTGGCCTTTTGCTTTGGATATCAAGCAACTCCGCAATTGAAATTAGTGTTTGCTGGACGCTCGTAATTTTCTCGGCCATTGGCATCTTTATCTACTCAATTTACACTTTGCTACCCCAAAATTTTGCTAAAGAAAAACCATTTAAGGTTTATTTCTGGCAAGTATTTTTCATCTCGATTTTATTAGCTGTTCCACTCGGATTAATTTCTACTTTATTTATCTGGCGGATTGAAATGTTTTTCATCCTATTTCTCTTCCACATGCCAACACAGTTAATAATTAGTGCGCCGCTATCATGGTTTATTTATAAAAAAAGATTGGCGAACAGAACAGAAATAACGACTTTAAAAACTGAATTAGGTAAATCGGATGCAAGCTTAAGTTTCTTGCAATCGCAAATTAACCCACACTTTTTGTTTAATGCTTTAAATACTTTATTTGGAACTGCCTTGCAGGAAAATGCCGAAAGAACCGGCGAAGGCATACAGAAACTTGGCGATATGATGCGTTTTATGCTACATGAAAACATGCAGGATAAAATTTCACTTACCCGCGAAGTGGAATACCTGAACAACTATATCGACTTGCAAAAACTGCGAACTTCCCGCTCTGCAGATATCAAAATCGAAACTCAAATAGATGAGCAGTTAAACAACTTGCAAATTACCCCAATGCTGCTGATTCCTTTTGTAGAAAACGCTTTTAAACACGGAATCAGCTTACAACAGCCCTCACACATTAAAATTACGCTTCAAACAAAAGAGAAAACACTCTATTTCGATGTACATAATAGCATTCATACAAAAGCAGATAACGACCCGGAGAAGTTAAAAAGCGGCATCGGTTTAGAGAATGTTAAACAAAGATTAACACTGCTTTACCATGGCAAACATGAATTGATTATCAGAGAAAGTGCAAAAGAATTCTTTATTCATTTAACTTTACAACTGGATTAAATCATTTTATTAACTAAATAATGACAGCCATTGCAATAGATGATGAACCGATAGCACTTGATATCATCAGATCACATGCTTCAAAAGTGCCTTTTGTAGCGTTAAATGCTACATTCACAAATGCTTTTGAAGCGATAAGTTATTTGCAGGCCAATAAAATTGATTTAATTTTTCTGGATATTAAAATGCCCGACATTAGTGGCATCGACTTTTTAAAGAGTTTGAGTAAGCCACCGATGGTTATTTTTACCACGGCTTATACCGAACATGCGGTGCAAAGCTTTGAACTCGATGCTGTAGACTATTTGCTAAAACCATTTTCACTTTCTCGGTTTCTGAAGGCATGCAACAAAGCTCAGGAACTGTTTAATCTGCGAAATCAAAAAACGGAAGCCAAATCTGAATACATTTTTGTAAAGGATGGTTACGAACAAATTAAGGTCGAACTGGATGAAATTCTATATGTTGAAGCCTCTGGAAATTATACCCAAATTCAACTTAAAGATAAATTGTTAAGTTCGAGGATTACGATAAATGATTTAACCGAAGTTTTGCCAAAAAATGATTTTATTCGTTGCCATAGGGCATTCATCGTGGCAAAAAACAAAATTTCCAAATTTGACAGAAGCCAAATCTGGATAGAAGAAAAAATTATACCGATAGGCGCAACTTATACAGGCATTCAGTTAACTTAATATTCTTACAACATTTAAACATTAACCTCTTTCAACATTCCAACCTTAGCACTATCTTTGCCACATGTCAAGTCAATTAAAAAATCTATCAGATTTTTCTCACACAACAGTTCCGAGTGGTGCCAACTATAAATTTGGAATTATTGTTGCCGAATGGAACGCTGAAATAACAGGTGCTTTATACAATGGTGCACTAAAAACACTTTTAGAAAACGGTGTTAAGGAAGAGAATATTATCTCTTTACCTGTTCCAGGAAGCTTTGAATTAACTGGTGCAGCCGAGATTCTGCTAAATAAAAAGACAGATTTAGATGCTGTAATTTGCATTGGTTGTGTAATTCAGGGCGATACAAAACATTTTGATTTTATCTGTGATGCAGTTGCGCAAGGATTAACAAATGTTGGCATTAAATACAGTAAACCGGTTATTTTTGGTGTGCTTACAACCAATAACCTGGAGCAGGCACAAGATCGTGCAGGAGGCAAACATGGCAATAAAGGTGATGAGGCAGCAATTACAGCGATTAAGATGGCCGAATTTTCTGCAAACATTTAACATTGCCTTTTAATAATTATTTGTAACTTAGAGATTTAAAATTATATCTAATGAAGAAAATTGCCATCTTACTATTGGCGGTGTTTTGCACCATTACTATTTTAGAATCTTGCTCTTCGAAACTTTGCCCTGCATATAGCTCGTATCCAGAAGGTAAACGCAGAAGAAACTAATTTTACCTTTTCTCATTTTTAGGTCATTTACAGAACTTTATGTTTTGCAAGGTGTTAACCTATAAAAATACTTATAAAAAACATGACCTGGGTTAACTTAACTTCAATTGAACAGCTTGATGAAATAAAAATCGCGAGCGGTTTTAGCCTCATTTTTAAACATAGCACCCGTTGTTCTATCAGTATGATGGCGAGAAAAAATTTCGAAATGGATTGGGACGTAATCCCCGAGGATACCAAACTTTACTTTCTGGATTTAATTGCCTACCGAGATATTTCTAATAAAATTGCTGAAGTATTTCAAGTTGCACATCAGTCGCCACAAATTTTATTAATTAAAGATGGCGATTGTGTTTTAGAGTCGTCACATAGTGATATCTCTGCAGAAGAAGTTGCTGAAGTTATTGCGGCATAAAATATTAACCTTATAAAAAGAAAAAGGTCGTGAATTTTATTCACGACCTTTTTTTTATCTGTTGAAAAGCAAAATTAAGCTTTGTCTATCTTTAAAATTTTAGAAGTTCTACTTCTTGTTGCCTTACAAAGTTCTACATCATCAGCAAGGGCTTTTCCATAAGTTGGAATCATATCCTTAATTTTCGCTTGCCATTCGGGCGTAGCTAAATCTTCTTTAAAGCAACGTTCTAATAAATCGAGCATAATAGAAACCGCGGTTGATGCACCGGGCGAAGCGCCTAGTAAAGCAGCAATAGAACCATCACCTGCACTTACAACCTCAGTTCCGAATTCTAAAATCCCACCCTTTTTCTCGTCTTTCTTTATCACCTGAACACGTTGCCCTGCATATTCCAATTCCCAGTCTTTTAATTCAGCGGTTGGCAAATATTCTTTCAATGCTTCCAATCTGTCTTCGGGCGATTGCCTAACTTGATCAATTAAATATTTAGTCAAATCAAGATTGTGTAAACCAGCCGAAAGCATTGGGCGGATATTATTAAATTTGATTGATTTAGGTAAATCTAAAAACGACCCATTTTTTAAAAATTTAGTAGAAAAGCCTGCATAAGGGCCAAATAACAAGGCTTGTTTACCATTAATCATCCTTGTGTCCAAATGCGGAACCGACATTGGCGGCGCACCTACTGCAGCTTTACCATATACTTTTGCATGGTGTTTAGCAATGATTTCTTCATTAGTACATTTTAGCCACTGCCCGCTCACAGGAAAACCTCCAAAACCTTTCCCTTCCGGGATATCAGATTTTTCCAGCAATGGTAAAGAACCTCCACCAGCACCAATGAAAACGAATTTGGCAACACGTTTGCGTTTATCCCCGCTTTCTAAATCTTTTACTTTAATACTCCAGTTGTTGTCTTTATTTTTCTTCAAATCGCGAATCTCATGATTGAAAAAGAGGCTCACATTCGATTGTTTTTTAAGATGATTGAACATATCGCGTGTTAGTGAGCCGAAATTTACATCGGTACCCAAATCCATTTTAGTTGCGGCTACCTTCTCACCTTTTTTCCGCCCATCCATAATTAATGGGGCCCAATCCTTTACAACATCGGTATCTTCCGTGTATTCCATATCGCTAAATAAATCACATTTCTGTAAAGCATCATAGCGCTTTTTAAGGTAATCAACATTCTTTTTCCCCCAAACAAAACTCATGTGAGGAATTTTACGAATAAAATTTTCAGGGCTGGAAACTAAGCCTTTTTCAATCAGATAAGACCAAAACTGTTTTGAAACTTCAAAATGTTCTGCAATTTGAACCGCTTTCTTAGTTTCGATAGAACCATCCTTTTTTTCGGGTGTATAATTTAATTCGCAAAAAGCAGAGTGGCCGGTACCTGCATTATTCCAGGCATCAGAACTTTCTGCAGCGGCAATATCAAGTCGCTCGTAAATTTCTATACTTAAGTTTGGTTCTAATTCTTTTAACAAAACACCAAGCGTTGCACTCATTATGCCCGCTCCTATTAAAATTACATCTGCGTCAGTTTTACCAACTGTCTTTTTCTTTTTTGTCATCTTATATTAAAGGAGTTACAAATTTAGAATCATTTTAAACATGTCACGAATTTTTGAGCAACTAATACTCAAAAAATTGCCGAAAAATTAGAAATTAAATTGCAATTTAAGGAGAGATAGCAAAGTTTAATCCAAAAAAAAAGATTTTAAGTATTTTTATATCATTTTAAAGATTAACGAACACCTTTTTTCTTTTAACATTATTTTAACTATGGTTGAAATTAGAAGCGTACTGGCTAATGATGCGGAAGAAATCGTAAATCTCGCTGCTCAGCTAGGGTATGAAACAGATGTAAAAAACCTTGCAGCTAGAATTTCAAAACTAGAATCTGAAATTAATAATTGCATTTTTATTGCAGTAATTGATAAACTGGTGGTTGGTTGGATACAGGGAATTTATACCATTCGGCTGGAAACCTCGCCATTTGTAGAAATTACCGGCCTCGTTGTGGATGTACAGCATAGAAAAATGAATATCGGCAGAAAGCTAATCGCCGAGGTTTTAAAGTGGGCCGGGCAGCTCCACGTCGACCGTGTGGTTGTACGTTCTAATACGATAAGAGTTGAAAGCCATAAATTTTATGAAAAATCTGGCTTCAAATTAAAAAAAGAACAAAAAGTATTCGAAAATAAAATATAGTAATTATGACTGGGAAAGAAGTTTTGAAATTATGGATTGACGCTTTTAACAAGGCTGATGTACAAAAGCTCATCAATCTTTATCAAGAAAATGCAGTAAACCACCAGGTTGCAAACGAACCCGTTGCAGGAAAAGTTGCTATAAAGAAAATGTTTGAAGCAGAATTCGCCAATGCCGAAATGGTTTGCCAGCCCATAAATATTTTCGAAGATGGCGATTGGGCAATAATGGAATGGCAAGATCCTAAAGGTTTTAGAGGTTGCGGATTTTTTCAAATCAAAGATGATAAAATTGTTCTTCAACGCGGCTATTGGGATAAATTATCATTCCATAAATTGTATAAAATACCATTGTAATCGCAATTCAAATAATAGCACAAAGCCTGCGAAAATCCAGAAATTCTCAACACATAATCATTGCCAGAAATTACCACATACTGAAAGTATATTTTTATTAAATTGAATTTAGCCAAAATCATATTCATTCAGGATGAAGTATTTGCCATTATTAATTTGCGCCATTCTTATAGTAGGTTGTTCAAAAGAAAAAACGGATAAAATTCTGTTAGCGCTTGATAAAAAGAAACTTGAAGAAAATATCAATTACGATAAAATTGTTTTCTATAAGTTTTTAAAAATAGCAGTTCGTTCAACTGCTGTTGAAGATACTACCGCTGCCGATTACCAAAAATTCGCGAAACAAACGCGAAGCATTGTAAGCGCGATGAACAAGCTGGATACAAATAACAAAGAAAGCATATCAGTAATGGATGCGTTGAGGTTGTATAAAGAGTATCATTCTGTTAAAAATTTTGTAAAAACCACAGATGAAGATATTTTCCCATCGCTAGTTGATGGATTTACAACAATTTACGGAGGTCAAAAACCTAGTCAAAACCTTATCAGTAAGAATGATAAAGTATATTACCAAAACATAGAGCATGCAGTATTGAGTATGGCCGTTTTAACAACAAGAGATTTAGGCCAGCCTTTTGCTTTATATGAATGTTCTAAAACGCAACCAGAATTGCTGGATGATTCGGAGATTAAAACTTTATTGGAGTTTGTGCGTGGTTTCTTGTTTTTCGGCAACAATTTATTTTACCTATCGGAAGACGGCCTATCTCGGAATATTAAATGGCTTGATAAAAATGAAAATATCCCGCTTCCTTACACGAAGGCGTTTTTTGGTTGGCGAAATTTGGGTGACCAACAAACACACACTGCTTTCTGTGGAATGAATTACTTATTCAGAGGTTTCGACAGAATGCGAATGGAGCGTAAAGTTGATGAAGAAAGATCGTTGGAAGATTTTGATTCATTTTTAAAAGAGATGAACAAACTTGGCTTTCAAAGTGAATTAGTTTGGTTGGTTGATGCTTACCTCAACTTAAAAAGAGAAAATCCCGAAAAATCAATTCCCGCTTTAGAGAAACTCAAAGCAAGTCCGTTGTTTTCTGCAAGTGAACGGGAAGCGATTCAAAAAACAATTGATTATGTAAAAGAAAGAAAACCTGATGCTGCTTTGAAAGGTGTTTATGATAAAGCTTTTATGGCAAAGTTAGCATCGAAATACATGATTTCGGTTTTAGCAAAAATCGATTGGGAGAAAGTAATGAAAGAAAATAATGTACCGCATACCAAAGAAATTTTTGGTGGGCTAAATAAGTTCAAAGCAATCTCTAATTCGGTAAGTCGGTATACACAACCATCAGCAATTGAAAGTGGCAAAACAGAAATTACTAAAAAAGGCAATGAGTTGTTGGATGGAGCAAAAAATTTGTTCAAGTAGAGCTTAGAAATCATATTCAACTAAATATCCAAAATAATTCTGTAACGATAAAACATTACAACCTTCAAACATTTCAATATTACAACATTTCAATCCTAATCCTTAACTTTGTATTATGATTGATTTACCGGTAGTACCTGCTGTAACTGAAGTTAAGCGTAAACCCGATTGGTTACGTGTAAAATTACCTGTTGGAAAAGAATATGCACAAGTTCGAAGCTTGGTAGATACACACAAGTTACATACCATTTGCGAAAGTGGCAATTGCCCGAATATGGGCGAATGCTGGGGTGCAGGTACGGCAACCTTCATGATTTTAGGCAACATTTGTACCCGAAGTTGTTCCTTTTGTGCTGTTGCAACTGGCCGTCCGTTAGCGGTTGATGTTGATGAACCAAACCGAATTGCAAGTTCGGTGAAATTAATGGGCGTAAAACATTGCGTAATTACATCTGTAGATCGAGATGACTTAAAAGATGGTGGTTCAATTATTTGGTCTGAAACTTTACAAGCCATCCGAAGAGAAAGCCCGGTTACAACTTTAGAAACCTTAATCCCTGATTTTAAAGGCCAATGGGATAATTTATACCGCGTGTTAGAAGAGCGTCCTGAAGTGGTTTCTCACAACATGGAAACTGTTAAGCGTTTAACCAGGCAAGTTCGTATCCAGGCAAAATACGACAGAAGTTTAGAAGCTTTGAAACGAATTTCTGAATTCGGGTTGAGAACTAAAACAGGTATCATGCTTGGTTTGGGTGAAACTGAGGAAGATATTTTCGAAGCAATGGATGACTTAGTTGCAAACGGCGTTCATATTTTAACTTTAGGGCAATACTTACAACCAACACGCAACCATCACCCGGTTGTAGATTGGATTCATCCTGATACTTTCGCAATGTACAAGGAAGTAGGCCTATCTAAGGGTTTAAGGTATGTAGAAAGCGGACCATTGGTGCGTTCATCATATCATGCAGAAAAACATTTATTCCCGATTGAGGGCATTGCATAAAGCTCATTATTACAAATTGAGACAAAAAATGTTTTAGAAATCGCATTCTTAAAGGGAATAGGTTTGTAAAACATTTCTTTGCTTTATGTGTTGAAGATTGTATCTTAGTAACCAATAGTGACTGCATTAAAAAAATCAACCCTAACTGAGCCTGAACTTGTTGTAGCACTGCAATCGAAAGATCCTGCAGTTTTAAAAACATTGTACAGTATGTATTCGTCAGCCCTGTATGGCGTTATTTCCCGTATAATTACCCATACCGAATTAGCTGAAGATGTTTTGCAAGAAACATTCGTTAAGATTTGGCAATCTGCATCACACTATGATAATACAAAGGGCCGTTTATTCACGTGGATGATGAACATTGCCCGAAATCTTTCTATCGATAAGCTTCGATCTAAAGATTTTAAAAATTCACTCAAAAACCAAGATATAGAAAATAACGTAAGTTTCGTTGATGAACAAAACAAGGTAACTTTTAACCCTGATGTTATGGGTGTTAAGCAGCTTGTAGAGAATCTGAAGCCTGATTTACAGTCTGTTCTCGATTTAGTTTATTATAAAGGCTTTACACATGTAGAGGCTGCAGAAAAGTTAAATTTGCCATTGGGAACGGTTAAAACCCGTATCCGATTGGCCATTATAGAATTGAGAAGGAGTTTTAATTGAGCGTGGAAAATTTAAAGGCATATATAGAATCTGGAGTACTTGAACTGTACGTTTTGGGCGATTTGTCGCCCGAGGAAGCGTTGCATGTGGAGGAAATGGCATCTCAATACCAAGAGGTTAGAGATGAATTAGCTGCAATTGAGCAAGCTATGGAGCAATATGCTTTCCAAAATGCAGTGCAACCTCCAGCAGATTTAGAATCTAAATTATTTGAGAAGTTGGGTATTACTGAAGAGGAGGAATTTGAAACTGTAGCTGCTCCGGTTATAAACCAAGAACAGCCTCGTATTGTTAGGTTAGATGCCAGTGATGGTAAAATAAGGACATTACGATATGCATTAGTTGCTTGCGTTGCTCTATTGGTTGTAAGTACTGCGGCCTTATTCATTACTTATAACAAATTAAATGATGCACACGACCAGATTGCAAATCTTAATTTAGACAAGCAAAAATTTGCCGGCGTAGTTAGTCAGTTAGAGTTTGAGAACAAGGGGCTTGATAATATGGTTGCCATGAACGATAGCAAAGAATGGGCAACGATTCGTATGGCCGGACAAACTTTTAGTCCAAAATCCAAAATGAATGTTTATTGGAATAAGAAAGATAAATCTGTTTTAATAAACTACGTTGCCATGGATTTGCCAAAAGCCGATGCAGAGCATGAATACCAACTATGGGCTTTAGTGAATGGAAAACCGGTTAGCTTAGGGGTATTTGGAAAAACCGATTCAACATCTAACGAAGCATTACAGAAGATGCAGGCCATACAAGAAGCACAAGCTTTTGCGGTTACGTTAGAGCCAATGGGCGGAAGTGTTAATCCTACAATGGAGAAGTTAACCGTAATGGGTGGCGTTTAAATATTGCTTTTATTAAAATATTCAATCCCGACAATTAAAAACTGTCGGGATTTTTTTTGCGTTATGATTTCTGTGCGTATTTAACTTCTTCGTAAGGTTGAACTAAAACCCAGCCTTCACCGAAAAATTCTAATTGAAAAGATTCTCCACTGCCCCTGCCAATAAAAGAACCAAAAGTTAGGTTGGTTTTTATGTTTGGCGATAAGTTTTCAGACCATGCTACAGTAGCATTTGGGTCGGTATAAACTGGCTGATTGGCACTAACTTTTAGTAAAATAGGTTCACCATGCGTTGTAATAGCGATATAACCACTACCAGAAAGCCTTACCTGAAATAAGCCACCACTTAACATGCCTGCAATACTTTTCAGCAGCTTAATTTCATTTTTAATGCTGTCTTCTAATGCTAATACATCATTTCCATTAACAAAAATCGATTCATTTTGCAGTTTAATAATTTTAACTTTTTTGCCCTCATCAGCAAGATATAACTTGCCCGTACCAGATGCATGCATTAGCGAGGTGCCTTCACCTGAAATTGCTTTTTTTAATAATCCGCCCAATCCCTTGCTTAGCAAACCTTCTCTTTTAAAATCGATGTTTCCGATATAGGCGACCATCGAGCCTGCTTTGGCCATTATCTTTTGATTTCTCAAATTCACCTCCAGCATGGCTGGCTTCTCTAACTCAAAAAAGTCATTCTCATTTGGGTTTTCTGCAGATTCCTGAATTAATTCATTTAAAGTATACTCTTTTTTTGATTCCATAGTTTGTTTTTTGGTTTTCCTATTTATAAGTATCAATTCGCAAGCCAAAATGAGATTGATTAAATCTTTAACACGTTAATATTGAGTGGTAAAAAAATATGCCATAGCTTATTATGAATTATAAATGTATTTGTTTGCAAAATCACGTCAGTTGCTTCAATTCAATAGGTACCTGCCTTGCAACTTCCGATGCACTAACAACAAACTTATCCCCCGCAAGGCTATCTCCAGCCCTGCCGTGAATGTAGCAGGCTAAAATTGCTGCATCAATTGATGAGTAATTTTGAGCAAGGAAAGCAACAGTAATCCCGGTTAAAACATCGCCCATACCACCTTGTGCCATCGCCGGATTCCCGGTTGGATTGATGTAAACTTTTCCATCTGCTGAGCAAATAAACGTAAATTGATTTTTAAGTATGATAATTATTCTAAGTTCTTTCGCTTTTTCTTTAGCGGTTTGAAGTCTTGACCACCAGTTTTTGTGTTCGCCAAATACCCTGTCGAATTCTTTCATATGTGGTGTCAGGATAGAATTTTCGGGTATTTTTTCGATAAAATCAGGCCTGTTACTGAGCATATTTAATGCATCGGCATCTAAAACTAACGGTTGGTTACTAGTTAAAATGCCCGCTAGTAAAGTTTCATTTGTGGCAGAAACACCCAAGCCCGAACCAATGGCTATAGCCTGATATTTATCTAGGTTTTCAACTCTGGTATGCTCATCACGTGGCAAAGCCATAACCTCGGGCAAAGTTGAATTTAGGGCAACAATTCCGCTTTGCGGGATGCATGCAGTTGTTAAACCTGCACCTGCACTCAAACTAGCCAGGCATGATAGCAATGCTGCTCCCATGGTGTTCGTATTGCCGGCAACGATTAGCGCATGGCCGTATGTGCCTTTATGGGTAAATAATTTTCGCGGCTTTAAAATAGCCCGGATATCACTCTCCTCAAGTAAATATAAATCAGAATCTTGCTTTTGTATAAAATCCTCTGCCAGGCCAATATTTACGACTTCATAGTGCTGCGTTGCAACTGCCGATTCGGGGAAAAAAAAATTAATTTTTGGACGTTGAAAACAGATCGTTTTATAGGCTTTTATCCCATTATAATTTCCAGAAATTTCGCCTTCAGCGGGAAAACCAGTGGGCACATCTACCGCGTAGATTTTTTTATTTAGCTTATTTATATATTTCACCAGTTCAGCATAATCGCCCGTCAAAGGTTTATTCAGGCCTGACCCTAAAATGGAATCAATAATGATATCGGCTTTAACATTTTTTAAGTCGGCAATTTTATCAATAACTACTTTTTTACATTTCGACTCATCCAAACGTTGCAAATTAATCGAAAAATCCACGGTTTGCTTTTCGCTAAAATTGATAACATATACCTTAACATTTTCGCAGCCATTGTGTAAAAGCAGGTGCGCAATTGCTAAGCCATCGCCACCATTATTGCCTTTTCCACAAAAGATTGCAATGTTTTTTGTAGCATCAAATTCATCGCGGAGAAAACTTTGCACGAATGCCCGGGCCGCTTTTTCCATTAAATCAATAGATGCAATCGGTTGGCTGGCAATAGTAAACTCATCCGCAATGCGCATTTGAGCTGAAGTAAGCAGTGTTTGCATAGAACTAATATATGATTATCTGGCTATAATATGGATTTTAGAAGTATTGTTTCAACACAGATATCCCAATGCAAAATTTACAAAATATGTGCAACGTTAAACATGAGCAATCCTTTTCGCATTACATGTTATACCTTTTTAATGCTGATCAACAAGCTATATATCAATTAGAATGAGCCAAAATTCACTTAGAAAAGAATAAAAATTGCTACATTAAACAATCAAACGAATTAGATAATCTTTCCGGGCAGATTAGTTAATCTATTCAAATTTTTTGAATTAAATCTTTAAGATGAAACAGAAAGATGTTTTAAAGAAGACACTTACTCCTTTTATGCTTTGGGGTTTGGGCGTTGGCTATGTAATCTCGGGTATGTATTTCGGCTGGAATCTTGGGTTGGAAAAAGGTGGAACTTTAGGTTTAGCCATTGCAACTGCTGTGGTTATGGTAATGTATGCCTCCTTTAGTTTCAGTTATGCAGAGTTGGCCTGCGCCATACCAAAAGCTGGTGGCGTATTTGATTATGCCAATAAAGCACTCGGCAAAAACTGGGGGTTTATTGCAGGAATTGCCCAAATGGTCGAATTTATTTTTGCCCCGCCGGCCATTGCATTTGCCATCGGCGCTTACTTTAATGCCTTTTTTCCGCAAGTGCCCATATTAGCAAGTGCTATTGCGGTATACTTTGTTTTTACCGCCCTGAATATTTACGGCGTAAAAGCAGCCGCCTCTTTTGAAGTTATTATTACAGTTTTAGCTGTTGGCGAGTTGTTGTTATTCTCAGGGATTACGCTTCCAAAGTTTCATTCCGAAAATTTGATTCGCAATAGTTTCCCTAATGGATGGAGTGGCGTTTTCGCTGCTATTCCTTTTGCCATTTGGTTTTTCCTGGGCATTGAGGGCGTAGCTAACGTTGCCGAAGAAACTAAAAACCCCCAAAAAGACATTAGCAGAGGTTTTGGTTGGGCGATTTTAACACTGGTAATACTTTGTGTTTTAGTTTTTATTTCTACTGTTGGCGTTGGCGGTTGGGAAGCTGTTGTTTATAAAAACGGTAAATCAGGCGAAACATCAGATTCTCCTTTGCCTTTAGCACTTTCGATGATTACGGGGGATAACCATTTGATGTATCATTTACTAATCACCGTTGGATTATTCGGTTTAGTTGCCTCATTTCACGGCTTGGTTTTAGCTGCCGGTCGTTCTACCTATGAAATGGGATGTGCGAAAAGTATCCCCGCCATTCTAGGAAAAATATCACCTGAGTTTCAAACACCCGCAAATGCTTTAATCGCGAACATGATTATCGGAATAATAGCTTTGCTTTCTGGGCAAACCGCCGAAATCATTATCATTTCAGTATTTGGAGCATTAACTTTATACATCATATCCATGATTTCGGTAATCGTTTTGCGCAAGCAAGAACCCGAGATGAACAGACCATTTAAAGTCCCCGTTTATCCGCTTTTTCCAATCGTTGCGTTACTGATTGCATGCGTTTCTTTCATCGCAATGCTGATTTATAATCTTAAATTAGGGTTAATATTTTCGGGTATTGTTTTAGGCATATTTCTTCTATACAAAATTTTTAAAAAGGCAGATTAATGAGTACGACTAAAGAAATTCTGGATTTCGTTAAAAACCATCCGTCAGGAAAAGTTAAAGTTGCCGTTGCCGATATCGATGGTGTTTTAAGAGGGAAATACATCGCTGCTGAAAAATTTGCATCACTTTTAGAGGGGCGATTGGGTTTCTGCGATGTTACTTTCGGCTGGGATGCCGGAGATATAGCTTACGATAACGGAAAATATACAGGTTGGCATACCGGCTATCCTGATGCACAGGTTAAAATCGACATTTCTACATTCCGCAAAATTCCATGGGAAAATGATGTACCTTTTTTCCTAGGCGATTTTATTGATGATAAAGATGTGGCGAATTTTGTTTGCCCCAGGCAGTTGCTTAAAAAAATAACTTCTGAATGTGAAGCTTTGGGATTTTCCCCTTTCTTTGCTCAGGAATTTGAATGGTTTAATTTTTCTGAAACACCCGAATCTGTCCAGCAGAAAGGTTTCAGTAACTTGAAACCCTTAACACCCGGAATGTTTGGCTACTCTATTTTGAGGAGCACTTTGAAAAATGAGTTTATGACTGATTTATTTGATTTACTCAATAAATTCAATATTCCGATTGAGGGCTTACATACCGAAACCGGTCCGGGCGTTTACGAAGCTGCGATTATGTACGCACCGATTTTAGAGGCGGCAGACAAAGCAATATTATTTAAAACATCGGTAAAGGAAATTGCTTACAAACACGGCATATTAGCCACATTTATGGCGAAATTTAATGAGAATTTGCCGGGCTGCAGCGGACATGTTCATCAAAGTTTATGGGATAAGAACAATAAGACCAACCTTTTTTACGATGAAAAAGACGACAATAAAATGAGTGAAACGATGAAAAGTTACATTGCAGGGCAGCTGCATTGTTTGCCTCATATTTTACCTATGATTGCACCAACAATCAACAGCTACAAACGTTTGGTTGAGGGTGCATGGGCACCAACAACCGTTACGTGGGCAATTGACAACCGAACAACGGCTTTAAGAGCTTTACCGGGAAGCAAAAAAGCAACACGTTTGGAAACCCGCATTGTAGGTGCTGATACCAATCCTTACCTCGCAATTTCAGCTTGCTTAGCGGCAGGAATGTACGGCGTGAAAAATAAATTGAAACTGGAACAGCCCGCTACAAAAGGTAACGGCTACACTGATTTATCTAACGGTGTTTTATCCCGAAATTTATTCGAAGCCACCCAAAAAATGAAAAGTTCTGATTTAGCCAAAGAGCTTTTAGGAGCCGATTTTGTTGAGCATTTTACCATGACAAGAGAATGGGAATGCAAACAATATGCAAAAGTGGTAACCGATTGGGAGTTGAAAAGGTACTTGGAGATAATATAAAACCTAAGTCAATCAACGGCCGTCACCCTGAATTAATTTCAGGGTCTTTATAGCATGAAAGATGCTGAAATAAATTCAGCATGACGATATAAAAAAACAAAGGCCTTAGATGCCCTCAAATGTCTAAGGTGGTGAAAAAACAAAAAATAAACATCAAATGATATTCGATAAAATCCATCAGTTTAATTTTCCGACAACTATTCGTTTTGGTGCGGGTGCGGTAAAAGAATTGCCTGCTTACTTGCAAAAAAATAATTTAAAAGCACCCTTAATCGTAACCGACCCGACCATTACAGCCTTACCGTTTTTTAAAAAAATTGTTGAAGATTTAAAAGCGAAAAATATCTCGATTGAGGTTTTCAGCGACATTCATAAAAATCCTGTAAAAAGCGACGTTTACAAAGGCGGGGTTGCCTGGGATGCTACAAATCGCGACAGCATTATTGGTATTGGTGGCGGTGCAGCCTTGGATGTTGCCCGTGCCATCGTACTACGTGTAAACCATCGTGAAGATTTATTTAAATATGATGATTTAATTGGTGGCGATATTTACGTTACCAATGAAGTTCCGCATTTTATAACCATTCCAACTACTTCCGGAACGGGTAGTGAAGTTGGCCGAAGTGCGATTATTGCCGATGATGAAACCCATCAAAAGAAGATATTGTTTTCACCTAAACTAATGGCTAAAATCGTTTTTGCCGACCCCGAACTAACGATGGAATTGCCGCCATTTATTACTGCAGCGACCGGAATGGATGCTTTAACGCATAACATGGAAGCGTATCTGGCGAAGAATTTCCACCCGATGTGCGATGGAATTGCCCTGGAGGGAATTTCCTTAATTAAAGATTCAATTGTTCAGGCAACGAATAATCCCGATTTAGAAAGTCGCAGCAAGATGTTGATGGCATCAATGATGGGCGCCATCGCTTTTCAAAAAGGTTTGGGTGTGGTGCATTCGTTGGCACATCCGCTTTCATCACTTTTAGATACCCATCATGGTTTAGCGAATGCCGTTAATATTCCTTACGGTATGCAGTTTAACATTGAAGGTTTCGAAAATCGTTTCAGTAAAATTGCCCGTACTCTGGAATTGAAAGACGAAACCGGAGATGCAGTTGTAAAATATCTGTTCGATTTAAATTCTAAAGTTAACATTCCGCACAAATTGAGTGATATCGGCGTTAGAAATGAACATATTGAAACGCTTGCTGATTTGGCTTTTGCAGATTTTGCGCATCCGAACAATCCAAAACCGGTAAGCAGGGAAGATTTTAAACAATTGTATTTGAAAGCTTTGTAAAAAGCCCCACCCAACCCTTCCCAAAAGGGAGGGCTAAAGAGAAACAAAAAATAAGGCGCTATTTAAATAAAAGCAAAATGTCTGAGCAAAATAATATAAACGCTTTAAATTCCTCCCCTTCGGGGAGGTTGGGAGGGGCTTATATCATTGGCGTTACCGATTGCAGCAAATTCGACATTTACCGCAATTGGGTTTTAGCCTACAATGAAAATGTAGAAGTTATCCAGCTTGGTTGTAAACTAAATAATTTCGATGAGATTGAGCAATGCCACGGCATCGTTTTAACCGGTGGAGAAGATGTTCATCCACGATTTTATAATTTGCCTGAATATTATCCTTATTGTTATGACGACGATATTGATGAGCAACGTGATGAATTTGAGTTTAAAGTTTTGGAATACACCGAAAAAAACAAAATTCCTGTTTTAGGGATTTGCCGCGGCATGCAGGTTGGCAACGTATTTTTCGGCGGAACTTTAATTCCTGACATTCCCACTTGGGGGAAATTTGACCATTCAAAAATGCCTGATAAAAGCGACCGTTATCATGAAGTTATCGTTAACCCGTCTTCTTGGTTGAACAGAATTGTAAACACGGATAAAGGTTTGGTTAACAGCAACCACCACCAAAGTACCGATAGAACCGGAAAAGGTTTGGTTGTAAGTGCCGTTTCTCCTGATGGCGTTACTGAGGCAATTGAAAGACTTAATCCGTCAGGTAAATCGTTTCTTCTATTTGTGCAATGGCATCCTGAAAGATTAAAAGACCAACAAAGTCCGTTTAGCAAAAATATACACGAGGCATTTATTAATGCAACTAAATTAAATATTAAGCACAGGTTAAAAAGGATAAACACAGATATTTAGCGGGGCACTTAATTTGTATTAAACCATCAAATCTGTGTTCATCTGTGAAAATCTGTGGTAAAAATAAAAAGTATGCAAATCATCAATCCGGCAACAGAAGAACTAATATGCACTTTAGAGGAGGATAATCAGGCCGTTCTCGAAAATAAATTTAATACTTTAAAAAAAGCCCAACCTGCATGGGCAACTAAATCTCTGCAAGAGAGAATAAGCATAATTTCTACCTTTTGTAATTTATTGGAAACTGAAGTGGAGGATTTAGCTGCGATTTTAACAAGCGAAGTTGGTAAACCGCTCCAGCAATCACGCAACGAAATAAATGGTGCGAGAGCTAGAATAAAGTGGATGCTCGGCAATGCGGAAAAATACCTTGCCGATGAAGTTATGGTTGAAGAACCCGGCTTAAAAGAAATTATAAAATACGAATCGCTTGGTGTGGTATGCAACATCTCAGCTTGGAATTACCCTTATCTCGTGGGTGTAAATGTGTTTATCCCCGCTTTGTTAAGTGGCAATGCGGTAATGTACAAACCATCAGAATATGCAACTTTAACGGGTTTACAAATTGAAAAACTATTGAAAAAAGCAGGCATTCCTGAAGAAATTTTTCAGGTTGCCATTGGAGGAAGAGAAACGGGATCCGCATTGCTTAATATGAATTTCGATGGCTATTTTTTCACTGGCTCGTACAAAACCGGGAAGTACATTTACGAAAAAGTAGCATCAAAAATGGTTCCTTGTCAGCTGGAATTAGGTGGGAAAGACCCTTTGTACATTGCTGAAGATGTGGCAGATGTTGGAAATGCCGCTATCGGAACGGCCGATGGTGCATTTTACAACAACGGACAAAGCTGTTGTTCGGTGGAGCGAATTTATGTTCACGAGAAAAACTACGAAGATTATTTAACTGCATTTGTTAACGAACTACAAAGCTGGAAAATTGGTCTACCGACTTCTGATGGCGTTTATTTAGGCTCGTTAACCAGAAAAGACCAGATAGCAGTTTTAGAAAATCAGATTAAAGATGCCTTGAATAAAGGCGCTCGGCTAATAAGTGGAGGCAAAGCTATTGAGGGCAAAGGTTACTTTTTCGAACCTACCGTTTTAACCGATGTAACCAACGATATGTTGGTGATGCAGGAAGAAAGCTTCGGCCCCGTTATTGGAATAATGAAAGTTAAAAATGATGAAGAAGCCTTAAAAATGATGCAGGATACTGATTATGGTCTAACTGCATCAGTTTATACGGCCGACCAATCCCGGGCAGAGAAAATTTTAAGTCAGCTAAATACCGGCTCGGGCTATTGGAATTGTTGCGACCGCGTTAGCGCAGCATTACCATGGAGCGGACGCAAGTATTCGGGTATCGGCACTACCCTTTCACACCAGGGTTTGCGGGCTTTTACTAAACCAAAAGCGTATCATTTAAGGGGTTAACTTATGCAAAGTGATTTCGAAAACAATTTAATCGAGGGTGAAATAGCCGACTACCTTTTAACTGATGAAGGGATACTTATTTCATACAGCAAAAGTGTTTTACGTACTGTGAAAAACATCAGTGAAAATGTAGATTTGGTTAAGAAAATCACTGATAACAAACCTGTACCACTTTTAATTTACCTTAAAAATTCACCCGTTCCTGATAAAGAGACTCGGAAATTCTCTACAGAAAAGCTTCCCGAAATTTATAGTGCAATGGCAATGGTTTCAAAACCCGGACTGTCGCAGTTTATTATGAAAATACTTTTCAAATTTCAAAACCCGCCCATCCCTATCAAATCATTTACCGATGATGAAAAAGCAATGGCGTGGCTAAAGCGTTTTTTGTAAACCACATCTAAATCTTTTTTAATAAATTGCGAATTAATACTTATTCGGTTAATCCGCAATTTATTATTGAATGAAAAAACTAGTCCTGATTATTTCCTACTGCATTTTCGCAGTCAGCACATACGCTCAAACCTTAGTAAACGAAACTGAAATTGGCGATGCCGAAACTGCAATTTCAACAAGTCCAATTGCTATCATTCCTGAACCGGTTTCGTTAATGAAAAAAGCCGGAACCTTTACTTTGCCAGAAAATATTAGTATTCAGACATCAAAAAGTGAAGATTTAAAACAGTCAGTTGCATTACTGTCCGAGCGAATTGAGCGGGCAACCGGTAAATTCGTAAGTTCAGTCACCACTGCAAATCATCCAACAATAAAGTTCGTTTTAAATACTCAGGATGATATTCAGCTAGGTTTAGAAGGCTATAAGTTAAATGTAAATCCAACACAGATAGTTATAACAGCAAACAAACCTGCCGGGATATTTTGGGGCGTACAATCTTTAATTCAACTTTTCCCAGCCGAAATTGAAAGCAAAGAAGTTGTTGCAAATGTGAAATGGAAACTGCCATGCGTTGATGTAGTTGACTACCCAAAATTAGGTTGGAGAGGACTAATGTTCGATGTTGCCCGCCACTTTTTTACAAAAGATGAAGTGAAACAGTTTATCGATAACATGGTACGCTACAAATTCAATCTTTTGCACTTCCATTTAACTGATGATGAAGGTTGGAGAATCGAAATTAAAGGCTTGCCAAAACTAACAGAAGTGGGCGCCTGGAGTGTTCAAAAAACCGGCATTTTTGGCGATTTCATTCCTCCGACACCAAATGAACCGCGTAACTACGGAGGTTTCTACACACAAGATGATATTAAGGAATTGGTTCAATATGCGCAAGAGCGCTTTGTCAATATCATGCCCGAAATTGATGTTCCGGGACATAGTTTGGCGGCCATTGCTTCATATCCGGAGTTATCATGTACACCCGATGCGGTAAATTACAAAGTTCGTTCGGGCGAAAAAATTATGGATTGGAGTCGTGGTGCGCCACCAACAGCTTTGGTTGATAATACGCTTTGCCCTGCCAATGAGAAAGTTTATGTTTTTCTCGATTCAGTGATTACCCAAGTTGCAAAACTATTCCCGTTTGAATACATACATATGGGCGGCGATGAAGCACCGCATAATTTTTGGGAGAAAAACGACCAGGTAAAAGCGCTGATGCAGCGTGAGGGATTGAAAACCATTCCGCAGGTTCAGGCTTATTTTGAAAAACGAGTGGAGCAAATTGTGGTTTCAAAAGGAAAGAAATTTATGGGTTGGGATGAAATTTTAGAAGGTGGTGTTTCGCCGACAGCTTCAGTGATGAGCTGGAGAGGTATAAAATATGGTATTGATGCCTCGAATGAAAAACATAATGTGGTAATGAGCCCGACAGATTTTGCCTATCTCGATTACATGCAGGCAGACGCTATCACTGAACCCAAAGTTTATGCATCGCTAAGATTAAACAAGGCTTATCAATTTAATCCTGTTCCGGCCGGTGCGGACCCGAAATATATCATCGGCGGACAAGCAAACCTTTGGACGGAACAGATTTTTACTTTTCGCCAGGTTCAATATATGCTTTGGCCAAGAGCTTTTGCTATTTCAGAATCGGTTTGGAGCCCGATTGAAAAGAAAAACTGGACTAACTTTGTCGACAGAACCGAGCAACATTTCAAACGTTTGGATTTAGCCGAAATAAAATATTCGCCGGCCATTTACGACCCGATTATCAATGTAAAACGTTCGCCTGATAAGCAGTTAATGATTGAATTAACCCCCGAGGTTGATGGTTTGGATATTTATTACAGCTTCGATAATTCTACACCCGACCGCTTTTATCCAAAATATACAGCAGCATTAATTCCGCCAAAGGATGCGAGTTTATTGCGTATAATCACTTACCGCGGTAAACAACCTATTGGCAGATTGATTAGCATTCCGGTTGCAGATTTGCAGAAAAGAGCAAGATAATGGGAAAAGAAATTGAACGAAAATTTCTTGTAAATCATAACAAATGGCAAGATTTAACTAAACCTGAAGGCAAACAATTGCGTCAGGGTTATATTTCAAGCGACCCGAATAAAACTATTCGCGTAAGAATTGCCGATAAACAGGCCTGGCTAACCATTAAGGGGATTTCAGTCGGTGCAACTAGATTGGAATATGAATACGAAATCCCTTTGGAGGAAGCCGCTGAATTACTCGATAACTTCTCAGAAAACGAACTCGAAAAAACACGCCACGAAATTACTTACGCAGGAAAGCTTTGGGAAATAGATGTATTTTCTGGAGATAATGATGGCTTAATTGTGGCAGAAATTGAGTTACAAGCAGAAGATGAACAATTCGATTTGCCGGATTGGATTGCTGAAGAAGTTACCCACGAGAAGAAATATTACAATTCAAATTTAACAAAGCATCCTTTTAAAGATTGGCGCTGATTTGATTTTAAGAACTCAAATCGTCTAATTTTTTTATATTAGTTAAAATAAAATAACTAGCGTTTGACGGATTTCACCTCGTAATTCCGAACACAATGTAGAGCTGGGCCGACGCATCACCAATTGACCAAAACGGATTTAAACCAACAGTTAATTTACAAAATGTACCTTATAAAAAATGGCTAGGTTTTATTTTAGATGATATCAACAGGAGATAGCATCAGAAAGCTGCCTGTTCAAAAATAAAAACCTATAAAACTACTATCATTCAAACTCAATTCCTATATTAGTTTTTTCAAAAAATCATCCTTGTTTAAATTTTGAAATTGGATATCCCTAAAAATCCTTTTTCTACAATAAAAAAACTTTAAACAATTACATAAAACAAAAGGATGAAAACAACTAAATTTTTAATGAGTATGGTTTTTGCGGCTACGCTGTTTTTTGCAGGCTGCTCACCAAAAGATGCAGATATTCAGGCTGCAATCCAAACTAAAGAGGCTGCAGGAATTACCGTTGCAGTAGCAAAAGGCGCAGTTACGTTATCGGGAGAAGTTGCCGACGAAGCTGCAAAAGCAAAAGCAGAAGAAATTGCGAAGGCAGAAAAAGGCGCTAAATCTGTAATTAACAGTTTAACGGTTAAGCCTGTTGCAGCACCTGTAGTAATTGCCGAGGACACAGTTTTAATTAGGAATGTTGCCGATGCTACTAAAGATTTCCCAACGGTAAAAACCGCTATAAAAGATGGCGTTGTTACACTAACCGGCGAAATCAAAAAAGAACATTTAATAATATTAATGCAAAACTTAAGTGCTTTAAAACCCAAAAAAATCGACAATAAATTAACAGTAAAATAATTTAACAATGGCATTACAAGATAAATATAAAGCATTAACCGATGCAGCAACCGCAGCCGGAATAACTGATTTGGCAGTACGCGAACAAGATGGCATTTTGTACGTAGATGGAACCGCAGCTGATGGCGCAACAAAAGATAATTTATGGGAAATTTACAACCAAATAGATCCTAATTTTACATCCGGAGATTTGGTTTTGAATGTAAATGTAGCGATAGATGCGGCCGTAACACATGCAAAGGTAGTTACGCAAAGCAGCAACCTAAATATTCGTAAAGGCCCGGGAACTGACCAACCCATTGTTGGTAAAGCTGCCCACGGCGAAATTATTACCCTGGTGAACCGAAGCAATGATTTATGGTGGCTGGTAAGAACAAAAGATGGTGAAGAGGGTTATTGTTATGCTCAATACCTTGAAGCACAGGCTTAATCTGATAAGTATTCACATAAAAAAACCGCAGCTAATTGCTGCGGTTTTTTTATGTCGTCATTTCGAGTGTCGGCGAGAAATCTTTAAATTAAACTTTACCTGAACGCTACTAGTCTTGATCAGGAAGTATATAGCGAACTTAAAACGACCGATTTAACAGCTACTGCTATGTGCTTCGAAATGCCGTAACTTTTTACAATCCCATTTCTTTTTTCAGGAACTTTCCGGTTAAGCTTATCGGATTTTGAACCAAACCTTCGGGCGTACCTTCGAATAAAATTCTCCCGCCACCTGCACCACCTTCTTCACCTAAATCGATAACCCAATCGGCAACTTTTACAACATCTAAATTATGTTCTATTACCAGAATCGTATTGCCTTTATCAACCAATTCCTGAAGCACACCCAACAAAACATTAATGTCTTCAAAATGCAGGCCCGTTGTTGGTTCATCTAAAATATAAAAAGTTTTACCTGTATCTTTTTTAGAAAGTTCTGTAGCCAGTTTAACACGTTGTGCCTCACCACCAGATAAAGTAACCGACGATTGTCCTAAAGTAATGTAACCCAAACCAACATCTTTTAAGGTTTTAATTTTTCGATATATAATCGGAATATGTTCGAAATAAACGCAGGCATCTTCAATACTCATATCCAATACATCACTGATAGATTTTCCGCGGTAACGAACTTCCAAAGTTTCACGATTGTATCTTTTACCGCCGCATTCTTCACAAGGCACCTGTACATCAGGAAGGAAGTTCATTTCGATAACCTTCATTCCGCCACCCTGACAAGTTTCGCAACGGCCACCCTTTACATTGAATGAAAAGCGACCCGGTTTGTAACCACGAATTTTTGCTTCAGGCAATTGTACAAACAGGTTTCTGATATCAGAAAAAACGCCTGTATAGGTCGATGGATTTGAACGAGGTGTTCTTCCAATCGGCGCCTGGTCAATTTCAATAACTTTGTCAATTTCTTTTAATCCGCTAATTCTCTCGTAAGGAAGCGGTGTTTTCTTTGCTCTGAAAAAGTGATGATTTAAAATCGGGTATAATGTCTCGGTTATTAAACTCGACTTACCGCTACCCGAAACACCGGTTACAGCGATAAATTTACCCAAAGGAAAATCGACAGAAACTTCTTTTAAATTATGGCCGGTAGCTTTTATAATTGAAAGTTTATGTCCGTTACCTTTTCTACGTGTTTTTGGCGTTTCTATACTTTTCTTACCGTTTAAATAAGCAGCCGTTAAAGTATTCGATTTTAAAATTTGCTTTGCGGTTCCTTCGGCAACAATTTGTCCGCCGTGAATACCCGCACCAGGACCCACGTCAATAACCCAATCAGCCTCTAAAATCATGTCTTTATCGTGTTCTACAACCAAAACGGTGTTTCCCAAATCACGTAAGTTTTTTAAAGCATTTATTAATCGCTCATTATCCCGCTGATGCAAACCAATACTCGGCTCATCGAGAATATACATTACATTCATCAACTGCGAGCCGATTTGTGTAGCCAAACGAATTCGCTGGGCTTCACCGCCCGAAAGTGTACGAGCTGTTCTATCTAAAGTTAAATAAGTTAAACCAACATCGGTTAAGAAACCAATTCTGGCTTTAATTTCCTTTAAAATTTCTTTGGCGATAATATTCTGGCGCTCAGATAATCTTTCATCAACGTTTTCGAACCATTTGTGCAAATTGTTTATATCCATCGAAGCCAAATCGAAAATATTCATACCGTCGACCTTGAAATGCAAACTTTCTTTTTTTAATCTTGCGCCATTACATTCAGGGCAAGTTTTAAGTTTACGAAAAGCTTCCATATCATCAACTGCATTCTCTCCTCTTTTTTCGTTTTGTTCTTCGAGCATTTTAATTATGCCATCGAAGGTGATGTTATAATTCTGAACGTTCCATTTGTTATACTCAACCTCAACCTTTATTAAATCAGGCGTTCCATTTAAAATGATATTGATAACTTCATCGCTAAGTTTCTCAATAGGGGTTGATAAAGAAAAATTATATTTTTTGGAAAGGGATTTTAAAACCTGAAACATCCACGTATCACGGTATTCGCCAAGCGGCGCTAAACCACCGTTTAAAATACTCAGTTTCGGGTTTGGCATAACCGATTCCTTATCCACAACGAAAATATAACCCAAGCCGTCACAACGTTCGCAGGCACCATAAGGGGAGTTAAACGAAAAACTATTCGGCTGAGGTTCATCGTAAGAAATACCTGTGGTGGGGCACATTAAGAACTTGCTGAAATGGGCAACATTATTATCCTTATCGCTAATCTTTATCACACCTTTGCCCATCTTCATTGCCGTTTGAAGCGAATCTAAAAGGCGCTTTTTATCTTTTTCATCAATAATTAAGCGGTCGATAACCACTTCAATATCATGAATTTTATATCTGTCGACCTGCATTTTTGCAGTAATGTCTTTTATCTCCCCATCTACGCGAACTTTGACATAGCCCTGTTTACGAACCTGTTCAAATAACTCGCGGTAATGCCCTTTTCTACCCTTTACAATCGGCGCTAAAATATTTACGGCTACACCATCAAATTTTTTATAAATATTATTTAGAATCTGATCTTCGCTCATGCGCTCCATTTTCTCGCCTGTATTATAGGAATAGGCATCAGCAACGCGAGCATAAAGCAAACGCATGAAATCGTAAATCTCGGTTATGGTACCAACAGTAGAGCGGGGATTTTTACTGGTCGTTTTTTGTTCAATGGCAATAACCGGACTCAAGCCCGAAACTTTATCAACATCGGGGCGTTCCATGCCACCCATAAACTGGCGACTATAAGCACTAAATGTTTCCATGTAACGTCGCTGGCCTTCGGCATAAATGGTATCGAAAGCCAGAGAAGATTTACCGCTACCACTTAAACCGGTTATTACAACCAGCTGGTTTCGGGGGAAGCTCACATCAATATTTTTTAAATTATGTACCCTTGCTCCGTAAACTTCAACATCTTTTTGCTCACCAAGGTCGATAGATTTATTGCTCATATGTAATTAAAAAATTGGGAGGATTTCGGGTCAAAAATTACCCGAATACCAATCTGCAAAAATGCTAAAAATTTTATCAAAAAGAAAGCGCAAGTAAAGCTGTATTAAGGATTAATTGTCATAATGCCGGCTTCTGTTTCTTAGAAAACCCGATGATAAACCAAAGCGCATATAACCATAACTATCTTTAAAATAAATGTTGTAATTATCTTCTCCGTAATAACCTGCAGCAGCCATTAAAAATACATTATGCATAAAAGGAAAACTGTAATTAAAACTAACTTCGGTATTTAACCTCCTGCCAGCATTCCAAATATTTTTTTCCGGAATTTTATTTACGGCATAACTTACTTCAGCATTTAAACGCCAGGTTTCTTTTTCTTCTTTATAACTGCTACTAATTTTTGATTTCTTTTCAATTTCATCATAACGCCTTAACGAAAAGTTATAAAGTATTCTGGTAAAGCCAAATCCATCATCAAGGGCTGGCTCATAGCGAAACCATTTGTACCATTGCAAACCCGCACGGTGGTTTAATGAGTAATAACTTCCATCAGTATTCGCAGCCTTGAAATTACCGAAGCGATAAGAAAGTGTTAAATAATTGGCATTAAAATTACCTGTTCTCGTATTAATACTGCCATCATCATTTCGGGGCGAAGCATCCTGGCCGTTAGAATGATGGGTAAAAGCCAGTTCTGCATATTTATAATGCTCAGGATTCGGATTTAATCTTGCATAAAGCGCACCACCCAAGCGATAACTCGGCGTTCGAACGGCAGCAGAAAACTCGTTTCGAACACGAACCGTAAAATCAGGAATTATGGCAAAGGCAACAGGCGATTTATAACTTCCAAAAAGCATGTAGGTTGTAGTTAACCGTCCATTGATTACATATTTGGAAGGAGCGCCAATTTCGCCACCCGGCGATGTATAAGCTAAATCGGCATTCTCCTTATATAAATGAATGTAAGCTTTGTTGGCAAGTTCTCTTTTAACAGCGAGCGAATCTTTATCGATGCTTTGCGCAAAAACAAATAAGCAGGAAAGATTTAGAAAAATGAATGAGAGGAGATGTTTTTTCATTAACCAATAAACGTTGATAATTGCTTGTTGGTTTTGTAATTTTAGAGAAATACTCTATGTTTGAGTATAAGCGTTCAAAATAATTCATAAAATAAAAATATCAAGAAATCATTCTAAAGATTTTAGTTCAAATGGATTATAAAGCATTCATAAATAAAGAAAATCAACGGTCGTGTTGGTGGTGTGGGGCAACAGAATTGACTGGAGAACACAAATTTAAAAAGAAGGATTTGGAAAGACTCTACGGCAAAGGAGTCGATTTCCGGACTTCGGACGTTAATCTAATAGATTATAGGTCAAACAAAACATCAAAACGACTTCAAAGCGCAAAATCCATTTTTGCACAATTCGAAAAGTCGCTTTGCCCAAACTGTAATAATTCCAAATCCCAGCCTTTCGATTTAGCATATGATACACTCATAGAATATTATTTCGCAAATCAAGAACAAATCACAAGAGACAAATTTATAGACCTCTCCCAGTGTTATGGAGAAAATTGGTTAGATAAGAAGGAAAGCCTTTCAAAATATATAATAAAGCATATTGGATGCAGACTTTCTGAGCATAATTACTTACCTTTTGAATCGACAATTGACTACCTTAATGGAGCAGATAGCATTAACCATGTTAAGATAATATTACAAATTAAGCAATACAATGCTCTGGAAATTCCTACAATATTCAAAGGGCCTTTCATTCTAATTAGCCATTTACAAGATAGAAGCGAGATAACTTCTGTTTGCAGTTGGTTTACTGTAAAAAATATTACTTTTAACTATATCTATGAATGGGATATATCTAATAATAAATCCAGTAACCTTAGCAATTTACCAATTGGAATCGTTGATTTTTCGACTTTTCCTAAAAAGTCATTTACAATTAATACAAAAAACCTTCCCTTTGACTTTGCCCAATTGATCGAGGAGCTTGAATTCTTCCCATTTACGGCAAATATTGACGAGTTGAACATTTATAATTATTTTAAAAATAAAATCTAAAAAGATTATCCCCTCCCCTACCACTCAATCGTTGTCCCGTTTTCTGTCGGGTGCCCGGTACAAACTAAAACCCTTCCCCGCTCAATTTCATCATCCGTAAGCACTTCATTGTAATCCATCCTAACTTTCCCTTTGGTACAGTTGGCTACACAAGTGCTGCAAACGCCACCGCGACAACTATAAGGCAATTTAATTTTATGCTCAAGTGCAACATCTAATATCCTTTTCGGCCAGGGAATATCGAGGTTATAAGTTTCACCCCTGAAGTTTAATATTACGGAGTACGTATTTTTATCAACTACCTTTTCCGAGCTATCGTCTTCATCAACTTCATCTTCAGGTAATACAAAGGTTTCCCGTTTAATTTGCTTAATGTCGAATCCCATACCTAAAAGCGTAATTCGGCATAAGTCCATGTAAATAATTGGCCCGCAAGAGTAGAAAAGCGCATTATCCCTGTCGAAAATTAAATGTTCTTTCAATAACTTTTCAATATAAAACTTATTCAGCCTTGCGGTCATCAGGTTCTTACTATTACTGAAAATAAAGATGATTTTTAACCTTTCAGGATATTTGCTTTGCCATTCGTTAAGTTCGTTGTAAAACAACGCATCTTCTAAAGAGCGGTTACTATAAACTAAAGTAATTTTCGAATTTACTTCTCGAACCAGAGCCGTTTTCATAATTGAAATTAATGGTGTAATACCAACACCTGCGGCAAAAAGAAAAACATCACGTTCAAGATGTTCGTTTGGCAAATAGCTAAATAAACCTTGAGGTTCAAGCGCTGAAAGCACATCGCCCTCGGCAGTTTTATGATGAAGTAATCTAGAAATTTCTCCGTTTTCCACTCTCTTTACTGTAATTGAAAGTGGTTCGTCAACATCAGGAGAACTATTAAAAGAATATGACCGACGAATTTCTTTGTGTTTTCCTTCGAATACCAGAGATATAAATTGCCCTGCAAGATATTTTGGATAATTAACATCTACTGGTTTCAATTGAAGTGTTATGTTATCGCCAGGTTGGTTTATAATTTTATCAATTCGAAGTTTGTACATATTGCAAAGAAAGGAATTTACTTCAAAAGTTCATTCGTTTATCAGTCATTTGTTCACTGTATATCAAGCGGAAAAAACTCTGTTTGGCCGAAAAAAAACACAAAAAAAACGCTCTGATTAACTCAGAGCGCCTTACCAAATGCTTGTCTTTTATTTACTATTCGGCATTATATGCCAACAACTCTTTAGGTTTGCTATAACCGTAACGAACAGGATGTTCGATAATCTGTTTCATCGAAATTACTTTATAAACGTAGCCACCGGTTTCACGGTTAAGTTTCATTTTGTAGTAATTGTCTTGATTTTGATTATTAATCTGTTTGCGTAAGCGGCCATCGCCAACATTGTAAGCCGCAGCAACCAATGTCCAGCTCTCTAAACCTTTATACATTTCTTTAATGTATTTACATGCTGCAACGGTAGATTTACGCAGATTGTAGCGTTCATCGGTTCCGTTTTTAATTTTTAAGCCATAAGTACGAGCGGTACCTGGCATAAACTGCCAAACACCTGCTGCGCCTTTTGGCGAAACGCCTGCCTGCATACCTGATTCTACTAAAGCTAAATACTTAAAATCGTCAGGGATACCATATGCTGCTAAAATCGGCTCAATAATTGGAAACCATTCGGCAGCTTTTCGCTGTAAACGATGGGTTTGCGTATTGCCATAAGTATGAGCTGCAAGGATTTTTTTCATTTTGCGTTCTACCTTTCTATCGCCCAAAGGCAAGGTTTCATCGGCAAAATTTAGTTGAGCCATTAAAGATTTTTTCTCTTTTTCAGGCTTTTCAACCGGGGGTATTGTAGTGTTTAATTTCTCTTGTTTTAAAAGACTTTTTTGTGCTAAGGGCATTTGGTAAGCGAACACTTTTGCCAAAATAAATAGTGCTGCCACTATTGAAAATGGTACGATGTGTTTCTTTAACATCTTCCTCCTTTTTTTGGTGAACTTATAAAAAACGTTGACAAAGGTAAAAATTAATAATCAGATTACCAACTAGTTACAGAATTAAGTGCAAAAAACGAGCTTTAAAGTGCTTTAAACGTGGATTTTAAATTTTGATTTTCGGCTGATTTTCTTTATTTTAGAGGCTATTTTTTGATAAAATTTTATCAGCGCTCCTGATTGATAATTTCAGCTATTTTACATAAATTTGCAGCCCGCATTTCAGGTGCGGCTAAAAGCGTATCATGATAAATAAAAACAACAGGAACAGTCGGGATGACAAGTCCAAACCGGGAAGCCGAAAAACCGAAGGCAGAAGCAGTGCCGGTGGTTCTGACAGAAAAAGATCAGAAGACAAAGACAGCAAATTCAAAAAATCACCCGATTCAAACACAGGCTTCAGACCCAGAAGCACAGACAGCAAAGATTTCAAATCAAAATCTTTCGGAGACAAAAAAGATTTCAAGCCAAGAGGCGATCGTAATTTTAAATCGAGAGATGAAGGGCCTAAAGGTTTCAAATTTGGCGATAGAGAATTCAAATCGAAAGATTCAACCTCAAAAAGCAGCGACCGCGATTTTAAACCAAGAGAAGGTGGTTCAAGAGATTACAAACCAAGAACAGGCGATCGTGATTTCAAATCAAAAGATGGCGGTTCAAGAGATTATAAACCAAGAACAGGAGACAGAGATTTTAAATCAAAAGAAGGTGGCGCAAGAGATTATAAACCAAGAGGAGAACGCGATTTCAAATCTAAGGATGGAGATTCGAGAAATTTTAAACCGAGAACTGGTGAAAGAGATTTCAAACCAAAAGAAGGCGGTTACAAAGATTTTAAATCAAGAGGTGGCAGAACTGACGACTTTAAGCCAAGTGCAGGAAGCTCAAGAGATGTAAAGCCAAGAGAAGGCGCAGACAGCAGACCGTTTAGAAAACGCGAAGAACTTAAACCAAGAGATACAGAATTTAACCGCGAGGAAAGAACTGTAATTAAACAGGGGCGCAAAACCAATGAAGATAAAGGCTTAATTCGCCTAAACAGATATATTTCAAATGCAGGTATTTGTTCTCGCCGCAAAGCGGATGAGTTAATTGCTGCCGGCATTATTACCGTAAACGGAGAGGCTGTAACTGAACTGGGGCACAAGGTTGACCCGGCTAAAGATCAGGTGCGTTACAATGGCGAATTGCTTAAACGCGAAAAGAAAGTTTACGTTTTATTGAATAAACCAAAAGACTATATAACCACAACAGATGACCCACAGGAACGCCGCACGGTTATGCAGTTGGTAGATAAAGCCAGTCGCGAACGTATTTATCCGGTTGGCCGCTTAGATCGCAATACAACAGGATTATTATTGATGACGAATGATGGTGATTTGGCTGATAAGCTATCTCATCCTAAAAACGGTATCACAAAAATTTATAATGTCGAATTAGATAAATCTTTATCTCAAGGTGATTTAAATAAAATTCAGTTTGGTTTAGAATTAGAAGATGGTTTAATAAAACCTGATAATATTTCTTACGTTGCAGGTGGCACAAAAAAAGAAGTTGGCATTCAAATTCATAGTGGTAAAAACCGAATCGTACGCCGTATTTTCGAACATTTAGGTTACAATGTAGAAAAATTAGATCGTGTAGTTTATGGTAATTTAACTAAGAAAGATTTGCCACGCGGAAGATGGCGCTATCTGGAAGAGCATGAACTAATTCAAATAAAACACCTGATTAAATAATACCTGAAGGCAATCGAAAGATTGCCTTTTTTGTTTACAAATAAAGGCCGCGACATCCATCGCGACCTTTCCTTTTAACTAATTATTAACTACTACTACCTACTCCAACAACCAAGCTGACGCACCTACGCCACCAGCTGGCCGCATTATGAAAGTGTAGAACGGTGCATGTAAGTCTTGTTTTAATTTAACAGGCATTTACATGTGCAGAAGTATTTAACTTTTGCAGAAAATCTAACTATAAATCGAAATATTATTGTATTGGCGTTTTGTGATAAATCTGGCAGGCAAAATATTTTTTGAGTGAAAAAATTGTGTTCCATTATATAACAGAAACATTTTTTTATGATAACACAATATCAGTTTTACACAGAATTGTATTATCATGAATAAACTTTGAGGAAGTTTTTTCATAAAAAAAAAGAATAGTTTTAGGTTTGATTACATAAAAATACATTTATAATGGATAAAACCAAACTGAAATAAGTTTTTTTAATAAAAAAACATGAAGAAATGATGAAGTTTTAATCCAGAAACTTAATCGATATCAATTAAGCTTACAAATTTTAAAAATTCACTTAAAATCCTGCTAAAGATTAATAAAACAATAAACCTCGGTCAGCGTAAAAATTCAATCAACTCGAGGCCCGATCATCTCCGTGAAAAAACTAATCAATATTATTTTCCCATATTTGTTCAAAATCATTCACATGAAAAAATACTATTTATTATTAATAGCGATGTCAATATCCCTTGCTGGTTTAGCGCAACAGACAAACTATAACTTAATTATTGGCACTTATACCAATACACCTGCTAAAAGCGATGGCATTTACACTTACAATTTTAATACGACTACAGGAAATTCCAAACTGAAGTTTACAACAAAAAACGTTGCAAATCCAAGCTATATATCAATTACTCCCGACAAAAAATTTGCCTACACAGTAAACGAAACTGGTAAAGAAAGTACTGTTAGTGCCTTTAAATTTAATGCTGCAACAGGTAGCCTTACCTTTATAAATAAGGTAGCGAGCGAGGGGGCTGACCCATGTTACATAATTTCAGATAACGATAACGTAATTGTTGCTAATTACAGCGGCGGAAGTTTAGCCGTTTTCAAAAGAAAAGTGGACGGTTCTTTGAATACTGCAGCATTGGTAATTCAACATACTGGCAAAAGCATCGATCCCAAAGGCAGACAACAGAGTGCCCATGTTCATATGGTTAAATTTACTCCAGATAAAAAATTTCTTATCTGTAATGATTTAGGTGAAGATCGTATTTACATTTATGCATACAATCCTAAAAGCAAGAACCAGGTACTCATACTTAAAAATGTTTTAAGCACCAACGCAGGTTCTGGCCCAAGGCATATTACATTTACCCCAAATGGAAAATTTGCCTATCTGGTTCACGAATTTAATGGGAGCATAACAGGATTTTATTATACGAATGGCAGCTTAAAGAAAATTCAGGAAATCGGCACATCGCCAAAAGGTTTCGAAGGGCGAATAGATGGCGCCGACATTCATATTTCTGCTGACGGCAAATTTCTTTATGAAACTAACAGGGGCGACGCAAATACAATATCCGTTTTTTCAATTTTATCTACAGGAATATTAAGATTTGTAGAAACCGTAAGTACTTTAGGGAAAGGCCCAAGAAATTTTTCGATCGACCCTAGCGGAAAGTTTGTTCTTGTAGCACACCAATATACCAACAATGTTGTTATTTTTAATCGGAATAAAATAACCGGAAAATTAACGGATAGTGGAAAAAGAATTGAAGTTGCTGCGCCTGTTAATTTAGTTTTCACGAAATAAGAAACGTTGATATAACATTAAAGGCTTGCCGATTGGCAAGCCTTTAATGTTAAGCTGGTTCAGCAACCTTCGCAACATTGCGATAAGGATAATCACTGAAAATATGTCTACGGGCAAAACGTCCTGGAGAATCGGCGTTGACTAATTTTACATAGATGGCTTTAGGCACATCAAAATATTCGTAAGCACTACCATCAAAAAACTGGATGTTTAATACTTGCTGTTTATATTCAAAATCAAGTATGTTAGATTTTGTAATGGTCTCCGTATAAGTTTCGATATTTTGCTCACGGGTTTCGGGAGCTATACTTACCAAAAAGTGGTAAGCCTCAATAATATCCTTACTTCTTGCTTCAGCCGCTAATTTTTCTTCTTCCTGCTGAAATTTATCAGGGTGGCAATCTTTCATCAATGTGCGGTACACCGATTTAAGATCTTTTAATTCAGCATTTTTATCTACGCTTAAAAGCTTTCTGTAATCAACAATTTTTTTCATCTAACCTATTTTCTAATATGAATGCGATACTTTGAAATATTTATCAAAGGTTTCAAGGGCGCAAAGGTACGATTTATAATCGTTTGATTTTGAGAAAGTTTTGTTTTCAATAATATATCTGTGTATAATGCCAATTATAATCTACAGATTGACAGAATCTTGCGTAACAGCGTATTGCATTTAAAGTACAATACAAGCTTTTATAAATCAAATTTACTTTGGTAATCCGTTCTCGGCTATCAGATCTTCCAAAATCGGTGTATCTACAGATTTTACCGATTTATGCATAACGTCATTCTTTTGTTCAAAAATTACAATGTCATTTTTACCGGGCTTTAACCAGCAACCTGGAACATATAAAGTTTGTTGCGGACCAACGCTCCAATAACGGCCAATATTTACACCGTTAATAAAAACGATTCCTTTGCCCCAATCACGCATATCTAAAAAAGTATCGCCAGTTTTAGTTAATGAGAAACTACCTTGATAAATTGCTGATTTACCGGCTGTTGCTGTATTTTTCGCTTTCGATAAATCAGGCGCAACATCCATTGGTAATTTGTACATGTCCCAATTTCCGGTAATGGTTTCGCCGTTTATGATTACCGGCGATACAATTCCCTTTGTACCATTCACGATTTTCGCTCCGTAATTTATTCTTCCCATGTTTTCTACAACAATATCTAGCGTTGCATTAAAGGGAATATCTATATCACAATCGTATTTTTTAAAGTAACTGTTTAATTCAGCAACTTTAGTACCGTTAACATAAACAATGGCGTAATCACGAAGTCCGTTTAACACCAATTTACCACTTATTGGTTGCTTAAATTTTTTACTATACCAAACATAACCGTAGCCTTGATTTAATGCTTCAAAACTTAAAGGTTTGTCATCATTAAAAGGTTTAATATTTGCTTTGATATCTTCTAAATCTACAGATTTGGTTAAAGCGATGTTAGAAATTGCAATAACAGGAATTTTGGGAGGAACTGCCGGCGTTTCAGCCGTTTTAAGCAAATTACGCAGGGCGATGTATTTTTCAGTTGCCCAACCAGCTTCGCTAATCGGCGCATCGTAATCGTAGCTTGTTAAATCCGGCTGAATATCATGTTTATTGTCGTAATTTGCGCCAGATGTGAAGCCAAAATTTGTACCACCGTGAACCATGTAATAGTTGAAAGATATACCTCCATCTAAATATTTCTGTGTTTGTTTTACTACACTCTCTGTAGAAACCTTTGGAAAAGGTTCAGCCCAATGATCTAACCAACCAGGATAAAATTCGGCAACCATGTAAGGCCCTTTACCTCCATTATATTTATTTACAACTTCTTTTAATTTCGCAACATCATCTTCACCATTTGCGGTTGGCAATGCACCTGGAAGCGCACCCCCTTCAAAAAGCCAGCTACCATCCGAAGTAAAAAAAGGTACATTAAAGCCTACATCTTTAAGTTGTTGAAATACAGTTGCGCTGTATTTTTTGTGCTGTTCTAAGGTGATGTCTTTCCTTTGCGAAACGTACGAACCAAATTCATTTTCGCCCTGAACCATAATAATTGGTCCGCCATTGGAAACAAGAAGGTTTTTAACCTGGCCAAATAAGGCTGTAAAATAAGCTTTGGTAGCAGCAAGATATTGCTGATTATCGCCACGGATAACCATGCCTGGCACATTCTGTAAAAACCATGGATAACCACCAAATTCCCATTCTGCACACACATAGGGTCCTGGCCGGAGAATCACAAAAAGCCCTTCTTCCTGCGCTGTTTTAATGTACTCGGCTATATTTTTATTGTCCGATTTAAAATCCCAAACACCTGGGGCGGTTTCATGATAGTTCCAAAAAACATACGTTGCCACAGCATTCAGGCCCATTGCTTTCATCATCTTTAAACGATGGCGCCAATAAGGTTTAGGAATGCGGGCATAATGCATTTCACCGCTATGTATTTGTACGGGTTTCCCATCCAATAGGAAATTCCCGTCAGTTATGGCAAAACTATGTTTTACAAGGTTAGTTTTGTTTTGGGCATTAGCGTTTACAGCAAAAAAAAGAAGCAAAAAAAAGGAAAGAATTCTGGTTTTCATTTTGTTTAATTAGTCAAAGGTTAGTTCCGAAATCCGGAAGAAAATGCACATATTTTTTTTTAAAAAAAATGGGGCAATAAACTTTTTTAGAAAAAACTAAACGAAACCATCAGTATTTCTAAAAAATTATCGCTTTCAAAGCAAACGTTTGATTGCGTTCAACTTTGCAGAAACAGCCATTTTTTTCCTATTTAAGATAGATGCAAACCTTTAAATATAAACTTTTAAGCACTAAGAAACCAATTTTTAATATTTGGCTTGTAAAGAATTTTCGATTACTTCTTTATAATAATTTACATACGATGGAAGTATTTTTATCAAGTCAAAATCTTGAGCTCTGGTGAATGCATTTTCTTTAAAACGCTTTAATGTTTCATCATCTTTTAAGATTTCGATGGCATGTGCTGCCATTGATTCTACATCGCCAACTTCGCTCATGTAACCGCAAAAGCCATTAACATTTAGTTCGGGTATACCACCAGCATTTGTGGTAATTATCGGAACTTTACAAGCCATTGCTTCTAAAGCTGCCAAACCGAAACTTTCCGATTCAGAAGGCATCAGGAAAAGGTCGGATACGGAGAGGATTTCCTCAACAGCATCCTGTTTACCCAGGAAACGAACATGATCGCAAATATTTAACGACCGGCATAACTGTTCATCGTATGCCCTTTCAGGTCCATCACCTACCATAAGTAATTTTGAAGGAATTACAGCCTGGACTTTTTCGAAAATACGAATTACATCCGCGGTGCGTTTTACTTTTCTAAAATTACTGGTATGTATTAAAATCCGTTCGTTATTTGGGGCGATTGCTTTTTTAAAGTGATCTTTTGCCTGCAGACTAAAACGGTTGAAATCGATAAAATTTGGAATAACCTTTATATCCTTGGTAATTTCGAAATGGTTGTAAGTATCATCCTTTAAATCCTGAGAAACTGTTGTAACTCCATCGCTTTGATTTATAGAAAAAGTAACCACCGGTTTGTAAGTAGGATCTTTACCCACAAGCGTAATATCGGTACCGTGAAGCGTTGTAACCACAGGAATATGGATGCCATAACTTGCTAAAATCTGTTTGGCCATAAACGCTGCTGATGCATGGGGAATCGCGTAATGCACATGCAAAACATCCAGTTGCTCGAACCGAACAACATCTACCAGTTTACTGGCTAAAGCAGATTCGTAAGGCGCATAATCGAACAGCGGATAATCTCTTACCGAAACTTCATGATAAAATAAGTTTGCTGAAAAGAAATCGAGCCTTGCAGGCTGACTATAAGTTATAAAGTGAACCTGATGCCCTTGATTTGCAAGCGCTTTTCCAAGTTCTGTTGCAACTACTCCACTACCACCAAAAGTGGGGTAGCAAACAATTCCTATCTTCATTATTTATGTATTGTTGTTACCGCAAATGTAACCCAATTATATCTAATTTATGTGTAAGGCAATTGCAATAAAAAATGATGAAAAAAATTTCTGGTTGGAGGCAAATTAAATTAACACAACTTTTTTAAACTGCATCAGTTTGCTGTTAAAGTTGATAATCAAGCCTATTTTTGGTTTTGATAAAATTAATTGATGAAATAGATTTAAATCGTTTTCAGTAATTAAAAAAGGTATTGATTTTATCTCAACGATGATACCGTTATTTACTAAAAAATCACAGTGAAATTTATGTGCTAAAATAAGCCCGTTTACGTTAACTGCATAACGCTTTTCTTTCGAATACGGAATTCCCCTGGCTATAAGTTCGTTTTCAAAAGCATCTTTATATGCTAAACCGGATAAGCCATTACCTAATTTTTTATGAAGCTCGAGCGAAATCTCAACTAATTCCAAACATTCTGCTTTAAGCGGAAAATTATGTGGATGATGGTTTTGAGTCATACTGTTAAAATGAAAGGATAGACGTAAAGAAAAGGCGCCCCCTGAAGGGCGCAATTTCAACCACGAACCAAAATTTATTTATAATCGTAAATTACTTTAGGTTTTTTGTAACCCAGTTTGCGCTCCTCGCCTTGAATCTGAGTTCGGATATCTTCTACTCTGGCGATTTGCTTATTAAACTTTTCTAAAGCTTTTTGTGCGTCTTCTGCGTCAGACCGGGCTTTTTTCGAAAGCTTTTCTATTTTCTTTAAATCTACTGAAGCGCTCGAGCTTGTTTTATCAGTTTGATTGCTCGTTTGCTCAGCGGAAGCCTTTACGTTGCCATTGGCTTCGAGTAGTTTTAGCCTAAGCTTTTCTACATCCGATTCTTCTTTTGCTTCTTCGATTTTTAACTCCAAAAGTTTAATGTGCGCCTTTAAAACTTCTACCCTGTTTATTAAAATACCGGTAGAATCTTTTGAAACCCTGGCCGCATATGTTTGGGCAACTACCGGGAATGCAAGTGCACAGGTAAGAAGTGTGAATATTATTTTTCTCATATTGGAATGTTTCAACACATAATCCAATATATATGCCCAAATAAAAATAAGCCTGAATAAGCCCCTAAACAGGTTTGTGGTAATTTGCTTAAGAAAATATGTTGAATTTCGAGAAAAAAATTCCCCGATTAAGCCGGCTGCTTTGCCTTTTTCATTTCGTCTTTTATAACAAGAAGTAGCTCATTTGGTCTTTGGGTACCAATAAAATATTCAAGCCCGTCGCGATCTGTTAATACAACAGCGTCTTTACCTGAGGAATAAAAGCGAATGGTACCTTTTGTATGAAGATTATATACAGGATTATTGAAAAAATAACGGCTATAAGTGGCCTTGCGAACATCAATTATACTGTTTAAATCGATTTTGACCCGCTTGGTGGTCCAGAGGCCATCGAGGATTAAACTTCCGTTATCTACAACTATTTTATACTGAATTAGGAAAAGTAGTAACATGGAAACGCCAATTATCCCAAAGCCAACCACCAGAAACAAATCTTGCGTATTATCTCGATCGCGTTCGTAAACATAAGCGGCAAAACAAAATGCAGCCATAATCAGCCTTATGAAAATGCGAACATAATCACGCCCGATATACTGTTTTTCGATGTATGCGAATCTGCTTTCCACTTAATTAATTTTCGAGTTCGAATATAGCAACTTTTTTTGTTGACTTAGTTAATTTGTAACGGTTATCCTGTCGCATTCCAGTAATCCAAATAATTTCGCCGTTACCGTTAACCAAAATAGGAATAGTCGATTTTAAATTTAATGGCACTTTCTCATCTATAAAGTAATCGCTAATCTTTTTAAAACCTTTCATTCCCAGCGGGATAAACTTATCTCCATTTTGCCAGTTCCGGATTATCAATGGAAATTCTAAAACGCTTTCATCAACAAAAATCTTATTTCTGCTTATTTCAATAGCCAAATTATTAGCAAAGTGAATTCGGAAATGGTGATTACCAAAATTAAAATTTAAGTCTTTTACATGAATCAATTTATGTTGCTGTGATTCGGATTTGATTTGGCTGATGATCAAATTTTTTCTATCGATTGTCGCCTGATGGCTAAAACTATAAAATTTAACACCGCTTTGCTTATCTACCGAATTTATAATCTCCTCAATAACATTTTCGATAAAATTGTAGGGCTTTAGCAATTCAAAAAGCAATAGTTTCTGCGGGTTCAAGATTTTAATTTTTTCTAAAGAAATATAACTTACATCATTTTCGATAGAAATAATCTCATTTGATAATTTCTCTACCTGGGCTTTTAAGAAGAGTTCAATTTCCGCAAAACGTTTAATGTTCTTATCAAATGTACGCTCTAAATTAGGATTGATTAATTTGAGGTGTGGAATTACTTCCAGCCGAAGCTTATTTCTGGTGTAATTTGAGCTTAGATTTGAGCTATCTTCAACAAATTCGAGGTTATCAGTTTCGACAATATGATTGATTTGGGTCCGATTTAAAAAAAGCAACGGCCTGATTAATTTAGCTCGTTTCGGCAAAATGCCATGCATACCACTAATTCCGGTGCCCCTAACCAAATTAATTAATACCGTTTCAACAGCATCGTTTTGATGATGAGCCAGGGCAATAAAATCATAAACATATTTTACCCTTATTTCTTCAAACCAATTATAGCGCAGAGCTCTTGCCGCCATTTGGGTTGAAATTTTATGCTCTTCCGCATATTTTTTTGTATCAAAATGCGTTACATAAAAAGGAAGATTCAGGGATTGTGCAAGCATTTTAACAAAGTGCTCATCGCGTTGAGCTTCATCAGCCCGTAAATTGAAATTACAATGCGCTACGCCAATATCAGTACCCAATGCTTTAAAAAGATGCAGCATTAACACCGAATCCTTTCCTCCGCTAATGGCCAAAAGAATTCTGCTACCGTTAGCAAACAGCTGTTGTTGCTCAATATAATCCTGAAATTGTGCTAAAGGTAACATTCATCAAAAATATTTAATTTTAACTGGTTTCCAACGTTCGGAACAAAAAACTAACTTTGTAGAGTGCAAAAAATATTTGTCTTACTTCTTTTACTGATTTGCCCCGCTTTAGTATTCGGTCAGCAGAAAGGTTCTATTATAAAAATTGTTTCCTCTACAAGAATTACCGGTGATACCAAAGCTAAGGTTAGTTATTTGCGAAATCCGGTTTTTGAACAAGATAATGCAACTCTAACCTGCGATAGTGCGGTATTTTACACCGAACGAAATTATTTTGAAGCGTATAAAAATGTTCACATCCATCAGTTAACGACCGATATTTATTCCGACGAACTTCAGTACGATGGAAATAAAAAACATGCCCATTTAACAAATAATGTTAAAATGCAGGATCCGAAATCTATTCTGACTACGAATATTTTAGATTATGATATGGTTGCCAAAATTGGAACTTACACCACTGGAGGCAAGATACAAACTCAAGATGTTGTTTTAACCAGCAAAAACGGCTATTATTTTAACAACAGCAGCGATGCATATTTCAGATATAATGTTGTGGTTGTTACACCTCAAAGCACAATCAAATCGGATACAATGCGATACAATGTCGATACGAAGTGGACTTACTTTTACGGGCCGACTAATATTAAAGGAAAGGACGATAATTTATATACCGAAAATGGCGCTTACAATACTTTAAGTGAAGACGCTTACTTCGGGAAAAAGAACCTTTATACACAAGATACCAAATCGCTAAGAGGAGATAGTTTATATTATTTCGGTAAAATTGGTTATGGCAAAGCAGTTAGGAATATTGTTTTTACAGATAAAAAAGATGGAACCAAAATGTATGGGGATTTGGGTTTTTATTATAAGTCAGATCAGCGAACACTTGTTACTAAAAATGCCTACGTCGATTTAATTTCTGGTGATTCTGTAACCGTAAAAAACAAAAAACGCCCGGATACATTACGCTTAGGCGCTGATACCCTGGAAACACAAATGGCGCTGCAGAAAACTTTAAAATTGATCCCTAAAATCTCTATTAAAGCTGATAACGAAGTTGGTGAGGATGAAGAAGAAGCACCCAAAACCGAAAAAGAAAACGGTAACGACAAGCAGCAGGTTCCTGCCGGAAATAAAAATCAAAAACCACCAGTTCGTGGCGGAAATGAGCCTAAATTGAAGCGAGGTGATAAACTGGCAGTTAAAAAACCCGAAGAAGTTCCGGGTAAGTTAACGGATAGTGTCAAATCAGAAATCGATTCGACTAGTGTTAAAGTTAAGCTGAAAAAAGATTCCCTTTTTCAAAACCCTCCAAAAACTATCGATTCTTTAAAGAAAAAGACAGGAAGCATGGCTGAAGTTTTAAAGAAAATCCCAAATGTAAATCCCGATAGTTTATTAAAAAACATGCCGAAAGCTCCAAAGGATAGCGTAAAAATAACTAAAAAAGTGAAGCCTGATACAGTTGTATTTAACCCGGCAGATACTGTTACAACAAGGGTAATAAGGGCTTACCACAATGTAAAGATTTTTAAGAGCAACATTCAGGCAAAAACCGATAGTTTATTTTACACCAGTGCCGATTCAACACTTCGTTGTTATGGGAACCCGATTATCTGGTCGGAAGGTTCGCAGGTGGTGGGCGATACAATTTATGTTCAGTTTAAAAAGAATAAGCTTAACAATTTACAGGCTTTTAAAAATGCTTTTCTGGTTAATACACCAGCAGATTCACTTCGCTTTAACCAGATAAAGGGCCGTTACATGACTGGCTTTTTTGAAGAAGGGAAGCTTAAAACCTTATATGTTGATGGAAATGCCGAGAGTATTTATTACACTCAGGATGATAGTACCAAGGTTTACAAAGAGATGAACCAGACGCTGAGCAGTAGAATAAAATTCAGGTTTAAGAATAACGATATTGATGAAATCGTTTACATAAACAGCATTGAAGGTGCGCTTAACCCTGAAAATAAAGTTTCGAAAGATAATGTGCTCAAAGGATTTTCCTGGAAACCTAAAGAACGACCAAAATCAAAGAAAGATGCAATTGGTTCATCAGGCGTTAAAAAGCCAAAAGCCAAAGTTCCGGTAAAAACACCAACGAAAATTCTGGCGGCAAAACTACCGGCTAAAAAAGTATCTATACCTGCAAAACCTACAATCCCAAAAACAGTGTCGAAAACTGATTCTACACTTAATTTTGGTATCAAACCTATTTTAACGAAAAAAGATACGATGAAAATAGTGCCAAAGAGCTTAGTTAAACAGCCTGATTCTTTAAAAAAGTAATCATTTTTTGAATTGCAATTGCCCGGTGGCTAATTTTGTTTTTTTCATGCATACTCATCTCCGCAAAGGTAATATCGTAACCATCGGGCTGGAAGATAGGGTCGTAGCCAAACCCTTTTGAACCAGATAGCTCATTTCTTATTGTACCATTTATTACACCTTCAAACAAATGATGCTGACCATTTTGCATCAAGGAAATAACTGTTTTAAACCTCGCTCGCCTGTTTTCAAGGCCGTTTAATTTTCGCAAGACCAGGTTCATATTATCTACGCTATCGCGACTGCCAGAATACCTTGCAGAGTAAACACCAGGTTCGTTGTTCAAAGCCTCGATTTCAAGTCCGCTGTCATCAGCAAAACAGTCGAAGTTAAAATTTTCGGCAACGTAGCTGCTTTTTAATGTTGCATTGCCTTCAAAAGTATCAGCAGTTTCTGGTATATCAACCAAACAACCAATATCTTCGAGGTTTAAAATGTCATACTGCCCACGCAAAGCCAATCTTATTTCTTCGGTTTTATGTTGGTTATTTGTAGCGAAAACAAGTTTATTCATCAATTAAGTAAATTAAAAAAGCAGCCTAAACTACTTCAGTTTTTGAAGGTTTGCCCAAAGGGATTTCTTGGCGGCTAAATCACCATCCAACGGGTGAAGATTTGGAGCAAAAATTATTTTTGTTGTTTGGTGAAGTATAATTTCTCCAGACCAGGTAAGATTTAGTTTTAAATGAGCTGCTTCAACGCCAAAGGCTAACATTACAGCTGGTTTAAAAAACTTTTGCAATTCAATAAAATCAGTTCCGCCATAGCCTGCATAGTTTACTAAAGCAAAATCTGGGGTGCTCAAGTCGATTGCTTTTACAATTTTGCGAAGCAATTCCCGCCCTTGCTCCGAGCTTACATCATTAGTGGAATCATTAACCAGAATTAAAACCGACTTCTTATTACCCCCCAAAAACTTAAAGGCTTTCGGCAAAACAGTTTCGTTAGCAATAGGTATATTTTCTGCGTTTTGATTGTAATTTTTAGGTTCAGTAGAAGTAACATGATTGGAAATTTCAAGTCCCTCGTGCAATAAAATCGTATCTTTCTCCTTTAAGAGCACAGCATTATTATTCGGCAAAACTGCGCTTGCAGATGCAACAGACGACAATTCAACAGTTTTATCTTCAACCAGAAAAACATCTTCGGTAAAAAATAATTGTAAAGCAATTGCGTTGTTGGTAACCTGACTTTCCATTCGTATTTTTGCAGATAATAATTTCTGTTAAAATTAGTTAAATATCTTATAATAGCCCTGCTTATTGTTACTTTTATCCTTTAAAATTTATAGAACCTTCTGTGTGAGAAAAGCTTATTGCTTATTTGTTTTCAGTTTGTTATGTAGTTTATCATTCGCACAGAATGTAGCCGTAATTAACAGTAAACCCATAAGTAGTAAGGAGTTTATGTGGGCATATAAAAAAAGCCATAACGGAAACGCATCATCAGATTATAACGATTTGCTAAGCTATCTAAATCTATATATAGATTTTAAATTAAAGGTTTTAGATGCTAAAGAAATGGGTTTAGATAAAAATCCAATTTACCAGGAAGAAATTAAAACTTATGAAACCGCATTGGAAACGCATAAAAAAGTAACCAATTCTGGTAAAGACCATGATTATTTAATTAACGAGTATCGCGAAGGTGTGCTGATGTTTAATATTTCGGAGCAAAAAATCTGGAACAAAGCACAAGACGATGAGCCTGGAATTGAAGATTTTTACAATAAGAATAAAAAAAACTATAATAAACCACTAACTGAAGTAAAAGGCGAAGTAATTGCCGATTACCAGCAAAAACTGGAAGAAAACTGGCTTTACAAGCTTAAAGAAAAGTATTCCGTAAAAATTAATGAGAACGAGTTAAGAAAGTTAGCCAAACTATAAATCTAAACCAGCTCCTTTAATTAAACCATTAATATTAAATTTGCAATATATAATAAACAGAATGAAGAAAGTTTTTTTAGTAGTAACTGCTTTAGTTAGCTTGTTTTTAAACAGCTACGCTCAAAAGAATAATATCGATAAAGTTGCTGCTGTGGTAGGTAATAATATTATTTTACTATCCGATTTAAATCAACAATACACACAATATTTATATCAGGGGCGCCCCGCCGACCCAAATATTAAATGTATGTTATTGCAACAAACACTAACGCAAAAATTGCTCAAACAACAGGCAGAAATCGATTCGGTTATGGTTGATGATGCTCAGGTTGATGATGAGGTTAACAGACGTATGCGTTACAGTATGCAGCGTGCCGGTGGCCAGGAACGTTTGGAGCAATTTCTAAACAAATCTATTTTGCAATACAAAGATGAGATGAGACCATCAATAAAAGATGAGCTTATCGCACAGAAAATGCAATCAAAAATTACCGAAAATATTAACGTAACACCACTCGAAGTTGAGAAATATTTCAAATCTCTGGGCGATAGCATTCCTGAGTTTGGTACTGAAGTTGAAGTTGGAGAAATCGTGTTAAATCCACAACTTACCAAAGCAGAGAAAGAAAAATTTCACGATAAAATTGAAGCTTTACGCTTAAGAATTAAAGGCGGTGAAGATTTCGGTGCCTTAGCCAAAGCTTACTCGGAAGATCCGGGTTCAGTTAGTGATGGTGGCGATTTGGGCTTTTTTGACAGAAGCCAAATGGCAAAAGAATTCACAGCATGGGCATTTAAGTTAAAAGCAGGCGAAATGTCTCCGGTTTTTGAAACTGAATTTGGTTATCATATATTACAGGTTATTGAGCGCCGTGGCGAATCAGTTCATGCAAGACATATCTTAATTATGCCAAAAAGCACTCAAGGCAGTTTAGATCGTACTAAACTTCATGCAGATAGTATCTACAATAACATCATGGCAAAGAAAATAAGCTTTGCTGCCGGTGCAAATTTATATTCAGATAATAAAGAAACTAAATACAATGGCGGCATGATGCTTAATGCAGAAAATGTACAAGCCAGAAGCACTTTTATTCCGGTAGAAAAATTAGACCCTGCTGTATTTTTGGTTATTGATACCATGAAGATTGGTGGAATTTCGAAACCGGCGCTATTTACAGCAACCGATGGAAAACAAGGTTATCGTATCTTATACCTGAAGTCTAAAATACCTCCTCATAAAGCAAATTTAGCGCAAGATTATCCAAAAATTAAAGCTGCGGCTCAGGATGACAAAACTAATCGTACATTGAGCGAGTGGTTTGAAAAACGCCGTGAGAATACATTCATTAAAATTGATGATGAATTTCAGGATTGCGACCAATTAAAAATCTGGACTAAGAAAAAATCAGAAACTAAATAACGCCAATGCAGTACAAGAACGAAGTAGAAGCTGTAGATGCCCTTCATCAATCTTTTAACAACATTAAAACTGAAATAAGCAAAGTTGTAATAGGTCAGGATGATATCATAAAATCTGTTTTAATTGCCATTTTTAGCAACGGGCACTGTTTGCTGGTTGGCGTACCCGGATTAGCAAAAACTTTACTTGTACAAACTGTTGCATCGGTTTTAGATCTCGATTTCAATAGAATTCAATTCACACCCGATTTGATGCCGAGCGATATTATTGGCGCAGAAGTATTGGGAGAAGATAGGCACTTTAAATTTATTAAAGGGCCTGTTTTTTCGAATATTATTCTCGCTGATGAAATTAACCGTACGCCACCAAAAACGCAGGCTGCATTATTAGAAGCCATGCAGGAAAAATCGGTTACAGCAGCGGGGCAAACACATGCTTTACCGAAACCTTTCTTTGTTTTAGCAACACAGAACCCGATAGAACAAGAAGGCACTTACCCCCTGCCTGAAGCTCAGTTAGACCGCTTTATGTTTAACATTCAGCTAAATTATCCTGCTTTTGCAGATGAATTAACAATTGTAAAAAATACAACGAGTAACAAAAGTATTCAATTGCAAAAAATTATCCATGCAGATGATATTCAGTACTTCCAAAAGTTAATCCGTGATATTCCGGTAACGGATAATGTTTTAGAATACGCGGTAAAACTGGCTGCAAAAACCCGCCCCAACAGCGAATTTGCAACCGAATCAATTAACAAATACATAAGCTGGGGCGCTGGTCCGCGAGCTTCGCAATTTCTAGTTTTGGGTGCTAAATGCCATGCAGCTATTTCGGGGAAGTACGCACCAGACATTGAAGATGTGCAGGCTGTTGCCGAACCAATTCTTCGCCACCGTATTGTACGAAACTACCGTGCAGAGGCTGAGGGTTTATCGATTGAGAAAATTATTAGAGATTTGTTGTAATCTTGATTTAGAAATAACTTCAAATCTTTATAATTTAAACTTTGTTACTATATTTACCGCACAATTACAAAGCATAAATTTTAAAATCAAAATATTCGACATGTCAGCTCACGATTCACACGCACCAGTTCAGCAAACAACAGGCATTTGGGCTTTACCATTAACCGCATGGATTATTGTATTAATTCTTTGCGTTGTGTTTACAAGGCCAATTTTTCATCATGAAGATGAATCAACTTCATCACACGAAAAAACTGAAATGCCAGCGCACGAGAAAGCAGAAACTGCTCCACACCACTAAGAGCAAAATATATTTTAACAAAAAATGCGCTGATTTTAACCAGCGCATTTTTTGTTAAAATATATTACTTTATTTGACCTATCAAATTGGGGTAATCCGTTATAACACCATCAACGCCGAGGCTCATAAAGTATTTTATTTCCTTAACAGTATTTACCGTCCATGGTATAATTTTAATGCCCATTTCGTGGCAACGATCTACAAGACCTTTTCCAACGAGAACTGAATAAGGACTATAAATGGTTGGCTTGAAGCCGAGCTTCTCAATGTAATCTTCAAAGGGTTCTTTCTCATCAATCAGTAAAGATGTTTGAATTTTCGGGTATTTCTCATGAAGGTATTGCAGGGTCCGCATATCAAAAGATTCAATTATAACTCTCTTAGAAATTTTTTTAGCATTGATAACATCCATTATTAAATCGACGAATTCCGCAGGTTCAGGATGAAATTCATTATCGCCGTTTTTAATGGTTTTCGTTTCAATGCTGTAAACGGGCTTTGCCATTTTATGTTCCTTAGCGTAAGCTTCAACTTCATCAATTGTTTCAGCAAGTAATGGTTTGTAAGCTTTAAATTTTACCTGACCCGGAAAACGTGAATGAACCTTGCTGCCAACATCAAACTTTTTGATTTCATCATAATTCATTTTATAAATATTGAAATCTTTTTGGTTTTTCAGGGTGATGGGTTTTCCATTAGGCTGAAGAGAAATTTCGTTATTAAAATAAGGTTCCTGAGATAAAACAACCTGTTTATCTTTCGAAATTACGGCATCCATCTCTAATGTTGTAACCCCCAAATCCAACGCTTTCAACATCCCCTGAATTGTATTTTCGGGCATTATACCACGGGCACCGGCTTTTCCCTGCACATCGAATTTTTTTTTCTGAGCAGATAAGTTTAAAAATATAGTGCTGAGGAGCGTAAAGAGAAATAGTTTTTTATTCATTTAAGTTCATTTTAGTAATAAGGCAAAATTAAAGATTTTAGCTATAAAAAAAGGGCTTTCCTATTACAGAGAGCCCTTTAACAAATTCACATTAAATGTTATCTATCAGCAGGTACAAATGCCTGAACAAGCAAGTTCCAGCTAGCATCAGCCGCTTTTTCATACACAAATACATAATTAAAGCTTTCTCTTAAATCAGCTTTGTAATCGATTGTAGCTACACCGTAAGTGTAAGCTAAATCGCTGCCCAATGCTTTATCAACACCAGTTGTTTTCAAATTGATTTTACCGATCATTCCATTTAAGAAAGAAAGTATTTTTCCTTTACCTTCTATAGCTTCATTGCCCGGGAATAATAAGCGAGCATCATTGGTTAAGAAACCTCCGAATGCTGCAATTCCATGTGTTTTAAGAAATGTATTTAGCGTTTTTTCTGTTGTAAGGATTACATCTTTACTTGCTTTCTGCTCTTTCTCGTTAAGGAACTTAGGAATAAAACGATCTTTAGGTTCTTCAAATCTAATAGTGGTTTTAGCTAGTGGTTTGTTGCTTTCAGTACCTAGATCTATTGCAAGTTTCCACGTTCCGTTTTCGGCCTTCCAAATGGAGAGGTATTGACCGTATTTTTTTTCAGTGCCTGCAACTTCGTAAGGGCCCGTAGTAAAACCTAAATCGCCACTACGAGATACTTTTGCAAAGTTTGGCTCCCAACTTACTTCATTATTACCTTTTGCCTGGCCTGCATAAAACGTTTTTGCATTAACAGGATTTGGTCTGAAAACTAAAGTATTCGCAGTAGAATATTCAGTATAGGCTTCTTTATCACCCTTTTTAGCAATTGTTTTTGCAAAATCTTTTTCTGCATTAACCAGGGATTTTGTTGTTCCATCACTTTTTTGCGCAAAAGCACTTAAGCTTAAAGCAACTGCAAAAGTTGTAGAGAATAGTGTTTTCATTTATTGTTTTATAAGGTATGGCGAATATAAAATTTTCTTTTAGGTGAGTTTATAAAAGTAATTAACAATTAAACATTTTTACTTTTCGCGATAAATGGTTTCGAGTACCGTCTGCCCCGTAGCCTTTAGCGTATTTTTATCAATATTGGCTAAATTATCGAGTTGAGTATGCCAGTTGATGTAAAAACCGCTGTTATCATTGTAGTGAATAATATCTATAGACGGCACACCGGCTTTGTTCATCCAAAAATGATCATCAACCAATTTACCGCTTGGTATGCTTACAAAATACGATGAATAACCAATTTCACTACCAATATTCCAAACTTTGTTCACAACTTCAGGAGCCGATTGACGAGAGATTTCATCTTGAGTAAACTGGGCATTTCCACCGCCAACCATATCGAGATTTATGCCATATAAAGCTTTATAACCAGTTGATATCGCATTGTTCGCCCAATACTGAGAGCCTAAACACCAAGTTGTTTCATCAGGAGTTTCATCGTTTGCTTTGCCGTAATCCTCTAAATCCCACAATACAAAATCGACACCAACATTCGGCTTTTTCTGCTGAATCTGACGTGCCATTTCTAAAATTACAGCAACACCGCTTCCTGCATCATTCGCCGCATCGAAAGGTTTTGTGTGGTTTGTAGGATCTGTATCCTGATCTGAAAACGGACGAGCATCCCAATGGGCTGTAACTAAAACCCGGTTCTTTTTTTCAGGATTAAAACTAGCCAGGATATTTTTTAACTGAAAGCTTTTCCCATCGTAAGTAGTCGTTTTAGCTCCTTGCATTTTTACTTCGGCACCAAACGTTTTTAGTTTCGCAACTAAATAATCGGCGCATTTCTGATGAGCAGATGTACCCGGAATTCTCGGGCCAAAATCTACCTGATCCTTGGTATAAGCAAAAGCACTGTCTGCATTAAATTCAGGCGAAACCAATTTAATTTCCTGTGTCGCAGTATCAGTTCCCTCAGCAGGTTTTTTATCATTTTTACATGCCTCAAACCCAATTAAGGCAATTAAAGGCAATATTAAAAGTTTTTTATTCATTGTGATGAGCTGAAAAATAAAAGTCTAACGTTAAAAGTTCAATCTTAAGCCTTACTCCAGGTTGTGCCCTCTTTGCTGTCTTTTAATTGAATACCCAATTCCTGCAAGCCAATTCTGATTTTATCAGACGTTGCATAATCTTTATTTTCTTTAGCTTCTTTGCGTAAACCAATAACCATTTCCAAAACACTATTCAATTCTAAATTATCCGATTCTTCATCTTTCAATCCTAAAATATCAAAGACAAAATCCTGAATCAGTTGCTTCAATTTATCCAGCTCAACAGCAGAAATTTTGCCTTTGCCGTCATAAACGGTGTTAATAATTCGTACCGCTTCAAACAATTCCGCAATTAAAACCGGACTGTTAAAGTCATCGTTCATTGCATTAACGCAGTTCGATTTTATGGTGTCGATATCAAATTCGCTCGTATCTGATACTGTCAATTTATCCAATAAACTTACTGCAGCCATTAACCGACGGAAACCCTTTTCTGAAGCATCAAGCGCATCGTTAGAAAAATCCAAAGTGCTGCGATAATGCGCCTGCATCATAAAAAACTTCACCGTCATCGGGCTATATCCTTTTTTAAGCAGCGGATGGTCGCCAGTAAACAATTGCAAAGGAAGAAAACCATTCCCTGCCGATTTAGACATACGTGTTCCGTTAACGGTAAGCATATTTGTGTGCATCCAGAAACGAGCGGGCTGGTGGTGGCTGCAAGCCTCTGATTGTGCAATCTCGTTGGTATGATGCGTTGCCGCTAAATCCATCCCTCCGCCATGAATATCAAATTCGGCACCCAAATATTTAGCGCTCATTGCCGAACATTCAATATGCCAACCTGGAAAACCCATTCCCCAAGGCGATTGCCATTGCATTAAAGTTTCAGGCTTTGCTTTTATCCAGAGTGCAAAATCCAAACGACCGCGTTTTTCATCCTGCCCACCCAATTCACGGGTGTTATTCAGCATGTCTTCCAGGTTTCGGTTGGTTAAAATTGTGTAGTTATACTCCTTACTGTATTTCTCAACATCAAAATAAACATTACCGCCAATTTCGTAGGCGTAACCATTTTCGATGATAACTTTAATCATCTCAATCTGCTCAATAATATGTCCCGTGGCCGTTGGCTCAATGCTTGGCGGTAAGGTGTTAAACATGCGCATCACATCATGAAAACCAAGCGTATATTTCTGCACAATTTCCATTGGCTCTAACTGCTCCAACTTTGCACGTTTTGCAAATTTATCGTCGCCTTCATCTCTATCGCCTTCCAAATGGCCTGCATCGGTAATATTGCGCACATATCGTACTTTGTAACCCGAGTATTTCAGATACCTAAAAATTAAATCGAACGACATAAATGTGCGGCAATTGCCCAAATGCACATCGCTGTAAACTGTTGGTCCGCAAACATACATCCCAACATTGGGCGCATTTAGGGGTTGAAAATGTTCTTTTTTACGAGAAAGTGTATTGTAAAGCTGTAAGCCGGTATTCATATTGCAAATGTAATATTTACCATCGTAAAGTTTTAGAAATGCTGAATTGTTTAGTGCTTCAAAGGCTTAATTGACAATTAACAAATTAATTTACGTTGTTTTTTAATTGAAAAGCAATACCTGCATTTCAATTAAAGCTTGTTCCTGCTTTTCATTACAAGCCTTCACTGCGTTACGGGCTTTTCATTGCAATCAGGTTTATAAACCGAAAATTATGCTGAATACAAAAAATGCTCAGGCAAAAAACCCCCAAAAAAAGGACTTTGCCTGAGCATAATTTCTCAATTTCAATATCTACTTCAGCTTTGCTTTAAATACCTTCTCCAACTTCTCAAGCTTAGGTAAAATTACCAATCTGCAATATGGTGCATTAGCATTATTTTTGTAATAATTCTGGTGGTAGCTTTCAGCAACATAAAATGGTTTAGCGGCTTCAATGGCAGTAACCACTTTCTTACCATAAGCATTGGTAGCATTTAACTCTGCTTTATATTTTTCTGCAAGTTCTTTTTGGTCTTGAGTGTGGTAAAAAATAACCGAGCGATATTGCGTTCCGCTATCAGCACCCTGACGGTTTAACGTTGTCGGGTCGTGACTTTTCCAAAATACCTCCAACAAATCTTTATAAGTAATTTGCATCGGGTTGTAAGTAATTTCTAAAACTTCGGCATGTCCTGTAAAACCAGTACAAACTTCTTCGTAGCTTGGATTGGCAACTTTACCACCTTCATACCCCGATTTTACCGAAACTACACCTTTCAGTTTTTGGAATATCGCTTCAGTACACCAGAAACAGCCCATTCCGAAAGTAGCCTTTTCGGTTTTCTTGCCCTGTGCATTGGCCTGATTTAAAGCCAACACCGATAATAAAATTAAAATTATTCGTTTCATGTTTTTTGTGTGTTGTTTTATCGAAAGTTTAAACACTTATTTTCAACTTTCTGCTTACTATATTACGAAATAAACTCAGCTAAAGTTTCGGTTGATTTAATAATGGATTTTGCATGACAATTGCAACATTTTGTGGATTTTGTTGTTAATGTTAATAACTTAAAATATTGATTATTAAGTTTTTAAATAACTGAATTTTGTCCTTTAAGCACTTATTAACAATTCTTTTTTAAATTTGTATAACATTAAAATATAAAATTATGTCTACACCCTATATTCCTTGTTTAGATTTAGGTTCTTACGTTAACGGAACTGAAGAAGAACGCAAAAAGTTTTCTGATGAACTTGGCAGAGCTTTTAATGATTCAGGTTTCGTAACCATTACAAACCATGGTTTAAGCCAGGAATTAATTAATAAACTTTACGAAAACATAAAGGCAGCTTTTTCTTTACCTGTAGAAACGAAAAGGAAATATGAAAAACCTGAACTTGCAGGTCAGCGTGGTTACACAAGTGCAGGCAAAGAAACAGCAAAAGGCGCTAAAACCCCCGATTTGAAAGAATTCTGGCAAATCGGCCAGGAAGTTACAGATGGCGACCCTGTTAAAAACGAATATCCTGATAATGAAGTTTTAGAAGAGTTACCTGATTTTAACAAAGTAACGGGCGACATTTACAAAAAACTCGAAGAAAACGGCACACACCTTCTACGTGCCATTGCAACCTATTTAGAATTACCGATCGATTATTTCGATAAACATGTTCATAATGGAAACTCGATTTTAAGAGGTATCCACTACTTCCCTATCGAAAATCCTGAAACCATTCCTGACGATGCCGTACGTGCGGGAGCGCATGAAGATATTAACCTGATAACTTTGTTAATTGGCGCAAGTGCCGACGGACTTGAAGTATTAACCCGCAGTAACGAGTGGTTACCAATTAAGGCACATCATACTGATATTGTTGTAAATGTTGGTGATATGTTGCAACGTTTAACGAACAATAAATTAAAATCTACAACGCACAGAGTAGTTAATCCGCCCCGCGACTTAATGAAAACTTCGCGTTTTTCGGTGCCGTTTTTCTTACACCCCCGCAGCGATATGGATTTAACAAGTTTACCATCAACAATTGATGCTGAACACCCAAAAGCATACAGTGATATGACAGCAGGCGAATATCTTGATGAAAGATTAAGAGAAATCGGATTGAAGAAATAATATTCCAATTATTGCGAGTTTAGATTTTTTATTAATGCTCGCAGTATTCATAGCATTAGCGCCAAAGAAATTTGGCGCTTTTTTTATTTTCCCAAAAATTTATATTTGTTTCATCATCCGCTGTTAAGTTCGCATTCCGTTAAAAATTTTATCTATGTCAGAAACAAATCCTTACAAAGATTACGAAAATTTATTTGGTCTTTTTAATTCCATTTATCCATTAAGCGAAGAGCTAAAAAATGCCATAATTAAGAACAGTGAAGTTGTTGAGATTAGCAAGAAAGTTAAACTTTTAAGCGTTGGCGAGCGAAGCAATACCATCTATTTTATTGTTAAAGGTGCAGCCAGGATTTATTACCTAAACAAAGAAGGTAAAGAAACCAATACCTGGTTCTTATTCGAAAATGAACTTTTAATCTCCGTTTATAGCTTTTACACGGGCAACCCCAGCTTCGAATACATTGAAACGCTTGAACATTGCAAACTCATCGCGGTTAAGCGAGAGAAGTTAGATGACATGTACCTTCAATTTATCGAATTCAATTTCTCAGGAAGAAAGCTAACTGAATTTTACCACATGCGGAATGAAATACAAGCCAATGATTTACGAATGTACAGCGCAAAAGAACGCTATGAACATTTAATTGAACGTAATCCGCAATTGTTTCAAAGGGTTTCTTTAGGCCATATTGCATCGTATTTAGGTATTTCGCAAGAAACACTCAGCAGAATAAGGAAGCAAAAATGATTTTTTGACTTTTGTCAAAATTTGGGTGATTTTAAGCTTGTAGGTTTGGGTAATAAAAACAAAATCTATGCAAATAAAATCTAAACTTAACAATCATCCCAAATCGAAAATTTTAACAGTATTAATCGCTTGTTTTCTACTAATCAATGCCTGTAAAAAGGAAAAAATACCCAACAACCAACAAGACATTTTAAATGAAGCGAAAGCATGGTATCTGAAACAATCAAAAAACACAGATATAAAAGTAAAATCTACCAATGGTTTAAGTGCTGACATTAGCCTAAATCCATTATGGGACCAAGCAAACATTAATCAACTACAAGACAGTGCTGTTTTAGTTAAAATACCTGTTGAAAGTAACTTTAATAAAGAATTAGGCCGTGGGACCGGGAAAATGCTTCTGGTTATATCAAAACAAGCTGGCCTGTATAAATATCGTTATATTTCTCAAGCGGATAATTCTGTCGAAAATATAAATGAAATGACCTCTGATAAATTGTATCAGGAAACTTTTGCTAAAAAACAAGCAAACGATTTAACAGAATACAATAAATATTTAGCAAACCCTATTTTAACCAAAGATGGAAACAGAGAGCGTTTGATGGATTTAGTGTGTACCACAACTTATGCAATAACGATAGTATCAACAGATTACCCTGGTGTTGATCCTTATATAACGGTTGAAAATTTGGGAACAACATGTACAGGTAGCTTAACTACAGGCTTAATGTCTTTCGGACCCGACTTTAGTAACGGTACATCAGTTGGAAATGGAGCAAGTGGAGCTAATACACAGCTTGATGCAAATCAATTAAACAATTTAATACCTTTTGATGATGGAAAGCCTAAAATTACAGATATAAAAAAATATACCAAATGCTTTACAGATGGCAAACAGGCACAAAGTTACACAATGACTATTTTTGTGGATCAACCTGTTGCAGGACAGAGCGATTGGTATAGAACAGTTTTATATCCAATAAGTGGCTCTGGTTACACGGCTGGATTGGTTACAGGTATTGGTTATACAACAGCAGACGGCAGTACGCTTATCGATGTAGGCCATACTTTTGTAACTTTTGAAAAGAATAATATTGATGGAACAAACGTGAGGCAAACTTTGGGCTTCTATCCTTCTGCTAACACCTTTCAATCTAAGGGAGCAATGGAAGACAATAGTGGGCATAGCGCAGATGTGAGTTACACTATTAATGTTACAAAAGAACAGTTTGAGGCAGCTTTACAAAAGGTTGAAAGCGATTTTGATACAAAAGACTACGTTTTACTCAACATTAATGGAAAAGAATATAATTGTACTGATGCCGCTATAAGTTATATGAATGCAGCAGGTGCTAATTTCGGGAATTCTTCAATAGGATTATTCAAAAATACACCAGGCACTTTTGGTCAGGTTTTGAGAAATAAATCAGGCGCAAATCTATACCCAGGAAACGGAATTTATGGAAAAGGACCCTGTAATTAATTTACTATGAAAAATATCAAAATCATAATACTTCTAATAATAATGATATTATTAAGCCTATTTTCTGGAATATCAATTAATAAAAATTGGAGTTTTGTATATCAATTTGAATTCATAGATTTCTTAAAGCTTCATGAAACATCTTTAATAGATACCCTTGTTTGGTGTGCAATTTTATTATCACACATTGGTATCATAATCCTGCCTTTTTGCATAGGAAATAAATATTTCAAAAAAATGCTTTGGTATTTTCCATTAATTTTTTTAGTTGGTTTTTTAATTTTAGAAGCTGGGTTTTTCATCCTTTTAATTCCTTTTATGATCATATGGTTGATTGTTTTAAACACTTCAAAAGAGGGAAAGCCAGAAAGAGCATGATGATATCAAAAATATTATTCAAACCTATACCCGTAAATGGAATTTATGGGAAAGGACCATGTAATTAATAAATTATGAAAAACGTAAAGATTAGAATATTATTAATAATTCTTACGTTACTTATCATATTTACGTGTATTTCAATAAATCAGAATTTGTTCTTTTTATATGAATATAGCTTCGTAGATGGCTCTAAGATGTTTCTTAAGGAGTTAAAAAATAACAATATTGAGTGTACGATGACAATCCACTGGACACTTCTATTGATAGCTATGATTCTTCTACCATTTGTCTATAAAATTAATCCTAAACTTAAGTTAATTTTTTATATCCCTTTAGCTTATATAATCCTTCAATCTCTTTTTTTACTCATTTTTGCATTTATCTTAATTCCAATGGTAGTGCTTTGGATAATTGCATTAAATGTCTCAGAAAGAAGATACTACAGAAACATAACCATTTTTCTCAAAAGTAAATAACTTATGATAATTGAGAGTCTGGCATGCAAAAATTGCCAGGCTTTTTTTTTGAAAAAATTTTTTTTTGACTATTGTCAAACGCCGACAACTACTCGCTTCATAGATTTGATGAATAATTTTAAATCTATGAAATATTTAAAAGCGATTTCAATAATATCTTTTCTATTGATAAATGGTTTAGGCCCACATGGAATTCCAAATTTTGCAGGTATTCCTCTATGTCTATATCAATTCGTTATAGATATATTTAGTTCATTTTCCAATAAATATGAAATAGCCTGGATACTCGGCTTAGTGGGTATCTCGTGTATGGCTTCTATTTTAATAATTATAGTATCGAAGAAATACCGAGATCGCTATTTATTAACAGGAGCGTTGATTGCTCTATTCTGTTGTGAGGTATTTTTATCTAACATAATTCATTATCAAAAAATAATTGCCTAGTTTATATTTCCTTTACTAGTATTTGTAATAAAGTTCAATTGTCTTGGTAATAAAAAGTTTCGAAGGAGAGAAAGAGCTATCTTCTACTTAACAGTAAATCGTTTCTAAAATATCTATCTCAAAGCTGACGAAAAATCGTCAGCTTCTATTTTTTGACTTTTGTCAAAAACATCTCAACAAACTTGATTTAGCTTTGATTAACAATAAAAAAGCTATGAAATAGTTAAGAATACTCTGGAGAATAATATCTATTAGAGCTTAAATGTTATTTCTTCGATTCATCAATTGCCCTATTAACAACATCCTGAATCCTTCCTCTGATTTTTAAGTTCGATAGTTTATCGCTAACGGTCGGGTTAACACGATTTGAGAGAAAAATATAAACTAATCCACGCGACGGATCTACCCAAACACAAGTTCCGGTATAACCTGTATGCCCGTAAGTTTGCGGTGAAGCTAAATCTGATGGGTAATGTTTTGTGGTATCCGGATCCCAACGATCGAATCCTAAGCCACGGCGACTTACGGCCGATTGTTTAGAAGTAAACATATCCACGGTAGCCGTTTTGAAGTATTCTTCACCACCATAAGTACCGCGATTTAACAACATCTGGTAAATTATAGCCAAATCATTTGCACTGGCGAACAAGCCTGCATGACCGGAAACACCGCCCGCCAAAGCAGCACCCTGATCGTGAACATAACCAACCAATAAAGTTTTACGGAAATACTTATCGTCTTCTGTCGGAATTATCTGATCTGCCTTGAAACGGTTTCTGGGTAAAAAACCTGCCGTTTGCATTCCTAACGGTTTGTAAAAATTCTCGTAGGCGTACTGATTTAATGGCTCTTCGCTTATATGCTCCACAATATCTTTCATCACATACATACTAATGTCGCTGTATACGTATTGCCCGCGGGTTTTTATTGGGGCATTTAACATTTTCGGCCACATAAAATCCTTAAAAAATCCTTTTTTAATGTAATAGTTATCGGCCACTTTTGTTGGGTAAGCTGCAGAAGAATCTCTGCTGTAATCGCCCGTTTTTACGTAATCGTGGAAAGGAATGTATGGAATGAAGCCGGCCTGATGCAACATCACTTCACGAACCTGAATATTGTTCATCGGTGTGGTTCTGGCTTTCGGAATATATGCCCCGATATTTGTATCCAGCTTCAATTTATTTTCTTCGAATAAACGCATTACCGAAGGCGTTGTTGCCGTAACTTTTGTTACCGAAGCCAAATCAAAAATGTCGGTTACCTTATCAGGAAGTGTCGAATCGTAAGTATGCGTTCCGTAAGCTTTGTTAAAAATTACTTTACCATCTTTAGCCACCAAAACCACCAAACCGGGTGTTGCCCGCTGACTAATTGCTTCGGCAGCAATCGCGTCAATATCTTTCAAACTATTGGAGTTTAAACCGGCATCTTCCGGCACCGTATATTTTAATCGCATGGAGTTCGTACTAAAACCCGAGCCTAATGTATATTTTGCGGAGAAACCAGAGGCTAACTTATTTGTCGCCGCTATCCCACCAAAAATATACTGTGGAACGATTGCCGCTGCATCAATTGAGTTTTGAGGGGTCCAGATAATGGGCGATTTCAAAGCATCAAAAGATTTTAAACCTGTTCCGTTTCCAAAATATGATATAATAACCGATTTGCTTTTGCTGATGCTACTGATAAAGTTGATGTATTTAGTTTTGTTAATATTTTCATCATTGATAGAAACCAAAATGGTGTTGAAATATTTCAAATCATCTTCAAGGTCATTTAAATTGAGGCTATCTTTATAAGAATCGGCAGAAAATGAAGTTATTTTATCGTACTTGTTAGCAAGACTATCAAAAACCGAACTGTAAGCGAAGCTTAAGCTTACCGAAGCGATGTTTTTTTTATCGAGTGTTTTTAATGGAACAATCGCATCCTGATTATTCAATAAAACTGTAGATTTTGTAATGGAATTGGCAATAAAAAGTTTCTTTTCATTGGTAGCATGTTCTTGCGCACAGGCAATTAAACATAATATATTAAAAAAACTTGCTATGGTAATAATGATTAATCTATTTCGCTTCATATACTTTTTCTCCGTTCAGATAGGTTTTTAAAACTTTGGTTTTTAATATGTTTTGTGGGGATGATTTTAAAATATCAGTGTCAAGAACTACAAAATCAGCGAACTTACCCACTTCTAAACTGCCTTTTTCTTTTTCTTCAAAATTTGCTTTAGCGGCCCAAATGGTCATTCCTTTTATGGCTTCTTCGCGGGTTAAAGCATTTTCCATTTGAAAACCACCTTTTGGGAAGCCCTTAGCATCTTCACGAACTGTTGCAGCATAAAACGTTAATAATGGATTAATGTTTTCGACAGGAAAATCAGTTCCCAACGGAATCCAGCCATTTTGTTTGAGTAACTGTTTGTAGGCATAAGCATCTTTCAGTCTTTGAGTGCCTAATCTTTGTCCGGCCCAGTACATATCAGAAGTAGCATGTGTTGGCTGCACGGAAGGAATGATATTTGCTTTGCCAAATAAGTCGAAATCGCCGGAATTAACAACTTGTGCATGTTCAATCCGCCAGCGCTTATCATTTTTACCTTTTAAAACTTTATTGTAAATTTTAAGCATAACGCGGTTTGCAGAATCGCCGATGGCATGCGTACACATTTGAAAGTTATGCGCTGCTATTTTTGCAGCAACTTCTTCATAGTGTTTTACATCGCTTAATAAAAATCCCGATTTCTCGGGCATATCGGTATAGGGCTTTAGCAAACAAGCACCACGCGAGCCTAAGGCACCATCAGCATAAACTTTAAAGGCACGAACATTTAACCTGTCGGTTTTTATTGCGCCACGTTTAAACAAGTAATTGTAATTTGGTTCAGCATCAGAAAGCATGACATACAAACGCATTTTCAGCTTATTTTCTTGCTGCAATTTTTCTATAAAATCTACCGCTTCAAAGCCTAAACCACAATCATCAATTGTTGTCAATCCTGCGGCGAAGCAATTACGCTGTGCATCTGTCAAAATCTTTTCTGCAAGTTTCGCATCAGGAGAAGGAATCTTGCTTTCCACCAATCCGACGGCATTATCGATTAAAACGCCGGTGAGTTTACCATTTTTAGTAAGCATATCGCCACCGGTTAGTTTCTGCTCGCCTTTAATGCCAGCGTCATCGAATGCTTTTTGGTTCGCAATGGCTGCGTGACCATCAATACGATTTAAAAAAACCGGACGATCAGGAAAAAGTTCCGTCAGTTTTTCATTTGTAGGAAAAGCCTTATTTACCCAGTCGTTTTGGTCCCAACCGTTTCCGATTAACCAACCATCGGGATGTGTTTTAGCAAAATCCGTTAATCGTTGAATTACTTCTTCCCATGATTTTGTATCCCGCAAATCTGCGGTTTGAAGGCTTTGTCCGTAGCCGAAAAAATGTGCATGAGCATCTATAAAACCGGGATAAACAGTTTTACCTGCAACGTCAACCTCCTCTGCTGCGCTGTATTTATTTCTGATTTCATCAGTTTTCCCAAGCGCTAAAATTTTGCCGTCCTTAATTGCAAAAGCCTCAACAGTATCGAAATTAGAGTTAACCGTGTAAACCCCGGCATTATAAACAATCACGTCGGCCTGTTCTTTTTTGCTGCATGATGAGAAAAAAGCTAAAGCCATTAGTGCGTAGAAAAATGATTTCATATTGATAAAGATAGAAAATTGAAATCATTTCGGTTTGTAAATTGAGTTTTACAAATTGAATTTTAAAAGCTCATGGGATTTAAAACCGAGGAATTTTATCTTATCTGACATTTTTATTCCTCATCGTAAAAAAGGTATCGCAGGTTGGTAAAATGCTTTTCTGTTTTTTATGGATAAAAATATATTAACGACTATCAATGAAAAATTAATTACATACAATAAAATTAAAGTAACCATTATATCAGCCTTTCCCAAATAGTAGCCAACATGAAAGATCTGAAAAACAAGTAAGATATACACAAAAATTAATGCAAGGCACCACGTAATTTGAAAATTCAAAAGTCGTTTTCCATCAGCCTCTGTAGATTTCTCTCGTTTCAAAACCCAAATAATCAAAGGGATAATAATCCCTAACAATGGAAATAACAAGAAACTCAACGCCGACAAATTTAAAACAGGCAAAAAATATTTATCCCGCTCCAAAGCCGGAAGTTTCAAATTTTCAGGTTTTAAATTAAACACTTCAGCAATCCTAATCAGCGTATCTCCACGTGGTTCGGTTTCTCCAGATTCAACACGTTGAACGGTTCTTAAACTTAAGCCTGCTCTTCTAGCCATTTCATCCTGACTAAAACCATGCTGGTTGCGAAGCTCCCTGATTCTTTCTGATAATTTCATGTTCCTGTAGGCGTTTTAGCAAATGTAAGTCTATAGATTAATTTTACACGAAACTTGTTTACGTCATTTTTACGACAATCAATTTTAAGCATTTACTTACAAGTCATTTACATGTTGAGTTTTAAACAAAACACATTCCTTTAGCTTATTTTGCATAATTTAGCAGATTCACATTGCCTTATTACATGACTGATATTATTCACTTATTGCCTGATGCCGTTGCCAATCAAATTGCTGCCGGAGAAGTTGTTCAACGACCTGCTTCTGCCGTAAAAGAATTGCTTGAAAATTCGATTGATGCTGGCGCAGACAAAATTCAGTTGGTAATAAAGGATGCGGGTAAAGCACTAATTCAGATTGTTGATAACGGATGCGGCATGAGCGTAACCGATGCCAGAATGTGTTTTGAGCGCCACGCAACATCAAAAGTAAAAAAGGCCGAAGATTTATTTGCAATCCGCACAATGGGTTTTCGTGGTGAAGCCATGGCATCTATAGCTGCAATTTCGCAGGTAGAAATGAAAACCCGCAGGCATGAAGATGAAATCGGGACTTGCATAAGCATTGAAGGCGCTCTAGTTACCTCCCAAGAACCTGTTGCCACTTCTCCCGGAACACAAATCTCAATTAAAAACTTGTTTTTTAATACACCCGCAAGGCGGAATTTCCTAAAAAGTAATCCGGTTGAAATGCGCCACATTATTGATGAATTTCAACGTGTTGCATTGGCGCACCCTACAGTTTTTTTTAGCTTACATCACGATGGAACTGAAATTTTCAATCTTCCGAAAGGCAATTTAAAACAACGTATTGTTCATATTTTCGGTAATAATTACAACGAACGTTTGGTTCCGGTTGAAGAAGATACAACAATTATTAATTTAAAAGGATATATTGGAAAACCTGCTTTCGCCAAGAAGACACGAGGTGAACAATTCTTTTTCGTTAACAATCGTTTTATAAAAGACCCTTATTTAAACCATGCGGTTAGCTCGGCTTTTGATGATTTGTTGCCTGATGATAGCTATCCGCTTTATGTTTTATTTATAGAAATAGACCCCGCAAAAATTGATGTAAATGTTCATCCAACAAAAACGGAAATCAAGTATCTTGATGAAAAATCCATTTATGCAATTCTAAAATCAGCTGTAAAACGCTCCATTGGTAGGTACAATATTTCACCAACTTTAGATTTTGACCAGGAAACAGGTTTCAGCAACATGATTTCGCCAAAAGCGGTTGAGGATATTGTGCCACCGAGCATTAATTTTAATCCGGATTTTAACCCATTTGCCACTGAAAGCAGTTCTGTTTCGGGCTATTCATCTTCGCCAAGAAATTACGATGCCAAACCAAGTGCTAAAAACTGGGGCTCCCTTTATGAAATAACGCAGGAACCCATTGTTGAGCAAACATCATTTTATGCTGATGAATCGATACATGAAACCAAGCAAAAACAATATATGCAACTGCACAATCGGTATATTGTTTCGCAGATAAAATCGGGCTTAATGGTTATCGACCAGCAAATGGCACACGAACGGATCCTTTACGAACGTTTTCTCGTACATCTCGATGATAGAAAAGGAGCGTCGCAACAAAGTTTGTTTCCGCAAACCATAACGCTTAATGCAACTGATTTTGAATTGGCCAAAAGTTTGTTGGATGATATAAAAAGTTTAGGTTTTGATGTTCGGGAATTCGGCAAAAATACGCTCGTTGTAGAGGGTATTCCAGTTGATTTAGGTAGCTCAAACATTAACGAAACACAATTGTTTGAACAGCTGATTGAAGGTTTTAAGAATACTCAGCAAGAATTAAAATTGACTAAACGCGACAGCCTTGCCAGGAGTTTGGCAAAAAATAGTGCAATTAAAGCTGGTACAAGTTTGGGCCAGGAAGAAATGAATACGTTAATTGACGAACTTTTTGCCTGTAAAACGCCTAACTTTAGCGTAAATGGAAAACCGATTATCCAAACGATTACATTAATTGAATTGGATAAAAAGTTCGAAAAATAGTTAAGCCGAGAACTAAAGTTTAAAAAAAATAAATGAACAGAATACATATACCGCCAGTAGTAAAAAATTTATTAATCATAAATGTAATTTTTTTTATTGGCACATTAGTTTTCAGGCCAAACGGTGGCTATCCATTTGTAGATTGGTTTGCTGTTTATTATTTCGATTCTCCTGATTTTAAAATTTGGCAACCGATAACCTATATGTTTATGCATAGTCCGGTTGATTATTTTCACATTGTGTTTAACATGTTTGCACTTTATAGTTTCGGCAGTTTGCTGGAAAGCCGTTGGGGTGCAAAAAAATTTATCATCTTTTACTTTATTACTGGCTTAGGCGCTCTTGCATTGCAATGGGCAGTTCAGGCTTACGAGGTTTATTCGGTGGTTGGACATGTAACCTTCAATGTAACTCAAAATTTATCTGCTCCGCAGGATAAAATTAAAATGATGGGCGAAATATATTACGGCCCAATGTTGGGTGCATCGGGTGCTATTTTTGGCTTATTGGTCGCTTTCGGTATGTTATACCCAAATGCTGAATTGCTGATAATGTTTATTCCTGTGCCCGTAAAAGCGAAATACATTATTCCAATATATATAATTATTGAGTTAGTTTTAGGTGTTGGCAAATTTGCAGGCGATTCAGTTGCCCATTATGCCCATTTGGGTGGGGCTTTAATTGGCTTCATTCTTGTCAAAATTTGGAAGGATAAAGATACATTTTACACTTACTATGAGTAATAATATTTTTAAAGACTTGGGTTTTAAAGTATTCCGTTCGGGTAATCCCTTGGTTTTCTACATCGGAATAAATACAATTATTTTCATTATTACCGCATTAATTGCATTAGTTACTTTTTTAACCCGAACCAACATTGATGTGTATGATTTGGTTAGAGAATATTTTGCTTTACCGGCCTTGGTTTCGAAAATCCCTGAAAGATTTTATACCATTTTTACCTATATGTTTTTCCACGATGGATTTTTTCACCTGTTTTTCAACATGCTTGGCTTGTTCTGGTTTGGCCAGGTTTTTATGAACTTTTTAAAAAGCCGACAGTTTCATTTCGTATTTATTGCTGGCGGATTATTTGGTGCTTTATTTTTCATTGCGGGTATAAACATTTTCCCTGTATTCGCAGATAGCTTAAGCGGTGTAACTGTTATTGGCGCTTCAGGCTGCGTAATGGCTATTATTGTTGCAACAGCCACGCTGGTTCCAAATTATGCTTTCTTCCTGATGTTTCTGGGTGAAGTAAAAATAAAATACCTGGCGCTGGCTTATTTCATTTTAGATATTTTAGCATTAGGCTCGGTAAATGCAGGTGGAAGCTTCGCTCATATTGGTGGAGCTGTTTTGGGCTTTACCTACATAAAAATGCTTCAGCGAGGTTCTGACTGGAGTAAAATTCTTGAAAGAAAACCAAAATTAAGAGTGGTAAAAAATGAGCAACCGATAAAAAAGCCTACTTTTAAGGGCGTTTCGCAAAAAGAAGTCGACGAGATTTTAGATAAAATATCTAAATCGGGTTACGATAAATTAACAGCAATCGAAAAAGAAAAATTGTTTAAAGCAAGTAAAGATTAAATGCCAAAGCCTAAATCTAAATATTCTTTTTTTGATAAAATATTTTTGCCTTTAACTGTAGTTGCGGTAATCTGTTTGTTGCTTGGCACCCTTGCTGGTAATGTAGATCCCCGCAAAAATTTCTTAATGGCTTATTTCGCACTGGCCTACCCATATTCTCTGTTTGTGTGCTTTCTGTTTTTAATCTGGTGGTCAGTTAGAAAACGTTGGGCTTTTTCAATGGCCATTTTTTTCTTTATTGCAATTGGCTACAAAACCATTCATGCTACTTTTGGCTTTGGTGGTAATGAAGGCGGCCCCGAAAAAGCAGCGGGTTCTGTAAGGATGATGACTTACAACGTACATAGTTTTAAGTTGTTTGGCGAAGACAATTCTATTCCCGTTAAAGAAAAAATGCTCCAGGTTGTTAAAGACCAAAATCCCGATGTAATTTGCTTTCAGGAATTTTATACCCGAAAAAAAGGAAATTTTAATACCATAGACAGTTTAAAGAAATTGTTAAAAATGGACAATTATTTTTTCCGTCCGGCAGGCAGCGATAACGACTACGATGCATTTGGATTGGCCATATTTTCGAAATATCCCATCAAAAACAAAGGCGAGATTCTATTTGAATCGGTTGGCGATAACATGAGTATTTATGCTGATTTAGACATCAAAGGGAAAACAATGAGGGTTTTTAACGTTCATTTCCAATCCATAAGTTTCCAGCCCCAGGATTATCAGTTTATCGATCAGCTTACGCAAAAAACAAGGGGAAAACTATATGCATCTAAAAGAATTTTAAGAATGCTGAAGCGTGCCTTTGTAAAAAGAAGTGACCAGGTGGATATTATGAAAAAAGAAATGGCGAAGTGTGAAACGCCATATTTAATTGCCGGTGATTTTAATGATACGCCTGCTTCTTATGCCGTAAATCAAATTACGAAAGGCCTTAACAATTCATTTATCGAGAAAGGTTCGGGTTTTGGTAAAACATATAATGGAAAATTTCCAAATTTCCAGATTGATTATATTGCCACAAGCAAAGATTTTGAAATTGTAAATTACCAGATTACAAAGGCGAAATTATCCGATCATTTCCCGGTTAGAACAGATATTAAATTTATTAATAACGCTTTCTAAAATGCATTCGACGCTAAGCATTTTTTAAATTTTCCAAGTTTTCTTACCATACATCAACAAAGTATTATTTTCCATTGCAGATATTTGTTTCATTAATTGAAATATAACAATATCCAACAATATGAGTTTATTAGAAGCATTGAACTGGCGTTATGCCGTAAAAAAAATGAACGGCCAGCCGGTTGAGCAGAGAAAAGTAGATCAAATTATTGAGGCTGCACATTTGGCGCCAACTTCATCAGGTTTGCAACCCTTTAAAGTTATTGTGGTAACCAATCAGGAGCTTAAAGAAAAAATTGCCCCTATCGCTTTCAATCAATCTCAGATTATAGATTCTTCACACTTATTAATTTTTGCAGCTTTCGAAAATTATACAGAAGAAGGAATTGACGCAACGTTTAGCTATATGAATGCACAACGTGGTTTACCCGATTCGGCTACCGATGCATACAAAGCACAGTTAAAGGGTATGATATTATCAAGAACAGCTGATGAGAACTTTAATCACGCTGCTCGTCAGGCTTATATTGGCTTTGGAGCCGCGATTGCTCAGGCTGCTTTGTTAAAAGTAGATGCTACCCCGATGGAAGGCTTTAATGGCCCGGCGCTTGATGAGTTATTGGGCCTAGATAAACAAGGCTTAAAAAGTGTAACTTTATTACCACTAGGCCACAGAGATGAAGCTAATGATTGGTTAGTAAACCTTAAAAAGGTTCGTAAACCACTCAATGAATTCTTAATCGAGTACAAATAAGAAATTCACATCCTGAAGTATAAATAGCTGCCGGTTTTACAACAAGTAAAACCGGTTTTTTTGTGTAAAAATATGTTAAAGATAGCGCCAGACTAGGTGCTATATATATAATTGGATATATTTACAACCTAAGTAATTAATTTCCTTTCATGAAGATTTTTAGAATTTCATTAATATTAGCGTCTTTCTCGTTTATAATAAACTTTTCATCATCGGCACAAACAGATACAGTTAGTATAAATACCATTATTACTAAAACAAATAAGGTTTTAAACGACTTTCCGGCCGAAAAAATTCATATCCATTTTGACAAACCATATTATGCTGTTGCAGATACGGTTTGGTTTAAAGCATATGTAACCGAAAACCAGAATTTCCTTTCGGGAATAAGTAAAATCGTTTATGTAGATGTTATTAACCAACGAGATTCTTTAATTCAAACATTGAAACTTCCGTTAAACGGAGGTATGGCAGAAGGGAATATCCCGCTTTCGATGGAAAATTATCAACAGGGAAATTACCACTTTAGAGCATACACCAACTGGATGCTGAACGGTGCAGATCCGGCATATTTTAATAAGACTTTCTACATCGGCGAGGCCATTGATAAAGAACTCAAAACCCACATCAGCTACAAAAATTTATCAAACGATAAACAAGAAAAAATTGATGCCCGGGTGCAATTTAAAGATATTAACAATAAGCCCTACGCAAATAGAAATGTAAGCTGGCAAGTGGTAACGAGTTATACAACCATTGCCCGGGGACGAGGTACTACGGATGCGAACGGCTTCCTTACAATCAGCATGACTGCCAATCAAAAGGCAGAATATCAGCTCCAAAAAGGCGAATTAATTACAAGCATTAATACAACAGAAAAAGATGTTGTAAACAGCACCTTCCAATTAAAAAATGCAGTTATAAATAAAGATTTCCAGTTCTTCCCCGAGGGTGGAAATCTTATCTCAGGCTTGACTAATAAGATTGCGTTCAAGGCCATTAAAAGTGACGGCTTGGGCATCAACGCTAAAGGTACAGTAACCGATAGCGATGGAAAACAGGTAGCAACATTTACTGCTCAGCATTTGGGTATGGGTTCCTTCAATTTATTGGCCGAGGCCGGTAAGACATATAAAGCAACCGTAACTTATTCAGATGGTTCAACGCAGAATGTTAATTTACCTACTGTAACACCATCTGGAATAACCATAACTGCCGACAATACAGACCCGGAGAATATCTCGATAAAGATTCTTTCAAACGATGCTTTTTTCCAGGCAAATCAAGGCAAAAAATTTTACCTGATTGCACAAAGTAAAGGGGTAATTTGCTATGGGGCACAAACAGCATTATCTAACAAAGAATACGGAACAGTTATAGCAAAAAGTAAATTCCCGATGGGTATTGCCCAATTTACATTAATGGCAGAAACCGGGAAACCATTGAGCGAGCGCCTGGTTTTTGTGCAAAATAAAAACATAATGTCGTTAGCTTTAACAAGTCCTGTTGCCACATCCGGGCCAAAGAAAAAAGTTAAAATAAACCTTGCCGCGAAGAAAGATGGCCAGCCAGCAGAAGGTAATTTCTCTGTATCTGTTATTGATGAAACTAAAGTTCCGTTTAACGAAGATGGAGCCAGCACAATTTTAACCAGCTTACTTTTAGCCAGTGATATAAAAGGCTACGTAGAAAAACCTAATTACTACTTCGGAACACCAGATGCAAAAAAAGTTTCGGACTTGGATGTACTTCTGTTAACACAAGGTTACCGGAGCTATTCGTATTCAGAAATTATTGAAAACAAACTGCCTAAAATTACATTTCTACCTGAGCAAGGCATAGAAATTTCAGGAATTTTAAGAATGACAAACGGAATTCCTGTTCGAAAAGGTGCTTTGCTTTTAACTATTCCTGATAAAAGATTTAATCTTGAAGGTACAACTGACCCGGTTGGAAACTTCAAATTCACCAACCTGAATCTTAATGATTCATCGAAAGTTACCATTACAGCAAAATATAATGTGAATTATAAAAACATGGCCATTAGCTTAAATGGAACACCCGTGCCAAGTATAAGCCGGAATTTTAGCGTAGCGGAGGAGGTTTTAAATATTGATAGTACGCTAACAACCTATTTAGACAATAGCAAAAAGCAATATTCTTACCTGCATACGCTAAAAGATGTTACAATTAAAGCGGCAGCTATACCGAAGGTTAGCCATAAAGATTACCCTGCGCTAACGGGTTTATCGGCTTTAGCAGATCATGAAATTTCGGGAGATAGGTTAACAGGTTGTAATTTGCTGGTTAATTGTTTGCAAACAATGGCCCTTGGTACTACATATATCGACAATAATTTTTACGTAACCCGTGATTATAACCAGGGTAATAAAACGCCAATGGGTATTTTTATAAACGGAATTATGATGGATATTAATCAGTTAAATTCTGTAGATGTTAAAATGATCGAATCTGTAGAAGTATTTTTGAAAGATGAACTAGGATTAGTAAACAGGGCCAACAATATTAATGGCGTAATTGTAATTAACCAGAAAAAAATGCCAAAAGGCACAAAAATATCCAAAAGCCAGCTGATGGATATGTTGCCTAAAAATTATGAGGTTACTTTCGCTCCACAAGGTTATAGCAAAGAGCGCCAGTTTTATATGCCTAAATATGATGTACCGGCAAACCTTAACAGAAATGATTTACGCACAACTATTTACTGGAACCCCAAACTGGTAACAGATAAAACCGGACTAACATCATTTGAATTCTACAATGCAGATGGTAAAGGGCAATATAAAGTTGTGGTAGAAGGTATAGATGCAAATGGAAATTTAGGCAGGGCGATTTACAAATACACTGTTAAATAACCAAAACATAAAAAAAATTCAGGCAGAAATGCCTGAATTTATGCTTAAACCTGATGTGGCAACGCTTCTCCTTTTAAGCCGGCAATAATATTTTTAGCAACTAAATTAGCCATCGCACTTCTGGTTTCATGGGTAGCAGAACCTATGTGTGGTAAAATTGCAACGCTTTCCATATTTAATAAAGGATTGTCTGCCTGCATAGGTTCTGGATTTGTAACATCCAATCCGGCTCCCCAAATTAGTTTATCTTGTAATGCAGTTATCAGGTCGCCCTCATTGTGAATGCCACCTCGAGCAGTATTTACAAAAATAGATTGTGGCTTCATTTTCCTGAAAACATCAAGGTTAAATTTCTCCCTGGTTTCTGAAGTTAGGGCAGTATGAACTGAAATTACATCACTTCTTTCCAGTAATTCATCAAAAGAAACATACTCGGCATTTATCTCCTTTTCAGCCTCTTCGTTTCTGCTTCTGTTGTGGTAAATAACTTTCATCTTGTAGGCTCCTATGGATTTCTTAGCCATCTCCAAACCAATTTTCCCCATTCCGAAAATACCTAAGGTTTTGCCATTTAGTTCGATACCGAGTTCTGGAGTGGGTTCATAATTTCTCCAGTCGCCTTTTATAATTTTTTTATGCAAGTAAAATGCCTTTCTTGATACAGCAAGCATTAGTAAAAAAGCAGTATCAGCGGTTGCGCCGCTTAAAACACCAGGCGTATTTCCAATTGGGATATTTAATCTTTTTGCTTCGTTAACATCAACATTATCAAAACCTACCGAATGCAGTGCGATAACTTTTAAATGGCTGCAAGCGTTAAGAAATTCGGAATTGATTTTATTTGGGCCAACACTAATAAGTGCATCAAAATCCTGGCAGGCATTAATTAATTCTTGAGCGGTAATTTGCCTGGGCGCACTCCAATTGCTTATTGAGATATTATTTTCTTCTAATAACTTAATTCCACTTTCGGCAATATTGCCGCTTATAAAAACTTTCATATAAATATTAACGCAATGGATACAAAGATGTTTCTAACAATGTTATGGCACTACAATGTTAAGCGACTGAAAAGTATGAGCACTAAAATAACCTAATGCATTATTAGAGATGTTAGAAGTTGGGTTTGCAGGTGTTGTACCTTGATTCGGGCCGCGGCCAGACTGCTCGCTTAAGGCGTACCAATAGTCAAAAACATTTGAATCAACACATTCCATTTCAATTTTTACCTTATCACCAGTGTTTAATTCATCGCTGTCGTTGTTGTTATTGTTTGATTTAAAAAACAACTGAACACGTAATGGATTTCCGTTGGTAAGGCGATCGTTAGAAACATAAAAACGCTGAGAAAGATAATCGTTTACATACAAATCGAAATGGTAAAAATTGGTTTCACCAGCAGGATCAACCAGGTAGGCCACAGCAGTTTTCCTGTCATTTCCAAAGAACGAATTCAGCACCACACCAATAGAATCTAATTTAACATTATTAGGCATTTTTGAACTGGCAGTATAATTTTGTCCTTCGGCGGTTACATTCAAATTGTAAGTTACGCCCGAAACACCACGCATTCTGTTCGTGTAAATGCCTGGAGCTGTTTCGGTAAAAATGTAGTTATTACCTTTGCTGTCGCTAACTTTTACTGTTGCACCAGAAACCGTCGGGAAATTAAGGTCAGCATCGTAATCGATCGTTTTTGAAATTTTTATTTGCTGAACGCCTAATCTATCAGTTATTTTTCCTTCGATAACAATTTGTGGTGGTGCATTATCTGTATCAATGGAAATAATTTTTTTGCATGAAGAAAATATTAAGCTTGCTAAAGAGAGGACTATCAGTAATTTTTTCATGTGGGTTAAAATTTAAAGTTCCAGGTTACAGAGGGGATGAGTCCGAATAAGGAAGTTTGTTCTGCAATGGTTTTGGATGTATTAATCGGGTCGGTTTTAAATTCAATTGAATATGGGTTTTTGCGGGCCAGTAAGTTATAAATGCCAAAATTCCAGCTCGATTCATACTTTCCTCTTTTGCGGGGTTCCAGCGTTGCACTAACATCCAAACGCATGTTGTATGGCATTCTTCCGGCATTTCTTTCTGTGTAATAATAAGCAGTTTGCCCGCCGATAGAATATTTTCCGGCCGGAAAAGTTACCGCATTTCCGGTGCTGTAAATAAAGCTCGAAGAGAAAGTCCAGCGTTTATTCATGTTGTAAATTCCAACTACAGAAACATCATGTGTTCTATCTTGCCTTGCCGGAAAATAATTTCCATTGTTAAGCTGGGCAAACTTTCTTTCAGTTTTAGATAAAGTATAACCAACCCAGCCATTTAACTTTCCGAATTTCTTTTTGAAAAATAATTCTAAACCGTAGGCTCTTCCCGAACCGTAAAGCAATTCCGATTCGACATTTGTATTTGCCAACAGTTGTGCCGCATTTTTATACTCTATTTGATTTTGAAGCCATTTGTAATAAACCTCACCAGAAAATTCATAATTATTTTCCTGCAGATTTTTAAAATAACCAAGCGCTAACTGGTCGGCAATTTCGGGCTTTATGTTGTTACTGCTCAACACGTATTGATCTGTCGGAGAACTCGATGTTGCATTCGTTAAGATATGTATGTTCTGCGTATTGCGGTTATAAGATGCTTTGATGGAGTTTTGTTCATTAAACATGTAACTAACAGAAAATCTCGGTTCTAAATTAAGATAGTTTTTATAGAATTTTCCACTTTCAATTTTTTCAGTTGTTAAAATATTTCCGGTGGCATCGTAGGTACTAAAATTACCCGGCCCAATTAAGGAGAAAGCAGCAAGCCGAACCCCATATAAAAAGTTTAATTTTTCCGTCGCCGCCCATTCATCCGATAGGTAAGCAGCAGTTTCCAGTCCATAACGCTTTTCCTGCGTAAGCGAATTCACCTGAGATTCTTCCGAACTTGAAATATCTATGGGAGAAATTCGATGATGAGTTGCATTTAAACCGAACCTGAGAATGTGTTTATTGCTGAAATACTGAAAATCCTGCTTCAGGTTAAAATCGCGGACTAATGATGTTGCCTTGAAATTTGTAACATCATTAAGTAAACGAACAGTATAATTGTAATTGTTATAAATTAACGAAGTATTTGAGAAAAGCTTATCGCTAAAAATATGATTTAACCTTAAAGTTGTGGTTACGTTACCCCAATTATTTTCGAACAAATCTTTAACGCCGATGTTATCTTTCCCAAAATAACCAGAAAGGTAAATCGTATTGCGATCATTAATTTTATAATTTGCTTTGGCATTAATATCGTAAAAGTTTAGCGTACTTCCGTTCACTGATGAATCTGGCGAAGCCCTCAAAAATAAATCGATATAAGTTCTTCTAAAACTTACCATAAAAGAACCTTTATCTTTAACAATAGGGCCTTCGGCTTTTAACCTCGAAGCAATTAAGCCAATCCCACCCTGAAATTTAAATTCCTTGTTGTTTCCATCGTCCATTTTTACATCTAAAACAGATGATAAACGACCGCCGTATTGCGCTGGCATACCTCCTTTATACAAGCTTACATCTTTAATGGCGTCGGCGTTAAAAGTAGAAAAGAAACCTAATAGGTGTGATGAATTGTAAACCACCGCTTCATCCAAAATTATCAGATTCTGGTCTGCCGCCCCACCACGAACATAAAAGCCTGTATTGCCTTCGCCGCCCGATTTTACCCCTGGTAATAGTTGTATTGTTTTTAATATATCTTTTTCTCCAAGTAAAACAGGGATTGAGTTTAAGGATTTCATGTCAATACGCTCTAAACCCATTTGCGCACTTTTCACATTTTCGTTTTTTCTGTTTGTGGCGCTCACCGTAACTTCCGCTAAATCATTTGCAGTTTTAAGTTCTTCGTTAAGTTTTGTATCTTTATTCAGGTTAATGGTTTTTATCGCCGAAACGTATCCAGCATAGCTGATAACTACATTATACTCGCCCTCGGGCTGGGTTAAGGCATAATAGCCATAATTATTGGTAGAGGTAGCAATATTGCTTTTGCCGCTTAACCGCACCGTGGCGCCAATTAATGTTTCGCCAGTGTTTGCATCGCGAATTGTACCACTTAAATTATATTTATTTTGCGCTGAAGCAATCTGAATAGAAAAAAATATGATAATTAAAGAAAAGTGAAACTTTATGGGCATAGCGGCTAAATCTGATTATCGATTGAAACCAAATGTACGAAATACATGTACTTTTCTAAGAGGAAGGCTAATTTTTAACAATGCGTTTTAATCCTATTTTACCGGATAAACTCCAATCCGGTGCGACCTTAATAAGTAAGGATTAACGTTTTTATTTCCTGCTGTTCGAAATGAAATGAGTTTGGAGGCTTGCATTGGCATATGGCAATCTATACAGTTTGATTTGAGCACACCTTTGGCTAGTGTCTGTTCGCTGTGCTTTTGAGTTTGGTGACAACTTATACACCTTTGAGCATAAATTGATAAATTTCCTTTTATACTTTCGTGCGAATTATGGCAGGATTGGCAAGTCATCTCACTTTTACGGTAGCACATACTGCCTTTCAGCATTTCGCTTTGATTGCCATGCACATCAGGATTAGGGCCACCAAACGACACGAAATCCTGAGCATAATAACTTTCCAGGTCATCTCCAGGCTGAAAATTAAAAACCGATTGAATAGTGGTAAGTGTATTTCCCGAATGGCATACCCCGCAGGCATCCATTTTTTGTTTACGGCTTAAGGTTTTATAAATGGTGATGTATTTTGCTGTTTTTTCTTCGGGATTTTCCAGGTGAAAAACAGCGTGTTGTTTCCCTGCACCGTGGCAACGTTCGCAATCGATTCCATAAATTAACGAACCTTTTTCCAGTTCTTCATCAATTTGTAGGCCAGCCGACTGCTTTTTTTCCGTTTTTACGAAGGTGCTGTGACACTCCAGGCACCTGCTCGCTATCGGCCTGTCGAAATACATTACATTAACGGGAAAACCAGGACTATTAGCCCAGGTATTAATTGCAGAAAAATGGGATAAAGGCAACTGGAACAATTTTTTATCCTTCCAATAAGCATAGGTAAAAGCCTTTTCGCCCGAGCCAAAGGCAACATCAAACCTTGCTGCACGAACTTGCTTATCATTAACGTACGCGATTTGAAAAATTCCGCTATCCCGCTTTTCTACTTTAACTTTCATGTTCGGGTTAAAAATAAATATACCCGAGTCAGTTTCTAAAAATTTAGATAACTGCCGATTATTTGCAGGTGATGAGGTTAAACCGTGTGGGTTGTGTGCAAATGATTCGCCAATTTTAGTGTGGCATTTTACACAAGTTGCTGCACCTGTGTAATTTGCCCCACGAATGTCTGCCGGTATTTTATCCGCAGCATTCATGCACCTCGATAGAATTACAATTAAGACAGCTATACAGCCAAGAATGAATAATATGCGCTTATAACCTTTAAACACCAGCGTTTTGTTTATTTATTTTACAAACTCAATATAGCTAAAATTATAACCACCGGTATCTGCAATAACTTTTAAAACCTGTTTCCCCTTTTGTAAATTAATGCCTTTTACATCAAAAGTTTTAAACTTTTTAGCAGCCCCGGTATTTGGAATATTTAGATTTGCCGATACACTTTTTCCGTTAACCAAAATTGATAATTTACCTTCATCAATTACTGAGGCAACACTAAATCTGAGCGTGTAACTGCCCTTTTTCTCAACCTGCAAAGTATATTGTAACCACTCTCCTTGCTCAATACTGGTTACGAAATATTTTTCATATTGGGTTGAATCTTTCATAATATCCACACCATCATTTCGGTAAATCCTACCGCGGTTTCCGGCGGTTCTTTTATTTGTTACCGTATGATAATCTGCTGTATCTAAATCGAAATAGGCTTTATTGTTTTTACCCAAATCGTAATCTACCGCATAAATTACCGAACCATTTTTTACAATATTTGGTTTAAAGGGTTTCGTTTCATCGGTGTGTGGCTGGCGAATCATTGCATCAATTACGTCTCTATGAATAATTGTGTTTTCTAATTTAGTGTAAAAAGCCAATTCCATCATTCCACTGTATACATTGCTTTCCTTTGGCTTATTGCCACCATTATTCATGTAATTTACAACAGCGTTGTAATTTGGGTTTGCTTTTATCTCCATCGGATTATTAAACCCAACCTTTTTTAATGGCCACCAGGCCCAACCAATATTATTTTTTTCGAGCAGATGGATAGCATCTGTAAACCAGGTATTCGAATTCTCACCGGTTTCACCCAACCAAATCGGCACATTTTGCTCATCTCTGGCTTTTACCATGTGTGCAATTGAAGCCTGATCGTTGTAATTCCAGTATTTATGAAAACTCAAGGCCATATTTTTATCCCAGAGCGGAAAAATGCCATTATAGTTATTTCCCCAGCCATTACCTTCGATAATTATAATGTGCTTTTGGTCTACCGCCCGAATGGCTTTTGTAATATCAACCATTAGCTTTCTCAGTGGAGCATTAACTTTTTCTTTCGTGCCGTTTTTATCTTCCGCAGGATTTGAAAAACCATAATTTGGTTCATTAATTATATCATAAGCACCAATCCAGGGTTCATTTTTATACCTGTCAGCTAACTTTTTCCAAAGCGCAATCATCTTCTGCTGATTAGCTTCACTTTCCCAAAGCATCGGCTTAGAGGCGTCCCTATCTGAAATGTTTGTATCATTACCCTGGCCGCCTGGTGTGGCATGCAAGTCTAAAATCAAATACATATGATTTGCCTTGCACCACGAAAGCAAACTATCTGTTAAAGCAAAACCTTTATCAAGCCAGGTGTTTTGCCCGGTAATAGGTTCTTGCTCAACAGGCAGCGTATAAAGGTTATAGTGCATTGGTAAGCGTACAGAATTAAATCCCCACGCTTTTAAAGAATCTATGTCAATTTTCCGGGTATGGTTATTCAGCCATGCATCATAAAACTCCTGGGTTTGTTTAGTACCCATTAAATCTTCCAACCGCTCGCGAATTTTATATTGTTGCCCATCTTTATTAATTTTGAGCATATATCCTTCCTGAAGCATCCATCCTCCTAAACCAAAACCACGAAGCAAAACATTTTCACCTTTTTCATTTACAATTTTTTTGTCTTCTGCTTTAAGAAAGCCTTGTGCCGATAAACCCAATGTAATTAGGTTCAAGCCTAAAAAGAAAAGCAAATATTTGATTGTAAAAAGCAATTGAAATCTTTTTTCTTTTTTTATCATTATGAATATTTTTTGGTTTGAGGTTTAAGAGATTTACCAGATATATGTGCCAACGGCACCTTTATCTAACCTTGCTATCAGCATTTTTCCGTTATAACTGATGTTGAAATCAGCTGTTTCTTTACCTGAATTAGCTACAATCAAAACTTTTTTCCCATCGGGAGTTTTGAACGCCACGTTTGATAAATCTGCAAGTTCATTGGATGCAATACGAACTGAGCCCGGGCGAACAAATTTCGACGCGTGAGCTATGGAGTAATAAGCGATATTTCTACTCACACTGTCTTTATCAATGGTTACCGCACCCTGACAGGTTGGGCAACCACCTCTATCTGTAAATGGTTTATTTTCCGGGTCGGCAGCTAAATTCCATTCCAGAACATTCCTGCTCCAATTACGTGTTGCTCCAATTATTAACCGCTTAACAGGCCCGCTTATGTTAATATTTGCCGAACCCGGGCGTTCTACAACCATTTGTTCGGAGAAATAAATATTCTTATCCGGATGCGCATTATGAACATCAGTTAGTGCTTCAATTTTACCACCATATAAATGAAATGCAGCGCCATCAATATATTTTCGGGCATCAGGGTCGTCTAAAATTGAAATCGGATAGTCTGGTCTGTCTGCATTATGATCATAAATGATGATTTTGGTTTTAATTCCGGCTTTTTCAAACGCAGGACCAAGATTTTTCTTCACAAATATTGCCTGTTCAGGTGCAACCATTAATAAACTTGGGTTATTACCTGGATGGAGAGGTTCATTTTGAACGGTAATGGCATCGATTATAATTCCCTCCCTTTTCATTTCCTGGATATACTTTACAAAATATTTTGCATAAGCATCATAATATTCGGGCTTCAACATGCCGCCCCGGGCATCGTAAGTTGTTTTCATCCATAAGGGAGGAGACCACGGCGAAGCTAAGATTTTTATTTTAGGGTTTATGGCAAGGATTTCCTTCATTACCGGTATCACATCAACTTTATCAAGACCCAGATTAAATTTCTCCTGCTGCAAATCTGTTTGGCCTTCTGGTAGATCATTATATGAAAACACTTTCTCGTTCAAATCTGAAGCTCCAATGCTTAGCCGAATGTAACTCACGCCAATGTTGTTTCCATCGGTGGCAAATAGCTCTTTAAGTAATAATGCCCTGGCCGCAGCCGACATTTTAATAATATGCTGAGCACTTCCCCCTGTTAAGGCATAGCCAAATCCATCAATCGGCTGATAAGTTTCCTTATCATTTACATAGATGGTTTGTTTGCTATTTCCCTTGGAAGAAAACGCTAATCCTTCTGGTTGTTTAGCAAATAGAACTGAACGATCTGCTTTAGTTAACCAGAGTGAAGCTGCATTTTGTGCTGACGAGGTTGACACAAAAAGACTTAAAATTAGCGCAAAAGAATGGCTTATCGCCTTTAATTTCATAACGACAATTGTTTATTTTTTAAAATGCTGAAAACTCAGCGATACGCCTGGAGGCCGACCTAAAAAAGCAAAAGTGAGTTTTAATAAAAGGGGGCAGACGAAAGCCCACCCCCTTAAATATTTTATTTGGTACCGCCGTACTCTTTATTTTGTACGATTTTAGTGTTATTTAACTCTGCTTGCGGAATTGGAAAGATTTCATTTTTATTAGCTGTAAAGCCTTTGTAAGCCAAAACCGTAGCTGCTTTACCCCAACGAACTAAATCCAGAAAACGATGCCCTTCGCCGGCAAGTTCAAGTCTTCTTTCTTTAATTAAATTATCTAATGTTACCGCTACAGGATTTAAGCCAACCCTCGCTCTTACTGCGTTAAGCAATTGGTAAGCACGGCTACCCGAACCAACCGCACCACCACTTGCCAGAATTGCTTCAGCTTCTAATAAATAAGTATCAGCCAAACGAATTTCGTAAGCATCCTGAGGAAAGTTTAATTCTGTTTGTCCTGTAGGTGCTTTATCAGATACTCTGCCGATGGTTTTTTCGATAAAATAACCAGTGTTGGCATAACCTTTCTCGTAGGTGGCAATACCATTTTTCTCCAAACTATCTAAGTTGGCAACAGTTGCTTTATTGCGAGGATCGAAGTGGATGAAATCGAAAAACTCTTTCGTAAAAGGTAAGAAACTATAGCCAGAATAGTAATCCGGTGCACCTGCCAATACAGGTTTGTAACCACGTGGACCAACAATAATATTTAGCAAGTTACCTTCCGAAGCACCTGCATCACCCCATCCGCCGTTAGAAGAATTTGCATGAACAATTTCCAGAATAGATTCAGTATTGAACTTATTGCTTACTTTAAATAAATCGGCAAAATTGGTTAAAAGTTTATACCCATAAGTTGCATTTGCCTGGCCAGGCGTAGCACCGTTTACAATCGCAAATTGTTCTGCCGCCTGAGCATTTTTACCTTGCCATAAATAAACTTTTCCTAACACAGCCTGTGCAGCTCCTTTCGTAATGCGACCACCTTCTGAGGCGCCATTAATCGTATTCGGTAAACTTGGTATAGCTTCGGTTAAATCCTTTTCAATTAAAGCATAAACATCTGTAGGGGGCGCCTGTAAAACATCATAAATTTGTTTTGGATCAACTTCAGAAGTTAGCAAAGGTATATTTTTGAAAAAACGAACCAAATCGAAGTAAAATATAGCTCTAAGTGTTTTTGCTTCTCCGGTGTAGCGGGCTTTAAGGGCGCCATCCATATTAATCTGGCCAATTTTGGAAAGAAATACGTTTGCCCTGAAAATACCTGCATAACCTTTATTCCACAAATAACCTTGTGGCCCGGTTGTTGGATTGAGCGTAAAATTATTAACAACCTGTAAATCATTAATATCTGATGGGCCACCACCACCGGCAACATGATCATCACTCGCAGCATCCATAATGGCTACTTTATCATAAAGGCCGCCCGTTTGAAATCCAAATCTATCATAAATAGAAACCAGTGCCGCGTAGGCATCTGCAGGTGTTTTATAATAGTTATCCAGAAGAACTCGTTCTTGAGGATTTATTTCCAAATACTTTTTGCAACCTCCTAATAGTTGCAATCCAATTAGGGTTGCAACCAAATAAGTAATTTTTCTTTTCATTTTAATTTTTTAAAAGTTAGCATTTAAACCAAATACAAACGAACGGGCTTGTGGATAAACACCACGATCAATACTGAATGCGTTACCACTATTATTTGAGCCTAACTCAGGATCGTAACCGCTGTAACCTGTTATAGTGAATAAATTCTCTGATAAAGCATAAACACGGAATTTTTTAAGCCCGAGTTTATCTGTTATTGCTTTCGGGATTGTGTAGCCGATTTGGAAAGTTCTTAATCTGAAATAATCTCCTTTTTCTAAATATAATGATGAGAATTTGGTTAAGTTTTTATTCGCATCGGCATCTGTTAACCTGGGTTGTGTGGCCGATGGATTTGTAGGTGTCCATCTGTCTAATCTTGCGGTTGAGTAATTAGCATTCGGTATATCCAATCTTCTTAAACCTTGAAAAATCATGTTTCCCGCAACCCCGCTACCAAAGGCAATTAAATCCCAGTTTTTGTAGGTAAGGTTAATTGTTAAGCCGTAAGTGAAGTTTGGCATGCCATTTCCAATAAAATCTCTATCATTAACATCGATGGTGTTATCGCCGTTTAAATTGGCAAACTTAACGTCTCCCGGTTTAGCCAAAGGCTGCAACGGCTGCCCATTCGGACCTACATAAGCATTAATTTCGGCTTGCGATTGAAAAATTCCCTGATTTATGTAACCATAAAATTCATTGTAAGAATGGCCAATCTGCGTACGTGTAATGTTGCCCAAAGTTTGGAAGGTTGCCTGACTATCATCAATAAAGTTGATACCAGGACTTAATTTATCTATTGTATTTTTAATGAATGAGCCATTACCGCTAACGTTTAAACCAAACTGACCAATTTGTTTGCGGTACGAAAGCTCAAATTCAAAACCTTTGTTAGACATATCTGCAATATTTGCTGCAGGGCTTCCGCTACCAATATAACCTGGAACGGGTGGATTTTGCAGAATACCAACTGTTTTCTTTTTGTATATATCGGCGGTTAATGTGAAGTCTTTAAAAATCGTTGCATCAATACCTAAGTTACTGGATCTTGTTTCTTCCCATTTCAAATCAGGATTTGCTGATGCATTAGGGCTATAACCAATATTAACAACATTAGAATTACCAAATGTGTAATTACGCCCGCTTCCTACAGTTGGTACGTAAGCAAAATCCCCAATACCATCGTTACCGGTAACGCCATAACTGGCTCTGATTTTTAAGAAGTTAACAAAATCATTTTGAGGGAAGAAATCCTCTTTAGTTGGCACCCAACCGATTTGACCTGAAGGAAAATAACCGTATTTGTTATTTGCTCCGAATCTTGATGAACCATCACGACGAATTAGTGCAGAGAACAAGTATTTTTCCTTATAATCATAAGTTAATCTAGAAAATAAAGAGAAAATTTTATGATCTGTTCCCTCGCTACCATCAGAAGTTCTGTTTGCAGCTACAGGTTTGAAACGCATAGATGCCGAATAAAAATCAGTTGCTGGCACATCAAAAAATGTTGTACTTACACTGCGGCTAAATCCATCGCTGTAAGAACCCTGACCTACCAACAAACTCAGGTTATGATTGCCTAGACTTTTAGAATATGATAGCGTATTTTCGAGGTTATAGGTCATAACATAATTAACATTTCTCGAAAATTGTGTTCTGGTATTTGATGTTGATGAGTTTAGATAATAAATCGGGTTAAAACCATCGCCTCCATAAAAAGCAAGTTTAGAACCTAATGTAGAGCGGAAACGTAAACCTTTAATTGGTTCTGCCTCTAAGAATGCATTACCAACAATATTGTGATCCCAGTCGTAGTTACCAATCTGTCTTCTGATACTTGCCAGTGGATTACTTATTTCCTGCGCTACTCTTGTCGAAATTCCATATGGAAAGCCGTTGGCATCTCGAAACACGGGTTGGTTGCTATATGGCGGAAGACCATAAACTGCAGGGTCAGTAATAATTGCAGGTGTTAGTGGATCTAAATTTATTGCAGAACTTAACGGACCTCCAAATTCACTATTTGTATTGCCTATACCATTTGTAATTGAATGGCTATAACCCAGGTTTTCGCCGATGGTTAACCATTTATAAAGTTTATGTGTTGAGTTGATACGAATATTTGCCCGGTTATATTTAGAAACCTCCGTAGAAACAATACCATCGATTTTAAAATATCCGAATGATAAGAAAAACGTTGATTTTTCACTACCCCCACTCAAACTTACCTCGTGGTTTTGCCTGGCGGCACTATTGTTAAAAATCAGCGATTGCCAATCTGTTCCTTCACCTAACGAAGCCGCATTTGGATAGGGCAACACCGGCGTTGTTCCGGTAAAGTCGTTAAGATAAGATTCATTTCTCAATGTTGCATACTGCGTAGCATTCAGCAAATTTAATTTTTTAGCAGCACGGGCTTCACCATAGTAGCCGTTGTACGTAAGGTTCAAGCTTCCGGCTTTACCTTTTTTGGTGGTAACTAAAATTACGCCTGATGCAGCACGAGTACCATAAATAGCTGCAGAAGCACCGTCTTTTAATACTTCTATTGATTCGATATCAGATTGATTTAAGTAGCCAATGCCTCCATTATCTACAACTACACCATCAACAACCCAAAGCGGATTATTTTTTCCACCAAATGATGTAAATCCACGCAACCTAACAGTTGATGCCGCACCTGGCTGGCCAGATTGTGCAGCAATGGTTAAGCCCGAAGTTCTACCTTGAAGGGCTTGCTCTAAACGGGTGGTTGTTGGCTGATTTTCTAAGTCGGCTGCTTTTACGCTTGAAATTGCGCCAGTAACAACACTCTTCTTTTGTACGCCGTAACCTACAACTACAACCTCGCTCAAATCTTTAGAATCGGTTAATAAGGATACATTAATTTTTCCACCAGCCGGTACACTTATGGTTTGCGAAACCATGCCTATCAGGCTAATGGATAGTTTTGCGCCTACTGGCGCCTGAATAGAAAATGCACCCGTGGGATCTGTAGATGCGGCCCGGGATGTGCCCTCAACTTTGATTGTAACACCTGGAAGCGGAGTGCCGTCTTTCTGGTCTGTTACCTTTCCTGTAACGGTAATATCCTGTGCGAATAACGCTAACGGAAATGCCATGATACAGTAAATGAAGAATACGAATGTAAATCTTCCTCTCATAGAAAATAATTTTAAGTTAATATTTGGTTAGTTCGAGTATGGTTTGGTGCCATAACCCGTTTCAAATCTATTGAGGAGAAATAATATTGTGTAATATTTTTGTGCTACACAAACACTACAAAGCGTATATTTTGCATTAAAGGCACTACTTTTGGCCCTACATAACCACTACAACGTATTATTAAATAATTGATAATCAATCCTTTAAAATAAACATAAATCCAACGTAAATAATTTGAGCAAATCGTCTATTTAAGAAGTTTTCAGCCTGGAAATATCCATCAGAAACTCGTAAAGATTGGTTTCGGGCTTCAGGTTTAATTTTTTTCGTAGCCTGTATCGCCCAACTTCTACCGCCTTTATGGTAATATTCATAAGTTGAGCCATTTCTTTCGAGGATAAATTCATGCACAGGTACGCACAGAATTTTAAATCGTTCTGACTTAAATCCGGATATAAATCTTTTAGTTTATTAAAGAATTCTGTATTTACATGATTAAAGTGAACACTCAAATGATCAAGCTCCTGATCCTTTTTTTCAACGTCCTTAATCAACCTGATTAAATGCCTGAAACTTGGCGAATTTTCAGTTACATTTTCCTGATTTTTTATTACCGATGAAATAACCTCTTTTATTTTTGCAAGTACCTTTCCCCGCTGTACCAAATGCATTGTCATGGTAGAAAGTTCTTTATTCTTGTAGTTAACATCGGCCTCCAATTTCTCATTGTGAAGCCTGACAATCTCCTGCTCAGTTTTAGTTAATTCAAGTTGATGAAGGTAAGTAAGTCTTTCTTGTTCCTTAACATGCTTTTTCTTTTGCCATCTGATGAGTAACCTTACAAATAAAACCAAAATTATCAGGTAAGCAATTTTCATCCAGATGGTGCTGTACCATGCCGGTAAAACGATAAAAGTATAACTTACTACTTCCGATTCATTTCCTGAATCGGTTCGGGCTTTCACATTGAAAGTATATTTACCATGAGGGAGATTCGTGTAATCCTTCTCACTTTTTGAATTCCATACCGACCAATTATCATCGAAACCAACGAGTTGGTAACTAAATTTTGTATTTTTCTCGTGCTCGAATAACGTAGAGGAGAATTCAAAATGGATGGAATTTAGTGCATTTTTATATTCAGGTACTTTAGAGAGATCTTGTTTAGGAATTGCTATTCCATTCTTAGTAAAATAGCCTCCAAAAACGGTGCTGTCTTTTTGCCCCATTAGTTTAATTGTACCCAGAATCGCCCGGGGCCTTACTAAATTCTTTACATATTTTTCATAATTGATGTGGTAAGCACCTTTATTAGCCCCAATAAAAACGTTCCCGTTATCCAGTGGATAAATTGATTCGAAACCTCCAACCACTTTTCCATCAAGTTCTGGCAAATAAACAATTGTAAAAGCATTACTAGCCGTAGGTTTGTGAAAATCAATTACACCAACCTTTTTATTGCTCACAAACCAAACATTTCCATCATTGTCTTCCTTTAAATATTGTATTGAGATGCTATCCAATACATTACCGAACAACTTGAACCTCGAAAAATAATTGCGGGAAGCATCATATTCGTAAACTCCACGCACGGTTGCAACTACAACTCTATTTTTTATCCGAAAAACATAATTATACAATTTAGATGGCAAACCATTCTTGTCAGAAAAGAGTGTAGTTTTGTTTATGTGCTTTCTAGCTCCAGAAAGTTCTATTCTATAAACGCCATGGTATGGATGCGACGCCCAGATGTTATCATCATTATCAACAACAACAAATCGTAATGTTTCATTTATGCCTTCGATTTTTCCGCCATTAGAAAATATTCCGTTCGAGTAATTTATGCTTTGAAGGCCTTGATAAGTTCCGGCAAGAATATTTTGAGCAGGAAAAACACTTTGAATAGGTTGAAACATCCAGGTTCCGGGAAGCGCATAAACAGGTTTAGCAACGTTACCACTAATGATAAAAGCGCCGTCTTCATGTGCCATTAGCAATTGATTATTAATCTCATCCAAACCCCAAACCTGGCCTTTTGTGCCTTTTACTTCCTCAAACGCTGAGGTCGACATACTTAAATCAGTTAAATTCGGGATCAGTTTTGAAGTATAAAGGCCATTTGAGGTACCTATGTAAATATTCTGATTTATTTTACGGAAAGCATAACTGGTAATCTGTTTATTTCTATCGGGAGAAATATTTTTAATAGCACTATTAATGGCAACGTAGGCAATCCCGTCATCTAGTGCCAACCACATATTTTTGTCGTTATCCAACAATATTCCACGTACATTATTGTTTTGCAAACCTTCTCTATAATTGTATTTCTGCATAAGTTCGCCATCCTTGTTCATAAGGTAAACCCCACCGGAGGTTGTTCCTACCGCATAAAGATTTTTGTTAAGTTGCTTAGCAAAAAAGATTCTATCATTAAAGAAAATGTTATCCAGCCTGGTTTTGAAAGGGAACAGCTGATTGTTGTGGATTAAGAAAAATCCCCTTTTTAGGGTCGATACCAAAAGTGTATCACCAATGTAAGCAGATATTGATGTAATTGAAGCTTGTTTTAATACCTCATTTGTACAAACTGGTTTCCAAACCTCTTTATCATACAAAAATAAACCACCATTTTTGGCTTGTGCATATATTTTATTGTTTGCCTTACCTAAGTACGACCAGGTTTCAGTAGGCTTATAGGTTTTAATTACGCCATCTTTAAAATGGATAATCGCATTTACCGAACGAAAGAAAACTTCATCATTGATAATGGCTATATCCCATATATCAGCAATTTTCCGAAGGTTTTCTGGCAGTAAATTTAACAGCGAAGTGTATTTTAAAATTCCGCGACTATCAGGAAAAAAATAGCCAATTTCGTCTTGTGCACCTACATAAATTTTATTTTTCGAATCAATCGCAATTGAACGAACAGATGTAAAATTGGGTAAACGGTAAAGATTCCAGTAGCGCCCGTTAAAAGTGAGCAGCCCTTCGTTATTGCCAAAATATAAAATGCCGTTTTTATCTTGTTGAACATCCCAGTTCTGAATACCGCCGTTGTATTGCTCGTTATTGTAGTTTACAACTTGAGGAATGCCCAATAAATCCTGAGCCAGAACAGAAAAAGCGGGCAAAAAAAAGCTTAGAACCAGTAGAAATTTCTTCATGGTTAGTTAAGGATGATAGGGAAAATAAATATAGGGATTTATTTAATCAGATACGGTTTAACTGCTTTCTCCCAAATTGCATAACCATCGCGATTCATGTGCAACATGTCGCCAACAAATAATTCGTTTCTAGATTTGCCATCTTTTAACATCTGCGGAAAAATATCAATGTATGTTGTATTTGATTCACCAGCTAAAAATTTCTTAATCAATTCGTTTGATGCAACGGCCTTATTTCGGAACTTATCACGACTGGGACTAGGTTTGATGGAGATGTATGCAATTGGTGTATTTGGCAACTTCGCCCGAATAGCTTTGTATAAAGCTATTGTTCTGTTCAAAACAGTATCGGCTGTAACGTTATCATTAACAATATCATTTTCGCCGACATACAATACAATTTGGCGAGGTTGATACGGAAAAACAACGTCGTTTAAATAAAAAGTAATATCGTTAATTACCGCACCACCAATACCACGATTTAATGCATTGTATTTGGCAAAAACCTGTGTTAAATCATCCCATTTCCGAATAGATGAGCTGCCAACAAAAAGTACCGGATGAACTGGTGGCTTATACATTTGGTCGTATTTTTTTATAGTCTGAACATCGTCCCAAAACGGCGGCTTGGTTTGAGCAAATGATCTTGATAGAAGTAATGAGATTAGGGTAAGTAACAAAAGGGATTTTTTCATTTTGGTTAGTTTTTTTAACAGATACAAAATTGGTAATACAAATGAGTTTTCCAAGAATCGAGATGTAATTTCTACGTGCTAGTTACAAATTATTTTTTATTACTTACTGTCGAACCTCTTCGTTGAATTAGGCACATTTCTTATCAAAGAAAGATATACTTATTTTTTTAATCAAATTCCGCCCCTTAAATTCTTATGGCCTCGGCACACGATAATAATTCCTTTAACAGGTCTCATGCAATATGATTTGATCTTAATTCTCCAAGTACTAAATGCCCTGGTTTTTTAATTTTAATGCAGTTGATATTAGCTTATAACCGGCTGTATGCCAAATGAAACGGGAATATTCAATTTAAGAACATGTTATATTTATTTAAATTAATTCTAAATAATATTGTTATTTAGTGTTATGCCTTCTATATTTGCACAAATTTTAGCGCCAAAATCATCCATTATTGGCAAGGGAACCAGACTTAATCATGATAACGACAAGCTTTTTACTCTTATTTATTTCTTTCGAAATTTGGTATCTCACCTCCAAACAATTTAAACAAGGGAATTCAGTTGCTTATATCCAAAAAATAATTTCTAATGCTAAATTATTCAGATTTGGAGCGGGATTATTATTCGCCATAGCTGCAACAATTATCATTATTAATTTGGGCTGGGCAAGCGGAATTCCAGCTGTAATTGTTGGTTTAATGGCTGCCGGAAGTCTGGTGGTCATACTTCAGCCATTCCGCTACATCGGTTTTACAAGTGTCGTCTCATTCTACATCTTACTTCTATTACTGGAAATTTTTATATAAATTTTATGCCCGCAAACAAAAAGCATTTAACTAAGTCGCCGTGGCTTAGATTAGCAAAAATCCTCACCGGTACAATTGGTGGTTACCTGGTAATGTTCACTTTTCACCTGCTGCTGTCCAAAATTTTCTCTCCTCAGGATGTTGTTGTTACTTCTTTCTTTACTGGTTATATTCTTTGGGCAGTATTACTTTTAATGGCCTTTTTAGAAAAAAATGTTCTGAAAATTAGCGGCATTTATTTGATTCTTAGTCTGGTATTTACCGGCGCATACCTTACTTTATAATAATGGATAATAGAAAATACAATATATACTTTCATACGCATACCATCAGCGGTATTATCATTTGTGCTCTTTTATATGTGATTTTTTTCGCAGGTTCATTTTCATTCTTTAAGGATGACATCAGCGCATGGCAAAAAAACTCATCTTATGTAAATGGACGCAAAAAAACAATAAAAGATTATGATCATCTTTTAGATTCTCTCGCTAAAAAGACTAACCTCAAAGGCCGTGATTTTGATTTTTTTATGCAAAGGAACGATTTGGGTGCTTATGTAAGTGTTAGTGCTTCTAACGATTCGACTTTAAAAGCAAAGCCAAAAGCTAAGCCAGCAGGACAGAAAAAGCGCCGTGGCCGTGGCAGAGGTGGTGATGATGACTCTATGTATTTCAACTATGATTTTGCAAAGCAAAAATCTGGTGATTATAGTGATGCTTATGACATGGGAGAGTTTCTTTACAGGTTACACTTCCTTGCGCAGCTGAATTCAGTTCCGATTCATTTAGGTGCGCCTTTTGGGTATTTACTGGCCGGTGTCGTTTCATTTCTTTTTTTGTTCGCCCTCATTACCGGTTTAATGCTGCACTGGGAAAAGATATTTTTGAACTTCTTCACCTTCAGGCCTTGGACAAAATGGAAAACCCTCTGGACGGATTTGCATACAGCAATTGGGGTAATCGGTTTCCCATTCCAACTTATATTTGCCGTTACAGGTGTAGTACTCATTGCCAATACCTTTCTTCTTGTCCCGTACACTAAATATTTATACAAAGGAGATAGCGCAGCCCTATATCAGGATTTAGAATATAGTGATTCTACGAAATATTCGTACAGTTATGAGCCGCTGCAAAAACAGATTAGCATAAACAATTTCATTGAAAAAGTTCAAAAGAAATGGCAAAACAGCAGAATAAGTTCTATCCAGATTAAGAACTTCGATGATGCCAATATGCATATCATCGTAACCGCAAAACCACGTCCTGATGAGGGTTTTTCGGGTACTGGCAAGATTATTTACCGCATCCGCGACCAGAAGGTTTTAAAAGAGCAATCACCAGTTCTCAATTCAACATATGTAGATAAAGTTAGAAGTTTTATATATCACTTACACTTTGGAGATTTTGGCGGCAAGCCTTTGCGGGTAATATTTTTTGTTCTGGGCGTTATGGGCTGCCTTGTTATTATCTCCGGTATATTAATTTGGCTGGTAGCGAGAGACAAAAATAACGTTCCAAAACATAAACGGGTTTTCAACTTCTGGACAGCAAATATTTTTATGGCTTCTTGCTTAAGCATGTTGCCGGTTACTGCTTTTACCATGACAAGCTTACTATTTATAGAGAAACCCAATCAGGCAGATATTTTCCATTTATATTTCTATTCATGGTTGGTGTTATCTCTGTATTTTATTGTTCGAAGAAGCCTTGCAATAACAAACCATCAAACTCTTTTACTATCTGCTTTGCTGTGTTTTATTTTACCGCTGGCAGATGGAATTAAAAGAAACAACTGGCTTTGGAATACTTTTAACCAGGGAAAATATGATATACTTTTTATCGATTTGTTGTTTCTTGTTCTATCAGTTATCTCCGTAGTGGCTTTGGTAAAAATGAAAGCACATGAAAAATTAAAGGCAGCTAAATCTTAACTTTTTCCGAAACAAAACTGATAAAAGGTTGCAAGGTTAAGTATTGGACACTATATTTGCAATTAATTTATAATTAGTCTAAATAATAATAATGAGATATCAATAACTGAATAAATTAAAATATATTAAGTTCAGCTAATGGACAAATGAAATGATTTGAGGTAAGAAATACCAATAAAAAACCGGATGGCTGGAACCACCCGGCTAATCATTCGCCAAAGGCAAACTAACTTCTAACGTCAATTAAAAGTAATGCAAATTAAGAAAAATTTGTTGATAGGGATATTATTTATTCTTTGCTCAACAGCTTATGCCCAAACCCCGGGCTCGTTATCAGGAACAATATTAGATGAAATAGGCAAGCCCATACCAGGCATAACCATTAAGCTAAAACACACCGGCTTAGCCTCGATATCTGAAAATGATGGCAAATACTTCATAGGCAAAATTCCGGCAGGGAAATACAGTATTACTTACAGCGGAATCGGGTTAAAGATTCACGAGAAAACAGTTTCTATTGAATGGGGTAAACAGGCAACGGAGGATGTAAAACTTTATGCCGATGCCAAAAATATGGAAACAGTTCAGGTATTTGGCCGTACCAAAGCTGAAGAAACCAACAGGCAGGCTTTCAATGTAACCGCTATCGATGCGAAAAAATTATACAACAGCACACTTGACATTTCCAGTGCATTAGATCGGGTTTCGGGAGTAAGGGTTCGGGAATCTGGTGGTGTTGGCTCCAACTTTAACTTATCGCTAAATGGCTTCTCTGGTAACAGAATCAGGTATTTTATCGATGGAATTCCGATGGATAATTTTGGTTCATCGTTCCAGATAAACAATATCCCTGTTAACCTGGCTGATAGAATTGAGGTTTACAAGGGGGTTGTCCCGATGTGGCTTGGTTCTGATGCTTTGGGTGGCGCAATTAATATTGTAACGGCAGAACGTGCGGGCAGTTATGTAGATGCTTCTTATTCATTCGGCTCGTTCAACACGCACAGATCTGTAGTTAATACTGGCATCACCACAAAATCAGGTTTTACAGTCCAAATCAATGCTTTTCAAAATCATTCTGATAACAATTACAAAGTTAAGGTTGATGCTGCAGATATTAACACTGGTGCCTACGCAGAAAACACAGTGATTAATCGTTTCCACGATAAATATCATAATGAAACAGTTATCGCCAATGTTGGAGTTGTAAATAAATCATTTGCCGATAAACTATTATTCGGCATCACCTTGGGTGAAAATCATAAAGAAATACAAACCGCAGCAAGAATGGTAGCTGTTTATGGTGGCTTGCATACCAGGGGAAACATCATTATGCCAAGTTTGAAATACCGCAAAACTAACCTGATTAAAGGCCTTGATTTAACTTTAAACGCCAACTATAATTTAGGTAGAGAAAAACGCATTGATACGATAAACGGACGCTTTGACTGGTACGGAAACTTCAAAGCAATTGGCACGAATGGCGAGAGCTCCCGGTCGCTTTATAACTACAAAAACAACAATGGTTTAGTAACTGCAACAGCGAACTATACAATTACTGAGCGGCATAGTTTAGCATTAAGTAATGTGTTAAACCTTTTCAACCGCGAAGGTTATGATGAATTAAAACCCCTAAATACTGCTGATGAAGCACCTAAACGTACAAATAAAAATATCTTAGGTTTGGGGTACAGCTATGCTATTAGAGATAAATTTAGCGCAACAGCTTTTGGTAAATACATCTATCAGAATATTGTATCAACAAATACTGGCATTAACCAGCCGCCAATAGAAAAACTTGGGTATGGTACCGCATTAACATACTTTTTCAACAGAAATTTCCAGGTAAAAGCATCTTATGAATTAGCCAACAGGATGCCTGAGGCAAATGATATTTTTGGCGATTTAATCAATCAGGAAGGAAATCCTAATCTTAAACCTGAAAAAAGCGACAATTTCAATTTAGGTTTCAATTACGATTTTGCAGTTAACAAAATCCATCGATTTGGTGTAAATGCAAACGCAATTTACCGTTATGCCAACAACTTTATTTATACACGCTTAAACAGCAATCAAAGTAAATATGTTCCTGATAACAGAGATGGTGTGAGAACGTACGGCGGCGATGCTGAAATCAGGTATTCATACAAAAACTGGCTTAGCGCAGGCTTAACAGGCACTTACCAATATCTGCAAAATATGCAAAAAGTAGAAGCAGGTTACACGGGTATAAGTCCGCTTTACCTCGACCAGATGCCAAACATTCCTTACCTATTTGGAAATGCAGACGTATCGGTAAGCCTGAAAGATTTAGGCAAAACAGGAAACACCTTAAATTTTGGATATAACCTGCTTTATGTGCACGAGTTCTACTTATACTGGCCAAGTCTGGGTCAGGAAAAATATAACATTCCGCAGCAATGGGCGCATGATGTAAATGTGGTTTACAGCATGGCCAACGGACGTTACAACGTTGGTTTAGAAGCCAAAAATATTACCGACGCATTATTATACGACAATTTCAGCTTGCAAAAGCCCAGCAGAGCATTCTACTTAAACATTAGATATTTCTTTAATAAAAACCGTAATTAACATGAAAGTAAATTTTACAAAAGCTTTTGCTGCATTGGCATTAGCATCAACAATTGTTTCCTGCTCAAAAAAAGATGATAATCCTGTTGCAGAAAACCCTGGAAACTATATTCTAACAGTTACTCCGGTAGCATCAACGGCCGTTGCCGATTACTTATTAACGGCGAGCAACCTGGAAAGCGGAACGATATCTACTGCCGGAAATGGTATTGAGCAAGATGGAACATACAGATATTATGTTACACACAACAACAAATTTTTCAGTATGCTGTACGGACAAGGAAATCCTGGCGCCGTTACAACTTATAATATTCAAGGCGGAAAACTGACAAAATTATCCAACTTCCAAACAGAAACCGTTCAAGCTTTTGCACCGGTTAACGATGATATCTTATTAACCAAAATTCCGCGAGCAATTAACGCGACAGGGCCAACGGTTGCAACCTGGTACCAGGTTAATACAAACAGCCTACTAATTGCGAATACCGGAACTATTGATGCATTGGCGCCTGCAAATAATGGAGAAATTGCACATTTTAGCTGGTTACAGCAGGTAGGGACAAAAGTGTTTGCACCATTCTTTACAATCAAAAATTCAAGTTTTTCTACAGACTTTCCAAACCAAGCCTGGGTGGCGGTTTACTCATACCCTGGAATGCAGTTAGAAAAAACAATTAAAGATGACAGAACAAGTTTTATCGGTAGATATTTTACCAACGGCCTTGCCGTGGTTGAAAATGGCGATACATACGCATTCTCTTCTTCAGTTGCTGCAAATACCGGTGTGTTAACTTCAACAAAACCATCAGCCATTACCAGAATTAAATCAGGTACAACAGAATTTGACCAGAGTTATTATTTAAACTTCGAGACTACTCTACCAGGTTATTATATTACCGACTGGATTTATGTTGGTGCAAATAATTTTGTTGCTCACATACAACCGACTGCGAAAAGAGGTGCCTATACTGCAGGAACTGAACTTGCGATTGTGAACGTAGTTGATAAAACCGTTAAAAAAGTAAGTGGTTTGCCTGCAACTGATGTTAAAAGCATTACCGTAAATAACTACGCTCCAAAAGATGGAAAAACCGCATATGTTGGGGTGAATTTAAGCACAGGCATTGGTTACATCTATAAAATTGATGCTTCAACAGCAACTGCTAAACAAGGGTTAAAAGTTGAAGGTGGGACAGTAACAGCTGTTCAACATTTAAACTAATTATATTTCAATTAAATAAAAAGCATCCAAAAATAAAACATGCCCCATCAGCCTCTGCTATTGGGGCATGTTTTCCACAAATTGTGCGTTACAATTATTATACTAATACTAGCTAATTACCTTGAGTGACCCCTCAGGGGTTCGAACTTAGCGTCAAAAACACCCTTTAATTAACATCGAAGGTACTTTTTAATTTTGACTCACCGAATAACTCACCTTTTTGTTAATACGTTTTAGCTGCAAATGCTATTGCGTTAAATATACATCTTTTTTGTTAGAAGTAACCTAATTTTGCATCTTCATTTATTCAGATATCAAGTTAATTATACTTAAAATCTCTTTGCTTTCATTGGTTCCTGAATCCAACCATGATGAAAAGGAGTCGCCACAAAAGGCGATAACTTGATCCATTTCGGCATGATCGGTACCAGTATAAGCCTCAAGTGCGCCTCTCTTTAATATGAAAATCCCATCAGTATATTTGCTTTCAATATCTGCCTCAAGGATTGGATAGTGATGCTTGGTCCTGGCTACCAAATCCTGACGATTGATCTTTTCCAGCTCTTTATATTTACTTAATAAGCTATTCCACTGACTCATTCTGGGAGCAGTTATATGATTAGGGTCTGAAATGAGTACATCAAAGAACCCTTTAAGCTTCTCTTTCTGCGTTAAGGAAAGATTATCAAGTTTTTCCTGTTTTAATAACCCAGAACTCTTCAACAAATTAAACGCGGGCGATGTGGCCGCATGTTTAAAGAATCTACAGAGAGAAAGTTTATATAAAGTACTAGGTCATTAGTGCTAAAATAAATACAGAGATCTGAATAGTCATTTAAAATTAGTTCAGAGAACGAGAATTTTTTAGAGCAGAAATTTCAAGTCATCGATAGAATAGGGTTCGGGGAGTTTATAGCCGTTAATTAATAATGTAGGTGTAAACTTTATCTCCACCAAATCACACCATTGTTTTTGGGAATCTCTCAAGCCTTCCACATTTTTCGTTAGTATCAATGGAAATTTCTCGAAAAGATCTTCGTATTTCCTTTTGTCGTCTTTGTACCAACATTCGAGTGCTTTATGTACTATTGATTTATCAATTAAAAGATTCAGGGCTATAATGTGATCAGTTGTTTTCCACTGAACCCCATCATCAAAATTATTAGTAACGAATACAACTTTAAGCTGCACGTCCGGTCGGTTATCAATTAGTTCCTTCAATTTCGTATGCGCCTTACCGCAAGGTCCGCAGTACAGATTGCTTATCATGGTAATAACGATTTGGGCATTAGGGTTTCCAAATATCACAGGATGTAAGTCATCAGAGATTGCAAACCTTGGCTGGTTTGTAACCGATTTAGCAAACAAATTGCTGTCATATTTAAACTTGTTTAGCTGTTTCTGCAATGGCAAAAACTCTACTGAAGTCTTGAAATAGCCTTTAAAGAAACTCCATGAGACTACCGGAACTAAAATTACGTATATGATAAAAAAGAGGTTTTCTATAAGAAAATCTAAAGACGATTTAAAAAGAGTATCAGTTCCCCTAAGAAATGCTAATGTGACAAAGTCTGAAATAAGAACTAGCTGAACTATACAGCATAAAATACACCATGTCTGTTTTTTGTATTGATAAGTCAAGGAATAAATTGTAAAAGGTAGGACTAACAGGCTACACAATGCAATGAGCGGAGTACTACCGCTCTTGATCATCAACAAAAAGGTGGTGACAAAATAGAAAAAACCAACTTCACTCCAATTTAACCAATCTGTTATTTTGGCAGCATCGGATTTTAAAAGCTCATCACATTTCCCTTTGCCGGCGATTGAGCATAAATTCTGAATGAATGGATTATTTGAATTTATACTCTGGATAAGAAGAAGGATACAAGCGGTAATTCCGACAGATTTTATTGACATTACAAATATTAACGGAGTAGAAATACCTTCATCAGGTAGCAAAAAAAGGAAAGACGAGATAATAAGAAAAATCAAAGCCGGTAACATTAGAGATTCAAGCGTATACCGAAGTATTCCCTGGATATAGTTTTCCTCTCCGCTCTCCGACGTCTTTTTTCCAATAAGTGCAACGCCATCCCAAAGCATCATGAAATCAGAGATTTTTATTGTTTTTCTTTCAATGCCTTCGTCAGAGTAGGTTATCTGGTGAGAATCGATATGCTCGACCAGCAAAAAGCGTCCACCATAATTCATCGAATGGGCGATGAAAGGTAAAGGAATATCAGCGATTGAAACATCCTCTTTGTCAAATTTATAAACATCGTGTTCCACCTTCCATTTTAAAAGGGAATCACTAAGTGCAAGAACGCTCGGGTATTCAGGATGACTTTCTATCGTCCTGGCAACCGTTTTCGAATGTGCTTTTACATCCAGGCATTCAAGAAATTTTGCGGTTACCCAACTGCAGTTGGTCTTTGGCATTACGAACGAGTTCATTATTAAATTTTAAGTTTATTTTCCTTTGATGCAGTGAAATTCGTTGGGATAAAATTTTGATCAAAAATTATAATACGGAATATAGATTTATTGGGACAAAGAGCATGATTTCATGGATGAGAACTCATGCATGCTTTTCGCCAGTCACTTATTTGAGTTGGTAGGACCAGCAGCCTGGGAAATTTAATTTAAAAGCATAGTGGTTGGTATTGAGTCTATCAGCGATTAATTTTCATCCCCAATTTAGAGCCTTCGATAACACAAATCAGACTATTAGTACAATTTGGTTTGCACATGCAAAAACATCACGCAAATTTATGTTCAATAATTTTTGCACCTGATGTTTCGAAATCGTCAGCCGTTTTTTACTTATTTGATTTATTCGCCAAGAAAACAGATTACTAAGTAAAGATAATAACCTGCATGAAGTTGTAAAATTCATGTCGCCAAAGCTTTCGGCGTGGAAGAATGCAATATTTAATTATTCTTTAAACTATTATGTCAACAAACAAATTAAAAGATTTTAAAATCTTTAACCGGGAAGAATTGAAACAAATCAGGGGTGGTGATTATGAGTATGGTGGGGACCGATGTCTATCAGACACAATGTGTTATTTCGATGGCCCCGGGGGCTCACTTGAAGGTGGTGGATGTTACACCATGCAACATGAATCGCAATGCCGTTGTGTATCTTTCAGAAACGGTGTACCTTATGCAAGTGTACCCTCAGAGTATTGCAAACGATAACACCTCCCCTGGAAATAAATCCCAGGGGTTAATTTAAAGTTTATGAAAAGATTTCTTTTTGCGTTAAGCATATTTTTGTTTTTAGTTCAAACAGTTAACGGACAAATTCCCTTTGAAATCGAGTTTCAGACAAACTCACTAAATAGTTCAAACTTTACTTTTTGCATATTAGCCAATAATGAAATCGATGTCATAAAAAAAGAGAGTTTGTTTTTCAGGAATGGCAGTTTGAAATTGAAGGGGAATATCAATCAGAAAGCAAGATACGTAAGCTTGAGCACAGTCCATAATGGAAAAATGGCCTTTAAAATATTTTCAATTGACAGTGGATTGAATTCTATTAAGGTTGAGTTAAAAATAAAAAATAATTTCCCTCAACTTGAAATTTTAGCGAGTGGAAAATCTAACTTTATTTCTGAACTTGTCGATACCGCCTTTCATAGAAACCTTGCCATCTACCGCCACGCTTCAGGATTGCCAAAAGCGAATACACTCGACGCTGTTTACAATAGCAAGTTCAAAGAAGAAGTTTTAAAAATTATTGAATCAAATCCACAAAATTTTGGATCTCTGCTTGCCTTGAGCGGTATGAGTAAAATGGAAAATTCCCCGCAGTGGGCAGAGCGCGTTATTGTTACTATGGGGACTTTGTCACCTGTATTGAAATCGTCAAGCCTTTTCCAAGAGATAAAAAAAGGACGGGAAGCACTCATCTCGGGAGTTCGAAATTCCTCCGCCGGGCAAACCGCGAAGATTTTTGAGACAAGAGACGAAAGAGGAGTTTCATTCAGCAACAGATTATTGGCAGGACAAAATTATCTTCTTGCCTTCTCGGCGACATGGTGCATACCTTGTCAACGCCAATTACCATTACTCAAGAAAGTTTATGATAGGTATCAAGACTCAGGTTTGAGGGTTGTTTACTTTAATGATGATGATGACATTGAGAAATGGGTGAGCCATATCAAAAATAATAAACTTGAATGGATTAATGTGTCTGACAGAAAAAAACCGGGGCAGAGCATTGTACAGAAATCTTTTGGAATTAATGCCGTACCGACAGTGCTGATAGTCAATTCTTCGGGTAAAATAATCTACAATTCTGATCAAACCGACCCCGGATTAACAAAGTTGGAATCAACCGTTCAGTCGCTTTACGCTAATTGAATTTAGTAGCTTATTTCATATTCTTCAAAGTTAATTAGCGAATACATAAACGACAGGCATTCGCTGATTGATGGATTCACTTTTGGAAAGAAAGAGAAAACCGGACTGAAGAAACCAAGTCCAACCAGGTATGACTATCCAATCTCCTTCCTTTTTAGAGTGATGAGATTGACTTGTAACCGGTCCATCTCTTCGATATTATTTTCTAATGAGATGAAGTCTTAAATCTGCAGCAACTTATCGAAACGATCATCAGCATCAGAACCATAATCTGTTAATTAAGTGGTGAATTATAGCATTACACCCTTAAGAAACAGCCGTTCGTTGAAATTATTCTTTTTAATTACGGGCAATAAAAAATCGATAAGTTTTGCCCTTGAAATTGGTCTTCCGGCTGAAGGCGGTTTTATGGAGTCAGGGGAAATACTTTTATCTTCAATTGATGTGGCAAACCAGGTAATATTTTCATGAGGCAACGCCAGTCCAAGAATCATGCCCGGCAAACCGCCAAAGGACTCAGGCCCCGCAGTCGATACGATTTTTTCTGTGTAGAACGCGACAACATAGATAGAATCATGTAAAAGGCCATTTGCCCTTTTACATGGGTAACCTGCTATCTCTCTTGTCTCTTCAGTTAGTTTCCAAACAATGTGTTTAGTAGAATCCTTGATTAAAAAAAGCTCTTCGAAGACTTTTTTTTCAGTCACATCTGTTTTGCTTTTAGTATCCCTGAAAACAACATTTATCTGGCGGCTCATGGGGTCTTCTCCGAAGTAAGCTGCTGGATCTTGTGAAACCTGATCTTCAGGTTCGAAAAGGGATTTGTCATCGGAAAAATAAAGCCTGCTTTTTGATATTCTAAACTGCTGTTGCGTAAGCTTGAATTGCGCAAATGCTTGTTGCTTGAGCACATCCCGTTCAGAGATGTTCTTTTTTATCCTGGCATTAAGGTTCACCTTCTTCTCAAAATGAACTACACCCGACAGTAGGAAACGGCTATTCTGCGCATTTATTCGAGTACCCGTCAGCAAAATAAGGATTATTAAAATTTCGAAGCCCTTTGTTTTCATGATTTCTATTTACTTTGTTGTGTTCCGAATTTACTAAAGTCCCAGCTTAGAGATAACATAAAATAACGTCTGATGGTCGTATAATTGCTTTGCGTCAATGTTGTTCCAATCACCGTCCTCCTGAACCCCTGATTTTGATTAAGCAAGTCATTAGCTATCACACTGAGCTTAAGGTTTTCAGACTTGAAAAATTTCTTCGCCAGTGACGCGTTTAATAGCAGTACCTCGTATTTCTCCGGAAAGACCGAAGTTTTCGCCTGATATTGATAATTGATCGACGTACGAAATTCAATAGCTAGCGGTAAATATACAGACCCCGAAAAATCCGAATTGAATCCACTACCATTATTATTCAGGCCCCTGAATAACGAAGAATTACCGAAGGTATAACTGGGGTTAAGGTTTAATATAAAGTCGTAGCTTTTTAACTTTGATTTTGATAAGGTCAACCCTGCGGAATAAACTGAAGCATTGCGCGCATTGATTACGCCATTTGAAAGACCATAATTTTTAGTTTTACTGGCTGACAGACTAATACCAAGGTAAGTGTCAATTGATTTTAGTTTCATTCCGGCATTTATCCTGCCATAGACATTGAAATTGTTTTTTTGCGACAGGTTCACCGCCCGGTAAGATGTTTTTCCTGCGTCGTCTATATTAATATCAGTAACAATCGGGTCTTCGATATTGGTATAGCTAAAAGCGGCAACAAAATTTTGGCCCGTGGTCAGTTTTAACATGTTATAATCGATGGAGAGGTTATTAGAAAAAGAGGGACTGATGTCCGCATTACCGATGAAAATATTCAGCGGGTCGGCATTGTTCTTGACTGGCTGAAGCTGATCGATTGAAGGTTGCATTGTGTTACCATTATAATTAAGCCTGATCATCTGTTGAGGACTGAACTGATAACGATAGCTTATTTGAGGATTGAGATAGTTGAATCTGCGTTTATAGAATACATCGGTGATTAAATCATGCTGATCAAATAAAACATTGGTAAACCTGGCCCCTGCTTCGAAAGATGTTTTGTTTTTACTATATGCATAGACGCCTCCAACTTGATTTGAAAGCTGGTTGAAATAATATGAATTCGAAAATTCGCTGTCCAGTTGATTGAATTGTCCTGTTGCGGATCTGTTGAAGGATTTTCTGTCTGACAAACTACTGTTGATACCCAATCCGTAATTCAAAATAAGGCTGGAAAATTTTGAAAGCGGTTCGGATAAACTCGCTGCAATGCTAAAAATTTCCGTCTTGGCGACTTGCAGCTTCATCTGGTCAATCCGCTGAATGCTGTCGAGTGACCCGGATGCTGTATAAAATCCTGTCCTTGCAGAAAGCGACCCTGAATTGTCACTTTTTACCGAGGCGAGGGAGATATTCAAAGAAAGGAGGCGGTTTTCCTTTCGAAATTTATGACCAAAGAAAACACCCCCGTTGAACGTTTTCTGATGCCCCATATCAATTAATAATCGCTCAGTGCTGTTTAGCAGGCCGAAATCTGTTGAAGTGTTTGAAGAAAGAAATTTTGATTCAGCATTAGTTTTTCTTTGGGTTCCATCCAGCGAAATCTTAATTGTATTATTGTTATTAGGCCTTAATGTTAGCGTGGCGTCGATTTTCTGCCTGAAAAGGTGGTTGTCAAATGTTTGATCCGAGATGCCTGTTAATGACGAAGCGGAAAGATCATTTTGGGTAAAACTATTCTTAGTACCGGTGATGTCCAGTGAGCCTACTTTATAATTTGCATTAATTGATTTTTTATCTCCTGACCATTTGGCATCATAGTGTATACCCGCAGTTGCTGCTTCCGGAATACCCTGACCGCTGAACCTACCGCTCGAAGAACTTAGTTCATCGGCATCTGTTGTAGAGGCCATTAAACTACTGCCAACAAAAACAACACTTTCAGAGGAAGATGCATATTTAGAATTTTCAGAACCACTTAAACCTATCTTCCCTGTATTTGCAAGGTTTCCATAGAGGGCAAATTTCTCTTTTTCGAGAAATCTGTTGAACATAGCTGATGCCTGATGATATTTTTCCTTTGAAATGGCCGCTTCGGCCTTTCCAAAAAGGCCCCTCTTCTTGTCTTCTTTGAGCTTGATATTTATCGTCTTTACTTTCTTGCCAGCCTGTGATTTTGTAAATGCAGCCTGATCAGACTGTTTTTCAAAAAGCTGTACTTTATCAACCATATCCGCACGCAGGTTTCGCGTTATTAAAGTCGGGTCATCTCCGAAGAACTCTTCACCGTCAACCAGCACCTTGTCAACCGATTGGCCATAGGCACTTATACGGCCATTGTTATCGACTTTTATCCCGGGCAATTGAATCAGTAAATCTTCAACTTTCGAATTCGGGCTGATTGTAAAAGCCTTTGCATTATACTCGGTCGTATCGCCTTTCATCCTTATCGAATTAAACGCACCTTTTATGATCACCTCTTTCAACAATTTAGCTTTGAGTGATAGCGCTATCGGCGAAATTTCCAGTTTCGGGGTATACTTGTTGATGGTTAAGGTATCAACAAAATCGGCATATTCCGGATAACTCACCGTTACCAGAAATTTTCCAGACGGAACGGAAACGAGCAAAAAATTGCCATTGACTTTACTCCGGGAGAAAGCGACCAAAACTGTATCACTTTGATTTGTGAGGGTAATTGTTGCATTCAGGAGTTTTACGCCTGATTCACCATCATAAATTGTTCCTGCAATGTTTGTTAATGACTGGGCCCTGACAGGGTAGGCAAACAGTGATAGGTAAACAAAGAGTATGGCAATTGCCGTGAAAAATGGTTTGATTTTTGGTCCGTTCATTTTCGGTAATTCTGCTAAAAGCAAGATAATAATAACTAAAGATACTGCACAACGAACCGCTATCGTTGTGCAGTAAAAATTAACAGGCGCTCAATGTTGCTCCTGAAACGCAAAGCCAGTTACTCTTTGCTTTTTCAACACATTTACTGCAGTTGACTGTGCCGGTCCAGCAGCATCTATACCCCCCGCCAAAATCTGAACCGCCGCCCCCACCATCATCTGTCGGCTCATCAGGAGAATCGTAATAGCCGTCTGTTCCACCTCTGATTTTTTTTAAAGCTTCTCGGTCGAAGATTTGTGCAGGAGAAATTGCATTTTTTTTCATAATTAATTTACATTTGTTTTAGATTGATAACCTTTCCACGACGGGTTATTTGCGACGGCATGTGTTTTTTAACAACATGCATGTTAATGGGCAGTTCGTTTGCAACCGGCTGCCCAATTTTTTTAAAGCCAGGAATGCAGCCAGTAATGGATCATCGCATATTGGCCTGTTTTCTCAGGCATTTGCTGTATCTCATTATACTCATACATAAAGACATCTTTGACCCCAAGTACTCTTTGAGCAGAGTATGGAAATTTCTCGTAAGAGCTTTGCATTCTGAACGGGCCGCTGTAATGGAGTGTCCTCATTGAATTTATCTCACCATTTTGGTAGCTTTCTAAAATATCATCGATAATTTTAAGCAGATAAGGTTCCATTTTATTTGCTGAAAATGCTTCCGACGCCAGACTTCCGTCATGCCTGTCTTTTAAAAGAAAGCCATCGGGATTTGAGTTGCATAAATCCAAAAACATTCTTTTGTCAAGAAGTTGAACGTCCCAATCATAATAGTGGCCACCATAATGATATACAAGAAGGTATCTCGCTATATCCGCGGCCTCGGCATGGTTCCTCGCGTTCAGGAAAGCGGCTAACGCAAAAGGATAATGCTTTCCGATAAAAGAAGCTAACTCTTCATCGTTCCAGGTCATGATTAGAAATCCGCTATCGGACAACACCATCCAGGAACTAAGGCAACATTCAATGACTTCATTTTTGGCAGGGCCAACAATATGGTGAATAATAGAGGGTACCATGGGCTTAAAGGAAAATATGATATGCTGTTAATTGATTAGTTTAATTAAGCAAATAGCCCAAGTCTGATGGCTGGTAAGGCTCAGGAAGTTTATATCCGTTTACAAATAATGTTGGCGTAAATTCTACCCCCACCATTGCACACCATTGGTTCTGCTTACCTAAAACAGCTTCCTCTTCTTCACCGGAGTTCGCCGGATATCTTTCCGACCAGGTTGCAAAATCCTTAACCGGCTGACTATACCAATCATGAAGTGCGGTGAATAATGTCTGTTCATCGGATGTTTTCGACAAAGAAGTCAGATGTCCGGCGACAATATTCTTCTCATCGTGCGGATTGTCTGAAGTGGCAAAGATTATATTCAGTGAGATGTCGTGGCGATCATGGATGAGCTTGTCCAAAACTGCGTGAACTTCACTGCAAGGCTTGCAGAACGGACTGCTGACCAACGTAATTTTTGTTTTAGCATTCTTGTTTCCTAATTCCAGAGCCATTAAATCCGGACCAATGGCATAACTTGGCTGACTCATCAAAGCGGTGCGGAATAGCTTGGTATTATATTTAAACTTTATGAAGGCTTGGTTCACTTTTGCTAATTTGGAAGAATCTGTTGTTAGTTTTTTGACCGTTCCCCAGGCACAGGCAACAATGATGAATCCTGAAAAAGGTATCAAAAGAGCGAGCAAAGGTTCTGAAGGATTAAAATGTCCGAAATTGAGGCTTAAGGCGGCATCTAAAAACAATACAGACTGAACACCTAGGCAAAGAAAGCACCAGGCTCGTTGCTTGTGCTGATGGTATATTGAATAAGCGACATAAGGGAGGGCTAATAAACTCAACCAGCTTAACGCGGACATGACGATCGGTGAAACGAGTAAAGAAAGGCTCGCTCCTGCGAAATAAACAAAACCCACCTCCGACCAGCTTAGCCACGTTGTAATCTTTGATGCATCTGAGTTCAACACCGAATCGCAGGTTTTTTTTCCGGACAAGGCACATAATTTTTGCACCAGGATGCTGTTTTGGTTATTGCTTTGAACCAGTAAAAGAATTGAGAATAAAAGTCCGGCAAGCTTTATTACAAGACTGGCTATAAATATACCTGAAAAAGAATTTGCAGAAAGAGAGAGAAAAATCCAGAATGCCAAGGCCAAAAACAAGGCAGGCTGTTTTAAGTCATTCAGAAGAAAGCGTATTTTATGTTCAAAATAGTTAGGTTCTCCACTGGTCAGAGTGCTTTCGACACGAAACGCAATGCCGCTCCACTTGGATAGAAAATCTGCTTCGGAAACTGTCTTTCCCTTCTTGAACTCATTGTCGGAGAATTCAACAAATCCCCTGTTTATTTTTTGAACAAGAATGAAGTGGCCTGAACCATTATTGAGATGCGCTATGAAAGGAAAAGCGAAATCACTAGGTTCGTAAGATGATTTGTCGATATCATAAACAAGAGGGTTAATGTTGAAACTGCTGACAGTATCTATGATGGAAAGTAAACCCGGATACTCGGGATGTTCTTTCAGCCTGCTGCCTAAGGTTTGTCGGTTGATTCTAATACCTGATTGCCGAAGTAAGGCAAAAGTTACGTGCAGAATGCTGTTTTTTGAGGAGTTAATCATGTGGCTTCAAAATTTCGAAAGACAAAAAAATCAATGATTTTCAATATCTAAAGTTGCATTGAAGAAGTAAATCGCGGAAATGATTTATATAAAGAGATATTTTCTTTATATGAAAAGGCACTAAGCGGGGATAAATTAAATCCGGTGATGATGTTGACCAGTTTTAATTTTCTTCGAGCGTACCAACGGTAAGCCTCACTTTGAAAAGCTCATTCCGATTGATCAAAAGGCTGAAGCTATTTCCATAAACGAGCCTCATTCTGCTTTCCAGATTTTTAAGTCCCGTATGAAGGCTCAAAGACGAAGGCGCTTTGGAAGCCTTATTTTCAGTCTCAATAACCAGTACTTTTGAACTTGACATAATGGATATCTTGGCGGGCGTGGAATCATCATCCAGAACCCCGTGTTTAAACACATTCTCAACTAGGGTTAAAAGCGCCAGGGGAATTATTTTTTGATCCGGATCCAGTTCACCATAGTCAAAGTGTATACTTAATTTGAAATCCTGTTTGATCTGGAAAAGGTTTATCAGATTTTCCGCCTGAGCGATTTCCTTTGAGAGCAATGTAAATTCTTCATCGTAGTCGATATCAACTGCATACCTCATCATCTCGGAAAGCCCGACGATTAGATCCCCTGAAGCCGGATCGGTCTTCCGTATTCTTTTATGAATGAAACTGAGGGTATTAAAAAGAAAATGGGGGTTGATTTGAGATTTTATGTATGCATTTTGAGCGAGTGCGAGTTGTTTTTCGATTTTTTCTCTATCGATGATTTCCTTTAAACGTTTTTTTTCCAAATCCTGCGTCAGTTGACGTTCCTTGAGATAGCGCTTTAGGAACCAGAAACCGGTGGCAATAAATATGAAATACAGCGAACGATAAACTGCCCCCAACACGAACCGGTGATTGATGCCTAAAATATTTTCAGGATCGGGTTGATTATATGAAGTGAAGAACCTGTTGAGAATTGCGAGAAGAGGAATATATACAAGAATTTCCGAAGCGGCAAGCAAGATGATCTTTAAATAGTCTCCCGGGTGGAGAAACTTCATTTTGTCCAAAATCAAGATATGGAAGTAAAATAGAAAAATATTCAGGCTATAATGGACGAGGTAATTTTCAAATCTTCCGAATACCCCGGAAAATATCCCGATTAGCAACGATTCATAGGTTACAAATATCAGCCAAAGTATAAAATGTAACCTGTTGATGCGAATCCAGCTCCATAATTTAGTAATCATCCTGTATATTTTACTTTTAATAGCAATAATTATCCTTTTCGTCCTTATATTTTTTTTTCCGATTAATCCAACTCTAGTTTTCATAAAAATTAACGTTTATGAAAACTAAAAGAATTGAAAAAAAAACTGTATTTATCTACAGAGCAGCTAACAAATTATCATTATTCGCTGATACTGTACCAACTGATCCAACCTTTACCTCACTAACTACGACCGTTACCGGTATGCCTCCGATAAGGTAAAGGTTAAGCCTGCCCGGAATTATTTTTTTTGGGCAGGTTTCAATAAGTTTCTTGTTAAAAAACCATCCAAAGAATCTTTGTAGCTTTCCCCGATTGTAAATTTGGCGCCTGAGCTCATTGTAAGCGTATTTCCGGTAAGCGAAACAATATGAGTCTTGGAAATAATAAAACTCCGGTGCAACTGCACGAACTCTTCTCTGTGACCAAGCGCATCTTTCGCTTCTTTAAGACTGATGTGCGTTACAAGCTTATCCTTTACTGTGTGAATCCTCACGTAATTAAGCAAGCTTTCCACGGCGACAATATCTTTAAACATGACTTTAATCAGTTTGAAATCTTCATCACGATTTTTAACAAAAATATAGTCATCCTTATTTTCCTCGTTCATCATAACAGCTTGAGCATTGTCTTTTTCCGCTGGGAAAATCTTATCTACACTTTCCAGAACTTTGGCGAAGGTAAAAGGTTTTAGTAAAAAGTCACTGGCACTGACGGCAAATGCATCCAGAGCATATCTGGCATGAGAGGTGGTGAAAATAAGTTTGTCGGTTTTCTTTCTGATCATTGCGGCTAGCTCAATGCCTGTCATCAAGGGCATATCCACATCCATAAATACCAGATCAACTTGATTCACTTTAAGATAGGCTAAAGCTTCGAGCGGTTTTATAAAAGTCGCTTCCAGTTTTAGTTTGGGGATATTTTCAATGTATTCTGTCAGTTCATCGATCGCAGTTTGATCATCGTCCACGGCAATACAGATAAAATTCATAAATGGTTAGGTTTAATTAGAGGTTAATCAGCTTTCAAATCAAACATAAGAGTAAATTAGAAAAATTCCTACGACAAAATACTCTTTTATTTTTTTAAAAAGATTCAGATTGCTCCTAGTCCGGCTTTGCGGAAGAATAGATCAATCCTTGTAATTCCAACTATCTACTTTATCCCAAATAACCGGTCATTGGTAGTATAAAAGAACTTTTATATATAAGCTTTTCGAAAAAACAAAATCTGCTCCGGATATTTAGTTTTTGGGTTAATCGCAGCAGGATGATTATACCGAAGAAAGTGCTGAGCTTCTAGGAGGGTCTATACTATACCCGGCACCTGAATGATACTATATCTTAACCTTAAATCATGACGATATGCTACCAAAACTGATACATCATATAGTTGGTCCGAATAAAAATAAAATTGTTTTACAATGCCTGAGTTCTTGGGAGGTCTTAATAGAACAAGGTTTTGAAATCATGATTTGGGACGATGATTCTCTGAGTGGTTTCATATCTGAAAATTATCCTTTTGCTTTAAGTGCATTTTCAACAGCAAGGAATCATGCTGAGGCGGCAGATATTGGTCGGTATCTTGTCGTCTATCACTTCGGCGGGCACTACTATGATTGGGACATTCAACTTCTGGAACAGGATTTGTTTTTAAACCTGTCAAATACCAGCCCAAACGGTTTTCTGCTGGAGGATCCGACAGATGGAAGTATCGCTTCAGAAGCTTTTAGTGCCATGAAAGCCGAGCCCTATCTTATAAGTCTTGTCAGGGATATTGTCGGGATATACAATTCTGGCATGCGCGACGAAATAAGGACTCTCTATTACTCCGGGCCGTTCCGGATGAGGGATGCGCTGAAAATCCACCAGAACTCCAGTCAGAAAAAATTGGCAGTGCTGGATGTTTTCTTATATGACTATCACCAGATTAAAGAGATGCCGGATAAGCATTATGTTCGTCCAATGATTCATTACTGGTTACATTCGTGGATACCGAAACCTGAAGAAGTAAGTGATAATACCACTGAGTCTCAGACTAACTCACTAACTCCTTTGCTTCACTAAATACCTGATTTTGGCTGCCTTCACACATTACAAACAAGCTGACCAGATGGACTGTGGGCCAACCTGCCTGCGTATGGTTGCCAGACATTATGGGAAAAACTTCAGTTTGCAAAAACTGAGAGACATTTCGGGGATAAATCGTGATGGGGTATCGATGCTGGGCATAAGTGAAGCTGCTGAGAAAATCGGCTTCAGGACGACAGGTGTACAGCTATCTCTTGCACAATTAAAAGACTGTGATTATCCCATAATCCTTCATTGGAACCAGAACCACTTTGTTGTTCTTTATAAAATCATTATTAAAAAAGGAAAGGCACACTATTTCATTGCCGACCCTGCCAAAGGCCTGCTTAAATTTGATGCAGGGGAATTCGCGAGCTACTGGTTAAGCATTGGGCTAACGGGTAGCCGCAAGGGTGCGGCTTTGATACTTTCACCAACACCGGATTTCCATTCGAATAAGGAAGACGAAGAGCAAGGTTTTAATTTCAGCTTCCTTTTCAGATACCTTTTTTCTTACCGGCAATTGATTGCACAGCTTCTGGTGGGGCTCGGTGTGGGAAGTTTATTGCAACTGATACTTCCGTTTCTTACTCAATCGGTAGTTGATATCGGAATTAATACCAGGAACTTAAACTTTATTTATATTATCCTCATTGCACAGGTTATGATAACTGTTGGCAGATTGAGTGTTGAGTTTATGCGCTCCTGGATACTTCTGCACATCAGTACGCGATTGAATATTTCAATCCTCACTGATTTTCTGATAAAAATGATGAAACTGCCAATGAGTTTCTTCGATAGTAAAATGACAGGAGATATTATGCAGCGCATGAGTGACCAGAAAAGAATTGAAAGTTTTTTAACAGGATCAACTTTGAGTATCGTTTTTTCCATCTTTAACTTAGTTGTCTTCGCCGTTGTACTTGCTTATTACAACATAAATATCTTTACAATTTTTGTGATAGCCAGCATTATTTATAGCCTCTGGATCATCTTTTTTCTAAAAAAAAGAAGAGCACTTGATTTCAAAAGATTTGACCTCTCCTCTAAAAACCAAAGTGCCATTGTGCAACTGGTTGCGGGGATGCAGGAAATCAAATTGAATAATTGCGAGCAGCAAAAAAGATGGGAATGGGAAAACATACAGGCGAAACTATTCAGGTTTAATATAAAAAGTCTGGCACTGGGTCAATATCAACAGGCGGGGAGTTTTCTAATCAACGAAGGAAAAAATATATTTATAACCTTTCTTGTTGCAAAATCCGTTATAGATGGCAATCTGACTTTGGGTGGAATGATGGCTGTTCAATACATTATAGGACAACTCAATAGTCCGATAGAACAGTTGCTTGGATTTGTCCAGCAATTGCAGGATGCGAAAATATCACTTGAACGCCTGAATGAGGTGAGGCAAATGGAAGATGAGGAACCCGGCGACAGGCTGTTCAGCCATGAACTTCCAAGCGATAAAAGCCTTGCCCTTGAAAACGTGTCTTTTACTTATCCCGGCGCGGGAAATTTGCCTGTACTTTCCGGGATAACCTTGAAAATACCGGAGGGAAAGACCACGGCGATTGTGGGTATGAGCGGCAGCGGAAAAACAACTATCCTAAAGCTTTTGCTTAGGTTTTACCTTAATCAAAAGGGTTCTATCAAAGTTGGCAATTTTTCTTTGGACCAGATTAGCTTCCGGTTTTGGAGAAGTAAGTGTGGGGTGGTAATGCAGGAAGGATACATTTTTTCTGACAATATAGCCAGAAACATTGCTGTATCAGAGGAATACCCTGACCCTGTCAGATTAAAACATGCAATAAATATTGCAAACATTAATGATTTTATCGACAGCCTGCCCATGGGACTGAACACTAAAATAGGTGCCGAAGGAAATGGGATTAGCCAAGGTCAAAAACAGCGAATACTCATTGCCAGAGCAATCTACAAAAACCCCGATTATATATTCTTTGATGAGGCGACAAACTCATTGGATTCAAACAATGAGAAAAAAATTATGGAAAATCTGCAACAATTTTTCAAAGGGAAAACCGTGGTTGTAGTAGCACACCGTTTGAGTACCGTCAGGCATGCAGATAATATTGTCGTCCTGGATAAAGGACTCATCATTGAACAGGGCACACACGAGGAATTAACAATCAAAAGAGGGGAATATTTTCAACTCGTTAAAAATCAATTGGAATTGGGCAATTAATAGCTAGAAAATGAAAACCAGGAACGAAACCGAATTTGATCAGCTATTTGATTCAGACGTGATCTTGATCGCGGGTGAAACCCATGATGATGATCACACTGATGAAGTGACAGAAATCATACAAGCAGTGCCATCCTGGATACTCAGGTGGGGAATTTCAATAATATTCCTGCTGATTGTTGTTTGCATTCTCATTTCTTCATTTGTGAGCTACCCTGAAGTAGTTTCGACTTCAATGAAGATAAACAGCCGAAACGCACCAAAATCAGTCTTATCACGAGCAAACGGGAAATTGGGAAAAATTCTTGTGAAAGAAGGACAAAAGGTAAAAACAGGTAAACTTTTAGGGTACCTGGAAACCTCGGGTTCTCAAGAGGATATTTTTTCACTCAAGGATGATCTCACGAGACTAAAAACTCAATTGATCTCAAAACAATCTCCGCGGCTGAGTCTTCATGAATCTCTTAATTTGGGCGACCTTCAGAACAGCTTCCAAAGCTTATACAATCAATTTCTGGAATATTCAGGCACCTTAGAGGACGGTTATCTCAAGCAACGGCTCGCATTTCTCCAAAGAGAATTAAATGATGTGAAACTTATTAAAAATCAAATTATTTCTCAGCAAAAAATTCAGGAAAAAGAATCTCAGAATGCGGAAACTGAATACCGGGCCTATCAAACGCTCTATAAAAATAAAGTTATCTCGAGAAGTGAATTTGCTTCACAGGAGAATAAATACCTGGCCTCAAAATATCCTGGCGAAAACTCAAAAACGGCTTTGATTACAAACACAGGGAATTTGACTGCCAAGCAAAAAGAAGTTCTCGAAATCAACCATCTTATCGAACAGCAAAACACAAAAATGATCCAGGCGGTCAATCAATGTTTAGCTGATATTAATACATGGATGATGAAAAATACTTTTGTTTCTCCAGTCGATGGTAAAGTTAATTTTGCCGGTATTATTCAACAAGATCAGAACGTCAATGTGAATCAGGAGGTGTTTATAATAAACCCGGGAAATGCAGATTTTTTCGGTGAGATTCATATACCTCAATATAATATGGGTAAGATTTACGTCGGAGAAAAAGTAATCGTTAAGCTACAGGGTTATCCTTATCAGCAATTTGGTTTTTTAAGAGGCAAATTAGCATCAGTATCTGAGGTTCCCTTTAGGGACAGCGTATTTATAGGCAGCGTTTTTATTGAAAAATATGAAAACAAAAATCCTGATAAAAAGATAGTCTTAAAAAACGGGATGCTGGCGACAGCCGATATCATAACACGGGAAAGTAACCTGTTGGAACGGTTTTATCAGACGCTAAAAGGTGTGCTGAGTAATTAATCCACAACATTATTCATGGACTAATCCCAACATATATAACAATATAAACTTTAGGAGAAATGAGCGAGGACACCGGATTTGCATCAAACTACAAACTACTCACAGTAATAATAGCGGAAGAAATATTAAATCCATCGGTCGATCAGACATTCGACTACCAGTCGACCGACCTTGATACCTTAATTTTTGATGAAAAATTAAGAAATTCCATCCTAGTTGAAAGACTTTTGGAAATTGGAAACATCGGCATAAATATTCATGATCGGCTATTTATAAAAAATATGTTGATTTTTTCAAAAGAACTTAAAAACCTCCCCAGTATAGCGAGTGATGAAAATGAATTTTATTCGGAATTCGAAAACCATAGCTCCTTTCGCAACCTAGTGGTAGACCATATTATCATTAACATCAACTCCTATCTGGATGTTGAAAAAGCTAAGATATATGCCAGACTATTTAAAGCCCTTGTTTGTGCAAAGATTGACTGGGAATATTTTAAGCACCTCACTGCATGCCTTATTTTTTTAAACCTTCATTCAATTCCTCTTTTGGAACGCCTTGCGCAGTTAGAATTTCATACAACGAATCTTTCAGAAGAAAGTAGGGATTATGAAAAAGAAGCTTTACTGGTGGCTGGAGGAATTGCATATACAACAAACCCCTGGAGTTCCGATTTCTTCCTCTCGGAAACAGGTAAAGATTTATATGTGTTTGGCATTAGCAAAACGAGCTATAATTAATATTTGTATATGTTTTTTTATTAAGGGTTTTATGAAATATTCAATATGGCCTATGCACAACCTTTTGACAAATACCGCCAGAACAAAGACTAATAGTACACTCATCTATTCGGCTAAAATACATCGTATTTTTTCTAGAGTTTGACATCAATTTTTCTATTTTTTAATTTAAACTTGAAATATGCAATTAGAACCAATAATCGCAGCAAAATTACGAAACTTTCAAGATCGCTTTGAATTGTCAAATATCCGAGATGGTGTGGCATTCGGAAAGTTTGTAAATCACACAATTTTATCTACCCATCAACCGGACGCATTTTCAGCAGATTCAGAACTCCTTGAAAAAATAAGCCTCGATGGCGAGTGGGGCACAGGTATTGACGGAATGGCGATCATGCTTAATGGGCTTGTAATAAAGGACCAACAGATGTTGATGCCATTATGAATCAATTTAGAAATGTTGCTGTAGAATTTGATTTTATTCATTCGAAATATGGTTCGGGATAAATCTCTATCGATAGTTAAGTTAACTTTCCTTACGCTCCTGATGCAAACAAAGATCTTTTGCAATCTGGTGCGCAAACTCAATAAACATTATAAATGATTTTCTTATTGTAAAAACTGAATGTTGAGAACTTAAACGGTAACAACATTGAAGAATACATTAGATGCGTTATATTTATAGATTAATTAAATGCCTCAAATGATTGATCCCAGTGCACTTGAAAGACTATACACTTCGTATGGCTTCGAAACTATAAAATCTCAATATCCAAATATTTCGATATTCACGTATAAGAAAAGCAGGTATTTCGGCGTCGATATTATACCATTAATAGAATCAAAAGCTCTAATCGAGACCTCTGAGCATCTCAAAGAGCAATATTCTAAGTCAGGCTTTGCGGCTGATATTAGACGGATTTCGAACATTGAAGATGCAGAAATCGAGCTCTTCAAAAGTTTTTTTACTTATGATTCCACTAACGTAAGAATAAGAAAAAAATATAATGATTTTACTGAAAAGCAAAGATTTAGTTTGTTAGGAAATCTTTATGAATATGTTGAATCGCCATTTGAAATCCACAACCATCTTGACCATGAGAAAAAACTTTTTGACATAATAGAAATAAAGCTTAAAAGCAAGCGACCTGAATTAATTATAATTGAAGCGGCAGCAGGTTATGGAAAAACCTGCACCGCTTTTGAAATTCTAAGTAAAATTGCCGAAAAAAAGGACGATCAGTTGCCAATTTTCACTGAATTAAGTCGGAACAGAAGTGCGAATATATTTAGGTACGTGCTACTAGACGAAATTGATTTGGAATTTCCGTCGTTAAATTCAAGTCTTGTGATCAAAGAAATTAAAAATGGCCGAATACCATTAATAATTGATGGTTTTGATGAACTATTAGAAAAAGTTGATACTGAAGTTGCTATAGATAATTCATTCGAAGATGTAGAATCTATGCTGGATACGATTGGAAGTCTGTTGGAGCACAAGGCTAAAATCATTTTAACCACTAGAAAAACAGCTATTTTTACAGGTCTAGAGTTTGAAAATTGGCTAGTTAAGTGGAGAGAGAAATTTGATTTAACCAGGATAGCTCTAAAAGAGCCAAGAATTAAGGATTGGCTTGGGGAAGACCGTTATATCACGGTAAAAGATCGAAATATCCCTATTCAATATATATCAAATCCTGTGCTGCTAACATTCCTCAAGCATTTAGATCAGGATGAATTTTTGAATTTGATCAAGAATCCTGACAAATTAATTGAAAAATATTTCGAGAAAATGCTAACAAGAGAGCGAGAAAGGCAGGATTTATTAATGTCTGTCGGCAATCAGTTGTTGCTATTCAAGAATGTAGCCAAAAACTTGCTCGAAATGGACTCTAGTGTGGAAGAAAAAGAGTTTTTTAAGCTCATAATCTTAGAAGACAATAAAAAACTTTTAGAAGAAACAAGAAATCTATACTTAAGCGTTCAAAAACGGACAGTCGAGAATTTAGTTGATACTCTTTCAACACATGCGCTTTTAGATAGAAAAGGAAGAGAGCAAAACCAAATTGGATTTATAAATGACTTTGTCTTTGGAATATTTATAGGTCAAGTTCTTACTGAAACTAATGATGATCTTACTCAAAAGGCCTATAGCAATTATATGATTGAACTTGCTGTGACAGCTTATAGGGTTCAAAATATCAATAAAAAAAATGATCTATGGATCAAGTTGACACCAATAATCACCCGGTTTTCAGTTGAAACGGTTTTTCTCTTCGATATTTATCTGAAAGAAAAACTAGTGAGAGATTATGATGGAATCACAATTAACGATAATTCGTTTTTCAATGTGATTTTCAATGAATTTAATATATCAGCATCAGTATTCCTGAATTGTTACTTCAAAAATTGTGTATTTGATGCCAATTCTTTTTCTGGGGTTAGTTTTATTGGATGTACGTTTTCAAATTGTTCGACGTTAGATGACGAGTTTCTAGATAAATGTGCTGATGTCACATTTATAAAATCTATTCAAGATCGATCTCAAATTTTCATTCAAAGAGATAGTCCATCATACAGTAGTGAAAGTCCTATTGTCGATGAAATTGAAAGAGCAATTTTGGAAAAGCTTTGGAGAATTTCACATACAAAAGGTCATCACATTTCAAAACTTCTAAAGTCATTCGAAAGGAGTGAAACTAAACAGGTAAATAAGGGACTTAAGCACCTTGCTGAAACTGGTTTCTTAGAGATTAGAGGAATACATATCTATTTTTCCATCAATAAAATAACACTTATAAAACAGATTCTACAATCATGATATACCAATCTACCGATTTACAGCGAGTTGCCAGGAAACTTACTGAAATTTTGCAGGAGGATTTGGAATCAGCAGGAATATTTTTCAGAATATATAGCCGAGCAAAACAACAAAAATCACTTCATAAAAAATTAGATACAAAGCATAAAGATGGTACGCAAAAATATGATGGAGAAAAAAAATTTTTGCGTGACATGATAGGGGTAAGAATAAATTTATATTTTGTTGACGATTTAGAGATTCTTTTAACCTTTTTTAAAAGAAAATATAGCGGATTGTATGTTGAAGAGGCTGTAGACAGAAACGCAGACTCTGAATTTAAGCCTACAAGGGTAAACCTTATATTTCAACTACCTGTCGCACTTCTCAGAGAATTTCGTGCCATTGTCCCAGATAAAAGGATAGACGGGACTTTTGAGTTGCAGCTAAGAACAGTATTTTCTGAGGGGTGGCATGAAGTCGAACACGACTTCCGATATAAATGTCAGGACGATTGGATAAACCATGCATCTTTATCAAGAACCTTTAATGGAATGCTTGCGGCATTAGAGACCCATGAATGGGGGATGATAAAAATTTTTGAAGAGCTTGGTTATTCTTTCTATAAAACAAACAACTTTGGAGGGATGATGCGTATGAGATTAAGAATTCGTACAGAGGATTACAAACTGAGTGATGATTTAGAAAATCTTCTTGCTTCGGAACCTAGTTTCTTAAAAAAATTTTTTAAACTTGAACGACAAATACTAATCGAATTTCTACTGGATGAAAGGGTCAGACTTCCTTTTCAATTAGATAATCTTGTTTTTTTAATTAACCACATTTTTTTCCAAAATAAGAAAATATCGGCATCAATTCCAGAACACATTTTATTAATTATTAAAGAGATAGAACCTCGAAAAAATTCTACAGAATCTTCAAACGAAGCCATTTCTTGAATTTGAGAATATATTAACATTTATCTACTATACTCTATTTTTTTCATAATTATTTGACGATAATAAAACTACATTAATTAATGTTTGATACATGTTTTATTAAGGGCAAAACAGAGAAATCTAAAAATTTTGGATTGTATTTTTAATTTGTTCTGGTAGACTGTAGGTTTCGACTTTGTTGACCAAGTAAATTCCGTAGCAGATTGACCAGTTCAAGAAAAAATGGGACTATCTCTATTATATTATTTATCAGTTTGTTGGGGTGGTCAGTTTCGAATAAAACGAGCTACCCTAGATTCCGAAATGAGTTGGTCACTCCTAGCGAAATCTCCACCGCTATCGTTGTACAGTAAAATTAACAGGCGCTCGCTGTTGATACTGAAACGCATAGCCAGTTACTCGGTGCTCGTCAACACATTAAACTTCAGTTGATTGTGCCGATCCAGCACCATCTACACCCGCCGCCAAAATCTGAACCGCCGCCCCCAATCATATTGAACTTTTCTATCTCATACACTTTGTAGAAAAGTCGTAGCTAGTTTTGTAATCATCTTGCCGAAGCGCAGCAAAACCCTGATTCAAGAGCATTTTGAGTGTCATAATTTCGAAATTTGAGATCCATTAAGTTAAAAAAAATATGTAAAAATATTTTATAACACTTATTTGTCTGTCGCCTAATTTTAATGATCTCGAGAATATAAAGCTCGCATCCAAAATCAGGGAAACCATCTTAAACACATCAGGGTTTTATATCTGACCTTTCGATCTGCCGCCACCATATTACACTTGCCAATCTTGGGTGAAAGCTGGGTTTATAATCAATGTATCCTTTTTCCAGAAGCTCGCCTAAACACTTATGGTAGGTGGTTTTCGATGCAATTTTGGAATAGGCCATGAGCATTCGCCTGCTCACCATAAATGGGCTCTGAAATTTATTCCCTTGCCAGCAGATAAAGATTGCGGTTAACAGACTGATGTGTGTTGTGTGAAGGGAATTGTCATCTCCGATCCTCTCTACCGTATTCCGAAAGGCAATGAGCGAAATATGGTTTTCAGATACCTCGCCGCTCATCTAAGGCCTCCTTCCAGTATTGAACTAATGTCTTCCATTTTATAAAAGATAATCGAACCTATCCGTGTGAACGGAATTGTTCCATTGATACGGAGGTTTTGTAGAGTTCCGGGCGAGATATTTAGTAGTTTTCTTACCTCGCTGCTCTTCAGCCATTTTTTGTTTACAGAATCGACTGGCTTTATCATAGCTTTAATATCCTTGAGCAGCTCTGCTTTGAAATTTTCAAGATCTTCTTTGGTAATAAGTTCAATGGTTATCATAATTTAAATCAAAATATAAGGTTAAAAATATAGGTAATTGTGGGGTAGTGACTTTCGGCTTACGAAAGCGTTGCGTACGACAAAACACTCCGGATGCCTGGAGCATCCGGAGCTTTTTCTGCATTTGGGATTTTAGAATCCTTATTCAGAGCAATGATGTAAATTTTCTAAGAGTTTTTTTGGTTCGCTGATAGAAAATTAACGCCCAATCTCGCTGCTTAGTGAGATATCACCATCCCTCTGATTTTCCCAGGGAAAGCGTTCCTCGGTTTTTGCAGCACTGAGATCACTTTCTCTAAAAGTACTTTGGTCTTCCGACGCATCATTTGTTTGCGCTTTTTCTTGTTTAGGAAAAATCTCGTCCTGACGAATGATATTCATGTTCTTATCATAGACATCAAGTCCCTTATACTGAGGATTTGCAGTGACGAAAACTGGAACAGCTTTTTTGCCCATCAACATCTCAGCCTGCGCCATGTTGCCACTTCGGAGCATTTTCATCATGCTATCTTTCCCCTGCTCGGATAATCCTTTGAAAGGATATTTTTCAATCGCTTCAGACAGCTCAAACTTAAATTCGGGATAAAACTTTTTTAGCGGATGGTTTCCGTAAGCATCCTGAACATCCAGATTCAGCTTAAACCAAACCTTTTTCTTTTCCCCTGCTTCTCCGTTCTCAGCTTTAGTGTACACATCTCTCTCAAGTGAATTTCCGGATAATAGCTTATAAGCTTGCAGCGCAGTTATTCGATTGTCCCGCTCCAGGTCAAAGACCTGCTTGATGGGCAATGCACTTCCTGCCTTAACAAGGGTCACTTCATAATCATTGAGGAAGTACATGTCACTTTGTTTGGACCGGTTAAAATTCAACATCACCCGCATCTGATCACTACCAACTGCAGGACTTTTTCTTGCCTGCGCAGAAGTGTAACTTTGGTTCACGCCAAGCGTAAAGGCGGGGATTCCCCTGGAAATCGCCGACTCCAGAACATCGTTGAGCTTTGTTCCAAAGCCAAGATAATCCAGACTCTTTTTAAGGTATTCTAAATTTTGCTCATTCATAAATAATAAGATAATTGTTGTTAAAAATTAAAACAGGCTGAGCTGCTGCTCAGGTTCCGGAGGTTCATAGCCATTTTCTCTGGCCAAATGCTCCCCGAGCGAAGTGCAGAGTTCTTCGATAGAAGTATATGCACAGTCTTTTAGAAAGGCCGAGAAAAGAAAATGCGACTTATATCCACTTGAAGAGATGACCTTTGAATCCGAACGAAACTCAAGATGCACTGCCAGAGGCTCCTTTCCGTCTGACCTGCGTGATGGCCAATGATAGCGATAATCTACATTTACCTCAAACCCGAAGATACGGACGTTGACTTTTTGATCCTCCCTGAAAATTTCGGGAATCATTGGTTTAAAAAAATTTGGTTAAAGAAAGATACTTACGTTAGTCCTAAACCCGGAAATTCTGCAGAATCTACTCAATGAGAATATTCCCTCCGGACACAAAAAAGTTTTCGACCTGTAACGAAAATGAATGGAGGTAGATAACAGCAAAAAGTGAACATCGGTATTTTTAAGCCAGAGGGATATCCGGCATGACAGCACTCGTGCCGGAAGATCCCTTCCGAATCCAGTCCTAAATCTTGCGTTGTAAAACAGCGCGGCAACAGCTCCAATGGTTTTCATATCTGGACAGAAGCCGACCAATACTATAGCGCATGCGTTATCAGGAGATTTGTTTTTGTCAATTAGTTTAACAGGCACATCCCTCTCTTCATAAAAAAGATACGACGCTTTTATAGTTGCCTCCGGAAGACCAGATGGAATATGGTAGGAAAATCCTTCATGTTCCACCCATATCCTCTCCAATTATCTCGATGACCCCAAACCCAGAGGACTTTGGTAATCATTTTTGAGATCATCAAGCTCAATCTGAAGACTTTCTTCAGATTCCACACCTTCAGACTTTCTCATTTCCAAAAATGCAGATTCAAATGCAGGTGAGAAAGGCTTCTCCTGAACACTGGATATTTTTATTGGCGCAAGATTCTCCAGGAGAAAGCTTGGCGACTCGCCATTATCAGACATTGCCAGGATCAAAGCCGAGCGGCTGGATACAATCCCTTTAGGAAGCGAGGACATATACTGAAACTTAGTTCCATCGCTGAGCTCAACAATTTTTCCGTACGCAAAATCCTGACGCTGCTTTTCATCAAGCTTTTCACCATTAACCTGAAAAGGAACTATTACATTTAACGGGTCGTAAGAAATAAATTCTTTTGTCTCGCCGTCATATTCGAATACAAGAGTTTGATCGACCCCTGTTTCAGGGCCAGGAACAATCTTAACCAGATTAGTTTGTTCACCTGTTAATATTGGCCAAAGTTCTTCTTCGGTCATTCCCTTGGCCAATGTAATCTCTTTGTAGATCGGATGGAGCATGATCTCATCTCCCCACCGCTCGCTATGATGAAGGGAAAGCTTCACATCAAGGCTTTCAATAGTGAAAGCCTCACCGATCAGGTTTTTAAGGTTGACAAGGGAGGTACGTCTCCCTGCCAGAAGGGCTGTGATATCCTCCGGGGATAGCAAATGTTTGCCGTCTTCATACAGTCCAAGTCTGGAAAGCTCTGCAACCGGCAAAGCTTCCATGATCATCATTTTTTCCATAATACAATTTATCTATTTATTTCGGCAGAGTGGTCATTGGACCTATCCGTAGTCAAGTAATCAAAGCTCTGGGATTCTTCCTTGCCCATCTGGGTCTTTAAAAAGGAAAGGGCACTGTAAAGCTTATCCTGCTGCGACAGGGTGAATGCATTGCCGTTCAGGCTTTCCAGCATTTTCAGGCGTCCCTGTTTTAAGTGTCCAAGCACTTCGTAAACAGAACCATTGTACCCGATTTTATCGCCGGTGGTTAAATAATTTACTGTCTTTGAGGGCGCGGCCTTCAATGCGCCCAGTGAATGCTCATCTGTCGAAATCTCTTTTCCTTTCTCCAGGCCAGTTACGTAACCAAAAATCCGCTCGGCATCCATTGAGGCAGAAAATATCTCAAATGGGTTGTTTTCCAGAATTGATATCCAGCTTTCCACATAAGCATAATGCTGCCCGGGATCATGCCCGATGCCCAGCTCCTGACCCAAGAGCATGGAGGCAATCTCGGCCTTAAGTTCCTCTCTGGCGTAACTTTCGCTACCAAAGCCTTTACCCATGTCACGGTTTAACCTGTCCTGGTGACCTGTCCAATGGCCAAGCTCATGTAATAGGGTGGCATAGTATTTATGAGCTTCGGAAAACCACTCCTTGTGAGGAAGGGTAATAGCATCTTTCCCGGGATCGTAAAATGCATTGCCTGAATTTATGTGATTGATAGTCGCCCCGGAGGAGGTAATCAGCTTTTCTGCACGCTCAAGCGGCTCCCATTGCCCACCGGGTTTTTCCAGTTCAAGCTTTGGCATTCCCTCAATCTGGTCGGCATTGAAAACATAGGCATTGCGCACGATGGCATGGGAAAGCTGGATCTTTTCCGTAATTGGTTTCCCCAGTTCATCATGCAGTGCCTTACCTGTGGTATCGCGCTTGGTGCGTTCATCAGAGGTTTTTACGAACTGAATCATCATTGATTTTTCGCCTTTGCGAACCTGAAATCCGCTTTCCTCTGCCTGCTTGTAGGTCATCCACCTTGGATCCTCCCGACCGCTCATCAATAGCGAAATCGAATTAATCCCGCGATATCGTTTTCCACTCTGCAAATTGTAGGGCAACACAAAAGGCATTCCGCCGGCATCCCATGGAACCTGCCATGGGGCAGTACCAGCCTTTAAAGCTTCGATGACTCTTTCCGCAACCTGAACATGCATTGGCTTAGTGACCTCTTTCTTATTCATCTTCCGGATCCTCCCGATCCGCAAGGTCGACGCCATAAAGCGATGCTTCCTGCTCGTTTAGCGCAACTTCTTCCATCATGACAAGCAGTTCCAGTTTTTGCCGCAAGCTCAGGTAAGTCGAATTTTCCATATTATTTTCTTTATTGGTACCGTCCCGATAATAGCCGCGAATGAAGAGAACCGGATTTAGGTACGTACCACTTTGTTTGAGCGAGAAGTGCAGGTGCTCACCAGTTACCCTCCCGGTACTTCCCGTAACAGCTACGACCTCACCGGATTCAACTTCCTCTCCCTTAGAGACAAGTAAAATCGATAGATGTCCATAGATGCACTCCAGGCCGCTTTTTTCAATCCTGACAAACTTCCCTAAGATTGGATTATATCCTACCTCGGTTATCCTTCCGGAAAAAAACGCATACACAGGCTCATTTCTCGCACGCAGGTCAATCCCCCTATGAAAATCCACTTTATGGGTGACCGGATGAATCCTTTTTCCAAAGCCGCTATTAATCCTCATAGCATTCAGCGGCATCGATAGCTGTGCATTCGCCTTCAATACTGAAACCGGTAGAGCAAAAGCTAACAGGATGAGACCGCTAGCGCTCAAAAGCCGTTTCATGACTGACATCATTCCTTAAGTTTATCGAAAGTTGCTCCTCCAGTGAGACTGTGCTCCGCTTTAGCACCTCGGGACTACTGAGCGCTATATTCATTGCAGCAGACTGTTGGCTATAGTCAGGGTGTTCCTGTTTCATATTGATGTCCAGTAATTGCTTGAAAGTATCGACATCCATGTCTTTTACCCCGTTCATTATATCCTGATACAGTTCTCTTTTATCTTTAAGGACCAATAAAGCGTTTGAAGAATACCTGCCCATCTCGCCGGATGAAAATCCAACGATAACGGTATTGGTTTTTAAATCGGCAATTGCGATAATTCCGATTTGGCCCTGCTTAAAGATCGGATCATTGGCAAGCGATGGACTAATGGCCACCAGCTTACCGGTTAGTTCTTCCATAAAAAATCGGGGTTAAGATTAAATTTGTTTACCTTTTTATTCCTCCTGACAGGGAAGGTTTGGGCGTTTCAGCAACCTTACTTCCTTCAGATTTGAACCGCTTAACGAGCTGGCTGACCTCGTCATTGATGCGCGTAAAATTCTCTTTAAGGATCTGCTCCTTTTTACCGCCAAAATCGTAATAGACCGGCATTTGCACATAGGACTTTTCTTCCCTTGCGATTGATTGCATGTCCAGGTTTACCCTGCAATTGATTGCCGATGTTTCGTATTTTCCTGTGTAATCCTCAACAGCGTCAGCTGCGAGCATTCCGACCAGCTCACCTGCTTTAAGCGAGGCGATTTTTCCGGTAGGAATTAATGATTCCAGTTTTTCTGAAAGCGAAACTGAAGTCTTAGTCCGATCTATAGAAAGGCTTTCCGATTGCTGTTTAACTTTTCCAAAGAGCCGCTCGAGCCACTCCAGGGTATCCTTGTTTCTTACCGAACCGGACAGCACGTTTCCAACTACCGAAGTGATGGTTGTAGCGGTATCCTTACCATATTGCTGCTGAAACTGTGGCAGTTCCTGAAGCCCCATCAGCACTGCTACTTTATTTGATCTGGCCGTTGCGATGAGATTTTCGATTCTATGTACAAATAAGGTCGGCAGCTCATCAATGATCAGCGCCGAGGGAAGGTTGCCCTTTGAATTGATGAGCCTGGTGAGCCTGTTCAGGACCACAGAATAGCAGGCAGAATTAATGTTCTGGGTATTGGGATCATTGGCCAATACTAAAATTGAGGGTTCATCCCTTGAAGAAATCTTTAGATTAAAATCATCACCGGAAAAAACCCAAAAGGTTTCTTTAGTAGCGAGTCTGGATATAAATACTTTGAGCGTTCCAATCTGTCCCTCCAGTTGATTAAAGGCCTTTGCCTGCCAGGCCGTTGCGAATGGCGAGAGCAGACTTTTAAGTTCAGGATTTGAGAAAAGCACCGAGAAAATCTGCTCATAGCTGCAGTTCAAAAATGAGAGCACGTGGGGAAAAGTTGAATATTTACCATTTTCATACTGCGAAAAAAAGTAGATACAAGAAGAAAGAAAGTTGACCGCGCTCTGGGTAAAGAACTGATCGCTGCCCCCTGATTTATCTCCTTTCTTCAATGCCTCCACCAGCGCCTCGGCAGTTTCGCCGGCATCAGCCAGCGTTCCTATGTAGTCGGGCCGGAGTACATTTATTCTTCTGCTTCGCTCTACCTGGGTCAGATTGATTACATGGAAATCAAAATCGGATAGCTTGCCCTGTTTCTTTCCAAGGAGATAGTGATAATACGCTATCTGGCCAAGATCAGGAAACTTGTAATCATAACAGCATATGCAGAACTGCTTGGCGATGAGCTGCCTGATAAAAGGCATCACAATCCCAAAACTCTTTCCCGAGCCCGGGGTACCAATGAGCAGCGTACCTCTAAAGATATTCTCGATATTGATAAATCCTGAATGGATTTTCTTTCGATAATAAAACAGGGATGGAATGGTAACGGCAAATGGTCCCTTCACTGGTTTGCGAGCCTGCATAAAAGACTCTTCCTCGGTATTCCATTTATCCTTTCCAAAAGAGGAACTGATGATCTTGGAAACGTTGTCCATCGCGATGTGCACCAGAACGGTTCCTGCGAGCAGGCTTAAGATATACCCCAGATCATACCAGCCTGTACGGTAATAGATCTCCTTACCAGTCTCACCAAAGAAAAAAATGCCGGATCCCATCAATAGAAGACCAGCTGTCAATGGATAAATAATGGCAGGGCCGGCTCTTAAATCCTTTTCTTTTTTGCTCAAGGTTCCCACCGATACCAGGGAAATAAGCAGCAAAAGAAAAAAGCGGCTATATAACGGATTTTCATATATCACTATCCTTGACATGCGAAGGAGAAACCTTGATAAGCCATTATGGAAATTTCCCGCATCCACGAGTAATTTCGGCGCATAAACGAACATCAATATGTCAAGCAATACTGCCAGATAAATCGCAAACTGAAGGAAGTGGTGCAGGCTTTGCTGCTCCTTGCTCTCTTCCATAATGTATCTAAAAAGTATCCGCATCCAGGATATCCGAATACCTCAGCGCCACGCGCAGGTTTCGACCGGAAATCTGCTTCTCGGAAAGCTCAATATTGAATATCTTGTCGCCGGGAAAAGTGGCCTTTTTCAGTACATAGATATTCCGGTAGGATTTTTTGAACCTCTCAAAGGGATAAAGCTGAAAAACCGGACTGATCTCCACTGACTGAACATTGGTAGATCTGTTTATTTTCCTGTCCTCAATTTTAAACCTGAGCTCATCGACATCAAATGCTAAATTGGTAGCATTGGTAAAGCCAAGATCCAGCAGCACAAAATCTCCCAGCGAGCGTATCTGATTAACTGTTATTGTAATTCCAAACACAGATTTTCTGCTTATGGGCTTTCGCCTGCGCTCGTCCAATAGCCGAAAGGCATTGCTCTTAAAGTCATTCTGGGTAAGGCTAATTCCTGAAATATCTAGCGACCTCATATCTGAGGGCAGAATATTTACCTGGGTAGATATTTGCCCCGACTCGGAAGAGTTCAGAAAAACCAGCTTGTATTGGGCAATAAAACTTTCGCCGACAACTGTCACAAGGCCCGCATCGCTGCCGGAAATCAGTGAGAAAATAGAATCAGGAACTACCTTGACCCTTAAGATATTCTTTTCGGGAAGATCGCCGGTCAACGCGGCACTGGACAGATCAACGTAGGAGATTTTTTCCGGAGAGATAAAATGAAGCGAAACCGAGCGGGAGATTCCGATTGTTGGAACCTGGCCAATGGTCACGCCTTGAGTTTGCTGTGCCCAAAGACTCGCGCTTAGCAGAAGCATCTGGGCAACTAATAATAATCTTTTCATAAAATTTTAATAGGATTGTTGTTTTCTTTTTAACTCACCAGGATCAATAAGAAAAACCTGGGTATTGTACTTGACTTTCACCTTGTTTGACCGGATGAGTTTATTGACCGCGGTCGTGGTGGACTGAAACATTTTGGAAAGCACGCCCATGACCAGCTGATTGTTATTTTCGGCCATCTGCTGAATGGTAATCCCCTGCGAGCTGGAAGTACCGGCATCCCTGGTGAACTCCCGAAAAGCGGATGATGGAACATAAATGCCCGGGAGACCGTCGTTGTCATAAACCTGCAGGTTTACGGGCAGGATCTCTCCATCATGAAAAACGCTTGAGATGAACAGCGTTACCCGCTGTGAGGAAAAGCCCGAGATTGTGGCGTAGAGATAAGTTCCCTTTTTAATGAGGAATTTTCCTGCCAGAACATCATCAGTTAGCCTGATCCGTAATCGGGAACCGGAAAACCCGGTAATATCCTGATCGATAATTGCTGAAATTGGCCGCTGCTGCTCGGATGAAACGATTGTGTTAAACGCAACTGATGCCGAAATGGATCTCCTGACAGGGATAACTATTTTATTTTTATCTTGCTTTTCAGCCAACTTAATCAGATTTTCCCGATCCCGCTTTTCCGCAAGCACCGGATCGTTTGCCTTCCCCATACTATCAACAAGCGCCATCTGCTGACGGAACAGTTGCATGGGATCGGTCTCTGGCTTTGGGGATCTTTGGTCCTGGAAATCTGTTTTCCCCTGTTTTATCTTCGAGAGCGCATCAGCTAGCGCTTTGTCCTGCCGTGCGCTGGATGAAGTCCCATCACCGGGATACGTTTCTCCGGAATAAAAACGGCTTGATGCTTTGGAACTTCGGGACCCCTGCACCCCATATTTCGCCCTCATCACCTGATCGATGGAATCCAGCATCCGCTTTTCCTTCGAATTATAGGAAGAACTCACTTCTGCCCGCTGCAGGTTTTCTTCACCAATGGTACCAACTGCGGTATAACCATCGGCCTGTTTGAATTTATTTCTGAAGGCGTCAAGTTTTCCGGAAAGTTCCTGATTGCGGACCTGGGCGGAAACGCCAGCCACATTGGTTTGAAGAGAATCTTTCCCGTCCACCTTAGCGCCCTCTTTGCCATAACTGCTTTTATAGACATAAAAGAAAAGCATTAGAAACGGGAGGCAGATTAATGGAAGCGCATATCGCGGCTTTTTGAAATCTATTTTTTTCATACTTATTATTTTTTGGTAGTCATTGACCTATCAATTTCTCCTAGCATTTGCTCCATCAATAACGAATCCTTTTTATCCAAAGAATCCCTTGCAAGCAAGACTTCCAAAGCCGATCTGATTTCAAGCACTCTTTGGAGTTTGGTGGCTGTTGTCCCGATTTCGCCAAGATTTCCCTCGATCTTACCGAGTACTTTTGTTCTTTTTGGCACGGCCGGGTTTTCCAACCTAAGCAGGGTAAAGCAAAGTATAAGCGAGCAGAGCATCAGCGCTACCATTGCGCAGAAAACTGGCTTTGGATTTTTTGTGGTGAATGCAGCAATAAAATTTTGCATGCGCTCGATCGATCCGGAGAACTCGGACCGAAGCTCAGATAATACGGTTACCATTTTCATTGGAAAGCATTTTTTTCTGTAATCAAAATATCCCTGTTCTCAAGCGTCTTCCAGCGCGTGATGAGCACGGCGTGGGGATTATTGTCAGAACGTGTCTCCAGATCCTTCAGATAGCCTTCGGTGATTAGGGATCTGGTTATCGTAGAGCTTCGCCTGTCAATTTTCTGCGTGCCGTAAAATCGGAAATACATCCTCTTCTCATCCAAGAAAATGGAATCCGTACGCAGGGTCAATACTGCAGATGAAGAAAGAACAGAGGTAAAAAAACCTTTCTCCTTGAGATTATTATATTGAAGTGCACCGCTTTCATCGATCATGTACATGGCCTGTTTCATCTGGTACTCTATGAACTTATCGTCCGGGACCAGAGAAAAGAAAAGTGAATGGAACCTTGCAATATGTGCCCGGTACTCTGCCGCCCGGTTCAACTGCACGTCAGTCTGCCTTGCCATAACCGGCGTTCCCGAGGGGTCAAGTATATAAATGTTCTTTCTGGAATCCCTCACATAGCCATTGGCAAAAAATGAGACTGTCGCCACCACGCAGAGGCAGAGAATGAAGCTTCCCAGAGAAATAAAGGTTGCCAGGCGAATTTTTGATTCGATATTTTTTATCATCATCTCACATTCCCCCCATCATTTGTCCGGCAACGCGGGTCATACTTGATGCGCCCCTACCCATTGAACTTGCTGCCGAAGACACTCCTGAAGTAGATACGATCCAGGTCGATATGCTTGGTACGGTCAGCATGGTGAGTGCTCCTATTACAAAGGTTACTATCACCATTCCAAAGGAAAGCACTCCGTTACCTGCAAACCAGCCAAGTTTCTCGAGGCTCGCTCCGCCAGTGCCTACAAGCTCTTTGTATCTGGTAATCTCAGCTTCCAGCGCATAATGCTGAAAAAGTGAAGCAACATACATGACTAAATAGGCGATGCCCGAATACAGGTTGACCGATATGAACCTTGCTATCCATGTCGAAAACGAATCCCTGAATGCCGGCAAAATAGATACTGCAACGGAAAACGGACCTAGAATGATCAATATCGTTGAAAAGATAATCTGAATGATAAAGATGATATAGGTGCAAACCCTCAAAATCCAGATGGCCAGGGTTTCAAGGAGCGAAGTCGCTAGCAGCTGCAGCCCCACCTGCAAGCGGTTTCTCATTTCCACTATCGGATTCCAGACCTCAGAAAATCCTTCTTTTACAGAAGACCTGACAGACTCCCAGGCATTCTCATACCAGGTATCCGCTTCGGTCTTTGCGGTTTCGCTCTCTGCTTGGACCTTCAATAACTGATCGGAGACCTCTACCATTAGTTTTGCCCTCTGCAGCCTGAGATCATTTATCTCTGACTGACTCCCATCGAACATTGCTGAAGTCTTCTGTTCGACCACGTCGGTAGGATAAGCAAGAATTCTGGTAAAGATGCTCCACCATAAGATCACCATCGTTAAGCCAAAAGGGCGCAGCAGTGGCATAATCTCCAGCTGCTTATCGCCGGAAATCATCTCATAGCTCTTGATGGCAAAAAAAATAAGCATGAAAATAGCGGCGAGTGCCTGCGCATCTGCGATGAATGCATCGTAGTGTGTCCAGATTGTACTTTTCATCTCATGCAAAAAATGCATCATTCCTTCTTCGTATACTCCGTTTCCCTGCAGAAAATTGAATGTTTCTTTGAAGGAATCGGGTGTAGACTGCACAAAAAAACCGGCAGTGCCGGTCAAGGTATTTAATAAGCCCATAAAACTAGAGTTTGGATTTTTTCAGGATATCGTTTGCAATCTGGATATCGCTCCTTGAGGTCAGGGGTGAACTGGTTTCGCTATTCCTGAGCTTTTCCGCGACACCTTTTATATTTAGGTAGGTTCTTGCTTTTGACTTTTTCATCTCCCAGCCGGCTCGCAGGCTTCGGTACTCCGCAAGCATTCTGTGATAAGCCATTATCCTGGATCCACGGTCAAAGCTTGTAGTTCTCGCCAGCTGGAGTCTTTCTAGTAACGCGTTGCTTTCTTCCATGTACCAATCGTATAGACCACTGGAGACAAAATATTTCTGTTCCTGTGGAGAGAGCCCCGACAGCAGGTCGGCATCTGGAAGGTTCAACAGCTCTTCAAACTCTTTTCGGTAATAAATCTGCCAGAGCGGGTCTGCAGCGCTTAACGCCGCTGAATAGTTTACCGCCTCGCTAATTGCAGTATTGCGCAAGGTATCTGCATGGAGCTTATAGCCATTGTCTGAATTTTGCATGGCAGCGGCAAACATGAGCCGCTGAGTTTGTGGACCTACGGGACCAAGTGGCCTAAGATCGGTCTTTGGATAATTCGGATGCAGCGCCCAGGTTATCCAGTATTCCGGGTTAAGGCCCAAAAATCCGGATTTAGGCGTAAACTTACCCCCGTCCCATTGCTTAAAGACCATTCGTTCCTGCTGATACGTTACGTGTTTGTCGGTTATTTTTTTCTGACCAATACAGTTTATTGCCACAAGGCATAAAAACAGTATCAAATGTGTTTTTTTCATCTTTAATATTTTATTTTTAAAGTGATGAGGCTATCATGATTTTAATCTCCATTCTCTGGATTCCCGTAAATCATGATGTTTTCACTGCTTCATTAATTTGGATTTAAATAAGATCTCATTGCCTAAACGTAGGTCCCGATTGATGAAATCCTGATATGGATTTAGTGAGCGAAGTACGCCGTTTGACTTGGCCCAGTACATCGATTTTTTCATACTGAATACCAATGCCCTGATTACCCGAAGTTCAAGTGCAATTTTTTTAAGCAGCGCGTCACGCTTTTCAAAATCCATCAGTACGTTTTCTCCCTCCTTCAAAACAAGAGCAGAAACCTCGGAAAACAGCTTGATTCCCCTATCTTTAAGCTGACGGGACACATTTTCGGCGAAAAGTAGCAGGTGCGGATCTGATTTGGCCATTTCTGTCATTTCGCTACTTTCCGCAGCAATCTCTGCTACCAGCGATCCAATCTGCTTAACCGCTATGGCGCTTTTTAGCCCCTGATCGACCTGGGTTAGCGAAGAAATGATTATTGACTGCACGGTCACTACAGCAGATAGATTCATATTAATATCCGACAGCCTATTATTTATGTTGCTTAAGTAACCGTGATAAGTGTTCTCGGCAGCCAGCCTGACCGCGCCATTTTCATTTACAATGTTAAAATGGCCACGGTCGATTACCACCCGCTGTGCAAGTGCCTGAAATTGAAAAAGGGTTAGAACAAAACCCAGAAAGATTTTCATAATATCAGTTTTTAAGTTGCTTAGATTTGCTAAGGATATCGTTCACCAATTTTTTATCAGTGTTGATGAACCCTGAAAAAGGGTTAAGTCCATCGAATTTTTTCTTTCGCGAAGAATATTGTAAAGATGTAGCTAAACCCCTGCATGCTCCGGCAATACTTTTAAGCTCCGTGAGCACATGGGAAAAAAGTAGCTTGCGATCACTGGGCTTCATCTGATTGATATCCTGGGTGGACAGGCTCAGTGCAAATAAAAAATTAAGCAGTGAATAGGCCCGCTCACCCATATCGGCTTCTGAGCGAATCGCCAAAATCATGAGCGTCGCATCGTCCCTGCACATTTCGTAGATCTTTCCCTGACTTGTGGCAATATCATTTAGGAGCGGATAAGCTTCGATCCCAATTTGCGCTGCATTAATGGCCAGACTAACGGTTTTAAAACGGGAGTGGATTTCTCTGTACTTATCCTTTAACCTTACCATCAGGGTTTTATTGGTTTCCTCGTTCGCAGATGAAACAGCCTGCCTATCCCTGGTATCTGTCTGTTTACCGTGTTCGGTTTTGCTGTCTCCGACCAGCTGATGTAAAAGCTCGACATTCAGCTGGGCTTGTGAATGGAAAACCCAACTTAGCAGTATAAAAAGAAGTCCTTTTTTCATTGTCTCAGGGATTTGGAATTCCTAATGATATCGTCCGCTATTCGTTTATCGATATTGATATACCCAGCATATGGATTCAGCGAGTTCAGGATTCCGCGTTGCTTCGCCCAGTACATCATTCTGTACATCCCATAAGCTACACCTCGAAGAATGGTAAGCTCTACCACAATTTTATTGAGCAGCTTTGCCCGTTCCCCTGAATCCATCAAAGCCTCCCGCCCGTCCTTTAGAACAAAGGCGCTGACCTCTGCAGCCAGGTTGATGGATCTGGCCTTAAATTCCCTGGCGCCGCCCTCGGCAAAAAGAAGCAAAACAGGATCCGAAGAGGCAATATTTACCGCCTTATTTACATCAATAACGATATCCTGGGAGATCTCGTAAATATCTTTCACTGAAAGCAGTGAACGCATTACCCCTGAAACTTCTGAGAGGCCTCTATAGATTGTGGATTGCAGATCATTTACCAGACCGAGCTGTCCGGTGACCGCAAGCTGAGCCCTTTGAACGAGGGTGAGGTTATCACTGGTTTTAGATAGACCACTGTTCATTACCCCGGCATGCGCGGCAGTCGCCGCTGCTGTGGTCGGGTCAACATAAATCTGCGCGGAGGCAAATTGGATGGAAAAGCCACACAATAGAAAGATGATTATCTTAGGCATAAAAAATGATTTATCGTGAATTATTCCGAATTTACTTGTCTGACAAAATCGGCAAGGCCAAGACCACTGGATTTGAGGTCTGAAACGAAAGCATCAAGCCCGGCTGGGTACGATCCGAATCTGACAACGTAGGATTCAACAGCGGTCTTTTCCGGCTTTTCAGTGGTAAAAGTCAGATACTGGAATATTGAAACCTCCACCCCATAAACCTCACCAATATTTCCTCGCTTGATGTAAACCTCTTTAAATTTCCCCCTGCCTGCTTTATTATCAAGGCCATTAATTGTAAATATCTTTCGCTGCTCGACTTCATTCAGGGCAAGGAGCTTTGCCACCTGCTCGTAATTCCCCCGAAACTTGGATTGGTCAAGTAAACAGATGGTATCTGAACTGGCCAGAATGGAATCCTTGATCACCGCATTCCCCATAATATCTCCAAGTTCCTGGGTTACCACTATAGGTTCGCCCCAGAATTTCCTCATGGTCTTATAAAGGTATAAAATGTAGTTTGCCATCAGTGGAGAGGCAATTGCCTTCCACGCCTCCTCCAAAATGAGCGCTTTTCTCTGTCCTGTCCGGTGCCTCATTTTCTGCAGAACCAGATCCATTATCACCAAGGTAACGATTGGAAAAAGTACCTTGTTTTCCTTAATTGAATCGATTTCGTAGACAATAAAACGTTCGGCGAAATTGGACGCAGTGGTGCTTTCATTAAGCAGTCTCCCATATTCTCCGCCAATACAGAACTTACGGAGCACGTACCGGTACTCATCCAGGTCAAAGGAAACCTTTTCATCTTCCTTGATCCGGGCAATCTTTTCTATGGAATAATGATAAAAAGAGTCAAAACTTAAAGATAGCCCGGCATTCTGGTTGCCTGAAAAAAAGTCGGCATAGTAGGCTGAGATCACATTTGAAAAAACGGTATCCTCAATCTGCGAGACAGCGCCATCAGCGCCCTTTAAAAGCAGTCCGATGAGGGTCTTCAAGAAATCCTTTTTCTCGCGGTTGTATTCTTTTTCCGAGATCATAAAGGGATTCATGGTAATCGGGTTTTGCTCGGTGTATGTATAATATTTGCCACCGAAATAACTGCAGAGCCCGGAATAAGAATGCCCGACGTCTACGATTACCACATCGTAATTATAAAGCATATACTGTTCCAACAGGGAATTCATAAAAAAGGATTTCCCTGTTCCCGAACTGCCCAGAACAAACTTGGAGCGGTTGGTAATCCGTCCGTTATCCATCGGCAGGTCGGCCAGATCAATTCCAACAGGGATTCCCCTGCGGTCAGTGAACCGCATCAAAAATTTCGAGGGTTCATCCCTCATCAGCCTTTCCTTATAGAACAGGCAAATTGCCGCATCTGCCGTGGTCAAAAACCAGTCGTACTTTTTAAGCTCAACTGCATTCCCCGGCAGTGCGCACCTGAAGAGCTCCATTTGGTTGTATGCATTTTTTGATGGGATAATCCCCTGTTTAAAAAGATTTGCTTCGATATAATTGCAGCTGGCATCAATATTTGCTGCCGGCGAACAGACAATTATTGAATAATGTACATGGGTCAGGAGCTGGTTTTCCCTTGCGACATCAACAAGGAGCTTGTCAATATCCTCTACGCACATCCTGTTTGCAGGATCCGGAACGCCCGAGTGCCTTTTGCGCTTGAGCTGGAGTTTGTTCAGCGTAGCCCCCTGGGGCGGAATCTCCAAAAGCTGATTATAGATAAGGGTCTCTACAGCAGGGACAGTAGAGAGAAAGGAAAGATTATCCATGGGAAACTCTTCAAGCCCCTTTCCATCATTTGCCAATAAAAACGGACCGATGGATTCCGGCATGTCGATGGAATCGATGTTGACCAGACTCATGCACCTAACCGAATTTGCACCGATACCAATTTCATTATCACCTGGCCTGAAATTATTCAGCGAAAAATGCTCCGAGGAGAAATTCATCGCCATAATACGCGATACGTAGCGCTCCAGGGAAGACCGGTCAAATAAGGCAGGTGATAATGATGCACCCTTAAGAAGTTCAGTGACCTTGGCAATATTGGATGTAAAATCCATCAAGGCCTTTTTGTCATAAACGTACATTGCGTTTCGCTTGACCTGACGCGTTATAACCAGGTATGTGCTATGCTCAATATATTCCCTTCCTAAAAAGTGCTCATCATACTTCTGCTGCAAGGGCTCGGTTTTAGGCTTATCGGTAAATTTCCTTTTTGCAAAAACATCCTGCTTTTGAACGATATAACCCTCACCCAGGATCTTGATTACGTTCAGCAGCAAAAGATGAAAGCCTTGATAAGCGGCCGGGTCGGCAGAATAGATCAGCACGGGGTTCTCAATAGAGAGAACAACTGAAAAATCACCAGCCTCGCCATAAAGAATGTTCAGCCCGGAGGTTTCCTCAATCCCGGCATAGGGTAACTTAAATTCCGATTTTCCCATAGCCTCTTCCTAAATAAATTCGGTGGATGTGTATTTTTCCGTATCTGTTCTTATCGTGCAGACCGGATTTCTGTTTGGAGGAAGTGTAGAGTAAGCCACTGGTGATAGAGAAAATGGTTACAATTCCCCCGAAGTACATATTGACGAGCGCTCCGCTCAGTCCTCCTAGAACCAATCCCAGACCAAGTGTGCAAATCCCGTATGCGATAAACTTGCCCTTAAAGCCGCGATAAACAAGGGGCTTTTGAAGCCCCTTGTAAACTGGATATGTGCGCATAAATTTTATACGCCAAAGAATGCCTTGATGACAACTGATACCAGCACCAGAAATAGGCAGGATCCACCCCAGCCCATGATCTCCTTGTTGATATCCTGATCACCGGAATTCCATTTGATATAAACGCGGACGCCGCCTATGATACCAACTACGGCACCAATGGCTAAAGTGAGCGTAGAGACCGGGTCTACATAAGCGGTCAGCGAAGAGGTTGCCGCATTGATGCCTGTTGTACCGCCACCAGTCTGTGCGAAACCAGCTCGTACTGTGCTCAATAGCATAGCCACCAGTAAAAGTTTTTTGCTTTTTATTGTCATAAATAAAAGTTAAATTATGTGATTAGAGGCCGAAGAGCCCCCGAAGAAAAATGCCCATAACGGACAAAAAGATGCAGGAAAAGAACCAGCCCATCACTTGGGCATCAATGTGATGTTTACCCGTCTGCCAGTTTGCGTACACCCTCAGTCCGCCGAGCATTCCGGAAATAGCGCCAATCACAAGCACCAGATCGGAAAGCGAAAAATACCACCGATGAACCTCGGAAGAGGCTGAATAGAATTCGGAGATACCTGGCTGGGCAGCAGCAGAAATAGAGATAAGCATACAAATCGACATTGTTATCACATTCAAGAATTTTTTAAAAATCTTCATCAGAAGATTAATAGGGTATTGCGCGTGTATGCTCAATAAGGTTATCCTTTGCAAGGGAAAAAAGGTGCTTTAGACTAATGCCACCACTGGCATTGATTGGTGCGCTTGGAAGATAAACTATGGGTTTTTCTTTTTCTGCCTCCTCTATTACCGGCTCTGCCTTCCCTTTAGCAGTAATCAGTTCAGGAGTATGGGTTTCGGTGAAAAACAGTTCATCCTCAGAGAGTTCTCCAATGGGAATGCGCGGTGAGAGGAATAAATCAAAGAATAGGTTCAGGCAATAGTAAACCAGATAAACGATAAAGATTACTGTTAAAAAATTAATCCAGCTCATGGGCCATTTGTTTTAGGGTTTGAGAAATGTAGTCGTTTAGCCAGGGATGGGACTTTAGGAAATTTTGCAGCGCAAAGGCAATTACCCTGTTCATTTCAATATTGGTTGCGACTTTCAGCTGCTTTAATTGCGCCACTGTGCGCTTATCAAGGCGGATCAGAATTTTTTCCTGCCCATCCATATTGAAATCACGAAGCGCGGAAAGAAGTGCTGATATCTTTTTGACATCCGTGGCCGAATGCCTGTCATCGGGTTTCTCCCTTTCTTCCTGAGCAGGACTGTTTTCAGCATCCTTAGTTACGGGCACACCTTTCTGCTCCTCTAATTTAGATTTAAGCTGCTGGGCTAGTGATTTGATCTGGCTCATGGTGAAGCTCCTTTGCTCATATGGGCATTGAAGATAAAATCAAGGGCGGGCATGAAAACGGGAATAAGTGCCGCTGGTATATGAACTGTTCCCACACGTTGAAAATCGATCCTGTCCGAGATGTTCGGTGAGACCATGCCAAACCTGGCGAGCACCCTGTCAACCTCTTCTTTTGTTTCATATTTCACCGTGGCCTTGATCCGGTTGGGTACATACACAATTGGCGAGAGCTTGTTGATCTCCTTGCAGACCAGAGAAAAAAGAACGGTACTGTCGACCGAAAATTCATCATAGTTGAATGGGCAGATTATAAGCTCTGCCGAACTTATAATGGGAATCAATAAATCATCATCCATTTTACCCGGTAAATCAATGAGTACGAACTCCTGGGTATTTTGTGTTAGTAGCTCTAGTAAGGCAGGATAATACTTTAGGTCTGATGCGATAACTTCGTAAATGGGCTCATTTTCCAAAATCTTTGCTTTTTCGAACTTCCCCGAGACTGATGCCTGATAATCCATGTCCAGAACGGTCACCTTCGCTTTTTTTATTGTGGAAAGGTAGTATGCCAGCAGCAGGCAAAGCGTGCTTTTACCGGCACCTCCTTTTTGGTTGCCTAGTAGTATAACCATATCAAATATTTTTATCGTGTGTTCGTCCTTGCCTTTCCTTGTCTTCTGCGGTTACGACCATTGATCTGCTCATCATCAATATCATCCGCGATATCGAACCCCAATGAGAAATCGCCAATATGACTTCCTTCAACAAATTCGGAATAAAGATCCTCAGTAACCGGCAGCGGCGAGGATTCGAGCAGCATATTCTCTTCAGGAAAATGTCCCGGTCGCACCGGAACATTGGACGCTAAAGATTCCCGTGACCGGTGATGTCCTGTCGGGAGTACCTCCGCAAATTTGCCCAGCGCCATAATTTCTCCGCCCTTGAAAACATTTTTTTTAGCATGGTCAATAACGGTGTAACCATATGGACCTTTATCATTCTTGAAATGAAAAACAAATTCCAGTCCGAAGTCGGAAGAAAGTCTCTTGCTCAGAGCAGAGGAATACCTTAATATCTTTCCATGTGCACCGCCCGAATGTTTTTCCACAACCGGTAACAGTTTAGCATCGGCTAATGGCCTGTATTTTTCAAATATCTTTCTCAACTGAGCTTTCCGCTCCTGCGAAAAGCCATTTGCAGCTAAACTGTTCTGGATTTTTGAAATGTCCAATTGTGCGACCAGCTCACCGAATTTTGAGACGTTGTAAGTGTCGCCTATCAATTTGACCGTATACCCTCTAGCTTCTAAAATCATTAAATACTGTGATGCTGTGGAGAATTGATATCTCAATGCCTTCGCAACCGCCTCACCTGCGATTTTCTTTTCATCCTGACCGATCAACCGGTTAAGCACACGGTATGCACGAATTTTTTCGAAAGCGTCAGATATTTTATTCCCCTTCAGGTCCACTCTGGAAGAAACGATGTGGATATGATTGTTATCAGTATCCTTATGAAAAATGAGCATGTAAGGCTGACTGCCATATCCCATTCCCAATAACCATTTCTCTGCAAGAAGCACCAGGCTTTGTTTATCCGCAGCTCTTCCCTTTGAGGAGATCATGGCATGGAACTGTGGATACACAATCCTTTTATTCAAGGCTGCAAGTGAGGATAGATAGTTAATATAATCCTGAGGTTTCAGTTCAGAAAATCCGGACAGCGCTTTAAATCCCGAAACTTTTAATAGCTCGCCTTTATCCTTTTCAACCTTATTGGTATTGTATCTAACTGCTCTGAACGTTTTAGATTTCCACAATATCTTAACGATCATGGTTAACTCTTCAACCGGCGCAAAAGTGCCCTGGTTTCTTTTTCAATTTGCCTGAAAAGGGTTATGTATTCTGAGAAAAGTTCATTGAACCTGACTACTGTTTCTGCGTTAAGCATTCCCCGCTTATTCAAAAAATTCGCATGCCTAGCAAGTTGATTGATGTTGTTTCCAGACCTGCCGAGCTCACCCCCCAGATGATCAAGTAACCGTAGCACTTCATGCGCATTCACTTTGACCTTTAACGAACCAGGCTTCAAAACCATCAAACGCACGTAATCACTTTCCTTCATCGAAAGGGATTTCCATTCATTTGTGACCATGCCATATTCGTTCTCAGTTACCCTGGCTTTTATGTGTTTTGTCCTTTTGCCATCAACCTTTAACGGTCTTCCATTCTTCATCTTAACGCTCATAAGATATTGATTTGATCCTCCAAAAGAAAAACGAGTTGCGAGTTTTTCCATCCCGCTGCCGATCACCGGCAAAAAAAGGCGGGCAAGTTAAAGGGTTTTTGTGCAACAAAAACACAACTTGCAGGTTAAAAAACAAAAAAAATGCCTATACCAATTTTTGGATTAAACCTAAAAAAAACTGAAGCCTATTTCCTTGGTTCCGGCAAAGACAGTCCGGCAAAAAATGAACGTAAAATGCCATTTTCAAGCTTCCTAAAATAATACTAATCTGATAATTTGACGCCGAATATCTGCCAATGTAGATGAGCCATTACATGGATAATTCGTTCACCTGCTAAGCCCACAGCAAAAAATTATAACCTCGGCTTACATAAATTAATATATCTCGATATATGGATATTCACATATAGCAACATAATATTTACAGATGCCGGAAGAATAACAGCTAAAGGAACACACCGAAACGGGAACTAGCATATTTCTATATAGGGATATTTACATGTATAGCAATACAGATACGTCTTTTCCATAATGAAACATGAAAAAGCAAACATTACATAAATGGATAATTTAATATATTTCGAGACAGAGATATTTAGATATATTGGAATTTGGATATGTACATATCCGTCTGATAAAAGCTAAAAGAAAACATTACATGAATAGATTATTTAACATATTTCTATATATGGATCTATCTATATATCGCTATCTGGATATGCCGATATTGAATTATCTGAATATATAAGTATTTACCTCATTCTACCTATTTACAAATGATTAAAAAGTAAATACTCAAAAATCAAGAATAGACAACTGCCCATTCTTGAAATCTATCTTGCCGCAAATCAAAGCGGACATTTTTTTATTAATGCGGAATTACTCACGTCAGATCCCCTGATCCGGGCCATAAAGCCTGCCAATGCGCTTTCACCAAGTTGACGTTATCTCAAGGCTTCGCAGAATTTCCGGCTTTCGTCCGGATAATGTTTCATTCCCAAATGTCAAAGACCAATTGTTTTGTTGGTCAAAATTCATGAGGAAAAAAGCGGGGATTTGACACTTTCCCTAAAGTGCCTGCGATTATTTTAAAAATTTAAATAATTCCTAACTCAAAATAATCAGAGGGAACTTACAGCGATTTGATTACCCCAATGGGCCTTTTGCCTTTTTGAAAGGTAAATTTTGGCACAGTAGAATTAATTCTGCGGGAGAGTTCAATAGCAGAAATTACCGCGCAGCACTTTCCCATTCCCATACCCTTAAAAGAAGATAGTTCAGAAAAACTCATCTGAGAAAGCTTTTGCAGATCTCCGCCAACGCTACAGAGCATCTTTTCTGCCAGCTCCACTGCGCTTGCTTCCCTACTTCCAGATCCGATAAGTAGGGCGATGAGCTCCTTTGTTTCCAGCGCTCCCGCGCCAAGTTCAGCCAATCTTTCCCGTGGGCGCAAGGCGGGATCCCACCCCTTTATCCCACTCCTCTCATTCTCCGCCTTCCTTTGCGAAAAAAGATCATGTATGCTGCATTCTTTAGCTTCAGCATGCGCTACTGAATGCAGCAGAGAAGAAAACCGCGAAAGCAGCCACTCAAAATCATCCATAAAAATAGCCAGCCTTCTGGTAGTGAACGAGCCATCGTCTGCTCGGTCTCGCTTGGTAATCTGGATATAGTTGCCCCCAGTGCGGGCAACCATAAAATCTAAAAAGAAACTCCTCTTGCCGTAAGAAAAAGCTTCACTTGCAATTGTTCTTTTTTCCATAACAGATACAATTAAAATTAGAGATAAGACCTATCAAGGCCCGTTTGACTATCACAGTTTCAAATTTGCATTTTGAATTCTTTACAGTCGGTTGTATTTTTAAGGAACCGATTTAACCGCTTATAAACCGGATATGCATTTGATTTACAGACCGATAGATTTAAGTAATCATGAAAAGTCAGATAGAAGAACAAAAATACTGCGCCTATAGCAAATGCGGAAGGAGCTTTGGGGGCAGGGCCGATAAGATCTATTGTGGTGACCAGTGCCGGAACGCAGCAGGCAGGGAAAAGAAAAAAAGAGAAAAATGGGAAGAACCCGAACATTTCGCGCAGACCAATAGAATCATCATGCGCAACTACCAGATCTTAAAATCACTATGCAACGAAAATGGCCGCGAAGTCAGCAACTGGAAACTTAGGGATGAGGGATTTGAGTTTAAATTTATGACAAGCATTTACGAAACGGAAGATGGCCTTAGACTGAACATGTGCTACGACTACGGCTGGATAAAGCTGTCTGAAAACCAAGTCAGAATCTATCCTGTCCCACCGCTAATGGTATTGGGCATAGCGAAAGCGACAAAACTTCAAAAATAAAAGCAGTGACCATCTAGCTTAAAGCTATTAATCTAATCTTAACCTTTCTGCTGTTTTCCCCTCCTTGCATCCAGGTATGGTTTGGTCTTGCCCCACTCCCACTGAATCAGAATCTGCCAAATCTCAAAAAAAATGACATAACTATATTGGTAGATGACCATTCTTGGCGGGAGAAGTGTCTCTAAAAATAAGCGACCATTTGCGGTCCGTTATCTAATTCTGCCTGGCACAACCTCTTCAATTACCCAAGCAAGCCGCTTTAGCTAAAACATCCCTGCTTTAGCTAAAGGAAGCGAAACTGAAAAATTTTCAGCCTAAAAGCTGAAAAAAATTCAGAAAAAATGAAAAAATTTCAGAAAAACACACTCAACAGACTATCATAACAGGCTGGCACAACGCTTGATATATACATATAGGAACAGATAAAATAAAAGTTCCCAGATAAAATTAATTGATTTATAGTCCATTTATTATTAAACCATTAAAAGGAGAACACACTATGACATTGGTTAAATTCAGTCCAGAAAAGAAAAACAGCGCATTATTGCCAGGCTTTAATGACATTTTCGAATCGGTATTAGGCGACACATTTTTCACAGATCGCCGCACTGCCAGCGTTCCTGCGGTGAACATTTTGGAATCAGCCGAAGAGTACCAGATTGAACTGGCCGCACCGGGCCTCAAAAAAGAAGACTTCAAAGTAGTTGTAGAAAGAGATATGCTAAGTATTTCCACACAGAAGTCACAGGAGAACAGCGCTGAAGGAAAGATCTATAACAGGCGTGAATATAGCTACACAGCTTTCACCAGATCATTCACCCTGCCCGAAAGCGCAGATGCAGACAGGATACAAGCCAGTTATACCGATGGGGTATTAAAGCTCATCCTTCCAAAAAAAGAAGAAGCCAAAGCAGTATCCAGACAGATCGAGATCAGCTAAGCACGCAGCAACGAAAAATAAAAATGCCGCGCTGAGCGGCATTTTTTATATCACCAAAAAAAACATTTGCCACCAAAGCTTAAAAAGACAAAGCCCATGGAAACCGCATTTACAATCACTGTAACGCTCGATCTGAAGAAAAAAAAACTTCCCTACGCAAAGTTTAGCCTTGGCCGGGACAAAGCCTCATCAATAGAGATATTCAAAATGCTAAACGGAAAAAGTGGCGCCGAAGATGCATATACAATCCAGATGGAACTCTCCCAGCAGATCGCAGGCCTTCCGGTTACAATAGGAATACTTTACTGCAGTCTGGAAGAGCTAAAAGAAAATACTGCAGTCATCTCCAAAGAAATCTTCCGCATAGCCCAACTCGAAGAGGGCGACATTATCCCCCTAGAGTGAATATAAAACATCAATTACCCTGCGGTACAAGGGATCATTTCACCGGAAAAAAGATTTTAAAGACTTCTAAAAAAACTGTCCAAAAAACCAAAGTTACAGGCAACATGTTCTAGATCAAAACAAAGCTGAAAAATGAAAAAAAAGAAAATATTCATCGTCGAGGATGACCTCATGCTTCTGGAGACCCTCCAGGATATTCTGCGTGAGCATGGCTATGACTGTCAGGGCTGTTACCACCCGCAGGATGCTATTCAAATGATCGAAGCTTACCGGCCCGACCTGGTACTTTTAGACTATATGCTCCCGGAATGGAATGGAGGAGAACTATGCAGCGCAATACGGGCCATCGATGATTTCGAATACCTTCCAATCATTATTACATCCGCGTATACCAAAATCCTGCTATCACTCTCCGAATACGGCTGCGATGCTGTACTGGAAAAGCCCTTCGGGATATCAGAACTTACAGGACTCATCAAATCCCTGCTGTACTCAAGACGGAGTGACAGTGGTCTATTGCCCAAAATTAAAACGGTGATCAGGAGTGCAATACCGGGAGTATAGCGCGCTACCCAAATCTGACTTCATAGCTATCAACAGCTAAAAAGCATATAAATCCCCTGTTAAGCTTATATACATCTAGAACGTCCACCACCAAATCGAGGTTGACCGGCAGCGAGGCATTAGCGCAAACAAGATCAGCAAAAGATAAAAGCCTTTAGAAGAGACCTCATTTACCGCAGACTACAGAGCAATAATGGACAGGGTAGCAAAAATAGACCCATCGTACTTATGCCAGAACGAGAAATTTAATCTCAGGTGCATTTAGCGACCTTTCACCCTATATTTCTCATGGCCTCATAGGTTTTGCACAAGCCTTAAAAGCCCATCCAAATGGATGCACGTATCATTTGTTAGACGAGATATACCTCTGGCTAGAGATCATCACAAGGCTTTTTCAATCAATACGAATTTATCTATGAATAAATACCAAAACTAAGCTCTATTTCCCCATTTGCAAAAATTTCAGTAAATTAGTATACCTAAAACAGAAAAACATGCCCAGAATACTGGTAGTTGAAGATGATCCCAGCAATGCTGATGTTATCCAGCAGATCCTCGAATCAGAGGACTTTCAGGTCGAGAGCATTGATGGTACGGAGATTATTGATGAGTCAATTGATAGTTTTTCTCCGGATCTCATTCTAATGGATATTTTACTCCCTACAGGCGACGGAAGGCTTATATGCAATTCCATTAAAGAAAACCCGGACACGAAAGAGATTCCGGTGATGCTTATCACCGCAATGCTTGAATCCGAAATTCCACGGATCCCTTGTATTCCGGATGCCATCATGCTCAAGCCATTTGATTACCAAAAACTTACCAGGACGGTCAAAAAACTGATTCATAAAAGGGGACGATATTCTTGATTAAAAGCTTAAAAAGGTAAATACTGATCAAAAATTCTGTCAACTATTCAATGGCTGAAAAGATCCAAAATCAAGAAAAAATCGTTCATTTTCCAGGAACTTACCGGCATAATACCGATAGTTCGAAGCAACATTTGTTCCCCGTCCCAAGCGCGGATTACAGGTCTGGATTCCGTAGAACCTCACCAGCGTCTGACAGCCCACATAAATATTCATGCGCAGAAAAATAAAAATCTACATTTTTCCGCAATCCCCAGCTTCCGGGACAGACTCCTCTTCTTGCAGACTACAAATATTTTAATACATTTTACTTAGATAAATTATCCATCAGGATTGACTTATATCCCCTCCGGAACGCTCTCTTGATTGCAGCATGTTCCCCATCCTGTAAACAAGCGTAATAAGTCATCAAAGGAACACTCTAAAACAAGAACCGACAGCAGCCTATTGCCAAAAACAAAAACAGTGATCAAGAGTGCTTTGCCTGGAACATAGTCCGCCTATCACCCTTGATTTGATACAAGCCAAACGAATCCACTAGATTATGAGTTTATGAGCAGGAGCACCTCGGTTCTAAAACGCTCATCGAAAATATGTAGCGAAAGAGTTGCATCAAAGTCAACGAACTGCCTTCAGCTATAGTTTGTTTTGACAATATCCTTCCGAATTAATATCTTTGAAACAATGAGTTTACCCCTACGAACCACCTTTGAAGGTGAAGACTATACTTACACGATCTTGACCAAAATGATCAATAAAGAGACAAAAGAGATCAAAATCAGTTTAAACGGCGAAGAACTTACAATAGCCCCAAATGCACGCGGGGAATGGGACGCAATGGAAAGAACGGTCAGTGACCGACCTGGCCTGCTTAAGTCAATAGCCCGAAACGTATCACTGCGCTACAGGCTTTGATCCGCCGCACCCCTGCCAGGTACTTATATAACTGAAAACTTTGCATCCTGAACTGCAGTATACATATGCCCTTTTTAAAATATGACCCCGTTCCGATGTGTTTTTTCTAGAAACAACGTGGACAAAGCACAGCCTCAACAGTCCAGCTTAGCTTATTTCAGTACCATATCAGAGAGGACAACAAAAAAAAGAACGAACGCCGGGTCCATGTTCTGCATCATAAAAGCCCATAATTAGAAGCCCCCTATTTGACATGTTCATCTAAAGAAGTACTATTCTTAAAAAAATAAAAAAAAACTAATAGAGATGCTTCAGAAAATCCTTGAAAGCAATTCTTTTACTAAACGAGACCCCACCTATCTCATTGACTAGCAACATCTTTTCAAGCTACAATGTTAACAACTTACTTAACGTTAATGCTGAAACATGGAAAGTAACAGGTAACTTGTATTTTATAATTTACACTTAAAAAAGCAACACTATGCCAATCAAACCAGGACCAAAAAAAATCGCTGAATCCACAGGAGAACCGGATAAGCGCCAACGGGATAATAAAGATACCCCTGGAAATACGCCTTCATTGAAACCCCACAAGCATACCAAGGGCAAGTAGATAAAAAATCCCTGGAATATTAGTGCATCCTCTTTTCCAGGGATTTCATTGCCATTCCAAACAGCTAACACAAAATATAAATGTTTCAAAAGACTTATATTTTGGATTAAAAAACTCTTTTGTATAGAATAATCCGGCCAGCAAAATTGCGAGATACAATAATGTTTATTTTCCTATACTACAACAAATCCAATTGTTTCCAATCGGGCTTTGGCTGCTGAACCTAGTTCGGGTAGATTTATATACAAATGGTTCATTGCTCGGCTCATTGCAACATATTTTATCCGATGCTCTTCATTCGATAGATCGGGCGCCAACAAAAAGGATAGTTCTTGATCCTCTTTGTATATTCCATTTTTATCCGCAGATACAATAATCAATACAGCATCGAACTCATCCCCCTTTGACTTATGAATTGTCCGAAATGGAAGGGCTTCATCCAGCGCCTTTACGCCGGCAGAAAAATCAGAATAAGTGCTGGTAATCATAAAATTCTTCAAGGGGTCCTTGCTTGGTTTTGCCAAAGTCGAAACTCCACTTGAATTGATAAAATTAAAAAAGTCCATTAAGGTTCCGTCAACAAAGGAGGCCTTACCATTAACCAACTGCTTTAATATCTCAAGGCTTTTTTTCTTACCCTGTTGGTCATCCTCTAGACCGTGCATTTTTGAAGTTTCCTTTAATGCATCTTTAAAAAATCCCTGTTGTGCATATTCTATAGCTTTTGCACTTCGTACAAGCGCCCTTCTCCTGTCCGAATTAGAATCAAGTTCACTCAATTTATCGATCAGGTCCTCCCCCACATTAATGGAAAGTCCCTTGCGGACAGCATTGGCTAGCAGATTATCTCGTGTAAGCGTACATAAATTGAGACTCCTGGTCTGGGAGCTGGCCAAAGAGAGAGCGGATAGCTTATCGCCCACCACGATAACTGGTGGATTTCCCATCACCCCGCGCATTCCTTTCTGCACGAGATCCCTGCGAACAAGATTCAATAAACCCACAATTTTTTCAGTGCTCCGCCAGTTATCATCGATCTTAAAAGACATCATACCTATTGCGGAGAAACTCACAAACTGATCCGGAACTGCGCCCATAAAAGCATAGATTGATTGAGCGTTATCACCTACAATACAAACATTAGTTTCTTTTTGGATAATTTGATTGAGAAGGCTAAGTTGGATTGGACTGATATCCTGAAACTCATCAATACAAAAGTAAGGAAACTTTGCCCTCAAGACTTCCAGAATAAAGGGGAAAAGCCTAATGAGCTTGAAAGATAAATAAAGAACATCGTCATGGTGGATAATACCCTTTGCCCAAGTCATTTTCTTATATACCAGATAAGAATCGTTTTTTATCGAATAGGCTCCTATTTTTACCGGAAAAGGAGTTTTAACCACTAAAGCCCCAGATGCATCGAATGACCATTTTAAGGACTTTAATGCAGATCTCACTTTCGCATCGTCAGTTATCCTCTGCTGCCCTGTTCTTGCTTTCCAATCCTTTAAGAACTGATAGCCTGACATAATCTTATCGTCATGTCCCTTAATTTGACCCGCTGCCAGTTCATAGCTGGCTGGGAGAAAATGTGCATAAGGCTTGAGCACATGTTTATACAGGAAAGCATGAATGGTCGAGACCTCAACACGGTGTGCTCCATCTCCAAGCCTTTTTATAATTGTTTCTACCCCAATATTGGTATAGGTTATACACGCAATTTTTCTTGATATGCCAAGTCTTTCCGATTTGTTTAGCACATTGATCATATGCCCAATCAACCATTCGGTCTTCCCTGCACCAGGCCCCGCCGATACTTTGATATGGGTATCAAAGTCAGCCACTATTGTTTTCGAATCTATAGTTTCTATGGACATACCCATTTAATTGCTTCGGTGATATAATGAGGAACAACAAACGGCAAAGGAGACGGCTCGTTAAGGTTTTCTTCCAGAACCATGGCAAGTTCCAGCGCATTCTGTCCTTTCCCAACCGACTTTAAGTATCTTGCAGCAAGTAGCCCCACTGTTTTTTCCAGAGGCGTCCATAAAACAGTCGGTAGTTTGAGCGAATTCAATATCCTTTTGTTCTCATCACTGCCTCGCAGCACTCCCGCTGCCTCGATTGCAGCAATATCATCTCCATTAGCAACAGCCGCCATTAGATTTTTCAGCTCTTCAACATTACTTATATTTTCAGTCAAGAGCATTTTACATGAGGGATTGTAAACGACAAGATCATATTCCAGGGTTTTACCTTTAACTGCATCCTGACTAAAAAAGCGGATATTGGGATGGCCGGAATATGCTACCAGATTAACAGAAGAATTTTCTTGATAGCTGTTGGTAGCTACAGAGTTATACTCAAAAGGATAGCAGTATTTAAATCTCTGCCCAGCACCGGGCAACTTATGCTCAGGATCTCTATCGGTAATACATGATAATTTCTTTGCGATTGTGTTAGGCTCGTTAGTATCAAATAACTTTAAAAAATGTCCAAAATACCTGCCCCCAATATTGATCACCGTAACGTGGGCATCTTCCAGAGATTTGGCATCATATTTAGCAAAGGTTGACATCAACAACTGTTCAGCCATCCCCTCGACCAGGATCACACTTTTTGCAAACAGCATGTCCGAACGGGTAGCATCAAGGAAGCGTTGTACAAAAGCCTTGGATTTCTTTCCCTCATCATCATCAGCAAATACCTTACCTGGGTATCCAACCCTTAAGGCCCCATCGAGAACACTTAAGCATATAATTTCATCGAGCGATACCGCCGAGGTTATATGCGTTGAATGACTGGTGATGAATACTTGCCGGGCTTTGTTCTTTACATTTTCCTTTAAGAACTTTAAAAACTTATACTGCATAGAAGGATGAAGATGCGCTTCAGGCTCCTCGATTACCAGTATAGGAAAAACCTTAGCGTTACTGCCAAGATATTGTCCGTTGGTATCCATCTGCATCTTCGCTAGCAGGAGAGACATAAATATCAGATTATTATAACCCAATCCGTTGTGAGTGGCAGGGATTTCCATACCTGTACCATATTTTATGATCAGCCGCAGCGTTGAATAAAGTTCCACTTCCGAAATACTGCCGTCAAAGCCAGGCTCAGCATCATTATGCGAGGCACCGGTATCAGTGGCATACTTTAGAATCTGACCCTCCCCATCTTTCATTCTTTCTTTCAAAAGATCCAAAAGCACATTCGCATTTGCCGCGAACTTTTCTTTCTGAACTTTGATTTCTGCCAGTTTTTCCGCTGAAGTCTTACCATTGTTCTTGATCTCAAAATCAATAAAAAAATCTACAACCTCCCTGAGAAGCGTATTTCTTCCGGTAAACATATCACGCTCTACATCCCTAATCGCATTCAAAAACTGATAATCAAATTTGTGGATTGATTCACTCTCAGCAGTAATCTTGAAGTTGGGATCCCCGCCATAGGTTTTATGGATAAACTTTCGTAAAAAATCATGTTTGATTATATTCCATGCCTCTTTCGAATCTCTGGCTACAGCAAGAGCCGCCCTATATTCATCGTGCTCACCGGCTGGCAGAAAAAACTCATAGGTCAGCTGAGCTCGGTAAGGCGTCTCTAGTTTAATCAGCCAGCCTGATACGGTTACAAGATCATCCCCGGTAAGATCCTCCCCTACGCTTTCATCAATAGTCAAAGCTATCTGAACCCTTGGCGGATGGCTTTTCATCAAAGATAAGTCTACTTCTTTATTGAAGTCATCAACCTCAAGCTTTCTGGACACAGTGGGATCTAAGATCAGCGACAAAGATTTCAATAGATTGGTTTTCCCGGCATTATTGTGTCCAATGATAACATTGACACCTTCATTGAAATCTATATTTGTAGATACAAAATTCCGGAATCCAGTGATATGGATTGATGATATATACATAATTGATATGGAGAGATTAAAAGAAGCAAATTAGATTTTTTTCTAAAATAATGACTTTTGGAAAGTACGGATAAAAAACTACAAAGAATAGCCGTTAGATAATATTTCAAGATTGATTAAGCATGGAACCTCTTGGGTTCCATGCAAACCACCCTAATCCTTAGGCTTGTGGATGTGCGGCTTTAAATCAGGATGTTTGGGCTTTGTTTCAGGGAGAACCCTTCTTCTTTTATCATCCTTGCCATCATCTGTTTTGGGTTTTGGCCCAGGTTTGATTGCTTCCATAGTAATTAGTAATTTAGTTCAGCTATATAATCTGGTAAAGCTAAACATGCCAGAATGCAATCTGATACGGTTTCCCGTAAAACCAAAAAAAATATACCAAAAGCAATACGCAAGAAAATATTTGAAGGCAATCTCAAAAAAATCACTAATTTGATCATCAAAAAAACGCTCTTGAACCCACAACAAAACATACTCAAATTCTGGCGGGATGTAGAAATATTCAATCTACCTGATCTTTCTGACAGCATACACTCAATTGATAAAAATACTCCACTCCCATGGATATTACCCCAGCAACCACTAGAGGATGCAAAGCGCAGGTACATCTTATATTTCGGCAAGCAACTTAAAATCGATGTGGCCATCAACTTCCTGAAAAAAAGCTAGTCAAAGTGATCTAGCAAGAAAATGATGCTCAATAGTACACTTGAAAAAAATCAACTTCTAATAAATAATCAATCTAATGCAACTTCTTCAAATAATTTTCCACCAGGATTGTGATTCATGTAGCATAGAAGGCAGTAGTTTTCTGTACGACTTTAGCAAGGATTTTATATTGCCCATATTACTGGCAATACTTGCTGCCTATGCGGCCTATTACATTTTCATCAAAGAGGGCAAGCGTGACAAGATAAAAGAGGGTCAAATTCAGATTCAGGAGGAATCGGACAAGCTGAATTATCTCTCTGTCATGGTACAGGATATCATCAGCACATCAGAACAACAAGGTGAGCATATTTTAGCTTTTGTAGAGGAGCTAAAAACAAATCCTTTAGATATTCCTTTGTTGACCTTTCTCTCCATAAATAACTTGAGGAGGATAACCGTTGATCTAAATCTGGAAAAATACTTGCTATCCTATGTTAGTCATTTTGCTGAAGATAGGCCAAAGGCGATAAAAGAATTTAATGAAGTCATCGCATCTATCGATATGCTTCATGAAATTTTCAAATCGATTCCAGAGCAGCTTATCAAAGCGGTAAACTATGATTACGAAAGAAGGATCAGAATTCAGGAAATCCACTCAAAGGCCCATAATCTCCTTGGACCTTTGACAATAAAGCTAAATGCCACCGATATGAAAGTCGCTGATGAATTAGGGACAATTGGAAATAAATATATGGCTGGATTTACCAGCAGTTATGATCTTAGGTACTTTTACAATGAATTCTTCATCCCCTTTAATGCCTTTGCAACTCAGTACATTGGAAAAGGCAGACCTGAAGATATTGAATTACAAGAACTGGCGATACTGACTAGAGATGGAAAGCAAAATTTTCTTCATGCAATATCTGAAAATGAAACATTTAGGGATCAGTTTTTTGAAGATTACGAGCGGGTAAAGGATGCAATTGAATCTTTGAAAAAATCCTCAGCCAGGTTAAAATCAAACTTCTAATAAAAAATTTAATCTAACTACCTTTTCTTTAAAAATACCAATAGGCTCTTCTTTTCACTTAAAATTCAGCAATGCTATCAATTATTTTTTGCATTATAAAAATGGCCATCAAACTTAAAGAGGAAATTTGCAACAGGCCGGAAAGCATCTTTGACCACATTGATCTCCTCTTCAGAGGCATACTTAGTAGACATGATGAACATGATTTCATTTTGGCTAGGCAATGCGAAGCTCCCTTCGGATATTAGGGAGAGATTAGGTTTTGGCGTTTCCGGAATATAATAAAAGAAGATAAATTTGATGTATTCCGGATTATTAAGGCTGTGTCTACGAAATTCAGAGTACAATAAATAAATCAACTTAATGACCTGCATTTTTTCTTCAGCATCAAATTTATCGGTGCCTTTAAAATCCCGCAGTGCGCTTACAAACTCGAACTGTTTGTCCCTAATACCTATAACCGCCCCACCTGAGGAAATTCCCATCCAACCAATCGAATTTTTCACCTGCGAGCCTACTTTATCTATCCATGGAGAAATTTGACTAAAATCGATGCTATCGCCATTTAAAAATTTAGCGTCTGCACCAATGTTCAAGCCTATTTTATAATCGCATGTACTGCTATCATTGCTTCCCTGCTTTTGTGAGGGTATAAGTTCAATCTGCACCCCGTTAACTTTGAGCATCATTAAAAAGTAGAGTTCAAATACGTCTGAGATGTAGGACGGGGCTTCCGACTTTAAGAGTGAACTGATTTTATCTTGAAATAAGCCCCATTCACTCTCGTTCAGCAGTCCTCTGTTTTCCAGTACAAAACTCAATCTATTAAGTGTTCTCAGATCTTCGGTAGTTTGCTGATAGTGAAGCTCAAATGGTCCGGTCGAGTTAAGATCGGGAATATCGTAGCGGAAAGGGTCCTCATCATCTAGAATTTCATTGTTAAAAATCGTCTGCCTGTTTAAAAGCCCAACAAAACCACTGACTTTTGTTAAGGACGCAAAATTCTTTTTAAAATATACCCCGAACGCATTTCTGTATTTATTAATTAAAGACCTTTGATTATCATTCAGCATATCCTTTAAATGATCATTAAAAATGGTCATTGCGGAATTAGTCATTCTACTTGGGACTTTTAATTTAATATGCTCATTAAGATGCTCCATTACCAGATGAGTTTCAAGGATAGCGATTGTACATTTCCTCAATCTTGCAAATTGAATAAACAGCGAACGAAGAAATGCTAAGAATTCAGATTGATGTTTTCTTGCCTCCTCATCGAATTTTTCCAGCGAATTTATTTCATTTACGTTAGCGGGACTGATAAATTTTAGTGCAAACAGATCAATAAAATGCTGAGTTTGTCCATCAACCATAGTCACAATTCCCTCTTTCACATCACTTATAAACTCCTGAAATGGCAGATCAAAAAATTCCTCTAAAAAAACATGACCTAAGCCAGCATAGTGGAATAAGTTGTTCAAATAAACCTTACTAATACTTGAACCCGGATGCTCATAATTCACATTGTCAGAGTCGAAAATAGTAATACCGTAAATATCATGATAAACATTCCTCAACAGCTCACTTAACCTATTGATATTTAAATCACCTTTTTCGTACAAGATTGGTGCATATGGATTAGTTTCCTTTACAAACATTTCAAAGCTAAGGCATAAAGCATTTTTTATTTCTTTTTCCACTGCACAAAGAAAATTCTGCAGAAATTCCGACATTGAAGCACGTCCAATCAAATCAACCAACATTCCACCAATAAAAATATTTGCTTCCTCCAATTGCTTATGCACTAAAAACCCACACTCTTCAAAAGCATTTATTATCTCTATCTGAAACTCAGTGAGTGCTGGAATAGATATGGATTCATTTTCTAAAAGGTTTCGGGTGATGTCAGTCATGTTTAGTTGTGCTATAATGGAAAATATAAAGATCAAATAATTTCTTGATATTCCCCGAAAACGGTTATAGAGAATCACCGGCCATTTTTCCAATCAAATAAGCAATGCTACTATCATGAATAGATCGAAAATTACCATGAAACAAACTACTGATTACCTGTATATAACAAAGTAACAGACAATCTAAGGGTAGTCGGATAGAGCTTGAATAATGCAATAAATTTGTATGCCGGCAACAGATAGTTGTAGTTTCTGCAAACATTCTTACTCTACCGTCCCAAATTCAACGAGATTATATATTAATTTTTTAAAAGTACGAATGGACGCCAGGCTTTTAAACTGTTAATTTGTAAATTGCGATATGGGAATAACGCTTAAGACAAGAAAAATGCTATGGGGACGATCGGCCAATCGTTGTGCGATGCCAGACTGTAGAAAAGAGCTTGTTGAGGACGAGACCGAGACAGATGATCCATCTGTCATTGGTGATGAGGCACATATCGTGGCAAAAGAGGAGAATGGGCCAAGGGGAAAGTCTGACCTAACCCCAGAGCAGAGGGATACTTTCAACAATCTTATTCTCCTTTGTAAGAACCACCACAAACAGATAGACGACCAAAAGGAAAAGTTCAGTGTCAGTTTGCTACATGAAATAAAAGACCAGCATCTTAAGTGGATAAGCGATAACCTCTCTCCCGACAGAGATAAACAAAGAGACGATGAGATCTATGCAACATACATTGACAAATGGATAGATCTTGCAGGAATCAATCACTGGAAAGCTTGGACCTCCTACATGCTTTCTGGCGGACAACCCCAGATCCTGAAAGAGGACTACGATAAGCTAAGAATATTAAATGAGTATTTACTATCCAGGATTTGGCCAAAGCGGTATCTTAATGTAGAAAAAGCCTTCAAACAATTTCGCCTAATTTTGGGAGACCTGATTAATGTATTTGATAAACACAAAGAATCTAGAGGAGAAGAAAGTGAGGTATACATAACGGAAAAATTTTATAAACGGCTGCAGACTTGGGATGATGAAGCTTATAGAAAAATCGGGGCAAAATTTGACTATCATGTAGACTTGGTACAAGATTTAGTTTGCGAACTTACAAGATCAGGAAACAACCTCTGTGATGAGATCAGGAAAAATATTTCTCATTCTTACAGGATCAATGAGGGAATCCTTTTGATAGAAACAGGGCCTGATTCATCTTTTTCTTACAACACTGTCAGATTGGAATACGAACAAGATCAGTCAGAGTATCCTGGCCTTGAAAAGTTTATGGATATAAGATCTCAGCGAAATTATCATTTTGGTTCCGGCGTAAGTGAAGATTACTTCCCAAGGCATTTTCAGTAAAATAAGCCTGATCAAAATGCCTTTTGAGCTTATCAAAGGCATATAAAAAAGCAAGAATATAAAATACACCGCTTCTCTTACTAGCATTGGTAATTTTCCAATGTGTGGGCATGCCATAGCAATTAATCGATTTAAGTTTGATCAGCCTCTTTATCAATAACCCCTTCTTAATCACACCGTTTTTCATTAAAAATTAATTGAAGGAAAGGCTTAGGATGAATATGATGCATAAAAATATCTTTATCGGTAACATACTTATCACCCACTGAAATAGAAATTTTAATATAGAGCTGATTGACATTTTCACCGAAAAGGCCAGAAACCGTTGGCTCAAATTGTTATACTATTGGTGCAAAACTTAGTTTCTTATCCTTTTTGACTTTTTCTACCTTTATCTCATAGCCAAAATCAATGATTGAGATCTCATACGAAACGCCAGAAATAACAGATAACGCAGAAAAACCTACAGCATACCCCAACCAGTCCTATCCCTACAATGCACTTCCAAGCCCTCGCAGGTTCGAAGAGCTGATGTACACCGTTGTCAAAGAACATCTAGGCAGGAAAGACTTTGCAGAATTTGATGAAATAAGGTTGATGTCAGGCATAGGTGAGCAGGGAAGAGATTGTGCCCTTTATTCCAAAGGGAATGCGGCCGGTTTAATCCAGTGCAAGAAATATGATGTCAATTTATCAAAGGAGGAGTTTGGAAGAGAGATTACCAAGTTTGTACTTTACAGTTTGCTTGAAAAAAAGCTTATCCATGATCCGGCTACCTTTCAATACTTTATTGCTGTATCAAAGGGACTTGTGAAAGAATGTAGCAATACCATCAGTAGCTTCAACCAAGAAATCAAATTAGAGCCTTCACTAAATAGCTGGATAAATTACAATTTGAATAAATATGTATCACTAGCTCCATTAAAAGTTGATCCCCGCTCTACTGTCAATCGAACATTGGAGATCCTGGAAAAATTTAAAATTGTCCCAATTATACCTACAGATATAGATTTACTTATCGATACTTGCGAAAATTCAAGACTAAGTCAGCTTTTTTTTGAAGTCAAGACCGTGACCGACAATTCAGAAATTAAAGAACTGCGAAATGATCTTGAAAGCATCTTTGGTAAAACCTCACTAAATACGGAAAAAATAAACAAGGAATTATCCTGGGGTTCTGTTAGCCTAAAATCAGAAAAAAACGAGTTATCCGAAATCCCCGATTCCCATATTGAAAGAGCTGAAACCACCCAACTTTTAAACTGGATAACAACACCTCCAAAAAAAGACAATCTTGGCAGGGACTTAAACATTTGCCTGCTCGCAGGCAACGCAGGAATAGGAAAAACGGTGATACTTAAAGACCTCTACGATCAGTTGGTTTTAAAAGAGATTCCGGTTCTGGGCCTTAAGGCAGATAAACTTGCATCGTCCAGCATCAAGCAGCTTCAGGAAAAAATAGGCCTGTCAGCACCGGTCTACGAATTTATCGAAGAGTGCAAACAACAGTTTGAAACAACCCTTATTCTAATTGATCAAATAGACGCACTCTCTCAAGCGATGTCTTCCGATAGATCATTTCTTCAGGTTTTCAAGGACTTGATCGAGCAGTTTTTATACGACAAGAATATCCGTATAATCATTTCAGTGAGGGTTTATGATCTGAATTACGATCCCTCTCTTAGAGTATACAAAAACATAGATAGCATCATTGTAGAAAAACTCCAGGCAGAACAGGTATTCACGCAACTTGAAAAAATTGGAATTCAACAGCAAATGATACCGGTAAAACTCGTTGACATACTCAGAACACCCAATCATTTAAATGTATTTTCCAGAATTTATAAGGGCAATAACAAAACCCTGGGCATTATCAATGTTCAACAGTTATACCAGGAACTCTGGAAACAAAAAGTAACTGCCTTACCGCAGGAAGGTCCAAGGGGCAGGACAAAAATCAGAGGACTTCTATATCTTATTGCACAGCTTATGTTTACCGGGCAGCAGATCTCAGTGAGCGAATTTCAGTTGGAAGACTTTAGCGAAAAACTTAAGTATCTCGAAAGTGAACGATTGGTTAAAAAAGATGAATCTCAAATCCAGTTTTTTCACCAAACCTTTTATGATTTTGTTTTTGCAAAACAGTTTATAGAAAAGGGAAAACCGTTCAACAACTACATTAAAGAAAACGGGCAATCCATACTCATCCGTTCAGCAGTGAAAATGATGATCAGCTATCAACGAGATTATAGCCCAAAGGATTATATCGGAATGCTTGAAAACCTATTCAGCGACCCAGATATCTTGTTTCACATTAAACACCTAGCACTTTCCACCATCCTTTTCCATGACCATCCTAGCAAATCCGAGGAACGCGTAGTCAAGACAGCAATAAGCTCATCTTATTATCTCTACATTTTATTTTTTCAGCATGCAATTTCCAGCCAGTGGTTCAAGTTTGCGCTTGACCATAATTTACTTAATGCGCTTAGCGGCGAAATTACGACAATTACTGATGTCCAACTGACCGATACACGGGAAATACAGATTATTAAAGATGCTGCTTTCTTATTTCTCCGAAATGCCTGCCTGTCCAACCACCACGGGGCATGGGAATATTTATTGGATCTTAATGACCCCATTACCATAAGAACCATTGTATCATTTAACCAGGATTGGAGCAACCCTAAATCATATCAGGCATTTGAGAACTGTCTGAACTTTGAGGCTACCGCCCCATACGAGTATTATCAAACGTTAAATAATATTGCATTGGTAAATCAGGATTACGCTTTAAACCTGCTGAAGATACATCTTGGAAATCACCACAAAAAGCAGCACTCTGACCGGGAATATCAGGAGCACCAGATACTCAAAACGCTGAGAAAGAAAACGCCAGAAGAGCTTATTCCTATTCTCTTAGCTGCAATATATGATAACTTTGACCAGCCCTTGAATGATAAGGTGCTGGTTGGCGATTATCAATACATGCAAGTCGACCTTACCGATAAAGATACCTTGACTGGTAAATATTTCCTTTACCGGCTCCTGGGAGTCTGCCTAAGGAGATGCGCGATAGACAAAGACAGGGATTTCTTAAGATTCTTCGACCAACATAAGCACAGCCGCTACAAACCCATGCTTAGGTTATTAATATTTGCAATGGAGGGTAATGAAAAAAAATATCATGGGCAGATTTTTGAACTGTTTGAATATTTTATCGACTGTAAGGAAGTTGGATACGATGCCAAGTTGGCAATGATTTTCAGAATACTCTTTAAAACATCATTCCCTGAATTTACCCAGGAACACAAGCAAAAAACACTTGATTTAATCTGTGGAATTTCTCATAGTGAAGAGTTTCTTCATTACGATAAAGATGGAGTACCAGGCAAACGCTTATTTTGCAATTTCGGGCTTTCCAAATTTACCTGGCTTCGAAAAATCCCTTCCGATTACTTAAGTGCAACACCGGAATTATGGAGATTATATAAATCGATGGAGAGGAAGTTCGGACTTTACAAAGAACGTTTACCGGGAGGACCGGTAATGGCAGGCATAGTCGGTACCCCAATTCCATCGAGGGCATATCAAAAAATGAGCAATGAACAATGGCTTTCATCGTTCAAAAAATACGATGGTAGCGAACGCGAATACATACACAGCCACCTAAAAGGAAATATTTTTGAACATGCAAATGCATTCAAAAGTGCTGTTAAGGAACAGCCAACATGGAAGAAACTTGAATTAATCAAACAGGCCTGGAATGATCCTGATATTAATCAAGCGTATTCAATACATGGACTTTGGGGCTGGTCGGAAAGTAATGCTGAACCAAATGACATTCTCCCGTTATTCAAAGAAATAATCAGCAGTGGAATTAATGAAAGCCTGTTACGAGACTGTCAATATGTAGCCAAAAACCTGATTGGAAATGACATTGACGATAAGTCCGTTGTAGAATTCCTATGCCAAAGAGCTGTAGATTTTAAGCATGAAGATCCATTTTATGAAGATGAACGAACAGATGAAAAGGAAACTTCAACAGGAGGTCTGATTACCAGAGGCATCAATACCTCAGATGGAAGTGCCGCCGAGGCATTGGTTCATATCACCGATAAGAGCCACAGCGATCTGGTATTTTCAACTCTAGAAACAGTATTGGAAAAAGGGGCAAAATCAAGCAAGGCTGCTGCACTCTTCCAATTCGCCTTCCTGATGAACGTTGATAAGAAACGTGCATTTCACCTTTTTTTAAACCACCTGCTTATTGAAGACGATATCTACGTAGTAGCATCATCCATATGGTCTCTTCAGTACATGGGAAATTACGATTTTTCAAGCCTTGTCCCCGTGTACGAAAAGTTGGTATGCGCTAAAAACCTGGGTTCAGATGATAGTCGCTGGCTCTTTAGCATACTGTATGGATCATATCTCCATAACGAAATAGAGTCAGAGCGGTTGATTAAGATATTGATCACTAACAATAAATACGCGTGCAGAAGCGCCATAAACGATATAATTGAAAATTATTACCTTATTGAGGGAACAAAACAAAAAAACGACGAATTGCTTGACTTCGTCGTTTCAAAAGCAACCGAAGAAGATTTTGAAAGCCTCTCGTGGAACTTTAGTGCCACATCCCACGTAAAGCTTGGCGATATCAGCTCATTTTTAAAAAAATATATCCAATCACCTTTCTTTAAGATAACAGATGCTTTAATTGAATACCTCTGCTTTCAGTGCAGGCTATTTCCCATGCTCGCAATACAACTGTTTGAACTCGCTTTGCAAAGCAATAAATTTGAGAAAGCTGGCAGATATGGCCTTTACAGTAATGACTCGGGAACAAAGTTTATCATAAGCGCATTCAATGCATTAATCCAGAATGATGAGGCCAGTAAATTGCAGCGTGAAAAATTAATGAAGGCATTTGACCTGGTTTTAATGGACTACAGGTTCCGCACTGATACCGATAGGCTTATTGATGATTTGACTTAACCGATCTAAACCAATCAAGATCAAACAGTCATCCGTACACAACGATGGGAAAGTTTAAAGCCCATGCCTTGCATTTAAGCTAATTTTTGCTTAGGTTTAAGATTAAAAAAACACTCTCACATATGTTAACTTCAATAAAAGATATTATTGAAATAATCATGGGCCTGATCATGGCCTTGACTATTTCCGGTCTACTATTTCGTGCAATAGTGAAACAAAAGGGGATCGGAGCGAGAATTATCCAGTTCACGTGCATTGCCTTTACTCTTCCAACCATAATCATCCTTTCACTGGAAAAAGTATTGACGGGCGAAACTGTAGCCACTCTATTGGGAGGACTTGTTGGCTATGTCCTTTCCGGCATAAGTAACTACGATAAAAAATCGGCAGAGGAATAAGCTGACCAAAACAAATCGTACCCCAAGCAAAATTATGCTTAACCAAAACTCTGGTTGAAGGGGGATTTTAATGCAGGTCAGGTAAACATAAAAAACTAGCTTTAGCAATGTGGTATCTAAAAGAAAAGTTTAAGAACAGGCATAAAATACTTGAAGTGCTAGTCAAGCAGCTGGCCCCTCACTACGAAACCGAAGATGTGAACATTTATGATGAACTGTTGTTAATTAATGACATTTCAAATAGCTCCAAAATTGCTAAACAAAAAGTTATAGGACAGATCGATTACCTTCTGCACTATGAGGAAATATCAGTTCTTTGGTCGGAAGGAGTTCCTAAATATAATGTTACCGCGAAAGGGACAATTTCCTATTACGATGAGAAATATTTAGATCAGGGTGGAAAAATCTTCAGGCAATACTGGTGGGAGCTCATTAAAGGTTCAATATCGCTAATTGCCATTATTATCTCGGTATCAACGTTTGTAGTGAATATGATCTCAACCAGTAAAAACAACCAGGGCATTGAGGAAATTAAAACCGAACTGCGTGTCATTAAAAAAGAACTCCAGCTGCAAAAAACCAATCTAAAACAGGTATCGCAAAAGACCACAAAAATAAGCAACAAATGAGATACGTAATACGCATTCAGTTAAATCATGCAGAATCTGTAGACTATGCCAGTCTTCATGCTGCTATGGAAAAGATAAACTTTTTCAAATACATCAGAGGCCATGCAGGCAATTGGTATCATCTAACCACTGCAATGTATTACGGTTCAGCAAACCGTACTGCTGCGCAGATACAATCCTACTTACATGATCTAATCGTCCAGCTATATGCTCAGGATAATAAACCTCCTGAAAACCATGAGATACTTGTCATCGAAGAAAATAGCATTGACTGGAGATTGTTCCAAGCAGATGCAAATGACCCTGGCATTCCATCATTAACAAAATATCTTGTAGCCATTATCTAAAATTGCAGGATAGCGATAAAACAAATCCACATGATACCGGATAATAAAGATAGGATTAAAAAGGTCTGGAACCAAAATCACTCCCCCGTGATTTACCGCAGAGGGATTGGCTACCCTTATGCGCTTGCCCTACAAAGAGGGAAACCGAGCATGGTTAAAACACTACGGGCGTATCAACCCACAGTGGATTATTCCCAAAAAACATTGGGAGCTCCCACAAGCCTGGTTCAATGACCTTGTAAGCAGGTCGCTGAGTAGGTTTGGCAGGCTTTATATTATACAGCCTTACAGGGCTCAGGAAAAATGTGCTCCAGCCTGTTGGAATGCTCAAGGCCATGAATGCCAATGCTCCTGTATGGGCGCAAACCATGGATCACAGCGTGAAGGTAACGGTTGGTATATCGTCTCAGATACGTTCGCAACCAGATGGAATACAGTAGAGTTAGCCTGCCGTCTGCTCATCATCAAATAGTTGCTCATAAGTTTAACCGCGGCTTTCAACAATACTCTAATTACTTTCTCCTGAAAGGGCACATTATTTAAATTCCTTTTTTATAGTATCGCTTCTTATTGCACATCAACTACTTGAAAGACCTAGGAACGTATTTATCTTTTTCATTGATATAAATCAGAATCTTTTCCCGCATCTCATCCAGATACTTCGTATAACTTAAATTCTTCCTTCTACCGATAGAGACAAACTTCCGGTAAGCTACCCCTAAATCAATACCCAGACTTTGCTCCAACCAACTAACCACATCAGCAATCTCCAGCTTACCATTATTCAGTGAACCCGAAAGAAAAATACCATAGGCAAGCTCCACCAGCTTGATCTTTTCATCAGTCCACTTTAGCTTACCTCTTGATAAGAGCACCTCAGGAATAACAGGCTCAGGACGAACATAAATAAGCCTTATTCTTTCCAAGATATAATCCTGCAATCTCTCCAGCGCCCTGAACTTTGCAAAATTATAATCCTGGTTTGTCGAAAACCCATCACTAAAAACTCCAAGACCAGCACCCGCAACATCGGGCAAAAGTACATCTAAATTTCGGCGAAGAAAAAAAGCATCATCCATAGCCTCTTCTTCCCGCTGATAATAATCATACAAAAAACTGTGCTGCAAGTAAAAACGCTTTATAAAGGAAAGCTCCGAGAGGTAATAGTCCTTTACCATATCCTCGGTACCCCGAGGCACACCTGAAATCAGGTTATAGAGTTCAACTTCATATATATAAAGCATATAAAACCTGGGCTTCACGAATTTAAAAAACATCACCTCCTCAAAGTCCAACCGAAAGCCATTAGTCTCGACACGATCCCTTAATACTTTCAGCGCCCTGGAAATTGCAGCCAGTCTAGCGGGATAAAATGCAGCGTCATTGCCAAAGTCTATTAATTCACCCTCAAGTTTATAATACAGGTTATCAAAAAATTCAGTATCCATAAATAAAAAATTAATTTATCAATTTTATAGAATTGAGTAAAGCCAACAACTTATCTGACCTAACCAGCGTGGCTTCAACAGGGATATGCCTATCTTCATATATCAAAATTCAGATATGCGTATATCAATTATCGCTCAACCGCGAGCCCCGGGTTATTAGCAGAAACACTTATAGCCGGTGCTACTTTATGCTCAAACCTCACGCTAGCAACAAGCTTCTCATTATAATCCTTAAAACCAGCATAAACCCAGGAGCAGTCCCTGCTCAGCTCCACATCCGCCACAAATTCACCAGTTGCCACCCTGCCCGCCCTATCATGGTCAAAATACAGTTCAACAACATCAAATTTAGCGGCCCTGGCTTTTGCCGTCTGCAGCAAGGAAAGTGAATTGAGCACCAGAACCGAAGCAGGATCCTTCTCATGCTCTACCCTCCAGCTCAAAAAATCAAAATAACCCTCAAACACGCAAAGCCTTTTAGCCGATCCCTCCAAAAAACTCACCCCCTTATATCCAAGGCATCCCTTGAAATACTTATTCCTTACCTCCCATCCTCCATTCTCATTAGGCCAGCCAACAGCAAAGAAATTGCGAAGTCTATTTTTATCATCCAGGACAGAATAATAAACCTCATACAGATGTCCCTTAGAAACTGTACCAATACCCCTGCTGTGCAGATAACTGCTTATTGCAGCATTACTTCCCAATTCCTCCAACCTTTCGATCTCATAACGCGGAACCCTGGCAGGCCGCTCACGTTGCACCTTACCGGAAGAAATACTTTCTGAAGGGTTAATGCTGACATTGGCATACTCCACAATCTTGTGCAATACTTCCGGAAAACCAGACGGATACCAATAGGCCAGAGCAAAATCAATTATACTTCCACTTCTGATCCCCGACACCCCCGCCCCACCATGATCAAACCATACCCCAAGCTTATCATTCACACAAAGCGAAGGTGTATATTCTTCCCGTAACATGCTCAGGAAAAAATGCTCTCCTCCGGATACCTTTTGCGGAGTGAATCCTAGATTCTTCAAAAGATCAAGGAGCGATACATTCTCCTTAATTTCATTAACATTTAAAAAAGCAGACATAATATTTAATTAATTCATTAAATTATTGGCAGCAAACAATGACGACCAAAGCGGTAAAACGCTTTCAATTTTCATATACTGGTAACCCTGAAAGTTGTTAGAACTGCCCGATTCAAATCTGTCAATTCAACGGAAAATAGATTGACACTATAGCCATAGTGCTAAAGATTATTTTCTTTCAAACTATAGCAGTGTTCGAAAAATCCACTTTAAAATTTCCCCTCATATCAATTATCTAGCTAGCGGAATTGATACATGCAAATTGGAGGAATGTCTGATTAAAATCAAGTTGTTAAAAGGTTGCACAAATCTTCAACCCGTCACAATACTTCGCATTATGAACAAATGGGAAGGATTTTGAAAGTCAAACTTTTACCTGATAAGATATTAGTCTGGTTGAATTCCACATTGGTGTAACTCCAAATGCTCCCGGTGTAAAAGTCTTTACAGCGGTTATAAATCAGACTAAATTGATTCAAAAATTTAGACATGAACTACCAGTTTATAGTTTTTGAGGAGCATCTCCAGAGCTTGAGAGTCAAAAAAAGCTTTGCAAAGAATTATACTAGCGAATCTCGAAAAAACCTGGATAGAGAATTCTTGCGGTTGATTAGAGTTTTCAAGGATATCTCTATTCAACTCAATAACAAAAGAAAGATTAAGGAATATTTTAACTGTCACCAGCGGAACCTGGTCATCTTGATGGATGAGGTAAGTATCGAAATACTCAAAGAGCGCGATCTCAAGGAGAAAAAATTCATCGATAGCGAACTGAATTTCATCCTGGAAAAAATGGGGATTTTTTTAGATTGGATGAATCAGATGTATCCTGAAATATTTGATTATAAATCACAGGCTCCGATAAAAGTGTTACAATCTGAGAAATCAAAAATTCGAGTAGTTTTGGATTTGATTAAAACAGAACTCGAAGCGAGGTGCACCGATGATAAACTATCAGAATTAATAATTTTGGTACTTGACCCCGAGCAGATAAGCACCTTCCGGGATATTCGTTACTGGCAAAAAACAACCCTCAACCTTCATAGCAAAATCACTAGCAATACAGAGATCGATAAATTCGGCATTATAAAAATGCTCATGGGAAACGGGATAAATCATCGTGATTTTTTCAGCTATTCTAAAGCGTTTATATTAAAAGAAATAGAAAAAAAGACCACATTAAGCGATCAGATATCAGCCATCTGTACTTTAAGAAAAGAAATAAGAATGTTATTTATTGAAACCAAAGGGCGTCAATTCCCGGCTTACCCCAACATCAACAAGCTAATTAGGAAATTCATTAGAGAAGAGCAACTTAGGCTAAGGGCAATGGAATTTGTAACCCCTGAAACCGCCGAAGCCGGAATCATGAATGCCAATTATAAGGTATCTTTCTCTGTGAAGCAGCTAGCATTTTTTATGCATTTGCAAATGGAAACTGGAATAATTATATGGCAAAGGGCAAAATTCGCGCACCAGTATATTGCCAAGCATTTTAGCACAGTGGAACGCGATTCAATATCTGAAAAAAGTGCTAGAAATGCACACTATAATCATGCTAGTAAAGATATTAAGAAAGTGATCACAAAGCTCAGTGAAATGCTCGCATTAGCTCAGGAAAGATATTGAAATTGTGAGAATACTGCGAATCTTGCAATTTGATGAGGGGTTGCAAGACCATAAAATTTCTGCAACTTGACAAAGTTTTCAAATAGCCGTTCTTTATCC